>ENA-OWOF01000001-OWOF01000001.1-gut-metagenome-genome-assembly--contig:-NODE-1-length-747285-cov-8.954535_pt1 | contig 747285 bp, 658 predicted proteins | sample MGYA00248255_ERZ651790 | MGnify/ENA primary metagenome ERZ651790 (study PRJEB26908, sample SAMEA4031711) | gut metagenome | biome: gut; feature: normal infant; material: stool | place: China | collected...
GTTGGGCTGTTCGCCCATTAAAGCGGTACGCGAGCTGGGTTCAGAACGTCGTGAGACAGTTCGGTCCCTATCCGGCGTGGGCGTAGGATATTTGAGAGGAGCTGTCCTTAGTACGAGAGGACCGGGATGGACGGACCGCTGGTGTATCTGTTGTTGTACCAACAGCATGGCAGAGTAGCCAAGTCCGGCAGGGATAAACGCTGAAGGCATCTAAGCGTGAAGCCCCCCTCAAGATAAGATATCCCATCATAAGAGTAAGACCCCTTGAAGACTACAAGGTTGATAGGCTTGGAGTGTAATCGTGGCAACACGTTCAGCTGACAAGTACTAATAGGTCGAGGGCTTATCCTTAGAGGTTTTGAGAACGGAAAGATGGAATGTTAAGAGGTTAGATATAAGATCTTTGTATGAAGTTCTGAAGGTACAGAAAGAAAAGACCGATGAGGTCTTTTTTTTGTGCCATTTAAGTTGACAGTACGTAGTGAATTTTATAAAATAATATTAAGTATTTTTAAAATATGAAATGATATGATTTGGGGTGTTTATATTGAAATATATATTCTTTGGGAGTTTGGTTATCTTATTGATTCCCCTCTTATTTTGTATATATACAGTACAACGGATAGAAAAAAACGCTTTACGGAATTCGGTGTTTGGATTACTGCTTTCACAGACAGGAATGGTTATGCTGTATGGTATGGCGTTGATGACAGTCGATGAGAAGCTGGCATTGTTTTTTTATGCGCTTTTTTATTTTTGTGTAGATTTTATGACGTTGCTGCTGTTTATTTATAGTCGTGTATATGCTGACACCTATCGGCATAAAGCATGGATGCGTCCGGTAACGTATATCCTGTTTCTTACAGATGCGATTGTGTTATTTTCAAATCTTAGAGTGCAGAATGTATTCCATGTGGCTCCGATGACAGACCAGTTCGGTAATGTTTATTATGGTGTAAAAAGCTATGGTATCTTGTATGGGGTTCATACATTGATTTGTTATGCATTGGCTGCGGCATGTCTGATTGTTCTGCTTGTCCGCAGGTCAAAATGCCCAAGAATTTTTCAAGTAAATTATTCTTCGATCATTATTACGCTTATATTGACCGCAATTGCAAATATTATGTTTTTCAAGTTTGAATTCATTTACGATTTTTCATTGATCGGATATACCGCATTATGTTGTGCAATCACTTATTTTACATTCTTTCATATTCCGGCGGGGCTTGTAGAAAAAATGCTGGCCTTGTTTATTAAGACTATCGATGACGGAGTTGTCTGTTATGATGTAAAAGGGAAATGCATTCATGCAAATGAACAGGCAAAGAAGATTCTTCATGTGTCTGAGCTTTCTGCACTTGATAAAAAGTTGCAGGGCTGGCTGAATGGAAAAAATCTTCGGGATATTCATGATATTGCATGGAAAGAACAATTTCGAATAGATGGAAAAGTACATTTCTTTCAGTTTCAATATAAGAAGATGATATATGAGAATCACGAGATTGGAAGCTTTTTTTTGTTACATGACCGAACGGAAGAAGTGGAGCGTGTGAAATCTGAACAGTATAAGGCAAACCATGATGCATTGACAGGTATTTATAATCGGGAATATTTTTATGAGTGCGCAGAACAGATGTTACGGGAGAATTCAGATACGGCGTTTTATATTGTTTGTAGTGATATCCGTGATTTTAAGATTGTGAACGATGTATATGGAAGTAAAAAGGGGGATGATATTTTAATAAAACAGGCAGAAAGTCTGAAACAGAAAACTCCGGCAGGTTGTATTTATGGGCGGTTGGCAGGTGACCGGTTTGCACTGCTTTTGCCAAAGGAATTATTTCAGGAAAATATATTTCGACGGGAGATTTCGCGAATTGAGCAGATAGAAGGTAATTCCAGTTTTAGGCTGCGTATGTATATGGGAATCTATGAAGTAGACGATAGGAATACACCGGTTGCAGTTATGTGTGACCGGGCTATTATGGCAATCAAAACCATCAAGGATGATGTTTCAAACCGTATCAGCTATTATGATAAGGAGCTGCGGGAGACTGCACTCAAGGAACAGGGAATTATCAGTCAGTTCCATGATGCGTTAGAGGGCGGACAGTTCTGCTTTTATATTCAGCCACAGATATCTGCGGACGGTGTTGTGCGTGGTGGAGAAGCACTGGTTCGCTGGATTCATCCAGAGCGTGGTATGATTCCGCCGGGAGAGTTTATTGAGCTGTTTGAGCGGACCGGTCTGATCAGTGAGTTGGATCGTTACATATGGGAGAAAGCCTGTATCCAGCTTCGCGACTGGTGCAGACAGGGACATGCAGATTTTTATTTGTCAGTAAACATTTCACCACGTGATTTTTATTATATGGATATCTATAAAGTGTTTACTCAACTGGTACAAAAGCATGGCTTCGAAGCGAAGAATCTTCATCTGGAAATCACGGAAACGGCAGTCATGTCGGATACGAAAAAAGTAATCCGTCTGGTAAACAAACTGCGGCAGTATGGGTTTAAGGTGGAGATGGATGATTTTGGAAGCGGATATTCTTCTTTGAATATGTTGAAGGATATCAAGATGGATACAATCAAACTGGATATGGGATTTTTACGTAAGACCAGAAATAATGAACGAAGTATGTCAATCGTAAGCAATGTTATTCATTTGTCGAAACGACTGGGGATGGAGGTTGTTACCGAGGGAGTAGAAACCAGGGAACAGGTGGATGCATTAACCATGATGGGGTGCGATGTATTTCAAGGATATTATTTTGCAAAACCAATGTCGGTTTGGGATTATGAAGACAAATATATTTCAACCGAAGGATAGGGGAGATAGGATTGAAGAGTGCGATGTTAGCGATTATGCTGATTATGATTGTTTTGTTGGTATATCGCATTATTATGATCAAGCAGATAGAACAGACACAGGTTGCGAAGGATGTGGTACGGCTTCATATGGTAGCTGCATCAACCATTTTGTTTTATGCCATGACGATTCTGGATATCAATGATACAGTTGCATTGGCGTCGTATGGCTTGTATTTTTGGTGCAGTGATTTCCTGTTGATATTGTTTTTTATTTATATTAATGATTTTACACAGGAGACGTTTGTCAACAAACGTGGAGGTTTAATCCTTGGGATATTGATAGCGATTGACGGGATTCTGTGTGGCATTAATGTATATAATCAGATGTTATTTTCGGTTGTATTATCCGGAGATAAAGCAGAGGGATATTATTACAAAGTCACCTCAAGAACGTGGCTTTATTCATATCACAAGTTGTTCGTGTATATGTTTGCGGTTATGACATTTCTGCTGTTAGCTTATGAAATCTATAAGGCGGCACGAATTTATGTGAAACAGTATTATGCAATTTTGTATTGCTTTTTGCTGATGATTGCAACAAATGTTGTTTATGAGGTGCTCAACCTGGAGTTTGATTACTCCGTGTTATTTTACGGAATTACCGCTGCCGGCATCTATTATATTACATTTCAGTATGTGCCGAAGGGGTTGGTGGAGAAAACACTTGTTATGGTGGTACAAAATTTCACAGATGGTGTTGTCTGCATGGATATCAAAGGACGATGCATCTATGCCAATGTGTATGCCAGACAGGTATTTCATGTAGATAAAGATACTCGTGTGATCGAGAACTATTACCGGTCGTGGAAGGGTGATCGCAAACCGGAAGAAATCGAGGAATGCAGTTGGCAGGGCGAGACAGAAATCAATGGTAAACAGAATTTTTTTGCTGCACGATATCGGGGAATCTGGGATGAAGACAACCGTTTTATCGGTTGTTATTATGTACTGCATGATGAAACAGAACATCGGAAAAAACTGGAGGAAGAACGCTACAGGAGTAATTATGATTCGCTGACAGGTCTGTTCAACCGTGAGCATTTTTATGAAACTGTTGAGCAGCAGATCGTCGCAAATCCAAATGTAAAGTATAGCATTCTGTGTGCGGATATTCAGAACTTTAAGATCATCAACGATGTGTTTGGAATTGAGCGTGGCGACGCGGTGTTACGGTCTCTGGCAAACATGTTCCGAAATCTGGCGACGGGCGATACAGTACTGGCGAGACTTTCGGCAGATCGATTTGCAGTCTGCGTGCGTGATGAGAAGCTCAACCATGAGCGATATTTGGAGGAATTGGATCTGATTAGCCATATTGGAGATAATAATTCTTACCACGCACGGATTTATACCGGAATCTGTCCAATCCGGAACATCAAAACACCGATATCTGTCTACTGTGACAGGGCATTTCTGGCAATTGAATCGATTAAGGGGGATTATCAGCAGTCCATTGCATATTATGATGATGAATTGCGAAAACAGATGCTGGAGCGACAGCATATGGTCAGTGATTTTCGCTCTGCAATAGCAAAACAGGAATTTCGGCTATATTTGCAGCCACAGGTAGATGAGCAGGGAACGATGCTTGGCGCGGAGGCATTGGTGCGCTGGTTCCGTCCGGTGCATGGCATGATGCTGCCGGAGGAGTTTGTCGATGTGTTTGAAAAATCCGGTCTGATCAGCGCGATGGATCAGTATGTATGGGAGCTTGCCTGTAAGGAGTTGCAGCGTTGGAAAGCGATGGGAAAAGAGCAGTATTACATATCGGTCAATGTATCACCGAAGGATTTTTATTTCTTAGATATTTATACAACTCTGACAACTCTGGTGGAATGTTATGAGATTGATCCGGATAAGCTGCGTCTGGAGATTACAGAAACGTCCGTCATGAAAGATGCGAATAAACATCTGGCGTTGATCGATGATCTCCGGACATATGGGTTCCGTGTGGTGATGGATGATTTTGGACGTGGATACTCGTCATTGAATATGCTGCAGGACATGAATCTGGATGCAATCAAGATTGATATGGAATTCCTGCGGAGAAATGAAGATCCGGAGCGTAGCCGGATGATTCTGGAAATGGTACTGAATCTGGCAAAGGAGCTGGATATCCATGTAGTGACAGAGGGCGTTGAACAAAAAGACCAGCTTCAGTATATGCAGGAGCTTGGATGTACATTGTTCCAGGGCTACTATTTTGCAAAACCGATGCCGGTCAATCAGTTCGAGAAAACTTATTTTTAACTTAAGCGAGCAGGGTTTCCCATGTCTCGTAAAGTGCGGAGAGCGTTTCTTCCAGCTTTTCGCGCTTTTTTGATAGCTCGCCGAGTTTGGCAGAGTTTGTTGCGTATTCAGGATTTAAGAATTCCTCGTCAATCTGCGCAATCGCTGCCTCTGTTTCTTCAATTTTTTGTTCTGTTTTTTTGATATCGTTTTCTTTCTTACGAAGTCGTGCCTGTTCTTCCTTCTGCTTTTTGTAATCATCTTTGCCGGAAGGAGTGGCAGAAGGTGCTGTTGCGGTGTCTGCGGAAGTATCCGTCTGTTTCGGTGCAGCCGCCTCGTACACCTGATCCTTGTGACTTTCGTAATAATCGTAATTTCCGATAAAGCTGTAAAGCTGTTCGTCCTTTAATTCCAGAATTCGGGTTGCAATCCGGTTGATGAAATAACGGTCATGACTGACAACAAATACGGTTCCGGTATAGCTGCGGATTGCATCCTCCAAGATACCCTTGGACTGGATATCCAGATGGTTTGTCGGCTCATCTAGGATTAAGAAATTGGCAGGGGAGAGCATGAGCTTGGCAAGGGACACACGTCCACGCTCGCCGCCGCTTAAATCTTCAATCTTCTTAAATACGTCGTCTCCGGTAAATAAAAAGGCTGCCAGTACATTTCGGATTTTTGTGTTGGTCAGATCAGGGTAGGCATCGCTGATCTCCTCGAAGATCGTCTTATGCAGGGAGAGTACCTGATGCTCCTGGTCGTAATAGCCGATATGGACGCGCGAGCCAAGGGCAATCGTTCCGGCGTCCTTCGGTACAAGATGATTGACCATCTTTAAAATCGTGGTCTTTCCGGTTCCGTTTCCGCCGATCAGGGCGACCTTTTCGCCGCGCTTGATATCAAAGTCAAGATCTTGGAACAGACAGTTTGTGCCGAAGGATTTCGCCAGATGCGTGACGGTTAAGACGTCATTCCCGCTTTCCACAGATGGCTCTAAGGTAAGCCGCATCTCGGAGGCAACCTCGGTCGGCTTGTCTAAGACTTCAATCTTATCTAACATCTTTTCACGGCTTTCCGCACGTTTGATGGACTTCTCACGGTTAAATTGCTTGAGTTTCGTGATGACAGCTTCCTGATGCTTGATTTCCTGCTGCTGGTTTAAGTAGGCCTTCATCATATTGGCACGGATCTCTGCGCGCTTGGATGCAAAGTAGGTGTAGTTTCCGTGGTAGACGGTTGCCTTTTTGTTGTCGATTTCTACGATCTGCGTTGCAATCCGGTCAATGAAATAGCGGTCATGGCTGACCACGATCACACTACCAGGATAAGAGGACAGGAAAGACTCGAGCCATGAGATACTTGGCATGTCCAGATGGTTTGTCGGCTCATCGAGGATGATGATGTCCGGGCGTGTCAGAAGCAGACGTCCCAGTGCGATTCGCATCTTCTGACCACCGGATAATGTATTGATATGGCGGTCATAGTCCTCCGGACCAAAACCGAGTCCTTTTAAAACGCCTGTAATCTCACTCTCATAAGAATACCCATTGTCGCGGTCGTATTTGCTGCTCAGGCGGTTGTAGGTCTCTAAGATCTTCTCTAATTCTTCGCCTTCTGCATGCTTCATATCCTGTTCTAAACGGCGGATATTCGCCTCTAAATCAAGGATGTACTGTTTGGTTGCAAGCATTTCGCCATAGATCGTGTTGTCAAAGGAGATATCCTGATGCTGGGACAGATACCCAATCGTGGTATCCTTGGCAATCACGACCTGTCCGCTGTCGGCGGATTCTTCGCCCATGATAATCTTTAGGAGCGTCGTTTTTCCAGAGCCGTTGATACCGACAATGGCGATCTTTTCTTTCTCGTTGACATGGAAGTTGATATCCTTCAAAACTTCCTTTGTGCCGAATGCTTTTGATATATTCTGGCATGCTAACAGCATGATAAATTCCTCCTGCGTGTTTCGAACAAATTCTACCAGTGCATTTTATCAAAAAGCGGGAGGACTTTCAATCATACATTGAAATAAGCACGAAAAAATGGTATACTAAAACATAATTATGCGAACAAATGTTTTGAGAATTTCCATGAAAAAGGAAGTGAAGGTTTTGTTATTTGGGAAAACGAGTCAGGCGAAAAAAGAGATAGAAGCACTGTTTCATGAAGTGCAGATCAATCTGGAGAACAACTACAAGGATCTGGCGATTTCCGCGCGGAAGCAGGCGGAGGTAAAGCTGGCTGAATATCAGGCAGCCGGGGAGCTAAAGGAAAAGGAATATAAGAAATTAAAAGAGCAGCTCGACGAATATACAAAACGAATGGAAGGATATCATCATTGATATGCAGCAGGGAATTGGTAGAAAAATAGTGATTGCGGTCGGCATGCTTGTAGTTGCAGGACTTTTGATCGTACTGTACCAGTGGGGGAATGCACGGGAGGATACATCAAAGGACAGGCAGCTTGCCGATGGACAGACGACGTACAGCTTCGCGATGGGAACATCGGTGTCAGTCAGTCTGTATGGGACACAGGATACGGAGTATGCAAAGATTGAACAGGCAATCAAAGACTTAGATGAGCAGGAGATATCATGGCGGCAGGAGGGCAGTGCCTTATATAAGCTGAACCACATATACACAGCGGGAGAAGCGGCAGAGGTTTCGGATACCTTGTATCTGGCGCTGACGCAGGCGTATAACATATGCCGGGACAGCCAGGGCGCATTGGATATTACGATCCGTCCACTGGCGAATCTCTGGAATATCGAGTCGGCGACGGAGGAAGATTTCCGGGTTCCAACTGACACAGAGATTAAGACTGTGCTTGAAAAGACAGGCTATGAGGCAGTGACGATTGGTGAATCGCAGACGGTGACGATCGACAAGTCCGATATGGTGTTAGATCTTGGCGCGGTTGGCAAGGGATTCGCACTGGATATTGCAGAACAGATATTAAAAGAAGATGCAGTAAGCGGCGGAACGATCAGTGTCGGCGGAAGCGTGCTTGTGTATGGTGCAAAAAAGGACGGCAGTTCATTTCGGGTAGGCATCCGTGATCCGCAGGGTGACGCAGAGGATATGATCGGTTATTTGGAATTTGCTTCGAACAGTAACACCTGTGTATCCACCTCCGGTGATTATGAAAAGTTTATCGAGAAGGATGGTACGAGGTATCATCATATTTTAAATCGTACAACCGGATATCCGGCGGAGTCAGGACTTGCTTCGGTGACAGTTGTATGCCAAAATGGCTTGTACAGCGATGCATTGTCGACGGCATGCTATGTGCTTGGCTATGAGAAGTCTTTGCCGTTGTTGCAGAAGTACAAGGCAGAGGCAGTATTTATTGACAAAGAAAATCAGGTGACTGTGACGGATGGACTGAAAGAACAGTATCATGCGGCACAGGCTGCACAGAAATAAAATAGAAGGCGAAAAGAGATGTTAAAAATGAAGTGGCTGGAACATTTAAAGACGATTACCGCACATAAGATTATGGTGATGCGGCATTGCTTTGCGGTTGGATTGTATAAGCAGGGACTGTTGCACGACCTGTCCAAATATTCATGGACGGAGTTTTCGATGGGCGCGAAATACTATCAGGGAAACCGCAGCCCGAACGATGCAGAGCGTGAGGATAAGGGATACACCTCTTCGTGGCTGCACCACAAGGGAAGAAACAAACACCATCTGGAGTACTGGGTGGATTACAATGTTGACAGAAGCGATACAAAACATTTGCTGGTTGGCTGTAAGATGCCGAAGGAATATGTGATTGAGATGTTCTGTGACCGTGTGGCAGCCTGCAAGATTTACAACAAGGAAACTTATTATGAGAAGCAGCCACTCGATTATTATATGAATGGCAGATCGAGACGTCTGCTGCATCCGGATTCCGCGAAGCTTCTGGAGAAGTATCTGAATATGCTTGCGAGAAAGGGCGAGGCTTATACCTTTCGTTATATTCATAATTATGAGGTGATTCCGCTGCGTCGGAAGAAGCTTGCGAAGTATCTGCCATTTTTGAAATATTTGTTTCCGTATGGAGAAGATTACTAGGAGATAAGATGAAATTTACACATTTACATGTGCATACGCAGTACAGTCTGTTGGACGGCTCGGCAAAGATCAAGGAGCTGGTTCCGCGTGCGAAAGAACTTGGCATGGATGCGCTGGCAATCACAGACCACGGTGCGATGTATGGCGTGATCGAATTTTATAAGACATGTAAGGCAAATGGAATCAAGCCGATCATCGGCTGTGAGGTGTATGTGGCACCGGGTTCCAGGTTTGACCGTGAGGTGGTAAAGGGAGAAAACCGGTATTACCATCTCGTTCTGCTTGCAAAAAACAACGAGGGATACCACAACCTCTGTAAGATCGTGACACGTGGCTACACGGAGGGCTATTATTATAAACCGCGTGTGGACATGGAGGTGCTGGAGAAATACCATGAGGGTATCATTGCACTTTCGGCATGCCTGGCTGGTGAGGTTGCGACTGACTTGCGTCAGGAGCAGTATGAGAAAGCAAAAGAAGCAGCATTGCGTCATCTGAAGATCTTTGGCGAGGGCAATTATTATCTGGAGATGCAGGATCATGGCATCCCGGATCAGCGTACCGTCAATATGGGCGTGATGCGGTTGTCCAAAGAAACCGGCATCCCGATGGTTGTTACGAACGATTCCCATTATATCAACAAAGAGGACTGGGAGGCGCATGATATTCTGCTCTGTATCCAGACGGGAAAGACGGTCAATGACGAAGATCGTATGCGCTATGAGGAAGGACAGTTCTATCTGAAATCTCCGGAGGAGATGGAGGCGCTGTTCCCATATGCAAAGGAAGCATTGGAGAATACGAACAAGATCGCAGATATGTGTAATGTCGAGATCGTATTTGGTGAGCGGAAGCTTCCAAAATACGATGTGCCGGAGGGGTATGATTCCTTCTCGTATCTGACGATGCTCTGTGAGGAGGGCGCGAAAAAGCGGTATCCAGAGGTCACAGATGAGGTAAAGAACCGTCTGCATTATGAGCTTGACATGATTAAACAGATGGGCTTTGTTGATTATTTCCTGATTGTGTGGGATTTTGTCAATTACGCGAAAAGTCATGATATTCCGGTTGGACCGGGCAGAGGCTCTGCTGCCGGATCAATTGTATCCTATTGTCTGTATATTACGGATATCGAGCCGCTTCGGTACGATCTGCTGTTTGAACGATTCCTGAATCCGGAACGTGTATCGATGCCAGATATTGATATTGATTTCTGTGTCAACCGAAGACAGGAAGTCATTGATTACGTCGTACAGAAATACGGCAAGGAAAAGGTTGTCCAGATTGTCACTTTCGGTACGATGGCAGCAAAGATGTGTGTGCGCGACGTCGGTCGTGCGATGGCACTTCCATATAGTCTGTGTGATAAGGTTGCAAAGGCAATTCCGAACAAGGTTCCGGGCGTAAAAGATGTCACTCTTCCGGTGGCTTTGAAAGTAAGTCCAGACCTGAAGGAAATGTATGAGAATGAACCGGATGTAACAAAGCTGCTTGATATGGCAATGAAGCTCGAAGGTCTGCAACGGCATACAGGTGTACATCCCGCAGGCGTTATCATCGGTCAGAAGCCAATCGAGGAATATGTACCGCTCGCACGGAGCGTGGATGGTGGTATTGTCTGCCAGTATGAGAAAGACCCGGTGGAAGAGCTGGGGCTTTTGAAGATGGACTTTCTGGCATTGCGGAATCTGACTGTCATCAAGGACGCATTAGACCGGATTGAAGAAAATCATGGTGTGAAGCTCAATATGTCGGAACTGGATATGAGTGATCCGGCAGTCTATGAGCTGTTATCAGAAGGAAAGACCGACGGCGTGTTCCAGTTGGAAAGTGCCGGTATGAAGTCTTTCATGAAGCAGTTGAAGCCGAAGAATCTGGATGAAATTATTGCCGGAATCTCGCTGTATCGTCCGGGACCGATGGATTTCATTCCGAAGTACTTAGCGAACCGTGAGCATCCAGAAAGTATCGTCTATGATACACCGAAGCTGGAGAAGATCCTGAAATCAACATACGGATGTATGGTATATCAGGAGCAGGTTATGCAGATCGTAATGGAGCTTGCCGGATATTCGATGGGACGTTCGGATCTGGTACGCCGTGCGATGGCGAAGAAAAAAGCGGACGTCATGGACAAAGAGCGGCAGTATTTTGTATATGGTAACGAGGAGTTAAATGTGCCGGGCTGTGTCAAAAACGGCATCCCGGAATCTGTCGCCAATAAAATCTTCGACGATATGGTCGATTTTGCAAACTATGCATTTAACAAGTCGCATGCGGCAGTGTATGCGGTGGTTGCATATCAGACCGCATATTTAAAGATCTATTATCCGGTTGAATACATGGCAGCGCTGATCTCGTCTGTCCGTGAAAATACGGAGAAGATGAGTAGTTATATTCAGACGTGTAAATCGCTTGGCATCAAAATCCTGCCGCCGGATATCAACAAAGGAAGCGGAGATTTCCTTGTCGATGGAAATGCGATCCGGTTTGGCTTGTCAGGATTAAGAAGTATCGGAGACGGTGTGACAGAGGTCGTGCATCAGGAGGTTGTTGCGAACGGTCCATTTACAAGCTTAGAGGATTTCTGTACGAGACTTTCTGGGAAGGAAGCAAACAAGCGGACGATCGAGAGCTTTATTTTGGCAGGTGCGTTTGACAGCTTCGGTTATAACCGCCATCAGATGATGATGGTGTATCCGGCTGTGTTAGAGCAGACGGCGAAAGAAAAGAAAAATGCCATGAGTGGACAGATGTCGCTGATGGATTTCCTTGGAGAGGAAGAAAAGACGGAATTTCAGGTGCGCTATCCGGATGTGGAGGAATATCCGAAGGATGAGCTGCTTGCAAAGGAAAAGGAGATTCTGGGTATCTATGTCAGTGGACATCCGCTGGAGGATGATCTGGATATTATAGAAGAGTACACAACCGCGAAGTCGACGGCATTTCTGGCAGATACCGAGGAGGACGAGAATGCCGGAACGGAGATGGAGTTCGAAGAGCGGGAATGTGTCGTGGATAAATCCAGCTACACGATCGGCGGTCTGCTCACGGAGATTACGAAGAAGACAACACGAAACGGCGATGAGATGGCATTCCTTACTGTGGAGGATCTGTATGGTTCGGTTGAGGTTGTCGTGTTCGCCAGAGATTACCGGCAGAATAAAGACCGGTTTGTGAAGGATGCGAAGGTGCTGATCAAAGGAAATGCATCGGTCGATGAGCGGGGCGGCAAGCTGCTCTTCTCAAAGATGACAACCTTCGACGAGATACGGCAGGAACGTATAGCAGCCGGTAAGGAACTGTGGCTGCGCTTCACAGAATTAGAGACCTATATGCAGCAGGAGCAGGCACTCTATGCGACGCTCCGGCAGTATCCGGGCCGGGTGGTCGTGAAGGTACTGATCAAACCAGCCGGAGAAGGACAGGAGCAAAATATCAAGCTCAAGCAGTTACCGGATTTATACCGGGTCGATGCCAGTGAGACTCTGGTAGAGAAATTGAAACAGACATATGGAGAGGCGAATGTCATTCTCTTAGATAAGAAAGGAAACGGAGAAAAATCGTGATAACGTCAGCGTCAAACGACAAAATCAAAGAAATAAAAAAGCTGATCAAATCCGCCAGCCGGCGCAAAGAGACCGGACTTTATATCGTGGAGGGCATCCGCATGGTGCGGGAGATTCCGGCAGATGCGGTCAAGACACTTTATGTGGCGGAAAGCATGACAGACAAATTCGCAGATATCTGCAACCAGATACCGGCAGAGGTGGAAATTGTCAGGGATTCGGTTTTCCAGAGTATGTCGGATACAAACACGCCGCAGGGAATTCTGGCGGAGGTATATCAGACAGCCACAACGGAGGATGATTTATTTGCAGGTGATGCGGCACCGTTTCTTCTGATTATCGAACGACTGCAAGACCCGGGAAATCTTGGTACCATTATACGAACCGCAGAGGGTGCTGGGGTGACGGGTATTATCCTGAGTGCAGATACGGTCGACATCTACAACCCGAAGGTGATCCGTTCTACGATGGGATCGATCTTCCGGATGCCAATTGTTGTAGCCGAGGATCTGGCAGCGACGATCGATCGCGTGAAAACACGTGGAATCCCGGTTTATGGGGCGCATCTGGATGGGGCAACCTTCTATGAGAAAGATTTTACCGGTGGCTGTGCATTTCTGATCGGAAACGAAGGAAATGGTCTGTCCGATGAAATCAGCGCAAAAGCGGATGATCTGATCCGGATTCCGATGTGCGGACAGGTGGAGTCGTTAAATGCAGCGATTTCGACCGCGGTGATCGCATACGAGGTATTGCGACAGCGAAGCACAGGAAAAAAATGAAAAAGTTTGGAATATTACAATATAGGCACGCATATATTGTAAATGTACAATATTAAAAATTCACAGTTTATATGGGGATATAAATGAGGCTGTGAACATTGACAAGAGGGAGGAAAAAATATGACAGAGAAGATTTTGAACAACAATCAGGTGGTAGTAGCAGGAGAAATCGTATCAGATTTCCGATTCAGCCATGAGATATTCGGAGAGGGATTCTATATGGTGGATCTGGTAGTCAGCAGATTAAGCGATGCGCATGACGTGATTCCTTTGATGGTTTCCGATCGCCTGTTTGATGTAGAAAAATCCCACATCGGGGAAAAGGTACTGGCGAAGGGACAGTTCCGGTCGTACAACAAGCACGAGGAGAACAAGAACCGTTTGATCCTGTCTGTGTTTGTACGTGAGATCGAGGTGATCGACGCGGTGGATGACAAGGAGAACAAACCGAACCAGATATACTTAGACGGATACATATGCAAAGAGCCGATCTACCGTATGACGCCGCTTGGCAGAGAGATTGCAGATATTCTGCTCGCTGTGAACCGGGCATACGGAAAATCAGATTATATTCCTTGTATCTGCTGGGGCAGAAATGCCAGATTTGCAGGAAAGCTCGCAGTTGGTGAGCATGTGGCAATCTGGGGACGTATCCAGAGCCGGGAATATCAGAAAAAAATAGGAAATGATGAGATAGTCAATAAGGTCGCATACGAGGTGTCAGTCAGCAAGATGGAATGTTTGGAATAATGATTGACAGACCTGTATAACGATGATATACTATCCTTGATTTTGATTGAGTAGAGGTGCGGAATTCAAGAGTACTTTGCGGGATGACTTAGAGCAGTGGATCGCATGGAAAAGGGGAAACCGCCGAAGGACGACAGATGTCTAAGCACTGGAATCCTGGTTGTGCAATGAAGAATTGTATGACTGTCATTTGTAAGCATGCAGATGGAGCGCTACCGGAATTGAGACATTTCAAGCTGGCACTTTATCGGGTGCCAGCTTTATTTATGGTTATACCTTATAATTATTTAGGAGGAAGAGAAAGATGTCAATTTTTACAGGTTCAGCAGTTGCGATTGTAACACCATTTAAGAAGGATGGTTCGGTGGATTATGATAAGTTCCGTGACGTGATCGAGTATCAGATCGCTGGTGGAACCGACTGTATCGTTGTATGCGGAACGACAGGTGAGTCTTCAACCTTATCCCATGAAGAGCATCTTGACTGTATTCGTTTCTGTGCAGAGGTTGTCAACAAGCGTATTCCGGTTGTTGCAGGAACAGGTTCAAATTGTACAGAGACAGCTATTTATCTGTCTCAGGAAGCAGAGAAGTATGGCGTGGATGGTCTGCTTGTTGTAACACCATATTACAACAAGGCAACACAGAAAGGTCTGATCGCACATTACACAGCCGTTGCAAACAGCGTGACACTTCCAATTATCATGTACAACGTACCAAGCAGAACCGGTACGAACATCCAGCCGGAGACAGCCGTATATCTGGCTAAGAATGTAAAAAATATCGTAGCGATCAAGGAGGCAACTGGCAATCTGTCACAGGTTGCACGTCTGGTAAGCCTGGCAGATGGATGCCTCGATGTATATTCTGGAAATGATGATCAGGTTATGCCAATCCTGTCCCTTGGTGGAAAGGGCGTGATTTCTGTACTTGCAAACGTAGCTCCGAAGGAGACACATGATATGGTACAGAAGTACTTAGATGGTGATGTGGTTGGTGCCAGAGAGATTCAGATCAAGGCAATTCCTCTGTGTGAGGCACTGTTCTGTGAGGTAAACCCAATCCCTGTCAAGAAGGCAGTGGAACTGATGGGACTTTGCGAAGGCAACCTTCGTATGCCACTGACAGAGCTTGAGCCAGAGCATACAGAGCAGTTAAAGAAAGCAATGACAGGATTTGGTGTAAAAATCCAGTAATACAGATAGACAGACCGGGAGGAAAAACAAATGATTCGTGTGATTATGCATGGTTGTAACGGTAAGATGGGGCAGGTCATCACAGGACTTTGCAAGGAAGATCCGGATGTGGAGATCGTTGCTGGCATTGATGTCGTAGATAATGGAGAAAACGGATATCCGGTATTTACAGATATCAACGCATGTGATGTCAAGGCAGATGTGATTATTGATTTTGCAGCAGCCGTTGCGGTTGATAAGCTGCTTGATTATGCAGTTGATAAGCAGGTTCCAGTTGTACTTTGTACGACCGGACTTTCCCCGGAGCAGCTCAACAAGGTATCTCTTTGCTCTGAGAAGGTAGCAATCTTGAAGTCTGCCAACATGAGTCTGGGTATCAATACGTTGATGAAGCTCCTGAAGGATGCAGCAAATGTATTTGCACCAGCCGGTTATGATATTGAGATCGTAGAGAAGCATCATAATCAGAAAGTGGATGCACCATCGGGAACAGCACTGGCACTTGCCGATGCGATCAACGACGCCAGAGACAATGCGTATGAGTATGTCTATGACCGTTCGCAGGTAAGAAAGAAGCGTGACAAGAAAGAACTTGGTATCTCTGCGGTACGTGGCGGAACGATCGTCGGTGAGCATGAGGTGATTTTTGCAGGTGTGGACGAAGTGATCGAGTTTAAGCATACGGCTTATTCGAAGTCTGTATTTGCCAAGGGCGCAGTGGAAGCAGCAAAGTTTCTGGCAGGAAAGCCGGCAGGCTTTTATGATATGGCAGATGTGATTGGATAAGCGAGGAACGATTATGTATCAGGATGAAATTATTTTGTGCAGTGCTTCAAAGTACACGCAGAAGTATTATTTGAATGAAGATTTTGACAATCTGCCGACTGAGGTTAAAAAAGAGCTTCGGATTCTGTGCACGTTGTTCACAGAAGATGTTGGTGGAATCATTATGCTTGTGTTTGACAGTATGGGAAACCTGAATATTGTCACTGACGCGGCAGAGGAAGATATCCTGTACGACGAGATTGGCTGTGGTTTAAAAATCAAGCAGATCAGAAAGGAAAAGAAGGAATTGTTTGAACAGCTGGAGCTGTATTTTCAGACATTTTTCCTTAGCTAAGGGGAAGATATATGTTATTTGCAGTAGACGTTGGAAATACGAATATTACAGTAGGACTGTTTGATGGGAAAAAGCTGATCAAGACGTTCCGTATCACAACTGGTACGGCACGTACATCGGATGAGTATGGCGTGTATTTTGTGGATTGGCTTCGGGTACGGGATATACATATTTCAGAGATTGATGCGGTTATTATCGCATCCGTTGTACCGAAAGTCATGCACTCCCTGACGAGTGGCATTATCAAATATCTGAATATTCAGCCCATCATTGTTGCACCGGGCATTAAGACCGGAATCAATATTGCGATTCCAGAGCCAAAGACACTGGGTGCCGACCGTCTGGTCGATGCAGTGGCAGCGTATGAGTTGTATGGCGGTCCGGTGATCGTTGTAGATTTTGGAACTGCAACGACACATGATCTGGTATTGGAAGGTGGCGTGTTCCATTCGGGGGCGACATCGCCGGGAATCCGACTGGCGGCAGCAGCACTCTGGTCTGGGACTGCAAAGCTTCCAGAAATCGAGATCAAAAGACCGGACACGATTCTGGCAAAGGATACAGTCAGCAGTATGCAGGCAGGTGTATTCTATGGCTATGTCGGTCAGACCGAGTATATTATCCGCAGGATCAAGGAAGAGTCCGGACTGGATAACATCAAGGTTGTGGCAACTGGCGGACTTGGTAAGCTGATCTCGGAGAATACCGATTGTATTGATTATTATGATGCAGACCTCACACTGAAAGGCTTGCAGTTAATTTACGAGAAACAATAAAGGACGAAACGATGGATTTTACTGGCAAAATCGCATTGGCACCAATGGCAGGTATCTGTGACCTGCCATTTCGTCTCTTATGCAAAGAGATGGGCTGTGATATCGTATACACGGAGATGGTGAGTGCCAAGGGCATGTATTATAACAACAAAAATACGGAACCGCTGCTTATGACAAAACCGGAGGAATCGCCAATTGGCGTGCAGATCTTCGGCAGTGAACCGGAGCTTATGGCATCACAGGCAAAAAGGCTGGAGGATAAGGGATTTTCTTTTATCGATGTCAACATGGGATGCCCGGTTCCGAAGATCGTCAACAACGGCGAAGGTTCCGCGCTGATGAAACAGCCAGAGCTGATCGGAGATATTGTCGATGCACTGGTGCATGCGGTTTCGCTTCCAGTCACGATCAAGATCCGGGCAGGCTTTGATGCAGAGCATATCAATGCGCCGGAGGTGGCACGGATCGCGGAGCAGGCAGGCGTTTCTGCAATCGCGGTGCATGGAAGAACAAGAGAACAGTATTATCATGGACAGGCGGACTGGGATGTGATCCGGCAGGTCAAAGAAGCAGTGTCTGTGCCGGTAATTGGCAACGGTGACATTACCTGTGCGGAGGATGTGCTTGCAATGCGGGCGCAGACGGGCTGTGACAGTGTGATGATCGGAAGGGCGGCGAAAGGAAATCCTTGGATCTTTCAGGATATCAGTCATTTCCTGAAAACCGGAGAACATCTGGAAAAGCCGAGTGTGGAAGAACGGAAAGCGATGATGCTGCGCCATGCGTCTTTGATGGTGAAATACAAAGGGGAATTCACCGGGATACATGAGATGCGTAAGCATGTGGCTTGGTACACGCAGGGCATGCCGGATTCGGCGAAGCTGCGCGCGAAGATCAATATGGTGGAAACCTACGATGCACTTGCGGCTATGGTGCAGGCGCTGTAAGCTTTTTGGAGATAGAAATCGAAGTATAAGCGGTGTGATACTGCTCGTTTGTCATGGAGACAATGTAATTTCTGGCGTATGCCTTACTGATTCCATGTGCTGCGAGTGTGTCCGCCGCTTTGTTGTATGCGATGGCAGCGGAAATCTCGTCTGCGTAAGTGCCGACGATGAAATCGCCATTTACGTGGATTTTAGTCTGGTATTGCACCTGACCGGAGGCGGATTCTTTCCTCTGGACGCCGGCATACTGATTGATGATCTCAATGTTGGAATAACGGAAATCAAGTGCATCGCCGTTTGTCATGCGGTAGTCTCTGCCGTAGACAGAAAACGGACGGATGCCGTAGTGGGACAGGATGCTGTACTGGCTTCCGTAGTCGCTGACGAAGAGATAACCGCCTTTTTTCTGGATTTTCTTAGATGCATAGAAGAACAGATCATCCCGGTCGAACTTCAGAATCTCTGTGGTAGACATATGGTATTCAAAATATTTTCTGCGCAGGTAGATCGGCGTTTTGAAATAGATGCCGTTGTCCCGGAAGTTGATGAGACATACGAATTTGTCATGGGAAAGGCAGGAAAACAGGCTGTATTCTGACAGCGTGATCTCTGCATGATCCAAGATCAGGCGTGCTTCCTTGTAGGTGCGCGAAGCAAGCTCCTCTGTAGCGAAGCTGCCAAGGCTGATATGTTTTTTCAGATAGGTGATGGAAGCGCGGTAATACGTGCTGCCATCTTTTTTGGTTGCTGTATAGATACCAGGTAAAGCTGCCATAATCTGTGTGAGGGGAAATCCTTTCCGTGATATTATGTGCCATAAAAATACAAAATCCGCACATAAAATCAGTATAACGACTGCACAGGAAAAAGTCCAGTCTGCCGATCGAAAAAAGTCGTGAAAAAGTCGCGAAATTACTTGACCGAACGGCATTCTTGAATTATAATCATGGAAGTGTAAATGTAACCTTTTTGTAACAATTTTATCATAAATTCCAGATCGGAATTGCATGAGGAGAATAGGAACAATATGGACGCAGGTAAAATCGCAACGATCGAATTGAATATGGATTCCAAAGAAAAAAAGGATAAGAAACAGAGAGAACCGGGGAAACTGAAAAGTTTCCTGCAGGCATACGGAAAGTATGTAGGTGCTGGCGCTGTGGCACTTGCATTGGTCATTGTCTGTGCAGTCTCACTGGCAGACCGGATCGCAAACCGTGAGGTTGCAACCGGTGTTATGATGATCGTTGCAGATCTGACGAAGGATAAAGAACCATTTTCAGGAGATTTGTTTGCAAGTACTGCAATCAGCTACAATGATATGGTAAACGTAAACTATGAGACAGACCAGCTTGCACAGTTAGAGCGTGCAGAACAGCAGATTGATGAGATTCTGACAGCCAGAAGACAGGATAAACGGGATCAGGCGGCGTTGGAGGCATTGACCGCTGTGCATAGCGGACCGGGTGAGATTGGCGAGTACGATCCGAATGCCGTCGTTGTGGCATCCGCGGAGACCGATACTACAACAACTACTACGACAACTGCTTCCACACCGACGTATGTACCAGCTGATGCGAACGGAAAGTATCAGTATCTGGGTGAATACCTGCTGACTGCATACTGTCCATGCCCGATCTGTTGTGGTAAGTGGAGCAATATGGAGAATCCGATCACAGCAAGTGGTGCACGTGCGACAGCCGGATGGACAATTGCTGCACCGAAGAATTTTGCGTTTGGTACAAAGATTATGATCGATGGACAGATCTATGAAGTACAGGATCGTGGTGGTGCGATCACAGGAAATCATTTCGATGTGTTCTGCAATACACATCAGGAAGCTTTGAACTTTAACATGAGAACAACCTCTGCCTATCTGGTAGTTGAATAAAAGGAGAAAAAGATGGAACTGGTTTACAGAAGTACAAGAAATGCACAAGAGACAGCGACCGCTTCTATGGCGATTTTGAAAGGACTTGCAAACGAGGGTGGCTTATTTGTACCGGATACAATTCCGGCATTTGACAAGAGCCTGGAAGAGCTTTCCAAGATGGATTACCGTGAGGTTGCATATCAGGTTATGAAGCTGATGCTGACAGACTTCACAGAAGAAGAGCTTCGTCATTGTATCAACAGTGCATATGATTCGAAGTTCGATACAAAGGAGATTGCACCGCTCGTACATAAGGCAGGTGCGTATTATCTGGAACTGTTCCATGGCGCAACAATCGCGTTTAAGGATATGGCACTTTCCATTCTTCCATATCTGCTGACAACCTCAGCAAAGAAGAACGATGTGAAGAATGAGATCGTGATTCTGACTGCTACTTCCGGTGATACAGGTAAGGCTGCACTTGCAGGATTTGCAGATGTACCGGGAACGAAGATCATCGTATTTTATCCAAAGCATGGTGTAAGCCCAATTCAGGAAAAGCAGATGGTAACCCAGAAGGGTGATAATACATGTGTCATCGGTATCACAGGTAATTTTGATGACGCACAGACAGGCGTCAAGAAGATGTTCTCTGACAAGGAGTTGAACGAGTATCTGGCATCCAAGGGATATCAGTTCTCTTCTGCAAACTCCATCAATATCGGACGTCTTGTACCACAGATGGTATATTATGTATATGCATATACAAGACTCGTTGCAAATGGAGAGATCAAGGCTGGCGACAAGATCAATGTCGTTGTTCCAACCGGAAACTTCGGAAATATTTTAGCTGCTTTCTATGCAAAGCAGATGGGACTTCCAATCAACAAGTTTATCTGTGCATCGAATGAGAATAAGGTTCTGTACGATTTCTTCCGTACAGGTACATACGACAGAAAGAGAGAGTTCATCTTAACAACTTCTCCTTCTATGGATATTCTGATCTCCAGCAATCTGGAGCGTCTGATCTACCGTATCGCAGGCAATGATGCAGAGAAGAACAAGGCTTTGATGCAGGCATTAAATGGCAAGGGTGCTTACACGATCACAGACGATATGAAGAAGCAGTTGGCAGATTTCTACGGAAATTATGCATCTGAGGCTGAGACAGCCGCTACGATCAAGCGTGTATATGAGTCCGATCAGTACATCATGGATACCCATACAGCCGTAGCAGCATCGGTATATGACAAGTATGTGAAGGAGACTGGCGATACAACACCAACTGTGATCGCAAGTACAGCAAGCCCATACAAGTTTACGAGAAGCGTTATGAATGCAATCGACAGTGCATATGACAAGCAGTCTGATTTCGAACTTGTCGATGAGCTGAATAAGCTTTCTGGCGTGAAGGTACCACAGGCAATCGAAGACATCCGTCAGGCAGAGGTTCGTCACGATATCGTCTGCGACAAGGAAGACATGCTTGCAGAAGTAAAGAAGTTTTTGAATATTTAATAACATAGACGCGTTGAGAATACGCGCGGCAGTTCATTCGCACCATCCTGCCGTTAAACAAAACTAGGGCAAACCATAAATGACAGAATTTATGTTGCGGGTGCTTTGTGCGCCCGCATTTTTTATTGAAGGGAGTTTTCGTATGTATACATTAAAGACAAATGCCAGCTTTGACAGTGCACATTTTCTGGCAGGCTATGAGGGAAAATGTTCAAACATTCATGGACATCACTGGACAGTGGAAATCGAGGTAGGAAGCAACAGTCTGGAGATGGGAGGAAATAACCGTGGTATGATCGTGGATTTCTCCAAATTAAAAACAGATCTGAAGAACATCGCAGATGCACTCGACCATTGTCTGATCGTGGAGATTGGAAGTCTGAAACGCAGAACGCTGGATGTGCTCGAAGAAGAGCATTTCAAGGTTGTAGAAGTGATGTTCCGACCGACTGCAGAGAACTTTGCAAAGTTCTTCTATGACGAGATGAAAGGAAAAGGCTATCATGTCTTAAAGGCAACGGTGTATGAGACACCAAATAACTGTGCCGCATATATGGAGTAATATGGGAAAGTATAAAGTAGTAGAAACGTTTGTCAGTATCAACGGCGAGGCAACCCATGCTGGAGAGCTTGCATGCTTTATCCGGTTTGCCGGATGTAATCTTGCCTGTGGATACTGTGATACGAAATGGGCGAATGAACCGCAGGTGCCATACAAGAGTATGAGTGCGGAAGAAATCTATGCGTATATCAAATCCTGTGGCGTGAAAAATGTGACGCTGACGGGCGGAGAGCCGTTGATCCAGCCGGAAATTGAAGCACTGATTGCACTTCTGGCAGCGGATAAAAATTTGCGTGTAGAGATTGAGTCAAATGGAAGCGTGGATATCTCCGGATATGATGCACGCCCGGAGAATGTCTGTATGACACTGGATTATAAGCTTCCGGACAGTGGGATGGAACGGTTTATGTGCCTAGAAAATTACGCGTGGTTAAAACCGCAGGATGCAGTGAAATTCGTTGTTTCGTCGACAAGAGATCTGGAAACGGCGAAGAAGATCATTGAGACATATGACCTGTGTGCGAAGGCAACCGTATATTTGAGTTCCGCATTTTCAGCGATCACACCAGCACAGATCGTAGAGTACATGATACAGGAAAACATGAAGGATGTCCGGTTACAGCTACAGATGCACAAATACATCTGGGATCCGGAGAAAAAAGGAGTATAAGATGGCAATCGATAAAGAAGCAATCAAAGAACATATCCGCGGGATTTTAGTTGCCCTTGGCGATGATCCCGACCGAGAAGGATTAAAGGAAACACCCGACCGGGTTGCCCGCATGTATGAGGAAGTATTTGAAGGAATGAACTATACGAACGATGAGATTGCAGAGATGTTCAACAAATCGTTTGAGCGTCCGGGCAAGGATACGAGTGACATGGTTCTGGTCAAGGATATCGAGGTGTTCAGTTATTGTGAGCACCATATGGCACTGATGTATGACATGCATGTATCAGTCGCTTATATTCCGAAGGGAAAAGTGCTCGGACTTAGCAAGATCGCACGGATTGCAGATATGGTCGCAAAACGCTTACAGTTGCAGGAAAGAATCGGTACCGATATCGCATATATTATGAGTAAGGTGACTGGAAGTGAGGATGTGGCAGTCGTGATCGAGGGAAGCCATAGCTGTATGACAGCCAGAGGTATCCGGAACGCAAGTGCAAAGACGTTCACGACGACATTTACCGGTGAGTTCGAGAAGAATGAGACATTGCAGAACAAACTGATGATGTTACTGAAATAAGAGCTGAACATAGAAGATGAAAACAGAGGATAAGAAGGAGTGATTATTATGCAGCATAAGAAGAACAAAGAAGCAGCCGTTGTTGTATTTAGTGGAGGACAGGACAGCACAACCTGTCTGCTGTATGCGAAGAAACATTATAAGAAGGTGTATGCCGTATCGTTTGATTATCACCAGAGACATGTGGCAGAGCTTGATGCAGCGAAGGAAATCTGTGAGAAGCTGGATGTGGAGCAGACAATCATGGATATGACATTGTTAAATCAGCTCGCACCGAATTCTCTGACCCGTGATGATATGAAGGTGGACAGCGATGCACCGGCAGAGGGTACACCAAATACATTTGTCGATGGAAGAAATATGCTGTTTTTGACATTTGCAGCGGTATTCGCAAAGCAGAAGGGTGTCACGGATATCCTGACGGGTGTATCTCAGAGTGATTTCTCTGGTTATCCAGATTGCAGAGATGAGTTTATCAAGTCCTTAAATGTATCTTTAAATCTGGCAATGGATTATGAATTTGACATTATCACACCGCTTATGTGGATTGACAAGGAAGAGACATGGGAGCTTGCCGATAAGCTCGGTGGATTTGATCTGGTTCGCAATATGACATTAACATGTTATAATGGCATCAAGGGCGATGGCTGTGGCAACTGCCCTGCATGTAAGCTGCGGAAAAAAGGCTTGGATGCATATCTTGCTAGACGATAAAGGATAATGGAGGGAAGCCATGAAACGCTTGTTATTTATTATCAATCCGAAAGCCGGACGAACGGCGATAAGAAATGATTTGTTTGAGATTATCATGGTATTTTCACAGGCTGGATACGAGGTCGTGACGTATCCGACACAGGGACCGGAGGATGCAGAACGCAAGGTGCGTGTGGACGGCGAAGATTACGATCTGATCGTGTGTGCAGGTGGCGATGGAACGCTTGATAACACGGTCTGCGGATACTCCAAGATGGGACATAAAAAAGTGCCGCTTGGTTATATCCCGGTTGGAACGACAAACGATTTCGCACGAAGCCTTCGTATCTCAAGAAAACCCATTGAAGCGGCAAATCAGATTGTAAATGGAAAATGTACGAAGGTTGATGTCGGACAGTTCGCGGACAAGTCGTTTATCTACATTGCGGCATTCGGTATTTTCACCGATGTGTCATATAATACGAATCAGTCCCTGAAGAAGGCAATCGGACATTCGGCATATATTATTGAAGGAATTAAAAATATCGGAAATTATAAAGGCTTTAATCTGACGGCACAGTTTGACGAGAAGGTCATCACTGGAAAATATCTGTATGGTATGGTGACCAATACGCTTTCGGTTGGCGGATTCAAGCTGCGAGGAGCCAAGCATGTCGTGCTGGATGACGGAAAATTTGACTGCCTCTTTATCAAGATGCCATCAACACCGGCGGAGATGCAGCAGATCATCCGTGGACTTCTGCAAAATGAAGTTGAGGGAAATGAGATGTTCTTCGAATGTAAAGCGTCTCGTGTTGTTGTAGATGGAGAACAAGAGATTGCATGGACGCTCGATGGAGAGTTTGGCGGAAGCCTGAAGCATGTGGAGATTTTAAACCAGCAGCAGGCGCTTGATATTATGCTGCCGCAGATCAACATCGAGGAGATGGCACACCAGCCGAGTGATGACGATGACGCGATGGATGAAAAGCGTGACGAGGAGACTGCTTACACCGAGGACAATATTGATCTTGAAGATCTGTACAGCCGGTATGCACTGCATTATCCAGAGGAATCTGCACAGACAGAGCCGGATAAAAAAGAGTGAGAACCGCTTTGCTATGCCAATTCTTTACAAGTAAGAGAAAAAAGAATATAATAAGAATAATGCACACGTGCATAAAACGATGAAGATAAAATTTAGACAGCTAAATTGAAAGGGGAAAATAATGGGAAAGTATTTCGGAACAGACGGATTCCGCGGTGAGGCAAATGTAGACCTGACAGTGGAACATGCGTACAAGGTCGGAAGATATCTCGGATATTATTTTGGTAAGGAGAAGCAGGGGGATGACCGGGCACGAATCGTCATCGGAAAAGACACGAGACGTTCGAGCTACATGTTTGAGTATTCCTTAGTTGCCGGACTGACAGCGAGTGGCGCGGATGTATTTTTGATGCATGTCACACCGACACCGAGTGTGTCCTATATCGTGCGTGCCGATGAGTTTGACTGTGGAATCATGATCTCAGCGAGTCATAACCCGTTTTATGATAACGGAATCAAGATCATCAATAGCCGCGGCGCGAAGATGGATGCAGCCGTAGAGAAGCAGATCGAGGATTATATCGACGGACTCGTGCCGGAGATTCCATTTGCAACGAAAGAAAAGATTGGACGGACGACGGATTATTCGATGGGTAGAAACCGTTATATTGGTTATCTGATGACACTCCCAACACGTGCATTCAAGAATCTGCGTGTCGGACTCGACTGTGCAAACGGTGCATCTTCGACGGTTGCGAAGGCAGTGTTCGATGCACTTGGTGCGAAGACATATGTCATCAATAACACACCGGATGGTACGAATATCAATACGAACTGTGGTTCTACCCATATTGAGGGACTGCAGAAGTTTGTTGTTGAGAATAATTTAGATGCAGGATTTGCTTATGATGGCGATGCAGACCGTTGTCTGGCTGTCGATGAGAAGGGTAATCTGGTGGATGGCGATGCAATCATCTACATCTGTGGCAAGTATCTGCGTGACCGTGGCAGACTGAACAATAACAAAGTCGTGACAACCGTCATGTCAAACCTTGGTCTGTACAAGGCATTAGATGCAGAAGGCATCGGCTATGAGAAGACTGCAGTCGGAGACAAATATGTCTATGAGTGTATGATGGAGAACGGATATATTCTCGGCGGTGAGCAGAGTGGACATATCATTTTCTCGAAGAATGCAAGAACGGGTGATGGCGTTCTGACATCCCTGAAGATCATGGAAGCAATGGTGGAAGAGAAGATGCCGCTTTCTGAACTGACACGCGGACTGACGATCTACCCACAGCTTCTGGTGAATGTTAAAGTTACGAGTAAGAAAGAAGTTATGGAAGACGCAGATGTACTTGCAGCCGCAAAGAAGGTGGAGGAAGCACTTGGAGATGATGGAAGAATACTGCTTCGCCAGAGTGGTACAGAGCCACTGATCCGTGTGATGGTGGAAGCCAAGACCGATGAAATCTGTAAAGAATATGTAGATGCGGTAGTCGATGTTATCCGAAGCAAAGGATACGAAGTACAGTAAGGATATAGAATGAATAATACCAGAAAACTTGAGACTTCACTTGTATTTCTTCTCAAGGCGATTTTGAATTTGATATTGTTCTTTGTATTGTATGGAATTTATGCGAAATCAAACTGGCAGCTGTGGAATCTGTCGCGAACATCCGGTATTACAATCGCAGCGTATGTAGTAATGCACTATATGTTTTCAACGATTTACGGGCATTACGATATTGGAAAACGAAAGAGTAAACCGATCGTGCTGTCCCTGTTTTTGAATCAGGTATTTACAGATGTGATCTCTGTGATCGTTCTGTCGATCATGAATACAAACCAGATGAAAAACCAGAGCTTCAAGCTGGAACAGCCATATCTGCTTTTGCCGATTATTGCAATCCAGTTTGTGACGATCCTGATTTTCGTGTATGGCGGCAATCATTTGTATTTTAAGATCTATCAGCCGGAGGATTGTATTATCATTACATCTTCCCAGCAGAGCTTAAATGAGATTGTGCGCGGCGTTTTAAAATACAAGCTGCAATACAAGGTAAACAAGGTAGCGGACTATCGGGACGCAAACCTCAAGCAATACATTCTGGAGCATGATACGATATTTATCTATGACGTTCCGGTGCAGGATCGGACAAAGATCTTAGAGTACTGTTACCAGAATATGAAGAATGTGTATTTCAACCCGGATATGCATGATGTGATCGAGAAGAGTGCAAAGCATTTTATCTTAGACGACGTATCGGTATACTGTAATTATTCCAAGGGGCTGACTCTGGAGCAGCGGTTTATCAAGCGGGCGATGGATATTGTAATCTCTGTGATTGCGTTGATCCTTACCTCGCCGATTATGCTGGTTGTCAGCATTATGATCAAACTCGATGACCACGGAAGCCTCATTTTTAAGCAGAACCGTGCGACGCGGGACGGAAAGATCTTCTCTGTATACAAGTTCCGCACAATGCGGGAGAATGTAGAGAATTATTCTGTGGTGGAAGATGATGAGCGTGTGACGCGTGTCGGAAAATTCCTGCGGAAATACCGGCTGGATGAGATCCCACAGTTTTTCAATGTATTAAAGGGGGATATGAGTGTCGTTGGACCAAGACCGGAGATGCTGGCAAACGTATTTAACTATACATCGGTTCTGCCAGAGTTCGAGTACCGTCTGCGTGTGAAAGCAGGTATCACCGGGCATGCGCAGATTGCCGGAAAGTATAACACATCCCCGAAGGATAAGCTGATCTTAGATCTGACGTATATTGAAGAATACAGCTTCTGGCTGGATATCAAGCTATTGTTCCAGACGTTGATTGTCCTGTTTAAGAAGGACAGTACAGAAGCGTTCCACAGAGGCGAAGAGCTGGTGTTTGAAGAATATCAGCCACCAGAGTCGGTGAATCCCCCGGTTGAGGAAACAGAATAAAAAAAGAACTGTTCACGAAAATGCGTGTACAGTTCTTTCTTTTTCTATATAACGGAATTGGAATACTTACAGGTTCTGCGCATACTCCTCAAATATGTAATCGTACATAGACGGAAGACCGACGAACTCACAGCCATAACGATAGCCGGCGTTGCCAATTGGTGTTACATACAGAATCTTCACAACGGATAAGATTACTTCTTCCCGGTTCTCGAATTCAATCGTTGCATTGAAATAATAATTGACCGGAAGCTTGGACAGGGACATAAAGCCGATACCAGCTTTGGATATATCGAAGACCTCGATTTCGGCATCAAGATTTTCGATTTTTACACCATCCTGCTTAAATAAATTAGAAACTTCCAATTTGAGTTTGATTGGAAGTCTGACGTTCTTTCTTTTTTCCTGCATACGAACCCTCCAGCTTGGATTTTTTATTAGATTGGCACTATTATATCAAAAAAACAAGTGAAACGCTATATAAATTCACGAAAACTCGAAAAAAACACATAAACTGTTTGATACTTTAAGTTATCTGGGTTATAATAAGCAAGGTTTGAAAAAAATATCAAAAAAAGAAGCAATATGCAGATAATATGATTATAATGAGAGGAACGTGCGATATGAGTGATGTAATGGAACACTATCAGGATGATGGCCTGCACGAAGAATGTGGAGTCTTCGGCATGTATGATTTTGACGGACACGATGTGGCTAGAACGATTTACTACGGGTTGTTCGCTTTGCAGCACCGGGGACAGGAGAGCTGTGGTATTGCAGTATCGGATACCGAAGGACCAAAGGGCAAGGTCCTTTCTTCCAAAGGTATGGGACTTGTAAATGAAGTCTTCACGCAGGAAGACTTAGATAAGCTCAAAGGCAATATCGGAGTTGGTCATGTACGATATTCAACAGCCGGTGCGAGTACCAGAGAGAATGCACAGCCGCTTGTACTGAATTATATCAAGGGTACCCTTGCCCTGGCACATAACGGGAATCTCGTCAATGCACCGGAGCTTCGAAGAGAACTTGCACATGATGGTGCAATCTTCCAGACGACGATCGACTCCGAGGTGATCGCATATCATATTGCTAGGGAACGTGTAAAGACATCTTCGGCAGAGGAAGCAGTTCAAAATGCCATGAAGAAGCTGGTCGGTTCCTATTCCCTGATTGTCATGAGTCCGAGAAAACTGATCGGTGCCCGTGATCCGTTTGGGTTCCGTCCACTCTGCATCGGAAAACGCGACAATGCGTACGTGCTTGCATCGGAAAGCTGCGCACTTGATACAATCGGTGCAGAATTTGTTCGGGATGTGGAACCGGGTGAGATGGTTGTTATATCACCGGAAAAAGGGATTGAAAGTCACGGAGAGCTGTGCCAGAAGGAACACGGCAGATGCGTGTTTGAATATATTTATTTTGCAAGACCGGATAGTGTGATTGATGGGATGAGTGTATATCAGTCGCGTATCATTGCCGGAAGATGTCTCGCAAAGGACAGCCCGGTGGACGCGGATTTGGTTGTTGGTGTACCGGAATCCGGAAATGCAGCTGCACTTGGCTATTCGCTCGAATCCGGTATTCCATACGGAACTGCTTTCGTAAAAAATGGCTATGTTGGACGAACCTTTATCAAGCCGAAGCAGAGTCAGCGTGAATCCAGTGTGCGCGTGAAGTTAAACGTGTTAAAGGATGCAGTTGCAGGAAAACGTGTGATCATGATCGATGATTCCATCGTGCGTGGAACGACGAGTGACCGGATCGTCAGTATGCTGAAGGAAGCCGGTGCGAAGGAAGTCCATGTGCGGATTTCATCTCCACCATTCCTGTATCCGTGTTATTTCGGAACGGATGTGCCGGACAGTGACCAGTTGATCGCATACAACCGTACCATTGAGGAAATCCGTCAGATCATCGGTGCGGATTCCCTTGGCTATCTGAAGCTGGAACGGCTGCCGGAACTGACCGGTGGCAGACAGTTCTGTCAGGGCTGTTTCACAGGAAAATGGCCAATTGATCCACCAAAAGAAGATATTCGTGGCGAATATGACGCATAAGGTGTATAATAGAAGAACATATGAGGAAAATATATAAATTTGGAGGTTTTTATGAGCAGAGACAAGTATGTAAGCCCACTTTCAGAGAGATACGCAAGCAAGGAGATGCAGTATATCTTCTCCCCGGACATGAAGTTCAAGACATGGAGAAAATTATGGATCGCACTTGCTGAGACCGAAAAGGAGCTTGGACTAAAAGATGCCGATGGCAACCCACGTATCACAGACGAGCAGATCGAAGAACTGAAAAGCCATGTAGAGGATATCAACTACGATGTGGCAAGAGAGCGTGAGAAGCTCGTGCGTCATGACGTTATGAGTCATGTGTATGCATATGGACAGCAGTGTCCGAAGGCAGCAGGTATCATCCATCTGGGTGCAACAAGCTGTTATGTTGGCGATAACACAGATGTCATCATTATGACAGAGGCAATGAAGCTCGTTCGTACAAAGCTGATCAATGTCATCAATGAGCTTGCAAAGTTTGCAGATACCTATAAGGATCTTCCGACTCTGGCATTTACACATTTCCAGCCTGCACAGCCAACGACAGTTGGTAAGCGTGCGACACTCTGGATGCAGGAGTTACTGCTGGATTTAGCAGACCTTGAATATATGATCGGACAGCAGAAGCTGCTTGGCTGTAAGGGAACAACCGGTACACAGGCAAGTTTCTTAGAGCTGTTTGAGGGCGACCATGAGATCGTGAAGAAAATCGATGGAAAGATTGCTGAGAAGATGGGATTTGCAGCCTGCTATCCGGTTTCCGGACAGACCTATTCCAGAAAGGTCGATGCGAGAGTCTTAAATGTACTTTCCGGCATTGCGATGTCAGCCCATAAGTTCTCTAACGATATCCGTCTTCTTCAGCATCTGAAGGAAGTAGAAGAGCCGTTCGAGAAGAACCAGATTGGTTCGTCAGCGATGGCATATAAGCGGAATCCTATGCGTAGTGAGCGTATCGCATCCCTGTCTGACTATGTGATGGCAGATGCTTTAAATCCGGCAATTGTGGCAAGTACACAGTGGTTTGAGCGTACACTGGATGATTCTGCAAACAAGCGAATTTCTGTACCGGAAGCATTCCTTGCCATCGATGGTATTCTGGATCTGTACTTGAATGTCGTAGATGGACTTGTCGTATATGACAAGGTGATCTACCAGCATTTCATGAAGGAGATTCCTTTCATGGCAACCGAGAACATCATGATGGATGCCGTAAAGCGTGGCGGAAATCGTCAGGAGCTGCATGAGAAGATCCGTGAGTATTCGATGATCGCGGGTGAGCAGGTGAAGAAGTATGGAAACGAGAATAACCTGGTAGAGCTGATCGCATGCGATTCTGCATTTGGCATGACACGCGAAGAGATCGAAGCTCTGCTTGATCCAAAGAACTTTGTTGGTCGTGCACCGGAGCAGACAGCCGAGTTCCTGGCAGAGCAGATTCATCCAATTCTCGATGCAAACAAAGATATCCTCGGCGTAAAGGCAGAGATTAACGTATAAGATGCGTAATCGTCGATGCGTATTGATTTTATTGTAAAAATAAAGTAGAATAGAAAGGTCGACTGCGGTCGATACACTATTAATTGCAAAGTGATAAAAACGGAGGTAACAGGTTAGACTATGGTACAGGCAGTAGTAGGCGCCAATTGGGGTGACGAAGGAAAAGGTAAAATTACAGACATGCTCGCAGAGAAGGCAGATATTATCGTGCGTTTTCAGGGTGGAGCAAATGCAGGTCATACAATCGTGAATAACTATGGAAAGTTTGCATTGCATACACTTCCTTCCGGCGTATTTTATGACCATACAACCAGCATTATCGGAAATGGTGTTGCATTGAATATCCCGGTGTTGTTCAATGAAGTAAAGTCAATTACAGACAAGGGCGTTCCGATGCCAAAGATCCTCGTATCGGATCGTGCACAGATGGTAATGCCATATCATGTATTATTTGATGCATATGAAGAGGAGAGACTGGCAGGAAAGTCTTTCGGCTCTACAAAGTCCGGTATTGCACCGTTTTATTCAGATAAATATGCAAAGATTGGTTTTCAGGTAAGTGAGCTGTTTGACGATGAGGCAGCCTTGCGCGACAAGATCGAGCGTGTGATCGCATCGAAGAACGTATTGTTAGAGTATCTGTACAAGAAGCCGCTTCTGACCGTGGATGAAGTGTACAACACATTGATGGAGTACAAGGAGATGGTAGCTCCGTTCGTATGTGATGTATCTGCTTATTTGTATAATGCAATCAAGGAAGGAAAGCATATCCTCTTAGAGGGACAGCTTGGTTCCATGAAGGATCCGGATCACGGTATCTATCCGATGGTAACATCTTCTTCCACACTGGCTGCTTATGGCGCGATTGGAGCAGGTATTCCTCCATATGAGATCAAGCAGATCGTAACAGTATGTAAGGCATATTCATCCGCTGTTGGAGCAGGTGAATTTGTCAGTGAGATATTCGGAAAAGAAGCGGATGAGCTTCGCCGCCGTGGTGGTGATGGAGGCGAGTTTGGTGCAACAACCGGACGTCCAAGACGTATGGGTTGGTTTGACTGTGTCGCATCTAAGTATGGTTGTCGGATTCAGGGAACAACTGATGTTGCATTTACCGTATTGGATGTACTTGGTTATCTCGATGAGATTCCGGTTTGTGTCGGCTATGACATTGACGGAGAGGTAACAACGGACTTCCCTACAACTGCAAAGTTAAAGAAAGCAAAACCTGTATATAAGGTACTTCCGGGATGGAAGCAGGATATCCGTGGAATTAAGAAGTATGAGGATCTTCCAGAGAACTGTCGTAAGTATATCGAGTTTATCGAAGAGCAGATCGGATTCCCGATCACGATGGTTTCCAACGGACCAAAGAGATCTGATATCATCTATCGTGGATTTAATAACTAAGACGAAATAATAAAACAAAGGCTGTTGCACCAAACGCTTTGGTGCAGCAGTTTTTTAATAGAGAGGTTTATTCTATGAGAAATCTGACAATGCTGATGGATTATTACGAGCTGACAATGTCCAACGGGTATTTTGAAAAAGGGTTCAAAGATAAGATGGTTGTATTCGATATGTTCTACCGGAAGAATCCAGATAATGGTGGATTTGTTGTGTCTGCCGGATTGGAACAGTTGATCGAATACATTGAGAACATGCATTTTTCTAAGGAGGATATCGAATTCCTGCGGAGCAAGGGCGAGTTCTCAGAAGGATTCCTGCAGTATCTTGCTGATTTTAAGTTTACAGGAAATATTGATGCGTTGCCGGAAGGCACGATCTGTTATCCAAATACTCCGATTGTCACGGTGACGGCACCGGTGATCGAGGCACAGTTAATTGAGACGATGCTGCTGCTTACGATGAATTTCCAGTCGCTGATTGCCACAAAAGCCTCCCGCATCTGCCGGACAGCGGCTGAGAGTGGTGCGGTTGTTATGGAGTTTGGCGCGAGACGTGCACATGGTGGTGATGCAGCGATTCTCGGTGCAAGAGCAGCCTATATCGGTGGCGCGGCTGCGACAGCAACGGTCATGGCAGATGAACGGTTTGGCGTACCTGCAATCGGAACGATGGCACATAGCTGGATTCAGTTTTTTGACAATGAATACGAAGCGTTTAAGGCATATGCAGAGGTCTATCCGGACAACTGTACATTGCTGATCGATACCTATGATATCTTAAACAGCGGTCTGGTCAATGCCATCCGTGTCGCAAAGGAAGTGTTAGAGCCTGCCGGGAAACGCCTGAAGGGTGTCCGCATTGACAGCGGTGATCTGGCATATTTCTCGAAGAAAATCCGTAAGACACTCGATGCACATGATATGAAGGACTGCAAGATCGTCGTGTCGAACAGTGTCGATGAATTTCTGATGCAGTCACTGAAAAAGCAGAACGCAAGCATTGATTCCTACGGCGTCGGAGAACGTATGATCACGTCGAAATCCGATCCGGTCTTTGGTGGTGTCTACAAGCTTGCTGCTGTGCAGAATGATGCCGGGGAATTTGTGCCGAAGATCAAGATCTCTGAGAACGTTGAAAAGATCACGAATCCGGGCAGAAAGAAGCTGTGGCGTATTTACAGCCGTGAGACCGGATATGCGCTTGCTGATTTGATCACGATGTACGACGAGGAAGTAAACGGAGATGAACCATTTGCCTACGTGGATCCGGTGAAGCCTTGGAAGAAGATGAAGTTTGAAAATGTGGATGTGAAGGAGCTGCAGGTGCCGATCTTCCGCGATGGAAAGCTGGTTTATGACAAGCCGGAGCTTGATGCAATCAAAGCATATGTGACAGAACAGCTTGACCATCAGATCTGGGAGGAGGAACAGCGATTTACGAATCCACATATCCATTACGTTGATCTGTCGAAAAAACTGTATGAAGTCAAAGAAGAGATGCTTTCACAGGGACAAGGAGAGCTTCACTAAAAAATATTTAAAAATATGTGGTTTCCGTTGACAGAAATTATCAGAAATATTAAGATAATTATATATGTTTTAAGATATGACATAGAATTAGGAGAAGGAGAGAATGCTCTCTACAAAGAATATGAGAAAATTTGACACCAGAACCCAATATTTTCGTTATGAAGTGTTGCGCGAAGTTGCGCGTATGGCATGGGATGGCACACTGCTCGAAGAAATCCTGGATATTCCAATGAAGATTATTCCGGGCAAGAAGCCAACGATGCGTTGCTGCGTATTCAAGGAACGCGCGATCGTGAGTGAACAGGTCAAGATGGCAATGGGCGGAAATCCGGACAATGACAATGTCATTGAAGTCATGGAGATCGCCTGCGATGAGTGTCCGGTTGGCGGATATGAAGTCGGACAGCATTGTCGTGGCTGTCTGGCACACCGCTGTGCGGATGCGTGTAAGTTTGGTGCGATCACGATTGATGAGCATCAGAAAGCCCATATCGACAAGTCGAAATGTAAAGAGTGTGGTGCCTGTGCAAAGGCATGTCCGTACAGTGCCATTTCAGATTTTAAGCGTCCATGCCAGCAGGCATGTAAGATTGGCGCGATCACGATGAACGAGGATCAGGAAGCGAAGATTGATAACGATAAATGTATCGCGTGTGGCGCATGCGTATATCAGTGTCCGTTTGGTGCCATCAATGAGAAATCATACATATTACAGGTCATCAACATGATCAAGGACAGTGACCATGGCAAGAATTATAAGGTCTACGCGGCGGTTGCACCTGCAATCGCGGGACAGTTTATTTACGCGAAGCGTGGACAGGTCATCAGCGGAATCAAGGCGCTTGGCTTTGATGAAGTTGTGGAGGTTGCGCTTGGTGCAGATATGACAACCTGGCATGAATCACAGGAGCTGCGGGAGAAGGGTATGCTGACGAGTTCATGCTGTCCGGCATTTGTATCCTATGTGGAGAAGAACTTCCCGGATATGCTGCCGTATGTATCTTCTACTTTGTCACCGATGGCGATGATCGGTAAACATATTAAGGAGCAGGATCCGACGGCGAAGGTCGTATTTATCGGACCGTGTACCGCAAAGAAGATGGAGATCCGCAAGGAGACGGTTGCACCGTATATCGACAGTGCACTGACTTTTGAAGAGCTGCAGGCAGTGCTTGACAGCCGGGAGATCGACATCACGACACTGGAAGAGGAAAGTCTGGAGAATGCTTCTTACTTTGGACGTATCTTTGCTCACACAGGCGGTCTGAGCAGTGCTGTGAAGCAGGGAATGAAAGAACAGGGTGCAGAGGACTTCGAATTGAAGCCGGTTGTCTGCGATGGTATTGAAGAATGTAAGATTGCGCTGTTGAAGCTGCGCAGAAATATGTTGGATGGAAACTTCATGGAGGGCATGGCATGTCAGGGTGGCTGTGTCAACGGAAACGGAAATCTGACGCATATGGCGAAGAGCCGTATGGATGTTGAAAAATATGGTAAGGAAGCTGCTGATAAGACGATTGAAGGTGCGATATCAGAGTTTCACCTGCAATAAAATGTAACAGGGGGAAAAACCGTGGATCAAGTACAGGAAAGTTATGACGAATTTAATTTGAATTTCAGAATAGAAGATACCGTGATCGTAAATCAGACAGAGATGGAAGGATTTAATGCATTTTTCCTTGGAAACCAGTCCACCTGTCAGCAGAGTGTTGTGGAGGGCGTGCGTGTTCTGTCTTACAAGATTCCTGCAACGTTGCCGCTCGGTCAGTTCTTGAAGAAGCAGTTGTACAAGGGCGAGTTTCTTTCAATCTTGTCGAATATATTGAATCAGTTGTTGTATTTTGAAGACCGCAATATGCCAATCAAGAAAGTACTTCTGAACACGAAGTATATGTATATTGAACTGTCCAATCTGCATGTACAGTTGATCTACATGCCGATTGAGAAGGAATTTACAGACTGCAATGTCTGTGAGTTTGTACAGAATTTCATCAGCAAGATCCGGTTTGCAGATATGCAGTGTGTCAATTGTGTTGACCAGATCCTGCATTATTTGGATAGCCGGTTAATGTTCTCTTTGCGTGAGTTCTATACATTCATTATTGAATTGCAGAAAGAAGATATTTTGAAGGATGATATTGATCTTGGCGAGGGCGAGACAACTGTCTTACAGCAGATGAGTTACAACAATATCACTCCATATCTCGTTCGTTCCAGAACGAACGCGCTGATTCCGATTGAGAAGACAGAGTTCTTAGTAGGAAAGTCTTCGGAATGTGATTATCAGATTCCAGATAACCGGAAGGTAAGCCGGAAGCATTGCAGTTTCCGTATCAGCAATGGAGAATGTTATATCCGTGATGAGAACTCAACAAACCATACTTATGTGAATGGAAAGATGATCCAGCCGGGATTTGATGTCATGCTGAAAAATGATGACTATATCCGTATGGGTGATGAAGAGTTTAAGTATTGGGTACGATAAATTAATGCGCTCTCCCTTTTTCGGGTAGTAATTTTTGATGACTGGTATAAGCGGAGAGGCAAAACGTCTGGAAGGTATCCAGATCGTGCTTGTACCGAAGAACGGCAAGGTTCCAGCAACGAGATATCAGGGTATTACCAGTGTGAGAACACAGGCATATATCAAGAAATAATCAATAATAGAAATATAGAAAATGGGTTCCATGAAAGATCTTTCATGGAACCTGTTTTTTATTCGTTCGACAGATAATGCCGCATGGATTTTAAAGCATTTTTTTCTAATCGGCTGACCTGTGCCTGTGAGATCGCAATCTCATCGGCAACTTCCGTCTGTGTTTTACCTTCAAAAAAACGCAGGCGGATGATATTTAATTCCCGCTCGTCGAGCCGTTGCATCGCTTCCTGTAAAGCAAGCGACTGCACCCAGTTTTCTTCTTTGTTCTTTTTGTCTTTGACCTGATCCATCAGATATAAGACATCCTGTCCCTCTTGATAGACCGGCTCAAACAGGGACATTGGTGTGGCGATCGCATCTAAGGCGGTCACAATATCTTCTTTTGGAAGCTCTAATTCTTTGGCAATCTCATCAACCGTTGGTTCGCGGTCGTTTTTCTTCGTCAGGATATCCCGCGTGTAGATTGCTTTGTAGGCGATGTCCCGGAGAGAGCGCGAGACACGGATCGTGTTGTTGTCGCGCATGTAGCGGCGGCATTCACCGATTATCATAGGTACAGCGTAGGTACTGAATTTGACATCCAGTGTCTGATCGAAATTATCCAGTGCTTTGATCAGCCCGATGCAGCCGACCTGAAAAAGGTCATCGGAGCTTTCGATGTTGTTGCCGGAGAACCGTTGGATCACACTCAGAACAAGTCGGAGGTTTCCACGGATAAATTCTTCTCTGGCACTTTTATCCCCTGCGTTCATGCGGGCGAAGAGTGCCCGCTTTTCATCCTCAGAAAGCAGTGGGAGCTTGCTTGTGTTGACTCCACAGATTACTACTTTATTTCCAGCCATAATTTCGTATCTCCTGTAATCCTTTTGTTCACTACTAGAAAGGATTTACAAATCTGTGGAAAGCTATACAATTTTTGGTTTCCAGTTTCTGGCTATATGGCAAAGAATCTGTAAAAAATACCAATTTTGCATAAATCCTTGCCAATTTTGCATAAGTGTAAAAAATGCCATTTTTATATGCTATGATACGAACAATGGGTAATCCCAGAAACAAAAATAAAAAGCTGAGAGGAGAGAAGCGTATGCAAAAATGGAAAGTTTGCAAGAAGTTGATGGCGGTCATACTGACACTCTGTATGGTGCTGCCGTTGATTTCAAACCAGTACCTGGTTGTACGGGCGGAAGAGACCGGAACCGGGACAACGACATCCTATATGGATGTAGATGATTTACAAATTGGAACGAACAAGGTGAGGTGGGAAAAGGAAACGGTTTCATACCCTATTTCAAATTCTGAAACTTCTACATGGACAGGAAAGGTGTTGCATATAGACAAATTAGATGATGAAAGTTATACTTTGAAATTTAAGTATGATGGGGATACTTCAAATCTTGTTTATGAGGTAGACATGTATAGTTATGAAAATGGTTGCATGATTCCACATGGTTCCATCATGGTAATAGGACTTGGCAGTGATGAAGGGTATTGCTATCTGCAAGGTGGATATGAATATTGGATAAATATTAGGAATGATCTTTATTCTGAAGATCAGACGGAAGAAAATGATATTACAGTAGAATTGCAAAAAAACACGCAATATGAAGAAAGTGACATTACAGAAGTTACTGGTGCATTAGAAGAAAACATAAAAGTAACCGATTATATGCTTGGAAGCTTTAAGGGAACAGAGATTAACGGAAAAATGTACAAGATTACATTAAGTCCAGATACTAAAGTAAAAATACAGGCATTTGGTTTTGATGATGATGCACTGAGCATTAATGTATTAAAGAAAAATGACAATCAATTGGAATATGCAGGCATACAAGACAATTATTTGGAAAATTTAACTGATCAGGAAGCAACTTATTATATCTATTCAGGATATTATGGATGTATGCAGGAATTTAGAGTTGTATTTGGAGAAATAATAAAACAAACTACGCCAATTGATATTGACAAAGCTACAGTTACAGATATTAAGGTAGGTGAAAATTTTACTCTTAGTAAAGAAGAAAAACAGCGATTGAAATATGATTATTTGCAATATCGAGATACAACAAAGGATGCGTCGACTATAACAACAGAAAAAAAGGAGGCACATTGGGCAAGATTGTGTGTTCCGGAAGGGTGTGTATATGAAGTAATTATTCCAAAAGGTAATATTACTATGATGAAATATGATTCAAATTGGAATGTATATGAAAGATTAAATCTTGAATATGGAAATTCTGGGGATTATTGGGAAGCTACAGAGGGAACATATTATTTTTATAGTACGAACGACAATGAAGCTAATATTTCCGTTACCGAACTTTCGGATGTGTCAACAATAAAAGAAAATGCCGTTGAGATTACAGAAGAAAATGTAAAAAATGGTCAGGTTGAGCATGAAAATGGTTCAAAGTTTTATAAGTATTGTTCAGCAATGCTGGATGGAAAGGCAAATTATCAGGCATCGCTTGGAGTTTTATATAAAATTACGGTTCCTGCAGGAGCGATATATGTAGTTGATGGAACAGTTGGTTATGCAATTGTGTATGACAGTGAGTTTAATTATGTAACCAATAATGGAAAAATGGAGAACACATCAAATGAAGCGAAGTCTTATTATGTATGGAAAGTAACTCATTCATATGATGAGAATGCCAATATGCAGATTAAGACGATCACTTCAAAATTGGCTGAAGAAAAAACAAATGCCACTTTGTTACAAGTTGGAACATCTGAAACATATCAATACGATGATTCTGATGACACATATATAAGCATGCTGGCTTACAATTATGGGGAAAGTACATATGTAATAGAGAATGCTAAGGTGTACGCGGTTGATCCAGGAATTTATACATTAAATGTGAAATCAGATAATCCAGATGTAAATGCAAAATTATATCTTTTTGAAACAGATGATTTGCATGTACATACAGGGGATTTGCTAGATTATGAATCAGGTTATAGTACAAAACTGAATTTGAGTGAGGAAAAAAATGTTCCAATCAAATTGTTGAACAAAGGATATCTTGTGATTTCAGGAGATGCAAGTCATCTGGATTCATCAATCGTACTTACTTTAAATAAGGACGAGGATAATCGCCTGTCTCAAAAGACAGATGAAATTTGTGAAATTTATAATGGAGAAAATGAGTGTATTAGTGAGCATGATATATATACGGTTGTAACTGCAGGAGACGGGTATAACATTTACAATCAGTTATCTGGAGTATGGTATAAGTATAATTTGGATGCCTATACAGAGGTTGAAATTACAGTTCCATTAAGCGGAGAAATGTATGTGTATTCAAATCCAGAAGAACCAGCAATTAGATATATTGAAACATATGGAGGAAGTTATACATATAAATATAAAAATGAAGAAATGACACCATGTGAATTGTATATATGTGTACAGCAAAATCCGAGTTATACGCCAGCGGTAAATGTTATTACCGTGGATGCATATAGCTTGGCTGGCGATATTACTCTGAAACAAAGTCAGGCAACAGAACTCAAGCCGGGGAGCTTTACAACATCGAAAGATGGGGTTGACTGGGTAATGATGCCAGATGATTATGACGAGAATGGATATATAAATGAAGTACGTTCAAGGGGAAAATTGTATAAGCTTTCAGTAGATTCAAAAAGCAAAGTTGATATTAAATATGATGATTCGGATTTATCGGTATTTGACGATTTATTAGAACTTCCTTTTGCAAGAGGAAATAAAGAGGTTGTATTTAACAATTTGTCAAAGGACACGAAGGTCTATTATATTTGGATCACCGGAGAGAATGACGATGTAACAGGAACAGTTGAAATAACGCCTTTGGAGAAAAGAGAAAATGGAAATAAAATAGAAACAACAATTCCGTCAACAGGGACAACGACTGTTACAATCGAAGAGGATAAGAACTCAAACGAAGCAACAATAAAGACTTCATCTACAGAGGATAAGGGTATTTCTTCAGAAGCAATCGAGGAAAGTATAAAAATAGCAAATCAGTACAATTCGGATAACGAAGGTGAGACAAAGATAACAAGCATTCAGACTTCTTACACAGATGACAGTCAGGCAACTGTATCTTCAGATGTATTGAACAGCTTGAAGGATGCACAAGTTTCATTGGAAATCAGCAAGAAAGCATCGGACGGAACGGTAGAATATACGTGGAGCTTTGATGCAGATTCTCTGAAGGAAACAGAGGTTACAGGCGGCGTGAACACAAAGCTGGAAGTATTTGAGGATGCAGAAGGCTATGGAAATCAGAAGGTAGTTGAAGAATTGACCGATCCAGATGCAACGAAGTGTGTAGTGGCATTTGCACATGATGGTGAACTTCCAAAGAATACGAAGGTAACAATCGCAGTTGGCGACCAGTATGCAGATGGAACTACGGTTTATTACTACCATATCAACAAAGAGACAAATGTATTAGAGCCAATCGACAGTGTTGTAGTAAAGGATGGAATGGTTACATTGGTACTTAGCCATTGCTCTGATTATGTAATATGCGACAAGAAGGTTTGTAAGCATGAGAAAACAGAAGTCAGAAACGCAAAGGAAGCAAGCTGTACAGAAGCAGGATATACCGGTGATACTTATTGTGTGGACTGTGACACGAAGCTTGCAACAGGTGAAGTAATCGCCAAGAAAGATCACACATCCAGCGACTGGATCGTAGATAAGGCAGCAACCGTCGATGCAGAGGGAAGCAGACATAAGGAATGTACCGTCTGCAAGACCGTTCTTGCAAAGGAAGCAATCGCAAAGCTTCCAGCACCAACACCGACGCCAGAACCAGTTGTGATACCGGATGTGACAATCCGTTACACAACCCATGTACAGACCTTTGGCTGGCAGGGCGACGAGAACAATGCAAGCAAGTGGTTTGTAAATGGTAAGATGGCTGGTACAAGTGGCAAGGCAAAGAGACTGGAAGGCATCAAGATCCGTGTTTACGGAAATGACAACCTTGGAATCCAGTACACAACCCATTGCCAGAGCTACGGCTGGTTGCCTTGGTCCGCAAATGGTGAGATGAACGGAACTGAGGGTGAAGCAAAGCGATTAGAGGCAATCAAGATCCAGCTTACAGGCGCAGATAAGGATAAGTACGATGTTTATTACAGAGTGCATGCACAGTCATATGGCTGGCTTGGCTGGGCGAAGAATGGCGCACCATCTGGAACTGCAGGTTATGCAAAGAGACTGGAAGGTATCCAGATCGTGGTAGTGAAGAAGGGCGCAGCTGTACCGGGTGTCAACTACGCAGGTGTTAACGCAGCATCTGGCGTACATCAGGCAAAGAGTTATATTGCAAAGGCTGGTTCTTCTCCAGTGGTTGGCAATCAGGCAACTTCAAATACAAATCCAAGTGTGGCTGGAGAGGCAAATGTCAATGTTGCATACCGCACACACGTACAGACCTTTGGCTGGCAGGGATGGAAGTATAACGGACAGATGAGTGGTACTTCCGGACAGGCAAAGAGACTCGAAGGTATCAACATCAAGCTTACAAATAAGCCATACAGTGGAAGCATTGTTTACACAACCCATGTACAGACTTACGGCTGGCAGGGAAATGAAAACAATCCAAATACTTGGAGGCGCGATGGAGATATGTCTGGTACAAGTGGAGAGGCGAAGCGTCTCGAAGCAATCCGTATTGCACTGACTGGCGAGATGGCAGAGCATTACGATGTATATTACCGTGTACATGCACAGAGCTTTGGCTGGCTTGGCTGGGCAAAGAACGGCGAAGCAGCAGGAACCGCAGGACTTGCGAAGAGACTGGAAGGAATCCAGATCGTGCTTGTACCAAAGGGTGGTAATGCACCAGCGAGAAGCTATCAGGGTATCACCAGTGTGAAAACACAGGCATATATCAAAAAATAAGCAGTAAAAACAGGGCTTCGGGGAGTGAAATCCCCGGAGCTTTTTTTGTCTAAAATATTGAAAGTAAGGGAAGAATGTGCTAAAATACCTAAGTTTGTTGTAGTTGAGTATGTATATAGAGATGAGGAAAGAGATATGCAGATTACAAGAGAAGATGTAAGAAACGTAGCAATTATCGCCCATGTCGATCATGGTAAGACAACCCTCGTGGACGAACTGTTGAAGCAGAGTGGTGTATTCCGTGACAATCAGGAAGTCGCAGAGCGTGTCATGGATTCGAATGACATCGAGCGTGAGAGAGGTATCACAATCCTTTCTAAGAACACCGCAGTTACTTATAAGAATACAAAGATCAACATCATTGATACGCCGGGTCATGCTGATTTCGGTGGCGAGGTAGAGCGTGTCTTAAAGATGGTAAATGGCGTTATCCTCGTGGTAGATGCATTTGAAGGTGCGATGCCACAGACGAAGTTCGTGCTCAAAAAAGCACTGGAACTGGATCTGAACGTAATCGTGTGTATCAATAAAATCGATCGTCCGGAGGCAAGACCGGCAGAAGTAGAAGAGGAAGTATTGGAGCTTTTATTAGAGCTTGATGCAAATGAGAAGCAGCTTGACTGCCCATTTGTTTACGCATCCGCAAAGGCAGGTATTGCATCCCTTTCACCAGATGAGCCGGGTACAGATATGCAGCCATTGTTCGAGACGATCCTGAAATATATTCCGGCACCAACCGGTGATCCAGATGCAGGTACACAGATTCTGATCAGTACGATTGATTATAATGAGTATGTTGGCCGTATCGGTGTAGGTAAGGTGGATAATGGTACGATCAAGCTGAATCAGGATGCAATCATCGTAAACCATCATGAGCCTGACAAGTACCGCAAGGTAAAGATTGGTAAGTTATATGAGTTTGAAGGCCTGAACAAGGTGGAAGTGAACGAGGCAGGTATCGGCTCGATCGTAGCGATTTCCGGTATTTCAGATATCCACATCGGTGATACAATCTGTTCACCGGATGATCCGGAACCAATTCCGTTCCAGAAGATTTCTGAGCCTACGATCGCCATGCATTTCATGGTAAATGATTCACCGCTCGCAGGTAAGGAAGGAAAGTTCGTTACTTCCCGTCATCTGCGTGACCGTCTGTTCCGTGAGTTAAATACTGATGTTTCTCTGCGTGTGGAAGAGACAGACACGACTGAGAGCTTTAAGGTATCTGGACGTGGTGAGCTGCATCTGTCTGTATTGATCGAGAACATGCGTCGTGAGGGCTATGAGTTCGCAGTAAGTAAGGCAGAGGTTATCTATAAGGAAGATGAGAAGGGCAAAAAGTTAGAGCCGTTCGAGATTGCAGTCATTGATGTGCCAGATGAATTCTCCGGTACCGTTATCAATATGCTGAATCAGCGTAAGGGTGAGCTGCAGGGTATGGCACCAACTGGAAATGGTACAACGAGACTGGAGTTCTCAATTCCATCCCGTGGACTGATTGGTTTCCGTGGTGATTTCATGACCGCTACCAAGGGAAATGGTATCATCAATACGATGTTTGATGGTTATCAGCCATACAAGGGCGATATGAATTACAGAAGTCAGGGTTCTCTGATCGCGTTTGAGTCAGGAGAGAGTATCACATATGGTCTGTTCAATGCACAGGAGCGTGGAACACTCTTTATCGGACCGGGCGAGCAGGTCTACGGCGGTATGGTCGTTGGACAGTGCGGTAAGGCAGAGGATATCGAAGTAAATGTCTGCAAGAAGAAGCAGCTTACGAATACACGTGCATCCGGTTCCGATGATGCGCTGAAGCTGACACCTCCAAAGATCCTTTCTCTGGAGCAGGCACTGGATTTCATTGATACTGACGAGCTTCTGGAGATCACACCGAAGTCCATCCGTATCCGTAAGAAGATTCTGGATCCAACACTTCGTATGCGTGCAAAGCGTGCAATGCAGTCGAATTAATCTGTCGAAAACCATCATATTAAAAAACAATGTGAGAAATCCGTTAAATTTGTGCAAAATTGACGGATTTCTCTTTATTTTTTGTGGAAGATTTATGCGCGGTGTGATAAAATAAAAAAGACGGAGCGGAATACATAGGAGATGTGTATTTTGCTGAAAAATAACAGGAGGAGGTTACTATGGGTTTAACAATATGGCTGATTATAACTGTGATACTGATCGTGGTTGAGATCATTACACTCGGACTTACGTCCATATGGTTCGCAGGCGGTGCATTTGTGGCAGGACTGATCTCGCTGACCGGTGCACACTGGTTGGTGCAGCTTCTTGTGTTTGCGGTTGTGTCGACGTTGCTTTTTGTGTTTACCCGGCCATTTGCGGCGAAGCATCTGATGAAGACTGTGGAGAAGACGAATGTAGACAGTCTGATTGGAAAAGAAGGAATCGTCAAGCAGGAGATCAACAATCTGGAGGCACAGGGTGTTGTGAAGCTTTCGGGCATGGAATGGTCTGCACGTTCCGCAGATGATTCGAAGATTGCTGCGGGAGAGAAGGTTCTCGTGCAGAGCATCGACGGCGTGAAGCTCATCGTGACGAAGAGCACACAGGCATAGGATAGTATAGAAGAGTTGATTGAAAAAGGGAGGCAGAAAGATGAATGGAGCACAGATATTAGGTATTTTTCTTGTAATTTTGGTTGTTGTAGTGATTTGCAGTTCTATACGTGTTGTACCACAGGCACATGCATATGTCATTGAGCGTCTGGGAACATACAATACGACATGGTCAGCAGGTCTGCATTTGAAGACGCCTTTGATTGATAAGGTAGCACACCGCATTTCTATGAAAGAGCAGGTTGTTGATTTTGCACCACAGCCGGTAATCACAAAAGATAATGTTACGATGCGGATTGATACAGTCGTATTCTTCCAGATCACAGATCCGAAGTTGTTTGCATATGGTGTGGAAAAGCCAATCATGGCGATTGAAAATCTGACAGCAACAACGCTTCGAAATATCATTGGTGAGCTGGAACTTGACCAGACTCTGACATCGAGAGAGACGATCAATACAAAGATGCGTGCGACTTTGGACGAGGCGACAGATCCTTGGGGTATCAAGGTCAACCGTGTCGAGCTGAAGAATATCATTCCACCGGCAGCTATTCAGGATGCGATGGAAAAACAGATGAAGGCAGAGCGTGAGAGACGTGAACAGATCCTGATTGCAGAAGGTGAGAAGAAGTCCGCAATTCTTCGCGCAGAAGGACAGAAGGAGTCTCTGATTCTTTCCGCAGAGGCGGAAAAGCAGTCCGCAATTCTGCGTGCAGAGGCGACAAAGGAAGCAACCATCCGCCGTGCCGAAGGTGAGGCAGAAGCAATCCTGAAAGTACAGCAGGCAAACGCAGATGGTATCAAGTTCCTGAATGAAGCTGCACCAGATCAGGCGGTTCTTACATTGAAGAGTCTTGAGGCATTTGCCAAGGCAGCAGACGGAAAAGCAACGAAGCTGATTATTCCGAGTGAGATTTCCGGTATTGCAGGGCTTGCGTCTTCCCTGACAGAGATTGTGACGAAAAATAGTGAGTCGTAGACAGGAGGAAGTTTTGAATGAGTGATAAGGCATCTGCACAACAGGATTTACTAAAGGAGCTATACAACTACAGTGCAACTATCATTCCCGGAACGGAGACACTGATTGCAGAACTCAGACACAACCGGCAGTCCGATACGGACGAGCTGTTCAATCTGGTGATTCAGGGAATCAACTGGGAGATCGAAGTGTTTAATAACTGTGAGGATCTGATTAACCGGGATGAACAAAGAATTGACAAAGGCAGGATGGCGTCCGCAGTCGGACGCCTCGGCAAAGTGCTGCAGGAAAAGGATGATATCAAGCTTGCAGCGTCTCTGGAGGTGGACTTTTTACCGTTCTTAAAGGCGATGAAACGTGTTGCAGAGACGATGAATGTGTAAAAAAATGTAAAATTTAGTATTATTTACCATTCCAATGAGCTTTTTTAAGAAAAAATTATAAAAATTGCCTAAAAGTGTTTCACTTTTTTAGGTTTAATGCTATAATACAAACATATTATGCTAAAAGGGGTGACATTATGATTAAAAAAGAAATGATAGCTATGCTTTTAGCAGGCGGACAGGGAAGTCGTCTGGGCGTTTTGACTTCTAAGCTTGCTAAGCCGGCGGTTGCATTTGGTGGAAAATACAAGATTATTGATTTCCCACTCAGCAACTGTATTAATTCGGGGGTTGATACTGTCGGCGTGTTGACACAGTATAGACCACTCCGGCTCAATCAGCACATCGGTATCGGTATCCCATGGGATCTGGATCGAAGTATTGGTGGTGTAACCGTACTTCCTCCATACGAGAAGAGTGCAAACAGCCAGTGGTATACAGGTACTGCGAACGCAATCTATCAGAATCTTGAGTATATTGACTACTACAATCCAGACTATGTACTGATTCTCTCCGGAGATCATATCTACAAGATGGATTATGAGGCGATGCTTGACTATCACAAGACAAGCAAGGCCGATATCACATTGGCAACCTATCAGGTACCAATGGAGGAAGCAAGCCGTTTCGGTGTTGTTATCACAGACGATACCGGATGTATTCAGGAGTTTGAAGAAAAACCGGAGCATCCACGCAGCAACAAAGCGTCTATGGGTATTTACATATTTAACTGGAAGGTGCTTCGTGAGGCTTTGACAGCACTGAAAGATCAGCCATCCTGTGACTTTGGTAAGCATATCATTCCATACTGCCATGAGCGTGGAAGTAAGATCTGTGCTTACGAGTACAAGGGCTATTGGAAGGATGTAGGAACACTTGGTTCTTACTGGGAAGCAAATATGGAGCTCGTAGATATTATCCCAGAGTTCAATCTCTACGAGGAGTTCTGGAGAATTTACACAAAGAGCGATCAGCTTCCACCACAGTACATTGATCCGGAAGGATCTGTGACAGAGAGTATCGTTGGTGAGGCAACGGAAGTTTACGGTACTGTACAGCATTCCGTTATCGGTTCCGGCGTTACGATCGGAAAGGGCGCTGTAATCAAGAATTCCATTATTATGAATGGTGCAGTGATTGGTGACGGTGTCGTTATGGACAAGGCAATTATCGCAGAGGGTGTTCATATTGGAGACAACGCAGAACTTGGTGTCGGCGAGGAAGTTCCAAATGAACTTGCACCACATATCTACTCATATGGTCTTGTAACAATCGGAGAGAATTCCGTAATTCCGGCAGGCGTTAAGATTGGTAAGAACGTTGCCATCTTTGGTGAGACAACCATTGACGAATATCCGGATGGATTGTTAAAGAGTGGGTCTAGTATTATAAAGGCAGGTGAGTAGAATGAGAGCAATCGGTATTATTTTAGCAGGTGGAAATAGCAGCAGAATGGGAGAGCTGTCTGCAAAGAGAGCAGTTGCAGCTATGCCAATCGTGGGAAGCTATCGTGCAATCGATTTCACACTTTCCAACATGACAAACTCCCATATCCAGAAGGTAGCTGTTTATACACAGTATAATTCACGTTCGTTGAACGAGCATTTGAATTCTTCCAAGTGGTGGGATTTCGGTAGAAAACAGGGTGGACTTTATCTGTTTACACCAACAATCACAGCGACAAACAGCTATTGGTACAAGGGAACTGCAGATGCGTTGTATCAGAATATCAGTTTCCTGAAATCAGCGCATGAGCCATATGTAGTTATTGCCAGTGGTGATGCAGTGTACAAGCTGGATTATAATAAGGTACTGGAAGAGCATATCGCAACAGGTGCAGATATCACAGTTGTATGTAAGGATATCCAGCCGGGCGAGGATGATATCAACCGTTTCGGTGTTGTAAAGCTTGCAGATGATAATCGTGTAATCAGCTTTGAGGAGAAGCCAATCGTGGCAGAGACAAATACAGCATCCATCGGTGTATATGTTGTAAGACGTCGTCAGTTGATTGAGTTGCTGGAGGCATGTGCTGCAGAAGGCAGAAGCGATTTTGTAAATGACATTCTTGTTCGTTACAAGAACGTAAAGAAGATTTATGCATATAAGCTGGATTCTTACTGGAGAAATATCGGTACGATTGATTCTTACTTCAAGACCAATATGGATTTCCTGAAGAAGGATATTCGTGATTACTTCTTCCGTCAGCATCCGGATGTATATTCCAAGGTGGAGGATTTACCACCAGCAAAATACAATGGAGATGCAGCTGTCAGCAACAGCTTGATCGCAAGCGGAAGCATCATCAATGGTACGGTAGAGGATTCCGTTCTTTTCAAAAAAGTTTATATCGGTAATAACTGTGTCATCAAGAATTCTATTATTCTGAATGATGTACATATCGGGGATAACTGTTATATTGAGAACTGTATCGTGGAGAGCCGTGATACACTTCGTGCAAATACAGTACATACAGGAGATCCAAACGAGATTAAGGTCATCGTTGAGAAGAATTTTAGATACGCATTATAATTTCACAAAAAGAGTTGCGTAAAAGGGGGACTAATATGCAAATCACAGATGTAAGGGTACGTAAGGTTACAAAAGAAGGCAAGATGCGCGCAGTTGTTTCGATTACAATTGATGATGTATTTGTAGTACATGATATCAAGGTAATTGAAGGAGAGAAGGGATTGTTTATCGCGATGCCGAGTCGAAAGGCGTCGGATGGTGAATATCGGGATATTGCACATCCGATCAATTCTGAGACAAGAGACAAAATCCAGAGTCTCATTCTTGAGAAGTATCAGGAAGTAGCGTCTGAGTCTGAGGATGAAGAGTAAAATAGCAAAGGGCTGTTGCGTCTGCGACAGCCCATTTTTTCAAAATAAGTAAGGAGACGTAAGAGGGCATGGAAGAAGAATATAGCGTAAGTGTGACACAATTGATTCAAAAGATGAATCTGATCAATCATACGCCTGAAATTGATACCGATCATATATTGATCAAAGATCCAAATATGAACCGTCCGGCAGTCCAGCTGGCGGGCTTTTTTGAACATTTTGATTCCGCACGTATTCAGATATGTGGAAATGTAGAGTTTGCGTATATTTCGAATATGCATACAGAGGAAGAGAATATCCAGATATTTGAGAAGTTATTTGCATTCAAGATTCCGTGTCTGATCTTCTGCCGTAATATCAAGCCATATGATTATATCATCGAGACCGGAAAACGATGTGGAATCCCAATTCTGACTGATACTTCCGAGACGACGTCTGACTTCGTGCATGAGGTTGTAAAGTGGCTGCATGTGGAGCTTGCACCGCGTATTTCCATTCATGCGGTTTTGCTGGACGTATATGGTGAGGGTGTCATGATTACCGGAGACAGTGGCCTTGGTAAGAGTGAGGCGGCTCTGGAGATGATTCGGCGTGGACATCGTCTTGTATCGGATGATGTTGTAGAGATCAAGAAGGTTTCGGATGAGACGCTGATCGGTACGGCTCCGGATATTACGAGACATTTTATCGAGCTTCGAGGAATCGGAATTATCGATGTCAAGAGTATGTTCGGTGTAGAGTGTGTCAAGCATACACAGAGCATCGACCTGATCGTGAATCTGGAAGAGTGGGATAAGGATGCGAACTATGACCGTCTGGGACTGGAGGATCAGTATACAGAGATTCTCGGAAATAAGATCGTCAGTCATTCGATTCCGATTCGACCGGGACGAAATATTGCGGTTATCGTAGAGGCCGCAGCTGTCAACCACAGACAGAAGAAGATGGGATACAATGCGGCTCAGGAATTGTATAACCGTGTAACACAGAATATAGCGAAAAATTCACATAATGTCTAAGAGAAATAAGGAGGATATAGAGGAAGATGGCAAAGTATGTATTTGGTGTAGATATCGGAGGAACAACAGTTAAGATCGGACTTTTCACAGCAGAAGGAACGATGGTTGACAAGTGGGAGATCACAACACGCACCGATGAGGGCGGAAAGTATATCTTAGGCGATATCGCAGCATCCATCGAGGATAAGCTTGCAGAAAAGCAGATTGACAAGAGCGAAGTAAAGGGTATCGGAATGGGTGTTCCGGGACCAGTCAAGGCAGATGGAACCGTTCTCCGTTGTGTAAACCTTGGATGGGGAATCTTCAATGCAGCAGATGAGTTATCCAAGATTATCGGACTTCCAGTCAAGGTTGGTAACGATGCAAATATGGCAGCGCTCGGCGAGATGTGGCAGGGCGGTGGAAAAGGCTTCAGTAACATCGTTATGGTAACACTTGGAACCGGTGTTGGCGGCGGTATCATCTTAGGCGGAAAGATGCTTTCCGGTGTGAATGGTGCTGGCGGTGAGATCGGACATATTCAGGTGAACGATGATGAGACAGAGGTTTGCGGATGTGGCAGAAAGGGCTGTCTGGAGCAGTACACATCTGCAACTGGTATCGTAAGAATGGCAAATACATTGCTCAACACAACGGATCGTCCATCTGCACTTCGCAACGTACAGTATGTATCTGCAAAGGAAGTGTTCGATGCAGCAAAGCAGGGCGATGAGCTTGCAGCTGAGATCGTAGACAGACATGGAAAGTGCCTTGGCAAAGCATTGGCACAGATCGCATGTGTGGTTGATCCAGAGGTTTTTGTTATTGGTGGCGGTGTATCCAAGGCAGGTACGATCATCACAGATACAACAGAGAAATATTTCAAGGAGTATGCATTCCACGCATGCAAGAACACGAAGTTCACACTTGCAACACTTGGAAATGATGCCGGTATGTATGGTGGAGCCTGTGCGATTATGAACGATTAGTGATGCCTAATCGTGAAAATGACGAAGGGAAGCAGTTTTCCTTAGTATTTTTCTATATATTTACACATTGAATAAATTTTGCCCATAAGCTATGATAAAGCAGAGCTTATGGGCTTTTTTATGTTTATTTTTGTGAGGAACGTATGAGTTTGAAGATAGAAGAGATTAAAATATTGGAGCAGGAGCCGATGTGCAAGCATACGACATTTCGCATTGGCGGGGCGGCAAAGTATTTTGCAATGCCGAAAAATACGGCTGAAATCCAGACATTGATCGCGTATTGCAAGGAACACAAGCTTGATTATTGTGTACTTGGAAATGGAAGTAATGTCCTGTTTACAGACGCCGGATATGATGGCTTGATTATCCAGATTGGCAGTGCCATGAGTGAAATCCGGGTGGATGGGACTTCCGTGTATGCGCAGGCAGGAGCGATTCTGGCGCGCGTGGCGAATCTGGCATATGAGGCGGGACTTACAGGCATGGAGTTCGCTGCAGGTATACCGGGAAGCATCGGTGGCGCGATTGTGATGAATGCAGGCGCCTATGGTGGTGAGATGAAGGATATCGTATCGTATGTGGAGGTGCTGTCGATGGATGGCACACTTCGAAGCTATGCTTGTGATGAGATGGAGTTTGCTTATCGCCATAGCATCATCGATGCAGATAAAATCGTGGTTGGTGTCGGACTGACACTGGAACACGGAGATAAGACAGCAATTCTTGACCGGATGAATGAACTGGCGGAGGCGAGACGAAGTAAACAGCCGCTCGAATATCCGAGTGCAGGATCGACGTTTAAACGTCCGGAAGGGTATTTTGCAGCGAAGCTGATTGATGACAGTGGATTGCGTGGATACCGGGTCGGCGGTGCGATGGTATCGGAGAAGCATTGTGGGTTTGTTGTGAATGTGGAACAGGCAAGCAGTGCAGATGTGCTGGCAGTGATGCAGCATGTGCAGGAAGTTGTAAATGAGAAGTACGGTGTGATGTTGGAACCGGAGGTAAGAATAATCCGATGAGATTTGTAATTGTAACAGGAATGAGCGGAGCAGGAAAATCAACGGTGTTGAAGATGTTAGAAGATATGGGGTTCTTCTGCGTCGATAACCTTCCGGTCATGTTAATTGAAAAATTCGCAGAGATTGCGCATGATGATAAGCTTGAGGTCGACAATGTCGCTATCGGTGTGGATATCCGAAGCGGGCAGGCACTCGGTGAGATGTCCGTGTGTCTGGAGACTTTGAAAAAGCGTAACTTTACTTACGAGATTCTTTTCCTTGATGCCAATGAACCGGTGCTTGTAAAGCGATATAAGGAGACACGAAGAGCGCATCCGCTGTCCAAGCATGGCAGGATCAACGAAGGCATCGTCAAGGAACGCGAGAAGATCGAGTTTTTGCGCCAGCGTGCGGATTATATTATCGATACGAGCAATCTGCTTACAAGAGAGTTAAAGCATGAGATTGAGAAGATATTTGTGGAGGGCAAACAGTATAATAACATTATTGTGACTGTGATGTCCTTTGGATTCAAGTATGGAATCCCGAGAGATTCCGACCTTGTATTTGACGTACGTTTTTTGCCGAATCCATATTATGTTCCGGAGCTTCGCCCGCAGACAGGAAATGATAAACCAGTCTCTGATATGGTGAAGGATTGCAAAGAATATCCGGCATTTATGGAGAAGCTCACAGATATGCTGGAGTTTCTGATTCCCAATTATCTGAAAGAGGGTAAAAATCAGTTAGTGATTTCCGTGGGATGTACCGGAGGAAAACACCGCTCTGTGACAGTGGCAAATGCACTGTACGAGACATTGGAGAAGCTTCCGTATACGGTACGTCTGTATCATAGAGATATTGGCAAAGACCGTATTGTGAAAGGGGAGTAGGTATGTCGTTTTCATCAAAGGTGAAAGCGGAACTGCTTTCCCATATCAGCACAGGCAGACATTGCCGGATGGCAGAGCTTGCTGCTATGATCGCAATGTCCGGTGAATACCGGGATGGTGTCTGGACGATGCGCGGGGAAAACACGATCTTACAGGAGAAAATCACGAAGCTTACTGCACTTCTGGATGTGGATATTAACACACCAGAGGGCAGACAGATGTTAAAGCTGACGGATCATGGAGATTATCTTTCGGTGAATCCGATTCTGGTAGAACGGAATTGCTGTAAGCAGGCATTTATCCGCGGGGCATTTCTGGCAACTGGCTCCCTGACTGATCCGGAGAAGGGGTATCATTTCGAGATCGTCTGTGACCATGCGGAACAGGCGGATATGTTAGCCAGACTGATTCGTGATTTTTCAATCGAACCGAAGCAGATCCAGCGCAAAAAATATTATGTGGTTTACATCAAGGATGGATCAATGATCGTTGATCTGTTAAATATCATGGGGGCGCATGTGTCCCTGATGGATATGGAAAATATACGCATTTTAAAAGACATGCGCAATTCCGTCAACCGGCGTGTAAATTGTGAGACTGCGAACTTAAACAAGGTTGTGAGTGCTGCCGTCAAGCAGATGGAAGACATCACGTATATTGAACAGACAAAGGGATTAAAATATCTTCCAGAGCGTTTGCGGGAGATCGCAAGTCTGCGTATGGAAGAACCGGATACGAGTCTAGTGGAGCTTGGTAAGAAATTAAATCCACCGCTTGGAAAATCCGGAGTCAATCATAGATTGAAAAAAATAAGTGATATAGCCAATGAGCTAAGGAGGAACCAAAATGATCAGTAAGACAGTCGTTGTGAATTTACCAGCAGATGCAGAGGCAAGACCGGTGGCCGTTCTCGTGCAGATTGCAAGCAAGTATGAGAGTAAAATTACAATCAATTCTCAGAACCGGAGAATCAATGCGAAAAGCATCATGGGAATGATGAGCCTTGGATTCGGTAACGGGGATGCGCTTGAAATCGAAGCCAATGGACCGGATGAGGAGGTTGCTGTCGAGGAAATGAAAAATTATATTGAATCTGTCAAGTAGTCTTTGTTGCATAAGAATTTTAACTATGTTATTATATAAATAATTATGCAGGGGGAAAGACCACAAAGGAGGATATCAGATGGGAAAGCTTAGCAGTTTTTTTAGCAAGATTCCGTTTTTGTCCGGTCTTGGCGGCAAGAAAAAGTCAGCCAAGAGCAACGTAGAACTTCAATATGATAAGGCAATCAACCTGATGGAAAATGGAAATGCCGAGGACGCCGTAGAGATATTCGAAAAGATTGTAGATATTGCAATCATGGATCCGAATTATAAGAATTTCGGTACGGATGCCTTGAAAATATTAGGGGAGCTGTATGAGACCGGAAAGTATAGCAACTGTATTGTCGATGTGGATTTGAATAAGGCGACACAGTACTATGAGAAATATACGAATTTGAGTAAGGATGGCGAGATGATCTACAAGCTCGCACAGATGTTGTTGGATATTCAGAATTTCTCAAAGGCGATTACATTCTTTGAGAAGGCAACGGAGTGTGGTATCAAGGCAGCGTACATGAATCTCGGTAGTATCTATGAGAATGGTCTAAATCGTATCGATCAGTATGGAAACAAGAGTGATTTTGTCGTACCGGTGGATTACGAGAAGGCAATGTCGTGGTACAAGAAGCTTGCAGATATGGGAGATACGAAAGCAAAGGCTGCGTATGACCGTGTCGATTATGCAAGTCAGCATACAGACAGTATTGAGTTCGAAGAGAAGGACAAACTGTATACAGAGATTGCAGAGGCAAGACGTGCGAAAGGCAAGGAACCAAAGTATAAAGCAATCGATCCGGCACGTTTGCAGTATCAGTACACCTATGTACATAACCAGATTGATGGTTATATCCACAAGCTTCCTAAGGACTGGGTAAAGACCATCAACAGCGATACGGACGAGGAATATTATGCACCAAGCCTTACTTACAAGGATTTTGCGATGTATGTAAGCTATGACAGTATTCCAAGAGATTCCAAAAAGACATTGGAGAATTATCTTCGTTATTGCAACGATGCATTTGACGAGGAATTACAGTTGAAAGCATACATCACAGAATATGCAGATGGTATCTGCACAACGTTCTACCACAAGGAGATGGAAAAGGGTATTGTAACCTTTGCGTTCTATCAAGGTAAGCGTCTTGCATGTATGCGTTTTGTATGTGCATCCATGGAGATCATCGAGCAGTACGAGGAGATCATTTTCGAGACAGCGAACTCGTTCGCATTCGTTGATCCAACCCTGGTTAGTGACCAGAGCTTGAACCGTAAGGATAACCAGTATTATAGTGAGGCATTGTACTGCTATTACTTAGAGGACTACGAGGGCGCGATGGCGGCTGCAAAGCAGGCATTGAAGCTTGGTAGTATTAAGGCAAGTTATCTGTTGATCGAGCTGTATTACGATGATGATTCACCGTATAAGGATCTCGAGAAGACGATCAGTTACGCAAAGCAGTTGTTTGATGCGACGAAAGATCCGGATCTGGCATTCCTGCTTGGTAACATTTACGATCAGAAGATGAAGGATTACATGAAGGCACTCAACTGGTACGAGACCGCACATCGTCTCGGTCATCGACGGGTTGCATTCTATCTCGGACGTTTTTATTACTATGGTGTACTTCGTACGAAGCGTGATGGTATCAAGGCGTTAGAGTATTTCAAGGAAGCGCAGGCAAATGGTATTCTGGAAGCAGAAGCTTATATCAAGGATATTCAGGAGCTTGGCAACGAGGATTTGCAGCGTTCTGTGGAGACATGGGAGCGTTCCGTAGAAGCCGGAAGCGGACAGGCAGCTTTGAAGGTTGCCTTGTACAAGCAGAGTCAGGTGTTCTACATTGCAAATTCGTATGAGATTGAGAAAGCATTTTTGGAAGCCCTTGGACTGGGAAGCTATCAGGCTGCTTATGAGCTTGGTAAGATCTACCAGCAGCAGGAGGCAGATGAGAATTATCGTGGCGAGATCAAGAGTATCAAGTACTTTGAGAAAGCTTACGACAATGGATATGAGGACTTCGATAAGGACAACCTGTTCAAGGTCATCGAGTATAAGGCTGGCAAGACAAGCGATATGAGCAAGCAGATCGAGTTTTATATGCAGAGTGCTAAACAGGCATATGTCCCTGCCGTGAAGAAGATTGTTGAGATGGTAGCGTATATCACACCGGATATCGTAGACTTGTATCGTGAGTTGTGTGAGATTGCGGAGACCGGTGATGACAGCGCGATTATCTCTATGAATATGTTGGAGAAGAAGTATACAGACCTTGTTATCAAGCAGCCAACGAGTGGACAGAAGGTGATCGAGAACAAGTTCTTCCGTCTGTGCGTTCCGAAGGAGAGTACAGCCGTGATCAACGACGAGGGTGGTACGATCAAACTTGCAGATTCCGTTGTAGAATTTGCAGTTGCTGAGATGCCAGTCAGTGCAGATCAGGAGGAAGATTACCTGAAGATTTACAAGCTGATCCTGTCTGAGTACCTGCCGGATGAGAATGCAGAGATTATCATTGCGAACTCCCGTATGATCGGTTCCGGTATGCGTGAGACAAAGAACAACGTACATTCTTACAGTATCCTGTTGATCAGTTCAAAGAACCAGTATCTGTTCAAACTGAGCTCCAGAGATCGTCGTGAGATGATGATGTTCAAGGATAAGGTGCTTGAGATTGCGAAGTCTCTGGTTGAGACTGGCGAGATCTATGTTGCAACCGAGGAAGCAAAGAAGAAGATTGGACTTTCGTTCCTGCTTCAGTCGAACGACAATGGATTCCTTTCAATCGGAAAAGCAGAATAAGTTTAGAGTTTATGAAACGCCATGCGTTTGGGATTCCCAATTGCATGGCGTTTTTTTATGAGCGAATCCCCGCGCATCCTGTTAATTTTGTATCTAGCCATGTGGTCAACTCATATATGATGTATTGAAATTAAGAAGTTCTAAGATGTTCTGATATAGGTAATAAACATGCACGCAACCGCCGCCAATTCGCCGTCCATGGCTCAGTGGCGGCTTACCTGAACATCGTGTTCAGATATTGCTGTGTATCAAACAGAACATCAAGAACTTCTAAATTCCAAACATATTATATATGAGTTTGACCGCATGGTTAGATACATTTTATTAAATTGGTGTGCGCGGGTGTTTGCAAGCGGAAAAACCCACGTCGTGGGTGCAGGAAGAGAAAAACAAGCGTGAAAACCCACCCCGGAAGCTGATTGATGGGGAGCGGAGAGAAAACTGGGCGTGAGGAGAAGGATATGAGCGGAAAAAACCACGTCGTGGGCGTAGAAAGAGAAAAGTAAGCGAGAAACCCCAAACTAGAAGCTAATAGGCAGGTGGAGGAGAGAAAACTGGGCGTGTGGGGTAAGAAACGAGAGGAAAAACCCATGGCGTGGGTTTGGGGAGAGAAAAGCAAGTGAGACAACCCAAACCGGAAACTAATAGGCAGGTGACGGAGAGAAAACTGGGCGTGAGGAGTGGAATGCGAGCGGAAAAACCCACGATGTGGTGACACCCGGGGTAGAGGAAAGCAAACGAAAAAATGACAGAGAAAGTTGTCAAAATATATTGACAAGAAAACTTGTCATATGCTATATATAGATCGTGCACAAATGACAAGAATAGTTGTCAAGTATAAAAAGAGTGAGTATAAATAACCGGGCAATGCAATTATGTAAGGGCGCGGAAGAATGGAGTGTGTGATATGGAGATTGGAACTGTAAAAGCGGATAAGAAGCTGAAAATCTATACGATCAAGGGTAAGCGTGTGGATAGAGAGGATTTCCAGCTGGGCGCCCATGTGGGCGAGGCAGTACCGATTGAGGCATCCAGTGAGAATATAAAAAAAGCTGTAGACAAGGCACTGGTAAGTAACGGAAAGGTGTGCGGCATTTATCAGGAGAAAAAACTGGTCGGAATATATGTGTTTGAGAGGATTGAGGATTATTTTATAGAAGCCGGAGAGACAGAAGCTATGGCAGGTGAACGGCGGATGGAGAGTCAGGAAGCTGTCAGGAAATTGAAAGAGATTTTTGAAGATAGTAAAGCTGCGATGAAGCTTATTTTATGGTATCTGCCGGATACGTTGTCCGACCAGAAAAATAAGATTGAGGATATGATCCGCAACTACATGAAAGGCTGTATGAGCGACGGATTCTGGGCTGGAATCGAGTGGGGAGATGAACTTGTTTACAAGAAGAATATGGATCCAAAGGAGAAAAAGAATGTTGCATTCGGATATCTTCTTGGGGCTGTTGTCGGGTTCACTGTTGGCTGGATGGCAATGGATAATATTGCTTTTGGAATCTGCTATGCAGTGATATTTTCAAATCTGTACGGAAACATGATTTTTGGAGGAGTGAAAAATAAAAAGGTGTGGGAAACCTTTGTGTTTGTGAATCCGAAATATCATGGTGGAGAGGAGAATCACGATGCCACTGAATAATCATTTGAAGGAATACCGGTCGAAGCTCGGAGTCAATCAGCAGGAGATGGGTGCTTTGGTGCAGACATCGCGCCAGACAATCAGTCAGATTGAACGTGGCGATTATTCGCCGTCGGTCACATTAGCGTTGAAGCTTGCAAAAGCATGCGGCGTGACTGTGGAAGATATCTTTGAATATACGGAGGGTGCGGAAGATGAGTAAAGATAAGAAAACGAAGGAAAAATCAACAAAAAAGGCATTAATCATTTTGATTTCCGCGTTGGCAATTTGTTTTCTGGCGGGATATATTGTAGGTAAAATCATGGGAAAGGTAGAAAAGACGCAGAGTTTCGACGCGGTTGTTACAGCAATCCGAGCATTTGCGTTTGATGCGATTCCGATACTTTTCGCGGTTGTATCGTTTCTTGGATGCTTGCTTCCGGTAATCGCGTATACAAGATGTAGTGCATTATATAAACAGTTACAGAAAGATCGTGAAAATGATGATCTGTGGGATACATTGGAGGATAAGTTGAATGTACCGATGATCATGTCAAACATTTTTTCGATTATAGAGCTTTGTCTGTTTTTCTGCTTCTTATATGATGTAGAAAAAGGATATGGAAAAGTGAGCGGATATCAGTCCGCGATGTGGGTGATTGCTGTTGCGTTGTTCGTGATAACGATGGCAATTGAGATTCTGATTCCGAAACTTACTGTTGATATTGAGAAAAAGTTAAATCCGGAAAAACGTGGAAATGCATTAGACTTCCAGTTTCATAAGGTGTGGATGAGTTCTTGTGATGAAGCAGAACGGTTGATTGTGTACCGTGCAGGGTATCAGGCATTTTTGAGCACAAATGTGGTATGCCTGATCTTGTGTATTGTCATATTTATCTTTACATTTTTGTTTAAGACAGATATTATGGGATTTGTATATGTATGTATGATTCTGCTTGTGAACAATGTAAGTTACATGACGCGTGCAGGGAAGCTGGAGCGACGCAGATAACACTGCAAGCTGGTTATTGCTGAACTAGGAGCGGCTACGCTGGAATTGGAGAAGACATGTGTTTACGAAGGAAATAACGGAAGCAGAGTAAAGATTGAAGATGGAGGAAACGAATATGGGAATGAATTCAATTGATGCAGAAGATGATCAGTTTGCATATCGGTATGATACGCAGTTGCTGATCGACCGGAGAGATAAGGATTTGGATGAGGATGAAATCGCAGATTATATCACGGATCATATCGAGGGAAACAGCTTGATCGCGGCTGGAGACGAGGATCTGGTGAAGATTCATTTTCATACGAATGAGCCTTGGAAGGTGCTGGAGTATTGTAGCACAGTTGGCGAGATTTATGATATTGTTGTTGAGGATATGATCCGTCAGTCAGCAGGACTGCAAGGGTAGATGCCGATAGGAGAAAATAATGACAGGAAAATTGAAGATATGTAATTTCGGTAAAAACATGCTGCAGATATTTTATGTGACAACATTGTTTGCAGCCATCTATCTGATTCTTGGGTTTTGCGGATTCTATGAGCAATGGTTTGCGAATGGCCCGGCAGGAATTACTGTAGAGAAAAAATATTGGCTGATCCGTCTGTGTATTATATTCCTGGTCGAGATTACGATATTTTGGATTGGAATGATCAGCGTGTATCTGACATCACAACAGCTGGGAATCCGCTGGCGCGTGCTGGGGCTTATATGTGGTTGGATCCCGATTGCGCATCTGGTGATGCTGCATATCATTATTCGGACGGTAAGACGGGAAGTGAAGTTCGAGAAGCTGCGTGCAAAGCGAAATGCTGCGCGGGCAGACGCGCAGATATGTAAGACAAAGTATCCGATTCTTATGGTGCATGGTGTGTTCTTCCGCGATTTTGAACACTTAAATTACTGGGGCAGAATACCGGCGGAGCTTATGGAAAATGGTGCAAAGATCTATTATGGAAACCATAACAGTGCCGCGGCTGTTCGGGATAGCGCGAAAGAATTAGAGACACGTATCAGACAGATCGTCGAGGAAACCGGATGTGAGAAGGTAAATGTAGTCGCGCACTCCAAGGGCGGACTTGATACGAGAGCGGCAATCGCACTTACTTCCGCAAGAGATTATATTGCGTCACTTACGACAATCAACACGCCACACAGAGGCTGTGAATTTGCTGATTACTTATTAGAGAATATCCCGGAGGCACAGCAAAAGGCGATTGAAAAAGCATACAATGCAGGGGCGGAAAAGCTTGGAGATACGAATCCGGATTTCATGGCAGCCGTCCATGATCTCACCTCTACAAACTGTGCGGAATTTAATGAAGAGGCAAAGGATGCACCGGGGATTTATTACCAGTCTTTTGGCTCGAAATTGAATCGTCCATCATCCGGACGATTCCCGCTCAATCTGTCGTATCTGCTTGTTAAACGGTTTGACGGACCGAATGATGGTCTGGTTGGAGAGAAGTCTTTTGCGTGGGGAGAAGATTACCAGTTCCTGACTGTAAAGGGCAAGCGGGGAATTTCACACGGAGATGTGATCGACTTGAACCGCGAGGATATTCCGGGATTTGATGTACGGGAATTCTATGTGCAACTTGTGTCAAAACTTAAAGAACGAGGATTATAGAAATATAATATTAGAACTTGAAAAAGGGGAACGAGAAATCGTTCCCCTTTACCATTTTCCTGATTAGATTCTGGTTCGATAATTTCTTACCGATCTGCAATCGGTGTATATGCACGGTTTTCCGCGATCGATTTGTAAGCCGGGCGGATGATCTTGTTTACGTTGATGAGCTCCTCAATACGGTGGGCGCTCCAGCCGGCGATACGGGCGACTGCGAACATCGGTGTAAAGAGTTCTTCCGGCAGATCAAGCATGGTGTATACGAAACCGCTGTAGAAATCGACATTCGGGCTTACACCTTTATAGATCTTGCGCTTGTCTGCGATGACTTCCTTCGCAATCTCAGCGACATCCATATAAAGCTTATATTCTTTTTCCTTGTGCTTTTCCTCAGACAGTTTTCCGACAAAGGTCTGGAATACATTCGCACGTGGATCGGAGATGGAATATACGGCATGTCCCATTCCGTAGATCAGTCCGGAACGGTCGAAGGCTTTCTTGTCCAGAATATCGCACAGATACTGGCGGATTTCATCTTTATCATCCCAGTCACGGACGTGCTCTTTCAGATCGTCAAACATACGCTTTACCTTGACATTGGCGCCGCCGTGCTTTGGCCCCTTTAAAGAACAGAGAGAAGCGGCGACCGAAGAATAGGTATCCGTACCGGAGGAAGTAACAACGTGTGTTGTAAATGTGGAGTTGTTACCACCGCCATGCTCAGCATGGAGTACGAGCGCTAAGTCGAGCACCTTTGCCTCGGTATCGGTATAAGATTTATCCTGACGCAGGAGGCGCAGAATATTCTCGGCAGTGGAAAGCTCCGGCTTTGGCTTGTGGATATAGAGTCCCTTCCCAAGCTCGTAGTGGCGGTATGCCTGATACGAGTACACAGCAAGCGCCGGGAAATTCGCAATCAGCTCAATGCTCTGACGAAGGACGTTCGGAATGCTGACATCCATGGCGTTTGTATCGTAAGAACTGAGTGTGAGGATATTTTTCGCAAGAGCATTCATGATATCGGGTGTCGGTGTTTTTAATATAATGTCTCTTGCAAAATAATGTGGCAGCTTCCGGTAGGAACCGAGCAGCGTGTTGAAATCTGCAAGCTCTTTTTTGTTCGGCAGCTCACCGAAGAGCAGAAGATAGACAGTTTCTTCAAAACCAAAACGTTTCTCGGAAGTAAAGCCTCTGACCAGATCATAAATGTTAATTCCCCGGTAGTAGAGCTGGCCGTCGATTGGTATGGTGACACCGTTTACCTCCTCGGAGGAGATGATTGTGGAGATCTCTGTAAGGCCTGTCAGAACTCCTTTACCATCTAAATCACGCAACCCGCGCTTTACCTGATATTTTGTATACAATTCGGGATCAATCACATCGTGGCTTTCACATAATTTTGCCAAACGCTCGAACTCCGGTGTGACTGCTGAAAATTCCTGTTGATTCATATATTCACTTCCTTATCTGATTTGTTAATGATGCATTGCAGACGCTGAAACCAGCAAATGTAACAATGCAATAAGTACATGCTGATAGACAATGACACAGTCTGATAATTGCACATATATGATATATGCGAATTTTATGCTATATGTTTATCGCGGTTTGCGATAACTTATATACTAGCATACTATAATTTCAATATTTTGGCAAACCATTTCCCGTGAACAAATTGTGAAAATTATACAAAAAATGTAAATTGAATATAAAATATACGAAAAAAACAGCATAATTGGATGCATACCGAATGGTAAAATAGGGGATTTTATAGGTTTTTAATGAAAAATTTCAGAAATTCCGGAAAAGTTATTGAAAATTTTTATTAGGTATATTAGAATAACAAAGATACTGAATGTATTTAATTTCGAATGTATATGTTATTTTAGGAGGATAATTATGGAAGCAAGTGATTTCAGAAATGGTGTGACTTTTGTATGTGATGGTCAGCCTTGTCAGGTAATAGAGTTTCAGCATGTAAAGCCGGGTAAGGGTGCTGCATTCGTTCGTACAAAGTATAAGAATATTATCACAGGTGCAATCAGAGAGACAAGTTTCAACCCTACAGCAAAGTTCGATTCTGCATATATCGAGCGTAAGGATATGGATTACTCTTACAGAGATGGTAACCTGTATTACTTCATGGATCAGGAGACATTCGAGATGATTCCTGTCGATGAGAGCGTAGTTGGTGACGCTATGAAGTTTGTTAAGGAAGGCATGACATGTAAGATTTCTATCTACGAAGGAAATGTATTTGCAGTAGAAGGTCCTGATTTTGTAGAGCTTGAGATTACAGAGTGTGAACCGGGTGTAGCAGGAAATACAGCTACAAACGCTACAAAGCCATGTACAGTTGAGACAGGTGCAACATTGAATGTTCCTCTGTTTATCAACCAGGGTGAGATTATCAAGATCGATACACGTACAGGAAAGTATCTTTCAAGAGCAAAGTAATTTAAAAATTACGAATTGAATCAGAATGATCAAAGGCACGTTCCGTTTCGGAGCGTGCTTTTTTGTGTAATATGCCGCCATGCAGAAATTGTGCGATCTGCAATCCGGATAAAATCAAAAATTTACAATCATATATTTCCGCATCCTGCATATATATATGGTAGGGGTGAATGCTGTGAAAAATGAAATCTTGAAATTACTCCCCCCTTGTATTCGGTACATAATCAATCAGATTGACATAGATTATAACTCCCTGATAGAGCTTCGGTTCCGGATCTGCGAGCCGTTGATACTGGTTTTTGTGCAGGGAGAATATTTTGTGCAGAATTGTGGGGGACTGACACTCGATCGGAAAAAAGCGTATCGCGTGACCGCGGATGATATCCGGGGGATTATTGATGCTGTCACGGATTATTCGTTATATGCGTATGAAGATGAAGTGAGACAGGGGTTTGTGACAGTGTGTGGCGGGCATCGCGTCGGCGTTGCCGGTCAGGTTGTATTGGAGCATGGGAGAGTAAGAAACGTGAAGCATATATCGTTTATTAATATTCGGGTATCCCATCAGATCAAGGGCTGTGCGACTTGCCTGCTGCCATATGTGATCAAGGATGGCAGGCTTCTGCATACGCTGATCATATCGCCGCCGGGATGTGGAAAGACGACAATCTTGCGGGATCTGGTGCGGCTGATATCGGATGGGAACAGTTATTGCAGAGGGATGAATGTCGGCGTGGTGGACGAACGCTCAGAGCTTGCCGCCTGCTACATGGGAATTCCGCAAAATGATGTCGGACTCCGCACGGATATCTTAGATGGGTGTCCCAAGGCGGAGGGGATGTTGATGTTGCTTCGGTCGATGAGTCCGAAGGTGATTGCGGTCGATGAGATCGGCAGCCGGGAGGATATTGATGCAATTTCCTATGTCATCAACTGTGGCTGTGGAATTTTGGCGACAATCCATGGCGACTCGATCGATGATATCCGGACGCGTCCGGTGCTTCGGAAGCTGGTCGAGGAGAAGGTGTTTGAACGTTACATCGTGCTTGGACGAAGTGCGGGCATCGGAACGGTGGAGTCGATTTTTGACGAGAGGGGAAATGAGCTATACATTGGTTCGCTGTCGGTTGCAAACTGATTGGAATCATCTGTGTGCTTGGTGGCTGTGTGACAATGGGAATCTTGCGCGCGATGGCAATTCGCAGGCGTGTAAAGGAAATGCAGGAATATGCACGTGTGCTTTCCGTTGCCACGGCGGAGCTTCGGTATCGGAGAGATATTCTGGCACAGGTATTTGTCCGTGTTGCAAAAAAATGCCGCCAGCCATATGCCGCGTGGCTGTCAGAGCTTTCACAGGCACTCATGGAGGCGCAGCAGAGACAGGCATATTCTTATACGGAAGTGGCTGCCGATTTTGATCAGATCTGGATAGAACATGCAGACAAGCTGTATGAGAGTTCCGGTCTAAAACAAGAGGATATGGAATATATATATAACCTGGGACAGACTATCGGATATCTGGATGTACAGGCACAGGAAGAGGGACTGGCATTGCTGCAGGCAGATCTGGGACGGCATATTCGGGAGTTGGAGGCAGAGGCAAAAGATCGTATGCGATTGTCGCTTGTGGTGGGAAGTGTCGCAGGTGTGTTATTGATTATAATCTTGATTTAGCAGATGCAGGGGAATGGAAATGACGATTCAGTTGATTTTTAAAATTGCAGCCGTTGGAATTGTCGTGGCACTCATCAATCAGGTATTGAAGCATTCTGGCAGGGACGATCAGGCATATCTGGTGAGCCTTGCAGGTCTGATTATCGTACTGACGTGGATTATTCCCTATGTCAATCAGCTGTTTCAGGACATCAACACATTGTTTGGATTTTAAGGGGGCAGAGTATGAATCTGGGAGTGACGATGGTATTTGCAATCGTGGCGGTAATCTTGGCGTTGTCCTTGAAATCTAAAAATCCAGAGTACAGCACATTTATCAGTGTGGCGGTGTGCCTTGTGCTGTTATTTATCTGCGTGTCGCGGATGCGTGTGATGCTTTCAGGTATTGAAGTCTTGACGGACAAGATCCGGATGGACAGTACCTATCTGGTGATCCTGGTCAAGCTGATCGGGATCGCCTATATCTGTGAGTTTGCGGCGAGTATCAGCAAGGATGCCGGATACAGTGCGGTTGCATCCCAGATTGAGCTGCTTGGAAAGCTTACGATGCTGGTCGTGTCGCTTCCGGTTTTCATGCAGGTCGTGCAGACGGTACTGTCGTTGATCAATTGATGGAGGAAACCGCCGAATGAATCCGCGAACCACACATACAACTACATATTTCACTTGCAGATGGCTGGTAGTGGTACTGGCCATTTTCTTTTTTGTGGATATCCATGTACTGCCTGCGCGGGCGCAGGAACTGCCAGAAACCACGACAGAAACTACACAGGAGCTGGATGGACAGGCAACTACGATAGAAGCCACACAAGAGCAGAGTGGACAGGTAGCCACGACAGAAACAACACAGGAATCATACAATTCTCAGACAATAACAGAATCAGGACAGCAGACGAATGTGATTTATGACTCCATCTTCGATGAACTGAATCTGGATGAGGTGGAGCGTTCGTTGCAGCAACAGGGCATTCAGACGGCTATGCCAATTACGGAGATGGTAAAAAAACAGGTGGAGGGTGACAATAAGTCGGTGTTATCGGCATTGCTTGCGACAATCAGCAGCGTTTTTTTCGGCGAGCTGTCGCAGAACAAAGGGCTGCTCTTAGAGTTGGTCGGTATCGTCCTGATCGGAAGCATCTTTGTGAATCTGTCGAACTCCTTTGCGGGAGGGTTTATCAGTGAAAATGGATTCTATATTACTTATATGCTGATGACATCGCTGTTGCTGACGTCCTTTTCGATGGCGTATTCGATTACACTTGCGGCACTCGACAAGGTGCTCGTTGCAGTACGGCTGTTAGTTCCGGCGTTTCTGCTTGTGTTGCAGTTTATCGGACATGCTACGACGGCAGGCGGCACATACAATCTCGTTTTGGTCGGAATCTGGCTGATACAGGCGGTGATTATCCGGCTGGTGCTGCCGCTCATTGAATTCTATGTAATCGTGGCACTTGTGAACAACCTGCAAAAAGAGGACAGCTTCTCGAAACTGTGTGAGCTTGTGCAGAGCCTGATCAAATGGATTTTGCGGACGATCATCGTCGTGGTGATCGGATTAAATGTGATCAAGGGCTTGCTGGAGCCGCAGATGGACATCCTTGGGAAAACGGCGGTGAACCGGGCATTAACTGCGATTCCGGGAAGCGTCGTATCGGTGCTTGCAGGCACCTATCTTGCGTGTGGCATGATCGTAAAAAATAGTATCGGTATCACAGGTATCCTGATTCTGTCCGGCATCTGTCTGATTCCGATCATCAAGCTTTTCTTGCTGATGTTTACGGTGCGGATCACAACCGCGCTGATTCAGCCGATGGGCGATAAGCGGTATGTGGATGGCACGACGGCGCTGGCAAATGGAATCGGCATGCTGATGCAGGCGCTGGCAAGTGCACTCGTTTTATTTATCATAACTCTCGCGATCATGTCGGGGGCAACGAATGGAATAGGAGGGTAGCTATGCTGTTTGGCTGGATGAAAAGTCTGATCTTTTATCTATTGCTCGCAACGATTGTGACGCATATGGCGCCGTCCAATCAATATAAGCAATATATCCGGTATTTCATCGGACTGGTCGTGATTGTGCTACTTGCAAGTCCGCTCAAATTCCTGTTTGAATTTGGAAGCGGAGATCTGCAGGAATTGTTGCAGGAGATCGAGCATGTGGAAGGACAGGAGTCCGTCGCAGGAGTCGGCGGAAGCATCACGGATTATTATGGTATGGGCATCCGAGAGGGACTCAAAAAAGAACTTCAAGGTTATTCGGTTGAGGATGTTGCGATCATAACGGATGCCGGTGGAGAGCTATTGCAATGCACGATTTACATAAGTGAGGCAAAGGCAACAGAAGAGATGGAAAAAGAAATAAAAAAATACATTTCGGATGTCTATAATCTGGAGGATGCTCGTATATATGTAGTAAGACGGTGAGAATATGGAGTGGAAATTTAAGAAAAATGAAAAATGGAATAAGGTAATTCTGGTTGTACTGTGCGGGATTTTACTGCTTGTGATCGTGATGCCGCAGAAGACGGTGCAGACCGCGGTGGGGCAGACCGGATCTTCGTCTGACACAACCGCTTCCTATGAGGTGCGTCTGCGGGAGCTGCTTGCGGATACCTACGGTGCGGACATGGTTGACGTATTGATCTATGCAGGGGATCGCACACAGACGTATTATGGATCTGGCGGCACAGAGACGATCACGGGCGTGTTGATCACAATTAAAAAGGAAGCGGTCACAGGTACCACGATTGCAGATATTACCTTGGCGGTATGCGCGCTTTTTGATCTGCCGGCACATAAGGTGGCGGTTTTGGTAAAAAATTAGGGAGGTTTTTATGAAGAAAAAAACCATGAAACGAAACCAGATTATTATCGGGGCACTTACCGTGTTGCTTGGTGTGGCAGGCTACATAAATTTCTCCGGCAATAAACTGGATTTGGCACCGGGCGAGCTGGAACCGACTGAATCTGCCTTTGCAGAGGAGCAGACGGAGACAGATGCAAAACCAGCGGAGATTGTGTCCGGCGAGCTGACGGTCTCTGATGTTCCGGAGGATGAGTATATCGAGCTGAACTCGGAGGAGGAAAAAATCGGGGAAGCAGTGCTGACCTCAGCAAATGCGGCAAATAATTTCGTGTCAATCAAATTAAACCGGGAGCAGAGCCGCAGCCAGAACAAGGAGACATTGCTGGAGATCATCAACGGGGATGGCATGGATGCACAGGCGGTACAGGCAGCCACCGATGCATATGTGAAGCTGACTGAGGATGCGGAGAAAGAACAGGAAGCAGAGTCAATCCTTGCGGCAAAGGGCTTCGGAGAAGCGATCGTGTCGATTGGCGATTCTGGCGTGGATGTTATCTTAAATTGTACCGATCTGCCGGATGAAAAACGGGCACAGGTCGAGGATGTTGTAACAAGAAAGACCGGATGTACGGTGGACGCAATCGTCATCACACTGGCACAGTAATAAAATTGTAGAAATCAGCAGAAAGCCTTGCACAGTTGCAAGGCTTTTTAGTTGCATAATATGCATAAATTGGGTATAATATTTTACATATGCAATGAAATAAAGTAGGAAGGATAAGATAAGGAGGCAATTATGAGCGATATGATAAATGAAGAAGAAAAAATTGGTAAAATCAGTATAGCAGACGGCGTGGTGGCATCCATCGCCGGGATTGCAGCCATCGAGGTAGAAGGTGTTTCCAAGCTGACTGGAAATATCTCGAAGGAGCTTGTTGCAAAGCTTGGTAAGAAGAATCTTGCCAACGGTGTGAAGGTAGAGATCACAGATGGAAATGTAGTCGTAGATGTTTCATTGGAAGTTGAATATGGTACAAGCATCAAGAAAGTATCCGAGGGCGTGCAGGAGAAGGTAAAGCAGGCAATCGAGAATATGACCGGACTGCATGTGCGCGTGGTAAATGTTGTCGTATCCGGCATCAAGATGAATAAAGAGTAAGGCGGTTAATTATGACAAGACGAAGCATACGAGAAAATATTTTTCTGATCGTATTTAAGGCAGAATTCAACAATCAGGAAGAGATGGAAGAACAGATCCGTTATTCAATCAGTAAGATCGAAGAACCGGAAGAAGATCCGGAGGATGTTGCGATAACAGAAACGGGAAAGGTAAAAGAGGAGGATCTTGCCTACATTGCAGACAAGTCCCACAAGATTCTTTCCATGCTTCCGGCACTCGATGAGAAGATCAGCGAGATCTCTGATGGCTGGCAGATCGGCAGACTGGGCAAGCCGGAACTTGCAATCCTGCGTCTGGCACTCTATGAGATGCTCTATGATGAGGAAGTTCCATTCCGCGTAGCAATCAATGAGGCGGTAGAACTGGCAAAGAAATACTGTAATCCAGATGCAAGCGGATTTATCAACGCAGTATTGGCGAAGGTTGAGGAACCATGAGAGTAGAAAATGGAAAGAAAGTATTTTCTGTCCGGGAAGTCAATTCGTATATTGGCAATATAATAAAAAATGATTATCTGTTAAAAAACATCTGTTTTGAAGGGGAAGTGTCAAGCTTCAGCAAAGGTCCGACCGGGCATCTGTATATCACACTCAAGGATTGTACAGCTCCGGGCGATCTGCCAGAGGGCGCGCCGTACAACGGAATCCTGCGTGTGAATGTGTGGAAAAGTGTCGCGGCAAAGCTCAATCTGACGACGGTCAAGCAGGGCGATATCCTGATTGTGAAGGGAAGCTGCTCTATCTATGATGCGAAAAGTGAGTACAGTGTGAATGCCGTGTCTGTACAGCGGCGTGAAGAGCGTGGCTGGCATGGCGAAGCTTATGCAGAGCTGAAACGCAGACTGGGACAGGAAGGTATCTTCGATACGGCGATCAAGAAGCCGATTCCGAAATATCCAAGGGCAGTCGGCGTCGTGATCTCCATAGGTACGAATGCGTATAAGGATATTATGAGCGTATCACATCGGCGGAATCCCTATGTGCAGATGATCGTCTGTGATGCGCGGGCGCAGGGCGAAAATGCGCGCGAGCTGATCGTGCAGGGTATCCGCAGACTCGACAGAATGGGCGTGGATACGATTATCATTGGACGAGGCGGTGGATCGAGGGAAGATCTGGAGGTCTTTGACGATGAGGCAGTTGTCCGTGCAATCTATGAGGCGAAGACGCCGATCATATCTGGAACTGGACATGAGGGTGATACATCGCTGGCAGATGATGCGGCAGATCTGCGTGTCGAGACGCCGACGGCAGCAGCAACTGCAGCCGTTCCACTGATCGACGATATTTTACGGACAATCGAGCTTCGGCTGCGGACAATGAATTATCACGTGGCAAATAAGAAACAGAATTATCAGGCACGTCTGGATTCCTGTGAGCGGGAATTACGGCTCCGGATGCAGGGACGTCTGCAGGAGAAAGAGACAAAGCTGCAGATGTATATGCAGCAACTGGCAGCACTGAATCCGAGAGCAAAACTCGAAAAGCAGCAGGAGAAGCTGAAGCAAAGCAGAGAACGACTTGAAAACCGGATCCAGCTTAAGTTTAAAGAATATGAACATCAACTGCATCTGTTGTTAACAAGACTGCATGGCAACGCACCGACAGCCAAGCTGGTAGGTGGGTTCGGATATCTTGAATCAGAGGGAAAGCCTGTAATGTCAGCGGGACAGATGCAGGCAGGCGATCCGCTTCATGTTACTCTGCATGATGGCAGAATCCATGCGACGGTCGTTTCTGTGGAAGCAGATACAAATGGTGTACAAGGAGAATAAAACAACATGGCAGAAAAAAAGAAGGAATTAAACATAGAGGAAGCATTTGCCAGATTGGAAGAGATCAACAAGCTTCTGGAAAATCCCGATACAAATCTGAAAGACTCCATGACGTTATATGCAGAGGGCGTGGAGCTTGCGAATGCCTGTAAGGAAGAACTTGCAGGTGTGGAAAAGGAGATAAAGATATTAGATGAAGTATGATGCCAAGGCAATTGAGGAGATGATAGAGGCGTATCTGCCGGAGGAGACCGGACATCAGAAAACTGTGCTGGCTGCGATGAATTATGCGGTAAAAGCAGGCGGCAAACGGCTGCGTCCGATGATGCTCCGTCTGTGTTATGAGATGTTTGCAAAGGAACCGCAGGAGGCACTGGTGCGCCCATTTATGGCGGCAATGGAGATGATCCATACATATTCCCTTGTGCATGATGATCTTCCGGCGATGGACAACGACGCGCTACGCCGGGGACTTCCGACCGTGCATGTCAAGTTTGGTGAGGATATGGCGATTTTAGCCGGAGATGCATTGTTAAACTTTGCATTTGAAACGGCGTGTCAGGGATTTGCGGTGAAGCCGGGCGATGCCAATGTGGAGAAGGCATTTGCGGTGCTTGCAAAAAAAGCTGGTATCTATGGTATGGTTGGCGGACAGGTGCTTGATGTGGAGCGTGCCGGACTTCCGATGGATGAAGATCAGCTTGCGTTTATCTATGAGAATAAGACAGGCGCGTTGATCGCGGCGGCATGTATGTGTGGTGCATATCTTGCTGGTGCAGATGATGCGGTTGTCGCACAGTTAGAGGAGGCCGCCTATGCAGTCGGGTTTGCGTTTCAGGTGCAGGATGATATCTTAGATCTGGTCGGGGACGAGCAGTTGCTTGGCAAACCATTACATTCGGATGATAAAAACCATAAGGTGACCTATGTGACATTGCACGGAATGGATGCTGCAAAGCAGTACGTGGAAGAAATGTCCGAGAAAGCGATCCGTATATTGGAGAATATAAAAGCGTGGGATGAGGGGGCAAAAGCGGATATGATCGCGCTTGTAAAAAGCTTGATCAACCGGGACCATTAACCTGATCGCATAAGCATATTTATGACAGGTAAAGGCAAATGCATATGTTAGAGAAGATAACAAAAGAAAACGATATTAAGCAGATAGAAAGACAGGATTATCCGGCACTGGCAGCAGAGATCCGGGATTTTCTGATTGAGAAAGTAAGTATACATGGTGGGCATCTGGCGTCCAATCTTGGTACGGTGGAGCTTACGATGGCACTGCATGCAGTGATGAATTTCCCAGAAGATAAGCTGATCTTTGATGTCGGACATCAATCCTATACACATAAGATCCTGACCGGAAGAAAGGATGCGTTTGAGACACTGCGGCAGTACGATGGCTTAAGCGGGTTCCCAAAACGCAACGAGAGTCCGTGCGATGCGTTCGACACCGGACACAGTTCGACTGGTATCTCAGCGGCGATGGGGTATTCAATCGCCAGAGATCTGTGCGGCGGGGATGAGAAGGTCGCCGTTGTGATTGGTGACGGATCACTGACCGGAGGTATGGCGTATGAAGCGTTAAACGGGCTTGCGCAGTTGAAAACCGGGTGTGTCGTTGTCATTAACGACAACAATATGTCGATCGGTAAAAACGTCGGCGGTCTGTCCAAGTATCTGAATGAAATCCGGCTTGGAAATGCGTACAATGAGTTAAAAACCGGTGTGGAAAGCAGTCTGATGGGGTCAAAAACCGGAAAGAAGATTGCGAAGGTACTGAAGCGCTCGAAGGATAATATCAAACAGTTTTTTGTGCCGGGCATGTTTTTCGAGGAGCTTGGAATCACGTATGTCGGACCAATTGACGGACATGATATCAATCAGATGATCACGACATTTCAGCATGCATTCCGGCTGGATAAACCGATTATTATTCATGTGAAGACGAAAAAAGGAAAAGGCTATGGCTATGCGGAGCGGCACCCGGATTATTTCCATGGGATTGCGCCGTTTGACCGGATATCCGGTAAGGTGCTTGCCGCGAAAAAGACAAGCTGTTACACCGATATTTTTGCGAAGAAGATGGTGAAGCTTGGAGAGACACATGAGGATGTTGTAGCGATCACGGCTGCGATGGCACAGGGAACCGGACTGGTACGATTTGAAGAGGCGTACCCAAAGCGGTTTTTCGATGTGGGAATTGCAGAACAGCATGCGGTGACTTTTGCTGCTGGTATGGCTGCCGCAGGTATGGTGCCTGTCGTGGCAATCTATTCTTCGTTCCTGCAGCGTTCGTATGACCAGATTCTACATGATGTGTGCTTGCAGAAGCTGCATGTGATTTTGGCGATTGACCGTGCCGGTCTTGTCGGACAGGATGGAGAGACGCACCAGGGTATCTATGATCTGGCGTATCTGTCGCATATGCCGCATATGATCGTACTGGCTCCGAAGAACCGGTATGAGTTGGAGGCAATGCTTGATTATGCCTATGCATATGATGGACCGATTGCAATCCGGTATCCAAGAGGCAGTGCGTATAAGGGACATGCGGATATTCAGACGCCGATTGTCTATGGAAAGAGTGAAGTGATACAGGAGGCATCTGGCGTGGCAGTGTTCTCCTGTGGACATATGATGGAGGAAGCAGACCGCCTTGTGGAACGGTTAGAGGCGAAGCAGATTCCTGTGACACTGGTCAATGTGCGGTTCCAGTCGATGCTTGATACGGAGCTTTTAGACCGGCTGATGAAGACGCATACCGTCTTTGTAACATTGGAGGATACGATCATGCAGGGCGGATATGGCGAGAAGCTGCATGCGTATCTGGCAGAGAAAAACAGTCCGGAACAGTATACATTTATCAGCGGAGCGATTCCACTTCTGAGTGTGCCACAGGGAACAATTCCGGAGTTAAGGCACCATATGCAGATCGATGCAGAGGGACTGGCAGAAAAGATTGTACCGTGTTATAAGAAACATTTGAAATAGAAATAATATAGAGGAAGAACGATGGAGAAGCAGAAGAAACAGCGGCTGGATGTATTGCTTGTGGAGAAAGGACTGGCGCCTTCGAGAGAGAAAGCAAAAGCAATCATTATGGCGGGAATTGTATATGTAGATGGCAACAAAGAAGATAAGGCTGGGACGACATTTCCAGAGAACGCGGTGATCGAGGTAAAGGGGAAAACTCTGCCGTATGTGAGCCGCGGCGGTCTGAAGCTGGAAAAGGCAATGCAGAAATTCCCGATCACACTGTCTGGCAAAGTCTGCATGGATGTCGGTTCTTCGACCGGCGGATTTACAGATTGTATGTTGCAAAACGGAGCGACAAAAGTCTACGCAATCGATGTCGGACATGGACAGCTTGCGTGGAAGCTTCGCAATGACGAGCGGGTAGTCTGCATGGAAAAGACGAATATCCGTTATGTTGTGCCGGAGGATATTGACGAGCTGGCAGCATTTTCTTCGATTGATGTATCGTTTATCTCGTTGACGAAGGTTTTGCTTCCGGTGAAGAATCTTCTGACGGAGGATGGACAGGTGGTCTGTCTGATCAAGCCGCAGTTTGAAGCCGGACGGGAAAAGGTAGGAAAAAAGGGCGTTGTGCGTGACCGCGCTGTCCATGAAGAGGTGATCCGCATGGTGATGGACTATGCCTCTTCGATTGATTTTTATCCGCTGGCACTGGATTTTTCTCCGGTGAAGGGACCAGAGGGAAATATTGAGTATTTATTATTCTTATCCAAGAATAAACAAGATCAGGAAATCGTGGATGCTTCATCCATTGATATAAAAGCAGTTGTTACAGCTTCACATGATACGTTAGATAAGGAACCGGGCAATGAATAAGTTTTTAATCGTCGCAAATACTGACAAAGACATCAATTTAAAACTTTCGCAGGATATCGTTGCGTACATCAGGGAAAAAGGTGCGCAGGCGGTTGTGGTGAGCGATGAGCAGCACTACAATGGCACGACGATCAAGCCCGAATACATGGGAGGCGTAGAGGCTGTGATCGTGCTTGGCGGGGATGGAACGATGCTCCGTGCAGCACACAGCATTGGAACCTATGATGTTCCACTTATGGGCGTCAATCTCGGAACGCTTGGTTTTTTAACTGAGGTGGAAGAGTCAAACGCATATAAAGCAATCGACCGTCTGCTGGCGGACGATTACAGCATAGAAAAACGGATGATGATTGAGGGACGCAAGGGAGAGACATCCTTTTCCTGCCTGAACGATGTGGTGATCACACGTGCAGGATTTTCCCGGATCATTGGTCTGAATATCTATGTAAATGAGCAGTTGTTAGACACGTATGAGGCAGATGGTGTGATTGTGGCGACGCCGACTGGTTCGACCGGATATAATTTGTCCGCCGGTGGACCGATCATCAGCCCGAAATCCAAGGCAGTCGTTGTGACACCGATTTCTCCGCATTCGCTTACCTCCAAGAGCGTCGTGTTTGACAGTGCAGACCGTATACGGATCGAGGTTGTCAAGAAACGGAGAACACAGGAGACAGAAGCAATCGTTTCCTTTGACGGAGCAGACAATATCGAATTATCTGCGGGTGAGAGCGTGGAAGTGACCTGCTCGAAGCGTGAGATCCGATTGATAAAAATGTATGATGTCAGCTTTTATAGTGTACTTCGGGAAAAAATAGGAGGCGCTTAACATGAGTAAGCAGAGACGCCAGCAGGCATTGCTGGAATTGATATCGGAATATGAGATAGACACGCAGGAAGAGCTTACCAGACGTTTACAGGCACTTGGATTTGAGACAACACAGGCAACTGTATCGAGAGATATACGGGAATTGAAACTGGAAAAAGTTTCCTACGGAAGTGGGAAGCATCGTTATGCTGCAAGTCTGGAACCTGATACCGGAACACATGCATCCTATCAGCATGTGATGGCATCGTGTATTCTTTCGATTGAAGCCGCACAGAATATTATTGTAGTCAAAACTGTATCCGGTATGGCGATGGCGGTTGGTGCTGCAATCGACAATCTGTCGGTGGAAGGCATTATGGGATGTATTGCAGGCGATGATACGCTGTTTCTGGCGATCAAAGATGGGCAGCAGGCAGAACATATAATTGGAGAGATAAAAAAATGTTGTTGACAATGCACATAAAAAATATAGCGCTGATCGAGGAGATTGACATTGATTTTCACGAGCAGCTGAATATTCTGACCGGAGAGACGGGTGCTGGTAAATCTATTATCATTGGATCTCTGGGAATCTGTCTGGGCGGTAAATTCCCGAAAGAACTGTTGCGGGATGACACAAAGGATGGACTGGTCGAGCTTGTATTTTCGGTTGACCAGCCAGCAATTGTGGAAGCGCTTGAGAAGCTGGAGGTGACACCGGATGAGGACGGTACTTTGCTGATATCCCGGCGGTTATCGCCGAATGGCAGAACCGTCAACCGGGTAAATGATACGACGGTGACGATTACGCGGTTAAAAGAAATCGCATCGCTTCTGATCGATCTGCATGCACAGCATGAGCAGCAGACACTGTTAAAGCCAGCAAAGCATCTAGAGATACTCGATCGTTTTGGCGGGGAGGATATCCAGAAGTTGAAAAAACAGGTGCAGGAAGATTATCATATCTACCGGGAACTTGAAGAAGAAAAGAAAAAAGGCAGCATGGACGAGGCAGAGAAAAACAAACGCATGGATTTTCTGCAGTATCAGATTAAGGAAATCAAAGATGCGAAGCTGGTCGATGGCGAGGATGTCCAGTTGGAACGGCAGTACAAGAAGGCGGTCAATGCAAAGGAAATCCTGCAATATGCAAACGACATCTATGCACTGACCGGATATGGAGCTACTTCTGCGGGAGAACAGCTAGGACGTGCGATCAAGGATATGCGCAGACTCACGGAACTGGACGAGGAGCTTGCCGATGCGGCTGGTATCTTAGAGGATGCCGATGGTCTGCTGTCAGACTTTAATCGTGAGATCAGTGAGTATATGAAGGATATGGAGTTTGATGAAGGACAATTTCGTGAGATGGAAAGTCGTCTGGATCAGATCAATTCCTTAAAGGCAAAATACGGAAATTCCATTTCCCAGATTTTGGAAAGCCTTGCAGCTTTCGAGAAAGAATATGATGCTCTTTCTGGCTATGAGGAGCATATGCAGGAGATTGAGGCACAATGGAAGAAACAGACGGCGAAGCTTGAAGAGAGCTGCCGGGTATTATCCGAGCACAGACGGGCACTTTCGGAAAAGCTTTGTAAGAAGATCCGGGAGTCCTTGGAGGATATGAACTTTAATATGGTCCGGTTTGAGATGCGGTTTGAGACATCCCCGAATTATTCTGCAAATGGCTACGATGATGCGTGCTTCTATATCTCGACGAATGTAGGTGAAGCGATGCGTCCGCTGCATGAGGTTGCATCCGGTGGTGAACTGTCGCGAATCATGCTGGCAATGAAATCCTGTCTTGCAAATCAGGACGACACACCGACACTTGTCTTTGATGAGATCGATGTCGGTATCAGTGGCAGAACCGCACAGAAGGTGGCAGAGAAGATGTCGATCCTGTCACGGCAGCATCAGGTTATCTGTATCACGCATCTTTCCCAGATCGCAGCGATGGCAGATGCACATTATCTGATTGAAAAAAATGTGGAAAATGAGAAAACAATTTCCAGCATCCGGTTACTTTCAAAGGAAGAGGAAATTGAAGAACTGGCAAGACTCATCGGTGGTGCAAAAATCACGGAGACGACGATTCACACTGTGACCGAGATGAAAGGATTGGCAGAACAGGCAAAAATAAACTGAATTACATAGAATGAAATATTCGATACTAAGAGTACATGGAGGAATCTATGTACTCTTTTTTATAGCACAAATTATATGAAATAAAGCGATTTGAAATAAAGAAATGAAATCAGGAGAGGAGGAAACGATGTGAGAAAGTATCGAATCTTTTTAGTTGTACTGTTGCTGATAGTGCTTGGCATCTTAGGGTATCATAACCGGGAGTTCCTGTTCGCAAAGGGAGGAGATACAGATGTGGAGACGCAGGCGGATTCACTGCCGGTTGTATCAAGTGAAGGGGAGAACGAATGCATGGTCTGTCCGTCAGGAGAACCAGTTGGAATCTATGTGAAAACAAAAGGTGTAATGGTGATCGGCGTCAATTCGGTTGTGGACGAACAGGGAATCACATGCAATCCATGTGAGAATCTGTTGTCGCCGGGCGATTATGTAATGCGTATCAATGGACAGAGTGTGGACGATAAAAAATCAATGCTGGAACTGGTACAGCAAAGCGAAGGACACGAATTGCTGCTTCGTGTCTGCCGGGAAAATGAGTACCGGACGGTGCGTGTAACACCGGTAAAGAAAAAGGATGGCAGCTATGCGCTTGGACTCTGGGTAAAGGATGATATTTCCGGAATCGGAACAATCACCTATACAGATGGAGAACGGTTTGCTGCACTTGGACACAGCATCAACGACAACGACACAGGAATTATGTTCCGCGTGTCCGATGGCGCGGTGTATGAGACGACGATCGTGCGCATCAAAAAGCCGGAAGCGGATAAGCCGGGACGACTGGAGGGCATCATCAATTATACCGGACGGTATGTGATCGGGCGCGTGGAGGAAAATAGTGCCTTTGGTATTCACGGATACTTGACAAAACGACAGCAAAAGACACATACGCAGGACATCCAGGTGGCAGTTGGACGAAAATCAGAGGTGCATGTCGGAACCGCGTATCTGCTTTCGTCGGTATCCGGGGAGTCGAAACAATACGAAATCGAGATTGTGTCAGTCGATTCTGACAATGAGAACGGACGGTGTATGGAATTTAAGGTAACCGATTCGACATTGCTTTCTCTGACCGGCGGAATTGTGCAGGGAATGAGCGGCACACCAATCCTGCAGGATGGCAGGCTGATCGGGGCAGTGACACATGTATTTGTCAACGATTCGACACGAGGCTACGGCATTTTCATCGAAGAAATGATGCAGTAAAAAATGGGAAAAATTGACCGAAAATGCTGTCAATATTTACTGTCGCAACTTGCGTTTTATTATGTATTGCCCTCGCAAAATAATGAAACTATAATGTCTTTGATATCAAGATTAGAGGGGGATAGTTTTATGAAGACAAAAGTGCTTATCATAAAACATGATACAAAGGCAGCGACGGAATTAAGACAGCAGCTTGCAAAGAATAAGGATATTTGCGTGTGCGATATTATTTCAGACGGCGGAAACGCAGTTTCGGCAATTCGCGCACAAAATCCAAATGTCATTTTGCTGGATTTCCTGTTGCCGAATCTGGATGGACTGGCAGTGATGGAAGAGGTCGACGGATGGGGAACCCGTGGATACCGCTTCCTGTTGCAGGGGAATGCCAGTCAGATTCGATTTGCACAAAATACATGCCGGGGAAATGTTGATCATATTTTCGTCCGTTTTATCGATGAAGAATATAATGATCTTGATCTGGAAAAGGAAATCCTGACCTTAGCGCGTGGCAAACAGACGGGGATGAGTATCTGCCAGCCGGAGGATGCAGGAGAAGAACTGCAGACAAAGCTCGAAGTAAAGGTTACGGAAATCATTCATGAGGTAGGCGTGCCAGCACATATCAAGGGATACCAGTATCTGCGCAGCTCTATCCTGATGGCAGTACAGGATATGGATATCCTCGATTCCATCACGAAGCAGCTCTATCCTTCGATTGCAAAGGCATACGCAACGACACCATCCCGTGTGGAACGTGCCATCCGGCATGCCATTGAGGTGGCATGGAGCAGAGGTAATTCCGACACGATGCATGAGCTATTTGGATATACATTGCAGCAGGGAAAGCTGAAGCCGACGAACTCGGAATTTATAGCACTTATCGCCGACAAAATACGACTCGAATCGAAGATGAAAAGCGCGTAGACAAAATTATCCACAAAAAGAAAATTTCTGTGGAAATGCGCTTGACAATGGTATTTTGAAATTATATCATCTTCCTATGGTTAATTTTGATTGATAGGAGGTTGGTTCCAAGAAGGGGAGGATAATATGAATACGGAGAGAATCAGGGTGATGATTGCGGATGCCGGGTATGAGATGCTCGGTCGGCAGTTAGAAGCCTATAATGGGGAGAGATTCGATATCGTTTGCTGTACGGCGGATGGCAACGAGGTGTATGATCAGGTGCTGCAGGCACAGCCGGATGTGTTGCTGATGGATGTTTTCATTACCAACGTAGACGGTCTGGAGGTATTAGAGCAGCTGCGGGAGAACCAGTCACTGGTGGATTTGAAGATTATTTTCTTGTCGACGGTGGGGTCGAGCCGGATCATCAATATGGCATTCAATCTGGGTGCTGATTATTATATGATGAAACCTTGTAATCCGAAGGTACTGGCAAAACGAATTATACAGATTGCAGACTTTGCAAAGGTTGGGGAGCCGATGGAAGGATGCGAAGATGAGGATACCAAACTGCCAGCCAACAATGTGTATGACTATGGTATGCATACGATGGAGAACGACGTAACGGAGATCATCCGTGAGATCGGTATTCCGGCGCATATCAAAGGATATCAGTACATACGTGAGGGCATCATGATGGCAGTCAATGATATGAATATGCTCAATTATATAACGAAGCTGTTGTATCCAAGTATAGCGAAAAAATACAAGACGACGTCCAGCAGTGTGGAGCGTGCCATCCGTCATGCGATTGAAGTGGCATGGGGAAGAGGCAAGATCGAAGTCATCGAGGATATGTTTGGCTATACGGTGAGTGCAGGAAAAGGAAAGCCGACGAATTCCGAGTTTATTGCCCTGATCGCGGACAAGCTGAGGATTGAGTATAAAATGCATGCAAGCTAAAAAATAAAATCCATGCGAAAGTTACGAAAGGAGATAAAGACGTGGCAACGGAAGGAACAAGAGAAGGTGGTTCCAGCATGAACAGAGGACAAGGAAAATATTTTGATCGGGAGAAACGACCAGGTGGAGGAACAAGATTCCAGAAATCCGATCGTTCCGGCGCACCGCGAGGTGACCGACAGGCAGGTGGAGACAGACCACCGCGTGGAAATGGAAACCGATCATATGGAGAGAAATCATACGGTGACAGACCATATGGAGACAGACCACCGAGAAATGAGCGTCCAAACCGAAACTACGGAGGTGCTCCTAAGTTTCCGAAAAAGGATGAGGATGAGGAAGACAGAGGCAGAAGAAGCAAGCCATCCCGTCCAAAGGAGAGTAAGCCGACGATCGCAATTCCGGACAAAAATAAGGTCCAGATGCGCTTAGAAAAGGAACAGAAATCGGTTAAGAAGAAGCAGAACAACAAAAAACGGGAATCCAGTCGTCCGCAGCCAAAGCAGAAGCGGTCAAGCAATATCAATTATACGAAGAACTATGCCAATGGCGCGTATGATGATTATGAGGATTTTGATGATTGGGAATAAAAAGGCAGGCACCATACAGCAGTTTGTATGGTGCCTTTTTGCGTGCTGGTATGTAGTGGTTTTACTTGTCTTGGAGAAATGAATGTGATATGATATTTTTATCTGTGGAATTTGTGATACACATGGAGGAACATTTTGGACGAGAACAATCTGGATAGTCTGTTGGATGAATTATCATCGATGGATGGAGAATTGAATGAGAATATTGATATAGATTCCGGCGTGGATGTCGATGCAGATGATATGGATGACATTTCTCTCGATGAACTGGATCATTTAGATGGCATGGATCTTGGAGATCTGGATTTCGATGATATTGATTTTGATGATGTTGATATCACGAAACTGGATGCCGGTGCCAATCCGGTCGTAAAGAAGAAGCCGCAGGAACAGGAAACGGACGATATGAGTCTGGATGCCCTGATCGAGAAGGCAAATCAGGAGAATGTGAAACCAGAACCGTCACAGGAAGAGCCGTCGGTGCAGGCGGACAATACCGATGTTTTTGGAGAAGCAGACTTGCAGATGCAGGAAGATACCGCGTTGCCAGAGGGCGTGTTCGATGATGCTTTGTTTGGTTCGATGGATATGGGAATGTCAGAAGAACCAGAACTGTCAGAGAAGGAAAAAAATCCATATACGGCAGATGAGGATAGCCTGGATGCATTGTTGCAGTCCTCTATGGCAGAAAGTTTGTTGAACGGGGATCTGGCTGATATCGAGGATATTGGCGAAAAAACGGAGGAACCGGTAAAAAAGGTGAAGCAGCCGCGGAAAAAGGCAGAGAAGAAGAAAAAAGCGGAAATCGAGGAAGAAGAGACAGAACATAAAAAGAAAACGATTTCTGAGATTCTTTTTGGTGAGCCGGATGAGGATGACTTAGAAGAGGAAGCTTTGTTCGAGGAGAAGAAAGCGAAGAAGGAAGCTGAAAAGAAGAAAAAACAGGCAGAGCGGGAAGCGAAAAAAGAAGAAAAGGACGCAGCCAAGCAGGAGATGCTTGCTGCGAAGCAGGCGAAGGATAAAGCAAAGCAGAAGGAAAAAGCCGACAAAAAACGACAAAAAGATGAAGCCTATGCGGCAGAGCTTGAAGCCGAAAAAGATCAGAAAAAGGTTTCGACACCGACCGTTATTGTTGTATTTGTTCTGTTTTTTGCACTTGCGGCAGGAGTCGTACTCGGTACGAATCAGTTTAACTATTCGCAGGTAATCAAAAAAGCGGCGAATTATTTCGAACGGCATCGATATCGTCTGGCATATGACGAAGTATCTGGCGTGGAAGTCAAAGAAAAAGATCAGGATCTGAAAGACCGTATCTATACAGTTATGTATGTAGAACGGCTCTACGAATCCTATGAGAATAACATGAAGCTTGGTAGAGCGGACAAGGCACTCGATGCGTTGCTCCGTGGTATTCAGAAATATGATGAGCATTACGATGAGGCGGTAGAACTGGATATCGTAAAAGATATTGATTCCTGCCGGGATAAGATTATAAATGCCTTGTGGAATACTTATGGTATTACTGAGGAGACGGCATACCAGATCTTAGCAATGGAAGGACAGGAATATACCAAAACCTTGTCGGAGCTTGGCGCAAAAGCGGCGGAGACAGAAACACCGACGGATGCGCAGGGACAGTAATAAATGCAACTATTGACTGTATGAATGTGACAGAGGATGAGACGATGATAGCAATTTTAGATTACGATGCGTATCATTTGCTCAATTATCTACGGTTTATATAACATTTTTGAGGATGTAATTCTTATCGTTATCCAAAATACTAATTATTTACTAATTATAGTGCTTTAAATGTGCATCTAAATAAATATTAGGACATGTAAATAAGCTACTTATCAGTTATAGAAATATGATTGATAGGTGGCTTATTTTAGTGCCTTAAAATCCATAGGTAAGGAAATATACCTAAATAGTATTTAAAGCCAAATTTGAACGAAATACGCAATTTTAAGCTAGTAATAGCGACAGTATTTGAAATGATAATTTCATGTGAATTAAGGAGGTTGAAGATGGAAATTAACAACGTGAATGATCTGTCAAAAATCATGCAACCGGTATTGGTTGGTCTGGTTGATCAATTAGCAAACCGAGTATATGAGACTTTGAATTTCTTTTTGCAAAGTTATTATGATTCATATAACCCCGTATCATATCGGAGACAGTATGATTTCTTGAGATCAGCAATTAAAGTAAAAGGAAGAATGTCAAGAGGAAAAGCAATGGCGTATGTATACATAGATACAGAATCTATGAGTAACTATTATAATGCAACAGGGTATCAGGTCGCTACATGGGCAAACGAAGGCTTACATGGTGGATCGAATGTCGGTACATCTCCGCATGTATGGGATGAAACATTGGCATGTACGATAGAGGATGGAACATTACTAAAAGAAGCAATTTCGTATTTGAAAAGTCAAGGAATATCGGTATCAACGTAAGGAGGAGAAAAATAATGGTATTACATAATTTAGATGTTAGAAATAAGCTGGCAGAAAAAACAGGCTTGTATAAGAAAGATGTCAATTTGGTATTAGATGCTTTTCGTGAGTTAGTGTATGAAGAGATGGAAGAGGGGAATATGATTCTTTTGAAGAATTTATTTCGGATTGAACCTACAACAATAAAAGCAACAAAAAGGTATGATATTCGACAAAAAGATTTTTTCATGGATGATGAACATAAAAAGATAAAAATTAAACCCAGTAGAAATTTAGATAAAACAATGAAAGCGAAAAAGTAATATGTTTGTTACAATATAATATATTTCCCAACAGGCAGGAAGTAAAAGAAAGTCTGTATCAGAGATCAAGAATATTTTGTGAGGTTCATTTGAACTTATCATTTGTGCAATTCTGCACATTTTCCAATAAGAAAAATTGAATAACACGACTGCTGCACTTAGCAGCCTATTAAGGTGCGTCATTTATGCCGTGCCTTTTTCTTGACCTCTGATTTATCAAAAAGGAGGACTATGATTAGTGAAGATAAAGAAACAAAAATATGTAAGAAATGTGGGAGGTTACTTCCATTAGAACGGTATGGAGTAAACCATAATTATACAAGAAATATGTGTAAAGAGTGTTTCAATGAAGGAATGCGAGAAAAGCGTTATCAACAAAGGTTATCAGATGGCTTGGAAATATACCATAAAGATAAGTCAATGAAGATGCAGAGGAAATATAAGAAACCATATCATTTTCAGATATTGTACAGGTCTGAATCTGGTATTGATACTATTGCAAAAGATGAAGTATTTGTGCGTTTATTTGACTATAAATCTGTATGGACTTCCAATTATGGCAGGATAATTCAGAAGTTGGATGATGGAACATATCAGCTTGTAAAAGGTGTATATTCAAGAATCACAAAGGAATTGACCTATACACTTGACAAGAATGTATATTTCAAATCTAAGAACAGATGGGGATATAGGAAACAAAAGGTAACTGCCAGTGACCTTGTAATTAAGATGTTTGTTGTCAATTATGACATGAAAAATAATACTATGGTGTGGCATAAGAACAATGATACAAAGGATAATTACTACAAGCATTTATTCCCGGTTACAGACAAACAGTACAATGAGATTTTGAGGGTGCATGAACAGGACGGAGCAATCGCAGATAAACAGATTATGGAGATTGTCAATGCGGTAGAGTTTAAACCCGATGATTGGAAACCTTGGTACAATAAAAGAACATATGAAGGTGTAGGTTATGTTGGAGGAGAGTATTCAGATATAGATAGTGAATCAAATTCTTTTATCAAATGGAAAAATATGATTCAGAGATGCTATAACAAAAAGATCCATAAATTAAAACCGTATTATATTGATAAAAATGTATGCGAGGAATGGCAGAATTACCAGAATTTTAAGATATGGTTTGATGCACATTATATTCTGGGTACTAAGGTCGATTTAGATAAGGATTTACTCTGTAAGGAAAGTAATATGTATAGTCCAGAGACTTGTGTATTTATGACACATTTCTTGAATACAGTATTTGAAGATAGAGGAATTAAAAGCAATATCCAACAGAATGATAATGGTACATATTCGGTATCAATGAATGTTCTTAATAAGAAGATGGATATAGGTGTATTCGATTCAGAGGAAGAAGCACATACTGGATTTATAGATGGTAAGATAGATTATATTTGTGATCTTGCGGAAAAGTGTAAGGGCATAGTGCCAGATTATGTGTATGAAGGTATGCTGAATTACAAAATTGAAATTGACTAATAATCAGAGGTGGCAGATTTAGTTCTGCTGCCTCTTGCAGTTTATAAGGAGAAAAAGGAAAGATGGCTTATATAAAGGTTAAAGACAGAAGAATATTAGAACGAAAAGAATTTAGAGATTACATAAAATTATCAGATGATAAGGTACTTGATACAAAGAAAAATAATATAGATCTGCTTGGTGATGATGAGATATTTGTACAGGTGGAAGATACAGAACATTACTGGATTTCAAATTATGGCAGACTTACGAACAATATGAGGAAAGATAAAACATTTTTCTTTCATAAGATGAATAGCGGTAATTCAGAAAGAAGTGTTTATTGGACGATTGTAACCTATGATTTTGATGGATCAGCAATACATGAAGAGACAAGCCCAGAAATACTTGTTGCAAAGCATTTCTTAATAAAGTCTACGGGATGCAATAAAATATGGCATATAGACGAGGATGTGAATAACAACTACTACAAGAATCTGATTTATGTATCTGCGGAAGAGTATGAGTTGCTGAGAAAACACGTTAAAACGGTTGCAGAGCTTGGAAGAGAGCAGGAATATTACGATTACAATACTGTCAAGGGTAATCCAGCTTATTCGATATGGGCTGGTATTTATGGAAGATGCTATGGCGGTAATTCTTTATTGGTAAACCGCTGTTACGATGATGCTTTTATGTGCGATGAATGGAAGAATAGCAGAGATGCCTTTGCTGAATGGTATTCTGCAAATTATTATGAATGTGACGGAGAACGCATGGCAGTTGATAAGGATTTATTGAATCGTGGCAATAAAGAGTATGCACCAGATAAATGTTGCATATTACCAGAGGCAATCAATTCTGCATTGGCAAGTGCAACAAAGCGTAGAAAACGTTATAAATCAGCAAAGGTTTATGCTATCGGTGTTGTCTATGACAAAGCAAGAGATAAATATTTGGCAAGGATCACACCATTTGGACATGATAAACAAGTTAAGCTTCATTACTGGGACACAGAGGAAGAAGCGTTTCAAGAATACAAGTTATTCAAGGAATCAGAGATTAGAATATTAGCGTTGAGATATAGGGATAAGATACCAGACAGGCTATTTGATGCATTGATTAAGTATGAGGTGCGTCCTTATAGTTCGTATGAAGATTAGGATTAGGGTATATTAGATATTGATTTATCTGATATGCCCTATTTTTTTACCATTTTTGAAGTCTGATATGGTAAAATAGAAAAAATACTATATTGGAGGGGATTAATATGGACAAGAGAATTAGAATGTCACAAGAGGAAATGCATAATTATTTTATTAGAGAACAGAAGGTTATGCAATATGGAATAGAATTTTTTAGAGATTTATGTAGAAATTCCATTTCTACAGATACATGTATTATGGTAAACGATAAAGTAATTCCGCTATCCTGTTTCAATATTATGGATGAATATTTATATTCAATAGATAATGATTTAGATTATGCTGTGCAAGGCGGCTTTGTCAGTGCTGGGAAAAGACAAGCATATATTAGAATTGGAATTGATGCATCAAATTCTATTCTTAATAAGAGATTAAAAAGAACTATTCGACATGAGATAATTCATTATTATTTATGGGTGCTAGGATTACCGTATGCGGATGATAGTTTAGAGTTTTGGTGTTTATGTTATGTCTATGATGCAGGAGCCTATGAAAAAATAAATTACAGTAATGAAAAGTATTATAAACTTTTTGTGGATTTGTTTGATTCATATGTTGCAGATTTACCATGTAATGTGAAGCATATTTTAACAGGACAGATGATAGCAGGAATAAGTAAAACGCCTATTGAGGAATACAAAGATTTTGTGGTTGACATGGTAAATAAAATGAAAAAATTATACTCGCTAATATAAGTCATTAAATTTATCATAAAAATATAGAGGTAGTAATTATGGCATTAATAATTTGTCCTGAATGTGGAAAACAAGTGTCTGATCAAAGTAGCCAATGTATTCATTGTGGATATCCAATTTCGGAAACTATTACACAAAATAGAACAGATGAACGAATTTGCATTGTTAATGGTAAAAGTATCTATTTAGATTTTTTATTAGATAATATTGAAATCAAGGAAAAAATGAGCAAATTGGTTGGTACGATCGATTGTAATAGTATAATGGCGTATAAAATAATTCAAGAAGTAGAAAATACTCACCAAATTCCTCAAACTCTTAATTTTGAAACTCGCACACAATCATTAGAAAAACAAGCGCAAGAGAAGATGCAAAAGCAAGCCAATATTCCTCATTGTCCTACTTGTGGTTCAACCGATATACAAAAAATCTCAGGGGCAAAACGATGGCTTTCTACTGGGTTATTCGGTTTAGCAAGTAGTGATATTGGTAAGAGTATGTGTTGTAAAAAGTGTGGGTATAAATGGTGATGTGAGAACTCAAAGATAGAATCAATTGATGTAATGTAGAGTCTGTTATTTCAGATACATATAAGGTATTCCGCAGCTTTACCAGAAATCTTCTTATATACCCATTCGATTCCTTTTCCGGCAAGAGTGAGCAAACCATTGTCGAAGATTCCAACAATCCAGCTTCAACCATAGTTTGATATTGTGCAGCAGTAGAAGCTCCTTGTGCAGCAAGTGTCTGCTGAATCTGAGCATTTGTTAAACCTTGGGTACTAAGCAATACAGCGGCTTGAGTAGGTTCAAGCTCTGAGAGAGCATTAGCATATTCCTGCATTTGTAATGCACCAAAATCACCATAATCTGCATTTTTGATTGATTGGATTTCGGTAATGTAGGCTTGGAGTTGGTCAATTGGTATTTTGCCAATATTTAATATATTTGATTTACTAAGACCATCTACTGAAATTCCTATGGATTTGAAATTTTGAATAAACGTTGTCAGGTCTTTTAATTCTTTAATAAATTGTTTGATTTTCCATTTATGAATATTGAATATGAATAAGTAATTTGATATACTGAAAATAAAAAGGTGGTATATAAAATGAACAATTATGTCATGGAAGGAAAATATAAAAACCTAAAAATAGATTTTGGCAATTCGATATGGATAAAAGATAATCAATATTCTCGAATTATGAATAAATTATCCATTTCTACCTACACCGTCATAGATGAAACCAACAAAGACCAGTATTCATTCTGGAAAGGTGCTTTAGGCGTAGCATTATTTGGTGGCTTCGGAGCAATAGCAGGAGTAGGCGGCAAGAAGAGTAAGGAATATCTTGTTGCTGTGGAATGGAAAGACGGAGAGAAGAGTTTGCTTTCTCTGGATGAAGATGCATATAAGGTATTTGTTAAGAGTATGTTTTAAAGAAAGACTTGTCGGAAGATAGGTCTTTTGTTTATATAGACGCAAATTTTTGTACTTATTTCTGCCATAGTTTTACAGTACCTCGGAATATGGTTAGGTACTTAAATTTTCGTGGTTTAAGTGTCCCCCCCTCTCTGTGTCATATGTTATTATCCTTTGCGAAAATGAACAATTTTGAGGTGTGATTGACTTTGTGATTATATGGTTGATAAAATTGCGGACTTAGTACGATTTTGTTCGAGGATATGAGGCGATTTATACAAAAGTGAAATGATATACTAAAAAAAGAAAAATAACATTGGAGGCATGGTTTTACATGATTGTATATTATAAATTAGATTCTTTATTAGAATCCAAAGGTATAAAAAAAATTGATCTGCAACATAGTATTGGGGCTAGTCCATCAACTATGGCTAATTTTAGCAAAAATAAATATGTGGCAATGTCAATTATAGATAAAATATGTAAAGAGTTAAATTGTCAACCAGGGGATATTATGTCTTATGTTGATGATGAACAAGCAGAGAAGGCAAAAATCGAAGCACAAATAGCCGAACTTCAAGCGAAATTAAAGCAAATGTAAAATCTAGTGACTAGACTGGATTTGTGTCATCTTAAATCTTGTAACAATTCCAATAAGAGGCGGTCATATCTTTTTTCTTTGGCATTGATTTCTTTGCGGAATGAGAAGCGGAAAAGGTGAAATTTTTCCTCTCAAAATTTATGTAACGAGAATTGAATTATTAGAAAAATATCGTAGAGTAAAAATTTTTAAGTCACTGTATAGATGAACCAGATACACCCCGGTAGAAAAATATAGTTCTTTTTTATGGTTTTTAGTACCCCGAAGCATTGTATTTTATCATATAAATATAATTAAAAGTAGCAGAATATACAATAAAAATAGGGTGTAACCTTTGACGATTACACCCTATTTTTTTACGCTTCTTTTAATTTCTTCGGTTGTTCTGTCTGTACTTCGGTACTTCCGTAATAATTCCGTATATCTTCCATAGATAACTTTCTTTTACTTCTTTTTCTGAATGCTTCGGTGTGAAAATACCATTTCTTTTTTTCTCGTGCCCATCTGAATCCTAAAGCCTTCAATTTGTCTTTGTGTTCGTATGTTTCACCATCAACCCATATCCAACAACCGACAATTTCAATATTTATATTCTGTAATGATATGATACTCTGTAAAACTTCCCTTAACTTTTCATCTTCTGAAAAATCATATTTCATATTATCATAGTTTTTTTTGTCGGTGTCGCTTGTCCGTTCTGCTCTGTTCTCGTGTCTGTTCTTTAATACTTTGAATAACTTTTCATATTCCACATTGATTTCCTTTGTAGCTTCTGTACTACCATTAGGATTATCTGGATGATACTTTTTCAATAGTTCTTTGTACTGTTTCCTTAACTCTTCAAGTGTTTTTACATTGTTAAAATAATTCATAATAACAACCTCCTAAAAAATATATTGATTGATTTGATAAATCAAGAATACACTAATGAGTGTATAAACACAATAGTAAAATTCACTAAATAGTGTATAAAGATTTTATGCAATATGACACTTAATAGTGAACATGCACAAAAACTCGACACACTAAATAGTGTATTTTGTTGATTTTGCGAATAGACGAGATACACTAAAGAGTGTACAATACAATCAAGGTCGAACAAAACAGACCGAAAAAATCAATCATCATATTTAAGGAGGTAGTCATTATGTGTATGACAAAAACAGAGTTGAACAAGGTAGTAGAAGAGTTGAGAAGTCTCAAGACTTTGAAGAACGAGACAGAACAGCAGATCAGAGAACTTGAGAGTGGAATTATCGAGTTTCTGAATGAAACAGTAGAGTGTGAGACAGTGGACAAGAACGGTAAGCCTATTAAGCAGTATATCGGTACAGATTACAAGACTACATATTCTACACAGACACGCGAGAATGTGAAGAAGGACGAGATCAAAAAGTATCTTACTGATGAAGAGTATGAGAAGTGCATTACACGAAGCACATTCGGAGTTTTACGAGTTCAGTAATCAGCAAGTGGTAAGGGTGGGGAAACCCACCCAACGCCACAACAAAGGAGGCTTTTTATATGGCAGATTTAACGCATATTTTCAAAGTAGGTCAAAGAGTAAAGTGCAGAATGGATGAAGATATACATGATGGAGTAATCAAGGAGACATTCAAGGATCATGTAATTATAGATATTCCAGATGTATCAAATCATTGTTGGTTTGAAAACGATTTGAATATTGAAGATGTGATTCCGGTATATAACTTCTAATCACTTGGGCAAGCAGTTAAGCCGTGGCATTTCAATTTGCACTTGCTCAATCGGCAATCAAAAGCCATACAAATCAATCATATTAAATTCATTAGGAGGTAGTAATTATGGATAATTACAGAAGATCAGAACACACACAGAGACCATTGACAGAGGAAGAAAGAAGATTTGCAGAGGTGCATCATGATTTGATTTACAGATACATGAATTTGCACAAACTGAATCCGGAAGAATGGTACGACATTTTAATCATTCCTTATTTGGACGCGGTAAAGAAATTCCATCAGTATGAGAGATTGCAGAATCTTAAATTTGAACAGATTTTCTTCAGAACACTTGACAGTGCCAGGAGCAGATATTGGAGAGATATGAATAGAAAAAAACGTTGTCCTGAAGGCGGTGTATGGAGCTATGATGAAATGTTCTATGAAGTTGAAGATGGCGCACGAAAAGAATGTGATTTTGAACCAACTGATAAATTTATGAATGTTGAAAGACAAGCAACCATAAGAACTTTATATGAGGATTTCTATAATAAGTGTATAAATCCAGATATGGTGCAGGCAGATACGAGACAGTTTGAATTGAATATGTTATTAGAAGGTTATTCAATGACAGAAATTGCACAATTCTTACTCGATAAGTACAGTAGTGATGATTTTTCCTTGCAGTATTGGGCGGTTCGTGAGGATAGAAAAGAGTTTAGAAAAATCTTCAAACAGGTTTTCGGTATCTAATCAATAAATATATGGTGGTGTGTCAGAAATGGCACACTTACCATCATATAGAAAGATAGAAAAAGTAAAGTAGATTGTAAAGGCAATAATGGAAATACAAGGAAGGACGGAAAATAGCATGATAAAGTCAGAATATTTCAATATGGGGCAGATTGTAGTTACCAGATCAATCAATAGTTATATGGCAAAGGAACGCAAATTTGCATTAGAAATCACTATTGCATTACAGCGGTATTCTATGAAAGATTGGGGAGACATGGACGCAGAAGATAAACAGACAAATGAGGAGGCTTTGAATTATCCAGATGATTTATATGTTATGGGTGCCTACAATACTTCAAAAGGCAGAATTTGGATAATTACAAATCGGATTTCTGAAATAGCCGGAGATAACGCAACAACAGTTTGTTTCCCAGAAGAAAGATAACAACAGTATAATCAGGGGTGGTTTGAAATATAGCCATCCTTAAATGTGATAAAAGGGAAAATATCAAAATAGAAAATGAAGAATAATCTATAATTATGTACTGTATGGAATCCTTGAAAAAACGCAAAAATTCAAGTATAATCGGAGGTGAATAATAAAGCATGGAAGGTTTGATTGACATGTCGGCAAAAACAGTTATAAAAGAAATAATAAAGGCAAAAAATATATCACAAGCGGAACTTGCGGAAGCAACCAACACAACAAGGCAAAATTTAAGTAACAAAATGACAAGGGATAAATTTTCATCTCTTGAATTAGTGGAAATTGCGGATGCTCTGGAAATGAATCTGATTTTAAAAGATAAGGCAGATGGAACGGAGTATATAATTGATTATCCAGAAGACGAAAAAGGAAAATCAAAGCGAAATATGACAGAAGAAGAGAAAAAGGCTGCACAGAAGAAATCAGAGGAAACCAAAGCAAGAAATGCAAAGAAGCAGATCCAATAAAGGAGGTATGCCCTATGTTAGCAGCAGTAAAGGGAATTGTACAAGGTAATACAGTTGTTATTGAAGATGAAGATATTAGAGATTATGACGGAGCAGAGGTTGTTGTTACTCTGTTAAATTACCCACAGAGAAAAGCAAAGAAAGCACCTGTTGACTGGGATAGTTTTGCCATTCCAAGCGAAAGGGGACAGCATGTAGATGAATATATGAGGGAGATGCGTGAGAATGACAGATTATAAAAAGGCATTTGTTGATACTGCACCATTCATATACTTTATTGAAAAGGATGAAAATAACCCACAGTATTATGATAAGGTAAAGAAATTTTTTAGTAATGGATATGAGGCAGATAAAAAATTTGTAACTTCTGTAATTACAATGGAAGAATATTTTGTATTTCCATACAGAAACAAACTATATTCATTTATTGATATGTTTGACAGGCTTGTTGAAACTACTGATATGGAGATTGTAGAAGTAAACCAAGAGATTGCTAAAAAGGCAGCTCAAATCAGAGCAGAATATAAAGGCTTTAAGGCTATGGATGCAATTCAGTTAGCGGTTGCATGTCTTACAAAGTGCGATTTATTCTTGACGAATGATAAGCAGTTAAGGCAATTCAAGGAAATAAAGTGTATTACAGTTGATGAACTGGAATAATAACAAAGCACCAACGGAAAGAGAAATCTTTCTGAAGGTGCTTTTCTTATATCTTCTTATTGTGTATATCTTTAATCACATGTTCTAATTCTGCGCTATGCCAGCGATCACGGATGATTTGTTGTTTTAATTCGTATATGCGTTTGCTGGTGTATTTTTCTACCCAATTCATAAGGCAAGTTGGAATCATGCGTTCAGGAATCCGTTGAATAATGGAAAATAATAAATCTTCGATTTTGCTGTGAATTTTATGTAATGCAATTTTGAAATGATTCGTTTTGTAAATCTCGATATTTTTAATGTGTCTCAGCTCCTTCCTAAATATAGTATAGACTAGGCAAGGAATATATACAATAAATCAAAGGAAAAATGCCTAAATTATTTTTGCCACATAAGGGCAATTATGTAGCGAAAAAGTGAATATAGATTATAGAAGCGTAATTATTTTGCCACATAACTTATTAGTACAGATAGAAATAATAACGCCACATAATTTATACGGAGGTTGAGCATATGGAAACATACATAAAAGAATTTGTTGAAAAACTAAGAGAAGAAGGAAAATCCGAAAACACAATTAAATCATATACTCGTCACATGAAGGAGTATTTCAAATGGTTCTATGATAGTTTTGGAGATATTGAATTCAAAGGTCTGTATCGAGCTAATATTCAAGAATATAAAAATTACTTGAAGAATATAAAGCGAACTGGTCAGGACAATCATAATCTGAATGGAAAAACCATTAATGCAAAATTATCTGCCATATCTAAATATAATGAATTGATGCAACCAGATAACATGGTAATATCGAAGGCAGATTTTATTAAAATTCAAGAAAATTCTATTAATCCGACAGAAGTAACAAAGGAGGATGTAGACCGGTTCAGGCAAGGAATTTTGCAATCAGAGGGTACACATGCAATACGAAATTATACGATTGTAACGGTTATGATGTACACAGGTTTACGTATTAGTGAAGTGTTGCGGTTGAAAAGAACAGACGTAAATACAGTTAGCGGTGAAATTCGTGTGACAGATGGAAAAGGAGAAAAGCAACGCATTGTGGTTATGAATTCAAAGGTAATAGAAGCTATTAATGAATACAGAAGACATTATAATAAGGAAGACACCGATTTGCTATTTTATAATGCAAAGGGAAAATCTCTTGATCGCACCGCAATAAATAAAGTATTTTGGGAAAATGCTATCAAAGGCAAAAATATTACTCCACACACATTGAGACATTATTTTTGTAGTTCTGCATTGGAAGCTGGTTATACGATAGCGGAGGTTGCTATGTTAGCAGGACATTCAAATATACATACAACAATTCGCTATACGAATCCTTCCATGAAGAAAATAAAAGAACGTGCTGAATTTTTATAAAAAATTAAAAAAGTACAAAAATGTTTTTCAAATGAGGAATATATAGGTGAAGACATAAAATGGAAAGGAGCAGAGAGTTGAAGGAAGAACGTAAAACGTCAACACAGCATACTACATTACAAATTGTGGTAGGCTGTGTAATTACTTTGTTTTTAATATTTTGTATGTAAATGAGAGGTGGAATGATGAAGGATTTATTTGGTGAAAAAGAAATCATAGAGAATGAAACAAAGCAGGTATTTTTACAGGGCGTGAATGCTGGAATACACTATATGATGGATAAAATTGAGCGACAGTATAAAAAAGGTAAACCAATTCAGGCAAATGGCAGTCTGTATTGGCTAAAAGATGCAAAAGAGAATCTGCGAGACATTATGGACGACATGGAAGCAGAATATAACAAAAAATACGGAAAATAGGTTATCGTATCACATATCGAGAATTGGAAAAACACTTGATTTTCCTACATATTTTTTCTCGATAAACCCAAATCCTACTTAATTAGTAGGGAATACAACACATGGTATAAAGTCACTGTATAAGGACAGAAAATGAAGATGTATATGGGAAATATACGAGTTTGGCGTGATTCAGGTTTTGGCACTTATATAGCGCAAAAAACGTAGATACAAGTTCGGAATGGCTTATCGTGAATAGTCGGAAAGTATCACATAAGCACACATAATATTTAGTAAAATTACAGTAAGAAGGCAGGTGTAATCTTATGGAACAGCAACGCTATACATTAAAAGATATCAATTTTATAGCGGAAGAGAATTATACGGATATCAATAGTAAAATAGTTGGATTTCAGATTGAAAACAACATGGTTTTGTCAATGGATATCGCGGATCGTTTATCTGGGATTATCAATAAAATGCTTGCAGATTATTATGCGGATACATGCAAGCGGCTGGAACCTTCGGATTTTCATGTAACAATGAGTATAGAAATGAATACCAGCACTAACAAGGTAATCGTCAATACATATATCTTCGATTCTGCTGATATGGTATTGCACACGGAAATTGATGTAGAAACATTGAGAGACTATGGCAGAATGAAAAAGTATTTTTTTGATATGTTGGCTTGTATTACATTAGATAGAATTCGAGAATTACAGAAAGCAGCCGGTTTGAAATCTGGATATGTAATATAATCAGATATTTACAAATTCGGCAATCTATTGATATAATGTATATGGTATTTAGTTGAGGAAACTCCTAAATATATGATTGATTTGGGAAAAGTCATGACTGTAAAAGGTTGTGGCTTTTCTTTTTGGGGAAAACGAACACTAGATATAGTGTAAAAAATAAAAAAAAGACTAGATATTGAAAATAATATGTGATAATGTATATAAAAAATATGTCTAGTGAGGAAAAAATGGACGAGATTAATTATACATATTTCAACGCATTGGAAAAATTAGGTACAAATGTTGATGTGTTGCTACCATTATTGAGAAGTTTAGAAACAGTAAAAAATGAATATGCTGTAGAATCTGTTGTAAAAGGTTTCTCACAAAATGTAGCTATAATAAATAACATGTTTTATGACAGAGAAAATGGTAATGAAGATTTAGTAGCTAAGTCATGCCTAAATATTTTGCAAAAAGTGTTTAGGGTGAACATAGTATATATGAGTGACATTGCTATTAATAATATTATATCTACGTTAAGTAAATTTAATTTTATTGATAATTGGAATTTGGTTCCGAACGTTTCTTTAAAACCACATGAAGATATTAAAGAAAAAGATGAAAAATTTAATGTTAATAACGTTATTAAGGAAATCAAAGGTAAATCTCCTGATGAAATAAAAAAATGTATATGGAGTTTTCTTTGGAAAAAAGTACCATGTTTAACAGCTATGTTCATAATAGGTACTCTATTTTTGGCGGGAGTTGCAGTATATACAGGTGTTAAACAAATTGCAGATGTATGTAAGTCCTGTTATGAGAAAATAATAGTAAATAAAGAGGGAAAAGAAGATACGTACATAGTAAATACAGAGTCCGCAAAATTGTATTATGAACCGAGCAGTCATGCAGCAGTAGTTGCCACGCTTTTGTATGACGATCAAGTGTATAAAACGGAAGACGTAAAAAACTGGATTAAGATTGAATATGAGACAAGTGATGGAAAACTGATATCCGGATGGATAGCGAAAAGAAATCTTATGACATATAGAACATATCAATTTCATCAAGAAGAATTATATAAATAATACAAAGGTCTGGTATTATGCCAGACCTTTATATAAAACTTTTGATATATAAATATCATTTTGGGGGATTAGGATTATTAGGAAACATATCATCAACAGGTAGAATTTCAAAACTATTTCTTCTTGTATATTTGGCAATTTCAATATAATTTTTTATTTTATCTAAAATTTCATTATAATAAAAATAATTAGTGGATGTATTGTTTTCTGTTGAAGTGTTTTCTCTATGATCCATTGTTTCCATGATAGATTTTAATAAAGTGTCAATTCTATTTTGATCTGCTTCATATAAAAATTCCGAAAATGGAAGTCCTGCAAGTGAAATAATAAAACATACGTCAAGTTTTAATGAGGCATTAATTTCCTTAAGTTTATTTAAATAATCATTTTTGTCATTGTATTTAAGATTATAAAATGATTGACGTAGTGATGTATTTATAGAATCCATCAAAGATTCAAATAGTTTTTCTTGTTCTTCAGGTGTTCTTGAATTAGGCAATTGATACCATTCCAGAGGAATCGAGGATTCTTCAAGAGGTACAGCTTTTATTATTTTGTCAAGATATACTTCGCTTTGCGCTTTATAATTTCCTAATTCAGATATATTATTTGCACCATATTTAACAATAGATATTATATTAATCAAATCAGGTTTATAAATAGTTTTTTGACGATTATCATCACCATTTTTTCCGTTTCGCTCAATTTGAGAATACCAGGTATCGTTTTGTTTAACTATGTTAGATATTTTTTTCTTTGTTATTTTATTTTTTGTTCGTAATTCTTGAAGATGTTCTATTAAAGTTATTTCTTTTCCGTCAATAAATAATTTTTGCATTTTATTATATCTAGGTGTTTTTTTTGCAAATGGCATTTGTATGACCTCTTTTTCTACAAGATAATTATATGGAATTTCTTATTTTATACAATTTAATATATACAATTATAATACGCCACACACAAAAAAACAATATATCCATACAATAATAATAAAAAATATGGATGTTTATGCGGTAAAAATATATTTATACAACTTAAAACATACAATAAAATAAAAAAAATACAATATTTCTGCAAAAAAATGTATAAAATGCTTGACGGATGAGAAACAAGGTGTTACTATTCAGATATGGAAATAAAAAAGTCGGATCTAGCAAATCCGACTTAGCAAATTGGATACTAGCAATATCCAATGTTTGCACAGACTTTCATCTGTACATATGTAATATTATGCAAAACATATTATAGCAGATATATTAGATTTATTCAATTCAAATAAAAAGTCTTTTGAGTATATCACTCAACAATTTCCATTAAAATTTTGAGAATATGTACCTTGATAATTAAAAAATAAATTCTATATCACATAGAAAATCCTGATGGAAGAATGTGCGTTAGATTATGCAAGGAAAGAGAGAACAATAATATAGAGGCAGAAATGCCCATATATTTTTGGGACAAAATGACGAAAGACAGGGAGGTGTGAAGAGGTTTGACAAAATTTGATTACGAGATTTTGTTGCTGATGAATGAAAAGAATGTGGTTAGTCCATTGAATGCAATGAATATTTCTCAGATATTAGAGAACATATCAACGGCAAAGAAAAAATCGTATAGCACTGCATACAGGCATTTGCAGAATATGACTAAACAAGGATATGTAAGATGCGGTTTTGTGGATGGATTGGCAAGTACATATTACATTGATGAACGTGGCATATCGTATTGTGCAGCACAAACAAAATGCTGATTGGAAGGGAGAACATAATACATGGAAGAAACAGGGCAGATAAAACGTTGGATTAGAGCAGAAAATGGAAAAGTATCGTACGTTTTAGAATATGAAGATGGACATAAGGTACAGGTTCCAATCAATTCAGATGGATCAATTAAGTGGCATGAAGATATAGGGAGAAAATAAGGATAAGGCAGGTGCAAAATATGAATTATATAATCAAAATGATAAGAGCAATAGAAGGAAATGTAGATATTACAAATGAGGCATGGTATGAGATTGTAAATTATTACAGTATTACTCAGTTGATCTTGAGAAGTCATGCCGGCAGGACAATATTTGCAATTCCGATTAACCAATGCGAAGAAACAGCAGATACATATGAATTTTCACAATCATGTACAGGATATAATGCAGCCATGTATAGCTTGAAGAAAAGTGATCTTGTTTCGGTTAGTGCTGAATATTGTGAAGCTGCAAATTCATTAATTATGAAATGTGAATTAAATAGTGGCGTTGAATTGTGTTTATTCGTAGTCAATGAATCATTTATGGGAAAGCAGTTATCCGATTTCAGAGAGATGGATATATACAATCTGCATGATTTCATGGAGGAGGTTATAAACAACGAGAATGAGTTTTGTTGTGTGTCGGTAAGGGTAACGGATATTTATGGATTGGATATAAAGCTAAATCCAAAGAGAGTATATGTAAATACATTAGATGATGATTGGAAACTTCATATCAGCGATGATTTTAATTCTTTTGAAGTACCTATTACAGATGACTCTATCAACGAATTTTATATCAAAGATAATGAAACAGCAAAAGAAATTATTGTAAAACCATACGGTCAGTCGTTTATGGAAATCAGTTTATTATTCTTCAAGAAACGCAACTAAACAGAGAACAATATAGTGTGGGTGGTGAAATTCCACCCATGAATAACAAAAAGAAAGGATTTTATTATATGGGAAAAATTTATTTTATTGCAGATACAAAAATCGGAGAAGAATCAATGACAACGGCACCGTTATATGTCATTACGGATGATAACAATAATAGATTGTTTACCGATATTTTAGAAATCACAGATGTAAAAGCATTTGAAAAGCATCCCGATAGAGAGAAATTTATCACAACAGTATTTCAGATGGTGGAAAATTATTTTTCAGATATTGGCAAAATCGGCTGTACTGTAATTTCGGCAGTTGACAAAAATACACATATTTTCCAATGGGGCATTAGGATAGAGAGAACGGACGATGAACATATTTCTACATCCCTTATAGATTGGAAAGCGACAGAGAAGAAAATATCTCATTACAAACAGTATAAAGTAACGAATAATGTTACAAATGAAGCATATACGCAATGGATTGAGGGATTTGTCAGAACTGTTATACAGGATGCAGACATTGAGTGCAAGGAACTTGTTATTGATGATATAGAGGAGAGCAAGCGAATTTTTCTCTTAATTGATGGCAAAGAGTACACTATCAGGACATGGAGCTATAGACCATATAGGACAGACGAGAACAATCAGACATGTGCGGAAACTGTACCATATACATTGTATAAAATGGTGGAAGATGAACATGGATCACATGGAGAAACCATTATAGACAGTGAGAGTATCATTTGGTGGGACAATGTGGCTTAGAGAGGAGAATATTCATTATGAGAAGAACAACAACAGCAAAATTGCAGAAGATTATTTCAGATAATCTTGTATCTGTTACAAGTGCAGTAGTGAATTACGATGATAGAGGATCAGAAGCAATTCCAGTTGAAAAGTTCAAGGAAGATTTAGAGTTTTACGCTAATTCGGGAATCTTTGCAGATACGATTGACTTCACTTTTGAGAAAATCGGAGAGAATCAGATTCATATTGCAATCGGCAAAATGAGTAGTTATTGCTACGATGATGTAGATGTGACATTGCAGCTTAATGATGGTGTTGCTATGGAAACTGCCACAAAACTGTTGTATGAAGATCTTAATGAAAGATTGTCGGCATAAAGAGAGAACAATATAACAGAGGTCATTCAGTTTGAATGATAAAAGGAATTACGAGATATTTTCTCATTACTGCCTTATATCATGGAAGAAAAATAACAAAAAGCGAGGAATTTAAGAAATGAAAACAGGAAAAGTTAAGTGGTTCAACGATGCAAAAGGTTATGGATTTATCACAGATGAAGTAGGAAGTGATGTATTTGTGCATTACTCCAACATTACTACGGAAGGTCGGAAGTCTTTAAATCAGAATGACATTGTGGAATTTGAAATTGGAGAAGACACAACCGGTAGGACACAAGCGGTAAATGTCAAGAGAATTTCTAATAATAAGAAATACAATGACATGACACAAGCTGAATTAACAGAAGAATTTGTCAATATTATAAAACAGAATTATGAGAATGGAATATGTTTATTAGATTCTAATTATGAACTGATACAATTTGATCAAATGTTAGAGTTAGAGAAAGATATTATTAAAATTGATGATGCAATTAGCATTGTGCGTAATTTAAAGAGAATGCCAAATTTAAAAGAATATTGTAAAGGTATGACTCAATAATCAAATCAGTAAAATCAATCTCCGAGTGGAGAATATATTATTAACAGAGATATACTTACGGTGAGAGTAGCAAGTCTGCCAATGAATGAGATTGGTTACTATGTTATCTAATGTAGATGCGTATAAATCCCCTTTTATTAAAACAATTATCAGTGAAGATACTGATTACTTATATAGTACGGATAGACAGGCGCATTACCTTTATGGTGGTGTGCCTAAATTAAATTGAAAGAGAGGTGAAAAAAATGATTCAGATTGACAATAAATTCGACGTAGGTCAGGAAGTACATTTGGTGGGGCGTAAATGTTATATAAACGGCAAGAAGAAAAGATTCAAATGGGTTGTGAAATCAAAGAAAGACAAGCCATTGAAAGTATTGTGCATTTTCTATATGCACAAATTGTATGGTGAAGATGAACTATGCTATAACATCGAAAATCATGGAAAAGTAAAGGAAAATCGGATGTTTACAGATTATGAATCGGCAAAGCAGCAGTGTGATAGATGGAACGAAGAAGGATATGGGATTTAAGATTGGAGGAATGAATTATTAGCAAAATTACAGTAGTAGATTCCCTTATGGGATCAGGAAAAACCAGTTGGAGCATCCAACATATTAACAGAGAGAAGTTTGATAATTTTCTCTATATAACACCATTTTTAGATGAGGTAGAACGTATTATTGAAAATACGGATAGAGAATTTAAGCAACCGATAAATAAGGGAAATGGTAAATTAGGAGCAATCAATGAGATGTTAGCTTGTCAAGACGATATAGCTTCAACACATGAGCTGTTCAAACACCTTGATGAAGAAAGCCGGGAAAATATCAAAAAGGGTCACTATACATTGATCTTGGATGAGGTCTTAAATGTTGTTGAACCATATGATAATATTCGAAATGATGATATGAAACTACTGAAAGATAGTGGTTGTGTAACAGTGGATGAAGATGGTTTTGTTGTATGGAATAAAGAAAAGTTGAATTATGATACAAAATATAATGACATAAAAATACTTGCGGACAACAGAAGCCTTATATATATTAATCAAAAATTACTTTTATGGAGATATCCACCTGAAATATTTGAATTATTTGATAAGGTGTATATACTTACATATTTGTTTGAAGCAAGCATTTTGAAAAATTATTTTAACTTGTATAAAATTGATTATGAGCAAAAGAGTATTTCGGAAAATGATGGACAGTATGAGCTTACGAACTATTACATTCCAGATACATCAGTTTTCTTAGATAAGATTAATATTTATGATGGTAAACTGAATGATAATATATATCAAAAAATCAATGGTCTATCGGTCACTTGGTTTAAGGCAAGAATAAATCAAGATGGTATCAAACAAATCAAAAAGAATCTATATAACTATTTTTCCAATATTGTCAATGCAAAATCGGATAACATTATGTGGACTACATTTAAAGACTATAAAGCAAAGCTGAAGGGCAAGGGGTATTCAAGTCAATTTGTGAGTTATAATTGCCGTTCAACGAATAAATATGCAGACACATACAATTTGGCATATTGCGTAAATGTATATTTGCATCCGGGGATAACTCAATTTTTCCTGCAAAGAGGAATTAGCATAAATGAAGATTTATATGGGTTATCAGAAATGATTCAGTGGATATGGAGAAGTAGAATCCGAAAAGGGGAATCCATTAATATTTATATCCCAAGTATGCGAATGAGAAATTTGCTGATTGATTGGATGAATATGAATTTGCAATATCAGCATAAGAAGGTAAGTTAGGAAGTTGACCTTCCTAAAATCAAGAAAGAATGTAGTAAAATCAAGGCTTTACGGGGTGCCACCGTTAAAAGAGAATATGTAATAAAGAGAGATGATTTTCGCTTTGTTGGACTGGCATATTGCGAGCTGTGCGAAGCAATTGACAGGACACACAAGCGAAAAAGGCGGACAGATTAGATTGACGCCCTCCGGGGCGGCAAGATAAGCTGGCTGACTAACAGGGTGTGGGATGTTCCCACTAATATATCCTACTTTCTTTGAAACCATCCTTTTCTACTAAGCTACACAACGCAATCAAAGATTGCGGTTCCGCTAAGTGAAAAGCCTGCGCCAAAGAAAGTAGCAAAGAAAGCGCAATTAAGATAATTATTCGTTTAGGTGATCAGTACAAATTTGACAACAATCATATCCAAATTCAGCATCACACCAGCGTAAATCATGATCACAGTATACCCGTAAAAAGTCCCCCTTTTCATAATCTTTTTCTTGATTTACATTGGATGGATTAACCCAATATTTTCGTGCAAAGGGGCAATTGCTTAAATCGTTCCAATCTGTTACCACGGGATAATGCTCGTCAAAATCTAAATTATGACCATTCATAATTCCACCTCCTTCTTTTATAAAAAGTATAACATATCTGTCAAGAATGGATGCTTGATATTCAGCTTGGTAGACGTAACTTATCTCCTATTCAGAGAATTGCCGGAGCTGAAAAGTATCGTTCATTGTATGAAAAGCAAGCTAGAGAAAATTTAAAACAAGCTAGTGGTGGAGATAGACGTTCAGAAAGATTTGAACAAAATCAAGGTTTACCAAATTTGTAAAGGTCGAAAATCGTATTGATACAACAAAAAAACTAGCTCAAGTTGCAGGTGTTGGAAAAGAAACACATCGCATGGGTGCAAAAGTTCTCAACTCCAATAATGAAAAATTAAAAAATGAAGTATTATCAGGCGCCCCTGATGAAACAGACTTTCAAATTAGGTCATAAATGTACATTGAAAATTGAATATTGGCGGTTGTTGTGGTATTCTTAATCTAAGATATACAATATGGAGGATTTTTAATGGAACGTAACGATAGATGCTTCTGTGGAAGCGGAATCAAATATAAAAAATGTCATTACAGAATTAATGGTGAAAGTAAATTAGCAAATATATATAGAGCATATAATGAGTACAATAATGCTTGTATTCAAAAAGGAATATGTAATAATTGTAGAAAGGGATGTTCACAATGTTGCAATGACTATTTCTTTATTTCTGAAAGTGAATTTCTACAAATATTGGAAGAATTAATATATAGAAAAATAAATATAAATGATTATATTAGTAAAGCAAAGGCGGTTAAAAAGCATATTGAAAAAGTTCATCCAGAAATAATAAAGAAACTTAACGAATTTATGCCGAAATCAGTAGATAATATAGATGAATCTTTTTTTAAAGATTCAATTAATCCCCCTGATTTACCAGCATGTATTTTTTTAGATAATAATAAGTGCAGTATTTATAATGTACGCCCATCTATATGCAGGGGATATGGGATAACAGAAGAATGTAGAATTATAAAGAATAAAAAATATGATTTTGAAGAAAAATATAAAATGTATAACGAAGCAAGTATTATTTCTCATAGTGGAGATACAACGAAAGCAATATTAAAAAGAACCTATCCGTTATTTTATTGGTTTGCTTATTTCTTGGATGATTCATGGTATAATTTTACAATGGAAAAGCTTAGAAGAATTAGAGATGACAAAAATGATGCTTATTATGATTTTACAAGGAAATTGCAATGACATAATAGATATATGAATTTATATAATGAATACCAACCGTCAATATTCGATGGTTGGTATTTTTTTATGCAAAATTAGAAATCAGATGGAGAATATTATATATAGAAGGATATATTTAAGAAAGGCGGTAGAGTATTATAGGACACGTTAAAGCAGGAAGGGTAAGGTGAGTTCAATAACAAATATAACAAAAATAAAATATATTCGGATATTGGATAAGGTATATACGGTCACGGATATATCTATGTCTGATATGACAATTACAGCAATGGAACAGGAGGTTGCATTGTGTGATGTGCCAGCCGATGAAGTGTTTGACTTTTTGGAACTGGACGAGTTTCAAATTAAGTTCTACACCCAGAGACAATCAGCACAGATTATCAATTTAGCAGAATGGAAGCAAAATAAAGCCAAAGAAATCGTGATTTCAAGTTAGCTTAGATTGATTGTATATAAAGGGTTAAAATGCACGAAAAGGCATATAAAATTCATTTTTATATCAGGGGTACACATTTATATACCGGCTATCAAAAAATTCAAAATAGGTCTAAATATCGTTTGTTTTCCCTAATAAATAGAGTATGAAAAAATATAGCAGAGTGGAGGTTGATGAAAATACAAAATACAGAGAGAAAAATGATCAAGGTGCGGAGTGTTCAAGCGGCGAGTGTTTATAGAGTAGCCAATGGATATAAGTTCTTATCAAAAGATAAATCAAACGAGGAAGATAAAGATGAATATGTTGATTCGTTCATTGATTATAAAACAGCAGTTATTAATGAGAGCATTTTTTCAGAGTATGCCAGAAAGCATGGTGTAACAGTAAATAAAAAAGATTGTAGTCTTGATTTTATTCTAATGAAGTTTGAATATGGCGTTGATAAGGATAGTTCAGATGAGAAGAATATTAAACCGGCAATGGATGCTGATTCACTTAGGAAATATTTCTATGAAAACGATGCAACAATTACATGGAAAACAATTGATAAGAAAACAGAAAAAGAAATTGTAGGTATGCGGAAAACTATAACATATAGAATGTTATATAGAAATCCGGGTAAAGCAAAAAAGGGTGAATGTATTTTTATCAGGAAAAAATTATATAACCATATGATTAAATATCTTACGATGGGTTTGTATAAGAGAATCCCCAATATGAAGGGTGCCAAGATTGTAGAACTATCAGCATATGCTCCTTTGATAACCGCAACAGCGATAGACTATATTCATATTCCGCTTGATAATATGCTGGTTGTTAAGGATGAATCTGTTGCATGTAAGAAAACGGCATGTGTTGTAAATGCTGTTTCTAAGAAAAGACAAGTGAAGGATTTTAAGGCATTTGAACCGACATTAAATCAATATGGATTTACTACATATAAAAGGACACAAGAGAAAAATCCAGACTTGACATATATTAAAAGATCGAAACAGATATTTGAAGATTATGGGATAGATATAAGTCGATGCCCTATGAAGGAAGTAGATTATACAGATGGAAAGAAACATAATAAATGTGTAGTAGAGAAAAAGAAAGAATGGGAAATCTCTAATATTTTATGGGATGGTATGGGGTTGATAGATTCATCAATTTTCCCGGCAGATATGAACGGATTTATTTATTGCAGAAGTCACTTTTTCAAAAGCTGTCTGTTCAAAGGTAATCTTCAACAATATTTCCAAGACTATTATAAAGATGAATATGAGAATGCCTATATTGATGATGGAATAGACCTGTTTGGACGCAAGATGAAGATATCAGATATAAAGGTTATTGTCACGGATAATTCTTTGAAATGGTTAAAGTTTACTGAATATATGAGTAAATCAGGTTCTGTTGAAAATGGATTTCGGTATTACAAATCATTCATGGAACGAGATGGGGAGATTTTTCAGATTGTAAAAACTGCACATGCTAGTAAGTATGGTGATTTACAGAGAAGTTCATTCCAGATGAATAATACATTACTTACATTAGATAGAGAAAAATTGAAATCTATTGCGAAAACAAGCATTGATTATTGCAATGCATTAAAACAGGACGATGAAGCATTTCTGAATTATCTTAGAATAACCGGCTCTGCTTATTACAGTATCAATAATGTATTGATTGACTTATATAATTGGAATGATCAATTTCGGTATACCCAATATTTCAAGAAGAAGCGGAGAGAAATAATCAGCAAATTAAAGCGTGAGAGATTGCAGTTAGGTAAGCTGTTTCAAAATGGAGACAACCTTACAATATGCGGAAATCCAATTGCATTGTTGAAAAAAGTTACGGGGCAGGATTTTATAAATGAGGGATGCTTTGAAACTTATGATGATAGAATACAATGTTATACAAGGCGGTTTGCCGAAGGAGATAGAATTGCCGGGTTTCGGAATCCGCATAATTCGCCCAACAATATTGTGTATTTAGAAAATGTGTATCCGAAAGAATTGGTGAAGTATTTCCCTGATCTTGGGCGAGAAATCATTGTTATAAATGGCATTGGAACAGATGTACAAGATCGGCTTAATTCACAGGACTTGGATAGTGATACATTGTATGCTACAAATCAGCCGGATATAGCGGAACTTGCGAGAAAAGCATATGTGGAGTACCCCACAATCATAAATAATATTCCACGTGCTGCGAAAAGTGATTATTATAAAGAGATGGAATCATATGCAAAAATGGATAATCAAATTGCAAAGGCACAGGCAGATACCGGGGTATCGAGTAATATTGCGCAATTAGCCCTTAGCTATTGGTTTGATGGAGGATGCAATGATACGGAATTGGAGGATATATTTATCATTTGTTCTGTATTGGCACAATGTAGTATTGATAGTGCGAAGCGGAATTTTGATGTTACTGTTGCAGGAGAACTAACGAGACTACAAGGATTAGCATGTATGAATCCTGATCCAAGGTACCCGCGGTTTTATGCGGAGTTGCAGAAACTAAAGGATAAGCATAAAAAAGGGAAGAAAAAGAATATTGATGATAATGATGTTCGATTTTATGATTGCCCGATGGATATTCTATATCAGATAATTGGCGAAGAAATTGTAGACATGCGTACACGTGGTTGTCAAAAAGTAAAGACAGTTAGAGATGTGGAGTTATTAGCTGATCTATCGGAAGATAAAATAAGAAACAAAAGGCAATCGAAGGTAATTATTGATGCGGTTGAGAAGTATAAGAATGCAGTATCTAAGCTAGATAAAAACGATGAAGCATATTCAAATAACAAAGGCATGGCATTTGATGCATGTATGGAAGAATTGTCTGGAAGAAAAATTAATATGGCGACTATGCAATATCTGGTACGATATGCAATTAATAATGAAAGTATAAGGGATAGTCTGTTGGTTGTTTTACATGATAAAGATATGGAACTTTTCTTAGAAATGTTCAAAAAGTCACCCGAAAGTTGACATTTCCCAAGAAAAACAAGGGTTTTCATTTATTTCCCTATGGAGAGACAGATTTATTTCTTTTTTGGAGATAAGTTTGTTTCCCTTATGGAGAAGCGAAAAGACCGTAAGCTGAGTAGTTTCTTCATAAAATGAGCAAGCCAACTAGCCACGCCTGGCAATTTACTTAGGGCAGTAAAAATACTGCCTTTTTGTTTGCAAGAAATGTTTATAGGAAGGAGGAATGAGAGTGACACAAGAAGAATTAAGAAATCTCTATAAAGAACGTCTGAAAAGAGAGAAACAGACATATATTTCGGAAATGATCAATATTAGTCCGAGTATTTTATCTAAATTCAAAACAGGAAAATTCGATTTATACCCTAATCTGTTTGAGAGATTAAAGGATTATCTTACAAATTCTTAAAGTCTATTTTCATGGCATATCTGCCACATTTAACCGATTAAAATTAACATAAGGAGGAACACATTGAGTGACAATAATTTTATAGTCAATCTTACAGCAAAGTTACACAGCAAAAGTAAACAACAAATTGAATCAGATGCTAAAAATCTTGGAGATATAAAAGTTCCCTTGGTTGGTACTCTGGATCAAGCTAAGACTAGCGCACAATTAAAGCAAGATGTGGCATCATTAAAAACCACGGTTGATATTAATGGTAAGGTAAATACAAAAAATATCACAAGTACAGTACAGCAGAGTGCAAAACAAGCACAAAAGACCGCAGATGCGAATACAATTCAATTTCGTACTTCTTTGAAGAAGGATAAATTGATTAATGATATTCGTGTGTTTGGTCAACAAAATTCTAAACTATTCAAAGACGCTGAAATGTCTTCAAAATTTTCTTCGTTGCTAGACAATGCAAAGCTGGCAACGTCAAATAAAGAAATCAAAAATCTTCGAATGCAATTATCGGCTATGCGATCTGAAGCAAAAGCCACAAATCTAAGCGGTTTGACACTGGGAGATTCAGTGAAAAAGACCTTTAGAAGAGCAACCGAATTATTCACGGGTACAGCCGGAGTAATGATGTTATCGCGACAGTTAAAAAATGCATGGAATGAAGCATTGGATCTTGATAAAGCATTTACTGATTTGATAAAGGTAAATGATGAACTATCAAGGGGCGATTATGACAAATACTTGGAACGCTGTAATGAAAAAGCACAGGATCTTGCCGCAACACAAAAATCATTGATGGAAGGTGCAACCGAGTTTTCTAAGTCGGGATACAATCTTTCGGAATCTAATGCATTAGCTGAAAAGAGTACCATTCTGGCAAACGTAGGTGATATGTCAACTTCAGATAGTGCGAAAGCAATTATCTCTGGTGTACAGGCATATAAGGATGTCGATGGTTTTACAGATGCAGTTAATAAGGCTGGCGCATTGATCGACAAATATAATGAAATCGGAAATACGGCAAGTATTACGTCCGCGGAAATTGCCCAGGGAGTACAAACAGTTGGTTCGGTTTTTGCTGATGCAAATACAAGTGTAGATGAATTTATAGCCTTGCTTAGTGCCGGAAATAGGCAGTTTCAAAATGCCGATACCTTGGCACTTAGTTTACGTACAGCAGCACTTCGTATCCGGGGATGCAAGAGTGAGTTAGAATCCCTTGGGGAAAGTACAGAAAACGTATATACATCATCTTCGAAATTAGCTGATAAAATCGAGAGTTTGACTAATATAGATGGTAATGGTGGAGTTAAGATTTTGGAAGCAGATAATAAAACATTTCGTTCAATCTATGATATTTTTGTTGATTTATCTAAGGTATATCAGCAGATGTCAGATGTGGATCAGAGTGCTTTATTAGACCTTATAGCAGGTAAAAACCGTGCGAGTGGAATTTCTGCCACGTTAAATAATATGTCCGAAGCACAGGATATATACGAACGAAGTTTACATTCAACAGGTTCTGCACAAAGAGAATATGACAAGTATCTTGAATCGAGTGAGGCTTCCTTAAATCGCTTCAAGGCTTCTATGACAGAAACATATCAATCCGTAATAAATGGTCAGACAGTAACGGGTTTATTAAACTGTGGTAACGCCGCATTGCAGTTTGCAAATAGTATTGGACTGGTAGAATCATCTTTAAAAGGATTGCTTACAATCGGTATTATTAAAGTGCTTACAACGGTTACAACAGCATTCCGGGCATCTGCTATACAGGCAAGCAATTTTGGTACTGCATTAAGTGCAGTTAAATCAATGTCTACACTTCAAAGTGGTACAACAGAATATACCAATGCTTTAAATACACTTAAAGCGGTATCTGCGAGTTTAACAGAAACACAGCTAAAGCATATATTGTCGAATGATGCATTGAATGAATCTGAACGAGTTAGAATCCTTCGTTCGACCGGGCTAAGTAAAACTCAGGCGAAAGCAAAATTAGCGGAAATGGAATTAACACAGGCAACGCAGAAACAGGCGGTTGCCAATCAGAAGGCATCATTAAGCACATTTAGTTTATCTTCTGCAGTAAAGGGATTAGGGCAGAACATTAAAATGGCAGTAATGAATAATCCTGTAGCGGTTGCAGTTATGACAGTTAGTGCGATTGCCGGGGTAGTAAAAGCAATCAAAAAGCATAAGCAGGCACAGGAAGAAGCATTTGAATCAGCAAAGAAAAATGCACAAGACGCACAAAGCAAAATCAAATCGCTGCAATCTGAAATCAAACAAAATGCAGATACAGTTGATCAAGCTGGTAAAAAGTATGCAGAACTTGCACAGGGAGTAAATCAGCTTACAGGTAAAAATATCAGCTTATCCGATGATGAATACAAAGAATTTCTTGACGTTTCAAATCAGCTTGCCGAAGTATTCCCACAACTCACAAAGGGATATGATGATAATGGCAATGCTATTCTTGATCTACAAGGTAATGTAGATGGAATCACAGGAAAATTAAAGGATCTCCTTGAAATTGAGCAGCAGTTAGCTCAACAGGAAATCAATAAAAATATCGACACATATTTTGAGAATCAATCTAAAGTGTTCGGTAAGGAAGCAAAAGGACAAAATGATACTATCGACACTCAAACAGAGAAGATCGAGAAGTACAAGAAAGCGTTGGACAATTTCAATGAAAGTGTTTCAAATAATAAACCAGCTTCTAATTTTGAATCTGAATTAGAGAAACAGACATATTATGCAGATTTTCTTGCTGATATGGAAAAAGCGAATATTGATATTGCTGATGCTATTATTAGCCAAGATGGTACTTCGGCAACAGAGTACAATTTTGCAAAGTTATCTAAGGAAACACAGGAACAGATTAGACAGTATTATGCAGGAATAATTAGTACAGCAAATACCGAAATGCAATCAGCAAAAGCCACGTTATCCACAAGCAACGCTGAATTTGCATCATATGTCAATATGTGGATGCAGAACTCTTCTGGTTCATACCTTGCAATGACGGGCAATGACGAAATGCAGTCTGCTCTTAGTAGTATTGTGAGTGGTTTGAATTGGGGAGATATTCTTCAAGGTGACGATTTTAGTGGTCTAAGTGGAGAAGAATTAGAAAGTGCAATCGAAACTAATATTCTTGTACCTCTGCAATCAGCAATGGCAAATGCCGATACGGGCAATCAATTCAAACAGATTATTACCGATGCTTTGACTATCAGCGATGATGATATCAGTTTGGAAGAATCCAAGAATCGTATCGAAGCATATGTGCAAGAAATCAATGATGTATTAGGTGATGCACTTGGTAAACCTTTGACAGCATCCGATCTTGGTATGCAGAAATATCTGGATAATTATGAGATGTTGATGGATGGTGTTGATAAGTATGCCCAAACATTAAAATCCGATGGCTCTATTCCTATGACAATGGATGCCATGAAAGAATCAAAAGACAAGTTATTACAATTTGCCAAAGAAAATTCGATTAATACCGAAGCTGAAATTCAAACATGGAATAGAATCATGAGTGAATCTGAAACTCGTGAAGAAGCTATGAAGAAGTATCTTACTCGAAAGGGTGTGTATGATACTACATATGAATTTAATCCTGCTACTGCCTTTGATGTGGCAAAATCTGCACAGTCAGAACAATCACAGAATGGTTATTTATCTACTGAAACTATCGAGGCATTAAAAACTGCATATGGAGATTTATCTAAGGTTATTCAGTACACCGATTCTGGCGTAGTTCTCAATAATGAACATATGGCTGAATATACTGAAAATGCAGGTAAAGCAGCACTTGTCAATACGCAGTTAAAAGAAGCATTTGCAGTTCAGGAATACCAAAAAGAAGCAAAGGCTATCAATGATATTATTAAGACAGAGATAAAAGATACAAATGTCCGTAAGAAACTTACATCTGCGAAGAATAAGGGCATTGATGCACTTCGTAAGGAAATTAGTAATCTCAAGAAAGATAATGATGGATGGTCTGAAAGTTTATCTACACATTTAGATAATATTTCTGTACTTGGTGATGAAATCAATCAATATGATGCACTTGAACAAAGTATTATGGCATCTTTGTCTGCACTGAGTAATTACAAACGTGCGCTAGAGACACCAGATAATAATGATAATTTTGAGTATGTGCAAGGACAGTTAGATTCGGCTCGTAAAGCATGGGAAAATGGCTGGACGGGAACAGATGATTTCAAAACATTTATGGAATATATCGGTTCGGCAAATGATGAATTGGAATACTCTGATGCATTATGGGATAAATATCTTACTCGTGCTGAGAAGTATTTCACCGAAGATATTTCTGGTTTATATACATTCTTGGATGATGCTAGTCAATTATCAGATCAGATTACTAAAAATTCTGATGGTACATTCAAAATAGATGTACAAAATCTGGAACAATTCTGTGAAGATGTAGATATGTCTCGTTCTGCTGTCGTAGATTTATTCTTGGCTATGACGGAAGCAGAAGGTATTGACATTAATTTCGATAATATGTCGGAATCTATTGTAGATGGTTTAAATGCTATTGATCAGAAATCAGTTGATGCAAGAACAGATTTAGCCGATTATAAAAAGACAATTGAAGAATTAGATAAAGCTGGATTCGATACAACGGAATTATGGAAACAGTATGATTCAGTTGCCGGGGAAATTCAACCAGAGATAGAATTTTATGCACATTTAGCGGATACAACCGATTTGCAAAGTGAAGCGGAAGAAGCTGCAAAGCGAATTTCTGAAAAAGACCAAAGTGTTAAAATTGATTTTAGTGCAGATTTAGATGTTGATAGTTTGAATAAGCAGATTAGTAGTCTACAAACGTATCGTGATGGACTTGAAATTGGTTCTGATAGTTGGAAAGATGCACAGACAGTTATCGCACAATTACTCAAACAGAAACAGGAACTTGAACAGCCTGCAATTATGGGTATTGATGCATCACAGGTCGAAGAAGGTTCTCAAACTGTATTAGCGGTATTACAATCTTATATATCTGCAAAACAACAGCTAGAACAGGCAGAAACACTTGGTATTGATACAACCGATGCTGAAACACATCTTGCAAATGTAACAACACAGTTGCAGAATTTACAGGATCAGGGTGAACTCACAAAAATCGGTATTGATGCTGAAATTGATACGGATAAATTCAAGGAACAGTTAGCAAATCTCAATCTTGATAGTTTCTTAAAGGATTCAGATACAAGTATTAAGGTCGATGCTGATACGTCAGCTTATGATAAGGCACTTAATAATGCAGTATCTAAGGCAAGTAAACAGACCGCAAAGATTAAGGTACAGGCGAAGCTGTCGGAGAACTTTCATGCAAATCTACAAAGCATCTTAAATAGTCAGAGTTTTAATGTCAAAGTCAATGCAAGTGCATCTGGTACTACTACGACTTCTCATGGCAATACCAAGACAAGAAAAACAGTTATGTTCGGTAAAGCAAGCGGTACTAACGCCTATAATAATGGTGTCCGCAATGGACAGATTGCATACGATCAACAGGCTCTTGTCGGAGAGGTTGCACCTGAATTATTAGTTCGTAATGGACAGGCACAGCTTATTGGTAAGCGTGGTGCTGAATTTATGAATCTAAAGAAGGGTGACGTAATATTCAACCATATTGATACCGAGAAGCTATTAAACGGTATTGGTGGTATTCGTGGCAAACTTATTGGTGGTGGATTTGTTAATGGTACATTGTTATCACATGCCTATGGCAAATCAACAGGTTCAAAGACTACTATTATAGGTGGAACAAATAACGATTGGACGAATAGACATAATTCAAGTGGTTCTGGATCAGGCTCTAACTCAAGTGGTTCAAATGATTCAAGCGCACAGGATAAAGCGGATGAGTTTTCAGAAACACTTGATTTGATTGAGGTAAAAATCAATCGTTGTGAAGAAGCTATTGCTCGTCTGAATAAAACAGAGGAAAATACATTCTCTGGATGGACACTTCGTACCACTGCCCTAAATGATGAGATTGCTAAAACAGCAGACGAAATCGAATGGGCTACACAGGGATATAAGAGATATTTACAACAAGCAGACAGTGTTGCATTGTCTGAAGATTACAAACGGAAGGTTCGTAACGGAGAAATAAATATTGAGGATATCACTGATGAAGATTTATACAATCGTGTGCAGGATTACCAGAATTGGTACGAAAAAGCTGTAGAGCTACAAGACAAAATCCAGGAACTCAATATATCTCTCTCCGAACTAGCTCAAAAGAAATTTGACAACATTGTTACTCAGTTCGAGGACATGGAGAAGGTATTCACGGATACCAATGATATTCTTGATAAGCTGGTGGACTATGCTGAAACAAAAGGTCGTATTATCTCAAAATCATACTACGAAGCAATGCTTCAAAATGAGAATGAGAATAACAAACTATTAGTTCAGCAAAGAGATCAAATGGTTTCTGAGTTGAACGAACTCGTGAATACAGGTAAAGTAACAGAATATTCAGAAGCATGGTATGATCTCAAACAGCAGATTGATGAAGTTAATGGTTCTATCGTAGAATCTAACAAGTCAATCCAAGAGTTCTATAATAATATGCGTCAGGCTGATTGGGATTTGTTCGATCTTGTACAAGATAAAATCACAGGTATTGCAGATGAAATTGAGTTTGTACAAAGCCTACTCGAAGATAGGGACAATCTAACTGATGGTCACTTGAATCGTGGATTAACTAATGAAGGTCTTGCACAGCTTGGCAATTATGCATCCAAATATAATATCTATATGTCTCAAGCGGAGAAATACGCTAATGAGATTAAGAAGATTGAAGCAGACATTGCGAAAGATCCAGCGAATAAGGATTTGATTGATCGAAAAGAAGAACTCATTAAGGCGCAGAGAGATGTTATACTTTCAGCTAACGATGAAAAGAAATCCATGATTGACCTTGCTCGTGATGGATATGATGCAATGCTTGAAGTATTGCAGGAACTCATAGACAAGCGTAAGGAATATCTGGACAACGAAAAGTCGATTTATGAGTATCAACAGACAATCAGTGAGAAAACTGAAAATCTGGCAAGTCTTAGGAAACAATTATCTGTTTTTGAGAACGATAACTCTGAGGAATCCTTAAAGAAAGTACAACAGTTACAATCTGACATCAAAGATGCTGAAAAGGACTTAAAGGATACAGAATACGACAAATATATAGAAGATCAAGAGAAAATGCTTGATGACTTGTATCAGGAGTATTCTGATAAGATTGATGAGAAATTTGAGCAGACCGAAATACTTATTCAAGAGCTAATCGGTGTAGTCAATGAAAATCAATCCTCTATCAGTGATACGATTACTACTGTTACTTCTGATGTAGGATATACAATATCCGATCAGATGAAGACTATATGGAACGATGCAGGAACGGTTATTTCTGGTTTCACAGGTAAATTCGACACTTATGCTACAACTGTGCAATCAGCAATCAATAGCATTCAAGTCACAATTGATAAGATGCTTCAAATTGCACAAGCAGAGGCGAATAAGAATATAGCAACTGCAAATAATCCAAATGGTGTTGCAAATGGTTCTAGTTCAACAGCATCTAAACCACATGCAACTCCGAAAGCAAATACAAGCAATAATTCTTCTGCACAAGCACCAAAGGCATCACCGAATGTCGGAACAAGAGTTAATGCTACAGGTAATTGGTATTATGATTCTTATGGTACTGCTCCAACAGGCAATGTCAACAGATTCAAACCAGATTATTTTGAGATTGATAAAATCGTTAATGGTCGTGCTTATCCATATCATATTCAAGCAATTATCAGAGGTAAACGTGCTGGCGGTAATGGTTGGGTTAAAGGTAATCAGATTGGCTATAAGAATGGTCTAAAGGAAGCAACTTACGATCACTTAGCTTGGACACAAGAAGAAGGTGCTGAAATTATCAGACGTTCTGATGGTAGTATCTTAACTCCAATCACTCGTGGTACAACTGTATTTACTCGTGAAATGACTGATAATCTGTGGAATATTGCAAAACAGAACCCGGAGAAGTTCTATCAGAATGCAATGCCGACTATGAATACATTTGCTACTACTAATCGTGGTGGCGATGTAACTGTATCTATTGGTGACATCAAGTTAGATGGTATTCAGAATCCAGATCAGTTTGCACAAGCTCTTATCGGTGTGGTTAAAGACTATTCTAAGGTACAAAAGGTACTTCAAGCAGCTACGGTTGATTTAGTTGCAGGAAAAAGTATCAAAGACATAAACCGATTCTAATTTTATGGGGAGTGTTCCGGCACTCTCCTGAATTGTATAAACATATGTTCTGATAGTATTCTGTCGATTATTGGTGTATAATAAAAAAAGGGGTGATTCATATAAAACAATTTATTTTATGGTTTTTTCAAAGTCCAACACCAATAACAGCAATATTTAGTTTACTTGTAGCGTATTATACCTACAAATATCAAAGGAAATGGAATAAGAGGCAACATACAAGAGAATTGACTGAGTGGTATGCAAAGTATACTTTGCCTAAATTTAGATATTTCAATTTCATATTAAATAAAATAGGATATATTGATATTGTACAAAAATTCTCAAAATATGAAGACTTTGATTCAAAGGAATTGATGGAAAATTTAAGTAAATTTTCATATTCAAAAAGTGATATTGAAAATCTTTTTTCAAATATAACAATAGAAATATTAGATCAAGCATATACACAAAGTGGAGGAAGTGATTATATTAAAAATCTTAACAAGACCATGAAACAATTTTATAATATCAACAATGGTATTGATTATAACATGTTTAAAAAGATTGTGACCGATTTATTAAATGAAATAGAGTTAAGAGCATTACAGCTTAATTATTGTATTTATGATGAAGCAATGGTGTATCCTATTTTACACCAAACATACTTAAAAAATATAATTAATTTATATTATTTTTTATCTTCAGAAAATTTACAGGATTATGATCAATTTTATATATATACTATTTGGCTATATCACTTATGGAATAATCGTGTAAGGACTGAAAAAAACAAATTAAAACAAACATTCCATAAAAAAAGTAAAACTTCAAAACGTATGTGTGAAATTTTTGTGGGGGCAAATAAATAATATTGGAATATAACTTCGTAATGAAGTTGAGAGAAAGAACTTATCTAAATGATAGGTTCTTTTTTTATTATCAGGAAGGAGAGGATGCACATGGCAGAGACGATCGCAGTATGTAACCAGAAAGGAGGGGTTGGAAAGACAACCACAGCAGTCAACTTAGGTGTGGGACTTGCTAACGAAGGATACCGGGTACTGATGGTGGATGCGGATCCGCAGGGAGATCTTACTACATGTCTTGGATGGATGAACCAGGACGAGATGGATAACACATTAGCCCAGTTGATGCAGCGAAGCTTGAATGAAGATATCAACTTGCATGATGTGATTCTGAAGAATGGAGAGGGTGTAGACCTGATTCCATCCAACATAGAGCTATCTGCAATGGAGATGCAGCTTGTTACAGTGATGAGCCGGGAGGTTTGCTTAAGAAATCTCTTGCAGCCGGTTCAAGCAGATTATGACTATGTCCTCATTGATTGCATGCCGTCATTGGGAATGATGACAATCAACGCTTTAACGGCTGCAGATAAGGTGATGATTCCGGTTCAGGCTGAGTTCCTGGCAACTAAAGGAATGACGCAGCTCCTGCAGACTATCGGAAATGTTCGTAGGCATACAAACCCAAAGCTGGAGATTGATGGAATTTTGATAACTTTAGCAGACAATCGAAAACCGGCTCTCACCTCTGAGATAAGTAACATGATCAGGGAAAACTTCGGAAAGTATATACGGGTATATGACCAGTCAATTCCGGATGGAGCTGCAGCATCCAAGGCAAGCGGTGTTGGAAAAAGTGTTTATGCATTTGAAGCGAAAAGCAAGGTTGCAGATGCTTACCGAAAATTAACGAAAGAGGTGATCAGTCATGGCGAAGGACGACTGGAAACAGAGCATTCGCGAAGCATTTAATCCGGAAGCAATTTTCTACAACGAAACCGAACGAAGAAACGGAACGCTGGAAGAGATGGAAATAGACCAGATTGTGCCATTCAAAAGACATACCTTCAAGGTCGTTGATGATGACAAAATGATGGAATTGGTTGAATCAATCAAGGATCATGGAGTGAATGAGCCTGCAATCGTATTCGTGAACGAAGATGGAAATTATGAAATGATCGCAGGACACCGTAGAAAGCGGGCGTGTGAATTAGCAGGAATTGAAACTATTCCAATCATCGTGAAGAATATTGACCGGGACGAAGCAACAATTTTAATGGGGGAAAGCAACCTACAAACCAGAGAGGAAATACTTCCATCAGAAAAGGCGTTCACGTATAAAGAGTTGCTTGAAGCGAAAAAAAGACAGGCTGGTAGACCAAGCTTAAAAAATGCGTCGCCAGTGGCGACTAATTTTTCTAAAGGTCGCGCTGATAAGGAATTAGCGGAAGAAGTTGGCGAAGGAAAGGACACGATTCGACGTTATATTCGCCTTACTTATCTAATCCCAGAACTGCTTGATCTAGTCGATCAAAAAAGAATATCACTCCGTCCGGCAGTTGAGATTTCGTATCTTGACAGTACACAGCAGAAAGCAATATTCAATTATTACAAAACAAAAAGAGAATTGGATATTGATGAAAACGGAATTGGAAACGAAAAGCAGGCTGGAGTGTCACCTTCATTGGCACAGGCAAAACTGATGCGGGAAGAGGCCAAAGATAACAAACTGGATGAAGCAAGAATCGAGGAAATTCTCAATGTGACAAAACCAAACCAGAAGGAAAAAATCGTAATCAAAGACGAAAAAGTAATGAAGTATGCAAAGGGATTAACTCCGCTGCAGTTCCAGGATAAGATATTAAGGGCATTGGATTATTACGATAAGCACATGGCGAAGGAGCAGGCAAAAGATACCCGCACGATGTAAAGGAGGAAAAAGCATGAATAAAGTAATACTTATGGGAAGATTAACGAGGGATCCGGATATCCGGTATTCACAGGCTGCAGAGCCGTTAGCAATCGCCAGATACACGCTTGCAGTAGATCGTAGATTCCAGAGAAGAGACAATTCTGGAAACGAGCAGACAGCAGATTTCATTTCCTGTGTTGCATTCGGCAAGAACGGAGAATTTGCTGAGAAGTATTTGAAGCAGGGTACAAAGATTGCGATTACAGGTCGTATTCAGACAGGCAGCTATACAAATAAGGACGGTAACAAAGTTTATACAACAGAGGTTGTTGTAGAAGAACAGGAATTTGCTGAGAGTAAAAAAAGTCAGGGATATCCTGAACCGGGAAATGCATCAGCGGATGGGTTCACTGATATTCCAACCGGGCTGACAGGTAATGATCTGCCATTCAAGTAAGCAATAGGGGGATAAGATATGGTTGATAAATATATACAGGGATTGATTGATCGGGAACCGCCAGACAGTCCTGTTAAATATCAGTTCCTTGATCGGATGCGATTTGATTGTAATTATTTAACAGGAGACTCCGGACCGAAATACCGAATTGGTGACTTTCTTTGGGCTGATAACGTGGAAGATCAGATTGATAACATGAAAGCGCTGTGGAACAGCTTTTCCGAAGAAGGAAAGCCGGAATGGCTGTCGATGGAGCAGATAGATAAGTACAAGGAGCAACTGGTTGAAATAGAGCAGGCAGATAAATCAAGGATGAAGTCGCAGCCGGAACGAGGAGAATTATAAGCAGGGAGGTGTGCCATGAAGTGTCGAACCAGTGCTGAGTTTGCTGATCGTGTTTTAAAAACAGAGAATCAGTGGAAAAAAGAAAATAAAACACCAACGGATCCGGATGATGGAGAGCAGCTGTGGTCGAGCCAATATTGCTATGGATGTTACATGTACTACCGGGAAGATCAGGTACGTGATATGACCGAAGAAGAAATTGCTGCATACAAGGAAGAACAGCGGCAGAAAAGAAAAGCTGCAGAAGCAAGGCGAAGAGAAAAACAAAATAATAATTATCAGGAAATGATAGCGGAAGAGGTTAGCTATAAGGTATCGATTGCAAGAGAGCAGATTACGGACGAACAGCAGCAGATACACAGAGCACTTGCTTATGACTTGATGAATCGGGCAGCAAAACAGCCATCGATTCCGTGTGAGAATCCAAGCGGGATTATTGTTTTCGATACAGAAACGACTGGGCTTGATCCCGATCAGGACGAGATACTGCAGATCAGTATTATCGATGGAGATGGTAACGTTCTTATTGATGAATATGTAAAGCCTTATTGGACGACGGAATGGTACGACGCGCAAGATGTAAACGGCATTTCTCAGTATATGGTAGCGAATGCACGATATCCGCACGAACTGATTCCAAAAGTAAAAGGGATTTTTGAAAGTGCAAAGCTGTGTATAGCCTATAATATCCCCTTCGATGTCGGAATACTTGAGAAATGGGGGATGCAGCTTGAATCACTGACGTGTGAATGGTACGACGTGATGACTGTCTTTTCAGTGATATATGGAGAATGGAGCAATCAATATGGCGGATACAAATGGAAAAAGCTAAGGTCATGTGCTGAGTATTTCGGCTATATGCCGGATGGAGATTATCATAACAGTCTCGAAGATGTCAAAGCGACGCTTTACTGCTATGATCAGATTCAGGAACTTGACGAAGGATGGGCAAAAAGCAAATACCAGCGGGGAGCGGTCACGGAGAAGAAGGAGGTGCATCATGACGATCGAACGATTAAGTGAGCTGCAGGATATGGCACTTGCCGGGAAAAAGCCAGAGGTGCTGGATGAAGAGGAAGCTGCAGCATGGAAAGATATCAATGAGAGGGTACAGGCGTATAAGATTAAAATAACGAATATTTTGAAAGGAGGAAAAGCATATGGAAAAGGTAACAGTTGAGTACGAACCAAAGGAAAGAAAACTGGATGCATTGCAGGAATTTGTAAAGCGGCTTGCAGAAGCGAAGAAGGAAAAAACTGAAAAGAAGGAGGAACAGTAGGATGGAATTTAACGATTTTTGTAATGAGATCCGTGATAATATCGGCGAGTACCTGTTGGGATATGACTTTGACAATATCCAGCTGCAGGAAGTAACACATAACAATAACACGACACATATGGGGCTTTTGATCAGCCGATCGGAAGTTAATGTCGCTCCGACGATTTATATGGAGCAGTACTACAAGCAATACCAGGACACCGGGGACATGGATGCGGTCATCAAGGAGATTGCTGAAACATATAAGGCTTCTCTCGAAAGTACGAATGATCTGCGGACAGAGATTTTCAACCAGAAGGAACAGTATTTTTCAAACTGCTATCTGAAAGTTGTTAATTATGAAAAAAACAAGGATATGCTGCAGGATGTGCCATACAAGAAATATATGGATCTTGCAGTTACAATCCGGATGCTTGTGAGAGTTGATGAAACTGGTATGGCAAGCGCAATCGTAACACATGATCATACAGCAAGGCTTGGAATTAATGAAAAGGATCTTTATGCCGCAGCGTTGAAAAATACCGAGTTTTTATTCCCGGTAAGAATAGATAAGCTGGAGGATGTTATCAGAAACTTGGATTCATTTGGACTTGCACAGGAAGAACTCCCAGATACAGGAATATACGTTTTATCAAATCTTCCTAGAATTGCCGGAGCAACGAGTATCCTTTATGCGCAGGATCAGATTACGGAGCTTGCCGAAGAACATGGATGCGGATTTTATATTGTGCCATCCAGTACCCGCGAAGTTCTGCTTTGTCCGGATAACGATGAAATGGATCCAGAGATGCTGCAGCGTACAGCAATGGAAGTAAATGAGTATGTTGTGAGCGATACAGAGTTCCTGTCGAACAGCATTTACCACTTCGATAAGGACAGCAGGGAGATCAAGATGGAACTGCCGGATCCGCAGATTGACGACCGACAGAATCAGAGAAGAATATAACATAGTGACAAGGAGCAGATCTTAATGGTCTGCTCCTTGTATGTGAGAGGAGAATGTTTATGGATAAAGGTGTGGTTGGATATGGAAAATTTACAGATCTAGGAGAAGCAATAGAGGAACATGATCTAGCTGAGTTTATATATATGAACGACGCAGTTAGATACATTGAGATGCGAAGAGATGCGGATTTCTCAGGAAATATAATATATTATATGGACATTCGGAGCAAGGGAAAGGATACGCTCCGGTATATATACGATCCGGCAGAAAGACAGCTGCAGTCCCAAGAGGATATCCTGCATAATGGACTGCATATTTCGATTCCGGGATATATTGTTGGTGGTAAATATGAGTACGAAGCAGATGGATACGAAGAGGAACCTGATTATAATTATGAATCGAGACAGTGCGTAACATATAAAGAAGCCGAACGTATCAAAGAGAATATGCTGGATGAGGGATATACGGATATTTATATCGATGACGAAACTATCAGCATTCACGATTTCTGGGAAAGCGAGAAGTTCATAAAAGGATCGGAACAGCATCAGGAAAGAACTAATACAGAAGAAGCATTGAGCATATACAAGCAGTTCGGACGTCCCGGAGCAACGATTCATGAAATGGTCGGAACCGCGTTGCAGCATATTGATACAGATGATATGCTGCAGTATTTCAAAGATAAAATCTCTGGCGGAGAGAATCTGCTCCGTGATTACATTGAGAATCAGATTGTTGCAAATGAGATCAACAAAGAACGGAGCCGGAACGAGATAGGAAGGGGAGAAAGATAGATCATGATAATAGATTTGATCGTAGCAATTACAGGAGTGATCCTTTATGCTATGCATGCGAAAGAGGCAGAATTGGGATTAAGAATCATAAAAAGTATTGGAATATTTATCGTGAGTGGCGCGGTTGCAAATATCTTAATATGCGGATTAATTGGAATGTTTCTTCCAACACAAGAAAAGGGAGAATATAACGATTTGTATGTCTATGATACCAAGAACACAGGAGAGGAAATATATTTAAGGGTTAAATATGGCAGCGTCGAAACCAGATGTCAATATGTGATTCAGGATGATAACAATACAAAAATGGAAAAACCGTGGCTACAGAATGTGAAAATAATAGAAGGTGATTTCAAACCACATATGATAATTTATAAACCCGAATTTGAAGAATGGTACTATTATCTATTTGCTAATAACATTTTTAATAATTTCTATGATACCAGATATGAATTTTATTTACCAAAGGACAATATAGAATATCAAACTAGATAAAATGATTCGGCATTTCAAAGATTCAACAAGGAGATACCGGAACGAGATAGGACGAGGAGGACGATAGATGCACGACGATGACAACTATAAGAGGGAACGAAAAGAATATGTCAGATCCGAATTACGATTATATAAATCATATATTCCGCTTAACTTGGTTCTGTTGTTTTGGTTTGTTGTTGTACTTATTGCAAATGCGCACAAAGGCATTTGCACTTTATTGGCTATCTTTTGTGTTTTTGGGACGATTCCATTTGGGTTTGTGATTGCCATAATAGTTGAATATTTCTGCGCATTAAAGGACTTCAAAAATCGTAAGGCAGAGCTGAAGGAAGAAATTGACAGAGACGAAAGGGAGGATGTAAAATGGCATTAGAATATATAATTATATTCTGTGGATTTATAATCAGCGGAACTATGATCGAAGGAGCGACAATGCAGGACGAAGTAATAGAAATACTTAAACATGGGCTATCATCACAATATAATAATGTGATGGAAAGTATTGGAAGAGGCGGTAAAGCATCATTGACTGAACAGCATTCCCACTTGGAATCATGCATACAAGAAAATTACAAAACGATTAAGGACAGATATAAAAGAGAAGATGATGCATATGCATTGTTCACTTCTCAACAACGTGATCTGGCAGAGACAATGAATAATTTCACTAAAGACTATAAGGAAACAATCAGCGACCGGAACAGACTTTTGATTGAAAATGAAACATTAAGGGAGCAGGTTGGAACACTCACAAATGAGAATGGCGAAATATCTCAGCAGGCACAGGAACAGATCAAAAAATTACAGAAAGAAAATAAGGCACTCAGGGAAAAAATCAAAGAGAGAGAACACGGTGGCAGGCATGGAAGATAGAGAAGGTGATTTGTATGAAGGATTTCTTTGAATTGGACGAAAAAACAATTAAAAAAATAGTAGAAGAGATAAAAGATCCTGTCAGGCAGTTAATGGGAGATAACGTTAAGGATATTATTTTATTTGGTTCATGCGCCAGAGGAGATTATGATAAAGATTCAGATATTGATATTGCGATTCTTACAAAAACTGGAAGAGAGGAAAATGCAACATACAGAATGGGGCTGGCAGAAATAGCCACAGATATTGCGATGGAGTATTTCGCTGTTGTTAATTTCATATGTATTCCATACAGTGAATATATTGGGAAAAAAAGCTGGTATGCGTTTTATAAAAATATATCAAAGGAGGGTACTGTTATATGACAGATGAAGAAATGCGAGAACTTGTAAAGCTGCGGTTGGAGTCATCAAGGGAATTATATAATGATGCATGTAACTTATATGAGCAGGGAAGCTATAAGTCAGCAAATAACCGGGCATACTACTCAATGGAAAAGGCACTTAAAGCGCTGCTTGCAATTAAAGGAAAAGATGCTAATACACATAATGGCATATTACAACTGTTTAACAGGTATTTTATTTATGAAGATAATACGGAATTTAATAAAGCAGATTATAAATTATATGCATCCATAGAACTTATACGAACTGCATCCGATTATGATGATTTCTATATTGCAAGCAAAAGAGACACGGAGGATGTTCTTGATCAGGTAGAGTATCTGAACGAGAAGATATATAATTACATCGAAGAAAATTTTATAAATAAACAGATTGGGGAAAATAAGAAAGTTCACAATTTACCAGATTTTGAACGGGAAAACAAGTAATAGAAAAACAATTTGTTGATTCTTATTCTCCTCGGATAGGTATAATAAAAATGTACAATCTATTAAATTGTACATTTTTTTATTACATACATTTATGCTATAATCAAGACAGTTAAAAACAGATGACATGAATGGATGGGAGGAATCATTATGAAGAAAGGTATCAAGCGAATTGTAACTGCTGCACTTGCAGCCGTGCTTATGGTCACGCAGCTTCCGGTGATGAACAGTAAAGCTGCAGCAGGAATCAGTATCTATGGAAAGGCGCACGTACAGACATATGGCGACACAAACGGAAAAATCGTGAAGGAAAACGGCATTGATACGCTGGTGCTTGGAACCAGAGGCGAGGCAAAGCGGGTGGAATCCATGACGATCAACCTGCAGAACGAATCAGGATATACAGGAACGATCCAGTACCGGGTACACCGGCAGACATACGGCTGGACAAATTGGTTAACTGCCGGACAGCCAGCCGGGACGACAGGCGAAGCCAAGCGGCTTGAAGCGATCCAGATGCGGTTGACCGGGGAACTGGCACAGCACTATGATATCCGGTATCAGGTGCATATCCAGACTTACGGTGACAATCAGGGCTGGGTATATAACGGAGCACTCGCCGGGACGACAGGCGAGGCAAAGCGGCTCGAAGAAGTAAAAATTCAGATCATACCGAAGATAGATGAGGCAGCAAGCATCAATTACCGGGTACACCGGCAGACATACGGCTGGGAAACCAGATGGGCGAAGGATGGAAGCGTAAGCGGAACCACCGGACAGGCAAAGCGGCTCGAAGCAATCAGCATCGATGCGCGGAGCAGCTACAATGGCAGCGTCGAGTACCAGACGCACGTACAGACCTATGGCTGGATGGACTGGGTAAGTGATGGAACACTTTCAGGGACAAGCGGACAGGCAAAGCGGCTCGAAGCAATCCGGATCAGATTGACCGGAGAGCTGGCGCAGCATTACGATATTTATTACCGGGTACATGCACAGACCTTCGGCTGGATGGGCTGGGCGAAGAATGGCGAGAGTGCCGGAACTGCCGGTTATGGAAAGCGGCTCGAAGCAATCCAGATCATGCTTGTGAAAAAGGGAGCTGCAGCACCGGGAGCAACCGTAAAGGGCATCACGCAGACGACATCCAAGAGCTTCAATGACGCGAATGCTTCTGGATCAACAGAAAATCCGGGAAACAATCAGAGCAGTACTAAGCCTAGCACAGATACTAGCAAGCCAACATGGATTGCAGAACAGACAGTGACAGTGACATATTATCAGTGCGATAGCTGTAATAATATTTACAGAACGGAAGAAGAGTTGGAACAGCACTTTGCATTCTGGGACCCTAAATACCATGTGATCTGCAGTTGTGGTGTGAATAAGACAGGAGCCAAGCGGACAGAAACATTCACGGTTCGGGACGGATATTGGAGCAATGAGCAGGCACCAGAAACACACAAGGTAGTATGGGTAGCGACAGAACCTGCGTACACCGAGACGAAAGAAATAATACAAATAAGGGAATATTGGTATTGCTTTGGCTGCAATCAGAAAATATACTGTGATGAATATATAGAGGGTGATGAACAAAAAGATCCGTGGTGCCATTCAAGACGGCATTTAACAGATGGCTCTCAATATAATAATTTTTATGGTGGATTGCAGGAAAAAACGGTTACAGGGACAGAAACTGTCACAGAGCCAGAATATGGCTATTACGAAGTACAGTAGATGATAAAATAAATAGGTAAAGTAAAAGGAACAATCTAAGGGTTGTTCCTTTTTTATTGAAAGGAGATCAAATAATTATGGATTTAAAATGTGTCTTTATAACTATAGGTATATGCCTAATTTTTAATGCAGCATGGATGTTGTCTTTATGGTTTGAAATACATCGTAAAGGTATGTTATTAGAAATATTAACTATAATATCTGATGTTGTAGTAATATTGTCATCTATGTTGATATTCATAATATAAAATTCCAGCCGGTCAGGCTGTTTATATAAAAATTAAATCATAAAGGAGGAAGAGAGATGCTATTATCAAAACGAAAAAAACGAATAGCAGCACTACTCACAGCCGTGGTTCTATCTGTAACCGCGGCTTTTTCTTTGCCTGAAAACATCCGGGCAGAGGAAGTAACAGCAACCAATTCAGACGCAGATGCAGAAGCAACTACGGAAGAAGGGTTGCAGGAGGACGGAATTGCAGTACAGGATATTGGCGACGCAGGTGAGACAGTCTATATCCACAGCCGGTATTGGGATGGATGGGCGATCGCTGATTATGTGAATGTTACTGCAACCGATTACACGCCATCTTTGCATGGTGCACTCGTAGCGAAAGATGCATCTGGACGAGAGACAGAAGCTTATTGCATGCAGTCAACGAAATCTTCGGCACAGTATGATGCGGCGTACAAAGAAGGACGGCAGTGGCTGTCTGATCGGGATACTGCAGCAGATATTGCGTTGTTGATGTTTGCCTATGGAGGCAAGAAAGCAGATCCGAATGCGGATGGAAGCGGACGAAATTCGCAGGATGGAGGTACATACGGTACTTATATCATAGATGGAAAGCCGGTTATGGGTATCATGGTTGCCGGTCGTGTCTATGCCATGACACAGGACGAAGCAAGAGCCATGACACAGGCAGCCGTGCATAGTACAGTGTCTGACTGCGATATCAGAGCAGTCAGAGGAAAGGTAAGCGGGGAAAGTGTTAATTCAGCGTTTATTAATTTACGGTCAATCGCCGACAATGCCCGCCGCTGGTATGACCAGTATAAGGATTTTAAGGTTGTTGGAAATTATATCGATGCAACGGCAGCCTATACGCCGGAACAGACAATCATAACGCAGGTGTATAACGTATCAAAAAATGCATGGGAAAATTACACTGGAAGTGAACTGACAGATGGTTATAAGGATGCCTCAGGCAACGTCACTTTCCGTGTCGTGTACAGCTCGACTGGCATGTGCAACAAGCTTCTCACAAATGCGAGTACCGGAGCTGTCACAGTAAAACATTCCGGTACAAAGCTAAATGTGAATGGCACTAACTATTATGACTATCTGACAATCTCGGCAGATGCGTCTAATCAGGCTGCATTTATAGCTGATTATGGTGCACTTACATCGACGACTAGAACGATTAAAGATACCTTTACAAACACAGATGTAACACAGCACGTATTCGGGCAGACCGTTACAATTAAGGCGAAGTATAAAGACATGCAAGGCAAGAAACTTGCATTTACGGCTAAGACCGGCACCGGTGCCAGTCATACAAAGTATTACGGAGACGGGGATAAAAATGGTGTATCTAACTATGCAGCACGTATCTTTTACAGTGGTTCCTATCAGGATGCATGCTTTGCTTCTCCAAATGAATCACTTTCCAAGAGTGCAAGCGTAACAGCAACAGCACAGGGCGTTGGAAGCATTAAAATCCACAAATATTCAGCATCGCCGGAGATTACGAATGGCAATTCTTGTTACAGCCTGAAAGGTGCAGAATTTGGCATCTTCAAGACAATGGCGGATGCACAGGCGGGAAAGAATGCAGTTGCGACGATTGTAACCGATCAGGATGGTAATGGCTCCATCGGGAATCTTGCATATGGAACCTATTACGTAAAGGAAACAAAAGCATCACCGGGATACAGAATCAACAATGATGTTTACAGAGAAAAAGTAGACAGTGATATTCCGGTAGCCTTCGATGTGCCGGAGGAAGCTGGAAACGATCCTGCTTCTGTATTGGTGCAGAAAAAAGATTCCAATGGAACTATATTTTTAGAGGGATGTATATTTGCAATCAAGTATTATGATGTCCAGATGGATACCGATCCGGCGCAGGCGGGAAAGAGTGCAGTTAGAACATGGTACATAAAAACAAATGATCTAGGAAAAGCGGATATAGGAGATTCTAAATGCATACAAAAAAATAGCGATCCTTTATATTATGATAATTATGGAGTTGCAATAATTCCTCTTGGTACTATCACTGTACAGGAAATTCAGGCACCAGAGGGATATGTATTGGACGATACGATTCATACATTCAGGATTACAGACAATCCAGATGGTATACCGCATATAAACGTGGAAAATGAACGTACAATTTCCAATTCGCAAATGAAGCAGCCATTCGAGTTAATCAAGCTTGCTGAGGGCAAGAACAATTCGACATATCCACTTGCCGGAGCAGGTTTTTCAGCGTGCAGAGCCGATCAGCTTACGTGCGTTCCAGAGGACTATAAGGCTGCAGAGGGCGAAATCATTGTCAAGGATGATTTGGGATTGTTCTATATCTGGAATCAGGATCGGGCAGTGGCACTGACTGCAGATGGCAGCACAGAGCTTTTCACCGATGAAAATGGCTATGCGAAGTCTGTACCGCTTGCTTATGGCAAGTATATTGTACGTGAGACGACAGTACCTAAGAACTTCCACCCAATTGAAGCTTTTACTGTGAATATCACGGAGAACTCGGACGAGCCGGTGAAGCTTGGATATTTCACAGATAAGAGCTTTAAGGCTTATCTAAAAATCATCAAGAAGGACGATGCAACCGGAAAGAAGATTTTGTCAAATTCAGCCACATTCAAGATCTGGTCATATGATTATAATGATTATGTGAGCTTTGACGTAACTGCCGAGGACGGCAGCACAACAAAGGTATCTGAATTTAAGACCAAGGATGGCGAGCTTATGACACCTGGTACACTTATGCCGGGCAAGTACCGGATCGAAGAAAGTGAGTGCCCGAACGGTTACTATAATAAGCTGCAGAACAAGTCTTACGATATTACAATCGATGCGGACGCAGTATATAAGATCTACGAAACGCCGGAAGGACAGGTCACAGACATGGGTGTATTCGAGTATGAGATTGATAACACAAGTCTGCAGGGCACGATCAAGATTACAAAGAATGGCGAGAAGCGGATCTACAACGAGACGAAAAAGGAATTTGAAACATCGACAGTGAAGCTTGCTGGAATCACCTTTAAGGTATATGCAGACGAGGATATCCTGGCACAGGACGGATCAGGAGATACCGTATATCTGAAAGATACGCTTGTAGATACAATCGTAACCGATCAGGATGGTAATGCAGCAACAAAGGAGCTGCCGCTTGGAAAGTACCGAATCGAAGAAGATACACCGGTAGAATATGTCAAAGCTGATCCAATCAAGGTCACACTTGCCGCAGACGGACAGCGGACAAAGCTGCTGAACGACGACGGTACAGTTACAGAGGGTATCCTGTATGAGCTTACGGTTGATAATAAATTGAAGGTGCCAGAGATTCACACAACGGCAACCGATAAAAACGGTCAGAAGGTGTTGAAAGCAGACGGAACCGTGGAGCTGATCGATAAGGTATATTACGGAAATTTGATTCCGGGCGAGTATGAATTATCCGGATATCCGGTATACTCCAACAGCGGAGATAAGCTTACAAAAGACGGAAAAGCCGTTGGAGCGGGAATGAAATTTACAGCGACGAGCGAAACCGGATCGGTGGATGTACCATATACGATCGATGCCACGAAGCTTGCCGGGAGAAGCATCGTATTTTTCGAGTTTCTATATCGGGACGGAGAATTGATTGCAGTTCATGCGGATATTAAAGATCAGGGGCAGACAATCATTTTCCAACCAAACGTACCAAAAACCGGAGATCCGGTTAAGCCGATCATACCGATCGCATTGGGCGCTGTTGCTGCAGCAGGAATTGCAGTTATGATCATATACAAGAAAAAGCATAAGTAACATATTTACTGCAGAAGCCATCCGGAAGGGTGGCTTTTGTGGTTTTGAAAGGAGATGAAATCGGATGGAATTGATGAGCGCAAAGGAACTGTATGAGGTAAGCCGGATTAAGCATAACGACGAAACCATAGCGGATGCGTTATGGAGAGCAGCTATAAGTGGATCTGTGGAGTTGTTTATGCATGGTATAGACGAAATGACGAAAAAAAAGCTGCTTGAAAAAGGCTATCATGTAGAAGCTGGAAATTATCCTGTTGATGAGGAAATTTATGAATATCGAATTTATTGGGGGAAAGAAATAAAGAACCAGCATATGATTATTTTTGATCCAGAAGGAGAGTATACATCGATTATGAATGCACTTTTCAGGCAGGATTGGCAGGAATTAACACAATCCTTAGAAGAAAACGGTTATAAGATCGTTAAGCTCAAGTTAAAGGAGGAAAAGCATGGCACAGACAGACAAGATGAAGCAGACGCTTGATAAGCTGGAAGCAGGCGTCAGGGAATTTTACACCAGCGAGAAATTTATTACTTATCTGCAGGTCATGAGCCGGTTTCATAACTACTCCCTGAACAACCAGATCCTGATCGCTGCGCAGATGCCGGAGGCAACAATAGTTGCCGGTTACAATTCGTGGATGCGCAACTTTGATCGCCACGTTAAAAGAGGCGAGAAATCGATCACGATACTCGCACCGATGAAAGTTAAGATTAAGATCGATACGGACAGAAGGGATGCAGACGGCAAGGTAATACAAGAGGAAAGAGAAACCATCAAATTCCGGCCGGTGTCTGTGTTCGATGTGTCACAAACGGAAGGGAAACCGTTACCGCAGATTATATCAGAATTAACCGGTGATGTGAGCCGCTATGAGCAGCTTCTTGATGCTGCAAGGCAGGCTGCACCATATCCGATCGAGATTGGGGTGGTGGAGGGGAGCGCAAAAGGCTGGTGTAATTTTACACAGGAAAAAATAATAATCAAAGAAGGAATGAGCGAAGCGCAGACGTTAAAAACTGCATTTCACGAGACGGCACATGCGCGGATCCACGCAGGTGATACGGATAAGAGCAGGGAGCAAAAAGAGGTAGAAGCGGAATCGATCGCGTATGTGGTATGCAGCCATTTCGGGCTTGATACATCGGATTATTCTTTCGGTTACGTTGCAACCTGGGCGGGCAGACAAGATATTAACTTGTTGAAGCAGAGTATGCAGACGATCAGCCAGACAGCGAAATCAATCATCACAGATGTTGAGCGCGCGATGGAAGAGCCGGAGCTTACAGCCAGCGGAAAATCTAAGGAAGAGATTGCACAGGATGTAAAGGAAGCATTCGCGGATCAGGGACACCCGGAGGCATCGGTCTATGTTGCAGACAGCCGGATCGATGGAGACAAGGAGCGTGTAACTGCAGTGGCAGCATATAAGGGCGAAGAAAGCGAGTATAGCATGAAGCAGATGTTAGCGGATAGCTTACCAGAGTTACCGGGTACCGCCCTTTCTATCGTCCCGGTTAACCAGGACGATGTGAGGGAGCAGGCAGGTTTCTCCAAGGATATGACGGACACAAGCTGGCCAATGGTTACGATTCTTACAAGTACAGAGCCGGACAAACTTATGCCGGGAAGTAATATGAATATTTATGAAGCAGCCGTGAAACTAAGATCGTTGGAAAATGGTTTGCGGCTTGCCGGAGAAACCGGATATGTCCGGTTGTCGATCGAATGTACATATCTTGGCATGACACAGAAATTCATTGACAGCGCAGAATTAGGCACAGGACGTAGGAATTTTTTGGACTATCTCGATGTATCGCCGGATCTATGCACTTACTTAAAGCGGCACGTACAGATCTTGGAAGTCATGACATTAGCCAGAAACGAAAATGCAGTAGGAAAGACTGGCACGTTACGACAGCAGCGGTACGAGGATATGATCTACGAATGGGCGGAAAACTGTAGACTGGCGCTTAACTATCAGAGCAATCCGCAGATACCGAAACCGCCAGAATATGATCCAAAACTTATACGACAATATGAAAATTGGGAGGTGACAAGAGGATGATTTTTAATGCAGAAGAAAATGAGCTGATTGCATGCTATATGCCGGTGGATGATCGATTAGCGTTGATCAAGTCTATCGTAAAGGACACGGCAAATATGGACGAGGATATCCGGATGATCGCGGAAAGCGCAGTTGATAAGCTTGCGCGGATGAGTGACATGGATTTCATACAGATGGCGTTTTTGCATGCAGTGTAGGAAGAAAGGAAAGGGGGAAGCGGGATGGCGTATGTGTCTAACGAAGATCTAAAAAGGGCACGTGAGATGGATTTACTTACGTATAAACAGAGTTACGAACCGTGGGACTTAGTGAAACTAAAGGATGGATATTATCAGCTCAAAAGTCACGATAGCCTGAAGATTAACTATCACAATGGAAAGTGGTTGTGGAATTGGTGGAGCCAGGGCGTGGGTGGCAGGTCAGCACTTGATTATCTGACGAAAGTGGAGGGAATGAATTTGGTTGATGCAGTCGGACAGATTCTCGGCCAAACAGCCGTAAAAGAGCCGGTTATCCCGCAGGATATACCAAAGGAAAAAGAACAGGGCTTATATATACCAGAACGGTCAAAAAACAAAGATATGATCTATGACTATCTCTGCAATCAGCGGGGTATCGACCGGGAGATCGTGAAGGACTTTGTAGATAGAGGCGAAATTTATCTGACCAATCAGCATGCAAATATCGCTTTCGTCGGTCACGACGCATACGGCAACGTGAAGCTTGTTGCGCTGCGTGGAACGAAAGGCGAGTTTAAGAATACAACAGCCGGCTCTAACCGGCGGTTCCCATTTCAGGCACGCGCGGAAGACTGGGATATAAGAAACAGCGTGGTGCATGTATTTGAAGCGCCGATTGACATGCTAAGCTATGCGACCTTGATGAAGCAGATGGGAGTTGACTACAAAGGACACAACATGATTGCTCTCTGCGGAATCTATAAGCCGAGGGAAAATCTAGCAGAAAGCAAAATCCCGGTTGCGCTGCAGCAGCACTTCAACGAATTGCCTTATACAAATACGGTGTGTCTGCACTTAGACAATGATGGACCGGGGAAGCTGGCAGCCAGGGCACTGTCACTGGTGCTCGAAAAAGACGGCTATAAGGTATATAACCAGCCACCACCGGAAGGATACAAGGATTGCAATGATTACCTAAAAAATGGCGCACCGATCGGGCGGAAAAAAGAAGAAAGGCAGGTGATACGAGGTGAATAGAACAAGACAGAAAATGGTACAAAAGCACATTGAGGTAACAGACTATGAAAATAGGGCATTAAAAGCGTTGATGGAAAAAGGCGGATACCGGAAGGAAGCGCATCTGATAAGAGATCTGATCATGAATACCATCCCGATCGAGCTTCCGAAGGAAACCTTCGATGCACTTACAACAGAGCTGCATAAGATCGGGGTTAATATCAACCAGATTGCGCACGTGGCAAATGCAACCGGGCTTGTCAATGCATATGAATACGCAGAGGAAGCAAAGAAGCTGGATGAACTTTGCTTTACTATACAGAAAAGCGTCTTAGAACCGTTCCAGAGACGAGAGGTAGACGATCTAATCCATGATCTGCAGTGGTATGATTTCGGCGATTTGGACAGGAACATGCGGAGCATCGAGATCCGGGCAGAGCTTATATCCATGCTTAACGCAAAGGACAGGGAGCGTGAGGATGGCAGTAACTAAGATCTGGACGATCCATGAGGGCTCAGACATTAAGCAGGTGCTTGATTACGCAGCGAATGAAGGTAAGACAGTCTTAAATATCCATGTGGAGACAGATGAGACATACAACCAGATAGAGCGCCAACAGTTTCAGGACGTCATCGATTATACGATGGCGGGATACCATGACGAAAATGACGACATGGCGAATGTACTTGATTATGCAGCGAAAGGAATCAAAACAGAGCAGAAAAAGTATGTGTCCGGCATTAACTGTTCACCGGAATATGCCAGAGACCAGATGATGTTAACCAAGACACATTATCACAAAAAAGGCGGCATTCTGTTATGGCATGGATACCAGAGCTTTAAGCCGGGGGAAGTGACGCCGGAGGAAGCACATAAGATTGGGGTGGAGCTTGCACAAAAGCTGTGGGGCGAGGATTACGAAATCTTGGTATGTACACACCTTGACACTGCACATATCCATAATCACTTCGTTATCAATAGCGTTTCCTGGCGGACAGGCAAAAAGCTGGATGTACGCTGGAAAGATATGGCAAGAGAATCCGACCGGTTGTGTCGGCAATATGGAAAAAGCGTCGTAGAAGAACCTAAGATGAAAGGAAAACATCATGCAGAATATCAGGCGGAGCAGGAAGGTCGTCCGACATGGACGACAGCGATTAAGCAGGACATCGATGAGTGTATTGCAGAAAGCCGGAGCCTGCAGGAGTTTTTCGCTACGTTAAAAAGCCGTGGCTATACGATAAAAGCAAACGCGAAATACTTCACATTAAAGCCGCCGGGAAAGGAACGGTTTGTCCGGATCGACCGAAGGCTTGGAGAAGCATATTCATTGGAAGGAATTGCAAAGCGGATCGGGGAGCAGGGATTTTCACAAGGTAAGGAATCTGCAGGAGCTGCGGGAGCACGACAGGACGAAAAAAGAAAAACGAAGCGTACATATGCAGAGCGACCGCGATACAGAATTACCGGATTTAAGGCACTGTATATACGTTATTGTTACATGCTTGGATGTTATCCCGGAAAGCATATGACAGCAAAACAGGTTAACTACCTGTACCGGGAAGATCTAACGAAGCTTAGAAAAATCCGATCCGAAACAAAGTTCCTGTGTAAGAACAAGATCGAGACGCTGCAGGATCTGGTTGACGTGGAATATGAGCTAAAACAGGACTTGACGCGATACCAGAACGAAAAGCAATATGTCATAAACCGGCTGCGGTCGGCAAGTGGAGATGAAAAGCTGGCACTGGACGAAAAAAAGAATTATCTAAATGAAAAAATTAAAGACTGCAGAAAAAGGTTGTACTGGTGTAAGGATATCAAAGAGAACAGCCAGAAGATGAAGGATAAAGTACAAAAAGTAAGAGAATTGGAAAGGGGGCGTGAGCATGAACAAAAAGAGCGAGAGTTGTAAGCTGCAGGATGACTGCTTTGCGTATCACGAAAAAACGGATCGTTGCATGGCACTAAATGCACTTTACTGTAAAAAAGAGCAGTGTGCTTTTTATAAGAAAAAATCAGGGAAGAAGGGATAAGAATGGAAGGATCAAGAGAAGCTGAGATGATCGTGACGTTTGCTCTTGAGGGTATCAATTACGCTTGTCGATTATCAGGTGCATTTGCAAAAAATATCGCAGCAATGATTGCAGCCGTTGCAAAAACACCGGGAAATTCGCCCGGAAAAACACGGATGAAGCAGCTTATGCAGTCCGGCGAACCGCTTGACTATTACGTCGTGCCGGAAGCCAAGATGAAGGAATTTGCTCAGCTTGCGAAAAAATACGGTATCCAGTACTGCGTGGCGATGAATCAGGATGGCGCATATGATCTTGTCGTCAAGAAAAGCGATAGTCCGAGAATCAACCGGATTGCCGAGCATTTGGGAATCGGACAGGTTCAGGGTGGTATCAACATGGATGTGAACGAAGAAGAAAAGGCAAATGCTACGAATATCACCCCAGAGCAGGAACTGATGCAGGACATGATGAGCCCCAACAAGAACGAAAGAGAGCAGACTGAGCCAAATTTCGACCAGGAGCTGTCGGAGGAAGAACCAGTATCTGGCAGCTCATCAACCAGTTTTAATCAGCGCGAGAGTGTGATGGATCAGGTCAACAACTACCAGCAGGCACAGGAAAGCGCACGTGACATGTTCGCGGGAGCGAGAAGTTTACGAGAAGCATCTATGAGTGATCTGCCGGACGGAGCAGAGCCGATTGTTGTCGATATCGGCTGGGACAGACCGGTGACGAGATACAATGAAAACGGAGAGCAGCTTTTCCGGGGCAAGACTGCAGAACAGATGAACGACATTGACAAGATCCAATATATGGTCGATCAAGAGATGCTTGTAAATGGAAAATTATCAGAGCATTTTATCCGGCAGATGTATGTATCGGGATACAGAGTTGATGAAAACGGAATTGTATCACGGGATGACGGCGTGAAGCTTACGAGTAAGGAACGTCAGATGATCGCGGATATGATGCGTGAACCGGAACGAGGGAGAACAGCAGAAAAGTCAATGCTTGACACTGCAGCAGCGACGATTAAGGAGGTGAAGAATCATGAAGCTAGACAATAACTGGATCGGACAGATGGCGAAATGGACGTTATCTGATCCTGAAGCATTAAAAATGTATCTGGATATTATATCGAAATGTCCGGATTATTCAGTCAATAATCAGCTATTACTCATGTACCAAAGTCAAGAACGTCCATTTACAATGCTGAAAGCGCAGGACACCTGGGAAAGACAGGGCGTTACGATCAACCAGACAGCCGGTGCATATTCCATCTGGGAGCCTGACAAGGACGAAAATGGAGAGGTAATCTATCTTGAAAACAGCCGGGAACCTGCCGGGTATCACTATAAGTATATGTACGATGTTAATGATACCAATTACAGTTATCAGCCTGTTTCGCCAACAAGCGAGCAGGCACTTGAATCACTACTTACTAGAAACGAAATTCCGATCAGCGTAGTGGACGAAATAAAAAATGTAAGCGGCGCACGTGCGATGTATTCTCCGAAAGACAAGGTAATATATGTTGTTCGGTCTGGGAAGGTTCCCGCAGACGAATTTTTTACAGCGATTGCGACAGAAATGGGGCATGCGATATGTCATAGTCAGATGAAGGACACAACAATGACTTATAACCGGGCACAGTACCATTTTACATGTTGTACGGCAGCCTATGCGCTTGCAACCAAGTACAATGTCAGTACGGCTGCGGTAAATATTGACAATCTTCCTGATCGATTGATCAAAATGGGCGAACGTGCAGCAAAGAATGAACTGACACGCCTTGCACGGATCAATAAGACAATCGACGGAGATATCCGAATGCCGATGGAGAAGATATGTATGAGAGATGCACAGATGGAGCAGGAGGTCGATCGCCATGCTGCAGGAACGTAGAAAAACGCTGGTGCTTGTACTGGTGTTGACATATCCGTTTATACTATACGGATTGATCCGGGCAGCACCATTCATAACACACAATGGTTTAAGTTATTTTATCGATAATCTGGAACGAGATTTAAGCAGACATCCGTTTCGGATTTTTTTTGTGAAGCAAACGCCAAAGATCGTGCTGATCGGGACTGCAATATACTTCTTTATAGGGGTTATGATTTGTGATTCATTAAAGAACACCAGAGATGGTGAAGAGCAGGGATCATCCCGATGGGCGACAATCCAAGAAATCAATCGAAAATATGCTGCGAAAGAAATAGTATTTCCCGGAGTTCCAAAGGAGATGCAGAACATGATTCTTACCAGTCAAGCAAGGCTTGGATTTGATTTTTATAGGCATGGAAAAAATGGAAATACAATTATCTTCGGTGGACCCGGTACGTGGAAATCAAGAGGTTATATTATACCTAATATCATGCAGATGAATTGCAATTTGGTTATAACCGATCCAAAAGGAGAGCTTGCAAAAAAATGTGGGGATATGCTCAAGAGAATGGGATATCGAGTCATTGTATTCGATGTGTCTAAGCCGGAAAAATCTGCATGTTACAATCCATTTGTATATTTCCGAAATGACATGGATGTGCTCGATTTTGTCAACAACTTTTTTGCTTCACAGGAGCAGAAAAACACCCAGAAAATGGATCAGTACTGGGATGAAATGGCGAAAAATTTGATGATGGCTTTTTGCTTTTTGTTATATCACGAAGCGCCGGAGGAAGAGCAGAACTTAGCGACAGTTTTGCAACTTCTTCATGCTGCGGAAATTTCAGACGAGGATGGTTTTATGTCGCCGGTTGACATGATTTTTGCAAAGCTTGAAAAAGAAAAGCCGGGGCATATTGCAGTGGGTTACTATAAGGATTATCACAAGGGCGGTGCGAAAACACTGCAGAGCATTCAGTCTACTTTATCGTCCAAGTTAGCGTATTTCAATATGGAGGCATTACAAAAGCTTACAATCACAGATGATATCGATATACGAAGCTTTGCAACGCAAAAGACAGCATTGTTCTGTGTAACGCCGGACAGCAAGGCAAGCTTAAACTTCTTGATTGGCACATTATATCAACAAATGTTTCAGCAATTATATGATCTTGCAGATGATGTATACGATGGACCATTACCGATGCACATTCGATTCCTGATGGATGAGTTTGCTAATATTGCATTACCGGACGATTATCATAAGATTTTATCAACAGCTAGATCTCGTAACATTTCGTTCGCGATTGTGCTGCAAGATAAGAGCCAGATTGAAAAGACTTTTGAGACATTGCATAAAACAATTCTGGGAGACTGTTCAGAATGGTTGTTCCTTGGCAGTAACGAAAAAGAGACTTGCGAATACTTCTCAGCATTGGTCGGTAAAGAGACGGTCATGTCAAGATCAACCAGTCAATCGCATGGTGTAAATGCAAATTATACTGTGCAATATACACCTACACAGCGAGATTTAATGACACCTGACGAAATGAGAAGAAAATCGAACAAGCTTGCAATCTTGATTATCGAAGGTGAAAATGCTTTAAGGGACGAAAAGTACAATATGAAACAGCACCCTAATTATTACATGATTGCCGAAGGTGATAATCTGACAAGAAAGGAAGATCCGGCGAAGATCTACGACTGGGGTAGTACTAAGCAAGCAAAGGCACATATGGAATGGCAGTGGAATATCTCCAAGAAAGACAGAGATAAAGTTGTCCGGGTGGATGAGATTGAAGCAGATGGCGTAGTTATGAGTGAAGAAGAGCTGTTGAATAAACTGGCAGCATAAGATTTGAACAGGAGGAAAAAATTTATGGATAGAAAATTAAAAATGAGAAAGAACGTGATCTTATACATGTTCAGTATGTTAGCAGTCCTTATGGGCTGCTTTTTTTATGCACCGAAGGAAGTGAAAGCTGCAGAACCGCAGGGAGCGCAGATCAGCGCACAGGTACAGACGGTGGCATATAGCAGTGACATTCCAGAAGAAGTAAAAAAACCAATGGAAAAAGGAAAAAATTTGACCGCCTATATAATAGCTACGATAGGGTTCATAGTTTTGGCCGTAGGCTTGTTGATGGAGGTTATCGCTTGGTTCGGACATCAGAATGACATGAAAATTCAGGGATTGGTTGCAATTGGAGCCGGTGCATTGCTTGGAAGTGCAGGAGCAATCGCAGCTTGGCTTTTGAGTTAGGAGCCTGCCTATGAATTGGATATTAGCGACGCTGCAGGCGTCCATTGCATTTTTTGATGCGTGGATGAGCCAGTTATATGATGTGCTGATGCTTGATCCCATATCGTACCAGAACGGTACGATATGGACCACCGTCAGCAAAATCTATGATGCGCTTATGGGACCTGCAGTGTCTATATTAATCATCGGATTTTATATCGCACTGATTCATGACAGCGGCGAATTTATTAAGACCAGACATTTTGGATCTGTTGGATGGACGTTTATTCTTCTATACATAACAGCTTCGCTGCTGCTGGGCGGGAAGTACATATTGCTGTTGATTTTCTGGTGTTTCAAAGAGATCCTGCAGACGGTAACCGGCCCGAACGGAACGAACTTTCTGGATTTATCCTGGGTGGAGCTGCCGAAGCAGGTCAAACTTGCCACGTCCGGACTTGGAGCAACGAAAGCAACGCTGTTTTTTATAGTTGTGCTGATATTTGCATTGGTAATTATGGTGTGTTCCTTCACGATCATTATGGTTGTATATGGACGATTATTTAACATCTATCTTCATCTAGCGGTTGCGCCACTTGCACTTGCGTGTGGTGCTGCAGGACCGTTTCGGAGCACGTTTGTATCATATCTGAAATCGTTTGTTGGTGTGTGTCTGCAGGGCGTCGTCATCGTGATTGTCTGTATGGTATTTTCCGCTTTTGCGAATAACTTTGATTTTAATACCGTGCAGACATCCGACCAGCAGATAGTTGAATTAAAAGAGGATATGACCGAAGAGGAATTTCAGGCATGGTGGGAGCAGTGGGGCATGGACAACAAGGAGCTTGAGGCAAAGAAAGCAGAAGTACTCTGGACGTACCTGTCGCAAATGCTTTTCCTGTATCTGATTATGGCAGGCATGATCAAAGGAGCGGATAACTTTATTCACCAGAAGCTGAATTTATGATTATAAAAATATGACATGCCGCCATGTATCCGCGTGGCGGCAGGAAAGGAGAGTTATGTTAGAAGCAAAACCAAATAAAGAGATACTAAAGATAAAAACATCGATGCTTGGATTTACACCGGGGCAGGTGGCATGCGTAACGGTCGGGCTGATCGCCGGATCAATTACCTACTTTGTCCTCCCGGTACCGGACTTTTGTAAAATTCCGGTAATCTCGGTAGTCGTCGTTTTCATCTGCAGCTTTGGATTCGTAACTATGGATGGAATGAACGTAGGACAGATCATACAGGCGATGTTTTCCACATGGCGGATGAACAGAAATCCGCTTGTACTTAGAGGAAGGAGGGAAGATTATAATGGCAGTGACAACAGTAATGCAGTACGACCTGTCGAAAGACCGGACGAAAATAACAAGAAGTCAAGACATCATACCGATTAAACAGATCTGTGAAAATGGCATGTTTAAGCATGCCGGGAGCAGATGGAGCATGACATATGATCTGAGGGATATCGATTATAATTCTGCAGGCAATGAGGATCGGAAAAAGGTATATGACAGCTGGAAGGAATTACTTAACTCCCTGGACAGCTCCAAGGCATCCATGAAGATTACGCTGCTTAACCGGAGGATGAACAAGAAAGACCGGCTGCAGCAGACACTTCTACCAACAACAGTTGGAGATGGGTATGATCATATCCGGACGGCATATAACCGGCTTCGATATGACGACATTGAAGGTGACAAGGGATTTATCCAGGATAAATTCATCACGTTTTCTACGGAAAAGAAAAATCAGGAAAAAGCGGAAAGCTATTTCAGCCGGATGGAGCGTGACCTAAATAAAAAGTTTTTGACGTTTGATTCAGGAATCAAGCGTCAGAGTATCTACCGGCGCGGAGAAGTGCTGCACAGCTTCCTGCACGCGGGAAGGGAATCGGAATACAGCTTCGCATGGGATCCGGATAAAGGTGCAAGAACAAATACAAGGAAGTTTATTGACCGGTTAGCACCTGATATGTTCCGACCGCATGCAGATTATTTTGAGATGAATGATATGGTCGGACGGACGATGATGCTCCGTACGTGGGGCGCAAGCATCCGGGACGACTTTTTCACGCGACTGGCAGATGTGCATACCAATCTGGTTGCGACGAGTGATATTGTCGCCGTATCCAATTCAGAGGCACGAAAGCTGATTGAGCGGAAAGATGACAGCGTAGAGACAAGTGCTAATCTTTGGTCCGACAAGCGGAGCGTACGTGAGGGAGCTGCAGAACGGCTTCCAAGACAGATTGCAAAAGATCGGAAGGTAATCGATGCGTATAACAACGCGATGGACTACGACAATCAGAAGATGTTTTTAGTGCAGGTAATCGTCTGTTTCCTTGCGGAAGATATGAACCAGCTTGATGAATACACGGAAAGCATTCTGGACGTAGCAGGTGATTATAACTGCGAAATGTCGTATATGTATTTCCAGCAGTTAAAGGGGCTGATGGATGCGCTGCCGTTTGGCGAGAGGACAATCCAGTACCTCCGGGACTGTGACACAGATACCACCGCGATCATGCTGCCGTTTAATTCCGTGCAGCTTAACCAGAGCACCGGTATTCCGTATGGAAAACACGAAGAAACGAAACAGCAGCAGTGGGTAGACCGCACAAAGCAGGGATCCGGGCATGAGTGGATATTAGGTAAGACCGGCTTTGGAAAATCTGTCGATGCAAAGCTCAAAATATTATATGAGGTTCTTTTAACGCAGGGGGACAGCATCATACTGGATCCCGATGGCGAGTATGCACCGCTTGTCTATGCGCTTGGCGGACAAGTGATCGAGGTCGGCGTGGATCACATCAATGTGGCCGATATATCTGCAGACTATGGTTATGTTGACGAATCACGGCAGGACAATCCTGTGACGAAAAAAAGCAACCTGATCCTGTCCTTCATGGAAGCAATTCTGGATGATGGCACAAAGTTTGGTGAGACAGAAAAATCATTGGTCGATCGTGCTGTACGTACGCTTGCCGATGGTGTGATGAGCGGAATGTATCTGCAGATGACGCTTATGGATATCTATGAGATGCTTTTACAGTATCAGGAACCGGCTGCAAAGCAGCTTGCACTTGCGTTAGAGCGGCATATCAAAGGATCCTTTAATTCCTTTGCTTTGCCGACAGACGTACAGATACAAAGCAGGCTTGTATGTTATGACTTATCGAAGCTTAATAAGCAGGAAAAAGATGCGGGCATGATCGTTGTTATGGATCAGATCGATCAGAGACTGATCTATAACCGGAGACTTGGAAAGGCGACATATATAACTTTCGATGAAATGGATTATTTCTTCAAGCACTCTGCAGCAACGCTTATCATCGAGGATTTCTTTGAGCGTTGTAGAAAATGCGGCGGATTCTTACGAGCAATCGTCCAGAACGTCACGAAAATCCTGCAGAATCCGGCTGCGTCTACGATGCTTAAAAACTCTGAAAATGTAATCATGTTCAAGCAGGATCACCTGGATGCGGTACAACTGGCTGATATGTACAGCTTGTCCGGAATCCAGATCCGGAAGCTTGAATCAGCAGAACCGGGACATGGAGTTGCGAAGATCGGAAATGTCATATTTACACTGGATGATACGATTCCGGAAGATTCGGAAATCTATCAGCTTGTTAATACTACAGTCGTAAAAAGCGCATAGGTGGTGGTTACATGCTTGTGAATACACAGAGAGATACGGATATTGTATCTGTATCAAACCGGACGGAACAGGAAGAAGAAAAAGAAAGCTGGACGCGCGAAAAAGCACTGGAACGAAATAAGAAGCAGGAAAAAAAAGAAGAGACGGTGACGGAATATCCGGACACCGTCGATGCTCTGCACGAAAAGATTTTATCAATCCAACAAGGAGAAAAAAATCCGGAGAACGCTGAAGAATCCGGAAAAAACTATGTTGTAACAAAAGGAAAGACAATAAAAAGAAAGCCTACAGATGAAGTTCTATGTGTAAATTCAAAAGTAACAGGAGCAGTGAAAGACAGTGTACAGGAGTTTGCTGGTCTTTCGCTTTCGGATGCGGAATATGCCGGGCGTCAGAACCGGTCAGACAGTGATCCTGACTATGCCGGAATGAGTGTGATCCGAAGATCTGCGAAAGCAGTATCCGGCTTTGTGCTGAAAGAAATACTGCTGCTTGTAAAAGCAATCGCAACAGCCGTTGGAAAGCTAGTACTTGTATCGATTGGTGCGGCAATTATTGTTGTAACAATCGCTGCCGGTGTTCTTCACTCCATATCCGGCACAGAGGATGGAGCCGGGGAAGCTGCAGCACAGTATGACTATCACAGCTATAACCAGCACAACTATACAGGACAGGCAAACAAAGCATGTGGTGTGACGGCTGCAGCCTCTGCTCTGCGGAGTTTAGGGCTGCAGATCACACCAGATATGCTGGAGCAACACAATAATGGTCTTGTAGGGCTTTGGTATGGCGCGGATGCATGGGTAAACAATCATTACCCGGTAAAAATAACAAGAGGGACGGTATCTGCAGAGACGATCGATGAGGCGCTGCAGCATGGATCGTTGTGTGTTGTTTACTTACATAATAATTGCGATGTGAGTTCCGGGAGCAGCCAATGGAATACCGGAAGAAACGTATCCGGAGGCGGCTGCCACTGGATCACTCTGATCGGGTACACGGAAGCCGGGTTAATAGCTGCACTTGATCCTGCAGATGGAACCGGCAACGAGGAATACTGCAGGGCAGAAAACTGTGAGGGCGGCACGACCGATAAAGCAATATCAATGGATGAGGTCATGGAAAGCTGCAGTAATATCTATGTGATTACCCCGACAGAAACAAGGACGGATGATGAGAAGCTGCTTGCAGCATTAATCTATAGCGAAGCCGGAGCATCCTATGAGGACAAGCTTGCTGTCGGAACAGTTGTTATGAATCGATTAGATATGCAGTATGGCGGAGCACTGACACTAGAGGATGTCATATACGCACCGAACCAATTTGAGGGCACAAAGACAGCGAATTTCCGGAATGCGCTTTCAAACGGAGCACCGGCACAGTGCCAGCAGGTGGCATATGAGATACTTCACGAGGGAAAACGTTCAGACAAGATTCCTTCAAGCTGCGTGTCCTTTATGGCATTATCAATTAGCGAGAGCGAGATGCGCCGGAGAACCGGCTGCACACAATTTATTATTATAGATCAGCGTTTCGGCTGGTAGCGGAGACGGTTTAATTCCGGGTTCGATTCCCGGAACTCTGCTTTGTGATGGCACACGGGAAGGACAGCAGCCTGGAGTGCCATTATGCAAAATGACGGGATCAGGAATTTGATCAACCGTCATTTTTTGTGCACTTTTTCAAAAATTCAGCTTAAATATGCCAAGGGATAAGTGCACCCTTTTTTCAGGAATGCCTGGGGACAGTCTGCGGTCATGTTCCCCCTTCCCACACCCTACCCCCTCATACCGGGATGTTTACCGGAACGAAAGAATGAGAGAAAAAGATAGATAGTGGCATAATGTAAAAGAAAGAACAGATAGAGAAATCAGATAATTATGCAGCCTATCCAGATCATATACATGGATAGGCTGTTTTTTTGTGCCTGAATTTTGTACAGGAATATATTTTCGATTTTGAACCCTTTTATTTTCGTCCAGGTTCTCGAAAAGTGTATTTGACCAGTTTTACATTCCCACATTGAGCAAGCAGGGGATTGGTGTACATTGTATGAATACAATGTACCCAATCCCGCTTGTTGGGGAGTTCCCCAATCCCCCGGAGAATGAAAAAAAGGAAAGTGTAGCTGCGCTGCAGCATAGAAAAACCGGAACGAAAAGAAGCGCTGCGGAAATCTACATACTTAGAAAAAAATCGAATTTGTACATTTTTAGAAAAAAAGAAAGTCTGATACAATAAAACATGCAAGGGGCTGATTGGCATACCCTTGCATGTTCCTTGATAAGTAAATAAGTCACAGCGATGTTTAATTCACCCATTAGCCCGCTGATTAACTTATTTTGATTCAGTTCGTTTTCGAGTATATCATAAAGTCTGTTGATCTTGAAAATGTATGAATGAGAAAAGCGAAAAGACGGTGATTCAACCGGAAGATACGGAGCGATGAAGGGGCTGGCAACCATGAGATCGGGAGCCTTTGGAAGGATAATGATACTTGGCGTGGAAACTAAAGCACGTCCTGTGGGGACACAGATGCCGGATGGCATATGTCGGAGTGAGGGATGAAGCTCCGGATCGCGATGGACTATAAATTATATATGGGTTGAAGACAGGGATAGTGGTCTTAAAACCACTATCCTTTTCTTTACCAGAAATGTTATAATTCCGTCAGGAGGAAATGAATATGAAGTACAATTACGAGAAGATCTTGACTGTCGGATTTAAGGATATTGAGAGACAAATCTATGATGCAGTATGCAGAGCAGCAAGGCAGATCACAAAAGATTTGTTAGAACAGCTTGACAAACACCTGATGAATACCAGAGATAAAAAGAGATATGCAAATAAACAGATACGGAGAGCAACGGTTAAGACAGTATATGGGGAAGTCGAATATAACCGGCATATGTATTACGATAAAACAGATAATCGGTATCTGTACTTGCTAGAAGATAATCTGCAGATGGAAAAAATTGGAACCGTATCAGCAAATCTGGCACAGGTAATAGCGGAAGCCGCGGTAGAAATGCCATATCGAAAAGCTGCAGAATTGATATCACAGACAACCGGACAGACAATCAGCAGTCATGGAGCATGGAACGTCGTGCAAAAGATTGGGGAAGAAATTGGTCGGGAAGAAGAAATAATGTTGAATGAAATGGAAGAAGAGACAACCAGAGGAGAGACAGAAAGCCCGATCATCTTTATGGAAGCGGACGGCGTATATTTGAATATTCAAAAGAATAAGAAAAAAGCAAAATCACAGGAAATGAAGCTAGCTACCGTCTACACCGGATGGAGCAAGGACGGCAAAAAATTAGTTAATAAGAAAGTGCTTGCCGGAATGGCAGGATCAATGAAATTTAATACGAAAACTGAAGCGCTCATTCAGAGTGTTTTTCATATAGAAGCAGATCAGGTGCGCGTGCTAAATGGCGATGGCGCGGCGTGGATCAGTAACACATACAACCCGGAACGAATTTTCCAACTGGATCGGTTCCATATCGTAAAAAAAATCAGATCAGCAATTAAGGTAAAAAAATTTGCAAATCAGATACTTGGAAAAATGATGTCCGGAGATTACAGCGGTGGTCTGCAGGACATAGAGACATATATCAACAGTATTGACGATGGTCAACATAAAAAAGAATTAAAGGATGTAAGAGATTTATATAAATATCTTACAAACAATATCGATGGACTTCCGCGCTGGCAGGAGCAGCTTATGACACTTGGGATTGATCTGCAGGCACCGGAAGGACAAACATATAAAAACATGGGCGTGCAGGAGAACCAGAACTGCAGCCTAATCACTAAACGGATGAAGGGACGTAAGATGCGCTGGTCAGTCGAGGGAGCAGATAATCTGGCAAAGATTATCTATACCCGCGAAAACGAAGATCTCGAAAAGATCATTGAAAAATACGATGGTGTGATTATTCTCCCGGATGATTACGAAAAAGAGATTCAGATCTTATCTGCAGATAAAGTTCAGAAGGTAATCGGATCCGGAAGCAGATATATAGAGATCCTGCAGGGCGGGCTTCCGGTGCTTGGAAGCCCAATTGGGAACTATACAGATGCAATTAGAAAAATGAGCATGGTATAAAAACTGATTGTACAATCACTTGTAATAAGTTATAATGACAGTGATAAGTTCATTCAGTTCAAATATATTTTCCTTGATGATTAAAATTTGTTTTTGATTCGGATTTCTCACCGAAAAAACAGTCCGTCGAAAATGACGGATATGCAAGGGAAATAAGCCCCCACACTTCGGTAACACATTCCTTCAAAACTCTAGTGTTGTTTTTTTAAGTACATTGTGTTAATATATATGCACAATCTTATTTCTAAAAGGAGAAATAATTATGATCGATTAATAATTTACAATTAAACATTTACAATTAAAAAGTTGGTTATGCAATTTTTTATAAAGCATCATTTGAATTGGTGCTTTATTTTTGTCATTTTTATGCAATTTAAATAATAAATTAGAAAGATAATCATAAACTATAAACTAACTAAGACACCAATTACGGTGTCTTTTTTAATTTCAAGAAAACGAGGTAAAAATAAATGGAAGATAAAAAGGATAAAAAGATTCGTCTACTTAGCGATGAAGTAGATAGATTGCGTAAGGAAAATGAAGCGATGCGGAAGGAAAATGCTGAGCTACAGGGGAAAGTGAATGAGATGAGTACATGGGGAAATATCACGAATGCATTGACCTTTAAAGAGTATGAGAAAAAAATGAAGGATCAAATTGAAAAAGCAAAGAGGCTTTGTTCATTATACGAACAACTTATAGAGAAGCAGAAGCGATATATGGAAAAGGAAGAAATAAAATTCCAAGAAGCAACGGATAAAGCTATTGCTGATTTTGAAGGAGCATTAAAATAGAAATAATAAATTGTGGAAGGGCAGAGATATATTTTCTGCCCTTAATTTATGTAAGGAGATGATTTATATAGATAGTATTGCAACATTGGATAACAAATTTTTGCTAAATATTAAGGAGGCATCTCAATTATTTGGTATTGGTGAACACCGGTTGAGATCTATTGTGTCTGAAGATTATGGATGCAAATATCATCTAACTCTTGGAAGAACAATCAAAATAAAACGGCAACAATTTGAAAATTATTTAAATCAAGTAGAGCAAATATAGATATATGTGAAATAGACAGAGGTTTTTGGGTGTGCTATAATGTGACACATGATGCACATTTAAGGCACTCTTTATTTGATAGGAGGCTGGAAAATGGCAAATAAAATTGTTTCAGAAAAGAACAAGCCAGCACGAAAAAAACTGCGAGATAATGAATATTATAATCCTAAGACAAAGCGGTATGAATATCATTATACAGACTGCCTAGGAAAGAAGAGGGTAATAAGTTCATATAGGCTTGAAGAAACAGATCAATTACCAAAAGGTAAGAAATCGTCGAAGAGTTTACGGGAGAAGGAGGCTGAACTAACAGCACAACTAGATAATAGTATAGATATTGATGGAGCAAAACTTACTTTATTAGAAGTAATGGATAGATATTTGCAGTTTCTTTATAATAGGAAGAAGTTAGCTCATAATACAAAGGTTGGATATAATGTTACAGTGAATACGCTCAAACAATATAAGTTGGGGTATATGGAGATTGGAAAAATCAAACCAGAGCATTGTGAAGATTGGCTAGTTGATATGAAAAAGAAATACAGGGGTTCATCTATTCAGACACAAATTAGTCTCATAAAACGGGTGTTTGAGTATGCAATAGATCGCGATTATGTTATCAAAAATCCATTCCGCGGAATTACAACGGATAGAAGCGATAGTAAAAACATGGAAGCAATCTCTGTTGAGGATATGAATAGATTCCTTGAATTCTGTTCTAAAGATACAAATAGCGCACATTGTTATGATATGATTTATGTGCTATTCTGGACAGGTTTAAGAGCATCTGAATTATGTGGTTTGACGCTTGATAATATTGATATGAGTAATAGGCTTATTAAGGTAGAAAAACAGTTGCAATGTATTAATCATACGCATGTTGTTCTGCCAACGAAAACAGCTAAAGGATACCGAACAATACCGATGACGGATGGAGTATATGAATGCTTTGAACGTATATTAAAAAATCGCTATCTTAAAGGCGATATTGAGCCTGTGTGTTATGATGAGCGCGGAAATGCATATGAAGGATTTGTATTTCTGGCAACAAGAAGTAGAAAAACGATTGTGCGATCACACGTGGAAGAATATCTGGCAAACTGTATTAAGAGATTTAATAATGCAAATTCAGATAATCCAATAAGAAAATTTGAACCGCATATTTGCAGACATAGCTTTGCGACAAATTTTCAGTATTTACCTCCTAAAACATTGCAATATATATTAGGACATAGTAAAATTTCAACGACGATGGATAACTATGTTGATGTAAAACCAAGTAGCGAACAATTATTACAGATCAATGTAGTAGCAAAGCAATTAATTTGTAATTAGTATGAAAGTTAGCGTACTAAATATTTACTAATTATGATGTGTAACGAAATGTAACAGATTGTAATAAAAAGTAACGAAATGCCATTTGAACATGGCTAAAATATAAGATAACACAATAAAAATGCTTGAATACAATGAGGATGAGACGATGATAGCAATTTTAGATTACGATGCAGGCAACATTAAAAGTGTAGAAAAAGCAGTGCATTATCTGGGCGAAGAAGCTGTTATCACGCGGGATAAGGATCTGATCTTATCGTGTGACAAGGTGATCCTGCCGGGCGTGGGAAGCTTCGGTGATGCGATGGGTAAGCTGCGGGAGTACAAGCTGGATCAGGTGATCTACGATGTGGTAGATGCCGGGACACCATTTCTTGGAATCTGCCTTGGCTTACAGCTTCTGTATAAGACAAGCGAGGAAAGCCCGGGAGCAACGGGACTTGGAATTTTGGACGGCGAGATTTTACGGATTCCAGATGCACCGGATCTGAAGGTGCCACAGATTGGATGGAATTCTCTCGATATCACACCGGGCGCAAAATTATTTGCCGGTGTGGAGGAACACCCATATGTATATTTTGTGCATTCGTATTACCTGAAATCGAAGGACGAAGCAGATGTTGCAGCGCGGACACACTATTCCGTGGAGATTCATGCATCTGTGGAAAAGGGAAATGTATTTGCGTGTCAGTTCCATCCGGAGAAGAGTTCGACGGTAGGACTGAAAATATTGGATAACTTTATACACTTATAAGAGACGGGGAGGAAGAGAGTATGCATACAAAGAGAATTATTCCTTGTCTGGATGTCAACAATGGCAGGGTTGTAAAGGGTATCAATTTTGTGAATTTGAAGGATGCAGGTGATCCGGTTGCTGTTGGTGCTGCTTATGATAAGGCAGGTGCGGATGAGCTTGTATTTCTGGATATTACAGCATCTTCGGATTCGAGAAATATCGTGATCGATATGGTGCGGAAGGTTGCGGAGACTGTATTTATTCCGTTTACGGTTGGCGGCGGTATCCGTACAGTTGATGATTTTAAGGCGATTTTACGTGAGGGCGCCGATAAGATCAGTATCAATTCCTCTGCTATCAATACACCACGGCTGATCAGTGATGCTGCAGACAAGTTTGGCAGCCAGTGTGTGGTCGTTGCGATTGATGCGAGAAGAAGAGAAGATGGAAGCGGCTGGAATGTGTTCAAGAACGGTGGACGTGTCGATACCGGACTTGATGCAATCGAGTGGGCGATGCAGGCAGATAAGATGGGCGCAGGAGAGATCCTGCTTACGAGTATGGACTGTGATGGAACAAAGGCAGGCTACGACGTGGAGCTGACCAGACTGATTGCCGAAAATGTATCCGTTCCGGTAATTGCGTCCGGCGGTGCAGGAACGAAGGAGCACTTCTATGATGCACTGACAGAGGGAAAAGCAGACGCAGCACTTGCAGCATCCCTGTTCCACTACAAGGAGCTGGAGATCATGGATCTCAAAGCATATCTGGCGGAGCGTGGAATTCCGATGCGTATGTAGCGATATACGACGGTGGAAGAAGGACTTAAAACATGATAACACTCATTGAAAATGATATTTCTCTGGAAGAGTATCTGACACTTCGGGAGAAAGTTGGCTGGAAGAAACTGACAGACAAGCAGGCGGCACATGCCCTTGCGAATTGTCTGTATAAAGTAAAAGCGGTCGATGCGGACGGACAGGTCGTTGGTATGGGACGTGTCGTTGGAGACGGTGCCGTGGTCTGTTATATTCAGGATCTGATCGTGATTCCACAGGTGCAGGCACAGGGCATTGGCTCGCAGATTATACAGAAATTAAAAGCGTATGTGGAATCTCTGCGGGAAGAGGAAAGCACGATGATGCTATGTCTGATGTGTGCCAAGGGCAGAGAGCCATTTTATGAAAAACATGGATTTATGCAGCGACCGACCGATGCACTTGGACCGGGTATGATTCAGTATCTGACAGAAAAATAAAGAATAAAACAAAAAATCCTCCCATCCGGGAGGTTTTTTGCTTTCTATCGAACTATGAGATTACTCAGCAAGATATGGCTTTAACGCTGCCATGATATCTTCTGTATCCTTATCTGTATGTACATTTAAGTCGATTGGCTTGGAAATATCCAAACTGAAAATACCCATGATAGACTTTGCATCGATAACATAACGACCAGATACTAAGTCAAACTCAGCATTAAAACCGCTGATGTCATTTACAAAGCTCTTTACCTTATCGATAGAGTTGAGAGAAATTTTAACCTTTAACATATAGAAACCTCCTTGTATATTATGAAAGCGAAAAATAATCTCAAAAATATATCTTTCGCACTTTTTTTATCTATGTTACTATAATAAAAGTTTACACTATAAAAGTCAAGAATCAGCAGGAGAAATTTGCGTAAAATGTATGTGAATATTTTAAATAAAAAAGTAGCAGTTTGCACACTTGGATGCAAGGTGAATCAATATGAGTCAGACAGTATGATGGATATTTTGAAGAAAAATGGATGCGAGATTGTACCATTTTCACAGTTTGCAGATGTGTATATCGTCAATACGTGTTCGGTCACGAATATGGCGGAGCGAAAGTCGAGACAGATGCTGCACCGCGCGAAAAAGAAGAACCCGGAGGCGGTCATTGTGGCAGCCGGATGCTATGTGCAGGCAGCCGAGGAAGCGTTGGCAAAGGATCTAGGCATCGATATTCTGATCGGAAACAACTGCAAGAAGGATGTTGCCCGTATCTTAAGTGAATATTATGAGGATACGTCCATGCATGAGGTTGTGATCGACATCAATCACACGAACGAATATGAGGAAATGACGCTCATAAAGCCGAACGAGCGATGCCGTGCCTATGTCAAGGTGCAGGACGGCTGTAATAATTTCTGCACGTATTGTATCATCCCATATACACGTGGCAGAATCCGCAGCCGGAAGCTTGCGGATGTCGTGCGGGAGGTAGAAGGGCTGGCAGTAGAAGGCGTACAGGAAGTCGTGATTACAGGAATCAATTTATCTTCCTATGAGGATGAGGATGGTGCATCGCTGCTGATGCTGTTACAGGCAGTTGCCAAAGTGAATGGTATTAAGCGTATCCGGATGGGATCGCTGGAGCCGCGTGTGATCACAGAGGAATTCCTGGATGGTATCACAGCGCTTGATAAGGTGTGTCCGCATTTCCATCTGTCATTGCAGAGTGCCTGCAATGAGACGTTAAAGCGGATGAACCGGAAATATACAATCGAAGAATATATGGAAAAATGCGAGATGATCCGCAGGGCATATGATCGTCCGGCGATCGCGACAGATGTGATTGTAGGATTCCCGGGGGAAACCGAGGAGGAATTTGCAACAACGGTGGCAAATCTGGAGAAGCTGAATCTCTATGAGATGCATGTATTTAAATATTCAAAGCGGAGCGGCACGATCGCAGCGACAATGGAGCATCAGGTGAGCGATGCAGTGAAGGAGAAGCGAAGCAATGTGCTGTTAGAGCTGACGGCGAACCAGAAGGCAGCATTTGAAGCACAGTTTTCCGGAGAGCTGCTTCCGGTGCTGATGGAGGAGTATGACTGTATCGACAAGGATGGAAAGCCGGCGTATGTCATGAAGGGACACACAGATCGTTATATCCTTGTGAAGCAGGAGACGACAAGAGAAGTCTGCGAGCAGAGTGTCAATACATTCGTGGATATTTTGTACCGGCCGGAGAAGTCGAAATAAGGATGTTGGATCATGGCATATGGACGTATATCTTTACGAAAATATGCCATGAATTAAAAAAAATTAAAAAAATTAAAAAAAATTGTTGACAACATGTTATATATTTGTTATAGTAACAAAGGTTTCAAGATGGTTCGTTGGTCAAGCGGCTAAGACGTCGCCCTCTCACGGCGAAAACAGGGGTTCGATTCCCCTACGAACTGCTTTTAAAAGGATACAGATTGTATCCTTTTTTTTTTCGCGATTTTCCCTTTCATAAGAAAAGAATCACTTGAAGAAAATGCCTCCGTGAGATATACTATACTACATATGATACAGAAGAAAGGGGTTAGTAATATGGCTGTATGTGAATCATGTGGAGCAAGGGTGCAGGATGGAATTACGATCTGTCCGGAATGTGGGCGCCCGGTGGTGAAGATGAAGACAAGTCTTGGGCTGAAAGGTGAGAACGGAAAGAAGCCGGTACAGCAAAGGGCATATACACCAACCGATGATTATGGTGACATCTATGATGGGAACAGTATCGGGGGAACAGATCCTGTCAAGATTACGAAGGAAGACGTAAAGGAATACAAAGAGCTGAACAAGAAACAGGGCGGCGGAAGCGGCGTCGGCAAAGTGTTTGGCACGATCTTCAAGTTCATCATATTTGCAGCAATCGTATTTGGTATTTATATGTTTGTGACAAAGGTTGTGTTAAAGCCGAACGGACCGGAGACTTATGAGGATGCAGTCAAAGCATTCCAGACAGCGGTCAATGAGGATGACAGTGAGAAATTACAGGCATTAGTACCGGAATACATAACAGCAAACAAAGCCTTGGTTGAGGAAATCTTACCATATGTGCAGGAGACAAACTACACATCGATCAAGATTATTGATACATCCATCTGGGGCACTTCTGAGGTAAATGCATTCAACGACAAGATCCAGCTGGAGCATGGTAAGACTGCAGATGCAAGAGAGGGTGTTACCCTGAAGCTTGGACTGCGTGGAACGATGAAGGATCGCAATGGCGTGAAGAGACAGTATCTGGAAGTAAATATTGATTTCATCAAGATCAAAGGCGTCTGGTATCCGGATATCGAAGAGGTACAGGATCAGTTGTTTAAACAGGATTAAGAAAAAGCCGGGAGCGAAAAACTTCCGGCTTATTTTTTTGACGGAGGAGTACATGGCGTTACAGTTTATCCTTGGCCCAAGCGGGGCAGGAAAATCAGAATATATTTACGAGGACATTATACGTCGGACAATGCAGGATGAGCGGGAAAATGTGATCGTGCTTGTCCCGGAACAGTATTCGCTGGAGATTCAACGAAAGCTTGTGCAGAAGCATCCGCGCGGTGGCAGCTTCCAGATTGACGTCATCGGGTTTAACCGGCTGGCATATCGGATATTTGATGAGCTGCATATCAAGCCGAAGAAGGTGCTGGAGGATTTCGGAAAATCTATGTTGCTGCGAAAGGCAGCACAGGAGCACAAAGAAGAGCTGTCTCTGTATGCCGGAAGTCTGGATAAGGCAGGATTTATCGACGAGGCAAAATCGTTGATGTCAGAGATCTACCAGTATGATATTCCACGGGAACGGTTGCGGGAGGCGTTACAGAAGCTGGACGATTCGGAGGAGGCACGTGTGCTTGCGAGAAAGCTGCAGGACATGCTGGTAATTTTCGATGCGTTTGAGGAGAAGAAAGGGCAGTCTTTTATCGTAGCAGAACAGATGCTGGAGCTCCTGACCGCGGCAGCGGAACAATCGGAGCTGATTGCAGGCAGTGAGATCGTATTAGATGGATTTACCGGATTTACACCGATTCAGTTGAATCTGATTTCCGTGTTGCTGCGCCGGGCGAAAAAAGTGACAATCGTATTGACGATTGACGCGGCAACCTATGAGAAAAAGCACGTGGCAGAGCATGAACTGTTTGCACTTACGAAGCAGACAATCGAGCATTTGCTGCTTACTGCCGAGCAGGCACATGTGGTTGTGGAACCGGCATTGTTCTTAGGAAAGGATGGCTGTAAACGGTGGAGCAAGGGACATCCGCTGGCACATCTGGAGCAGAATCTGTTCCGCTATCCGTACCGTGTCGGGAAAGACGAGGAACAGGCGATTACGATTACGGCGTATGATACGCCGGCACAGGAGCTGACCGGCGTTGCAGAACAGATTCGTACCCTTGTGATGGAGCAGGGCTATCGTTACCGGGATATTGCGATCGTGAGTGGAAATCTGGAGGAGACGGCGGAATTTGCGAAGCGGATATTGCCGCAATATGAGATTCCATATTTTATTGATATGACGATGCCGGTGAAGAATCATCCGTGTGTGGATGCGCTTACGCATGTGCTTCGAATCGTCGATGAGAATTTCAGTTATGACAGTGTGTTTGCGTTCTTAAAATCCGGAGTTGTAAAGTCGTTGGAACAATCGGAGATCGAGATGCTGGAAAACTACGTGCTGGCGCGTGGACGAAAGGGAATCCGGAGCTGGAGCCAGCCATTTCTAAACGGCGAGGATGACACCGTGGATGAGATGCGGCAGGTTGTGATGGAAATATTGCAGCCATTTTACAAGGCAGTCTCCGGTGGAAAAAAGAAGATTTCCGTGTTTGTCGAAGCCATCTATGCGCTTATGGAGACGCTTTCGATGGAGACGCAGTTTGAAGATGCCGGACTGTATGAGAAGGTGCGGCAGATCTTTGACAAGATGGTGGAGATCATGCCGGAGGACACGGTCAATGTACAGGAGTTTGAGGAACTGTTTGCCGTAGGAATGAAGGATGTCACACTTGGTATGGTGCCACCGACACTGGATATGCTCGTAGTCGGCGATATCACGCGAACCAGACTAGGTGATATCCGGGCGCTGTTTATTGTGGGTGTAAATGACGGCGTCATTCCGAAACGTGCCGGACGCAGTCAGATCATCAATGACCGCGAGAAAGAACGACTGGGTGCATTTGGTATCCATATGGCGCCGACAGAGCGGGTGAACAGCTACACCGAACAGTTTTACCTGTATCAGAACATGACGAAGCCAAAGGATTGTCTTCATTTATCCTATGTGTGTATGAGTGCCACGAATGAGACAATGCGGCCATCTTATATATTAGACCGGATTCGAAGAATTTTTCCGGACAAGAAGGAATTACAGGGACAGCGGATGGAGAACCGGATCGTGACAGACAAATCCGGGCTGGAGGTTTTAATCATAGGAATCCGGGAATTGCTCGAGGGTAATCACAGCCACGAGAAAGAGACACTGCAGTTATATAAGCTGTATCTGAAGCATGGAGATGCCCGGACACTCGAACGGATGAAACAGGCGATGCAGTACCAGAATCTGCCGGAGAAGCTGGCGGAACAGGTCACACAGCTGATCCGGTTACAGGATATGGCGATGTCCGTATCGAAGCTGGAACAGTATGCAAGCTGTGCGTATGCATTTTTCCTTCGATACATTCTACGGTTAGAGGAGCGGCAGATTCATGGTATCGACAACCGGAACGTCGGTATGATCCTGCACGGTGCGATGGAGCAGATGTTTTGCTATGTGCGGGATCAGAAGGACAATGCATGGGAGACACTGTCCGAGCAGGAGCGGGATGCGAAGACAGAGGAATTCGTGAATGAAAACTTTGCGAAGGAATACGCCGGACAGGAGCTGGATGCCGGACAGTATGAAGTGCTACGGAAGAGTTTGATCCGAATCGGAAAACGGACCGTGCAGAAGCTGCAGGCGATGATGGATGCGTCTTACAAACCGCGGTATTTTGAGTATGCATTCCGAAAAAAACTGCAGGTTGGAGATGAACAGTTGTCCTTAGTTGGCGTGGTGGACCGCGGAGATTTGTATGTGAATGAAGCAGAGCAGACGATTTCCCTGCGTGTGATCGATTACAAATCCGGGGCACATGAGTTTGATCTTGGTGATCTGTACGAGGGACTGGAACTGCAGCTTGCAATCTATACAGATGTGATGCGTGAACTGGTCGATCAGGAGTGGAACAAAAACCGCGCGGAGGCAGAACACTATAAGATTGTGACAGACAGTATGTATTATTATCATATGCAGGATCCATATGTGCAGGCGGAAAATGAGACAGAGGCGGAGGAAGCACGGGAGAAGCAGCTGACATACAAAGGACTGGCACGGGATGACGCGGAGGAATTTGACACAGTGCTTGCCTATGCCGAGTACAAGGCATCTGCACTTGTCACGCAGATGAAATCGGGAGTGATCGACAAAAATCCGATGCGGGAGTCCAACAAGACCGCGTGCGATTACTGCGCATACAAAGATGTGTGCCGGTTTGATGAAAAATACGGAAACAACCGTTATCACTACACAAAGCACAGCGCAAAGGAGAAGGAACAGTTATTGGAGGAGATGCATAGCGTATGCCATGGACAGAAAAACAAGAACAGGTAATTACAGAGAGAGACAAGACAATTCTTGTATCGGCAGCCGCAGGCTCCGGTAAGACGGCAACGCTCGTGGAACGTATCTACCAGAAGATGATTGATCCGGAGCATCCGGTCGATATCACGTCTTTTCTGGTCGTGACTTTTACTAAGGCGGCAGCGGCGCAGATGAAAGAGAAGCTTTTGAAAAAGCTGGAGGAAGCACAGGAACAGTATCCGGAATCGGAGCACATTGCAAAGCAGAACATGTTGATCCAGAGTGCGGATATCACGACGATCGATAGTTTCTGCCTGAATATCGTAAAGGAGTATTTCAGTTATCTGAATCTGGACCCGGCGGTTGGAATCGGAGATCCGGGTATGCTGGAAATGTTGAAATATGATGTAATGACCGCGCTTTTTGAGGAAAAGTATGCACAGCTGCAGGAACAGGGCGATACAGAATTTGGGCGCCTGCTGGAGGTGTTCTGTGATGGAAAACGGGACGAAAATCTCAAAGATGTGTTAGACAAGATCTATCGGCAGATCACAAGTTTTCCAGCACCGGAGCGGTTTTTAGAGGAAGCGAGAATGGGACTGCAGATTGACACGGCGGAGGATTTAAACCATGCACCGTGGATGCAGGCGATGCTTGATATCCTGCATAAAAAGGCGGCGGCAGCCGTACAGCTTGCAGAGCGGTGCCTTGCGATCTGCGAGGAGGCGGATGGACCGGAGCAGTACCGGGAGCAGATCGAATCGGATATCGAGAAGCTGCAGGCAATCGGGCAGGCGGACAGTTATGCTGCGATGAAGGGGGCAATCGAGAGTAAATGGGCGACGCTTTCGAGAAAGAAGTTTACCGGAGACAAAGAATTACAGGAAGCCTGTAAGACGCTCCGCAAGGAATATAAGGATGAATTTGACAGCAAAAAGCTTGACAGCTTTAAGCAGTCGGAAGCACAGATCTTAGAAGATATGCAGCTGTTAAAAACATATCTGCTTCCGTTACTCTCCCTGACTGAGGAATTCATGACGCGGTTTATGGAAGAAAAGCAGAAAAGGAAGATGCTGGAGTTCTCGGATATCTCACATATGGCATACCAGCTTGTGTGTGCCGGCTATGATGAGGATGGTACAGCAGTTCCAACAGAAATCGGAAAGACGATTGCAAACCGGTATGAGGAAATCTATATTGACGAGTATCAGGACAGCAATTATCTGCAGGAGGATATTCTGACTGCAGTATCGGGCAAATCCCGCGACGTGCATAATATGTTCATGGTGGGCGATGTGAAACAGAGTATCTACCGTTTCCGTATGGCACGTCCAGAGATATTTGTCAAAAAATACAACCGGTATCAGGCGGAAGGAAATGATATTAAGATCGAACTGAATCATAATTTCCGTTCCCGTGCGGTTGTGTTGCGCGCAATCAATTATTTCTTCTATCAGTTGATGGGAAGTGATTTGGGCGGTATTACATATGATGAGAAGCAGGCTCTTGTACCGGGCAAGCAGTTTCCGGAGCCACCGGAGGGCGTCCATATTGCCGAGGATGTAGAGCTTTTGTTTGCCGATGTGGATGATACAGGAGACTTAAGCGAAGAGCAGCTTCGCCAGTATGGCTCCCCGGAGAAAGATACGGTGGAGGGCTATATGATCGCGAACCGGATTCGATCGCTGATGCAGCCGGATACCGGCATGCAGGTCTATGACGAGGAAGAAGAATGTTACCGTCCGGTTCGGTATAAGGATATTGTGATACTGGCAAGAAGCCTGAAGGATTATGGCGATGTGATCTACAATGCGCTCACGGCACAGGGGATTCCGGTATATCTTGAAAAGTCCAAGGGATATTTTCAGGCAGTGGAGATACAGGTGATCATGGCGATGCTTTCCGTGGTTGACAACAGCCGGCAGGACATTCCACTTTCGGCAGTGCTGTTGTCGCCGATCGGTGGCTTGAATGAGTCAGAACTTGCGCAGATATGTGCTGCGGTGCGGAATGCCGTATCTGAAAAATTGTGTCTGTACGATATCTGTGAATATTATGCAGAGGATCAGGCAGATACAGAACTTGGCGGAAAAGTCAGACGCCTGCTTGATCTGATCGAAGATCTAAAAGAGAAAAAACAGCATTTATCAGTATCGGATCTCATCTGGGAGCTGTTGGAGCAGACGGGATATTATGAATACGTGACAGCAATGCCGGCAGGCGATATCCGCAAATCCAATGTCGATATGCTGTTGCAAAAGGCAGTGCAGTTTGAAAATGGATATTACAAAGGATTGTTTCATTTCTTGCGCTATGTCGATAAGCTGAAGCTGATGGAAAAGGATGAGGGCGAAGCAAGCGTGCTGAGCGAGGATGCGGATGTTGTGCGGATTATGAGTATCCACAAGAGTAAGGGACTTGAATATCCGGTCGTGTTTGTCGCAGGGATGGGACGGCAGTTTAACCGGATGGAGTTAAAGGATAATGTGCAGGTGCATCCGGACTATTATCTGGCTGCAATGGCGATGCACATAAAAGGACGGTATAAACATAATACTGCGATTCGGAGTATCTATGCGGCACTCGAGGATGCGGAGATGATGGCAGAGAATCTGCGGGTGCTCTATGTGGCGATGACGCGTGCGAAGGAAAAGCTGATCCTTACAGGTGCAATACGCGGTGCGGACCGTCTGCTTGCAAAATATGCCTATGTAGAAGATATGGAGCCGTTGCTGCTTCCGTATAATGTCCGCAAAAATGCCGACAGCTATGCGAAGCATCTGCTTGCCTGTATGGTGCGTTATAACCGGCTGGCGGCAGCCTGCAAGATGCAGGGGAAGATTCGTATGGAGATTTGCAACCAGGAGGAAATTCTGACAGCGATGATTCCGATGGAGCTTCACAAACGGTTACAGTTAGAAGACATCCGCCGTATGGCGGAGCAGGCAGAGGAAGATGTATTCTATGCGAAAAACGAGGCGAGTGTATCCTATGTATATCCACATATGCCGATGACGACCCTGGGAGCGAAGCTGTCAATCTCGGATATTAAGAAGATGAAAGCCTATGATGGAAAAGGGTATGATATCAATACGGAATTTGCCCTTCCGGATACTGCGGAGCAGGAAATAGAAAAAAACCTTCCGAAACGAGCACAGTCTGCAGGAAAAACAGGCACACTTACCGGTGCGGAGCGTGGTACGATCGTTCATAAATTTATGGAAATGCTGCCATTTGAAGCGGTGGATACAGACGGAGATCTGGATGCGTATATCGCACAGCAAAAGGCGGCATTGCTTGCGCGGGGCATTTTCGAGGAGCGGGAACTTGTGGCAATCCGGGAAGCCAAAATCAGGAAGATGTTGCAATCTACGCTTGGATGCCGTATGATAGAAGCTGCGCGCTTGGGCAATCTGTACAAGGAACGGCAGTTTTCTGCGGGTATTCCGGCATCGGAGGTGTATGATGTCACGGAGCCGGATGTACTAGTTGTACAGGGAATTATTGATGCATACTTTTATGAGGATGACGACGTGGTGGTCATGGATTATAAGACCGATGCCGCAGACGAGGAGACTCTGGTTGGCAGATACCGGGCACAGCTTGCCTCGTATGCAGAGGTGCTGGAACGATTGACAGGAAAAAAGGTGAAGGAGCAGGTGATCTATTCCTTCCACTTAGATAAAATGATTCGATTATGAGGTGATAGAAATGGCTAGAACAGAGGAAGAACAAAAAGGAATTTCTTTGCTGGGAAACCAGCACGTAGCGTATCCGTCTGATTATTCTGCGGATATTCTGGAGACATTTATCAACAAACATCCGGACAATGATTATTTCGTAAAATTCAACTGCCCGGAATTCACAAGTCTTTGTCCGATTACTGGACAGCCGGATTTTGCGACAATCTACATCTCCTATGTGCCGGATGTGCGCATGGTGGAGAGTAAGTCGTTGAAGTTGTACCTGTTCAGTTTCCGAAATCATGGAGATTTCCATGAGGATTGCGTGAATACGATCATGAAGGATCTGATCAAGGCAATGGACCCGAAATATATTGAGGTCTGGGGAAAATTTACTCCACGTGGAGGAATCTCTATCGATCCGTATTGTAACTATGGACGTCCGGGCACAAATTGGGAAAAGGTCGCTTACGATCGTCTGGTACATCATGATTTATATCCGGAGAAAGTGGATAACCGCTAGGTGATTGCGGGACAAAAAGGAAGTAATCAATTATGAACAACAGTATGAAAGAGGCAGAAGATTATATTAACCAGATCCCGCTGTTTGGACCTCATACAGAGGGAAGAAATAAATCAGGAAATGAGAACTTAGAGGCGGTCATGGCATTGCTTGGCAATCCACATCTTGCACATAAGGCGATTCATGTGGCTGGTACAAACGGAAAAGGTTCTACGGTGCAGTTCCTGCGTGCGATACTCACAGAGGAGGGATACCGGGTGCGTACCTTTACGTCCCCACATCTGATCTCCATCACAGAACGGATCGAGGGAATCACAGAAGAAGAATTCGTCGAATGCTACCAGATTGTACGGAATGCATGCGAGCATGCGGTGCAGAAAAATCTGCAGCATCTCTCGTATTTTGAATTCCTGTTTGCGATGGCAGCGGTGTATTTTTCCAAGCTGGAGCTGGACTATGTGATTTACGAGACCGGACTTGGCGGCAGACTGGATGCGACCAATGTGCTTGTGCCGGTGTTGACGATCATTACAGAGATTGGGCTCGATCATATGAAATATCTCGGCAACACGATCGAGGCGATTGCTGGAGAAAAAGCCGGGATTATAAAAACAGGCGTTCCAGTTGTGTACCACACGGGCAGTCTGGAAGCGGATGCCGTCGTAAAAAATCAGGCAGAAGCACTTGCGGCAGAAGCAATAAATGTCGCAAATGTGGAGTATAATATCGATGAATTTACAGATAAAACCATTGATTTTTCAATGTATAGCCGCTATTATAGTTACAATGGTTTGCGGCTTGATAGTGTGGCCACCTATCAGGTAGACAATGCCGTGACTGCGATCACAGCAGGTACGGTGCTGTTAGGCAGGCAAATCGCACAGGAGAAAATACAGCTTGCGCTGGATGCGTTTTTCTGGCCGGGACGTATGGAGAAGCTGAATGGGAATATCGTGATCGATGGGGCACACAACGAGAGTGCCATCGAGCGATTTACTGAGAGCGTGAATGCCGGGTATGCAGACCGGGAGAAAACACTTCTCTTTGCAGTCGCCGGGGATAAGGACTACGAACCGATGATCGCATATCTGATGCAGAATCTGGAAGTGGAGGCGGTCTATGTGACGTCGCTGGATTCTGACCGCGCAATCTCCGCAGAGTATATTGCGGCATTGTTCCGCGATTGTGCGAAGAAGACGGAACGCAATGTACATGTCTATGCAGATAATGACATCCGAAGCTGTTTCGCGGAAGCATATGCAGCTGTGGAGGCACGCGGCGGCATGTTGTTTTGCGTGGGCTCTCTGTATCTGATAGGAAAGATAAAAGACATATGGGAGGAAACCGTATGATAAATTTTGAAGAAGAATTGAAGCGTTTCTCGCCGATTCCGGAAGTGAATCAGGCGGAGGAAGCCATTTACAGCAATGATTTGAAGGATATCAGTGATATTGTATTACAGATGACACAGGACTTGAGAAATACAGGCAGCATATTGGATAATGCAGTATCTGTGCGGGCAAGGAGAAGATAAGATGGCAACAACAATGCGACCGGTGCTGTGCCCCCATTGTGGTGCACAGGTGCGGAAAAATGGATATTGTTCGGAATGTTATCTTCCGTTGTCGATGCTTAAAAAAGCGCAGAATACATCCAATTATTATTACAATATTGGGTATGACCGGGCATCGGCGAGAGATCTGTCCGGTGCGATTGAATCTCTGTTGCAGGCACTGCGGTATAACAAGCGAAATGTGCCAGCACGCAATCTGCTGGGACTCATCTATTATGAGATGGGTGAGGCTGTGCAGGCGATGAGCGAATGGGTTATGAGCATCAACTATCAACAGGAAAATAACCTTGCGACAAAATACTTAAAAGAACTGAAAAAAGATCCAGCCCGGTTGGAGAGTGTCGATCAGCTTGCGCGGAAGTTCAACATGGCAATCCAGTATGCGCACAGCGAAGATTATGATCTTTCAATCTTGCAGCTCAAAAGTGCACTCTCGGACAATCCACATTTTGTGAAAGGATATTTGCTGCTTGCCCTTTTGTATATCGGGACAGATAACTACGAGAAGGCAAGAGTGACTCTGCGTCGTGTCTTAAAGATCGATAAGGCGAATTCCCTTGCGGTGCATTATCTGCGGGAGATGGGAGATACCGAGGAAAACATCATTGAGATGCGTAAACAGAACGTGGATAATGATGGACTCTTAGACGACGATTACCTTGAGGAGATCGTTGTGACCGAGGATGGCAGAGCACCGAAGAAGATCGAGAAGAAGAATCTGTTTCAGGAGATCAAGGCAAAGAAAGATACAAGCGTTGTGCGAACCGGACAGTTTGGACAGGTCAGCCTTGCAAAATACTCTGGGTTGTATATGTTGCTTGGGCTGGTGTTTGGCGTCCTTCTTTTCAGCTTTTTCATTCTGCCTGGACAGAAAAAGAAGCTGCGGGTAGAAAATGAACAGCTGATTAAGACATACAGTGAGGAGCTTGCCGGGAAAAATTCCACGATCAACAGCCTGAGTGCAGAGGTGGACAGTCTGACAAAACAGATTGATACACTGCAAAATGGAGCCGCACAGGGGGAGACGGATCTTCCTGATTATTCCAATGTTGTGTCGGGCATGTCAGATACAGATTTACAAAATATGATAGACAAAGAGTAATCGATGATTATTCGAAATTACGAAAGAAAGTGAAATGATTTCACTTTCTTTTTCTTTTGCATTTTTTTCTGGATATATGGATATAGGAGGCAATTTATGGTGTATGAAGTAGCAAATGGTGTGCTGATTTATTATCTGCCGGAGGAGCTTGATCACTATGCGGCGGATATGCTCAAGCGAAAGACGGCACATGTGTTTGATGAGGAGGAGATCAGGTACCTGATCTTTGATTTCTCGAAGACGCAGTTCATGGACAGTTCCGGCATCGGGCTGATTACCGGACGGTTTCGGATGGTGCATGACAAGGGAGGATGTGTATATGCGGTGCATGTCAATGAAACGATCGATCGCATTTTGTTGATGTCAGGAATCTATCGCATCTTAAAGAAGATGGATTCCCTGGATGCGATAAAAAAGGAGATGGTAAAGGGAGGATATTATGAATAGTGCAAACGAAATGAATGTGGAATTTGATAGTGTGGCGAAAAATGAGAGCTTTGCCCGTGTGATCGTGGCATCATTTATCACGTCGACGAACCCAACGCTCGAAGAAGTGTCGGATATTAAAACGGCAGTTTCCGAGGCGGTCACAAATGCAATCATTCATGGCTATGAGAAAGGTGCGGGAAAAATCTGGATTCGTACAGTCGTGGAAGACCGTTCGGTGTACATAGAAGTGCGGGACAAAGGAATAGGCATCGCGGATGTCAAACAGGCGATGGAGCCACTTTTCACAACAAAACCGGAAGAGGAACGATCTGGTATGGGGTTTTCCTTTATGGAGGCATTTATGGATCGGCTGGAGGTTGAATCTGCCGCAGGCGAAGGTACCGTGGTAAAAATGTGGAAGGAGATCGGTGCACCGGCACCACATTATGAATAAATGAATGAATGGGAACTATTTCAACAGGCACAGATGGGGAGCAAGGCTGCAAAGGAAAAAATAGTTTCAGATAATACCGGGTTGGTGTGGAGCATTGCGCGGCGGTTTGTCAACCGTGGTTATGATCTCGAGGAACTGTATCAGATTGGCTGTATCGGACTGCTCAAGGCATGTGACCGGTTTGAAAGCCGTTATGGCGTGCAGTTTTCCACTTATGCCGTGCCGCTGATCGCTGGAGAAATCAAACGGTTTCTGCGTGATAATGGTGCGATCAAGGTATCGCGTATCCTAAAACAAAATGGCTATCAGATCAGCAAAGCGAAGGAGGCGTTGCTGCACAAATATGGAAGAGAGGCAACGCTGGATGAGCTGGCAGACTATACGGGACTTTGCGTCGAGGATATCGTGATGGCGACAGAGGCGAACCGGGAGGTGGAATCCATCCAGCAGACAATCTGTGGCAAGGATGGGACACAGGTCAGTCTGGTGGAGCGACTGGTGGATGAAGCACAGTCGGAAGTGGCAGCGGAAAATATCATGAATCGGATCTTGGTCGGACAGGCAATGGAAAAGCTGGGGGAGATGGAACAGGAATTGATCCGGCTGCGGTTTTTCGAGGATAGGACACAGACAGAGGTTGCGAAGGTGCTGGGAATCAGTCAGGTGCAGGTCAGCCGGCTGGAGAAGAAAATACTGATTCAGATGCGTCAGAATCTGGATTTTTATAAATCGAACTAGAAGTTCGATTTATATATAAAAAGTACAATGCTAGAAATAAAAGTAGAATAATAAAACTTATAGTTGAAAAAACATACTTCACGTTGTATAATGTCAACAATAGTTGTATTTGGCGGGAGAGTATATGGGAGCACGCAAGAAGCTTGCGCTGGAACAGTTTAATCGCGACAATATTTTGACGGCGGCGAGGGAGTTATTTGAGACGAAAGGCGTTCAGGACACGACGATGGACGATATTGCGCTGCAGGCAGATTACAGCAAGTCGACGATTTATGTATATTTCCGGAGCAAGGAAGATATCTATAATTCCATAGTGGTTGATTATCTCGATATCCTGATTGGTGAGATGACGGTGTATATCGAGGGAGATACCTCTTTTGAGGACAGCTATTACAAGCTGTGTGAACGGCTGGTTTCTTTCTGTGAACGATATCCGAAGTATTATGCTTCCCTGATGTTTGAGGAGAAGGCAACCAACAGCCGGAAGCAGGGCACGGTGATTCTGCCGGAGATCCTGCAGGAATTATATGGATTGATGGAAGCGCTCGTCCAGAAGGGAAAAAACACAAATGTGTTACAGGAAACACTCGATACAAAGCCGACGGTTTTGTATCTCTGGTCATCCTTAAGCGGTATTATTCAGATTTCGGCACAGAAGAAAAAAGAGATCACGAAGCAGACCGGGATGACGATGGAAGAATATCGGAGCTTTGCTTTTCGCACACTGTATGAATCACTTGTACAGAAGAAAGCTTCGGGAGAGTAGTGGGAGGATACAAATGAGGGGTATGGAATTGAAAAATGAGATAGAAGAGGCACGGAATTATATTTTTTACGTGTCTGATTATATTGATGTGTCTGCAGGACATGCATGGAAGATGGACTGCCGGCAGGCAATGACTGAACAGATGGTACAGAATCTTCCAAACTGCAAGGTGATGAAATATACAGAATATCATGGAGAATGTCTGGATGCAGACAGTGTGGGAATTTTGTTCCCATCGAAGATGTGGGGGATTTCCCTTGCGGTATATGCATTTTTACAGAATCTGCGGGTGTCTGCGTCGACCTATGTGTATGCAGTCGCGATGGGAGAGGTCTTATCTGCAGAAGTAAATGGAACCGCAAATGTACGGATGGAGACACTTGGACAGTTTCAGGATATCTTTGAGCGCCGGAGACTGGGGGATATCTCAGATATTTACATCCGCTGTATCGATTACAAGCGCGAGTTTACAACGACGGAGGAGAAGCTGATGCGCTCGGTTACAACGGCAGAACGGATTGCCGATGTGATGGAGGGACTGCTTTTTTACAGCATGAAGGCAGTAAAAGAACAGAAGCTGCAGTTTGTCACAGACAAGCGCACGACAGTTCGGACAAAGCATGTGGCAGAGCGGAAGGAAGTGACAGCTTTGGTGGAAACGAAGATTTTGCCGATGCCAAATATCAAGAATGTATTTCTGGACGATGATTTGTTGTCGGAGGTTCGGATATGCCAAGCTATGTAATCCATTTATCCTGTGCCAAACGCGCGCTGGAGATGTTGCCGGAGATGAACGCGCAGGAGCAAAATGCATTTTTCCTTGGAAATATGATCGCAGATATGTGCAGGGATAAGCATTACACACATTTCTGGAACGATGCGACCTATGACAAGCTGGTGCGCCGACCGGATCTGGACTGGTTTTTACAGAAATATGGTGATGCATTACAGGAGCCGTATGTGCGTGGATATTATGCGCATCTTTTGCTTGATTATAATTTTCTGGATCTGTACTGGGACAGACATTTCCGGTTTTATAATGCGCAAAAGCAACCGGAGGTGTTATACGATGCGGTTACTTTTGTAGAAGTGTTGGAACAGCAGCAGATGTATGATCGTCAGGAATTTTTCTCTAAGAAATGGTATTATGGTGATTACGACCGGATGAATGCGTATTTCGCGAATAGATATAATGTAATGTTTCCGAATCTGGAGTTCAATGCGAAAGAATGGGAACGTATACGGCGGATTACAGAGATCGACTGGGACTATGCGCCGGAAGCGATGGAACGGACAAAAGCCCAGTTATCGCAGAGTGTTGCAATCGCCAAGCCGGGAATCATCCCGCAATTACAGATATTTGTGCTTCCGGAACTGGAACAGTTGGTGGAAGTTACCGCAAAAAAAGTGGCAGAGATATAAAATCCCTGCCACTTTTTTGTTGCCATTAAATATTGATATGTGTTTTTTGTACTTCTTCGACGATCGGATCGACCTGATCTAAGAGGTTGATCATGTTTTCGTACAACTGATTCTTGCGTGTGATATCGCCGGATAACTGGTTGACTGTCTCGGACACGCCGATATAGCCGTCCTTGGCACTTAGGATATCTCCCTGAATCTGATCAGCGGTTTCGTTACAAGTGTCAACGGCAGCGGCAATCTGCTGCTGAACCTCAATCACACCGTTGACGGATTCTTTGATATTGCCAAACAGTTCGGTTGTCTTTTTTACCTGCTCCTGTTCATGGGAGAGCATCCGGTTTGCTGTTTCCATCGAAGCATTTAAGTTGGAAGCGTCCTCGCGGAGCAGTGCCATGTTTGCATTTACAGTATCGACGAGCTTCTTGATCTCTGCAGAGAGGGTGCTGACCTCGGTTGCGACAACGGCAAACCCGAGACCGTGCTCCCCGGCACGGGCGGCTTCAATCGAAGCGTTTAAGGAGAGCATGTTTGTCTGGTTGGCGATACCAATAATACCGGACATTGTCTCCTGAATCTCGTCGAAGCTGCTCTGGAATTTATTTAAGACTTCCACGACATGCTGGAAATCCTTCAGTACATTGGAAGAGCTTTCCTGCAGGCTGTCGACATTTTCGTTTGCCTGATCGGTCGCGGTAAGTACGCCGCTGACGCTCGTTTCAATCTGGGAAGAAACTTCTACGATATTGGCAAATTCCTGCTTGATGGAATCCATACCGGAAGCAACCTGATCGGACTGCGCGAGGATCGTATCAAAGGAACCCTGGATATCAGAGATCTGACTTGCGGTCTGCATTTCTTCTTCAATCAGGGATTTCCGGTTTTCCTTCAGGCTTTTCGTAATCTGGGTAATCGGCTCTAAGCTTTGCTTTAAGGCAAGCCCGGTTACCGTTTCTGTTGGAACTGCATGTATTTCTGTTTTCTTTTTAAACATCGTGGTTATACCTCCTGCGTGTAATTATTCAAATGCTGCAAGCACAAGTGTCTGATTCATATGCTGGTTGTTAAACTGCTGGCCGTCGCCGACGAAGATCGCAGCAGGCGCAACCGTACGGAATGAAGCAACATAGTCGGTCAGGGCATCGTCCTCTGCAAATAGGCGCAGACGGTTCGCACTGTCAAAGCCAAGCAGGAATGAAACCGGGGATGCCTGTATGGAGGCAAGCAGTTCTTCGTGAATCTGCCGGTAATCATCGACATCCATGATATAGATGCTGTCATTTTCATAGATTGCCTTGCCGTTGAACATGACGCCGTTCCGGTCGACCGACATTGTCTGGATGATACAGGTATCATCGCCAAGGGCGCGTCCAAGTGGATGGCGCGGCATGGCAGAGAGGATATCTTCGAGCTGGACGCCGGTTTCCTCCTGGTAGAGCTCTAATGCTGGAACGCCATCTAACTGAAACAGTGTTTTGGTTCCCGGTTCTACCAAGTTGGCGAAATGCGCACGGCGGCTCTGCCGTTTGTAAATATTTTCCTTATATAGATGGATCTTGCCACCTTTGTTTTTGATAAACGCATACGCACAGCTTCGCGTATGAACCTTCCCGTCTAAAATCACACAGTGTTTTTCGCCGAGCAGGACGCCATAAGCACTGGCACCGATCAACGGAACACCGGCTTCCTGCAGGGAATCGTGGATGGTTGACAGGACGCGTTCCTCGCATCCGGTCATAAATTCCAGACAGATCGTATCGGAATCCCCCGGTTCGATCGCCTGCAGATTGGAAAGAAAAGTGTGCATGGATTTGACCGGAGTTGTGCGGACATCTTCAATCACGCCCGTACATACTTCCACGCCTGCAAATCCGATGACGATGACCGCCTGTGTCAGGCGCATCTCTTTCGCAATGCCTTCACCGCTGGTACCGATCATCGGTGTGCCCGGATATTTCTCGCCGAGCAGGGCGGCGGCAGCTTCTATTTTTGAAAAAGGAGCAATCAGGATTAGAAAATCAGCTTTTTTCAATCCGGCGGTTGCTTCCGTTATGGCTGTTTCCACATGGTCTGCGCGACCGATGCCTACAAAACCTTTCATCTTAAGCCTCCGACTGCGACTATACTTGTGGGGCATGTAAATGCGCAGTGAATTTACACGCGGAAAAATCCGCGGCACCTAAACTTATTCTACCAAAAAATGGAGAAAAAGAATAGAGGAAAAGAAAAATGTTTAGAATAGGTAATATCTTGTATTTGTGGTAAAAGTTTGCTATAATGGCGTTTATCTGGATACTTATATGCAAAAATAAAGGGAGGTAGCTCGATGGGCTATTCAAAAGCGGAAACTGAGAAAAAACAGAGAAAACTTGTTTCCAAAACACAACGAAATACGAGAAAAGTGCTGGTTATACTTTTTAAGGTCATATTGGTTGGTATCATTGCAGTGATCATAGCCGGAGCCGGAGCCGGATTCGGTATGATGAAGGGCATTTTGGACAATGCACCGGATACCTCCAGTATCAATATCGTTCCGCAGGGATACCGGTCGAATATCCGGTCACAGGACGGCACGGTAGAAAGAGAGATCTCCACGATCGATTCCAACCGTGTTTATGTATATTATGATCAAATCCCGAAGGATATGGTCAATGCGTTTGTTGCGATCGAGGATCAGCGATTCTGGACGCATAATGGTATTGATGTGCGCGGTATCTTCCGTGCGTTTGCAAAGGGCGCGGCAAGCGGTCACTTTAATGAGGGTGCATCGACGCTGACGCAGCAGCTCATCAAGAACCAGGTATTTAATGTCGGTCTGGATGAGACGACATTTATGGACAAGCTGGAACGTAAGATTCAGGAGCAGTATCTGGCGATTGAGCTGGAGAAGCAGTACACAAAGGAGCAGATTGTTGAGTACTATCTGAACACGATCTATCTGGGACGTGGTGTCAGTGGTGTTCAGGCAGCTTCCGAGAAATATTTCGGTAAGGATATGACGGAACTTACGATCTCAGAGATCGCAGTTATTGCAGGTATTCCACAGAACCCAAGCCGTTACGATCCGGTTGCCAATCCAGACGAGAACAAAAAGCGCCGGGCGGAAGTTTTAAAGAAGATGTTAGATCAGGAATACATCACACAGCAGCAGTATGACGAGGCAGTGGCAGATGATGTCTATGCGAGAATCGATGCCGAGCATGAGGTTCAGCTTGCAGAATCTGACGTGAACACTTTCTATCAGGATGCTATCATAAATGGTGTCATAGAGAAGTTTATGGATATGTATGGCTGTACAAAGTCAGAGGCGGAGAACAAGCTTTACACGGGTGGTTATGAGATTTACTCTGCACAGGATAAAGCAATCCAGAAGATCTGTGATGATGTCATCAACAATCCGGAATATGTAAGCAATAGCACGAAGGTTGGTTTGAGCTACAAGCTGACACTTCTGGGAGCCGACAAAGAAACAAATTACAATTACAGCATTGGCGATCTGACCAATTATTTTGCAGAGCAGACAGGAAATTCAAAGTATAATAATATTTATCCGAGTGAACAGGATGCGAGAGCCGCAGCCGACACATTCAAGGAAGCGATGCTGGAAGAGACAGGCGGAACCTATGTCGCTGAAGCATTTTCTGTATCACCGCAGCCACAGTTTTCGTTCACAATCATGGATCAGCATACCGGCTATGTAAAAGCACTGGTAGGCGGACGTGGTACGAAGACCGTAAACCGTGCATTTAACCGTGCAACGGAGGCAGAGAGACAGCCGGGTTCCACGTTCAAGATCGTAGCAGCATATGCACCGCTGATCGACAGTGGTAAGGCAGGTCTTGCAACATCGTTTAACGATGAGCCATATCAGTATGCAAATGGTAATGAGGTTCGGAATGCCGGTGGCGGACATAGCGGATATTGTACGATCCGTAAGAGTATCGCAAGCTCCATTAACGTCTGTGCGGTAAAGGCAATTACCGAAGAGACACCAGAGGCAGCATTTGAGTATTTGTTGAAGTTTGGATATACGACACTGGTAGACCAGGAGGTGGACAGCAATGGTACGCTGCTCACAGATAAGACACAGGCGTGTGCACTGGGTGGATTGAGTTATGGTGTTACGAATTATGAGATGACAGCCGCTTATGCATCGATTGCAAATGGTGGTGTTTACAATCAGCCGGTTTTGTTTACCAAGATTATCGATCATGATGGAAATGTGGTAGTTGACAACACGACACCAACCTCCCATGAGGTAATCAAGCCGACAACTGCATGGCAGTTGATCGAGGCGATGAAGTCCGTAGTTACAAGCGGAACTGGTACGCCGGCAAGATTACAGTCTGGTATGACTTGTGCAGGTAAGACAGGTACAACCTCTGAAAACTATGATCTTTGGTTTTGCGGTATGACACCATATTATACCGCGTCTATCTGGATGGGTTATGACAGTAACGTTGATATGGGTGGACAGAATACACATAAATATATGTGGCGCGATATCATGGATCAGATTGTAGAGTTAGAAGGACAGGATACATCGGCAGACTTTGAGCGACCTGAGGGTATCACGACGATCAGCGTCTGCGAGATCACCGGATTGCTTCCGGGTGAAGGCTGTCCAACCTCTTCGGATTATTATGCACAGGCAGATATTCCAACACAGAGATGTAGTGGACATGAAGCGATTGAGTTCTGTACAGAGTCACACAAACGTGCAAACAGTGGATGTCCGGAGACCGTTTCATTCACAGTCGAGATTGATGAAAATGGTAATAAGAAGCTGGTAGGCTCCAATGGAGAATCTACTGATGGATACACATATACTGATGAGGTGTGTGATATTCATACACCGTTAGAGGAGGGTGAGATTGAACTTGCTTCTTCAGCAGGTGAAGGAGGAACGATTTCACCGACGGTTCGAGTTGCGAAGGGTGCCAATGTAACCTTCTATATCACACCGCACAATGGATACCGGATCAAGGATGTCATTGTAAATGGACAGAGTCAGGGCGCTGTTTCAAGCTTTACATTTAACGATGTACAGGCAAACGGAACGATCAGTGTTACCTTTGAGAAGACTGGAGGTACCGATCCGGCACCAACGCCGACAACACAGCCGCCGGCCCCGACAACGCAGGCACCAACAACACAGGCGCCAACGACGCAGCAACCAACAACACAGCAACCGGAGCCGACGACACAGGCACCGGAGCCGCAAACGTAATATAAATCAAAGAAGTATCTGAGAACAGTTGTTTATGACTGCAATCAGATACTTCTTTTTGTTTTTGTTATAAATAAAGCTTCAATTCTTTGGCATCTTTGGAGAGAAGATGAGAGATGCAAAGTAAGAGAAGATCAAAGCGGCGGAGGTTCCGACGGCTGCCATTTTGAAACCACCGCGGAACAGTCCGAGAAAGCCATCTTCGTTTACTGCATCCTTGATTCCTTTCCACAGGTTGTAGCCGAATCCGGTCAGGGGAACGAAAGCACCCGCTCCGGCAAATTTCATGAAAGGTTCGTAGATACCAACTGCCCCTAAAATCACACCCGTGCAGACTAAGATTACCATCACCCGTCCGGGCATAAGCTTGGTTGTATCCATCAGAATCTGTGACAGTACACAGATGATTCCTCCGATGACAAAAGCAAGAATATAGTCCATATATACATCCTCCAATTTATAAATCGATGTGTTCAATGACAACGGCGTGCGCGACGCCGGGGATCGTCTGTCCCTCGTTGAAGCTGACTGTAGAAAGCAATGCTCCGGTAGGGACGAATAACACGCGTTTCCATTCGTTTGATTCTAATTGATGCAGAATATAGCCGGCAAGTGTGACAGCCGCACAGCCGCAGCCACTGCCGCCACTGTGGGTATCCTGTTCCTCGTTGTCGAAGATACAGACGCCGCAGTCCATATGCTGTTTCTCGATGTCGTAGTCGTTATCCCGTAACAGTTTTATCAGAATTTCACTGCCGACTTTTCCAAGATCGCCAGTGATGATTTTATCAAAATGAGATGGCTTGACGGCGAGATCTTCGAGACATTGGTAGATGACATCTGCTGCGGCAGGTGCCATACAGGCGCCCATGTTCATGTTGTCCCGTACGCCGTAATCAACGATTTTTCCGGTTGTCACAGAAGTGATGCGAGGGTATTCTTTCATCGGCTGATCTGGACTGGTTGCAGATACGAGGAATGCGCCGCTTCCAGTGACTGTCCAGGTAGAAGAGAGTGGGCGCTGGTTTCCGTATTCCAGTGGAAACCGGAACTGTTTTTCTGCACCACCGAAGTGACTGCTTGTCACAGCAATGACATGCGAGGCATAGCCTGCATTGACAGTCATAGCTGCAAGTGACAATGCTTCGCCACAGGTGGAGCAGGCACCATACAGACCGAAGATAGGTATCTGAAAATCTTTCAGACCGAATGTAGAACCGATCAACTGTCCAAGCAGATCGCCACCGAAGATATAGCGGATATTCTCCTTGGCGATGCCGGATTTCGTGATGGCAGTCTGTACTGCGCGGCGCACCATTTCGGATTCGCCTTCTTCCCACGAGTCCATGCCGAAGGCAGGATCTGGCTCAATCTGGTCGAAATAGGAGGCGAGAGGTCCCTGCCCTTCCATGTCACCGACGATTGAGGCACGGCTTAAAATTGCTGGTGGACAGGCAAAGCGTATGGTCTGTTTTCCGACAGCCTGATTTGTTTTTTCTTGTTCATTCTGATTCATAATAACTCCTTTCTGGATAATCTGTTATTACAGTAGTTTGAAAATCCAATAGATGAAACCGGCGACAAAGCTTACTACGACACCGAATAAGATAACAGGTCCGGCAATCGTGAACACTTTGACACCTTTTCCGAACACTTCACCCTCTTTTTTGTATTCGATCGTTGGGGCGGCAACGGAATTCGCAAATCCGGTAATCGGAACCAGAGCACCGGCACCGCCATATTTCGCGAGTGGTTTGTAGAGGTTTAACCCCGTAAGCAGGACGGAGAGAAATACAAGCAGGATCGAACAGACGCTCATTGCGTCTGCCTCCTCATAATGAAACTGCGTCGTACATACGTTGAAGATCACCTGCCCGAGCAGACAGATACAGCCGCCAACGAGAAAGGCGTGCAGGCAGTTTTTGAAACAACTGTGTTTCGGCGTGATCGCTTCGACGTAACGGTTATATTCCTGGTCGTTTTGCTTTACTTTCATAGAGATAACTCCTTTCGCTATAATTTAAGAAGGGAAAAACAGAATCTGCCAGGCGCAGCCGAGTGCTTTTCCGATGGCAGCCGCGGCAATCACATAAGGGAGCCATGTCCGCACGCCCAAACGGCGGGATAGAATTGGCATGACCTGTAAGGTTTCTGCTAAAGCACCGGCGAGACACCCGATAAAAATGCCGCCAAACAGATTGAAGATGCTGAATCCTGCCAGCCCGATCGGAATCCGGAGTCCGAACAGATACGCAGCATTTCCAATCGTGACACCGGCGATGATCAAAGCTTCAATCCGGTGGACACCTTTGCCGGATTTCATCTGCTCTGCCAGTTTATCGAAGATACCAAGCATCGTGATAAATGCGACAAAACCAGCGGAAACAGCACTTCCGGCACAGATACAAAAGAAACAGTAAGCAATCGTTTTAATCAACATCGAGACTCGTTCCCTCCCGTGCGCTGTCTACAACGATTGCATCGTTGACATCCCGCTCATATAATCGCATCTGTACCTGCAGCGGTGTCGGATCATCGGCTTTCTTGTGGTTCAGACCGTGATTGAAGAAGAGCAGCATACCGAAGAACAGCCCGACACAGTAAAACAGAATGCCAAATCGATATCCGGCAGTGGTTGCACTTGCCTGCGTTCCAGTAAACATCTGATACAGATCCTGCAGCAGATCAATGGCACCGACGTCCCCGTTGTAGGACATGATCGAATAGGCGGTTCCGAAAAAGGCGAGCAGCATCAGAAATGCGGCTTTTATTTTTCCGGTTCGTTTGTGTCCGTCGCTTAAGTTCCGATAGTAGACGACGCATTCCTGGCTGCCAATATTCTGGACAGTCACGGATTTATCGTATTTCAGAATTTCTCCAATGATTGCAAGGGCATTGACGACTAATTGCCCCTGCTCGTTGTCACGAAATGTAAACAGCTTGATTTTTTTCACGTCGTGCATGATATCCGGCTGGCTGCAAAAGACGGAAGCAATATCTTCAATGTGTACCTGCTTGGACGCAACCATCGTGCTTGCATCGAGGGAAAGATATACGGTTGTTTCTGCGTGCTCTGTTTGATTCATAATACATTCCCTTCCATTTTCTGATTGATTTGATATATATGGATAGTATGAGAATTTTTTGCAGGGATATCCTGTTAAATTCTAGCAAGAACATTTCTTTTTTTGTCGACTTATGGTAAAATAAAAAATAATTATGGTTTGAAAAAGGATTCAGGAAGGAATACAAATCAGAATATGGAATTAGATCAGATACGAAAACAGATCAACGCGGTGGATGATGCGATGCATCGCTATTTTACGGATCGCCTGCGCTGCTCGGAAGATGTGGCAGAAGCGAAGCTTCAAACGCAGGACAGCGTATACAAACCAGAGCGCGAAAAGCAGGTGTACGCACGTTTCCCCGGTGATGCAGATGAGGAAAAACTGTACCGTCTGTATGTGCGGAAGGTTATGCAATTATCGCGGTATCATCAGTATGGAATCTTCCTTGGAAAAGGAAATGTGGATACGGAATTTGAGACGCAGTATAGATCAGTTCAGGCAGCGATAAACGAAAGAGACACCACAGATGCATCTGTGAAGATCGAGCTGACACCCGATCCACAGGCGGAACAGGGGATGTCTATACAGGATATGCTTTCCGTACTTGGCGACTTCGGAACCGAAGTGACTGCATTGCAGTACGAAGGCAGTAAAGTAAGTGTAACCGTGCGTGTTTCCGGTACGGATGCACTCGAATCACAACGAAGGTTATTCTACATGTTATACAAGGAAAGTGTGACGTATAAGATGTATGTATTATAAATACACAGGAGGATTATTATGCTCATAGTTGATGGTCACGTCGTCGATCCTGCAACCGGGTTGCACGAGATCGCAGACGTATTGATTGAACAGGATTGTATAAAGAAGATTTACGTGCGAAGCCGCGGCGAGCAGGCAGATTACAACGAAGCCCAGGAAAATGGACATCTTGTGATCGATGCAAAGGGTAAATATGTAATGCCGGGGTTTATTGATCTGCATGTACATTTTCGTGATCCGGGACTGACATACAAGGAAGACATCATTACCGGTTCGCGTGCAGCAGCCGCGGGTGGTGTGACGACAGTCTGTGCGATGCCAAACACAAAACCGGTTGTCGATAACGTGGAAGTATTGCAGGATATTTTGCAACGTGCGGAGCATGCATATGTGCATGTGAAGCAGCTTTCCTCTATTACGAAAGGGATGGAAGGAAAAGAGCTTGTCGATATGGAAGCGATGTTAAAGGCAGGCGCTGTTGCATTTTCCGAAGATGGAAAAAGTGTTATGGATATCCGTGTCTACCGCGAGGCGATGAAGAAAGCAGCCGAGCTTGGTGCAGTGATCATGGCGCACTGCGAGGACAAGGATCTCGTTGGAAAAGGCGTGTTAAATGAGGGTGTAGCATCGGAGAAATTTGGTGTGCCGGGTATTCCGAATTCCGTGGAGGATGTCATCACCGCGCGTGATATTTTTCTTGCACATGAGACAGGGGCGAAGCTTCATATCTGCCATTGTTCCACAATTGGAACGGTCGAGCTTATGCGGATGGCGAAGCGGCTTGGCGCGCATGTCACAGCCGAAGTTTGTCCACATCATTTCACATTGACGGATGCAGATATCAAGGAAGCCAACAGCAACTACAAGATGAATCCGCCACTCCGGACAGAGAAGGATGTAAAGGCACTGGTGGAAGGGCTGGTAGACGGAACGATGCCTGCAATCTCTACCGATCATGCACCACATTCCGCAGAAGAGAAGGATCAGTTCTTTGATAAGGCACCATTTGGAATCGTCGGATTAGAGACGTCTGCCGCACTTACGTATACGGCACTTGTAGCACCGGGCCTTATGGATATCATGGATATGGCGACGAAGATGAGCTACAATCCTGCGAAGATCATCGGCATCGATGACAAGTACGGAAGACTGACACCGGGAGCGAAGGCGGACATCGTAATCTTCGATCCGGAAGAAACATGGGTCGTTGATCCGATCAAGTTTGAATCGAAGGGACACAATACCCCATATACCGGACAGACATTAGTTGGAAAGGTTCTGACAACCATCGTAGATGGTGAGCTCCGCTACAATGGGGCAATTATAGAAGATCAGTAGGAGGCCGTTGAGCGGATGCGAGTGGCATTACCATAATAGGAGGACAAATAAATGATTAATGAATTAGTAGCACAGATTGAGAAGAAGGACGCACCGATTGTAGTCGGATTAGATCCGATGCTTTCCTATGTACCGGAGTATATCCAGAAGAAAGCATTTTCTGAGTATGGAGAGACCTTAAAAGGTGCAGCCGAGGCAATCTGGGAATACAATAAAGGAATTATCGATGCAACTTACGATCTGATTCCGGCAGTGAAACCGCAGATCGCAATGTATGAGCAGTTTGGAATCGAGGGACTCATTGCATTCCACAAGACCTGTGCATATGCAAAGGAGAAGGGACTTGTAATCATCGGCGACATCAAGCGTGGTGACATCGGATCTACATCAACGGCATATGCAGTCGGACATCTTGGCAAGGTGCAGGTAGGAAGCAAAGAATATGCTGGATTCGATGAGGATTTCGTGACAGTCAATCCATATCTTGGAACCGATGGTGTGAAGCCATTTGTGGATGTATGCAAGCAGTACAATAAGGGTATCTTCGTACTTGTGAAGACATCCAATCCATCTTCCGGCGAGTTCCAGGATCAGCTTATTAATGGCCGTCCATTGTACGAGCTTGTTGCAGAGAAAGTCGTTGAGTGGGGTGAAGCCTGCATGGGCGATACATACAGCAATGTCGGCTGTGTGGTTGGTGCTACATACCCTGAAATGGGAAAGGTACTTCGTAAACTGATGCCGAAGACATACATCCTTGTACCGGGCTACGGTGCACAGGGCGGTAAGGCAGCAGATCTCGTACATTACTTCAATCCGGATGGACTTGGCGCGATCGTCAACTCTTCCCGTGGCATCATCGCTGCTTACAAGCAGGACAAATACGCATCCTTCGGTGAGACCGGATATGCAGATGCGAGCCGCCAGGCAGTCAAGGACATGATCGCCGACATTAACGGCGCCAGAGCAAACCGTTAAGAGAATTAAGAGGAGTCGAAAATGGGAAAGATAAAGATGGAGGCGAAGATCATCCGTCAGGACGAGATCGCCACAGACATATATTCAATGGTGATACAGGCACCGGAGATTGCCAGCCAGGCAGTACCGGGACAGTTTATCGACGTGTATTCTGCAGATGGAAGCAAGCTGCTTCCACGTCCGATCAGTTTGTGTGAGATTGACCGTGCAGCAGGTACACTCCGGATCGTATATCGTATTGCAGGAAAGGGCACAAAGGAATTCTCGATGCTCACTTCCGATCATACAATCACGATACTCGGACCACTCGGAAACGGATTTACGAAGAAGGATAAGAAGGCAATCCTGATCGGCGGCGGAATCGGTATTCCACCGATGCTGCAGCTTGCGAAGGAGCTTACCTGCGAGAAGTCGATCGTGCTTGGATTCCGTGATGAGGAATTCTTATCAGAGGAATTTGAACCATATGGAACCGTATACAAATCCAGCGACAACGGCGCAATCGGTGTCAAAGGAACGGTTATGGATGCAATTCGCCAGTACGGCATCGAGGGCACAGAGATTTATGCCTGCGGACCAACACCGATGCTTCGTGCGATTCAGAGCTATGCACTGGAACATGGCATCGAAGCACAGTTATCCTTAGAAGAGCGTATGGCATGCGGTGTGGGTGCCTGCCTTGCCTGCGTATGCAAGTCGAAGGAGATTGACGACCATTCACAGGTGAAGAATAAGCGTGTATGCAAGGATGGCCCTGTATTTTATGCTGAGGAGGTGGAGCTGTAATGAATACAAAGGTAAGTATTGCAGGTGTGGAGCTTAAGAATCCAATCACCGTTGCATCCGGTACATTTGGCTCTGGTATGGAATACGATGAGTTCGTAGATTTGAATCTCCTTGGAGCCGTGACGACAAAGGGCGTGGCGAATGTTCCGTGGCCGGGCAACCCGACACCACGTGTGGCAGAGACCTATGGCGGTATGATGAATGCAATCGGATTGCAGAATCCGGGAATCGATACATTTGTGAAGCGGGATATCCCATTCTTAAAGGAGAAGGATACGAAGATTATTGTCAATGTGTGTGGCAAGAGTACCGAAGATTATCTGGACGTTGTGGAACGGCTTGGTGATGAGCCGGTTGACCTTCTGGAGATTAATGTATCGTGCCCGAACGTGAAAGAGGGTGGTATCGCATTTGGACAGGATCCAAAAGCACTGTATGATATCACGAAGGCAATCAAGGCGAAGGCGAAGCAGCCAATCATCATGAAGCTTTCTCCGAATGTCACAGATATTACGGAGATGGCGAAGGCAGCCGAGGCAGCCGGAAGTGATGCACTTTCTCTGATCAATACATTGACCGGTATGAAGATCGATGTGAAACGCCGGACGTTTGCAGTTGCAAACAAGACGGCTGGTGTATCCGGCCCGGCAATCCATCCGATCGCAGTGCGTATGGTATATCAGGTGGCAAATGCCGTGAAACTGCCAATCATCGGTATGGGCGGCGTAATGAATACCGAGGATGCACTGGAGATGATCATGGCTGGTGCGACCGCAGTTGCTGTTGGAACGGCGAATTTCCACAATCCATATGCAACCGTTGAGATTATAAAAGGAATTGAGGAATATATGCAGACAAACGGGGTAGATGATATCAACACCCTGATTGGCTGTGTAAAATAAATGATTATGAGTTTGTTCAAGAAACGAAGATATTATTTTACAGATTCATCGTTTGCGAGCGATACGATTATCGCTGACTGCATGGGTGGAATCGCGCTGATTATCGAAGTTGTCAGTGTGATCGTGTCCATCGCGACGGCGGGGCATGTGCCGGAGGTATTCGGGTTATTGTATATCATCGCCATGCTGCTGTCGATCGTTGGAGAGATCTTTGCACGCATGGGTTTACAGTCCCAGAAGGGCGGCGTGCGTGGCAAGCGGATCTCCATCTGGCTGAACATCGTATCCTTTGTGGTTCCGGTCATAATCATTTTATTAGGCAGATTTTAAAGTCTTCGGACGAGGTAGGAGGAAACTATGAACGACGCAGATTTGCAGGAGCGTATGCAGCTTGCGATAGAACGAATCAGTGAAATAAAGGAAGAGGATCAGACAATCTGGGATACACTTGCGAAGATGGATGCAGGTGCGAAGAATCTCAAAACATATTTTGACAGTGTGGCAGAGTTTATTCTGTATGTGTATGACGTGTACGAGATTGTGTCACAGCCGGGAAAGATCGACCTTCCACTTTCGAAATTACAGGAGATCAATCACAATTTATATGTAGACATTTTGCCGGAGCATTATGGCGCAAGCTTTGCAAACCCGGATTATGCCGTGGAAAAACTTGGTGAATATGGCAAATATTTATGCATGTTATACGCAGAGATCCGTGCTATGATTGCGTACGCGTATGAAGATGAGATGCAGGCGATGATTTCCCTGATGGAGCTTTTCTTAGAGGTGTATGGAATCTTTACTGCATCCGAAGGAGAGAAGCTTCCAGACGAGAAGGAGATCAAGGAAGCTATCTATTACTATATGTATGATTATGCGGATGTGCTTGTTGCAAGAAGAATCCGGGAGACGGTTACATGCGTGAATCCTTTTGCGTATGATATCATCATGCAGAGTGACCTTATGACACCGGATTATCTGTATGCGTACGGCGAATATATCGGTGAAAATGAGCTTCGGATGGCGCAGTATCTGGCGAAGCTTCCGGAGGAGAAGATCGAAAGACTGGCACGCACGTATGTGCAGGGCTTTATCAAGGGCTTTGAGACGATGCGGATCGATATCAGCCCGAAGAAGTCTGTGAATATCCGCTATGCAATCGGACAGGAGCGCATGGTGAAAGCGGCAATCCAGATGTTTGAGAAAGAAGGTCTGGCATCAATACTGTTCCGGTATCCAGTCAGCCGTATGAACCGGAAGGCAACGATCCGTACCGGATATGCTGCGACACCGGCGAACAAGCAGTATGAGTATGACCATGCGGGCGATGATGCAGTGTTCTTCGACCGCGCGTTTATGGAGCGGAAGCTCGAAGTTATGGAGCAGACCTATGAGCAGGAGAAAGAAGCTGCGCTTGTCTATGCAGGTCCGGCGGTCATTGAGGTGTTCGGCGAAGATCCGTTCAGCCCGCAGACGAAGCCGACAGTCTGGAAATTATCCGACAAGCAGCAGAAGATGTCTGTGGAATATGCGTCGAAGGCGGCGGAGATCACAAATCATTACATTCCACATGACCAGTACAGCTTCACGATTATCGCATATCCAATCCCGGAGATCGGTGAGAATTTCGAGGAGATCTTCGATGCAGTTGTGGAAGTGAATACGCTCGATAATGAGAAATACAAATCCATCCAGCAGACGATGATTGATTGTCTCGATGATGCAGAATATGTACAGGTACTTGGCAAGGGTGGCAACCAGACGGACATGAAGGTGATGCTGCACAAGATCGACCGCAAGACACAGACGAACTTCGAGAATTGTCTGGCAGATGTGAATATCCCGCTTGGTGAAGTATTTACTTCCCCGGTACTCAACGGTACGAAGGGAACGCTGCATGTGAGCCAGGTGTATTTGAACGAACTCAAATACACAGACTTGAAGCTTACCTTCGAGGATGGAAAGGTTGCCGATTATACCTGTAAGAACTTCGAGGATGAGGCAGAGAACAAGCGGTTTATCAAGGAGAATCTGCTATTCCACCATGAGACACTTCCAATCGGTGAATTCGCGATCGGTACGAACACGACGGCATATGCGATGGCAAGAAAATATGACATCTTATACAAGCTCCCGATTCTGATTGTAGAGAAGATGGGACCGCATTTTGCAGTCGGTGATACCTGTTACAGCTACAGCGAGGACAGCCGCCTGTACAACCCGGATGGCAGAGAGATCGTAGCGAAGGAAAATGAGTGCTCTGCGCTGCGCAATTCAGAGGACAAGGAGGCGCGGGCAGGTGCATATTTTAACTGCCATACCGATATCACGATCCCATATGAGGAGATTGGTGGAATCTATGCCGTGAAGCCGGATGGCACAAAGACGGCAATCATTGAGGATGGAAGATTTGTGCTTCCGGGTACAGAAGCACTGAATGAAGCACTGAAGTAAGCGTGCTAAGAGAAAGATTTCTGCGGAAGCCGGTTGTTGACTTCTGATAGAATATAAAAATTATAAAATGGAAGACACAGGAAGGAAGAAAAAATGGGTACGAAAAAGATCGGTGATCTGATTACAGATAACATGGGGGTATACGAAGGAAAAACAAAGCTTTCGTTCGGAAAGCTGGTATTGCTCGGTATGCTGGCAGGTGCTTTCATTGCGATTGGTGCATCGAGCAGCAGTGCGGCAGTTTACGGAATCAGCAATACAGGACTTGCGAAGTCATTAGCAGGTGCGATATTCCCGGTGGGATTGATGTTTGTTGTGCTGATTGGCGCAGAGCTTTTCACAGGTGACTGCTTGATGTCATTTGCTGTATTTGACAAGCGGATCAGGCTTCTCGATATGATTCGTGTATTGGTAGTTGTATTTATCACGAATCTGATCGGTGCGTGTATCGTAGTTGTTCTGGTAAACCGTTGTGGACAGCTTGATTATGGGAATGGCGCACTTGCAGCAGCGACGATCAAGACGGCTTATAATAAGATGAATTTAAGTTTCATGAAGGCATTTACATCTGGAATCATGTGTAACATCCTTGTATGTCTGGCAGTGCTTCTGGCAGGTGTATGTCAGGATGCGATTGGAAAGATCTTCGCATGTTTCTTCCCAATTTGGGCGTTTGTTATTGCAGGCTATGAGCACTGCGTGGCAAATATGTATTACATTCCTGCCGGACTTCTTGCAAAGCACGGTGAGGCATACTACAATGCGGCAATCATGGCAGGCATGACACCGGATCAGCTTAATTCGATGACAGTTGGTAAGTTCTTCCTGAACAACCTCCTTCCGGTAACACTTGGAAATATCGTGGGTGGAGTCGTATTTGTAGCGTTACCACTGTACCTGATTTACAGAAATAAAAACAAGGCAGAAGCATAGAACTTTTGCAGAAAGGACGTGAAATATGGCAAAACGTGTAATATGGATCGTACTTGACAGTGCAGGAATCGGAGAGGAACCGGATGCAGATAAGTTCGGCGATGTTGGCTCCGATACATTTGGACATATTTTAGAGACATATCCAGATGCAAAATTTGACAATCTGACGAAGCTTGGACTTCGTGCGATTGAGAACACATCGTTTTACGATGCAGCAACAAAGCAGGATGTGATCGGCGTGTATGGAAAGGCACAGGAGTTATCCAACGGCAAGGATACAACAACCGGACACTGGGAGATGATTGGGATTCATACAAAACATGCATTCCCGACGTATCCAAATGGATTTCCACAGGAGATTATCGATGCATTTATCGAGCAGACCGGTTGTGGAGCCATCTACGGAAACAAGGTCGCATCCGGCATTCCGATCATTGCAGAATATGGCGAGGAACACATGAAGACAGGCTATCCGATCGTCTATACGTCGGCAGATTCGGTATTCCAGATCGCAGCGTCCGAGGAGAAGGTCGGACTTCCAAGATTGTATGAGATGTGTGAGATTGCAAGAAAGATTCTGGTTGGTGAGCATGGCGTCGGACGTGTGATCGCAAGACCATTTGTACGAAAAGGCGACGGGTTCGAGCGGACGAGCAACCGGCGTGACTATGCGTTAGAACCATCGGAACACAATGCGCTGGTGCATCTGGCAGATGCGGGTGTGCGGGTATGCGGAGTCGGTAAGATCAGTGATATCTTCCACGGCAGTGGTATCTGCGATTCCGTGCATACGACCGGAAATACCGATGGCATGCAGAAGACGCTTGACTATATGCAGACAGAACCGGCGGGACTGATCTTCACGAATCTGGTTGATTTTGATATGAAATACGGACATCGAAGAGATACGCTTGGCTATAAGAATGCGCTCGAAGAATTCGATGCATGGCTGCCGAAACTGTATGCGCAGATGACGGACGAGGATATTTTGATCGTGGATGCGGATCACGGCTGTGATCCAACCTTTAAGGGAACCGATCACACACGGGAATATATTCCGATTCTGATGTATGGAAAGGGATTGAAGCAGGGAACGGATCTTGGCACAAGACCGACTTTTGCGGATATTGGAAAGACCGTGGAGGAGTACCTGCTTGGAAGCTGTGTGGATGATGAAAAGGCAATTGGGAAGAGTTTCCTGCAGGATATTATGTAGCATGATATGACAATCGCTAGGATGTATTTACGACACAGGGGGTGACGTAAGATGTATCGAATGTACGATATGATCATGAAGAAGCGGAACGGCGCAGAGCATACTGCAGATGAGATCCGTTTTATCGTGGAAGGGTTTACGAAGGGAGAAATCCCTGATTATCAGATGAGTGCGTGGCTGATGTGTGTCTACTACAAAGGCATGACGCACGATGAGACCTGCGCACTGACACATGCGATGGCGGAAAGCGGCGACCAGCTCAGTCTTGCAGCCATCCACGGTGTGAAGGTCGATAAGCACAGTACCGGAGGTGTCGGGGATAAGACGACATTTATCGTGGCGCCGATCCTCGCAAGTCTGGGCGTGCCGGTTGCGAAGATGAGCGGCAGAGGACTCGGACACACGGGAGGTACGATTGATAAGCTGGAGGCGATTCCGGGTTTCTGTGTGAGTATCCCGGAAGAAGAATTTATCGAGCATGTGAATTCCATGAAGCTGGCGCTCGTCGGACAGACAGGCGATCTGGCACCGGCAGATAAGAAGATCTATGCACTGCGTGATGTGACGGCGACAGTCGATAGTCTGCCGCTTATCGCATCTTCGATTATGAGCAAGAAGCTTGCGGCAGGGGCGGATGCAATCGTACTGGATGTGAAATGTGGCAGCGGTGCATTTATGAAGAACGAAGCAGATGCGAAGGCACTGGCACAGATCATGGTTGACATCGGCAAATCCGCGGGCAGAACGTGTTATGGTGTGATTACCGATATGAATGAACCGCTCGGCTGCAAGGTCGGCAATGCACTCGAAGTGATCGAGGCGGTGCAGGTGTTGGCGATGAAGGATGTGAAGCCATATCTCACATATGACACAAGCGGGGATACAGACGTGCAGAGCCGGTGTGATGCCTATAGTGCAATCGAAAATATAGCGCAACAGGGATATGGTGCGGACCGCACAGACAAGGCAGATTGTGCGGGTATGGAAAATTGTGCGGGCTACGACAGGCATGGTATTCACCGCCTGCTTACTGTATCACTCACATTGGCGGCATACATGTATATGGCGGCAGGAAAATCCGATGATTTTGAAGCTGCGAAGGCACAGTGTGAAAAAGCAATCGAGAGCGGTGTAGCACTTGCCAAGTTCAAAGAGTTCGTGGAAGCACAGGGTGGCGATGGCAGTTACATCGACGATGTGAACAAATTCCGGCTCGCGGCAAACTGTGTTCCGATCGTCTGTGAAGAGGATGGATATCTGGCAGCCTGCAACACAAGCGAGGTTGGCATGGTGAACCTCATCTTAGGCGGTGGACGCGCGACGAAGGACAGTACGATCAACTTAGGTGTCGGGCTCGATATCCGAAAGCATCTGGGCGATGTGGTGCAAAAAGGCGACGTGCTTGCCTATATGTATATCGATGATATGGGTGTATTCGAAGAAGCAAAGAAACGGTTGCTTGGGGCATATACGGTTGAGCAGAGACAAATAAAACCAGAGAAACTTGTGAAAGATATAGTGGTGTAGGGAAAATTACAAATGGAGGGGCGAATGAAAAAACGTAGAGGGAAGAGAATTGTTGCTTATATCATTGCATTTTTAATGATATTCGGTATGGGTATGACGGAACTGTCGCCGATCGCAGAGGCGGCACAGTACACAATACTGGAGACAGATGTAAGTGCGCCATCGACAGGATGCACGATGTTTGGGGTATATGGAACGTATTATGTGGATGCACAAAATGCGTTGGACCGGATCAATGAGATCCGAAAAGAAGCATGTACCGCTGGAAATGTACCAGATCCAAGAAATACGAGCCGGATGCTTACGGCATCCGATTATGTGCCAATCAAATGGTCGACCGATCTGGAGCGGATTGCAAGAATCCGTGCGGTGGAAGGTGGATTGTGTTTCGGATTTGTGGGAAGTGGACATAACCGTCTGAATGGGAAAGGCTTGAGTACTGTAAAATACAATGGTGTATCAACATATGCCGAAGTGTTAGCGTATAATTGGAATAAGGGAAATCTGGTATCGGGTATTAACCAATGGTATGGTGAAAAATCTGACTGGGTAAAGCAGACATCAGATGCCGTAACCGGTCACTATACAAGCATGATTGATCCAGATAATACCTATGTTGGACTAGGGGATTTTTATACAACTGCTTCTGGTTATCCGAATACGTTAGCGGGTGAGTTTAACAGCACTTCCCAGAGCTTAAGCCAGTCTGCCTTATCCGGATATACAGATATTATGCAGAAAGTCGAAGTAAAAGACGCATATATCAACAAGTATTATCTGGATGGCTCGGAGACACAGTATTTAGGAGAAACGCAGACACTCACACCGATGGTTCATCTGGTAAATGGATCAAAGACTCTTAATCTCTGGGTGATTGATACTGTTACATACACATCCTCTGATACAACAGTGGCAAGCGTGACAGCGGATGGAGTAGTTACTGCAAAGAAAGCCGGAACTACAACGATTACTTGCAAAAAAGGAAGTACTGCACTGTGTACATTTAATCTTACTGTGAGCTGCAATCATAATAAAGTATTGCAGTCAACGGTTCAACCAACGTGTCAGACAACCGGAGAGAACATATACAAGTGTTCAAAATGCGGGATGACGATAAAAGAATCAATAGAAAAAGCACCGCATTCCTACGTCTATGGTACGGCTGACAGCACAGGAAAGGCAACCGGTGTGTGCTCTTTCTGTAACGCAACAATTACGATTGTACCGCCGACGTCGATGTCATTATACTGGAGAAATAGTGAATCGTCGGATAGTTATTATCATCTAAGTGTACCAACTGAAAATTCAGTAGGTTCAAATATTTTGTGTTATGTAAAAGATGTGAATGGAGATAGCGATTATCGAGATGTTATGTTTGAAAGCTCAGATGACAGTATTGTACAGGCTCCCAAAAAGAGTATTGTACAACCGAACGATGCTGTTTTGAAAGTGAAAAAAGCAGGAATTGTTACGATTTCTGTATACCCAAAATACAACCCGGCTATAAAAAAATCTTACACAATTCGCACCGGAGCAGATGGATCAGTAGATATCAGTAATGCGGTAGTGACACTGGCGAAGACGTCTATATCATGTGGAACAAGTACATCTGCGGTTGCTCCAACAGTAACTTATAATGGCATTAAGCTGACAAGCGGAACAGATTATACCGTGAGTCATTCGACGAGTGGAACGACAGGTACATGCAAGATTACGGGTAAAGGTATCTTTTCAAAATCAGTTGAGAAAACATACACCATTACACATACATATGTGAATGATCCGACAGTAACAGGAGCATTAAAAAGCAATGCAACGTGTACGAAGAAAGCAACATATTACAAGAGCTGTTCCAACTGTAAAAAGCTAAGTACAGAGACTTTTGAATCTGGCAGTCTGGCAGCACATTCTTATACGGTACAGCATGTAGATACAGCGCATCTCGCGAGTGCAGCAACCTGTGAAAAGCCAGCAGCGTATTATTATAGCTGTGCGGGATGTGGACAGAAGGGAACAACAATATTTTATGATGGAGACAAACTAAACCATCAGTATACACAGAAAGTCCAGACGGAAGCTGCGTTAAAGGAACCGGCAAACTGCGTATCGCCGGCAATTTATTATTATAGTTGTGTGAGATGTGGAGCAGTAGATAAGTCTGCAAATGCAAAAACGTATACATATGGTACGGCAGGGGATCATTCTTATACTAAAAAGATAATATCCGATACATATCTTGCAAGTGCAGCGAATTGTTCATCATCAGCCAGATATTACTATGCATGTAGTGGATGTAATGAGAAGGGAGATGTGCAATATTCGTATGGAACAGCATTGGGGCATGCGTATTCTGCAAAGCATATATCTGATGCTTACATGGCAAGTGCAGCAACATGTACGTCACCGGCAACATATTATTACGAGTGCAGTCGGTGCGGAAAAACAGGTACAGATGTGTTTACGTATGGTGATAAATTGCCGCATCAATTTACGGCGAAGATAGTAAGCAATACAACGAAAAAGTCGGATGCAACCTATGATTCGCCAGCTGTGTACTATTATAGCTGTTCACAGTGTGGCGCGGTAAGTGGAAGCAGTACATTTACATATGGAACTACAGTACCAAGACCAACGGTAATTCCACAAGTAGATGTCAGCTACAAGACGCATATCCAGACATATGGTGATTCCCAACCGGCAATGTCAAATGGCTGGATGGCAGGTACAAGTGGTGAAGCAAAACGATTGGAAAATATATGGGTGCGTGTATCCGGAAATGCGAATCTTGGTGTACAGTACACTACACATTGCCAGACGTATGGATGGCTGCCGTGGTCTGCAAATGGCGAGAAAAACGGAACGAGCGGTGAGGCAAAACGTTTAGAAGCAATCAAAATCCGTCTGACCGGAGCAGATAAAGATAACTATGATATTTATTATCGTGTACATGCACAGTCATTCGGCTGGCTTGCATGGGCAAAAAATGGGGAACCATCCGGAACAGCAGGGTATGGAAAGCGGTTGGAAGGAATTCAGATTGTTGTAGTGAAGAAAGGAGAATCGGCGCCAGGACAATCGTATGCGAATGTGAATCCGTCGTCTGTGAATACCCGTGCTTATGTTGCTTTGCAGAATGGTTCGATTCAGATTCCGGGGGATGCGTATAACGCCAATATAATGTATAAGACCCATGTACAATCCTTTGGCTGGCAGACATGGAAAACCAACGGACAGATGTCCGGAACCAGCGGCAAGGCAAAGCGGTTGGAAGGAATCAATATCAAGTTGTCGAACGCATCATATTCAGGTGGTGTAAGGTACACAACGCATGTACAATCTTATGGATGGCAGGGAAATGAAAATGATCCGAATACATGGAAAAAAGATGGAGAAATGTCCGGTACAAGCGGACAGGCAAAACGATTAGAAGCAATCCGGATTTCGCTCTATGGAGAGATGGCAGAACACTATGATATTTATTACCGCGTACATGCACAGTCGTTTGGCTGGCTGTCGTGGGCAAAAAACGGAGAAGCATCCGGAACTGCCGGACTGGCAAAAAGACTGGAAGGTATACAAATCATATTGGTTCCAAAGGGATCTCCGGAACCCGGAAGAACATACGATAACATAACAGCAACAAATACTGTTTCCTTTATCAGGAGATAGTGATACAATACAATATATTTAACATCAAGGAGGCAGAACAAATGAGAGTAGCAGTGATTATGGGATCCACAAGTGATCTTCCAAAGGTAGAGCCAGCAATTAAGATTCTGAAGGACTATGGCGTACAGGTTGATGTGCGTTGCCTGTCAGCACACCGTGCACATGCAGGACTTTCCGCATTTATCGAGGAAGCAAACGGAAACGGCACAGAAGTGTTTATTACAGCCGCAGGTATGGCAGCCGCACTTCCGGGCGTTGTTGCAAGCCAGACGGTTCTTCCGGTTATCGGTGTTCCAATCTCAGGTTCCGTACTCGATGGACAGGACGCACTTTACTCTATCGTGCAGATGCCATCCGGAATTCCGGTTGCAACCGTAGCAATCAATGGTGCAAAGAATGCCGCATATCTCGCATTGCAGATCATCGGTGTACAGCATAAGGAAGTGCAGGAAAAGCTCCTTGCAGAGAGAAAGCAGATGGAAGAAAGCGCCATGAAGGCAAACGAAGAAGTGATTGCAAAATACAACTAAGACAAGTTGCAGAGACAACACCAATTTTTAACAAAATTCCATTTTACTTTACTATCTTTATCAAGTATAATAAAAGCAACGTGGATTTCACGGTATGAAGATGAGAATTATAGGAGGGTTTTATTACAATGGGAATTTTACAGAGATTTAAAGACATTATGGCTTCAAATATCAATGCACTTCTCGATAAGGCAGAAGATCCGGAGAAGATGATTGATCAGACACTTCGTAACCTGACAAAGGATCTGGCAGAAGTGAAGAAGGAAACAGCTGCCGTTATGGCAGATGAGCAGAGATGCAAGCGCGAGCTGGATGAAGTGAATTCTGAGATTACGAAGATGCAGGCATACGCAGAGAAGGCACTTCTTGCCGGAAACGAAGCAGATGCCATGAAGTTCTTAGAGCAGAAGAACCAGCTTACAGCGAAGCAGGCAAGCTTGCAGCAGACCTATGATGTTGCAGCTGCAAATGCGATGAAGATGCGTCAGATGCATGACAAGCTTGTGACAGATATCAACCAGCTTGACTCCCGCCGTGATGCAATCAAGGCGAAGATGAAGGTTGCTAAGACTCAGGATCGTCTGAACAAGATGACGAACAATCTGTCAGATTCAGCAAGCAGCATGGCTGCCTTTGATCGTATGGAAGCAAAGGCGAACGCAATGCTTGATCAGGCAAATGCCATGACCGAATTAAATCAGACAACACAGGAGAGTGGCATCGACAGTTTAGCAGCCAAGTATGATGCAGCTCCAAATGCAGCTGTACAGGATGAGCTGGCAGCGATGAAGGCAAAGTTAGGTTTACAGTAAACCGATGCCGGGATTAAATGACAAACAGTTAGAGGCCTGTTGTACAACCGACGGGCCTTTACTTATTTTAGCAGGTGCGGGTTCTGGAAAGACCAGAGTGATCACGCACCGGATCGCATATCTGATCGATGAGATGTCAGTCAATCCATACAATATACTGGCAATCACATTTACGAACAAGGCTGCGGCAGAGATGCGGGAACGAGTAGATAATCTGGTAGGATTTGGCGCTGAGAGTGTGTGGGTATCGACCTTCCATTCCATGTGTGTGCGGATTCTGCGGAAACATATTGACAAGATCGGTGGAACAAGCAGTTTCACGATCTATGATGCAAGTGAACAGAAGACTGTTGTAAAAGAAGTGTTGAAATATCTGCAACTAGACCCGAAGCTCTATCCGGAGCGGGCGATGCTTTCGGCGATATCGAAGGCGAAGGAAGGGTACATGACACCGGACGATTATGAGAAAGCACATGCGGCAAGCTTCCGGGATCAGAAGATTGCGGAGGTTTACCGGGAGTATCAGAAACGTCTCCAGAGCAACAATGCGCTTGATTTTGATGATTTGATTTTCAAGACGATCTTTCTTTTTGAGACGAATCCAGATGTGCTTGCCGAGTACCAGACACGGTTTAAGTACATTATGGTGGACGAGTATCAGGATACGAACCATACACAGTTTATATTGGTGAAGATGCTGGCTGCAAAATACCGGAATTTGTGCGTCGTGGGTGATGACGACCAGAGTATCTATAAGTTCCGTGGCGCGAACATCTATAATATCCTGAATTTTGAGGAAGAATATCCGGATGCCAAGGTAGTAAAACTGGAGCAGAACTACCGTTCCAAGGCGAATATCTTAAATTCTGCAAATGCGGTGATCGCGAATAACGAGGGAAGAAAGGATAAACGTCTTTGGACAGAGCAGGAGGATGGTGAGAAGGTAACATTTACCCGGTACGGCACGGAGTACGAGGAGGCGAACGGCGTTGCATCCCGGATCAAGACCTTGAAGAATCAGGGGGTATCACTCGATGATATCGCAATCTTGTATCGTACCAATGCGCAGTCCCGTGTGCTTGAGGAAAAACTTCTGTATGAGAATCTCCCATATAAAATCTATGGTGGACAGAACTTCTATGGAAGAAAAGAAATCATGGATCTCGTAAGTTATCTGAAGGTGCTTGCAAACCCGATCGATGATCAGGCAATCAAGCGTATCATCAATGTGCCGAAGCGTGGTATTGGTGCGACGACCGTGGATAAGCTTGATATGTATGCGCAGTCCAATGGATATAATCTGTATGATGCACTGTTAGATATCGAAGAAGTACCTGGCATGACACGGAATGTGGAGAAAATCCGGAAATTTACAGATATGATGGAAGGATTTAAAGCACGACTGGTACATGGAGAATTCATCAGTGAAGTGTTCGATGCAATCATGGATGAAAGCGGATATCGCGAAGCATTGGAGGCGGAAGCTACGGATGAAGCGCGTACCCGGTTGGATAACTTAGAGGAATTAAAGAATAAGATCGTTACCTATGAAGAGAGTGCAGAGGTGCCAACACTGACTGGACTTCTCGAAGATATCGCGCTGGTGGCAGATACCGAGGAGGAAGACGAGGATGGTGTGCCAACCGCAAAGGTGACGCTGATGACCTTACATAGTGCGAAAGGCTTGGAGTTTCCGTATGTATTTATGACTGGTATGGAAGAACGGTTATTCCCAAGTGGCATGTCGCTGGATTCGGATGATCCGGATGCACTTGAAGAGGAGCGGAGACTTTGCTATGTCGGAATTACACGTGCGATGGAGAAACTGTATATGACGGCTGCCGGACAACGGATGGTGCATGGTTCGACGAATTTCGAGGAAGTATCGCGGTTCGTCAAGGAGATTCCGAAGCATTATTTGGAATATGAGGAGAAAGCCTTTGGCTATGCTCCAGCAAATATGGATCGGATTCCGTCGAAGAAACCGGCAGAGCAGGTAATTCAGTTAAAGGCATACGGAAAGAACAACCCGTATACACGACCTGCCACAGCTACTGCGAACCCGAGCGCCAATCCGGGATTTGGAAAGGCATTTCCGATGGGAAATGCAGCTTCTGCACCGGCAAGTTATGAAGTAGGAGATAAAGTACGCCATATTAAATTTGGAAATGGCGAGGTGATTGATGTGATTCCATCGGGCGGCGATCAGGAAATCGTCGTGAATTTCGACCGTGTTGGTGAAAAACATTTATTTGCATCGCTTGTAAAAATGAAAAAGTTGTAAATCACGGTAGAAATATCGGATAAGCTGTGGTAAAATTAGTTTATCAGTAGCGATGAAAGGAAGGTAGAAAACTATGAGAAAGTGTTGTGACGAAGTAAAAGTTGTAAAAGAAGACGAATGCGTAACAGAAGCAAAGAACGCGTTTCTCTCTGTTGCATTGATCGTTGGTATTCTGACAATCATCGTAGGTATCTGCGTAGCAGTTTACAAGTACCTGACACCAGATTACTTAGATGATTTCGATGATTACGATGATGACTTTGATGATAGCTTCTTTGATGATGACGATGCAGAGGCATCCACAGAGGAGAAGAAGGACGAAGAATAAACGTACTTCGGAAGATGGTTACAAAAACCTGTCGCACCAGAATAGGTGTGGCAGGTTTTTTGTGTTTTAATAGTCAAAAAAAGCACAAATTTATAGACGCAATATGTTGAAAACACAAGCACTTTCATGTAAAATATTATGCGATAGTGGGTTACTGTCGATATAAAAATTGAACAGTAATAATTCATAACTTAATTTTACTCTGCACAGAGGGATGTCAGAGTTTATCATAAATGGTTCCAATGCATAAATGCGAGGATGCATTAGGAAAAAAGAAAATGGAGGATGGAGTTTATGAACAAACAAAAAAACAAGAAAAAAGTGATTGCATTTCTGCTTTCTATGTTGATGTTAATTTCATTATTCCAGAACATCAGCTATACACCGATTGCGGAAGGCGGGGAGACAGAGAGTGTCGCATCGGAGAGTGATGCAAATTTCGCAACAGGGCAGCAAAGTTTAGGAACACAAGAAAATCAAAATGGTGTTCCTTTAGAAGAAGAGAATCTGAATGAAACCTCACAAAATGTGGCAGATGATTCCGTAGATCTTTCACTTTGGAACAATGCATATACAGATACGTCAAATGGAATAACGATGAATTTCACTGCCAGTGTTAAACATAATGGGCAGGAGACGGATTTGGATCAGGTAACAAAAGTATTCGAAGGTGATGAGTTTAACTTAAAATATAAATGGGAGTTAGATAACAGTGCCATTCCAAGAGATGGAAATCCTATTTATATCAAAGTAAATTTTAATGATTTGAATAACCTTGAATTGATATCCGGAAAACAGGATATTATGCTTGAAGGAAAAAAAGTAGGTTATATTTATATTAGTAATGGTTATGCATATATATGCCTTGATAATCAGACTTTCTTGACGGAAAACACAAGAAAGGGAGATGGAACAATATATGGAAATGTAAAGCTGACGGAAACCGATAAGGGATCCGGAGATAAAATAACGATTGGAACTGCAAAGAAAAAAGTTTCAGATGTGATTTACGATGATGGAACCGCAACAAGTACATTGACAGTACAGAAAGCAACCGATGGAAAAGCAACCTATGACAAGAGTACAAATACGTGGAAGCAGTCATATAAGTTGACATTAAAAACGACTGGCTCTGTGTCCGGGGTATCTTTGACAGATAGTTTAGGTGCAAACTTAAAGAATATCTCCAATATCAAGATTGCAAGCAGCAATGATTCAAATGTCACTGCGAATACCATATATGGAAGCTTTGGTGCTCTGGCAAATGCTTTGAACAAACTTGGTTCATCGGATGGCAGTACTACGACCGTGGAAGTTACTTATGATGTAGAGACAGATGAAGGTATTTTTGATCCGGATAATGCGAATAGTACTTCTTATACGAATACAGTAGATTATACATATAAGAATAATAAAAAAGAGACAAAAACGGGAACTACATCGGCAACTTACGATGTGACAAGACCGGAAGTAAAGAAAACAGGGTCACTGGATAAAACTTCTAAGGTTGTGACATGGACGATTACGATTGATCTGAAGGATTATGCAGGAGAGTATACTTCTTTGGATGCACTTCTTGGCTCTGGAACTATCGTAGATATGCCGGAGATTGGATCAGCATTATGTGATAAGGATGGCAATCTGCAGGGAGGTACAAGCCAGACGCTGCCTGCTTCTGCTTTTAAGGAAAACAATGGTGTATATACGGCGACTGTTTATACAAAGGTAACAGATAATTATATGGATTCTGCGACCAAACTGGATGTGAAAAATGATGTAACTCTTACAACAGATAAGGGCTATAAATATATGGGAACCGGAACTGTGCAGACACCAGGAAAAGATTGGACTATCGAAAAGCATGCGGTGAAAATGCAGGATGGATATATTTACTGGACGGTTTCTGTGAAGGACATTCCGGAAGACCTGACAAATGTATATATCAAGGATAATATGCAAAAATATTGGAATAATCCGGGAAGCATGTCAGGCATATATAACACAAAGATTACATTTACAAGAAAAGATAATTCATCGTTTGATGTAGATGTAACTGATTCGAATGATGCTAATATTGACAATGAATATGTGACATATACACCAGACACTGCAGGAAATAATCAAGGATATGATTATAAGTTTGCGTTTAAAGATAGTCTCTTTACAGGATCGAATCCGGTAAAGGAAATAACATTAGAATACAAGACTAAGATTTTGGATACTGATTTGAATCAGGTACAGAGAAATTATAAAAATGAAGCAAACATTTATTATTCTGCAAATGGCAAGGAAGAGAAAAAAAGTGATGAGGATGTATATACAAATCCATTGCCGCCTTTGAATAAGACGGTTACAGCGAAGGTAGACGAAACAGGTAAAATCAGCTACATGTTAGATGTGTCATTGAATTCCATGGCGCTTTCAGGTGGAGAATCTGTTACGATTGCGGATACATTACCAACGGATATGAAATTATCTTCCAGCATGATAACTGCATACTTCTATGTCAGGGATGTAGCGCATAATACAGCGGGTAAGTTATCGGATATGTCGTATTATGCAGGTGGAGCAACGATACCGAACATTGGTCTTCAGACAAGTGAAACGAATGGAATTGCAAGTTTTACGATTCCGGTTACTGCGGATTATATTGCTTTGATGAATGCCATTGACAACTATTCAGCGGGAACAGAGACACATATCCGGATTGAGTATACGACAGAAGTAACAAGTTTGGAGGATTTTGCAAAGAAGGGATCGGAAACCTTTACGAATTCTGCTCAGCTAAAGATAGGAAGTACGAATGTTGGAACACCAGTATCAACGACAACGACGTTGAAAGCACCTGCATTGGTATCGAAGGACGGAGTATTTTACGGTACCTATGATAACACGACAGGTGCAGATAACAGTAAATATAATACAGCGGAGTATACGATCGAAGTCAACAAGGGTGCTTATGATCTGGTACCGGGAGATGGAAAATTAACGGCTGTGGATAAACTTGGTACTGCATTCTCTTATAATATGCAGAGTATCAAGGTATACGAAGTAAATGGCGGTACAGAAACACCATTGACAAGTGGAACCGATTATACAGTCAGCTATGATGGATCTTCGAATTCACTTAGGTTTGAATTACCGGATAGCAAGTATTTGAAGATAACTTATACAACGAGGTGTAATCTGAAGTTTACACAAGGCAATAGTTCGATTACTTTGACGGATGAACAATCCTCTAATACATTTACGTTGAACGGATATCAGGCGGATCAGGGTGGATCGAAAACATTCCAGGGACAGGTGTTCACAAAAGGACAGCATGAGGCAGAATCCAATTATGGCTCGATTGAGTTATACAAATACTGGACAGATGCGGCTGGAACGACACATGCACTGAAAGATTCTACATTCCGTTTGTATGAAGCAACCTATGATTCTGCGACGGGAACCATGACGAGAGGTAACTTGGTACGGGATACGGATGTGCTGAAAGTAACCGATGAGGTTGCTGGTAAGTTGACAATTGATCGATTGAATTATGATCAGATTTATGAGTTGGTCGAAGTATCTGCTGCAGAGGGATTTGATGTTCGGGCGGATTCGTTCTACTTCGTGCTTCAAAAGTCATCCAGTATAACGATTCCGAGCGGATACGAAGGAAAGACATTCACGAATGATACGGGATATAATTTGCCATATGAGAATGAAAAGTCTAAGTACTATACAGGTTCTTTCAACTTCTCAGCTACAAAGCAGTTGGATGGCACAACCGCTTATGCAAGTGGCAACACCTATACCTTTAAGAATTTTGCAGTGGAAGAGGTATCAGCAGACGCTGCAAACGCTACCAAGGTAAAGGATATTACAACCGGAAGAACTGCTGGAAATACAACAGGAGCGATTACATTTGCAGATAAGGTAAGTTATAGTTCTGCAACAGCAGGAGATGAAGGAAAACATTACTACAAGGTTTATGAGACAAGTTCTGGGTACACAGATGTAACAACGGATACGAACTATTATATTCTGACGGTAGATGTTGCATTGGATAATGCTACAAATCCGACAAAGCTGGTTGCAACATGCAGTAAGATTACGAAGTATAACAGTGCAGGAACCGGTACCACGGCTTCAGAGGTTGTATTTAATAATACGACCGTGACTACGACGATTCAGGGTACAAAATCATGGGTTGGTGATACCACAGCAGATCGTCCGGCTAGCATTCAGGTAAAGTTATATAAGTTGAAACAGGGTGGAAACGAGAATGACGATGCCGATTGGGAGCAGGTCGGAGCAGTCAGGACTGTAGATGCAGCAAGTGCATGGAAGTATTCATTTGGAACATTGCCAAAGTATTATCCGGGAATGGCTACTGAGATTCCATATAAGGTAGTAGAGACAGCGGTCGCTGGATATACGACAAGTTACCCTGCAGGTACTTATGATATCGTGAATACAATGATTCAGACATCTGGCAGCATTACATTTACTGCATTAAAGAAGCTGGATAATGCAACGAACTATTCAGCTAACTATACATTTGCGGGATTTGCAGTGGATGAGCTGAATGCAGATCTGTCAATAAAGACGGCAGGGGCTGCTACAGGAACAACAAATGGAAGTACAAATGGAACCGTAACATTCACACCACTAACATATGATTCTGCAGTGACAGGAAATGTCGGAGAGCACATTTACAAGATTTATGAAAAAGAATCTGGTTATGCAGGTGTTACAAAAGATGATACATATTATGTAGTCAAGGTAAATGTGACTAAGAATACTGCAAGCAACAAATTGGATGTCGCAGTTACTTCCGTACAGAAATATGTGAATGGAGCTGCGAGCGGCAGTGCAGGCACAAGCTTAGGTGCAGTCATCTTCGAGAATAAAACGGAAAAAACATCTGTATCGGGCACCAAGACATGGGTAGATACGGGATATGAAGCGTATCGTCCATCCAACATTGAGTTGAAACTGTATCGATTGAAGAAGGGTACGACAGCCGATTGGGAGTTGGTAAAAACACAGAGTCTGAGTACAACAGAAACGACGAAGAACTTTACCTTTGATAATTTGGATAAATACTATGCAGGTACAAATGTGGAAATCCAGTATAAGGTAGAAGAGACACCGGTTTCTGGGTATACGACGACATATGCAGCGAATGGCTATGATATCACGAATACCTTACAGACAACGAAGGTGTCAATCCGGAAGGATTGGGATGATAATAATGACGCAGATGGGAACAGACCACAGAATCTTAAGGTTTCCTTAATGGAAAATGGAGTTTCCCTGTCGAAGGATATTACATTGACGGCAGCGAATAACTGGACGGCAAGCTGGGGCAATCTGCCGGTTTATAAGAATGGTGTAGAGATTCAGTATTCGGTTGTTGAGGATACTGCAAGCATGCCTGCTTCATATTCACAGAAGTCTTCTGTAATCCAGAAGCAGAGCGATGGAACGTATCTGGCGGTTATCACAAACCAGTATTCGATGGATAAAGTCAGTCATACAGTGACAAAAGTATGGGAAGATGACAACAACCGCGATGGTTTGCGGACACCAATTACGGTACAGCTTATGGCAGATGGCGTGGCTGTAACAGATCCGGATGCAACGCAGGAATTGAATGAGACAAACCATTGGACATACACATGGAATGATCTGAATAAGCAGGATGCAAGAGGAAACAATATCGTGTATACGGTCGAAGAAGTTGGTACAGTCACAGGCTATACAAAAGCTACTGTATCAGCAGGATCAGCCACAACGATTACGAATACACATACAGTTCGTACAAGAGACATTACAGTCGATAAAGTATGGGCGGATAATAATTCTACATCCCGTCCAACGAGTGTAAATGTTCAGTTGTATGCAAATGGTTCTGCATTTGGAACTGCTGTAACACTGGAAGATGCGAATCACTGGACTTATACATGGAATGACCTTCCATATAATGAGGCTGGACAGGAGATTGCGTATACAGTCAAAGAGGTAGCTGTACCACAGGGCTATGGTGTATCTTACAGCCCGATGACAGTTGATACAACAACAGGAAATGGATCTATTACAGTTACAAACTCTTATCCGTCTACGACAAGAACGGTGACAAAGGTATGGGATGATCAGAATAATAATGATCGGAAACGACCAACCAGCATACAGGTACAGTTAATGTATGATGGAAATGTATATGACACGGTAACTTTGAGTGAAACAAATCATTGGACTTATACATGGACAGAGCTTCCGAAGTACAGTGATGTAGCAGCAAATACAGAATATGTATATACAGTCAAAGAAGTCGATGTACCAGCCGGATATATTGTAAGTTATGTGAAGAAGAATGCTTCTGGTACAACTGTGACAGCAGAAGATGCTGGTGAAAACGGTGTATTTGAGGTTCGAAATTCATATACAACACAAAAGGGTGATATCGAGGTTGAAAAGAAGTGGGTTGGCGACAACCTGGCAGCAGATGATCATAGTGCAATCACAGTCACGCTTTATAAGAATGGTGTTGCAACAGCAAAGACTTTGAAACTGGATAAGACAAATAACTGGAAGGGTACATTTACAGATCTCGACAAATACGAGAATGGCGTTGAGATATCGTATAGTGTGAGAGAGACAGAGGTTGCAAATTATGTAGCTTCTTATGCACCGGCAAGTGGAAGTATTGGAGATACGATTGTTGTAACAAATACATATGCTCCGGCGAAGCTTGTGTTGACAAAGACCGTAGCGGGTGGTGTATCCAAAACAGATGCGGAGCAGACAATTCGCTTTGAGGTTGTTGAGGATGCAACCGGTACAAAGACAACCTATAGTCTTGCAGATTTTTCTTATGATACTGCTAGTAAGACGTGGACGAAGGAAATCAGTTGCAATGCAGGCAGCTATACAGTCAATGAGATTGCTTCAGATGTAGATGGATATACGTTGAGCAAGATCACATATGTGGTAGACGCGCAGACTGCAGTGGAGGGCAAAACCGCTTCGGTTGTAATCGGAGATCATGCGACAGCAAATGTTGCATATACAAATAAGTATGACAAGATAACGACTGAGACAACAGAAACAACTGAGACGACCGAAACAACGGAAACGACTGAAACAACGGAAACCACAGAAACAACAGATACAACCACAGAGATTACGACGACGGAGACAAGTACTACGAGTACGACAACCACGACGACAACAACTACGACATCTTCCAACACAGTGAAGAAGACAGGTGATACAGCGCCGATTGCTCCAATCACCATTATAATGATAGTTGCGGCTGTTGGAATAATCATACTTGGTGTTTCCAAAAAGAAACGAAGCGATAAGTAAATAAGTTTTACGAAGAAGGGCTTTCTATAAGCCCTTCTTTTAAGTAAACAGAAGGATTTGAAAATAAATGAAACAAACATACAATAAGGAAGCGTTTCGATCGCTGATCACCTTATCCATCCCGACCGTATTAGAAGAGGTGCTGTCGACGCTGCTTCAATATGTTGATACGGCGATGGTGGGACATCTGGGTGAGAAAGCAACGGCAGCAGTCAGCACGACAACAACCATCGGCTGGCTGATCCACTCAATTCCAAGTGCGATTGCGGTTGCTGTGCTGGCGATTGCATCGAAGGCAAATGGAGCCGGGGACGAAGCCAAACTGAAGAAACTGGCTGGACAATCGATACTATATGCATTTACTATCGGAACGTTATTGGAAGTGATCGCGCTTGTGCTGTCCCCGTATATTCCGGTGTGGATGGGCGTTGAACCGGATATTGTAAGACCGGCAAGTGTGTATTTCACAATTACAAGCATTTCACTTGTGTTCCGGGCGTCTTCCCGCGTCTTTTCCGCGATGATTCGATCCATTAAGGATACGAAATCGCCGATGTTTATCAGCGTGGGTGAAAATGTGTTAAATATCCTATTGAATACGGTATTTATATATGGTCTGAATCTCGGCGTGGCAGGTGCGGCAATCGCATCCTGCATCAGTTTTGGAATCGGAGGCATTGCGATGTTTCTGCTGATGCTCAGCAAGACGAAGCTTCGACCAACGCGGGAGGACAGGAGACTCGACCGGGAGATTCTGTCAGAGACATTTACGATTGGGCTTCCGGCACTTGGCACGACCTTTGTAAGCTGTTTTGGATACATTGCGTTTGCACGGATGGTATCTGGTATGGGGACGACGATATTTGCGGCGCACTCGATCGCCATTACAGCGGAGCAGATCGTCTATATTCCGGGATATGGACTGCGGGTGGCGACCAGCACATTGGTTGGTAATGCGCTCGGAGAAAAGGACATCCGGAAATTAAAAGCAACGGAGCGGGTATCGATTCTGATCACATTATTAATTATGGTGGTAAATGGTATCGGACTCTACCTATTCGCATATCCATTTATGCGTCTGTTTACGAACTCAGTCAATGCGGCGCGGATCGGAAGTGAGATGCTGCGTCTGGTTTCGTTTTCGGAGCCGTTTTTTGGACTGATGATTGTCTTAGAGGGTATTTCCTATGGTATGGGTCGGACGAAGCATGTGTTCGCGTGTGAGGCGGTCAGCATGTGGGGCATCCGGATATTTGGTACGTTCTTATGCGTGAATGTGTTTGGACTGGGTTTAAAGGCAGTCTGGCTTTGCATGATCGCAGACAATATATGTAAAGCAATTTCGCTGTATATATTCCGCCCGAAACATGTGGAAGAAAATGCTGATGATAGAGGAGAGCTACGGTGAGTATTACAGAATCCGAGAAAATACAATTTTATCTGGCACCGATGGAATCCGTGACAGGATACGTGTACCGGAATGCATATCATGCGATGTTTGGCGATATGGATAAGTACGTGACGCCGTTTATCGCACCGTCAAAGAAGAAATTATTGAAGACGCGGGAGCGAAAGAACGTGGCACCGGAGCACAATCAGGGAATGTATGTTGTTCCACAGATCCTGACGAACGATGCGGAACAGTTCCTTACGACGTGTAATATGCTGGCGGAGCTTGGCTATCAAGAAGTGAATCTGAATCTGGGCTGTCCGATGGCAACGGTCGTATCGAAGAAGAAAGGAAGTGGATTCTTAGAGGACCCTGAACGATTAGACCGGTTCTTTGATGCGGTATTTGAGGGGATATCCAAACTGCCGGAGGAGCGAAGCTGCAAGATCTCTGTGAAGACGCGGATCGGAGTGGAATTTCCCGAAGAGTTTGCGGATATCCTGCGAGTATATAATAGGTATCCCATCTCCGAAGTGATCATCCATCCACGTCTGCAGAAGGACTTCTACAACAATCATCCAAATCTTGGTGTATTTGCGGAAGCACTGAAGGAATGTGTGCACCCGGTCTGTTATAACGGAGATATCTTTACGGTGGAAGATTATCATGCGTTCCGGGAGAAGTTTCCACAGGTAGACCGCATTATGCTTGGAAGAGGTGTAATTGCGAATCCGGGACTGGTACGGGAGATCCGGACAGGGCAGTCGGTAACAACGGCAGAGCTGAAGGAGTACCATGACCGGTTGTATGCTGGGTACCGGGAAGAGATGGACTGTGAGCGGGATGCGCTCTTCAAGATGAAGGAAGTGTGGTTCTATCTGGGTAAGATGTTCCCGGATGCAGAGCGCGAGCTTAAGAAGGTGAAGAAGGCAGACCGGCCGGAGGAGTATCTGGCTGCGGTGAGAGGTGTATTTACTTTGCCAGTGCATGCGCTGCAATAACCTCCATTGCCTGCATATCCTCTGGTGTGTCGATGTCTGCTAGCTCGTAGTGTTGTGTAACCGGTAGGAGTCTTACATGTTCCCTGTGGTTTAAAATCACAGTATTGCCGCCGTGTTTTGGAGGTAGCGCAGAAAGTTCATCAAAGTAAGCAGATGGAAAAACAACCGGGGAACCGGCAGTATTCTGATCGCAAGTCCGCCAGATCGTATCGGGTGCATTTTGGGCGCAGAAAAGCAATGCACCGATTGTCTCCCGTGAGACGAGCGGCTGGTCTGAAGGCAGGAACAGGCAGTGGCTTGCTTTGTTTTTTATTGCACCGGTTCCAAGCCGGATCATATCGTTCCGGTCTGGCAGATTATGCAGAAGAAATGGGATATCCTGTTTCTTACATATATGTGCAATTTCCGGGTGGATCGTCACAACCAGCCGGTTTTGCCCAAGCATTTCGGTCGCATCAAACGCGTATGCAATCAGTGGTTTCCCATAAAAATCTGTGAGGAGTTTATTGGCACCGAAGCGTTTGCTTTTTCCGGATGCCATGATGATACAGAACGCGTCTCCATAAGGCTTATCTAAATCTACGAGAAAACAATCATCCCGCATGCAGAGAGAGTCCAGAAAAGGAAGTTTTTGTTTACGGACAACTAAAAGTACATGTTTGGCTGCGAGCAGGCGGGAAATTGCTTCCTGATACGCAGGCATTGTCTGTTCCAGATAACCGGTTTCGTCGATGGTTATCCAGTCGGATGGATGACGGATACACATATCCAGAAATCCGATTCCTTTTGTGAGAAATGCTTCCGGAACCGGTTGCATTTTGTTTGTGTTTCCAGGTGCATCTGCCTGATATCTTCCAATCTGGACAGTCTCGCCTGACAGGTTTTCTTTCATATAGACCCCATCTTCGGGTACTACATAGGACGTAAGCCCGGGCATTGGTTGTGGGAAAAGGGCAGAAAGAAGCGTGGACTTTCCGCTTCCGCGGCTTCCGGTCAGAATCAGATGCTTTTTGCTGCTAGCGCGAAAAGATCTCCAGATACAATTTGCGGTTGGCCTGTATGCAGGCATCCCGATATCGTTCATATTTTTCTATCCATTCCTTTCCTTCCTGTGTCAGAGTGCTTCCACCGCCGGATTTGCCACCGACAGTCCTGCTTGTGAGTGGAAATCCGAGTGCATGCTCGGCATTTTTTATCATACGAAGCGCTTTGGAGTAAGCAAGTCCCATGGAGCTTGCAGCTGCACGCAGGGAGCCTTCTGCTTCGATGGCATGCAACAGACGACAGGGACCTTCTCCAAAGAATTTTTCATCCTGTTCATCGTAAAAAGTAATTTTTGTAACAGCTTTCATATGGACTCCTCCTGTATCATAACAAGGTGTTCGTTCCCGTTTTTGTCGTGGAGCTTTGCGATATTGATTGTACCATAAATCGAGGAAAGCAGAGACTCCATCTTTGAAACAGGAGTCGATTTCGGGGAGATTTTCCCGGAATGTGTGCCATTCGACAGGACAAGGAGCTCGTCACAGGTGTTTAATGCCAGAGAAGGGTCATGGAGTGTGACAAGCGCACAGGCGTCATGGGCAGTCACATATGTCCGCAGGTGCTGCATCATCTGGTTCCGGAACCGGAAATCTAAGGCGCTTTCCGGCTCATCGAGGAGCAGAAGCTTACGTGTACCGACGAATGTCCGTGCAAGGATACATAACTGTTTTTGTCCTTCACTTAGCTGGTTGTAGTTTTTCTGCTCACGATCGGGAAGACCGACCATCGTGAGAGTTGCTTTGGCATGTTCTTTCATCTGTGCGGTGGGAGGCTGCAACAGCGATAAGTCCGGATGATACCCCATCAGGACAACATCCAGGACTGTCAGATCAATTGTGATTCCGCTTTTTTGGGGGATATATCCACATTGCTTTGCAAGTTCCCGTGCAGAAAGTGATTCCAGTGTATTTTCTGCAAGCTGACAGGAACCTTTGTGCGGGAGGATGTTCGCTATCGCTTTTAAAAGCGTAGTTTTGCCGCATCCATTTGCACCGAGAATACCGGTGATTGTTCCGGGACGCGACGTAAAGCTGATATCGTGTAGGATTTCTTTTCTGCCATATCCGGCAGACAGGTGACTGATTGTGAGAAGACTCATGATTTGCGGTTCCTCCTTACGCATAGATAAATCAAAAATGGTGCGCCAACAAGACTGGTAAAGATACTGACCGGCAGTTCTGTGGAAGCTACGCTTCGTGCCAGAATATCTCCGAGTGTCAGCAGGCAGCCACCGATGATCCCACTTAGAAACATCGTGGATAGCCGGTTGTTTTTGATTATCAGACGTGCACCGTGCGGTGCAAGCAGAGAGATGAAGCTGATAAGCCCGGTCATGCTGATGATTCCGGATGTTGCCAGCGTTGCAATCAGGAGAATCAAAAGCCGGAGATGTTGTGTGTGAACACCGAGCATACGCCCTTCGTCATCGTGCAGGGAAAGCATCATAATCTGCCGGTACAACAAAAAAAGTGCGCTGACACAGAGGATACAGAGAATCACATTTCCTTTGATGGAATAGAGACTGATACCATTTAAACTCCCCATAATCCAGTATTCGATGGATGCAAGCTGTTTTTCTGGGTCGGCGAGCAGCTTCAGGAAGATGAGCGCTGTCTGGGCTAAGCTGTGTACCGCGATTCCTGCCAACACGATTCCTCTGCCATCCTGCCCGGCAGTGAGGGATGCGAGCATAAGCGCTAGAACAACAGAACCGAGAGCACCGGCAAATGCAGACGCAGTCACTGCCATAGAGCCGGACAGAAACAGGATGCCGAACGCGGCACCGGCGCTGGCACCGGAAGATACACCGATGATATCTGGTGATGCCAATGGATTCCGGAATACAGTCTGGAAGACAAAACCTGCTACGCCGAGAACGAAACCGCCGATACAGCCGACGATTCCGCGGCTTGCGCGCAATGTCACAAACACCTGCCACTGTCTTGAATCACCGGATATAATTCCGGAGAGTGTGAGTGGGTAGCGGCCGACAAAAAATGAAAAAATCGTCAGAACCGTTAAGATAACGGTTCCGACGATAAGAGTGAATTTAATTTTATTATTTGATTCCATAAAAAGTTTCATAGAACGCTGCCTTTTCTTCTGTATACATATCTGCAGATACCTGATCCGGGTGCAGGATTCCGGCAAGCCAGATGGATGCAAGGATTCCGCCCGGTACAGGACTGTCTAATGCTTCGATATCGCCAGGGATTGCATAGACATTTCCGTTTTTGACTGCGGTGCACTCCTTCAGATTCTCGTCGTTTAATACATCTTCGGGTGTGTATTCTGCATCCGAAGCGAGAATAATATAAGAAGGATCCCATGCCAGAAGCTGCTCGTAGCTGATCTCGGCCCAATAGGTATCCGTGATTTCGGATGCTGCATTTTTACCGCCTGCCAGTTCGATAAGCCCTGACTGATACATCGCTGGACCGGCAGTGGAAAGAAGGGAAGAGTTACCGGCGAGATAGACGCTTTCTGCATCGACGCCGGATAAGTCTTTTTCGAGCATCTCTTTTTTCTCATCAATATAAGAAAGAAGGGCATCTGCGTTTTCCTTTGTATTGGTTGCGGTGGAGACAAGTTCAATCATCTGTTCTAACTGATCTTCGCTTTCCGGATTGACGAGCAGGACAGGGATGTCAAGCTCGGAGAGGCTTTGCGCTGCATCCTTTAATTTCATAGGCAGGATGACAAGCTCTGGGGAGAGGGAAGCGCAGGTTTCTAAGTCAAATTCCTTGGCTGTGCCGACATTTGGAAGCTCGAGGAATTCTGGCGCCGCAAGTTTGTAGATTGGCCGCTTATCTGCTTTTGCTTCGATGCCTGTTACCTTGTCTTTCAGACCGAGTGCAAGCAGGAGACTTGTGGAGATATAGTATCCGCTCACGATTGACTCCGGTTCTTTTTCAATTGTGACTTCACGACCAGCCTGATCGGTGACTGTGACCGGATAGACCGTCTGCTCATCAGAGCCCTCTTCACTGGCATCTGCGGGGGTGCTGTCTGCCGTTGTAGCAGCATCCGATATGGAGGCTGCCGGTGCTTCTGTGACAGCTGCTTCCGTTGTTGTGGTTGTGTCTGTGGATGCAGGTTTGCCGCATCCGATCAGAGAGAGCAGCATCAGGCTGATGAGTATAAGTGCTACATGTTTTTTGAATCTTTGTTTCATGATAAAAACCCTTTCGTTGTACTTTTGATAATACAACGGTATTGTAACAAAACCGCTTTTCAAAGGCAAGTATTTTTACTATAATATAAAGTTGGAAAAAAGCGGTTAGAGAAATAGAAGGAGCTTTTATGGTAACAATACAGAATTATGTTCGTGTAAAAAATCTGGAAGAAGCTTATACGCTGAACCAGAAAAAAGGAAGCATGATCCTCGGTGGAATGCTTTGGACGAAGATGCAGGATCGGACAATCCAGACGGCAATCGATCTGTGCGAGCTGGGACTTGACAGGATTGATGAGAACGCGGATGCATTTTTTATCGGTGCGATGGTGTCTCTGCGTGAAATCGAGCTGCATGAAGGTCTGTATGCATATACACAGGGCGCAGTCAGAGATGCCTTAAAGGATATTGTCGGTGTTCAGTTCCGGAACCTGGCAACTGTCGGCGGCAGTATCTGGGGACGGTTTGGTTTCTCGGATGTCCTGACGATGTTCCTTGCTATGGATACATACGTGGAACTGTTTCAGGGCGGTATAATTCCGTTGCAGGAGTTCGCCGAGAAAAAACCGGACCGGGACGTGCTTGTGCGTCTGATCGTGAAGAAAACACCGGGTGTCTATGCGTATGCATCGGTTCGTAATCAACGGACAGATTTCCCGGTTCTTGCATGTGCAGCGGCAAATGTTTCCGGTACATACCGGATTTCTGTCGGTGCGAGACCGGGCAGAGCAATCTGTATCACGGATGAGGAAGGATTTCTCACAGACGGAATCACGGAAGAGCGTGCAAAACAGTTTGCAAAATGGGTAGAGACAAAAATCCCGACAGCCGGCAATCACCGGGGCAGTGCAGCATACCGCACACGCCTTACAGGTGCGCTTTGCTATCGGTTAACAAAGAAAATCGGAGAGGAGCAGGCATAGACATGGATATCAAAATCAAAGTAAATGGAACACTGATTTGTGAATCAGTATCGCCGGATCTTCTGCTCCTTGATTTTCTGCGGAAGCATGGCTGCTACAGTGTGAAGCGCGGTTGTGAGACCGCAAATTGCGGGCTTTGTACCGTGCTTTTAGATGGAACCCCGGTCTTGTCATGCTCGGTGCTTTGTGCAAGAGCGGATGGACATGAAGTATATACGCTCGAAGGACTGCAGGAGGAAGCATCCGGTTTTGTTGGATTTATCGCAGACCAGGGGGCTGATCAGTGTGGATTTTGCAATCCGGGATTTGTCATGAATACGATTGCATTGCTCCGGGAGAATCCGGATCCTTCGGATGATGAGATACGCGCGTACCTGGCAGGAAACTTATGCCGGTGTTCCGGATACGAAGGACAGCTCCGGGGAATCCGAAATTACCTGGACTATATAAATAGGAAGAAGCAGGGAAAGGAGTAAGCGATGGAACATAAGAATTACAATGCCATTCACAAATCAGTCCGGAAGAAAGACTCCATGCAGCTGCTGCTGGGAAAACCGGTGTATACAGATGATATCACGGGCCCTGCGCTTGTCGTGAAGCTTCTGCGCAGTCCGCATGCCAATGCGATTGTGGAAGAAATCCATACAGAAATTGCAAAGAAAATTCCGGGCGTGGTGGATATCTATACATGGGAGGATGTGCCGAAAACAAGGTTTGCAATCGCAGGTCAGACTTATCCGGAGCCATCTCCGTATGACCGGTTGATTATCGACCGGCACGTGCGGTTTGTGGGAGATGTTGTCGCAATCATTGCAGCAGAGGATGAAAAAGCGGCATGCAAAGCGATGAAGCTTGTGAAAGTGAAATACAATGTGTTAGAGCCGGTGCTTGATTTCCACAAAGCGAAGGATAATCCGGTGCTTGTGCATCCGGAGGATGACTGGTATCCGCCGGTTGATGTGGGCGGTGATGCAAAACGGAATGTGATCGCACATGAATTAAGCGGAGATGGCGATGTCGATGCCGTGATTTCGGACTGTGAGGTATCATTTTCCCATGCTTATCATATGCGTGCGTTCAACCAGGCAATGATGGAAACATTTCGCACATATACATGTCTTGACCGGTATGGAAGACTGCATGTGATTTCTTCGACACAGATTGTTTTCCATGTGCGCCGGATTTTATCGAGAGCGCTTGGAATCCCGAAAAGCAAAATCCGCGTGGAAAAACCGCGGATCGGTGGTGGATTTGGCGCGAAGCAGACTGCAGTCAGCGAAGTGTATCCGGCGTTTGTGACGATGCAGACGGGGCGTCCGGCGAAACTCATCTTCACAAGGTACGAAAGCCAGATCGCAGGTTCGCCGCGGCATGAGATGGAAGTCACTGTCCGGCTGGGTGCAGACCGGGACGGACATATCCGCGGACTTGATCTGTACACACTTTCCAATACAGGTGCATATGGGGAACATGGACCGACGACGGTCGGACTTAGCGGACACAAGTCAATTCCGCTTTATACAGGAGGACTTGAGGCGTTCCGGTTTGGTTACGATGTCGTCTATACAAATACAATGGCGGCGGGCGCTTATCGCGGCTATGGCGCAACCCAGGGAATCTTTGCCCTGGAGTCCTCGGTCAATGAGCTTGCGGAGTCGCTTGGCATCGACCCAACGCAGATTCGGGAGAAAAACATGCTCCGGGAGGGCATGAAGATGCCGGCGTATTATGGAGAGACTGCAAATGCCTGCGCGCTTGACCGCTGTATGGCAAGATGCCGTGAGCTTTTTGGCTGGGAAGAGAAATATCCGGTCCGGGAGATGGGCGATGGAAAAGTGCGGACCGCCGGTGTTGCGATGGCGATGCAGGGTTCCTGTATATCCAACGTCGATGTCGGTTCTGCAACTGTGAAGCTGGCAGATGATGGAACGTTTAACCTGATCATCGGTGCGGCAGATATGGGAACCGGCTGTGATACGATTCTGGCACAGATGGTGGCGGAGTGTATGGACTGTTCTGTGGATGACGTGGCAGTATTTGGCGCAGATACGGACGCATCTCCGTATGATTCCGGTTCTTATGCATCTTCGACTACCTATGTAACAGGAAAAGCAGTAGAGCTTGCCTGCGAGGAGCTGAAGAAAAAACTGTGTGCGATTGCGGCGGGAATGCTTGGATGTGAGCCGGAAGAAACGGTATTTGAAGATGGGTGTGTGCGGAAGATTAACACAGACGAGCGTGTTACACTGGCGCAGATCAGTGTGAAGGATCAGGTGGCAAATGATATTGCAGCGGTTGCGACTGCATCGCATTCTTCACCGGTTTCTCCACCGCCATATATGGTTGGTATGGTGGAAATTGAGCTTGACCGCTATACAGGGGAGGTAAAAATCCTCGATTATGTGGCAGTTGTGGATTGTGGAATCGCAATCAACCCGGCACTTGCACGTATCCAGGCAGAGGGTGGGATCGTGCAGGGAATCGGTCATACGTTGTTTGAGAATATCACATATGATGAAACCGGAAAACCGGTTGAGTCCAATTTTATGCAATATAAAATCCCAACGCGGCTGGACATGGGACACCTACGGGTTGAGTTTGAGAATAGCTACGAGCCGACAGGTCCATTTGGCGCAAAATCCATCGGAGAAATCGTGATCAACACACCGGCACCGGCGATTGCTCATGCAATTTACCGGGCGACAGGTGTATGGCACAGAGAACTTCCGATCACACCGGAGAAGATATTGATGTCGATGCCAGAAGATGATTTTAGATAAGTAAATACCGAATACAAGGAGAAAAACAGATGAAAAAGAGTTTTAAGTTATCGGATGCGGCATTTCAGATGGATGGAAAGATGCCGCTTGCGCAGGCAATTCCTCTTGGATTGCAGCATGTTTTGGCGATGTTTGTTGGAAACCTTACACCGCTTTTAATCATCACAGGTGCCTGTGGAATCGCAGGAGGAGAGTTTGCTGGGCTGCAGCTTTCCCTGCTTCAGAATGCAATGCTTGTTGCAGGAATTGTGACATTGGTGCAGCTTTTTGCAATCGGTCCGGTCGGCGGACGTGTACCGATCATCATGGGTACATCATCCGGGTTTATTGGTGTATTTAACAGCGTTGCAGCAACGATGGGGGGCGGTGTATCCGCATATGGAGCAATCATGGGGGCATCAATTTTAGGCGGTTTTTTTGAGACGGTGCTTGGGTTCTTTTTAAAACCGCTTCGGAAGTTTTTCCCATCGGTTGTGACAGGTACAGTTGTTATGTCCATCGGTTTAAGTCTGATTTCTGTTGGAATCAATTCTTTTGGCGGTGGAAACAAGGCGGAAGATTTTGGCTCGATGGAGAATCTGCTGCTGGCACTTTTTGTGTTGATTGTGATATTGATCTTCAAGCATTGCACAAAAGGATTTTTGAGTTCTTCCTCGATTTTATTGGGTATTATTGCTGGATATATTGCTGCAATCGTTATGGGATTTGTGCTTCCTACGACCGGGGTGACTGCCGATGGCGTCGAGTATACAAAAGCGTGGGTGCTGAACTGGGACAAGGTAGCAGATGCTGCATGGTTTGCTATCCCGAAGATCATGCCGGTCAAGCCGGTATTTGATATGCGTGCAATTCTGCCGGTTATGATCATGTTTATTGTTACAGCGGTTGAAACAGTTGGAGATATCTCCGGTGTTATGGAAGGCGGTCTGGGACGGGAAGCAACCGATAAGGAGCTGTCCGGTGGTGTTATGTGTGATGGACTTGGATCTTCGCTTGCTGCCTGTTTTGGTGTCCTGCCGAATACGTCTTTCAGCCAGAATGTCGGACTTGTTGCCATGACAAAGGTTGTGAATCGGTTTGCGCTTGCAACGGGAGCTGTGTTCCTGATTCTCTGTGGACTCTGTCCGAAGCTTGCGGCGCTTATTTCTATCATGCCGCAGTCAGTACTCGGTGGTGCCGCAGTTATGATGTTTTCTTCGATTGTATTCAGTGGAATCCAGCTGATCACGAAGAATCCGATGAATTCGCGTAATCTCTCCATTGTCTCTGTAGCGCTCGGTGTTGGCTATGGTATGGGAGCAAATCCGGATATCCTTGTCCATGCACCGAAGCTTGTACAGCTTGTGTTTGGCGGCTCTGGAATCGTGCCTGCTGCGATTGTGGCAATCCTGTTGAATATTGTACTTCCAAAAGAGAAAGAAGAGCAGTAAAGTATCTGGCTGCGGTGGGAAGTGTATTTCGGGGATAGAAAAATCCGGCAAGTATGTCTGAAATATATTGATAAATTACAATGTAGATGTTACGATATATTTGAGATAAATATTAAAGGGGGAATTATATGCCAGAGTTAAGTAGATTTGGTGGAATGGTTATTTATATGCTGTTTATGGATACAAAACAACATAATAAACCCCATGTTCATGTATATTATGGAGAGTATGAGGCAGCAATAGGAATAGATGGTGAATTGCTGGCAGGCTCATTGCCATATAAACAATTAAAAATGGTAACGGGCTGGCTGGCATTTCACGAAGAAGAGGCATATGCCGCATGGAATTTGGCGGTGCGTGGAGAACATTTTAATAAAATTAAACCTATGTAAAGGAGGTGCTTCATGATGTACGTTGTAGATGGAGTTTGTTATGCAGCAAGTGAAGCAAAAGAAATAAAAGTAAAAGATGCAACATTGCTTCGCGGCGGAATGATTCTTGTAACATTTTCAAATGGTGAAAAAAGATTGTTTGATACGACATTGTTGACAGGAAGTGCATTTGAACCGTTAAAAGATGAGGAAGTGTTGAAAAATATGAGCGTTTTCCACGGTGTTATTACATGGATGGATGGTGAAATAGATATAGCACCAGAAACGGTTTATCAGGAAAGCTATCCGTATGATTCTTTGAAGAGCGCAATGTGAATGGAAATATAAAAACAGCAATCGATAGATTGCTGTTTTTATATATGATTAGGTGGGGAATCTTATGAGAAAACGATTATATGAAATAGTAGAACAATCAACTGAAAATGATAAGGCTAGTAAAGTATATGACATATTTATGATGGTGGTTATTTTTATCAGTCTGGTGCCATTGGCATTTAAGAAAGATTATAATGCTCTTCTGATAATAGATAAGGTGGCAGCAGGTATTTTTATTGTAGACTATATAATACGATGGCTCACAGCAGATATGAAGATGAAAAAAGGAAAACTGTCATTTGTTTTATATCCATTTTCTATGATGGCAATCATTGATTTAATATCCATTTTACCATCAATAACAGTATTGAATGCAGGATTTAAGACTTTGAGACTGTGTAGGATGATTAGAACATTTAGAGTTTTTAGGATTGCTAAAACTGTGCGCTACTCGAAAAATATACAGATAATTTCGAATGTTTTGAAGAAATCGAAAGACTCATTGATTACTGTAGGTTCGTTAGCTGTTTGTTATATTATGATAGCAGCACTTGTTATATTTAATGTTGAACCAGACTCGTTTGAGACATTGTTTGATGCAATATATTGGGCTACGGTTTCATTAACAACGGTTGGCTATGGTGATATATATCCAGTTACTGATGCAGGGAGAATTATTACAATGTTATCTTCGTTTGTCGGAATAGCGATTGTTGCATTACCGGCAGGTATTATTACGGCAGGTTATATGAGTGAGATAGAGGAGAAATAGTTTTTGATGGGGACAGTTAAATTGACCTTTAGAGAATGGTTAAATTGACCTTTAGAGAATGGTGTGAAAAATATCAAAAAGATATATATATTAAACAATGGGATATGGTAATGAATGGTGGATATACACCAGATAGTCTTTCATATGGAAGTACTAAAAAATTCATTGGAAATGTGAAAAAGGACATAGATGGGTGGTATCAGTAAATAATCGAACATCAGTAAAAGATAGTAATTGCCCATATTGTTCAGGAAAGAAGTTATTAAAAGGAGAAAATGATTTACAAACTTTATATCCAGATATTGCGAAAGAATGGGATTGGAAATTAAATAGTAACAAACCATCAGATTATTTCGGAAATTCAAATTATAAAGTGCATTGGGTGTGCGCTAAAGGACATAAATATGAGGCTAAGATAAATGATAGAACAAAATCAAAGGGAACAGGCTGCCCGTATTGTGCTGGAAATAAGGTGCTGGTAGGTTTTAATGATTTGCAGACATTATTTCCGGAACTTGAAAAGGAATGGGATTATGAAAAAAACAATAGAGATATAGAAACTATAAGTGCACATAGTGGCTATAAAGCATGGTGGATTTGTGCGAATAATCATTCTTATCTTGCTAAGGTAAATGATAGAACAAAATCAAAGGGAACAGGCTGTCCGTATTGTGCTAATAGAAAAGTATTGATAGGGTATAATGATTTGTTTACAACAGAACCTCAATTAAAAGCAGAATGGAATTACGATAAAAATGAATTAATAAAACCTTTTGAAATAATGCCAAATAGCGGTAAGAAGTATTGGTGGAAATGCAAAAGAGGTCATGAGTGGATGGCTACAGCTAATAATAGGGTTTCTTTACACACGGGATGCCCGGTTTGCTCTCGAGAATTGCATACATCATTTCCAGAACAGGCGATATTGTACTATATTTCGAAATATGAAGATGTAATCAATAGATATATTATAGAAAAAAATGAAGTGGATATATATTCCTGATTATCGCATTGGAATAGAATATGATGGGATTTTTTATCATAGTTCTTTGGAAGCTAAGGAGAGAGAATTGAGAAAAAATGAATATCTGCGTAAATCGGATATTGTTTTGATAAGAGTAAAAGAAACTGAAAAAGATATTCAAGATCAAGATAATATAATATATAGAAATTTAAAACGAAAAGATCTAGAACTTGAAAATATTATTTATAAGATTTTTGATAAAATAAGTAAAGTTAATGGAAAAAAATATGAGCCAGATATAGATATAAATAGAGATAAGCAGGAAATATGGGCTAAGTATATATTTTTATCAAAATCAAATAGTTTATTAGTGAAATATCCTGACTTGGCGAGGGAATGGAGTTATGAAAAAAACAACATGATTTTGCCGGAACAAGTGAGTGTTGGAAGTCACAAAAGGGTTTGGTGGAAGTGTAAACAGGGGCATGAGTGGGAAGCGGAAATAAAGAGCAGAGTAAATGGAGAAGGCTGTCCGTATTGTGCAAATAAAAAAGTTTTGGAAGGATATAATGATTTACAAACCTTTTTCCCAGAGCTGGTAAAGGAATGGAATTATGATAAGAATAAAAATAAGCCATCACAGTATACAAGATTTAGTAGCAAAAAGGTTTGGTGGAAGTGTAAACAGGGACATGAGTGGGAAGCGGTTATAAGTAAGAGAACACTAGGTAGGGGATGTCCATATTGCTCAAATAGAAGAATTTTGAAAGGATATAACGATTTACAAACAAAATTCCCATTAGTTGCAGAGCGGTGGGATAGCAAAAAGAATGGAATAGAAGCGAATCAAGTGTTTCCTTTTAGTAATAAAAAAGCATGGTGGAAGTGCAGTTGTGGTTGCGAATGGGAAGCTGTTATTAATTATATGAGTAGAAAAAATATTTGCCCTAGATGTGGTAAAACGAATTGATAGATATAGTAAAAGTTAAAGATTTGTCTGCTATTGGATAAAGGATATTTATATTACATGTGTCTATGATAAACAAAATACAAAAGAAGGTGGAAAAGGTGATATATTTGTATAAGTATATTGATATGAATGACAATATTACAAAGTATGTGGGAATTGTAAGTGAAAAGAACAGAGAATTAAAAGATCGCATTATAGAACATTATAAAAAAGATGTTTGGAGCCATGGCTATTTTAGGGTTGAATATATTGAATTGCAAAGTAAAACGGATGCTGAATATTTGGAATCTCATTTTATTTCGGTATATCGAACAGATAAGTATTTTAATAAGGCAAAAAAAGAATGGGGGAAAAGCGCATTGCTGGAGAATCGTAAATTCATTTGGAAACTGTATATAGTATATAACAATGATATTACAGTAGCAAATATAAAAAATCTAGTAGAGAAAACCCAAAAGTTAAAATATATGGTGAATAAATTAGACAAAAAACCTTCTATATGGCAGGGGAAAAATGGATTTTGGTATGTATATGTTCCAGATGCAACCAAAAAAAGAAAAATGAGATTGGTCAAGAGAAAATCAAAAGAATCTCTGGAAAAATATATAAGAGATTTTTATAATGAATTTAAGGAATGAAAAGTAGATTAATTAATGAATATATTTTGCTCCATAAAAATAAGCAAGAGAGAACTCTTGCTTATTTTTGTGGAATGCGGGTGACAGGACTTGAACCTGCACGGGGTTGCCCACTAGAACCTAAATCTAGCGCGTCTGCCAATTCCGCCACACCCGCATGTGAATTGTGAAATTAATATATTATAATATGAAAGAACGAAAGCTAAATCCATGCCCCTCCGTAAGCTGCGCTTACTTCGGTCACGGGCTGTCGCCCTAATAAAAAATTAGCAGATGAATTCATCTGCCAAAGAGTGAGCCACGGGGGAATCGAACCCCCGACAACTTGATTAAAAGTCAAGTGCTCTACCGACTGAGCTAGTGGCCCGTATAAAATAAAAAAGCTGGGCTAGTTGGATTCGAACCAACGAATGCAGGAGTCAAAGTCCTGTGCCTTACCGCTTGGCGATAGCCCATTAAAAACCTACTCTTGCAAAGCCTGCAATCTAAAAGAAGAGGGTGGATAGAGGGACTCGAACCCTCGGCCTCCAGAGCCACAATCTGGCGCGCTAGCCAACTGCGCCATACCCACCATATAATATAAAAATGTGCCCGAAGGGATTCGAACCCCCGACCCACGGCTTAGAAGGCCGTTGCTCTATCCAGCTGAGCTACGGACACATAATATCTTGCATACACGAAATGTATTTGCAAAATAAAGAGCGGGTGATGGGAATCGAACCCACGTATCTAGCTTGGAAGGCTAGTGTTCTACCATTGAACTACACCCGCTTAATCTGAGCTTGGCGAAGAGAAGATATTAAGTCGGGGTGACAGGACTCGAACCTGCGACCTCCTGATCCCAAATCAGGCGCTCTAGCCAAACTGAGCCACACCCCGATAAGGCATTTATTTGTCTGCCTCGTCTCAACGCAAGTGTTATTATACATAAAGCAGGGGTGGTTGTCAACAACTTTTTATAAAAAATTTAAAATGCCGAAAAATATAGGAAAATAGCGCCATTTCTTGGAATTTGTCGACGGGTGTGGTACACTAGGCAATGCAAAAAGATTTTTAAAGAGGAAAAAACAATGGATAATTTTATATTTAGTGTGAATGTGACGATTCCGATTTTCCTGATTATTCTGTTAGGATATATATTAAGAAGGATCGGTTTTCTGACGGACGAATTTGTACGGGTGGCGAATAAATATGTGTTTATTGTCGCACTTCCGGTTATGCTGTTCCGGGATATTGCAGGTTCCGATGTGAGAAAGGATATGAATGTAAAGTTCTTCCTGTTCTGTATGATTGTGACGATCATTATGTTCTTTCTTGTGTGGGGCATTGCAAAGCTTACCCTGAAGGACAAGACAATGGTGGGTGCGTTTGCACAGGCAGGTGCGCGTGGAAGTGCGGCAATCCTGGGTGTTGCATTTGTGGAGAATATCTGTGGGGAGATCGGCATGACACCGCTTATGATCGTGGCGGCAGTTCCGTTCTTCAATATATTATCAGTCATTATATTGGTATTTAATGCAAATACAGAGGCAAATAAAGATTATGGTAAAATCAAGAACGCTTGTATCAACATTGCGAAAAATCCAATTATTATAGGAATTGTTCTGGGACTGATCGCATCACTGGTACGGTTGCCAATCCCGACGATTCCGGCACGGACACTCAATTATGTTGCGCAGACTGCAACACCGATTGCATTGCTGGCGGTGGGTGCCGGGTTTGACACGAAACAGGCGATTGCCAGACTCAAGCCTGCCCTTGGTGCAACTTTTATCAAACTGATCGGATTGCCACTCGTGTTTTTACCATTTGCATATAAGTTCGGATTTGCACCGAGTGAGATGGTAGCAATTTTGATCATGCTGGCATCCCCGACGACGGTGAGCTGTTATGTCATGGCGAAGAATATGGACAACGATGATATCCTGACTTCCAATGTTATTGTGCTTACGACATTGCTGTCGTCTGTGACACTTACCTTGTGGATCTTTATTTTGCGCTCGATTGGATGCATCTAAAAACCACGTAAATATGCGGGCTTCAGAGCATCTGAAAAAAACATGTTAAAAAATTCAAGAAAATGCTTGACAAATGGAAGCAAGGTATGTAAAATAGCAAGAGTGTTGAGCAAACAACACAAAAACGAATGGGATCTTAGCTCAGCTGGGAGAGCATCTGCCTTACAAGCAGAGGGTCATAGGTTCGAGCCCTATAGGTCCCATTTTTATGGCGGAATAGCTCAGTTGGCTAGAGCACACGGTTCATACCCGTGGTGTCGAGGGTTCAAATCCCCCTTCCGCTATTTTTTTATGCCTGAAATTCTATATAGAATAGAATGTGCAAATAGAATCTCATGTCAGAAATGGCATGAGATTTTTTTGTGCCTTTTTGTCGATGCGCGGTTGTCGAATCCGTTCGGATGCTGTTCTAAAATATGTAAATAATGCAGGAAATGTGATTAATTGTGACAAAACATCGAAAAATGTTACAAAAATGTTTCAAATATTTCTAAAAAATTTCAAAAATGTATTGACAAGTTAACAAACATGATGTTAAATAGGGGAAGTTTGTTGCGAACAAACGGTTTTGGAAAAGGAGTGATTAGATGAGGTTAAACATCGACAAGCTAATGATAGGATTTGTGATGATCTTAGCAGTATGTTTATACGCACCAACATTATTGGAAGATTACAAAGCCAATAGCACAACAAATGAGAAGGTAACAGAGGTACTTGCAGAAGCTCCGGCACCGGCAATGACAACAGAGTCTATGGTGCTTGCAGCAGTTACAACGCAGGAGCGCATCGGGGAAGCTGTTCAGGCAGCGAAAGTTACAGAGAGTATTGGGAATGATATGACAAAGGCTGTAACGACTGATGTAGCAAAACTCACACCGAAGTTTCAGACAAATATGAATGTGACAAATATGATAGAAGAAACATCGGTTGCAGACAGAAGCATGCTTCAGACGATGGTCGAAGCACGGACGAATCCGGTATATTCGGAGTTCATCGCACATGTAAAGTCATTACCAGTTGAGATCAAGCCGTCACTGATGGCGAGCGACGAGCGAGACAAGGTATTGGCAGTTCGCGACAATTATGATGAATTCCTGAAGACGGTAGAGACATATTATGCAGAGAAGGCAGTTTTAAAAACCGCACAAAATGCACAGACATATGTGACTACATATACAAATCAGACCGGAGACGGAAAGCTGACTGCATCCAAGGGTGTAAACTACGGACCAAGCGGAAAAGAAACGTATTACAACTTGAATATGAATGGTGTCGTAGCAACGATGCAGGGAATGGGAATTCCAGGGCAGTATTGGGTTCGCGAGGATGGCGTAAAAATGTACGGTGATTATGTTATGGTTGCCGCAGATCTGAACACACATCCAAGAGGATCGCTTGTAGAGAGCAGCCTTGGTACAGCGATAGTAGTAGATACAGGCGGATTTGCAGCGTCAAATCCAAATCAGTTAGATATTGCAACTGCATGGTAAAAGAAAAGGGAATGTTTTCATGAATTACATGGAAACATTCCCTTTTTTCTTTTAAATCAAATTGGCAAATCCGGATTCACCGTTATGACTGGTTATTATCCTGATTATCGTATTTAGCCTTTAAATCATCCATCGGTGTGGAACCAAAGGTTTCAAGCGGTGTCTTTAATGTACGCTCTAAGTCCTCCTGCTCCTTGTTCTTCTGTGCGGTACGCTTCTTCCACCATGAGAAGAGGATACATACGACGATGACAACCGCTGCTGCGATGATCAGTACCTTGAATACGCCGGCAGAATGATTCGTTGCCTTGGCGATGGTACGAGTCTTTACGAACATTACATAGAACTGGATACCGGTTGCATCGTAGAATTCCTGTGCGCCGGTTACGACGTTGTTCTTTGTATCAATCCAGTTTAAATCATCCCGATAGCAGTGAGAGTCAAATGCCTTGTCGGATTTGATTTTTGAGATGCCATCCTGCTTCATGATTTCCAATGTGTCTTCCAGCATGCCCTTTAACTGGATACCGAGATCATCATTGTAGTTATTCTGATATGCGGAGATCATACTGTTAATGTATGTATCCATAAGTGCATTGGCTTTGACACCATATTTGAACTGACCATTGTCGTTTTCATCTACGACCAGGAGCAGTCCGTCCTCGCGACCGCTGAATATTGTATTATACTGATCTTCTGCGTATTCGGAAATACGGTTATCGCTGAGTGTGTCGCCTGTATATCCACCTTTAAACTGCATATAGAAAGAGAATACGATCAGGACGAGCATGAGCATGATTATAGTAACAAATGCACCGCCGCTACTGCCGTTTGAATATACGTAAGTTGTTCTGCCTCCATAATATCTTCTTCTCGGTGGTGGAGGTGGTGGCATGCCCGGACCTCCATGATAGTAATGTGGCCCCGGACCGTAATCGTCGTATGGTCTAGGTCCCGGACCGGGACCGTGAGGCCTTGGACCACCGCCAAAACCGCCTCCGCGTGAACCACTGCTGCGAAAGCTACCGCCACCGCCGCTGAAACTTGCACCATGATGACTGCCGCCACCGTGACCGCCGCTGCTAAAGCCGCCGCCACCGCCGCCGGATCTTCCCATAATAAACCCTCCTCATTATGTATAAATTTGTACAGTACATTTTTCTCTATGACTGTGATAGTGACATTTTACAATGAAATGACAGATTCGTAAATATAGAAAAACAAATTGTGGCAATTCTAACCATGAGAAAAGGAAACGTTTGCATATATGGGGCAAATATGATAGATTATAGTACGATACTTTAATTTTGCCTGATATAAAGGAGCGTAGGAACCATGAGAGTTGGCATGGGATATGATGTGCATAAATTAGTCGAGGGACGCCGCCTGATTTTGGGAGGCGTGGAGATCCCGTATGAGAAAGGTCTGCTTGGACATTCGGATGCGGATGTGCTGGTGCATGCGATTATGGATGCGCTGCTTGGGGCTGCAGCTTTGGGAGATATCGGAAAACATTTCCCAGATACCGATCCGGCTTACGAAGGCGCGGACAGTATGCGGCTTTTGGAGGAAGTGCGGAAGCTTCTGGATGCAAATAATTATGTGATTGGAAATGTAGATGCAACCGTGATTGCGCAGCGACCAAAGCTTGCGCCGTATATTGATGCAATGCGGGAGAACATTGCGGCACGGCTGCAGATTGATAAAAATCAGGTTAATGTCAAGGCGACAACAGAGGAAGGCCTTGGATTTACCGGGCAGGGACAGGGAATCAGTTCCCAGGCGATCTGCCTGCTTGAGACAATCGATAATTTTGATTATCGAAGCTCGCGTGTGGTAGATGATACTGTAGAAAATGCTGCCAATCCATGCATGGGATGCATGGGTTGTGCAAAAAGATAAAAACAATAGATAGATATAGGAGGATATTTTAGTTTCATGAGTGACGGAGACAGTTGCAGGCTCAAATATTTTGAAGGTGAACCGGAGGTGCTTGCTGAGGTTCGACAGATGTGGGATGAAATATTTGATGATCCGGAGGAATTTGCGGATTATTATTTTACAGAGATTTGTAAGCAAAATAAGATTTTACTTGCTTATAAGGGGGATGTGCTGGCAGGCATGATTCATCTGAATCCTTATGAGATGCAAGTAGAAGGGAAAAAGGAACTGTGCTATTACATAGTCGGAGTGGCTGTGAAACCGGAATATCGGGAGCAGGGCATCATGCACAAAATGATGCAGCGCGTGCTTGCAGATATGAAAAAGGACGGCAGAGCGTTTGCGTTTTTGATGCCGGAACGGGAAGAATACTATGAGAGCCTTGGCTTTGAGAAGGTATTTCATACGTTGGAACTGGATATTGATATTGCAGAGCTGGAGGACGAGAATGTCGTGCCGGATGATCTTTCCGGTGAGGAAGGATATTATACGAAGAATCTGAAAGATCTGCATGAGGAACGCGCAGATATACTGGAGCATCTGTCTGGAGAAGTAAATGAAGCTCTTGCAAAGAAATATCGGATTTACGCGCATCGTACGCCGCAATATCTGGAGCAGATGTGCATGGAACATCGCTGCCAGAATGGAGATGTGGTAGCCGTGTATGAGGATGGTATGCACATGGATGACGGGCAGGTGGAAGAACGTCTGGCAGGTATGTTTTCTTATGATATCTATGATGATACGATGTATGTGGAGCGTTTTGAAAGCTTTGATGATCATGTGCGATATGTGCTGGATGCAGCGGTAAGGCTGGCAGAACAGGCATTTTGCAGAAGACTGGTCGTGACGATGTCGGAGCGGCATTTCTGCGATGATATTGCAAATATGCTTGGCGTGTCTGTACGGATGAACGACGGATATGGGTTTATGGCGCTTTCACTGCAGGGGGATGATTCATTGATGTCGATACTGCATGAAGCAAGTTTTTTCGATGAAATTGTATAAAAACAGATAGAATTTTTAAGAAAAACTTTGATTATGAAAGTATATGTGATATAATTTATCAGATAATGACGCACGAGAAACGATGCGTAAATATAAAGTAAATTTTTAAGAGATAGGGGTAGACCATGTATAAGATTGTAAAAAAAGAAGTCTTAAATTCGGTTGTTGTCATGATGGAGATTGAAGCTCCTTATGTAGCTGCACGCTGTGAGGCAGGACAGTTTGTCATCGTCAGAGTGGATGAAGATGGCGAGCGTATTCCTCTTACAATTGCGGATTTTGACCGCGAACGCAATACAGTTGAGATTATTTTCCAGGTAGTTGGATATTCAACAACTCTGATGGCAAAGCTGAATGAGGGCGATTACCTTCAGGATTTTGTAGGTCCACTTGGACAGCCGGCACCACTCAACAAAGAGTGGAAACGTGTGATCGGTGTTGCAGGTGGTGTTGGAGCAGCTCCACTTTACCCACAGGCAAAGAAGCTTGCCGAGCAGGGTACAAAAGTGGATGTGATCATTGGTGGACGTACCGCAGAACTTGTACTTCTCAAGGAGAAGTTCGAGAAGTTCTGTGACAATGTATATATCATGACAGATGATGGTTCTCTTGGTGAGCAGGGCGTTGTTACAAAGAAGCTGCAGGAGCTGTTAGATGCCGGTGTGAAATATGACCATGCAATCGCAATCGGACCACTCATCATGATGAAGTTTGTAGTAGCACTTACAAAGAAGCCGGAATATAACCTTCCGACCGCAGTTTCTTTGAATCCGATCATGATCGACGGTACAGGTATGTGTGGTGGATGTCGTGTCACAGTTGGTGGCGAGACGAAGTTTGCCTGTGTAGATGGACCGGACTTCGATGGATTTGAAGTTGATTTCGATCAGTGTATGAAGCGTCAGACATTCTTCAAGGAAGAAGAACACGAGTGTATGATGAAGCTTCAGGCAGATCAGATGCAGAATTAGGAGGGAACGAAAGATGCCAAATATGAGTCCAACAAAGGTTCCTATGCCACAGCAGGATCCGAATGTACGAAATAAGAATTTTGAAGAGGTTGCAACCGGTTATACAGCCGAGATGGCAATGGAGGAAGCAACCAGATGTATTAACTGTAAGAACAGACCTTGTATGACCGGATGCCCGGTTAATGTACCGATTCCTGGATTTATCGAGCAGGTAGCTGCCGGTAACTTCGAGAAAGCATACGAGATCATTACAAGTGAGAATGCACTTCCGGCAATCTGTGGACGTGTCTGCCCACAGGAGAATCAGTGCGAGGGTAAGTGTATCCGTGGTATCAAGGGTGAGTCTGTATCCATCGGACGTCTGGAGCGTTTCGTGGCAGATTACCACATGGCACACGGTGCAAAGGCAGAACTGAACATCGAGAAGAATGGCAAGCGTGTAGCAGTTGTCGGTTCCGGTCCTGCAGGTATTACATGTGCAGGTGAACTTGCAAAGAAGGGTTACGATGTAACGATTTTTGAAGCATTACATAAGGCTGGTGGCGTGTTGAGCTATGGTATTCCTGAGTTCCGTCTTCCTAAGTCTCTGGTTGCAAAGGAACTGGAGAATATTACAGATCTTGGTGTAGATCTTGAGACAAATGTTGTAATCGGACGTTCTCTGACCGTGGATGATCTGTTTGCACGCGGATTTGACGCAGTATTTCTTGGAACGGGTGCCGGACTTCCAAACTTCCTTCGCATTCCGGGCGAGAACCTGCTTGGCGTATATTCCGCAAATGAGTTCCTGACACGTGTCAATCTGATGAAGGGTTATAAGAAGGGCGAAGTTCCAACACCTGTCAAGGTCGGCAAGCGTGTTGCCGTTGTCGGTGCCGGTAACGTAGCGATGGATGCAGCAAGAACGGCTAAGAGACTTGGTGCAGAGGAAGTATATATTGTATATCGTCGTGGTGCAGAGGAAGTACCTGCCCGTAAGGAAGAAGTTGAGCATGCAAAGGAAGAGGGCGTGATTTTTAAGCTCCTGAACAACCCGGTTGAGATCCACGGAGAAGATGGCTGGGTAACTGGCATCGAGGTAGTTGCACAGGAACTTGGTGAGCCAGATGCTTCCGGACGTAGACGTCCGCAGCCGATCGAGGGATCGAATACTGTAATTCCGGTTGAGACAGTTGTCATCGCAATCGGTCAGTCACCGAATCCGTTGATCCGCCAGACAACCGAAGGACTGGAAACACAGAAGTGGGGCGGTATCATCGTCAACGAAGAAACTGGTGAGAGTACGCGCGAGCATGTGTATGCCGGTGGTGATGTTGTTACAGGTGCAGCAACCGTTATCCTTGCAATGGGTGCCGGTAAGAAGGCGGCAAAGGCAATTGATGAGTCATTAAAGGAAATGTAAGTATGGTAAATAACTTGGAAGGTTATGCGGAATACGCAGTACAAAAGAAATTAAAAGCAAAGGACCGGATGCCTGTTGTGGCATCCGCTGCTTTGATGGTTGTAGGACTTGCGATCTGGACGTTTATAGCAGGCTGGGTAGGTCCGTCGATTCTGATTATAGGTATTGCTCTTACGATTATTACAGCGACGCGGCAGGAATTGGAGTATGAGTATATATTTGTGAACGGGGATTGCGAGATCTCGAAGATCGTAAAACGCTCATCACGGAAAAAGGTTTATGAGTTTGAGGCAGGTAAGATTCAGAAGGTGCTGCCATATACTTCAATCCTGTTTGACAATGAACGTCAGGCACATCCGGATATGATCATCCGGGATTACACTTCCTGCTTTCCGGACAGGAAAGAGAAGTGGTACGCATTCATCAACAACAGCAAAAACCGCACGGAAGCGGTAATTGTGGAACTGAATGATAAATGCATAGAGCATGTGAAGCTGTTCTATAAGAATAAATATAGTGAATAACCAAAAATCCGGAACCTCGATTTGCATCGAAGCTCCGGATTTCTTTTTGTGTATATTATATATACGTATACGAAATATGTACAATTATGGCTCAAGTGGGGTCATCTTAAGACCTTTGTACATCTTGGAATAAATACTTTTTTCATCCTGATAGAGCACATAGCCACGCGCACCATCTTTTACGATGTAGGCATATTTGTTCTTCTGAACATTCATATACAGAACTTCCTCTACGTTCAGTTCTTTTGCTTTTGCCTTCGCCGTATATACGTTAAGTGGCTCTAATTTGAATTTTTTAACTGCCTGATCCACTGTCATAGTTTCTTACCTCCCATATAGCGATTCTATCGTTTTTACTCTTGCCCTTCAAGCTGTAAAAATATATAATCATAACTAATCATATTATAGTTCTTTCATTTACTTTAGTATATTGTATATTATTGCTAAAGTCAACTGTGAATATTGCACAAAAATCGTCATTTTTGTAGGTCGATTGGACGACTTTTTTCGTCGAAGTGACAAGGAAGGGATAAAAATGGACAAGGAAATAAACGAAAATGTAAAAAAAACAAAAAAAATGTTATTGCATGTATGCTGTGCACCGTGCAGTTCCCATGTGCTGAGTGTATTATATGAAGAATTTGATATCACGGCTTTTTTTTACAATCCAAACATCACGGAAAAGGAAGAATACGAGAAGCGGATCGAAGAATTGAAACGGTTTACACAGGAGGCTGAGTTTGCGAGAAATGTAGTTGTGTGTGACGGTGCGTATGAGCCGGAGAAGTTTTATGCGATCGCGAAAGGCTTGGAGAAAGAACCGGAGCGTGGACGCCGCTGCTATAAGTGTTATGAACTGCGGTTAGAGGAGACCGCCCGGTATGCGAAGGAGCACGGTTTCGATATTTTTACGACGACACTTTCGATTAGTCCGCACAAAAACGCGGCATGGTTAAACGAGATCGGTGAGCGGATGGCAGAAAAATATGGCGTTGCATATCTGTACAGTGATTTCAAGAAAAAAAATGGATATGCTCATTCCATCGAGCTGTCACGGGAGTATCACCTGTACCGGCAGGACTATTGTGGATGTATTTACAGCCGCTTGGAAAGGGAAGAACAAAAGAAGAATAAAAGAATCTGACAAAAGGGGTTGTGCTATGGCGAAAATTGATGTATAATTTTTGCAATTTGAGAAAAAAAGAGCTTCGGATAACTATGCAATTTTTCCGTTTCACTCTTTTTTTTTGAGCAAATTTCTTGTTTTGCAAGTAAATCTAAGAAGAAAGGACAAAGACTATGAAAGCATTTCTGATACTGGAAGATGGCCATGTATTCGAGGGGAAAAGCGTCGGTTCGACCAAGGAAATTATCAGTGAGATCGTATTTAACACATCGATGACTGGTTATCTGGAAGTACTGACGGATCCTTCTTATGCAGGACAGTCTGTGTGTATGACGTATCCGTTGATTGGTAACTATGGTATTTGTAAGGAAGATATGGAGGCGGAGCGCCCATGGCAGTCTGGCTTTATTGTCAGAGAACTGGCGAAGCGGCCAAGCAACTTCCGAAGCGAGGAAAGTGTCGAGTCATTTCTTATAGAAAATGATATTACCGGAATTGAGGCAATTGATACACGTGCATTAACGAAGATTCTGCGGGACAAAGGTACGATGAAGGGCATGATCACAACGGATGAGAATTTTGATAAGGACGATTGTATCAAAAGGATCAAGGCATGGAGCATGGGACATGTTGTGCTGGATGTCACATGCAAGGAGAAGATGAGCTTCCCAGGCGATGGTTATAAGGTTGCGGTCATCGACCTTGGTGTGAAGAAGAACATTGTGCGTTGTCTGTTGGAGCGTGGTTGTTCAGTGACTGTATATCCGGCGGAGACTCCTGCAGAGGAGATCATCGCGGATGCACCGGACGGCATTATGCTGACGAATGGTCCTGGCGATCCGAAGGACAATGTGAAGACAATCGAGGAAATCAAGAAGCTTTTTGCTACGAAGATTCCAATTTTCGCAATCTGTCTTGGACATCAGCTTCTGGCGCTTGCAAACGGTGCAGATACACAGAAGATGAAATATGGACATCGTGGAGCAAATCATCCGGTAAAGGATTTAAAGACCGGGAAGGTATATATTTCAACACAGAATCATGGCTATGTGGTAAAGGAAGAGACGTTGGATCGTGATATTGCAGAGCCAAGCTTTATCAATGTAAATGATAAGACAATTGAGGGTGTTCATTACCTTGGAAAGAATGTACAGACGGTACAGTTCCATCCGGAAGCCTGTGCAGGCCCGCTTGATACCGGATTTTTGTTTGATGAGTTTATGAATATGATGGAGGTGTCTAAATAATGCCAAAGAATCCACACGTAAAAAAGGTTGTAGTTATTGGATCCGGTCCGATTGTCATCGGACAGGCGGCAGAGTTTGATTATGCCGGTACACAGGCATGCCGCTCCCTGAGGGAAGAGGGCATCTGCGTAGTATTGATCAACTCGAATCCTGCCACCATCATGACAGATAAGGATATTGCAGATAAGGTATATATTGAGCCTTTGACACCGGAGGTTGTAAAGGCAGTTATCAAGAAGGAAAAGCCGGATAGCGTGCTTCCGACACTGGGTGGTCAGGCAGCGTTAAATATCGCGATGGAACTGGAAGAGTCCGGTTTCCTGAAGGAACATAATGTAAGGCTGCTTGGTACATCTTCTAAGACGATCAAGAAAGCAGAGGATCGTCTGGAATTCAAGAAGACTATGGAGAAGATCCATGAGCCATGTGCACCATCCGAAGTCGTAACGAACATCAAGGATGGTCTGGCGTTCGTCGAGAAGATCGGGTACCCGATCGTGCTGCGTCCGGCGTATACGCTTGGTGGAAGCGGCGGCGGTATCGCGCACAACGAAGAAGAATTCGTAGAGATACTGATGAACGGACTGCGTCTGTCACGTGTCGGTCAGGTATTGGTTGAGCGTTGTATCGCGGGCTGGAAAGAGATTGAGTACGAGGTTATGCGTGATGCGAACGGTACCTGTATTACCGTATGTAATATGGAGAATCTGGATCCGGTTGGTGTTCATACCGGAGATTCTATCGTTGTTGCACCATCCCAGACACTGGCAGATAAGGAATACCAGATGCTTCGTAGTGCTGCTTTAAATATCATTACAGAGCTTGGTATCCAGGGTGGATGTAACGTACAGTTTGCCTTGCATCCAACAACATTTGAATATTGTGTAATCGAGGTAAACCCGCGGGTAAGCCGTTCTTCGGCACTTGCTTCAAAGGCAACCGGATATCCGATCGCGAAGGTAGCTGCGAAGATCGCTCTTGGATATAATCTCGATGAGATCAAGAATGCAATTACAGGTAAGACCTATGCGAGCTTTGAGCCGGCACTCGATTATGTTGTAGTTAAGATGCCGAGACTTCCTTTCGATAAGTTCATTAAGGCAAGCCGGAAGCTGACCACACAGATGAAGGCAACCGGTGAGGTTATGAGTATCTGTACGAACTTCGAGGGAGCACTCATGAAAGCGCTTCGTTCTCTCGAACAGCATGTGGATAGCCTGATCTATGAGAACTACAATGACCTTCCGACAGAGGAGATTCATGAGATGCTGCATCGTGTCGATGACCGTCGAATCTTCGTTATCGCAGAAGCGCTGCGCCGTGGAATCTCCGCGGAGGAGATCCATGATATCACGAAAGTAGATATCTGGTTTATTGACAAGATCAACAATATTGTACAGGAAGAAAAATTACTGCGTGAGACACCTGAGATCACTAAGGAAATGATGCAGGAAGCAAAGCGCATGGAGTTTCCGGACAAGGTAATCGCACAGATTACAGGCAAGAAGGAAAAGGAAATCAAGGAGCTTCGCTATGGCTATGGTATCCATGCATCCTACAAGATCGTAGATACCTGTGCGGCTGAGTTTGAAGCAGAGACACCATATTATTATTCCTGCTACGATGGCGAATCCGAAGTCGAGGTGGATGAGAATAAGAAGAAGATCATGGTGCTTGGTTCCGGTCCGATCCGTATCGGACAGGGTATCGAGTTTGACTACTGCTCGGTACACAGTACGTGGACCTTGAAGAACAAGGGCTATGAGACCATTATTGTAAATAATAATCCGGAGACAGTCAGTACAGACTTCGATATTGCAGATCGTCTGTATTTCGAGCCACTGACGGCAGAAGATGTAGAGTCTATCGTAAATATCGAGAAACCGGATGGCGCGGTTGTACAGTTCGGTGGTCAGACAGCCATCAAGCTGACGGAGGCGCTTTTGGAGATGGGCGTGCCAATCCTTGGTACAAGTGCTGAAAATGTCGATGCGGCCGAAGACCGAGAACTGTTCGATGAGATTCTGGAGAAATGCTGTATCCCAAGAGCTGCCGGTAAGACTGTATTTACAGCAAAGGAAGCGCTGGAAGCAGCCAATGAGCTTGGTTATCCGGTCCTTGTTCGTCCTTCCTATGTATTAGGCGGACAGGGTATGCAGATTGCAATCTCGGATAAGGATATCATTGAGTTTATGGAGATTATCAATCGCCATGAGCAGGAGCATCCGGTTTTGGTTGACAAATATCTGATGGGTAAGGAAATCGAGGTTGATGCCGTATGTGATGGCCACGATATCCTGATTCCTGGTATCATGGAGCATATCGAGCGTGCAGGTATCCATTCCGGAGATAGTATTTCCGTGTATCCGGCACAGACGATCACACCGAAGATCAAGCGTGTGCTCGAAGACTACACGAAGAAGCTTGCGAACAGCCTGCATGTTATCGGACTGATTAATATTCAGTTTATTGTATATCAGGATGAGGTATATGTCATCGAGGTTAACCCGCGATCAAGCCGTACCGTACCATACATCAGTAAGGTAACCGGTATTCCAATCGTTGATCTTGCAACGAGAGTTATCACAGGCGAGAAGATCAAGGATATGGGCTATACACCGGGATTACAGCCGGAATCTGAATACTTCGCAATCAAGATGCCGGTATTCTCCTTTGAGAAGATCCGGGGTGCTGAGATCAGCCTTGGTCCGGAGATGAAATCAACCGGTGAGTGCCTTGGTATCTCGAAAAATTACAACGAAGCGTTGTTCAAGGCATTCCTTGGAAACGGCGTGAATCTGCCGAAGTACAAGAAGATGATACTTACAGTAAAGGATTCCGATAAGCTGGATGCAGTAGAAATCGGACAGCGGTTTACCGCGCTTGGTTATGAGATCTATTCGACAAGAAGTACCTGCCGTGTCCTGAATGAGAATGGCGTACCTGCAAAACCGATTAACAAGGTGGAAGAGCCTTCTCCGAACCTGTTAGACCTGATTCTGTCACATGAGATCGATCTTGTTATCGACACACCGTCACAGGGTGTGGAACACAGCAAGGACGGCTTCGTAATCCGCCGAAATGCAATCGAGACAGGTGTGACGGTTCTCACAAGCTTAGATACCGCACATGCGCTTCTTACAAGCTTAGAGTCATCTGACAGACACAATCTTTCTCTTGTGGATATAAGCGAAATATAGTAAAATAAAGGTAACCATGCAGATAACCTGTCTGGTTACCTTTATTTTTTTGAGGTGATGGAATGAATATTGGTTCGATGAGTAACAACTATATAATTCCATATAGCGGTGTCAGCCGCGTGACACCGGTCAATGCGGACAATACGGTCGACACTTCCACGAAGGTGAAGCCGGTCGAATGTCAGACGTGTAAGAATCGGAAATATGTCGATGGTTCGAACGAACCGGATGTGTCATTTAAGACACCGGGCAAGATTGCGGCAGGAGAATCGTACGCGAAAGTAAGTGCACATGAACGGGAGCACGTGGCGAATGCGATTCAGAAAAGCAGCAAGCCGGGTGCAAAGCTGATATCGGCGAATGTAACATTGAAGATGGGGGTCTGTCCGGAATGCGGCAGAACGTATGTTGCAGGTGGAGAGACGACGACACAGATCCAGTATTCAGAGAGTAATCCATACGAGAAGAACCGGAAACAGGCGGAAGCCGGATTTCTGATCGGGAACAACTTTGATGCTATTTCTTAGACCAGCATTTGACGTTGCGCTTTCGATTGCGCTTCGTGTCTGATTTGTATCGGATTTCACATAACGAATTTAAATATTGCAGATAATGCTTCTGGGAATCCATGGATTCTTCCGGGAAAAGTGGAAGCAGGAGCTTCACGGGATTTTGCTTATAGAAGATGCAAAGCTTAATAAAAAATTCCATCGTTGGCTTTCGGTAGTCCGCTTCCAGATGACAATACGATGAACGTGAGATGCCGGTCGATGCGGCTATTTCTTTCTGGGTGTAACCGGAGTGGAGTCGGAGACGAATGAGCATAGCTCCAAAGGTGGTTGTGTCTGACATGATAGATCCTCGCTTTCTGGATAAAATTGAAAATTGGAATGAAATAATTTGGAAGCAGCCGCTTCCAGAAAAATAGAAAAGAAATCATATTCGAGAAGCAGTGTAAGTTCAGCCAGAACATCGACTGGCGGCGCACATCTTCCCGTTTCATAGTTACTGTAGGCTTGTCTTGTAATATTGAGTCGTTTGGAAATGTCGGTTTGATTGAGATGTTTTTGACGACGCGAAATTTTTAGACGAGGCCCGAATTCTTTTGGAATCATAGAATGTACCTCCATGGGCATTATGTTAACAGAAAAAGAAAAAAATACAAGCAGAAAAAATAAGATTGGCACATATTCACAAGTGAGACTGTGAATACTGCACAAAATAGGAGAAGGAGACAAAACATGAGTAAAGCAGATGATTTGTTCATTGCGATGTGTAAGGATATTATTGAGAACGGTTACGATACGAAGGGCGAAAAGGTGCGTCCGAAATGGGAGGATGGGACTTCGGCATATACGATCAAACGGTTTGGTGTTGTAAACCGATATAATCTGGCGGAGGAATTTCCGGCGATCACACTTCGAAAAACTTATATCAAATCCGCAATTGATGAATTGCTCTGGATCTGGCAGAAAAAATCAAATAACGTCCATGACCTGCACAGCCATATCTGGGACGCGTGGGCAGACGAAGATGGTTCGATCGGCAAGGCGTATGGTTACCAGCTCGGTGTGAAGCACAAATACAAAGAGGGTATGATGGATCAGGTCGATCGTGTGATCTATGATCTGAAGAATAATCCATACAGCCGCCGTATTATGACGAACATTTATGTGCATCAGGATCTGTCTGAGATGAACCTGTATCCGTGTGCGTACAGCGTGACGTTCAATGTCACAGGCAACAAATTAAATGCAATCTTAAATCAGCGTTCGCAGGATGTGCTTGCAGCGAATAACTGGAATGTCGTACAGTATGCGGCACTTGTGTATATGATGGCACAGGTAACTGGATTTGAACCGGGAGAGCTGGTACATGTGATCGCGGATGCACACATCTATGACAGACACATTCCGATCGTGGAAGAGCTGATCAGCCGGCCGACGTATCCGGCGCCGAAAGTAACACTCAATCCAGATGTCAAAGATTTTTATGATTTTACGGTTGATGATTTTACAATCGAAGATTATCAGACCGGACCACAGATCAAGAACATACCAATAGCGGTTTAGAGCGAAATATTTGGAGGGTAATATGGACTTAATAGTAGCAGTAGATAACAACTGGGCGATTGGAAACAAGGGCGATCTGCTCGTATCAATACCAGAGGATCACAAATTCTTCCGACAGACGACAATGGGAAATGTCGTTGTACTTGGAAGGAAGACACTGGCAGGATTCCCGAATGGCCTGCCGCTTGCGGGAAGAGATAATATCATTTTATCGACTGATCCGAATTATACCGTGCGAGGGGGTACGGTTGTTCACTCGAAAGAAGAACTGTTCGAGGAACTGAAAAAATATGAGGATAAGGAAATTTTTGTAATCGGTGGCGGACAGATCTACGAGATGCTGCTTCCGTATTGCAAATATGCGCATGTGACGAAGATCAACTATGATTATGCAGCGGATACACATTTCCCGAATCTGGATGAACTGGAGAACTGGGAAATGATCGCGGACAGCGATGAGCATACCTATTTTGATTTGGAGTTTTATTTCCACAAATATGAGAATAAAAATCCATTAGCATTTTAGAAATTTGGTGATTTTTGCATAAAATGCACAAAATAATTGATGAAAATGTTATAAATCATACAAAAAGTCTTTCAAATATGACGGAAGTATGGTATCATTTAAGGTAAATTTGAGCGATTATTTTTATTTTGGGAGGGTAATAAAAATGACAGAAGTAATGTTGACGTCCGGACAGGGCTTTGAGGGTTACGAAATCGTAGAGTATTTGGGATTTGTAAATGTACAGTCGGTACTTAGCTCGAACTTTTTCAAGGGGTTTGCAGCCGGTGTGAGTGAGATGTCAGATTCCGAGAGTGAGAAGCTGACAGGCAAGCTGGAGCAGGTAAATGAGACAGCACTGAAGCGTTTGCAGACAATCGCAGCAAGAAAGAAAGCGGATGCGGTAATTGGCGTGGAACTGAATTATACACAGTTTGCAAGCTATTCCGTAGGAACGATCGCTTCTGGTACAGCTGTTCGCCTGAAGAAGAAGCCAGAGGAGAATCCAGTTACAGAAAAATCTCTGTATGTCAGCAACTACTATAATCGTCTGGTGCCAAGACCGGTACGTGTATGGTTACGTGGTTCTAAGAATGGGGTAACAATTTCTACAGATTTCTTTAATTATAACAAAGATGATATTCGTGCAATCCGTGCAGACGTCGAGCTGACAAACCTGTATGAAGAACGATTGCTGTTAAAGGATCTGGATTTTGTATTTGAGAAAGGAAATGTTTCTCTGATCGAATCCAAGGATATGGAGTGTAAGCTTCCTGCAAAGGATATTCTGCTTTTGAAGGATGCAAAGGTACGCATCTCCAAATATGTGACAAGCCGTGGTGTATTCGCGTGCAACGACCAGCCAATCGATGTCAGCATGCCGTTACATAGATTATCTGCACTTAAAGAGAAACGTGGTATTGATGCAGTCGAGAAGTATCGTACCGATGGCATGATCTGGACATGTAACTGTGGTTATGTAAACGAGGCTGGTGCAGATGAATGTCTGATCTGTGGACGTAAGCAGGAAGACATGAAGAGTACATCGAAGTTCAATCCAGATGAGATGCTTGCAAAGATGCAGACGAAGGAATATGTCATTGAACTGAAGGATGTATTGATGGAATACATCAAGGATATTGATAGCGAGTACAGAATGGAACTTTTGGAGATTATGGAGTCAGGATTGCAGTATGAAAAGACAAGAGGCAACATGAAAGACACCGTAATCGAGAAGGTAGAAAAGGTCTTTGAAGGACACTAAGTAAAATGAAACTGGCAGAGGTGACAGGGCATGGGCGCAGGACTCAGCATGGCGAGTGTAAATAAAATTAAAGAGTTGGCGAATTCCAGAGAATATAGTCTGGCACTTGAGTTAGTGGAACATCAGGATTTGACAAAATCCCTGAACCCACAGTTCCTGAGACTGTGTGGAGAGATTTACATAAAAAATGATAGATATAAGGATGCCAGACGATGTCTGATCATGGCGCATCGTCTGGGACCGGAATCGAAGCGGGTTTTGTATACGTTTGTGGAGCTGTATTTGCGGATGGGATATTTCCAGCTGGCAAAGACGTATTACGATATGTATATGTTTGATGCCAATGCATATGACAGCCGGGACATGGAATATGTCTGGAATAAGCATGAACATGCGGACGATTACAAGACGCTGGAACCATTGATTGCCGGGTATGCACACAATCTGGACTATGACTGGAGCTTTGAGTTATATCTGCTTTACAAGAAAGAGGAAAAACAGAACGAGGCGGCGACGCTGGCTGAGTTATATCATGCATCGTTCAAGAATTCCGATAACAGCCAGATTATATTGGATATCGAAGCTGGAAAAGTAAAGGTAGATACATATTTCGATATATATGCGGACACTGAAGCTGTAGATGATGATCCAGATATGGAGGCACTTCGTGCAGAAGAACAGGAGCTGCTTGCAGCCGATGATTTGCGGATGCATCCGAAAGAGGCAGAGATCACGATCATGTATGAGGATTCATATACACCTGCCGGTTCGGAGAAGAAAGTGCAGAAGATGCTCAAAAAGCAGGAACGCGAAGAGCAACGGAAAGAAAAGAGGCTGTTGAAAAAACAGAAGCAGCAGGAAAAGGCAGAAGCTGCGGCAGCGGCGGAAGCTGAGAAGGCGGAGACGGAAGTGGAATCTGCTACCAAAGAAAAAAAGGATACCGAAGCGGAAGCACCTGAGATAGTTGCGGATGAGACAGAACAGAAGACGTCTGAGGAAACAACTGTGACAGAACAAGAAACAGCAGAGAAAGCATCTGTGACAGAAACATCAGAACAAAAAACGGCAGAGGAAGCGTCTGAGACAGAAGCGGAAGAACCGGAAAAAGAAAAAAAGAAGGGATTTTTCCAGAGACGGAAGAGAAAGAAACACGAGGAAGAATCTGAGACAACGGATGCTGATATAGAAGAAACAAAAGAAGTAACATCGGAATCGGAAGATGTAAAACCATCGGAAGAGCCGAAAGAATCAAATTGTGACATTTCATCAGAGATTGCAGAGACAACAGGGCAGGCGGAAGATATGAGACATGGAAAAGGGACAATTGCAAAAGATGTAGTCGTAGTAGATGAAGATGATGGTTTTGAAGCAGAAGCGGATACGATTGAGGAACTTGCATCCAAGGAACATGTGACGCAGGAGACCGAGACGAAGGAAGCAGAAGTGACAACAGCCAAGAAACCGACGTTTGAATTCCAGACAGTGGAACTGGCGCCGGAAGATTTTGAGGAAGAATATGAGGTTGACGATTTCTCTGAAACTGTGGATGATGAATTCGGAGAGATGAAGATGCCGGAACCGAAACCTGAGATTGAAGAAACTGTGGAGGAAGAACCGAAGACAGAACTGGAGATTGAAGAGACTGTCGAAGAAGAACCGGAGGTTGAGGTAGAAATTGAGGAGCCAGAGGTTGTAGAACCGGAGCCAGAGGTGGAATCCGAGTCAGAACCGGAGATCGAGGAGGCAGTAGTAGAAGAAGCTGTTGAAGAAGAACCAGAGACAGAGGAAGAAATCGAGGAGCTGGAGGAAGAACCGAAAGAGGAATTCCACGTAGCTCCGTTTACAACGAAACCGGAAAAAAAGAAGTTGGACTTCCCGGTATTCAAGTCATCGTTATTCCCGGATTATCACAAAGAAGTGAAAGTTGTTGAAAATAATTTCAACGAGATCATGGAAGAAGCGCAGGATAAGATGACGGAGAACATGCAGAAGGAAGAGCAGATGCAGAGAGAGGCGGAAGCATTGCTTGCATCCCTTGGTATCAGCATGGATGCGATTCCAACAACACCAAAGGCTGAGGTGAAAGAGGAACAGCCGGTACAAAAAGGACCTTCACGAGATGAGTTAAAAGCATCTTTGAAGATAGATTCTGTTAAGAAGAATTTGCTAAAACGTGTAAAAGAATACAGATAATTCTTGACGAGAAGATATGACCGAGAGAAGGTATGACTGAAAGGAGGCAATGGGAGTGGCTATTGATCAAAGAGAAGCATTGATTGCTGCGGTAAGAGCACAGGTAGAAAAAGAGAAGGCTGCCAAGGCTGCAAAACTGAAAAAAGAGCAGGAAGCAATGCAATTGTCTGGAGCTGCAGATGCGGGAGAAGCTGCTGCAGACCACAATAAGCCAAAATACAAAACTCTGTCAGCAGAAGAACTTGCGAAAATCGAAGAGAAGAAGCGTCGTAAGAAAGCTGCAGAACTTGGTATTAAATTGGAGGACGAGGAACCAGAAGAGGTACCTGCAAAGGCAGCAGAACCTGCGAAGGAAGAGCCAAAGAAGGCAAGTGATGAAGGACTTGGCATGAGTGTTGGCATTCAGGCAGATAAGTCTGGAAAATCCTTAGATAAGCCGGCTGGCGGCGGACTTGGAGCACCAGTAGGTGGCGGACTGTCAGGTGGCAAGACAGAGAGCAAAGGACTTGGAGGACTGGGCGGTAGCCTTGGAGCTACAGAGCCATCTGGAGGGCTTGGCCTCAATATTGACATGGGTAACAAGCAGGAAGAGAAAGCACCTGAGAAGAAAAAGGCCCAGGATGATGAAAAAGCAAGATTGCGTCCTACAAAATTATCCGGTGGCAGTGGCGATGTAAAGGTAATCAATGGGGATGATGCAGAAGAGGAAGCATCCTTTACAAAACAGGGAAATACAACGATTATTTCCGATGGTGTAGAGTGGAAAGCACAGGAGAACAAAGCATCCAAGGATGATGCAGATGATATCATCAGCATTGTGCCAAACCGGAGTACTCCAACCAATGATGTGAAGAGTATGTACGATCTTGGCGATGAGGATGAGGATGCTCTGGGTGCAGAGATATCAAAGCTTGCGCAGTATGGCGATGCTGAGAATAAGGCAGAGGAAGAAAAGAAAAAGGCGCAGGAAGAGATGGCGAAGAAGGCAGCGGAGGCAGAGGCAGCCAAGAAGAAGGCGGCTATTGAGGAAGCTGAGCGGAAAGAAGAAGCCAGAAGAAAGAAGCTGAAAGAGGCAGAAGAAAAGGCAGCTGCACAGGAGCGTAGAATCGCAGAAGCAGCAGCCAGACAGCGTGCAGCTGCAGCCGCTGAGAAACGTGCAGCCGAGGAGGCACGCCTCAAGGCAGAAGAGGAAGAAAAACGTAAGAAAGCGGAAGAGGCACGTCTGAAAGCAGCCGAGGAAGCCCGCAAGAAGGCTGAGGAAGAGGCAAGAGCCAAGGCAAAGCAGGAAGCTTTGAAGAAGGCGGAAGAGGCAAAGAAGAAAGCCGAAGAAGCAAAGCGTATCTTAGAACAGGCACAGAAGGCAGAAGAAGAAGCAACAAAGCGTGCAGAAGAGAATCGGAAGCGTGCTGAGGAAGAAGCCAAGAAGAAAGCCGAAGCAGAAGCAAAGAAGAAAGCTGAGGAAGAAGCAAAGAAGAAAGCCGAAGCAGAGGCAAAGAAGAAGGCAGAGGCGGAAGCAAAGAAGAAGGCAGAGGCGGAAGCAAAGAAGAAGGCAGAGGAAGAAGCCAAGAAGAAAGCCGAAGCAGAAGCCCGTAAGAAGGCTGAGGAAGAAGCAAAGAAAGCAGCCGAAGAAGCCCGTAAGAAAGCCGAAGAGGCTATGCGTATCTTAGAAGAAGCAAAGAAGGCGGAAGAGGCAGCACTAAAGGCAGCTGAGGAAGCTCGTAAGAAGGCAGAGGCAGATGCAAAGAAGGCAGCGGAAGAAGCCGCAAAGGCAAAGGCTGAGGAAGAGAAACGCAAGAAGGCTGAAGAAGAAGCAAAGAAGAAGGCAGAGGCGGAAGCAAAGAAGAAAGCCGAAGAGGAAGCAAAGAAGAAGGCAGCGGAAGAACTTGCTGCAAAGGCAGAAGAAGAGGCTCGCAAGAAGGCAGCCGAGGAAGCTGCAAAGGCAGAGGCGGAAGCAAAGGCGAAGGCTGAGGAAGCCCGCAAGATCTTAGAGGCTGCAAAGAAGGCCGAAGAGGAAGCGCTGAAGGCGGCAGAGCAGGCAGACAGCATTCAGATCGACCTGACACAGCCAGCGGAGGAAGGAAAACTTCCACTTGCTGCATCTTACCTTGAAAAGTATACAAAGATGGAGAAATCCGGAAAGAGTCTCGTGGATACATTCAATGCCATTACTGTTGATCAGGAGAATCGTAACGTATGTATGATGGGTGATCACGGATTTGGTCTGACCAGTGTCGGAGAAGATTTCGCAAGAAGCTTCTACGATATGGGAATCTGCAAGGCGAAGACGATCGCGAAGATCAAGGCACAGGCATTGAACAAGGTTAAACTTGCAGATGCAATGTCAAAGCTTGCCGGTGGATGTATGGTTGTTGAAAATGCAGGTCTGATCGCACCAGATAAGATGACAGAGCTGATGAAACTTACAGCCAAGGATGTAAACGATGTTGTTGTGATTCTGACAGGTGCGACTGAGTCTATCAACCGCTTGTTTGGAGCGACTGGAGATGCCAAGGATAAGTTTACACACCAGATCAATATGGAAGGCATTTCTACACAGGATATGCTTGCGATTGCAAAGGGATATTTCAAACAGCAGGGCTTTAAGACAGATGATTCTGTAGAAGGCACTGTAAAGAATCTCCTGATGGCAATGGAGTCTGGAAATATCGATCGTATGCTCAAGGCTTGCGATGAGGCAATGCTCAAATGTGACGATCGTGAGAAGGCAAAAGGTTCCAGCCGGAAATATTTACTAAGTGAAGATTTTAAATAATCGTTGAAAAAATCAGAGCCGATGCTTATAATTTAAGCATCGGCTTTTTACGTGATAAGCCAATAGACGGGATGATAAATAAGAAACCAGAAGATAAGAGGTATAAAACGTGGTAAATATAGATATCGGTATAGACCTTGGAACATCGAATACGGTCATATACATAAAAGACAAAGGAATCGTAGTCAACCAGCCATCGGTGGTTGCATATGAGGCTAAAAGTAAAAAGATCATTGCGGTTGGAAATAAAGCCAAAAAGATGCTTGGAAAGACACCGGAGGATATTGAGGTGACACGTCCGATCCGGAATGGTGTTATCTCCGATTATATTATGACGGAGCGTATGCTCAAGATCTATGTGAAGTCAGCGATTGCAAAACGAAAGATCTGGGGCAAACCAAACATCTGCGTCTGTGTGCCAAGTGGTGTCACGGACGTACAGCGGCGTGCAGCGTGTGATGCAGTATACCGTACCGGTGCAAAGAATGTGTATGTGCTTGAGGAACCATTTGCGGCAGCCATCGGTGCAGGTGTGGATATTGAGTCGGCAGTTGGTGCGATGGTTGTGGATATCGGTGCGGGAACGACGGATATTGCAATCGTAGCAAGAGGCGGTGTGCAGCATAGCAGTTCCATCAAGATTGGTGGCGATGATTTCGATGAGGCAATCATCCGTTATATGCGGAAACGTCATAATGTGCTGCTGGGCGAAAGCTCTGCCGAACAGTTGAAGAAGGACATTGGTTCCGTGTATCCGCGGGAACAGGATGCGATCGGGTATGCACGTGGAAAGGAACTGGTGCGCGGACTTCCAACGAAGATGGCAGTCAAATCCTCTGAGATGATCGAGGCGTGTCAGGAGGAGACAGATCAGATCTTGGATTCCGTTCGGGAGATGTTGGAGGCGGCACCACCGGAACTGGTTTCCGATATATCCGAGCATGGTATTATCCTTGCCGGAGGCGGAAGCAAGATATTTGGTATGGACAAGCTTATTATGGATAAGATTGGTGTCCCGGTTGTGAACATCAAGAATCCGGATCAGGTTGTTGCGACAGGTGCAGGAACAGCCCATTATTATATCAAGGACGGAAGAACCTTGGAAGAGTAAGAGACAGGATAGAAATACGTGGAAAATAAGAAGAAAACATTGCGTGAACATGGTGTGGAATATACATATGATGAGCGGTTCCTCCCACTCACGCAGAAGGAAATGCAATTAAAGGGCTGGGAACAGCCGGACTTTGTCTATGTGATCGGAGACGCCTATGTGGATCATCCATCTTTTGGACCGGCGATCATCAGCCGTGTGTTAGAGGCACATGGATATAAAGTGGCAATCATTTCACAGCCAGACTGGAAGGATGAAAATTCGATTGCGATTTATGGCAGACCGAAGCTTGCCTTTTTGGTGTGCGCCGGAAATATGGATTCAATGGTGAACCATTATACTGTTTCCAAGAAAAGACGGCATACAGATGCCTACACCCCGGGTGGCGAGATGGGAAAACGACCAGATTATGCGACAATCGTTTACTGCAATCTGATCCGGAAGAAATACAAGGATGCGGCAATTGTGGCAGGCGGTATCGAAGCAAGTCTGCGCCGGCTGGCACATTATGATTACTGGTCCAATAAGTTGAAACATTCGATTCTCGTTGATGCACAGGCGGATATTGTGATCTATGGTATGGGTGAGCATGCCATTGTGGAGATCGCGGATGCGCTGCAAAGCGGCATCGACATCAAAGACTTAAGTTTTATTCATGGAACGGTCTACAAAGCAAGAAATCTGGAACATCTGTATGAAGACTATATTGAGCTTCCGTCGTATGACGCGTTGCAGGAAGACAAATTAAATTACGCGCGAAGCTTTAAAATCCAATATGATAACACAGATCATATCACCGCGAAGATTCTGGTAGAAAAATATAAGGATTATCAATATGTGATCCAGAATCCACCGGCGGAACCACTGATGGAGCAGGAGATGGACGAGGTGTATGCGCTTCCATATACGAAGACCTATCATCCGATTTATGAGGCACAGGGTGGAATCCCTGCGATATCGGAGATCAAATTCTCGCTGGTCAGCAACCGGGGGTGCTTTGGCGGGTGCAGCTTCTGTGCGCTTACATTTCATCAGGGCCGGACATTGCAGACACGCAGTCATGCATCCATTATAGAAGAGGCAAAGGAAATGACGAAAGATCCGGAGTTTAAGGGCTATATCCATGATGTTGGCGGCCCGACGGCGAATTTCCGGCAGCGCGCCTGCAAGAAACAGGAGAAATATGGCGTCTGTGCGAACCGTCAGTGTCTGTTCCCAAAGCCATGTCCGAATCTGATTGTGGATCATTCCGATTATCTGAAATTACTGCGGGAGCTCCGAAGTCTGCCGAAGGTGAAGAAGGTATTTATCCGTTCGGGTATCCGGTTTGATTATCTGATGGCGGACAAGGATGATACATTCTTTCGGGAACTTTGCAAATACCATGTCAGCGGGCAGCTGAAGGTGGCGCCGGAACATATCTCTGACAAGGTACTGATGAAGCTTGGTAAGCCGGAAAATGCAGTCTTTCAGGCATTTTGCAAGAAATACAAACGGATCAATGAGGAACTTGGATTGAAGCAGTATATGGTACCGTATCTTATGTCATCGCATCCGGGTTCCACTCTGAAAGAAGCGGTGGAACTGGCGGAATATCTGCGGGATCTGGGTTATATGCCAGAACAGGTGCAGGATTTCTATCCGACACCTTCGACGATATCAACCTGCATGTATTACACTGGCGTGGATCCGCGGACGATGGAGAAGGTATATGTGCCAAATTCTCCACATGAAAAGGCGATGCAGCGTGCACTGATCCAGTACCGGAATCCGGATAATTACGATCTGGTGCATGAGGCACTTGTGAAAGCAGGACGGACGGATCTGATCGGGTTCGATAAGAACTGTCTGATCAAACCGCGGAAGATGAAGAATGCTGCAAATGAGAAAAAATCTCAATATGGCGCATCGAATAAACAATCTGGAAATCGTTCGAATGTGCAACATAAAAATTCTGCACAGAAGCAGGGGCAAAACCAGAAGCAGCAAATGAATACAAAAAACAAAAAAAGTATACGCAATGTACATAAAAAGAAACAAAAGTAAAGGTTTCTTTTATTGCGAAACCATGGAAATTATGATATTATCTATCTAGGCGTGTCGACATATGCATGATCGGCACAGATAGAAACAATAAAACGAAATGGAGGAAATTTTCAACATGGCAAAGAAAGTAGTTTTAGCTGGCGCATGTCGTACAGCAATCGGTACTATGGGTGGTGCACTTTCAACAACACCAGCACCAGTGTTAGGTTCTATCGTAATCAAGGAGGCTCTGAACAGAGCAGGCGTTCCTGCAGATCAGGTCGATCATGTATATATGGGTTGCGTAATCCAGGCAGGTCTTGGACAGAACGTAGCTCGTCAGGCATCTCTGAAGGCTGGACTTCCTATCGAGACACCTGCTGTTACTGTAAACGTAGTTTGTGGTTCTGGTCTGAACTGTGTTAACATGGCAGCTCAGATGATTCAGGCTGGCGATGCTGACATCGTTGTAGCAGGTGGTATGGAGAACATGTCTATGGCTCCTTACGCAGCTATGAACGCTCGTTTTGGTTACAGAATGAACAATGGCAAGCTCGTTGATACAATGGTAAACGATGCTCTTTGGGATGCATTCAATGATTACCACATGATCAAGACAGCTGATAACATCTGTGAGCAGTGGGGTCTGACTCGTGAAGAGCTTGATGCATTTGCAGCAAACAGCCAGCAGAAGGCAGCAGCAGCTCAGGAGTCTGGTGCATTTGACGCAGAGATCGTTCCAGTTATGGTTAAGAAGAAGAAAGAGACAATCGAGTTCAAGAAGGATGAGGGCCCTCGTCCTGGAACAACTGTTGAGACTCTGGCTAAGCTTCGTACAATCAACCCAGGCGGATTCGTTACAGCTGGTAACGCTTCCGGTATCAACGACGGTGCAGCAGCAATCGTTGTTATGTCTGAGGAGAAGGCGAAGGAGCTTGGTGTTAAGCCTATGGCTACATTCGTTGCAGGTGCACTTGCAGGTGTTGATCCTTCAATCATGGGTATCGGACCTGTTGCTGCAACAAAGAAGGTTATGGCTAAGACAGGCATGAAGATCGAAGATTTCGATATCATCGAGGCAAATGAGGCATTCGCTGCACAGTCAGTCGCAGTTGGTAAGGATCTTGGTATTGATACAGAAAAGCAGCTTAATCCAAACGGTGGTGCAATCGCACTTGGTCATCCGGTTGGAGCTTCCGGATGCCGTATCCTTGTTACATTGCTTCATGAGATGCAGGCAAGAGGCGCTAAGACAGGTCTTGCTACACTGTGTATCGGTGGTGGTATGGGCTGCTCTACAATCGTTAAGATTGAGGACTAATTGAGCCGCGTAACATACTTGGATAGAGTTTAAGGAGATTAACATGGAATTTATTACTTATGAGCAGGAAGGCTTTGTAGGCGTTGTAACGATCAACAGACCAAAGGCTTTGAATGCGTTGAATAGTCAGGTGTTGGATGAGCTTGAGGCTACATTCGATGCAATCGATCTGGATACAACAAGAGCCGTAGTTCTTACAGGCGCCGGCGAGAAGTCATTTGTTGCAGGTGCTGATATCGGAGAGATGTCTACACTTACAAAGGCTGAGGGCGAAGCATTCGGTAAGAAGGGAAATGATGTATTCCGTAAGATCGAGACATTCCCAATCCCGGTAATCGCTGCAATCAACGGATTTGCACTTGGCGGTGGTTGTGAGATTTCTATGAGCTGTGACATCCGTATCTGTTCTGAGAATGCGGTATTCGGTCAGCCGGAGGCAGGTCTTGGTATCACACCTGGATTTGGTGGAACACAGAGACTCGCTCGTCTGGTAGGTGCTGGTATGGCAAAGCAGATGATCTACACAGCAAGAAATATTAAGGCTGATGAGGCATACAGAATCGGTCTTGTAAACGCTGTATATCCATTGGAAGAGCTTCTTCCGGCAGCGAAGAAGATGGCAGCAGGCATCGCAGCAAATGCTCCGATCGCTGTTAGAAACTGCAAGAAGGCAATCAACGATGGTCTTCAGGTAGATATGGATACAGCAATTGTAATCGAAGAGAAGCTCTTCGGTGACTGCTTCGAGACAGAAGACCAGAAGGCTGGCATGGGCAACTTCCTTGAGAAAGACAAGGAGAAGAAGTTAAAGGTTGTTCCATTCCAGAACAAATAATAAAAGTAATTAAAATTTTAAGGAGGAAATAAACATGAAGGTTGGCATTATTGGTGCTGGTACCATGGGACAGGGCATTGCAAAGGCATTTGCTATGGTTGATGGCTACGAAGTTGCACTTTGCGACATCAAGCAGGAGTGGGCTGAAGGCGGAAAGGATAAGATCGCGAAAGGCTACGCTAGACTTGTAGAAAAAGGAAAGATGACACAGGAGAAGGTAGATGCGATTCTTGCAAGCATCACACCTGGTCTGAAGGAAAATCTCTGTGCAGACTGCGATCTGATCGTAGAAGCTGCATTTGAGGATATGGGAGTTAAGAAGACAACATTTGCTGAGCTTGACAAGATTGCAAAGCCAGAGTGTATCTTCGCTTCTAATACATCTTCACTTTCTATCACAGAGATTGGAAATGGTCTTACACGTCCTATGATCGGTATGCATTTCTTCAATCCTGCTGACAGAATGAAACTTGTTGAGGTTATCGCAGGCGTGAATACTCCTCAGGAGACTGTTGATAAGATCATCAAGATCTCTGAAGAGATCGGCAAGACACCTGTTCAGGTAAATGAGGCTGCCGGTTTCGTTGTAAACCGTATCCTTATCCCGATGATCAACGAAGCAGCTTTCATTAAGATGGAAGGTGTTTCTGATATCGCCGGTATCGATGCAGCTATGAAGCTTGGTGCAAACCACCCAATGGGACCACTTGAGTTAGGTGATTTCGTGGGCCTGGATATCTGCCTTGCAATCATGGATGTTCTGTACAAGGAAACAGGCGACAGCAAGTATCGTGCATGTCCATTGCTTCGTAAGATGGTACGTGGTGGAAACCTCGGCTGTAAGACAGGCAAGGGCTTCTATGTATACAACGCAGATCGCACAAAGACACCTGTTGACGCTCAGTAATAAGCGTACAATCCCCGCACGTGGCTTTTCAGCCATGTGCGGATGTAATAATCAATCTATTATGGAGGATAGAAAGAATGGATTTCACTTTAGACAAGAAGTATGAAATGGCGCAGACTCTGTTCAAGGATTTTGCGCAGAACGAAGTAAAGCCTCTTGCGCAGGAAATTGATGAGCAGCACAGATTTCCAAGAGAGACTGTAGACAAGATGGCAAAGTATGGTTTCTTAGGAATTCCTGTTTCTAAGGAATTAGGCGGACAGGGCTGTGATATTCTCACATATGTTATGTGTGTAGAAGAGCTTTCTAAGGTTTGTGGTACAACAGGTGTTATCGTATCTGCACATACATCTCTGTGTGTAGACCCGATCGTAACATTTGGTACACCAGAGCAGAAGGCAAAGTATGTTCCGGATCTTGCATCTGGTAAGAAGCTCGGTGCGTTCGGCCTGACAGAGCCAGGTGCCGGTACAGATGCACAGGGACAGCAGACAAAGGCAGTTCTTGATGGTGACGAGTGGGTACTGAATGGTTCTAAGTGCTTCATTACAAATGGTAAGGAAGCTGACGTATATATCGTTATCGCTGTTACAGGTATCATCGAGAAGCGTGGCAGAAAGATGAAAGAGATTTCTGCATTTATCGTAGAGAAGGGAACACCTGGATTTACATTTGGTACAAAGGAAAACAAGATGGGTATCTGTGGTTCTTCTACATATGAGTTGATCTTCACAGACTGCCGTATCCCTAAGGATGCACTTCTTGGACAGAAGGGCAAGGGCTTCAATATCGCTATGCACACACTTGATGGTGGTCGTATCGGTATCGCTGCTCAGGCACTTGGTATCGCTGAGGGCGCTCTTGAGACAACTGTAAACTATGTAAAGGAAAGAAAGCAGTTTGGTAGATCCATTGCCCAGTTCCAGAATACACAGTTTGTACTTGCTGATCTTGCTACAAAGATCGAGGCTGCTAAGCTTCTTGTATACAAGGCTGCAAGAAAGAAAGATGAGTATCAGAGTGGCGCTAAGGTTTCTTACTCTGTAGAGGCTGCTATGGCTAAGCTATATGCTGCTGAGGTTGCTATGGAAGTAACAACAAAGTGTGTACAGCTTCATGGTGGTTATGGTTACATCAAGGAGTATGACGTTGAGCGTATGATGAGAGATGCTAAGATCACAGAGATCTACGAAGGTACTTCAGAAGTACAGCGTATGGTTATCTCAGCAAACTTGTTAAAGTAAGGAGGTACTTATCGTGAAAATTATCGTATGTATTAAGCAGGTACCTGATACAAAGGGTGGCGTACAGTTCAACCCAGATGGTACATTGAATAGAGGAGCAATGCTCACAATTATGAACCCAGATGATAAGGCTGGTCTTGAGGCAGCTCTTAGACTGAAGGATCAGTATGGCGCTGAGGTTACAGTTCTTACAATGGGACTTCCAAAGGCTGCAGATGTTCTTCAGGAAGCAATCGCTATGGGCGCTGACAAGGGTGTTCTTGTAACAGACCGTGTACTTGGTGGTGCTGATACTTGGGCAACATCTACAACAATTGCTGGTGCGATCAGAAAGCTTGACTATGATCTGATCATCACAGGCCGTCAGGCTATCGATGGTGATACAGCTCAGGTTGGTCCTCAGATCGCTGAGCACCTTGGACTTCCAGTTATCTCTTATGCACAGGAGATCAAGGTAGATGGAGACAGCGTAATCGTTAAGCGTCAGTATGATGACGGTTACCATATGGTAAAGGCTCAGATGCCATGTCTTATCACAGCACTTTCTGAATTAAATGATCCAAGATATATGACACCAGGTGGAATCTTCGATGCAGTCAATGCAGAGATCACAACTCTTGGTAGAGCAGATCTTGTAGATGTTGATGATTCAAACATCGGTTTGAATGGTTCTCCAACAAAGATTGCCAGAGCTTCTGACAAGGTTAAGAAGGGTCAGGGAGAGATGGCTCCAGAAGACGCAGATCCAGTAAGCTATATTGTTGGTAAACTGAAGGATAAGCACGTAATTTAATTAAAAAGGAAAAGTGGTGAATAAAATGGGAGCAATGAATGCAGAAGAATTAGCAAAGTACAAGGGCGTATTCGTCTTTGCACAGCAGGTAGATAATGTATTAAGCGGAATCTCTTTCGAGCTTGTTGGCGAAGGAAAGAGACTTGCAGAGAAGTTAGGCACAGAAGTAACAGCAGTATTGGTTGGTTCTGATGTTTCAGGACTTGTAGATGAGCTTGCTGCTTACGGTGCAGATAAGGTAATCGTAGTAGACGATCCAGAGTTGAAGAATTACAGAACTGAGCCATATGCACACGCACTTGCTTCAGTTATCAATGAGTTCAAGCCAGAAATCATGTTGGTTGGTGCAACAGCAATCGGTCGTGATCTTGGTCCTACAGTTTCAGCAAGAGTTCAGACAGGTCTTACAGCTGACTGTACATTACTTGAGATCGGTGATTTCCCTGTTAACCCAATCCCTGGAAAAGAGCAGAAGCACAATCAGCTTCTTATGACTCGTCCAGCATTTGGTGGTAACACAATCGCTACAATCGCATGTCCGGACAACCGTCCTCAGATGGCTACTGTACGTCCAGGCGTTATGCAGAAGCTTGACAAGGTTGAGGGTGCAAAGGCTGAGGTTATCAACTACAACCCAGGTTTCACACCAAATAACAGATATGTAGAGATCCTTGAGATTTCTAAGGCTGTTTCAGACATCAAGGATATCATGGATGCAAAGATTCTTGTATCTGGTGGTCGTGGTGTTGGTTCTGCTGAGAACTTCAAGCTTTTGGAGGATCTTGCAGACGTACTTGGCGGACAGGTTTCATGCTCACGTGCCGTTGTAGATTCAGGCTGGAAGCCAAAGGAGCTTCAGGTTGGTCAGACAGGTAAGACTGTACGTCCACAGCTCTACTTCGCAATCGGTATCTCAGGAGCAATCCAGCATGTAGCTGGTATGGAAGAGTCTGATATCATTATTGCAATCAATAAGGATCCAGACGCTCCAATCTTTGATGTAGCTGATTATGGTGTTGTTGGTGATCTGAATAAGATCGTTCCAGCACTGACAGAGGCTATCAAGGCTGAGCTTGCTGCAAAGTAATTTGATTACTTGCAAAAGTAAATAGTAAATAAGAGTTTAGAACCACCGTGTATCGTAAGATATGCGGTGGTTTTTGTTATAGCGACGAGGAAAATGCAAGCATTTATGCGGTGCATTTGACGACCGCTAATCAGAGACAAGATGTGCAGAGCGCCATCTTGTCTCTGTGCAAGCTTGTTGACTCAAAGTGGGCGTGGAGAGAAAGTGGCAAGCGGAAAAACCCACGACGTGGGCGTAGGAAGAGAGAAGCAAGCGAGAAAGCCCACCCTGGAAGCTTATTGTTGGGTTGCGGGGAGAAAAGTGGGCGTGGAGAGAAAGTGGCAAGCGGAAAAACCCACGATGTGGGCGTAGAAAAAGAAAAGCAAGCTAGAAAACCCACTCTGGAAGCTTGTCGCTAGGTTATGGAGGAAAAAGTGGGCGCGGAGAGAAGCAGGCAAGCGGAAAAACCCACGACGTGGGTGTAGGAAGAGAGAAGTAAGCCGAAAAGCCCACCCCGGAAGCTTATTGTAAGGTTGCGGAGAGAAAAGTGGGCGCGGAGAGAAATTGGCAGGCGGAAAAACCCACGACGTGGGCGCGGGAAGAGAAAAAAAAGCAGGAAAACCTGTGGGAAGGGAGACAGGAATGCTGATAATGCTGTTGGTTTATTTATGAGAGATTTATCGGTATTTTCTGAATCGACCCAAGTACTTCAATTTAAGTTAAAAGGGAGTTTATTCGTGTTTGACAGGAGTTTCGTTATAGATTGTTTATTACTATGATTTTTACTAATTGTTATAAATACCATATTGTGAATATATTCACAATGTGGTATAATTTACATAAAGAAAGATATTATATCTTCAGGTAATGACAGAAAGGAGGAATAATAATTTAGTTAGGAAGATTATAATAATCTTTATAAATACGGACGATTAGGAGAAAATTATGTATAACGATATGAATCAAAATCAATATCCAAATCAGGGTCAATTTCAAAATCAATACCAATATCAATATCCGCAGCAACCACCGGAGTCACCGGGGTTTGGAGTTGCATCTATGGTATTAGGAATTATATCATTGTGCTTATCTTGTTGTGCATATTTTATTTCAATACCATGCGCAATAGTTGGAATTATATTGGGGTTGATAGGCCTGAAAAAACAGGCAGGTCGGGGAATGGCGACGGCAGGTCTTGTATGTAGTATTATATCATTTATTCCCGCGATTATTCTTATATCAACTGGAGCATCAATAGTTTCGTCGTTAAAAAATTTTTGATGTAACATTTATGGAGTATAGTTGTATTGTTTAATCAAATAAAATGAAAATATCAATTAAGAACTATTTGTTATTTGCTCTATTTTTATGCGTAGTGATTGCGACTCTGCTTATTAAGATATATGATATTGATTTGGTGAAAATCATACCAGCACATTGTATATTATATGATAATTATGGGTTTTATTGTACTGGGTGTGGAGGAACGCGTGCATGTATGGCTCTGATCCATGGTAATTATATAGAGAGTATTCGTTATTACCCTGCAATTATTTATTTAGTGGGATTATTTATCTATTATTTTGTTATGAATATAATTTGTCTAGCTAAAAACATGCATAAAATGATTGTGAAGCCTATACATTTTTATATTTTAATTGCTATAATATTAATACAATGGATTGTTAAAAATTTTCTATTAATAATTCTTAACTATCGTATTATTTAAAAGCAAAAGGAAAGAATTATAAAATAATTCTTTCCTTTTTTATATAGGTAAATTCTTTGCTACAGAATTGAGGTTATTTAAATGATACAATATCGTTTGGAGTACATTCTAAAATATTACATAATTTATTTAGGGTTAACATTGTAATATTTTTTCCTTTTTTTAAACTATCCAGAGTTCGATTATCTATTCCAGATTTTAAAAGCTTATATTGACTTATGTTCTTTTGCTCCATTGTAGTCCAAAGCGGAGAATAATCTATCAAAAGAATCAACCTTTCCTTTTTTATAGAGTATATCCAAATTGCTAAAAATAGCATATTGTGAATATAATCACAATATGCTAAAATTTTTATAAAATAATAAACAAGGGGAGCAGACTAAAATGAAAAAAATAAAAATATTTTTATTGGTTATGAGTACCATCATTTTATGCGGTTGTACAAAAAGTCAGGAACAGTATTCCAAGATAATTACAAATGTTGTGGAGCAGTACAATAATGGAGATATTTCCTATGACGAAGCATCTTCAGAATTAAGTGCTATGTATAATAATGCAGATTCGGAGATGAAAACAAAAATTGATGAAGAGCAAGTGCTGCTGGATAAACTGAAAGAGTCAAAAGATGCTTTCGAATCAGCGAAAAATGCAAGTAATGTAAATAACTACAAGTTGTCAATCAAGAGCTATGCAGATGTAATTGCAGAAGATACGAATTATGAAAAGGCACAGCAGGCGATTGTAGATGATGGTAATAAGTATTTGGAAGAGGTACATAAATTAGGCGAGACATATATTTCTGAGGATAAATATGCAAAAGCAATTTCTGCATATAAAGATTCGAAGGATGTATATGATGATGGCAGTGCGGATACTTGGATTGCGGATACAGAAAGTCAGTACAAGCAGAATGTAGAAGCGCAGATTGAAAAGTGCGTGTCGGATGGAGACTATCAAACAGCAATCATAGATTACAATGAGTTGTATGATTATTTTAAGGATGAGACATACACTGTAAAAATAGCTGAGCTTGAAAATGAATGGGTAAACAAGGTTGTTGCAGAATCTGAACAGTATTTGAGCAATGGAGACTACCAAAATGCAAAGAAAGTTTTAAATCCTGCATTGGGACGTATAAAAGATGATGAAGAGTTAAAGGCGCAGGAAGCTCGTGTAGAGGAGTTTACACCGGTAAATTTATTTTCTCTGGATTCTTTTGCTGAAACGACAGGACAGTGTGTATCTGTAAAAAATTGGTCAACCGGAGACAAGACAAATACAGGAAATTCCGGTTATGTAGGCAAAAAAGTAAGTGTTGAGGATAATATGGGAATTGGAGATTTAAAAGATTATAGATATAAGACCATTTACAATATTGATGGAAATTATGATACACTTACTGGATTATTTGCAATAGACTTCGATTCGAAAGATTGTACCGCAGATAATTTTGGAGCACAGTTCTTCGTTTTAGGAGATGATGATATCTTATATAAATCCGATTGGATTCGGGGTGGAGATATGCCGCTTGAAATCAACTTAGATATATCTGGAAGAAATCAGGTCTCAGTAGGCGTATTTGTGGTTAATTTTATGAATGGTGGACATTTGACTTATACAGAAGATTTCTCCGTAGGCTTATGTGATCTGTATTTGAATAAAACATATGTGCCGAAAGGGACGAATGCAGATGGCGTATCAGGTGAGGCGGACAATGGTGTTTTGCCAAGTGAAAATGAATAAGATTGCATTTGGATGAGAGAAATGGTGATAACGTGTATTGTAAAAATTGTGGGAATTATATAGAAAAAGGACAGCCTGTTTGCTCGAATTGTGGGAGCGCGCAGGCAACGGCAGGAACGATAATAAAAAGGATACTGTTGGGCATGGTAATATGTGTATTATGTGTAGTGCTTTTTGCTGTCGCATATTTTTCATATATTGAGCATAAATATTCCGATGGCAGTAATATAACAAAATTTTTGGTAGGATCGTCGGGAAGTGTACTAGACGATAATGATCACATAAATGATATATATATTGAATCGGAGCAACAGATTGAAATCATATCTGTTTTTTATGAAAAATTCAATGAATTTTCAGCAATAGCAGATATTGATCTGGGGATTGGATATCTGACAAATGTTCAGGTTACATTGAAAGTTCCGATTTTAGGCTCTCGACAGACAGACGTGAAATGGGATTATTGCTATAGTCAAAAGAAGTATTATGCTGATTTAAAAGATGAGGAAAGCGTCCGGAAAAACAATACGGAATTTGAGTACAAGGTTGAACCGACATTTACGGGCAGAGATATAATGAATTATATTGGCGTCTATGATGCATACTATGTTATGCAAATGGGGGTTACATCTATCACGAATACATATGATTCGTTTGAATATAGTGTTCTGTGGAAATATCAAAATGATGCACAGATACATCAGAATTGGGTGAGGGCGGAATTTGATTATGCAAATCAACAATGGGTTTTGAAAGAACCAACAGCAAAAATGGATAATCTTTTGTTTTCACTGAGTAAAATGGCAGGAAGCTTCGAGATTGATACAGAATATAATCAAAATGATATAGTATATATTGATTTGGAAGGCGCTGAAATAGAGGAATAATTTAATATGATAATAAAAAGGTTCACTGTATATCCTCCCGTATGCAGTGAATCTTTTTTATAGAAAAAAGTTTTGCAAAATTATAAAAAAATAAAAAACAAGACATTCTATATTTAGAAGGGAGCTTTGAAATCTATACACAGATATAAAAGGAAGCATCCTTCCAAAATAAGAAGAAAGGAGAATGGTCGTATGAACACGATGGAGATTTTGACTCTTTTGCTAGTGATTGTAGCTTTTTTGGATTACATAAGCGCCCAATAAATAAGAGTAGTAAAAACACAAAGGGGATACCTCGCCAAAGGTATCCTCTTGTATTAAGCCAATAATTCTGCTATTATCGTTACGTGGAAAAAGTTACAGAAAAAGGAGTTACATATGATACGTGAATGTAGTCTGGAAGAGATATCCGATGGACGGACATATAGAGAAAATGATATGGTGAAGGTGGATACCGCTGGGTGCGGTGGCTGCCATAAATGCTGCATGGGAATGGGCACGTCAATCATCTTAGATCCCTATGATATCTGGCTTTTGAGAAATTTCTCAGAAGAAAAGAAGCTTACCTTTGAACAGCTCCTTGCAACCGGAAATGTGGAGCTGAATATCGTGGATGGCTTGATCTTGCCGAATCTCAGCATGAAAGAACAGGATCGATGTGCTTATCTTGATGCAGATGGGCGGTGCCGGATTCATGATGTGCGACCGGGAATCTGTCGGCTGTTCCCGCTTGGAAGAGTCTATGATGACAAGGGAGATTTCTCTTATTTCTTGCAGACAGGCGAATGTGCCAAGAAGAACCTTGCGAAGATCAAGGTGAAAAAGTGGACATGCTTGCGATGCCCGGAGAAGAACCGGGAATTTGTCACGGCGTGGCATGCATTGATCCGCACAGCCGGACAGAAGATGGTGGAACATAAGCAGAGTGGCCGTGGCGAGAAGCTTCAGGAATTGGCGATGTATATTCTGAACGAATTCTATGTTGCGGACCTGCCGGAAGCCGCTTACGACGATACCGGAATCACAACAATCTACGAAAGTTTATGTAATAAGATAGAAAATGCAAGAGAATCTCTCGCGCATTTTTAGTAAGAGGAAGAAAATATATAATTGCAAAACGGGACATGCATATTTCCATATTTATAATTTGAAATTCAAGAATATGCATATGTTTGGAACTTAGAATTACTTAATGTTCTGGAAGATAAGCAGAAATGATTGAACACGATGTTCAATCAAGCCGCCATTGAGCCACGGATGGCGAATTGGCGGCGGTTTCGTGTGACGAGATAATGTGTGCCAGAACATTTAGTAATTCGTAGTTTCAATACATCGCATAGAATTGGATTTCAAATATAAATATGGAAGATAGAAATATCCATTTTGCAATTATATTGGAATTAAGGAGGAACAAAAATGCTCGGAATTATCGGTGCAATGGATGAAGAAGTTGCAAAATTAAAGGAAACTATGCAGGATGTCGCAGTCGAGACAAAGGCGTCTATGGAATTTTACAAGGGAACGATGAATGGCAAAGAGGTTGTCGTTGTCCGCTCAGGAATCGGAAAGGTCAATGCGGGAATCTGCACACAGATTCTGTGTGATCTGTATCATGTGGATGCTGTGATCAACACAGGAATTGCAGGAAGCTTAAATGCGAAGATTGATATCGGCGATATTGTGCTTTCGACTGATGCACTGCAGCATGATATGGATGCGACAGGCTTTGGATATGAGCCGGGCGTGATTCCTCGGATGGAGACATCGACATTTATTGCAGATGAGAAGCTGCGAAAGCTGGCGAAGGAGTGCTGCGAGCGCGTGAATCCGGATATTCATGTATTTGAAGGACGCGTGGTCAGTGGCGATCAGTTTATTTCTGATAAGGCGAAGAAAGAATTTATCCTGAATACATTTGCAGGCGACTGTACTGAGATGGAAGGTGCAGCGATCGCACAGGCTGCTTACCTGAATCAGATTCCGTTTCTGATTATCCGAGCGATCTCAGATAAAGCAGATGACAGTGCGACGGAGGATTATCCAACCTTTGAGACGAAGGCAATCGCGCACAGCGTAAAGCTCGTGCAGGCAATCGTTGCAGGATATGCGAATGCATAGAATAAGAGTTAATCTCATATGTGATTCCATGTATAAATAGAATCACATGTCGAATATAGAATCAATAAGAAAGCAGGTAAAATCATGGAGAAAATAGCAAGCTTTACAGTGAACCATTTGAATTTGTTGCCGGGCGTGTATGTGTCAAGAAAAGATAACGTCGGCGGAAATGTGATTACAACATTTGATCTGCGTATGACGAGACCAAATTATGAGCCGGTGATGAATACAGCAGAGGTGCATACGATTGAGCATCTGGCAGCAACTTTTCTCCGGAATCATAAGGAATACGGAGAGAAGATTATTTATTTTGGACCGATGGGATGCCGGACAGGCTTTTATCTGATCTTGGCAGGCGAGTATGAATCGAAGGATATCGTGCCGTTGCTGAAGGAACTGTATACATTTATGAGCGAGTTCGAGGGCGATGTACCGGGCGCGTGTGCGCGGGATTGCGGAAATTATCTCGATATGAACCTGCCGATGGCGAAATATCTGAGCAAGAAGTATCTGACGGAAGTATTGGAGAATATTTCGGAAGAGAGACTTGTTTATCCGGAATAGTTATCCACAATATCCACAAAATGCGCGTATTTGTTGCATTTTACAAAATGTCTTGAAAATCCCATGCAAACCTCTTATCATCTTAATTATAAGGTAAGGATGGAAGGAGGAGTTGTATGGGAGAAGAACAGGACATTCCAAGAAAACTTGAGTATGAGAGTTTGGCTGAGTATGATGCATTCCGTAACCCTTCGATCGTGGAGGAACAACCATTTTATTACAAAGGGATGAGCCGAAGCGAATATGAAAAGGAACTCGCATATCTCAATCAGAACCTGTCATCGTTTTATGAAGGTTCATATGTTCCGCTCTGGAAGCAGTCGTGGTATCAGTAGGAGCTTTGGCCAGCACCCGAAGATACAAAATAAGTCATTTTTTCTAAATGAACCCCAATATTTTGTAGGAATTTTATAAAAAGTATTTGATTTTACATATCAGTATGGTACAATGAATTATAATTGCGGACAGGTATAGTTTGACTTGAATTATTATGGAAAATGTATCGAGGATATAGAGAGTTTATAAGGTAGAGAGGTGTAACTATGAACTTTAAAGACAAGCTGGTAAGTAAATTATTGGATATCGGAAAGAAACACCGGATATTAGTCTATCCGATGCTTGCTTTGGTTGCGGTTGTAACTGCAATCTCGCATGTCATCTGCTGGGGACGCGGAAATGGCAAGAAGATGGTCGCATCAATTATGGTTGTGGCACTTCTGATCACGCAGTCGCTGTTCCTGACGTCATCCGCTGTAAATAATGGTGATGATGCAAATGCGGCACTCACGAACACTGCTACGGATGCAACCAGTGTGATGAACAGCGGGGATGGAGCGAATGATCCGATCCAGTTGCTTGATGCAGGCGGAAATGCCGATGTCGCAGACGACGGAACGGCGGATGCAGAAACAGCAAATGTTACATACTATGCATATACAACCTCATCTCAGACAATTGCCGGTTTTTCAAAGGCATGTGCAGTTGCAGACTCTACCATTACTTTGATGAACGATAATGCAGAAATTCTGCAGGGATTTGGTCTGGATGCAAAATATTTTACAACAGACGGAAAATTGTACAGCGATGCACAGTGTACAATGCCGATCGCAGGCAACCAGATGACCACGACAGAAAATGGAACCTATCAGGTATTTGTAAAGATTACAAGAACCGCATATACACTTGCATTTTCTGACTGTGGTGATCAGGGAGACGTCGCAAGTGTTACAATACCGACAAATGAGACAAATACCGGTAATGTGGAACAGGTAATGTCATTTGCAGTACCGGGATCAGATGCTACCTATCATTTCTATAAGAGAGGATATAAGTATATCAGTCTTGGAGACAAGACGATCGGTCAGAGTATCGAGGTGAAATCTTCTGATGTCCGTACGAACACGATTACGGTAAAGGCAGGTTGGGAGCCAATCAAGGACATGAAGCTGACATACCAGTTGTATGATCCATCGGTTGTAGGTGTGCTTAATCCGGTAGAGTCAGCCGATGCAGTTGTTGAGAGTGCAGCTTTTGCATATGGCGATACAGTCTCTATCATGACTTTGGATGAGAGTGCTTATATTCAGAATAAAGGATATTATTTCGCAGGCTGGAAGATCGAGGGCACGGATACGATTATTGATCCATCCCAGACAGCAACGATGGCTGCGACGACTGACAGTGGACTTGTAAAAGAAAGTGGTGCACTGACAGATGCAACGAATGTTGCACCGGTTAAGCTGATCGGTCAGTGGAAATATAAGGAAATTGAGCTGTATGTCGACGGCAATAAGGTCGATGGCAGTGATGCGGCTGTGACAGGCATGTACGGTACAGCTATGAACCATGTCATTACAGCAAAGTACAAGAAAGATGGCGCAGAGAGTGAGTCCATCCAGTTTACAAATGGTATGCAGGCGGTTACAACTGGACTGGGTACTTATGGACTTTCTGTAAACGAATCGGCAAATTCTTATACGATAACAGGTACACCGAACAATGTGACAACGGATGCACAGAGCTATACATTTACGGTGACAGATACGAATGACACAAGTAAGACAGCAACCTTTAATCTTGTGTTTGCTGTTGAAAAGCTTCCGGTTATCATTGGAGAAGTCAAGGATGCTTCCACAGGAGGAACTTTGACGAAGGTGTATGATAATTCGGATACTATCCAGGTGCAGACGACGGCGTCTGTCACAGCACAGGACGGCAGTGTACCGGATTGTATAACAAACGATGCGATTCAGGTAACGTTCGATGCAACCGCAAAGATGCTTGATACAGGAAGTGTGAAGGGCAAGGATGTCGGAACTGGAAAGACGATCCGTCTGACATCACCAAAGCTATCCGGAAAAAATGCAAACTGCTATGAATTGCTGAATGTAGAAGAGGGACACCTCGATGTGGCAAACGCAGCTACTGTAACGAAGCGTACCTTGAACGTGGAGGTTGCATATGATGTGGATTCTGTATTGTTTGGACAGGATAGTCCGGAATGTACACTGACGATTACGAATCCAGATAATATTGCACAGGGAAATAACAATGAAGAGCAGAATGCATATGCGGCAGATCCGAATACATTTATGACAAGATATCTTGGACTGAATAACAAGGATGCATGGGAGACAAACCGCAAGATTTATAGCAGCCCGGCAAATGCGTATTACTATATCCGTCCAACCTTTGCAAGCAACGGAAACTATGAAGTAGTTGTTGCAAATCCACCGAAATTCTCGGTGACAAGAGAAAGCTCCGATGGACATTTCTCCATCAAGGAGACTGCGGTTGGTGGATATTATCCAAGTTATACGATCGTGGCAACGAACGGATATGATATGGTTCGAATCCTGAGTGATGGCGAGGTTGATATTTCCGACACGATGACACGTGCACAGGCAAAAGCGTTGTTCAAGAACCAGTCCGCAGGTATTACGGCAGATGGTACTTACACGAACATCCGGTTCCAGTTGTACAATTCGACAACCAATGCAATCTCTACAATCTACACAGTGAAGGAGACGATCATTGTAGATACAAAGATTCCGGTTTATGTAAGCCATGCAGTGGAACCGACCGGCTTTGTAAATCAGCTTGGGTTTGGTACATATTATCATTCGCAGAACAATGTCACAGGTATGACACTGACAGTTACATACCGTTCAGACGAAAGCCCTTGTGATTACCTGCATTATTATTTCGCAGGTGAGGACGCAAGTACCGTTCCGACCACGACGATGCAGACAAAGATGGTATCGAAGGGAAATGGTCTGTATGAGGCAACACTTCTGGTAGGAAGCGGCTATGCCGGACAGCTGGTTGTATGGGCAACCGATACAAAGCAGAAGGAGTCTGCACATACAAAGCTGGTATGTTATACAACGAACACTGATGCAAGTCTGACAGATAAATATTATGAGTGGATGGTTGAAGGAACCCCTCCAACTGCTGCGCTGAGCGTACAGGGAAATGGAGAGGCTGCGCTGACAGATAAGTGGTACAATACATTGGATGCAGCAATCGCAGCAACGGATATTGACAGTGGACTGGATGAAGTGACATGGAGTGTTGAGACACCAAGTACAACTGTGACAGCTACGACATCTGCGTATGGTGCCAATGCGACAAAGAATGCAAAGATTACAGATTATACCTTCCACCAGATCATTACAGGTGGTGCATCAAATAATTACACACCGGGTGAGTATTATATCTCGGCAGTGGTAAAGGATAATGCTGGCAATACGGTAGATGTAGAGAAGCAGGGTCCATTCCTCTTCGATGGCATCAAACCGGCAGTGACATTGTCTGATGATGGAGAAAGCCAGACACAGTTCCAGTCCGATGTCACGATTACGATGGAAGCGACAGAGGGTGAGCTGGAAAGTGGTATTGACAGCATCGCACTGTACAAGGATAGCACAGGCAGTGAGCCGATCCAGACATGGTCTGCCGCTGGCGCGAAGAGCTGGACAGAAAGCTATGATGTAACAGAGAGTGGAACCTATATCTTAGTTGTAACGGATATTGCAGGTAATCAGTCTACCGAGCAGGTAACCTACAGTCATATTTCTTCGGAGAGACCAGACAAGCCAAGCGTATCAATCGCGAAGGGCGATAATGGTGCGATTGGAAATGCAGGCTGGTTGATCGAGGATAAGCCGAAGGTAACAATCAAGTCAACAACGGAAACAAGTGATAAGGTTCCGGTCAAGACATATTACAAAGTGATTTATACAGACGCAAGTGGAAAGCATGAATCACAGGATAGTTTTACTGGAGAGAGTTATACATTTGCACTGGACGGACAGGGTGATGTGACAGTGGAAGCGTGGGCAGTCAGCGAGGCGGGCTGTCAGAGTGATACTGCTTCTGAGGATGCAAAGGTTGATATTGATGGACCGGCTGTGACGATCACAGATTCTGTGGTTGATGCAAATGGAGATGTAACAATCAACTTCCAGGCAATTGATTTGATCAGTGGTGTAGATACTGACCGGGTACTCGTAAATGGCAACGCTGTATCGGTAACAGATACAGATGGCGTGGCAAAGGGAAGCTTCAAGGCAGATGGCAGTGCAACTTACACGATTGTTGCTTATGATAATGCAGGCAACAAGTCCGCAGAGGTAAGCTTTGAGCCGCTTGGACTGGAAGTAACACCGGTAACAGCAATCACAAATACAACAGCACATATCGAGGCGCAGGTAATTCAGGGAACAAACCCATTGTCAAAGAGCCTGTGCTATATCGAGTATAAGAAAGCGACTGAGACAAGCTACGATACCGTACTTGTCAATAAGACAGATACTGCAAGCGGAATTGAGATAATCTACAATTTCAGCAAGCTGACACCAGATACGGTATATAATTACCGTGTACATGCAGCGACACTGAATTCTTCTGAGGAGCGTGTGATCGAAGGAAGCTTTAAGACGCTGTCTGGCAATTCGACGACTACGATCTACGGTACGGCAGCTTATAACGATTCACTGCCAGATGATGTGAAGGATAAGCCAATCTACATTAACCTGTACCGTGGCAATACGATTGTCGGCGGTGAGGTTGTAACAAGCGCAGACAATACACGGTATATGTTCACCGGTGTATCCGATGGAACATATCGTATCGTTGCAACAAACGGTACTCTGACGAAAGAGGCATCCGTGACAGTTGCCGATGGCATGATCACCTATCCAGAGACCTATTCGACAACCGGAGGAATCAACTTTGTACTTTCCGGTCTGTCTACGGATGTGATTTTGGATGATGGCGATGTAGAGATTGCTGTGGATGGTCTGGATAAGATCTACAACAACAGCTACTACAAGGGAAATGTAACGGATGATGATCTTCGAATCGTTCAAAATGGTGGCCGGATCGATATTGCTTTGCATGCAAGCTACATTAAGGTAAGCGATGTGACATCCGAAGAGCAGGGAATCTTCGCAGATAAGCTTGGCAGCCGGACAGAAATTGTTCGTTATATAAGATTATACATCGTGAAAAATGTATATAATGAGTTTGGAAACTTAGAGTATTCACAGAATCTGACAAGACTGTATGAGCCTGTGACGATCTCCTTCCCATTGGAGGATCTGGCAGGTGAGAACATCAAGGTAGCATCGCTACATGCAGAGGGAACGGATTATTTGTTCAAGAGCTGGACAGATGCAAGTGAGGTTACACTGACGCATGATTATGTAATTATCAATACAGACCGTTTCTCAACCTACGCACTGTATCGTGTGACACAGCCGAAGACTTACACGGTTGTATGGAAGGACGGCGATGGAAATATCCTGAAGACAGAGACTGTAGAAGAGGGTGCTTCTGCAACACCGCCAGAGGGAACACCGACGAAGACACCAACAAAGGATTACACATACACCTTTGAAGGCTGGGATCAGGATTATACAAATGTCACAAAGGATATGGTCATTCTCGCATGGTTCTATTCGACAAAGCGTGATGATACAACGGAAGATCCTGGCACAACGGAAAATCCAGGTACGACAGAGCAACCGGGTACAACGGAGGGACCAAAGGCACCGAATGCAAATGTGACACCGGGTGGTAACGGAGCAAATGGTGGACAGAACACGTCAAAGAACCCAGTGAAGTATACATATATGGGAGCGACTGGTTCTCCGCAGACGGGTGATGCAACACCAATTGTATTGCTTGTATGTGCAATTGTATTTGCAGGTGCAGGAATCGTAGTTACGATCAAAAAGAGAAAAAGTTTCTAAAAATTAACAGTTATAGTTCTTCGCATACCGAACATAATAAGAGTAAGACAAACATGTCTTAATTTAAAAGTATGGAGGTAGATAATTATGAAGAACTCAAACAACACAACAAGCGTACCAGAGGCTAAGGAAGCTATGAACAAGTTCAAGATGGAAGTAGCAAACGAGCTCGGTGTAAACCTGAAGCAGGGTTACAACGGAGATCTTACTTCCCGTGAGAGCGGTTCAATCGGTGGCGAGATGGTCAGACAGATGATCAAGAAGCAGGAGCAGCAGATGTCTGGTAAGTAATCAATCTGACCAGATGGATATGCGCTAAGTAAGACCATGTAAGGGAGTTTGTTTCTATATCGGTGATAATGGGAAACATTATTGCATAAGATATAGAAACAAGCTCTTTTTTTGAGCAAATATATAGACTTGCGAAAAATCTTATGATATAATGCAGAGAATAGTGCTTACAATGGATAGTAGGCGTTGCAAGTTAAGGAGGAAAAAAACAAATGAGTTTAGCAGTAGAAAAATTAGACGGAAGCATGGCAAAATTAACAATTACAGTACCAGCTGAGGAGTTTACAAAGGCAATCACTTCTGCATACAACAAGCAGAAGAGTAAATTCTCTGTACCTGGATTCCGTAAGGGAAAAGTACCACAGGCATTCATCGAGAAAATGTACGGTGCTGCTATCTTTTATGAAGATGCTGCAAATCAGCTTATAAATGAGTATTATCCAAAGGAACTCGAGAACTGTGAGGAAGAGATCACTTCAAACCCAGAGATCGATGTAACACAGATCGAGAAGGGTAAGGATTTCATCTTTACAGCAACTGTAGCTGTAAAGCCAGAAATCAAGATCGGTGATTACAAGGGTGTTGAGATCGAGAAGATCGATACAACAGTAACAGACGAAGACGTTATGGCAGAGATCCTGAAGGATCAGAAGGAAAACGGAAGAAAGATCGATGTAACAGACAGAGCTGCACAGATGGATGATGAAGTTACAATCAATTTCGAAGGCTTTGTAGATGATGTTGCATTCGAAGGTGGAAAGGGCGAGAACTACAAGCTTACACTTGGTTCACACTCCTTCATTGATACATTTGAGGATCAGATCGTTGGCAAGAATATTGGCGATAAGTTCGATGTAAACGTAACATTCCCAGAAGAGTATCATGTAGAAGATCTGAAGGGTAAGCCAGCTGTATTTAAGGTAGAGCTTCTTGCAATTTCTACTCTGGAGCTTCCAGAGCTTGATGACGAGTTCGCAAGTGATGTTTCTTCTTTTGAGACATTTGCTGAGTACAAGGAAGACAAGAAGAAGACATTGGAAGTAAAGAAGGAAGAGCAGGCAAAGCGCGAGAAGCAGTCTAAGGTAGTTGAGAAGATCGCTGAGGCAGCTGAGGTTGAGATTCCAGAGGCAATGATTAAGTACAACCAGGAAAGAATCATGAATGAGATGTCTCAGAGAATGATGTATCAGGGACTTCAGATGGAGCAGTATCTCCAGCTCATGGGAACAACAAAGGAAGAGTTCTTAGAGCGTGTAAAGCCAGATGCAATCGCAAGAATCAAGACAAGCCTTGTTCTTGAAGCAGTTGCAGCTGCTGAGAATATCGTTGCAAGTGATGACGATGTAGATGCTGAGATCCAGGATATGGCTACACAGTACCAGATGAAGCCAGAGGAACTGAAAGATATGATCGGTGCACCAGAGCTGGAGAATATCAAGAAGGATATCGCTTCCAGAAAGGCACTCGAATTCCTTGGCGAGAATTGTAAGGAAGTTTAATCAAAAAGCTTCACATGAGTTAGGAGATAATTAGAATGGCAAATCGTTCAGACGATAAGAAAAAAGTGAGATGTTCGTTCTGTAACAAATCACAGGAACAGGTGCGCAAGCTGATTGCGGGACCGAATGTATATATCTGTGATGAGTGTATTGAGATTTGTTCTGAGATTATACAGGATGAATTTGATAATGAGCCTTCCGATTCAGAAATCAATCTCTTGAAACCGAAGGAAATCAAAGAATTTCTGGATGATTACGTGATTGGACAGGAGCAGGCAAAGAAGGTGCTTTCGGTTGCCGTATACAACCATTATAAGCGTATTTTGGCAGAGAAGGATTTTGATGTCGAGCTTCAGAAGAGTAATATCATCATGATCGGACCTACGGGCTCCGGTAAGACATATCTGGCACAGACACTGGCAAAGCTTTTAAATGTTCCGTTTGCAATCGCAGATGCAACTGCTTTGACTGAGGCTGGTTATGTCGGAGAAGATGTAGAGAATATCTTATTGAAGCTGATTCAGGCAGCCGATTATGATATCGAGCGTGCACAGCATGGTATTATCTATATTGATGAGATCGATAAGATTACAAAGAAGTCTGAGAATGTATCTATCACACGAGACGTATCGGGTGAAGGTGTACAGCAGGCACTTTTGAAGATCATCGAGGGCACGGTTGCTTCCGTTCCACCACAGGGTGGAAGAAAGCATCCACAGCAGGAGTTTATTCAGATTGATACGACGAATATTCTCTTTATCTGTGGTGGTGCATTTGAAGGTATGGAGAAGATTATTGACAACCGTATCGGTAAGAAATCCATCGGTTTCAATGCAGAGATCGCAGACCGTTCTTCCGACAAGAAGGTTGGCGAGATTTTAAAGCAGGTATTGCCAGAGGATTTTGTAAAGTATGGTCTGATTCCAGAGTTTATCGGACGTGTGCCAGTCAGTGTTACGTTGGATCTTCTGGATGAGGATGCGTTGGTACAGATTTTGTCAGAGCCAAAGAACTCCATCTGTAAGCAGTATAAGAAGCTGTTTGAATTAGACGGTGTCGAATTGATCTTTGATGAAGATGCGCTTCGTGAGATTGCGAAGGAAGCTATGACAAGAAAGACCGGTGCGAGAGGACTGCGTGCGATCATTGAGAAGACGATCATGGAACAGATGTATGAGATTCCTTCTGATGATACCGTTGTCAGCTGCCGTATTACAAAGGATATGGTGGATGGCGTTGCAGGTCCGATCATTGAGCGCTCAGACGAACCAAGAACGAAGAAAAACGCTTCCCGTAAGCGTATAAAGCAAGAGGATTCAATCGCGTAATGGTTATCAAATCAGCAGAATTAGAAACAGTATGCGGCATTACGAGTAAATTGCCGGAAAATACATTCCCGGAGATTGCTTTTGCGGGCAAATCAAATGTTGGAAAGTCTTCGCTGATCAACGGTTTATTGAACCGGAAATCGCTGGCGAGGACTTCGGCATCGCCTGGAAAGACACAGACGATCAACTTCTACAATATCAACAAGAATCTGTATTTTGTTGATCTGCCCGGTTATGGCTATGCGAAAGTATCGCAGGAAATCCGTAACAAATGGGGCAAGATGATTGAACGGTATCTGCATGCGTCGACACAGTTAAAGGCAGTATTGCTTTTGGTTGATATCCGGCATGCACCGGGAGAAAATGATGTAACGATGTATAACTGGATCGTGGCAAATGGATATGAGCCGGTTATCATTGCGACGAAGCTGGACAAGATCAAGCGGAGTCAGAAAGACAAGAACATAAAAGTGATTCGAGAGACACTGGGATGTGGAAAAGAGACAAAAATAATCCCCTTCTCCGCTGTATCAAAACAGGGAAAAGAGGAGATTTGGAACTTGATTGAGGATTCTATTCAGACATCCACAGTTGATTGACAAGATATTCATAAATGCCGGAACTTTTGCTGCGCCAGTTGTTGCAAATGGTTTCGGCTTGTGATTTTGTTGGGACATCGAATTTCAGATCGATCAAGGTTTCCTTTCGATCTTTGATGATGCACTGTACGGTGTACCAGTTCGAATCGTTGTAAAAGTAGTCCGCATAGATTTCGGACTCTTTTTTTACGTTGATACGCTCTGCCTTGAGATATTCTAAGATATCTTCCTTGATGGCGTAAGGCAGACGGTTCTCAAAATAGGAGAGTGCCTCCTCGCCGGAGCTTGTGATCTTATAATGAATCGTGTCGCGGATTGTGTCCGTGGAGATGAACTCATCGTTGATCAGCTCGCTTAATGATTCGTGCAGATTGAATACACTCGTGTAATCTTTTCCAACAATAAAGCCGGAGATCAGAGAGTTCGTCATCGTATAATCGGTTCGATCCAGCATATATAAAATCATCAGTTTGTATAGTAATAACCCTTCCATGATACTTTCCTCCTATTGTGTCCTTTTTACTTTACGCTACCAGAAAGCAAAAATCAAGAAAAAAAGCAAAATTAAAGGTTTACGAGTTTCATTAAGTGTGCTAAGATAAATATAATCTTTCTAAAGGTATAAAGTATCACTTCATTATTCAGTGAGATGCCCCAGAATTAGAGAATACAAATAGTTAAGTACAAAATGCAACATAAAAGTAGGTTATTTGAAAAAGGAGACACGCATGGAATTTAGAAAAATGTCTTTGGCTGAGTTGCGGGAGTATGCGAAAGAAAAAGGAATCCGCAATATTTCAACACTCAAAAAAGCCGAGCTTGCCGAGCTTCTGGAAAATATGGAGAAGATGATGGCAGCGAAGAAAAAAGAAGCCGAGCAGAAGAAAGCTGCGGAGCGCAAAAACCAGGAAATGGCAAAAGTACGTCCGGATACACGACAGGCGAACCGCATAAAGAATCCGGCAGAAAATTATCAGGAGCTTCGGAACATTGAGCCGGAGGAAGGCGAGACAGAAGCGGAGATTCAGGTATTTGACGGACAGGAATACAATCCGAAGTTAGACAGTGGTTCGGAGGCAAATGGTATTCTGGAAGTTATGACTGAGGGCTATGGATTTATCCGTAGTGCAAACTATCTGCCAGGTGATCGTGATATCTATGTATCGCCGGTACAGATCCGGAAGTTCTGTTTGAAGAAAGGTGATATCATCGGAGGTCCGGTGCGGAACAAGACACAAGGCGAGAAGTTCTCGGCACTCTTGTTTATCCGTCATGTGAATGGTATGCTGCCATCGGTCGCAGCAAAGCGGAAACCATTCGAGGATCTGACACCGATTTTCCCGAATGAGCGTATTTCACTTGACGAGACAGGTGCTCCGGTCGCTATCCGTATCGTGGATCTGCTTTCTCCGATCGGAAAGGGACAGAGAGGTATGATCGTATCGCCTCCAAAGGCAGGTAAGACAACCCTGCTGAAAGCGATTGCAAAGAGTATCAGCACAAGAAACCGGGACATGCATCTGATCGTGCTTTTGATCGATGAGCGTCCAGAGGAAGTGACAGATATCCGCGAGTCTATCGAGGGTGAAAATGTTGAGGTTATCTATTCGACATTTGATGAGCTTCCAGATCACCATAAGCGTGTATCGGAGATGGTAATCGAGCGTGCAAAACGTCTGGTCGAGCATGGCAAGGATGTTGTGATCCTGCTTGACAGTATCACAAGACTGGCAAGAGCGTACAACCTGACGGTACCACCAAGTGGAAGGACGTTGTCTGGTGGTCTTGACCCGGCAGCACTGCATATGCCAAAGCGGTTTTTCGGTGCGGCACGTAATATGCGTGAGGGCGGAAGCCTGACAATTCTTGCAACGGCACTGGTAGAGACCGGAAGCCGTATGGATGATGTCGTATTCGAGGAGTTCAAGGGAACTGGCAACATGGAGCTGGTGCTTGACCGGAAATTATCCGAGAAACGAATCTTCCCGGCAATCGATATTGCGAAGTCTGGTACGAGACGTGACGATCTGCTTTTGACTCCAGAGGAGCAGGAGGCAGTCAACATGATCCATAAGGCACTGACCTCTGCAAAGTCGGAAGAATTTACCGATGAAATCCTGAAGTTGTTCGCAAGAACAAAGAATAACCGGGAATTTATCGAGATGGTAAAGAAGATTTTGCCATATGGAAGAAGATAGGAAAACAGCCGGAATAAATGTGACAAAAATTATCAGAAATATCAAAAAAATGCTTGAATTTCTTGATATGGTATGATAAAATCCGTATGTTGTGTAATAAACAGTCTGCTATGTCTAGCACATGGTAGCAAGTATGATTTAAGAGGTGAAAGAAATGAGAGAAGGAATCCATCCAGCGTACTATCAGGCAAAGGTTGTTTGCAACTGTGGTAACGAGTTCGTAACAGGTTCAACAAAGGAAGATATCCACGTTGAAATTTGTTCAAAGTGCCATTCATTCTACACAGGTCAGCAGAAGGCTGCACAGGCTCGTGGTAGAATCGATAAGTTCAATCGTAAGTACGGTGTTCAGGCATAATACGGAAATGACATGGAATAGGCTTGTTACAATAATGTAGCAAGCCTATTTTCATATGTATGAAAAAGGTGGAGTATGAGCAGAATAAATATCGGCGGACAGGCAGTTATGGAAGGTGTCATGATGCGTAACAATGACCGATATGCTGTCGCTGTCCGAAAACCAGATAAGCAAATAGAAGTAAAGACAAATCGGTGTACAGGAACCTCCGACCGTCCGGCAGTTTGTAATCTGCCGATTGTGCGAGGGGTATTCAGTTTTGTACAGTCGCTCACTATCGGCGTGAAAACACTGATGTATTCGGCACAGTTCTTTGAAGACGAGGAAGAGGAAGCACCGAAGAAGGAAAAGAAAAAAAAGAAAGAAAAAACGAAAGAACAGGAAGCACGTGCGGAGAAAGCAGAGATGGCAGGGACCGTTACATTTTCGATTGTGCTGGCAGTCGGACTTTTTATGTTGCTTCCGGCGTGGATTGCATCGCTGTTAGATGCTGTGATAAAAAGCCATGTGCTGATCGGACTGATTGAAGGCGTGATCCGTCTGGCAATTTTTCTTGGGTATGTGATTGCGATTTCACGTATGGAAGATATTAAGCGGACGTATATGTATCATGGTGCAGAGCACAAGACAATCAACTGTCTGGAACATGGAAATGAGCTGACGGTGGAGAATGTCATGCAGGCATCGCGGTTTCATAAGCGATGTGGAACGAGTTTTCTGTTCATCGTTATGATTGTAAGTATTTTGGTGTTTATGTGTATTACAGTAGATGCCATGTGGCTGCGGTTATTGCTGCGTGTCCTGCTTGTTCCAGTGATTGCAGGAATTTCTTATGAATTTATCCGGTTTGCAGGAAACAGTGAGTCGTGGATCGCTAATCTGCTCAGTAAACCGGGACTTCTGATCCAGAGACTGACGACCAAGGAGCCGACGGAGGATATGGTTGAGGTTGCGATCGCTTCGGTGGAGGCGGTTTTAGACTGGCGTGCATATCTCGAAGAACAGGCAAAGAGCGAGAAATGAGGAAAACTATGACGTGGCAGGCATTGATGAAAGAAGAGTTAGAACGCCTGAGACAGGCAGATATTCCGGAGGCGGACAGTGATATCCGGCTTCTGGCAATGGATGTGGCGGGCTGTACATATTCAACACTGATTCTGCGTATGGCAGAGGAAGTCACGGAGAAACAGGCACAGAGGCTGCATGCATATGTCACGGAACGTATGACACATAAGCCGTGCCAGTATATTCTTGGAACACAAGAATTTATGGGATACGAGTTTGCCACAGCAGAGGAGGTTCTGATTCCAAGACCGGAGACGGAATTGCTTGTAGAAGAAGCCTGCAGGATCGCGGAAAATTGGAAGGATACCCCGGATGGCAGAAAACGCAGGGTGTTAGATCTGTGTTGCGGAAGTGGTTGTATCGGAATCAGTTTCTCGAAGCTCCGGCATGGTAGAGATCTGGTTGAGCTTGCAGATATTTCGGACGCTGCAATCGCCCTGACGAAGAAGAACCGGGAACGGTTACAGGCAGATTGTGCAGTGATACAAACAGATTTATTTATGCAGATCGAAGGAAAATATGATATGATAGTATCAAATCCGCCGTACATCCGGACGGATGAGATTCCAAAGCTTATGGCGGAGGTGCGTGATTTTGAGCCGCATCTGGCGCTTGACGGAAAAGCGGATGGATTGTATTTTTATGATAAGATTATTCGGGAAGCGAGGGAGTATCTCTATGAAGATGGATATATTTTGTTTGAAATCGGACAGGATCAGCTGGACGCTGTTCGGGGACTCCTTGTAGAGAACGGATATACGGATATAAAAGGAATCAAAGATTATGCAGGGCTTGACCGGATCGTGACGGCACGGTATCTGAAGTCTTGCGTTCAATAAAGAAGAGAAAAATGATTTCGTCCGTATGGAACGAAATTGAGGATAGTTGGAGGATAAAAACATGTTTGATAAATTAGAGGATTTGGTAGCCCGTTTGGACGAATTGCAGAATGAACTTTCAGATCCGAATGTGGCAAGCAATGCAGAACGTTTCCGGAATCTGATGAAGGAACAGGCAAATTTAGCACCAATCGTAGAGAAATATCAGGAGTATAAGGAAGCGAAGCAGACGATCGAGGATAGCTTATCCATGCTGGAGGGCGAAAGCGACGAGGAGATGCGTGAGATGCTGAAGGAAGAGCTTTCTTCAGCGAAGCAGCAGGTGGAAAAGTGCGAGAACGAACTTAAAATCCTGCTTCTGCCGAAAGATCCGAACGATGAGCGTAATGTCATCTTAGAGATCCGTGCAGGTGCCGGTGGCGATGAGGCAGCACTTTTTGCAGCAGAGCTTTACCGTATGTATGTGCACTATGCGGAGAGTCGTCGTTGGAAGGTTGAACTGATGGAAGCTGAAGAAATCGGTATCGGAGGTATGAAGTCAGTTACAGCGATGGTAACCGGAAATGGTGCGTATTCCGTATTGAAATACGAGAGTGGTGTACACCGTGTACAGCGTGTGCCTGAGACAGAGAGTGGTGGACGAATCCATACAAGTACCGCCAGTGTTGCTGTTCTTCCAGAGGCAGAGGAAGTGGATGAGATAGATATCCCGGATAAGGATATCCGTATCGATGTCATGCGTGCATCCGGTAATGGTGGACAGTGTGTCAATACAACGGATTCTGCGGTACGTCTGACGCATATTCCAACCGGAATCGTGATCTACAGCCAGACAGAGAAGTCACAGCTTCAGAACAAGGCAAAGGCGTTTGCGCTGCTTCGTACAAAACTGTTAGATATTGAGATGCAGAAGCGTCATGATGCGGAAGCAGATCTGCGTAAGAGCCAGGTTGGTACGGGTGATCGTTCCGAGAAGATCCGTACGTATAACTTCCCACAGGGACGTGTGACGGATCACCGGATCGGACTGACATTATACAAATTAGACAAGATCATGAATGGAGACATTCAGGAAATCATCGATGCATGTATCGCAGCGGATCAGGCTGCGAAGTTGGCAAAGATGAACGAAGAGTAATAGTTTTTAGGAGGAATAAAATTATGCAGTTAGAAACATTACAGAAAGACATGATCGCCGCTATGAAGGCAAGAGATAAGGCAAGAAAGGATTCCATTTCTTCTCTGATTTCCGCAGTAAAGAAGGTAGCTATCGACGAGGGTTGCCGCGATGATATCAAGGAAGAACTGGTAGACCGCGTAATCTTAAAGGAGTTGAAGACAGCCAAAGAGCAGATCGATACCTGCCCGGCAGAGCGTACAGACCTGCTTGCAGAGTATCAGGCACGTTACGATGTCATTAACGAGTATGCGCCATCTCTGATGAGCGAGGATGAGGTAAAGGCATTCCTGACAGAGAAATGTGCGGATGTGATTGCTACGAAGAATAAGGGGATGATCATGAAGACCGTTATGCCACAGTTAAAGGGTAAGGCAGACGGCAAGGTGATTAATGCGGTTGTAGCAGAACTTTGTAAGTAAAAGAGAGTAATATTGCGCAGCGCCTCTATCATATGCTTGAATGAAAGATGGGTAAAAAAGAGGGTATATGAGTAGTTTAAAGCGCATCAGGCAGGGTGCTGCAGGCATCCTGCTTTTCGCAATATGGCTTTTGACGTGTCTCGTACTGCACAGACCACAGCCAGAGCATTTGCGGGAGTTTTCGATGGAGCGGCTGCTTCGGACATCACTGCTTCCGGTTGGCCAGACGATGTATATCTGGGGCGGAGGATGGAATCAGGATGATGCAGGTGCCGGGATAGAAGCTGTCACACTTGGTGTATCGAAGCGATGGGCGGAATACGCGGCGTGGCAGACGGAACAATATGATTTTGATCAGACGCGATATCAGAGTCATGATGGCTTGGACTGTTCCGGTTATATCGGCTGGCTGCTGTATAATGTATTTCATACCAGAAATGGCGAAACCGGCTATGTGGTTGGTGCGTCGAAGATGGCACGCGCCTGTGCGGCACGTGGCTGGGGCTATCTGGTGCAGGGAGACTACCGACCGGGTGATATATGCAGTATGGAAGGGCATGTCTGGATGAGTCTGGGACGCTGCCCGGATGGAAGTGTGCTGCTTGTACATGCAAGCCCGCCGGGCGTGCGCATCTGCGGGACGTATCTCGATGATGGCACAAAAAGTGAGGCGGTGAAGCTTGCTGAGCAGGTGATGCAGAGACAATATCCGGCGTGGTACTCGAGATATCCGGAGTGCGGAGTCGGGTATTTCTATCTGGAGGATTCTGTCAGTATGCGGTGGTATACGGACGAGGAGACAGATCCATACCACCTGCAGGAGATGCAGGCAGAGGATGTGATCCATTTTTTGTATCCGGAATGAAAGAAATATATAGAAGCGAAAGAAGTGAGGCTATGGCAGATATTTACAAAGATGTCATGTATGACTATTGTGCGATATTAATTATCTCTATTTTAATCATTACGACAATTCTCAGACGAATGGTGAAAGGAAAAGTAAATCGTTCATTTATGGAAGTGCTGGTAGTTGCATGGCTGGCTGTACTGTTTGATGTATGGGCAAGATATCTGGATAATCTGGGGGTACAGCAGATGGTTACCAAGTATGCAGTGCATATGGGATATCTGATGTTGTCTAGTTTTGCAATGCCGTTTTATATTGCATATGTAGTATCTATGACAGATACGTGGCATCTGTTTAAGGCAAAACGATTTCTTACCTTTTTATCATTACTTCCGGTATTTGCGATAACTGCGATGATTGTCGTCAGCCCGGCAACAAAATGGATTTTTTATATCAATGCGGAGTGTGAGTATACACGAGGCAGATATTTTTCGTTAATATATGTGTGTACGGTAATATATGTAATCTATGGGCTGATTTATCTGGGTATATTCCGGAAAATGTTCCGGCGAAGATATCTTGTTCCTTTGGGAATCGTATTTGCAGCGGCGATTGCAAATGCCGTCATACGGTTCTTTTATCCTACAGCAGTCGTTGAGATGCTTTGCATGGCAATCGGTCTGATGTTTATTTCTCTGATGCTGCAGCGCCCGGAGGAACGATTGGATATGATAACCGGATTGGATAAGATGACGGCGTATATGGATGATATGCGGCATGCATTCAGGACGAGAAAGCCGATACATATCATTATGGTCAACATTACAAACTATGCATCCTTGCGTGAATTGCTTGGATATGGGAAATGCATGCAGGTGATGGCGGGGATTTCGGAATATATGATGCGTCTGGATAAAGAGAAGAAATCAAAGGCTGCAATGTATTATCTGGGACAAGGAAAATTCCGATATGTGTTGGAAGATACTCTGTCTGACCATGTTCCGGATATAGCGGAAGAAATAAATCGTACTTTGAAAACCTGTTTCGTGATCAACCAGATGTCGGTCAATTTTATTGCCAATATTTGTATTGCAGATTGCCCGGAAGATGTCTCGGATGTGGATACGCTGATGGCGTTTGGAGATACATTACAGACACTCCCTGTTACCGGCAATATCATGGTGGCTTCAGAATTGATGAAACAATTGCATTTTGATATGATGCACGATATGGATACGATTATTGAATCTGCGTTGTCAAATAAACGGTTCGAGGTATACTACCAGCCAATTTATTCTGTGAAGGAGAAAAAGTTCCATTCTGCGGAAGCTTTGATCCGGCTAAAGGATGAAAAGTATGGTTTTATCTCGCCGGAGGTATTTATACCGGTAGCGGAGAAGAGTGGAGCAATCCACAAAATTGGTGATTTCGTGCTTGAACAGGTGTGTGCATTTATTGCAAGCGACGAATATAAGAAGCTTGGAATGTCCTATATCGAAGTGAATTTGTCTGTGGTACAGTGCATGCAGCCGAAACTTGCGAATCACATTATGGAGATTTTAACCCGCTATGGAGTACGGCCGGAACAGCTGAATCTGGAGATTACAGAGACAGCTGCATCCATCTCGCAGCAGGCACTTGAGGATAATATCAAAGATCTGACCAACATGGGGATGAAATTCTCTTTGGATGATTTCGGAACCGGATATTCGAATATGCAGCGTATCGTAAAATTACCATTCGATATTATTAAATTAGACCGGACATTTACGGAATTATATGACAATCCGAAGCTTGGGATTGTGCTGACGAATGCAATCAATATGATCAAGGCAATGAAGATGAAGATTGTAGTGGAAGGCGTGGAGACAGAAGAGATGTTGAAGCTTTTCTCGGAGCTTGAATGTGAATATATTCAGGGATATTATTTTTCAAAGCCAATTCCGCGGGAAGAATTCGTAAAATTTATCCAGGCATCCTCATAAGAGGAACGCCTGGATTTTCTTTTTCTTATATTATTTCGTTTTTCTAAGCTCGTTAATACGTTCTTTGATGGATTCAAATTCAGCCTTGTGTTTAAAGGATACAGAACCCGGGTTACGGCTTAAGATACGTGTAGCATGCTTGCGCATCTTCTGGGAGCGGTGATCAACACGATCTCTGGCTGCCTGGAGCCGGTTCTGGAATTCTTCGGTGAGTTCTTCTTTGCTCTTGTTAAATTCTAATCCTTTCTCTTTCAGATAATCCTGGAACTTTGTCTTGTCGTCCTCCGCAAAGGCATGTATCACATCAAGACGTTTCTGCAGACGCTGGACTTCCTCGTTTTCAAGGATGATCTTCTTTAAATCAAATGCTTCCTGTGCAGATGTAATCATATCCCAGATAAAATAAACCGCGAATATGATATCGATGACCATCAGAGGTACAGCAGGAAGGGATAAAACAAGTTTTTCAATCGGGGTATGCACAAGCCCGGTCAGAAGCAGTGCACAGACGCCCCATGTGAGAGAACAGCCAAGACAGATATAACCGTGCAGGTTACAGAAGTCGTAGGTGTAATCCCAGTATTTGACATGGAAGATCTGTTCCATCGCCCATCCGGTAAAGTATTCAAGCAGGGTGGCACCAAGCATACCGAACAGGAAAATTAAAAAATAGTTATTGCGGACCGGAATGGTGGAAATCAGAATGATCACAGCACCAAATCCGTAAATCGGAAGAAACGGACCATGCAGGAATCCGCGATTGACCCATTTCCTGTGTTCCCATGATACATATAAGCTTTCACCGATCCATCCGATGAGGCAGTAGATGATGAAAAAGGCAATCCATTGCCAGAGATTATAAGCGAACATAATATCCTCCTTTGTGTTTGTGTATAAAGATAACATAAGTATAACATTTGTTGTTTGTGAAGAAAATATACATTTTCAAATATATATATGGAACCGTTCAAATAATTGAAATGATGCTGCAGGCATCATAGCAAATCGCTCCAGGCACTGCTGAGCCGTTCGATTACGACCGGGATATCGTCCATGTTAAGTCCGGAATAGTTGATGATCGCGGTGTGGTCGTACCGGCTTATATCGGATTTGAAATCATAGCTGTAATAATCGGAGACGAATGCGAGTGTGATATCGTGTGTCTGAGCCATCGCCTGTAATTCCTGATCACTTTTTTTGCTGTCAATATGCAGCAGAAAATGCAGCCCTGCATTTTCCTGGCTGATTGTAATCCTATCAGCAATTGGACTTTGCTTAAACCCTGCAATCAACTCATCACGCAGGCTGCGATAGTGGTTCCGCATACGATTGATATGTTTCTCGAAATATTGATCCCGTATAAAGGCTGCAAGTGTATACTGCTCGAAATTCGATACCGTACAGGCATAAAAGCCAAGCTTGTTGTAATACAGGTGAAGCAGGGACTTGGGAAGGACCATATAGCTGATCCGAATCGTGGAGGCAAGGCTTTTGGTAAAGGTGTTAAAATAGATAACCTTGTCCGTGGTATCCATTGAGAACAGGGATGGAATCGGCTTTCCCTGCAGACGGAATTCACTGTCGAAATCATCTTCAATAATATAGCGGGAATTCGATTCATTTGCCCATTGCAAAAGTCCATATCTCCGGCTCACAGAAGTTACAATGCCGGTTGGAAAATGGTGGGATGGAGATATCTGGATGATGTCGGGAATCGTCAGGTTCCGGGCATCTAATTGAATCCCCTCCTCGTCCATCTCGAGCGGTGCAACCTTCACACCGAGAGCCTCATAGATGCTGCGGATCTTCTTGGAACTCGGATTTTCCAGTCCGTAGACAAGATCCCGTCCAAGCAACTGTACGATCAGGCCATACAGGTATTCTGTTCCGGCACCGATCATGATCTGCTCCGGGGATGCGTTGATGCCGCGGAATTCGTGCAGATGTCTGGCAATGGCTGTACGTAATTCCGGTACACCGCCGGCAGGTGGAGGCACTAACAGATCCGGACTTTGCTCACTCAAAATCTGACGAGTCAGCTTCGCCCAGATAGAAAAAGGAAAATTCTCCGGAGCTGTATGATTGGAAATCAGATTGATGGAATTGTCATGGACGTATGGCTTTTGTGCTTCAATAAGGTCAGATTCGTTGTTTACAGAAACGATCTGACTTTGTATCGGGGAAACAAAGAATCCGCTTTTGGGTTTGGAATAGATGTATCCTTCTGCCATCAGCTGTCCATATGTGTTTTCAACCGTGACAATGCTGATGCCGTGATTGCTTGCAAATGCACGTTTGGATGGCAGCTTTTCATTTGGGGATAAAACACCGTTTATAATGTCAGTTTTCATGCAGTTATAAAGGTATTCATACAGACTTTGACCGCCGCGTTTATCGAAAGAGTAGGTTAACATGATAAGCTCCTTTTTCTGTATTCTGGCATTGTGAGATAAAAATGCCGTTTTTTTATATAGAATTGGATGTTTTCTTTTAAAAAGTATAAACTATATTTATATTTTTGTAAATCTGACATTTTTAGATATTTTACAATTGGAGATTTACACAAGGTCAAAGTGACTATATAGTTAGAGAAAATAAAAAAGAGGTGTTTAACATGACAGATAAAAAAGTTTTGACAATTCAGGATATTTCATGTATGGGACAGTGTTCCCTTACAGTCGCACTTCCAATCATCTCGGCATGTGGCGTAGAGACTATCATACTGCCTTCGGCGGTATTGTCTACACATACAGGTGGATTTACCGGGTATACATTCCGTGATCTGACGGAGGATATTCCCGGCATTATGGATCACTGGGAGAAAGAAAACATCAGCTTTGACTGCCTGTACACCGGATACCTCGGCAGTATCACGCAGATTGAATATGTGTATGATCTGAAAAAACGTGTTGTGAAGGAAGATGGACTTCTGATCGTGGATCCGGCGATGGCAGATAACGGAAGCCTGTACTATGGATTTGATGATGCGTTTGTTGCACAGATGGCAAAGCTCTGTGGCAGTGCGGATATTATCCTTCCGAATATTACAGAGGCGGCATTTATGACTGGCTGTGAACTGCGGTTAGAAGGACAGGATGAAGCGTATGTACAGATGATTTTAGAGGCTCTTGCGAAGCTTGGCTGCAAGAAGATTGTTTTAAAAGGCATCAGCTTTGAAGATGATAAGATCGGAGTTGTCGTATATGACTGCGCAGAGAAAAAAGCAGAATATTATTTCACAGAGAAGGTGCCAAAGAGCTCACATGGAACCGGCGATTGTTATGCGGCAGCTTTTACAGGTGCGATGATGCAGGGAAAGACGATTTCCGAAGCTGCAAAGATGGCTGCTGATTTCGTTGTGGACAGTATTAAGAAAACAGACGACGGACACTGGTATGGCGTATGCTTTGAGCGTGCATTGCCGATGCTTGTGACGGAATTGAACAAATAAATGCGTATTACTTATATCTGAATCCCCAAGGAAGGATTGCATTGGTTTTGACCGTGCAATCCTTTATTCTTTGTTGCCGATTCCGATTATTTTGTATATAATATGGATATCTACGAAATAAGGAGGCATATATGAATATATTGATTGCCCTTGGCATACCTTTTATAGGAACAACTCTTGGCGCGGCAATGGTATTTTTTATGAAAGAAAAAATCGCTCCGAAGCTTGAGAAAGCGTTGCTCGGCTTTGCGTCCGGCGTGATGATTGCTGCATCGGTCTGGTCGCTTCTGATTCCTTCGATCGATATGACGGAGGCACAGGGCGGCATCGCGTGGGTGCCAGCGGTGGTCGGCTTTTTGCTTGGCATCGCATTTTTATTGTTATTGGATACCCTGATTCCGCATCTGCACTTAAACAGTGATAAGCCGGAGGGTGTACATACGAAGATCAGTAAGACACTGATGATGCTGTTTGCAATCACGCTGCACAATATACCGGAAGGCATGGCGGTCGGTGTCACGATTGCCGGTGCGCTTGCAGGCAATGCCGGAATTACGATTACGGGTGCATTTGCCCTGTCACTTGGTATTGCGATTCAGAATTTCCCGGAGGGCGCGATTGTCTCTATGCCGTTAAAGGGCGAAGGTATGGGAAAACCGAAAGCATTTCTGTGTGGTATGGCATCCGGCGCAGTGGAGCCGGTGTTTGGATTTCTGACAATCCTGCTTGCAGCGCAGATGACGAAGATTCTTCCGTATTTCCTGTCTTTTGCAGCTGGTGCGATGATCTATGTTGTTGTGGAGGAACTGATCCCGGAAGCACAGGCGGGCGAGCATACGAATATCGGAACGATCGGGACAGCGATTGGCTTTGCGTTGATGATGGTGCTCGATGTAGCACTTGGATAAATGTTAATATAGAATTAGTTAGAATAAGGAGTGAAATAAAATGAAAGTATTGATGTTAAACGGAAGCTCCCATATCAACGGAACGACGATGGCAGCTTTGACCGAGGTTGGAAAGGCACTCGAGGAAGATGGTATCGAATACGAGATTTTTCAGATTGGTGGCGGCCCGGTCGCAGACTGCCTTGGCTGCGGGCAATGTACAGAGAATGGGTGTATCTTCTCGGACGATGCGGTAAATGCGTTTGTCGCAAAAGCAAAGGAAGCGGATGGATATATATTTGGTACACCGGTTTACTATGCGCATCCAAGTGGACGGATCCAGTCGTTCTTAGACCGGGTATTTTACAGCAGCGGTAAGCATTTTGCACATAAGCCGGGCGCTTCGGTGGCAGTAGCCAGACGTGGCGGCACCGCGACGACCTTTGATGTGCTGAACAAATATTTCGGTATCACGCAGATGATTACCGTCGGTTCGACCTACTGGAATCAGGTGCATGGAAGAAATGCAGAGGATGCGGCGAAGGATCTCGAGGGTATGCAGACGATGCGGAACCTCGGACACAATATGGCGTGGGTGTTGAAATGCTTAGAAGCTGGTAAGGAGAAGGGGCTTGTACCGCCGACGGCAGACCGTTCGAACCAGACGAATTTTATACGATAGTAATAAGAAAATACAATGTGTGAGTTCTGTGATTTTTGTGGAACACACAGCAAGGAGGAGCATATGACGATAGAAGAACAGGCAGGACTTGTGAAGCTGGCAAGCCCGAAGCTGGCAGGAACAACCGGTGAGCTTCGTGACCAGGCGCTTTTGGCAGTTGCGAAAGCATTGATGGACAACAAGGATGCGATCTTTGACGCAAACAGACAGGATATGGAACAGGCAGAAAAAGATGGGATTGCAGCGCCTGTCTTAAAGCGTCTCAAATTCGATGAAGGAAAGCTGCGCGATGTCATAAATGGTATTCATGATCTGGTGCAGATGCCGGATCCACTGTTCCAGACGAAGCTTGCCAGAGAGCTCGATGAGGGACTTACCTTGTACCGTGAGACATGTCCGATCGGTGTGATCGGTGTGATCTTCGAGGCAAGACCGGACGCACTTGTGCAGATATCCGCACTCTGTATCAAGAGTGGAAACTGTGTGATCTTAAAGGGTGGCAGTGAGGCGACAAAGAGCAATAAGATCTTATTTGATACGATCTATGCGGCGGTACGGGAAGCAGGACTTCCGGAAAACTGTATGCTGCAGCTCGAGGCAAGAAGTGAGATCAATGAGCTGCTTACCTGTCAGAGTTCTGTGGATCTGCTGATCCCACGTGGGTCCAATGCATTTGTGCAGTATATTATGAGTCATACGAATATCCCGGTTATGGGGCATGCGGATGGCATCTGTCATATCTATGTAGATAAGGATGCGGATATCGGGAAGGCGATTCCAATTATCTTAGATGCGAAGACACAGTATGTCAGTGCCTGCAATACCGTAGAGACATTACTCGTACACAAGGATATTGCGAAGGAGCTGGTTCCGAAGCTGGCACAGGCACTTAAAGAAAAGCACGTCGAGCTTCGTGGAACGAAGGAGATTCAGGCGCTGGTAGATTGTGTACCTGCGACGGAGAAGGACGATGATACCGAGTATCTTGATTATATTTTGTCGGCGAAGATTGTGGAATCGGTGGATGAGGCAATCGACCATATCAACCGGCATGGTTCCCATCACACGGACAGCATCGTGACTGAGAACAAGGAGACGGCACTTCATTTCATGCGAATGGTTGATTCAGCAGGCGTATATCAGAACTGTTCCACACGGTTTGCCGACGGCTACCGCTATGGATTTGGCGCAGAGGTCGGCATCAGTACAAGTAAATTACATGCGAGAGGTCCAGTCGGGTTAGAGGGATTGCTCAGTTACAAATATAAGCTGTTTGGCGATGGACATATCGTCGATGATTATGCACAGGGAAGAAAGAAGTTCCATTTTGTTGATTTGCCGTAAGAGGTAAGAAGGAGGATGCCTATGGAGAAAACGATCGCATCAATCACGAAACCGAAGGACGAGGAACTCAAGGAGAGACTGTCCGCAGCGAGAGAGAAGCTTGCCACCTTGCAGATCAAGGTCAAAGAAGCGAAGCTTCCGGTACTGGTTTTGTTCGAGGGATTTGGGGCTGCCGGAAAGGGCAGTGTGTTAAGCAAGATCATTAAGAACATGGATCCGCGTTTTTTCCATGTTGAGACAATGGATCAGCCGGAGCCGACCGAGCTTCGGAAACCATTTTTATACCGATATTTCAAGCGGATTCCGGAGAATGGACAGTTCACGTTCATGGATGGCGGCTGGATGGAAGAAATCGTGAGAGACCGTGTGCATGAGCAGTTGGACGAGGAAGCGTTTGGAAAGAAGATCTGCAGTATCAAGCGGTTTGAACGGACACTTTCGGATAACGGCTACACGATCCTGAAATTCTTCTTTTATATTGATGAGAATGAGCAGAAGAAGCGGATGGAGGAGCTGCTTGCTGATGAGAACACGGCATGGCGTGTCTCCGAGGAGGACTTGTGGCAGAACAAAAAGCATAAGAAATGTTCAGAGGTTTATCAGACTTACATGGAGCAGACAAACCAGTCGTATGCACCGTGGTATGCCATTGATGCAAAGAGTAAGAAATGGGCAGAGCTGCAGATCTTAGAGCGTATCAATCAGAATATTGAGACTGCGCTTGCAAACAGTGGACGTGCAGTACCGATCCTGCCGAATCTGTTCCCGCTTTCTCCAATCCCGAAGCTTGCGGATGTGGATTTGAACAAGGAACTTACCGAGGAAGAATATCAGGAGAAGCTCGAAAAGCTGCAAAAAAGGTTGTCGGAACTGCACAATGTGTTATATCGTGAGAAGATTCCGGTTATCATCGCTTATGAGGGCTGGGATGCCGCCGGAAAGGGTGGTAATATCAAGCGGATTGCTGCGGCTCTCGATGCACGCGGTTATGAGGTTCACCCGATTGCAAGCCCGGAGCCACACGAGAAAAACCGGCATTTCCTGTGGCGCTTCTGGACCAGACTGCCGAAGAGCGGACACATTGCAATCTTCGACCGTACCTGGTATGGACGTGTGATGGTAGAGCGTCTGGAAGGCTTCTGTTCGGAAAACGACTGGCAGCGGGCGTACAACGAGATCAATGAGTTCGAGAAAGAACTTGATGATTGGGGTGCCGTCATCGTGAAATTCTGGGTGCAGATCGACAAGGATACCCAGTTAGAGCGGTTCACACTTCGTCAGAATACCCCGGAGAAACGCTGGAAGATCACTGATGAGGACTGGCGAAACCGGGAAAAATGGGATCTCTATGAGGATGCGGTTAATGAGATGCTGCAAAAGACAAATACGACGTATGCGCCCTGGCATATACTGGAATCCAACGATAAAAAATATGCGCGCATAAAAGCGTTGGAGATTGTGATTCAGGCGATGGAAGAGCAGATCAAGAAAAAGAAAAATTCATAAAATATTAAAATCAAAAATGCAGGGCGTTTCGGATACAAACGCTTCTGCCGGAGGAAACCATGTTAAGTATAGTTGAAATTTTAAAGGTTGTTTTTTTAGGAATTGTAGAAGGAGTCACAGAATGGCTTCCGATCAGCAGTACCGGACATATGCTTCTGGTGGATGAGTTCATCCAGATTCAGGCATCCAAAGAGTTCAAGGAGATGTTTTTTGTAGTCATCCAGCTTGGAGCAATTTTGGCAGTTATCCTGTTGTTCTGGAAAAAAATGTGGCCATTCCAGATGAAAGATAAGTCAAAACCGGTCTGTGTGAAGGAGACATTTTCCCTGTGGTTTAAGGTTGTTGTTGCCTGCATCCCGGGTGCTATCGTGACACTGCTGTTTGATGATTATATCACAGCACATTTCGAGACGCCGTATGTGATCGCAGGTGCTCTGATCTTTTATGGTATCGTTTTTATCATCGTGGAACGCTGGAACAAGACGCGGACACCGAAGGTGGAGAAGCTGGAAGATATCACATATAAGACTGCGTTTTTGATAGGTCTTTTCCAGGTGTTATCCATTGTACCGGGTACATCCCGCTCCGGTTCGACGATCATAGGAGCACTCCTGATCGGTGTATCCCGTGTAGCAGCTGCTGAATTTACATTCTTCTTAGCGGTTCCGGTTATGTTTGGATATTCGCTTTTGAAGGTAATTAAGATGAGTGTGGCAATCACAAGCTCGGAGCTTGTGATCCTGATTGTCGGCTGTGCCGTTGCGTTTGCTGTTTCACTTGTAGTGATCAAGTTCCTAATGAGCTATATCAAAAAGCATGATTTCCAGGTGTTCGGTGTGTATCGTATCATCCTCGGCATCGCCGTGATCGCATATTTTGCACTGGCTGCATAAAGCTATCTATATACTGGAGGAAAAGAAATGGAAATACAGAAAATTATAAAGAATATGACGCTCGAGGAGAAGTCGCATCTGGTAAATGGTGCGACCTTCTTCGGAAGCTATGGAATCGACCGTCTCGGTGTGCCGCGTATGCAGCTTCTGGACGGTGCAACCGGTATGAATCTGGAGCAGGTATTCGGCGATATGACCGAGTATGAGGACTGGTCGAATGCCGAGGAGCGTAAGCAGATCGACGCAGATACGAGCAAGCCGGTCAATATGATTGGAAGCACGCGGCTTGTACATGTGATTGAGCATTATTTTGAGCCGGAGAAGCTTTCGGAAGATGAGAAGGTGTTATACGGCTGGGTGAAGAAGCATATGGACGTGCGCCTGCAGGGTAAGGATTATGCACCGGGCTGTTATCCACCGGGCATTTTGCTTGGCTGTACGTGGAATCCGGAGGTAATCCGCAAGGTTGGTGAGGCACTTGGATTAGAGTGTTGTGTCTATGGCGTGCATTTCCTGCTCGGACCAAATGTCAACATTCTGCGTGATCCGAGAAATGGACGTCTCTTCGAGGGATATTCTGAGGATCCGTGTGTCGTATCGAAGCTTGCACCGGAAATCGTCAAGGGCATCCAGAGCTATGGTGTCTCTGCAACCGTGAAGCATTATGCGGCGAACAGCCAGGAGACAAACCGGGTAGGAATCGATGAGACGATCTCGAAGCGTGCATTGGAGGAAATTTATTTTCCGGGCTTCCGTGCGTGCGTAAAAGAGGGTGGCACGAAGTCTATCATGAATGCGTACAACCGGATCAACGGTGTGCGCTGTACAGAGAGTGCATGGTTATTAGAGGAGAAGCTGCGCAAGGATTTCGGCTTTGACGGTATGGTAATGTCGGACTGGGGCGCTGTCTTAGATCCTGCAAAGGCACTTGCTGGCGGAACGGATCTCGCGATGCCGGGACCGGGCGAACCACAGGCAATCTATGATGCAGTGAAAGCAGCTACACTGTCAGAGGAGAAGGTCGATCAGGCATGCGAACGTGTACTTACTGCAATCAAGTGGATTACAGAAAACTATAAGAAGGAAGAAGTTGACAAGCTTCCGGTAGATGAAATCATAAAGCAGACGGACGAGGCAGCCTACGAGGCAGCCTGCGAGGGAATTGTACTGCTTAAGAATGATGCAGCCTGCCCGCTTGCAAAGCATACGAAGATCGCACTGCTTGGCAGCGGACATGCACAGATGTTAGAGTGTGGCTCCGGTTCTGCCGGGATTGATACAAGCCGTCACGGGGACGTAGCGGCAGAGTTTGCACGGTATTTCGATGTAGTTGACGAAGCGCAGGCAGAGTATGTGGTTATGATCGGCATCGTACCGGGCATGGAAGGAAATGACCGGAAGACACTTGCGCTTGCCGATGAGGATCTGGCAGTGTTAAAGCGGTTAGCACAGGCTGGCAAGAACGTGATCTTAGTTCTGAACACATGTGGACCGATCGATATGCGTGAGATTGATACAGACAATGTAAAGGCAGTCTTTGCAACGTTCCTTCCGGGTATGGCAGGTGCAAAGGCACTTTCCGATATGATCGCAGGTGAGGTAAATCCATCTGGTAAACTGACGATTACATTCCCGGAGCGGATCGAGGATATGCCAACATACATGAATTTCCCAGGAGATGGGTATCATGTATCGTATGGCGAAGGTATCTACGTCGGTTACCGGTATTATGATAAGAAGAAGCTCCGTCCAAGGTATCCATTTGGCTATGGCATGTCGTATACAACATTTGACTGCAAGCTGGTGGATGCGGCAGTCGATGGGGATACGATCAAGGTTCATACAACCGTGGAGAATACCGGTAAGGTCGCAGGTAGCGAAGTCATACAGATCTATATTCATGATCCGTACAGCACACTTGCAAAGCCGGAGAAGGAGCTGAAAGCCTTCGAGAAGGTGAAGCTTGCACCGGGCGAGAAGAAGGATGTAACTTTCGCGATTGCAATCCGGGATCTCGCATCGTATGATATGGATCTTGAACAGTTTGCAGTGGAGGAAGGCTATTATGATATTCTGGCTGCAACCTCTTCGGCAGCGGAGAATGTATTTGGCGAGACACGCATCTATCTCGATGTGAAATCTCCATATAGTTATAGTGTGGATACACAGCTCAAGGTCATCTGCGAGGATGATGCACTGCTCGAAGCGGCAAATCAGGCGTGGGCAGCCGAGGGCTGGGATATCGGCTTGATCCAGAACAATTATCAGTATTCCCCTCAGAAGTCCCTGCGCGAGATTCTGGTTTATCTCGACGCACACCTTAGGACAGAGGAGAAGGTGGCACATTTCATTGCCGCATTTGAAGAGAAAGTAAGAACTATAAAGAAAAAATAATATGCATGTAATTGTGAAAAAAGGAGGCAGCCACTATGGCAGTGCTTGCACAGTTAGAACCGAAAGCAGTCTTTCATTATTTTGAGGAGATCTGTGGGATTCCGCACGAATCTTCGGACACACAGGCAATCAGCGATTATTTGGTTGCATTTGCAAAGGAACGGAATCTCTATGTGAGACAGGATACACTTGGAAATGTCATCATCAAGAAACCGGCGACGAGCGGTTACGAAGATGCGCCGGTCGTGATGTTACAGGGACATATGGATATGGTCTGCGAGAAGACAGACGACAAGGAGATTGATTTCCATACGCAGGGATTGGATCTGGTGCTCGAGGGAAATGTGATCCACGCAGACCGGACAACCCTTGGCGGTGATGATGGAATTGCCGTTGCGTTTGCACTTGCCATTTTGGATGCTTCCGATATTCCGCATCCGGCACTCGAAGTTGTGATTACGGTCGACGAAGAAATCGGCATGCTTGGTGCGGCAGGGATTACAACCGATGATCTGCAGGCATCGTATATGCTGAATCTTGATTCGGAGGATGAGGGACAGCTTCTGGTCGGCTGTGCCGGAGGTATGACGGCGGTCTGCCATATGCCGATTGTGTGGGAAGCATGTAATCTGATGCATCCGGTCTGTATGCAGCTTAGTGTGGATGGACTGCTCGGTGGACATTCTGGCATGGAGATCATCAAGCAGCGCGCGAATGCGAACAAGACGCTAGGCAGAACGTTAAAGGCGATACAGACAGCGGCAGACATCCGGCTCGTGTTGATCGACGGTGGCAAGAAGGATAATGCAATTCCACGTGCGGCACAGGCAGTGTTTGTCGTGGAAGCAGAAGCAAAGGATACTGTGAAGCAGGCGGTGCAGACGCTGCAGGCGACGATCAGCCATGAATACCAGGTAAGTGATCCGGATGTGACATTGAAGATAAAAGAATGTACAGAAGCGGTGGCACAGGTGATGAACCGTGCGAGCGGCGATGCAATTATCGATGCACTCGTACTGCTTCCAAATGGCGTGCAGAAAATGAGTGATGCGATGCCGGGACTCGTGCAGACGTCGCTCAATCTTGGAATTCTTACCATGAAGGAAGAGGAAGTACAGATGGGATTTTCGGTGCGGAGCAGTGTAGGCAGTGAGAAGAATCTGCTTGCTTTACAGATCCGGACATTGTGTGAACATCTGGGTGGACAGTACACGGAGAGCGGGACATATCCGGCATGGGAGTATAAGCAGGAATCAAAGCTGCGCGATGTGATGGTCGCTGTCTACGAGGAGTTATATGGCGGGAAGCCGAAGCTGGATGTGATCCATGCGGGCGTGGAATGTGGACTTTTCATGGATAAGATGAAGGATCTGGACTGCGTGTCGTATGGCCCGCAGATGTATGACATCCACACACCGAACGAGCGATTGCATGTTGACAGCGTGCAGAGAACGTGGGAATATACACTGGAGATCTTAAAGAGACTGAAATAGTTTGGAGGAACGAGACTTATGGGAAACTGGGAAGCAAATATACGAAAGGTTGTGCCATATGTACCGGGCGAACAGCCAAAGGAACAGGACATTATCAAGTTAAATACAAATGAGAATCCATATCCACCGGCACCTGAGGTATTAAATAAGCAGGTAGAGTTAGAAAATCTGCGTCTGTATCCGGATCCGGCAGCGACAAAGCTGGTTGATGCAATCGCAGAGTATCACGGTGTGGATAAAAATCAGGTATTTGTCGGTGTCGGAAGCGACGATGTACTTGCAATGTCATTTATGACATTTTTCAATTCGGGAAAGCCGATTTTCTTCCCGGATATTACATATTCCTTCTACGATGTGTGGGCAGATATGCTCCGGATTCCATATGAGACGAAGCCGCTCGATGCGGACTTCCGTATCAAAGCGTCCGATTATTATGGGGAAAATGGAGGCGTTGTATTCCCGAATCCGAATGCACCAACCGGAATCGCAGAGCCGGTTGGATTTGTGCGTGACATCGTAAGCCACAACCCGGATGTGATCGTGATCGTGGATGAGGCATATGTCGACTTCGGTGGACAGACAGCACTGCCGCTTCTGAAGGAATTTGACAATCTGCTTGTTGTCCGTACATTCTCGAAGTCCCGTTCGATGGCAGGACTCCGTATCGGATATGCGCTCGGAAATGAGAAACTGATCGGTTACTTAAACGATGTCAAATATTCCTACAATTCCTATACGATGGATCTGACAAGCATCGAGCTTGGAACCTGCTCGATCAAGGCAGATGACTATTTTAAGGAGATGGTCAAGAAGGTTGTCGATACGAGAACATGGTTTGTAAAGGAGATCGAGGCGCTTGGATTTACTGTGCTTCCGTCAAGTGCGAACTTCGTATTTGCGACACACAAGACGATTCCGGCGAAAGAAATATTTGAGAAGGCAAGAGAAAATAAGATTTTCGTACGGTATTTTGATAAGCCAAGGATTGACAATTATCTGCGTATCAGCATTGGAACCGATAAAGAAATGCAATTATTTGTTGCATTTTTGAAAACTTTGCTGTAAGTGGTTGTGCTTTTGTAAAAAAGAAAATATAATAGGGGATGTCATCATTCAGACATGTCCGGTCTGAATTTTCCTACGTGAATTATTTAGAATAAAGGAGTTTTAAATATGGAGCGTATGGATTTTAAATCTTTTTGTAATGCCGTGGTAAACGGTATCGCAGAGTATCTTTTGCAGTATGAGATCGAGAGCATCCGGCTGGAGACGGTATGTCATAACAATGGCGTCGAGCATGTCGGACTTGTGATCTTATTGCAGGGAGATTATGTATCCCCAACGATTTATCTGGAACAATATTATCAGTATATGGTGCGGCAGCAGGCATCACTTTCCGATGTGTTAGAACTGGTCGCAAAGGAATACAGACGGGTGGAAGACTGCCTGCAAAGGCAGGAACCGTTGACAGTTGATCTGGATCAGATGCAGAGCCGTGTGTTTTTGCGTCTGGTGAATTACGAACGCAATCAGGAGACGCTTGCAAACTGCCCGTATATTCCGTTTCATGATATGGCAATTACGTTCCGCTATCTTGTAAAGATGGACGAGGCGGGGATTGCGTCTGCATTGATTGACTATGACAGCATGGAGAAGAGCGCATGTACAGTGGAAGAACTGTACTGTATGGCAAAGGAGAACACGATCCGGTTGTTTCCGCCATTTCTTATGCGGCTGGATGAGTTTTTGCGGACACGGTTTCCACAGGAACATGTGTATCCGGAGGAGCCGGAGGTCTATATCCTATCGAACCGGCAGTTTATCTATGGTGCGACGATGCTGCTCTACAAGGATGTGGTCGCCTCGTTTGCAGAGCAGATGGGAAAAAGTGTCTACATCGTGCCGTCGAGTGTGAACGAGCTGTTATTGTGTCTTACAGATGCAAAAAAAGAAAAGGAAATGTTAGAAAATACACTGCGGGAAGTCAATGAATTTGTAGTTCCCGACACGGAATTTCTGTCAGATGCGGTCTATTTTTACGATAAAGAATTGGGAAATATTGTAGGATAAATGCTTGACGAATGCACGTGTGTGTGCTATTGTTAAGACGCATTTTCAGATAGAAATGCGATTTTAAAAATTGGAGGATTTGTCATGACAAAAGGTACAGTAAAGTGGTTCAACAGCCAGAAGGGCTTTGGATTCATCACAGACGAGAACGGCAAGGATGTATTCGTACATTACTCAGGACTGAACATGGAAGGTTACAAGAACCTTGAAGAGAATCAGAAGGTTGAGTTTGATGTTGTTGATGGCGAGAAGGGACCACAGGCTACAAACGTAACTGTTATCAAGTAGTTTAGCTTAATCAAGTAACAGGGTACCTATATTTTATAGATTCTGCATGCATTGTTATACTGAATTTTGAATTGGGATTTGTTATATTTATTGAGTGAAACAAAGTAGGAGTCACCGTGTAAAACGATGGCTCCTATTTTTGTATTTTATTGACAAAAACAGGCAAATGGCATAGAATGAACGTATGTAAAAAATAGGACGGAGAGGAATACTATTGGGGGACAGCTTTGTATCGAGAAAAGATAGAATAATTGCATCTGCAATCGAAATTATCAGCGAATCCGGATTATCAGCTCTTACAACTAAAAACCTTGCCCTGAAGGAAAATATGTCAGAGGCACTCATGTACAAATATTTTGGCGGCATTGATGAAGTGCTCGTGGAGGTGGTCGAAACATATTCAAAGTTTGACAAAGGCATTCGTCAGACGGTGCAGGCAAAGGATGCAACCTATGTGGAAAAACTGATCGATTATCTGGAAGCGTATGCAACCTATTATGATAACTATTATGCGATTTCCACATTGATGCTTCAGTATGAAGAACTGTTACATATCGTGGAGACGCGGGAGAGGATTGCATGGTGCATCACAGAACGTTTGGCATTTCTGGGAGACTTGTTTCAAAAAGCAATGGACGCCGGAGAAATCTCAGACGTCATTTCGGCGCCTGTGTTGGCAAACAATGTAACGGGTATGGCGATGAGTCATATATTGGAACGCAGAATTTCTTATCACAAGAAGTCGTTCAAGGAAGAATATATGGATAATATTCAGAAATGGATGCAGTTACTTCAGATAAAAAAATAAGCGTTAGAATAGGATTGGGAGGCAGTTTATGAAAGTATTAGTAGCAGAGGACGATTTGGCAAGTGGAAAATTTATGCAGAAGCTGTTGTCAAAGTATGGCGAAGTCGTACTGGCAAGAGATGGAATCGCGGCCGTGGATGAATTTGTAAATGCGGTCAGCACGAACGAACGGTTCGATCTGATCTGTATGGATATTATGATGCCAAAGATTGATGGATATAAGGCACTGGCGTCTATCCGGGATGCGGAGCGGAAGCTTGGAACACCAAGAGACAAGCGCTGTAAGGTCATTATGATCAGTGCACTTGATGAAGGGTTTGATGCAAGTTATGCGAGTGATGATTATGAGGAGTACATGTGTAAACCGATTGATATCATGAAGTTTGACAGCCTGATTCGCAAGCTTGAGATCATCTAGGTAAAAGCAAATGGATTTATTTGATTATATGAGAGAGACAAACATGAAGAAGGGCGAATCCCCGCTTGCAAAGCGGCTTCGGCCGACTTCATTGGACGAGGTAGTAGGGCAGGAGCACATTCTTGGAAAGGATAAGCTGTTGTATCGTGTGATACAGGCAGATAAGCTCAGCTCGATTATCTTATATGGTCCACCAGGGACGGGGAAGACAACGCTTGCGATGGTGATTGCCAATACGACGAGCGCGGTATTTAAGGAACTGAATGCGACGACTGCCGGGAAGAAGGATATCGAGGCAGTGGTGAAGGAATCAAAAGATAATCTCGGAATGTATGGCAAGAAGACGATTCTTTTTGTGGACGAGATTCATCGGTTTAACAAAGCGCAGCAGGATTATCTTCTCCCGTTTGTAGAGGATGGAACGGTAATACTGATAGGCGCGACAACGGAGAACCCTTATTTTGAAGTGAATTCTGCGTTAATATCGCGCTCTTCTATTTTTCAGTTAAAACCGTTGTCGAAGGAGAACATCAAGACGTTGATCCGACGTGCAGTGACCGATACCGAAAAGGGTATGGGAAGCTATGACGCGGAGATTACGGAGGAGGCAGTTGATTTTCTGGCAGATATGTCGGAGGGCGATGCGAGACATGCACTGAATGCAGTTGAGCTTGGCATCCTGTCGACCGAGCGGAATCCGGAGACGGGGAAGATTGTGATAGATCTTCCTGTGGCGGAGGAGTGCATTCAGCGGCGCTCCATACGATATGATAAAGACGGAGATAACCACTATGACATTATTTCCGCGTTTATAAAAAGCATGCGTGGTTCCGATCCGGATGCCGCCGTGTATTATCTGGCAAAGATGTTATACGCAGGGGAGAGCGTGACATTTATCGCCAGAAGAATTATGATTTGTGCCAGTGAGGATGTCGGCAACGCAGACCCGCAGGCAATACAGGTGGCAACCGCATGTGCACAGGCAGTGGAACGTGTTGGTATGCCAGAGGCGCAGATCATATTGGCGCAGGCGGCAACCTATGTGGCATGTGCACCGAAGAGCAATGCGGTAGTCAATGCGATTTTCGATGCGATGCAGGCAGTGAAAGAGGTTGGAAACTGTCAGGTGCCGGTCTATCTCCGGGATGCGCATTATTCCGGGGCGGAAAAGCTTGGCAACGTTGGATACAAGTATGCACATGACTATGAGAATCATTATGTGGAGCAGCAGTATCTGCCGGATCAGTTAGTAGGGAGAACATTCTATAAACCGGGGAATCTCGGATATGAAAAGCATATACAGGATTGGTTTCACCTGATAAAAAAAGAAAAGTAAGAGGTATGGAAATGAAGAAAAAGGGAATCATCATTTTAATTGTAGTACTGCTTGTTCTTGCAGGCGCAGCCGGAGCAATTTATTATGTTCTGCATAATAAAAAGGCATCGAACGAAGAGTTGGTATATGCCACAAAGATATCCGACTTAAATGGAGGATATGACCTGACAGAAAGCCGCTATATGGGAACGGTTGAGTCACAGGAGGTCAAGGGTGTAAACCGTGACAGTGACAAGAAAGTCAAGGAATTGTATGTGAAGGAAGAAGATGAAGTCAAGGCAGGTGACGTACTGTTTGAGTACGATACCGAGTCCATGGAGTTACAGCTTCGTCAGTTGGAGCTGGAGCTTACAAGCATCAACAATAACATTGCGACACTGAATCAACAGATTGCATCGCTTACGACAGAGAAGGCAGCAGCACCAGCGGAGGAGCAGTTAAGCTACAGCGCACAGATCCAGAATCTGCAGGCACAGGTCAATCAGGCCAACTATGATGCAAGTGCAAAGCAGCTGGAGATTGATCGTCAGAAGCTTTCTATGGAGAATACAAAGGTTGTTGCACCGATGGATGGTATCATCAAGACAATCAATGAGAACAATTCGACAAGCAGCTCGGATGATGATAGCAGCAATAGTAATTCAGATAATGGTTCAGATTCGACAAGCAACGCGTATATCACAATTATGGCAAAGGGCGATTACCGGATCAAAGCAACCGCAAGCGAACTGACAGTCCGCAGTATGTCAGAGGGACAGAGCATGATTATACGTTCCAGAGTGGATGATTCAACCTGGACAGGTACTGTAACGAAGATTGATCTCGAACATCCGGACAATGGAAACAACAATGATTATTATATGAGTTCAGGAACAACAGCAACAAAGTATCCATTTTATATCAGCCTGGACAGCACGGATGGTCTGATGCTCGGTCAGCATGTCTATGTGGAAGCAGACTATGGACAGGGTGACGTGAAGGAAGGTCTGTGGCTGGATGAATATTATATCATGCAGGAGGACGATGGTGCCTATGTATGGGCAGAAAATGCAAAGGGATACATTGAGAAGCGTAAAGTAGAACTTGGTGAGTATGATGAGAATATGATGCGGTATCAGATTCTGTCTGGTCTGACGGAGGATGATTATATTGCATATCCGGAAGATCGTGTCAAGGAAGGTATGAAGGTTACACATAACTATGAGGATGTTATGATCGATGATACAGGGGATGATGGAACCATCGATGACGGTTCTTATGATGACGGCGCTTATGACGACGGTTACACGGATGATGGTATTTTAGATGATGGCAGCATAAATAATATTGATGATGGTGCCAATACGGATGGCATTGATGGATCCGTGGAAGAAGCTGCACCACAGGATGAATCTGCGCCAGACAGCGATAGCGAGGTGGTGCAATAGTGTTACTGGAATTGAAAAATATCTATAAGAATTATATTCAGGGCACGATGGAAGTGCCTGTACTGAAAGATATCAATCTCTGTGTAGAAGAAGGGGAGTATGTGGCGATTATGGGACCATCAGGTTCTGGTAAGTCCACGCTGATGAATATCATCGGATGCATTGATAAGCCAACTTCAGGAACCTATCTGCTTGATGATGTGGAGATTGAAAAGTGCAAAGATAAAGAACTTTCCGAAGTGCGCAACCAGAAGATTGGATTCGTATTTCAGAATTTTAATTTGCTGCCAAGACAGAGTGCACTTGACAATGTAGCGCTTCCGTTACAGTATGCGAAGGTGCCGATCAAGAAACGAAAACAAAAGGCAAAAGAAATGCTGGAGATGGTTGATCTGGCGGATCGTGTCAGCTTCAAGCCGACACAGCTTTCCGGTGGACAGAAACAGCGTGTGGCGATTGCACGTGCGATGGTGGCAGATCCGAAGATTCTGCTTGCCGATGAGCCGACGGGCGCACTTGATTCCAAATCAGGTTTACAGGTGATGGAACTGTTTGATACACTGCATAAGCAGGGCGTGACAATTATTATGATCACACACTCTGACGAGATTGCGTCTTATGCAGATCGAGTTGTAAAAATCATTGATGGTGAGCTGTATGAGGGAGATGCCCAGCCGGTGACCGGAGGTGATGAGCATGAATAAGGCAAAGAAAATAATTATTATCGTTCTTTCCTGCGTGGTTGTGCTCGGTGGTATTTATTTTGCACTCCGCACCTTGAAGCAGAAGAATCAGAATAGTAAGACTGCAGGCGTGTATGCGGTCAGTGATATTGGATATGACGCTTCGGATATGTGGGATAACAGTACATTGAGTGGAAATGTGACTGTGAATTCTGAGCAGAAGGTCTATGTAGGAAAGACACAGTCCGTATCGGAGATCAAGGTAACGGAAGGTCAGAGCGTGAAAGCAGGTGATGTGCTGCTTGTGTATGATACAACTGCCAACGACTTACAGTTAGAACTGCAAAGATCGGAACTGGAGTTATCCCGCGTGTCGATTATTGATGCACAGCGTGAACTCGAGAAGTTAAAAGCAACTACACCATTAGAGGATATTCCGACAACAGAGGCACCGGCGACTCCGGTTGCAACAGGTTCAGATGCGCCACAGCCGGATCCGGATACAGATCCGGATGCAGATACGCCTCCGACAAGAGAGGAATTGAAGAATCAGATCGCGCAGAAAGAACAGGAAATCAAAACAATGCAGACACAGTACGAGATTGCACAGGTCAAGCTTCAGATGGAAGAGATGCAGAACGCAACCGGTGAAGTACTGGCGAATTTCGATGGCGTGGTAAAGAGCGTGATAACTGCGGATGAAGCAGCTTCGAGCGGAGATCCGGTTCTTGTTGTCAGTGCGGCAGATGGATATCTGGTCGAAAGCCAAATTGGTGAGCTTGCAATGTCAACGGTCAAGGTTGGTGATACCGTATCGATGTATTGCTATGATACCGGTATGAATTATGAAGGTACGATCACAGAGATTTCTACGTTCCCGGCGGATGGATATACGAATTACAATGGCAAGGTGGAAACCTATTATCCAATCAAGATTGCGTTGACTGATTCCACGGATGTCAGTCAGAATATGTATATGGAGATTACACTGAATTCCGGTTCGGAGGACACGAGTGGCGGTTTCTATTTGTCGAAGGCATTTATGAAACAGGAAGGAAGCAATTACTATGTCATGAAGGATGTTGATGGAAGATTGAAGAAAACCTACATTAAGGTTGGAAATAAGACATCCGGAGATGCTGTTCTGATACTTGGTGGTCTGACGATGCAGGATTATATTGCATTCCCATATCTCGATGAGGCAGTGGAAGGCGTAAAGACTGTACAGAAGTCGACGGATGATCTGTATAATTGATAAGAAAGGAAATCAGTCTATGTTAGAAAATATAAGATTATCGTTCCAAGGTATTTGGGCACATAAGATGCGTTCCCTTCTTACCATGCTTGGTATTATTATTGGTATTGCGGCAATTATTGCGATTGTATCAACAATCAAGGGAACCAGTGAGCAGATCAAAGAGAATCTGGTCGGCTCTGGAAATAATATTGTAAATGTAAAATTGTATCAGGGTGAATGGACCTATACATCCGGTGATTCTTCTACACCGGAGAATATGCCAATGGTCACAGATGATATAAAAAATGAGATTCTGGCAGTGGATGAGGTAACGGCTGTTGCATCTTACCGGTATGGCGCACTTTATGAAGGTATCAACAGCGGAACAAAGGATCTGGGCAATGCACCGGTTTATGGTGTAGATAAGGATTATTTCCGTGTGATGGGATATACCGTGCAGACCGGGCGACTGTTTGAGGATCAGGACTGGACGAATTATACCAAGGGCGTAATTCTGGATACCGTTGCAGCGAATACATTGTTTGCAAGTGAGAATCCGATCGGTAAGACCATGGAGATCAAGGGCGAGCCGTTTATTATTGTCGGTGTTGTTGAACAGATTGATGGGTTTACTCCGAAGGTTACCAATATGAATGACTGGTATACCTACTATGGAAATACATCCTCCGGTCAGGTGTTTATCACAGATGTCAACTGGCCTTTGATCTTCTCGTTTGATGAGCCATATAACTTGGTTGTGAAGCCGGCGGGTACAGATGCCATGACAAATGCAGGAAAGAAAACGGCGGATATCATGAATTCCTATATGCCAGCCACAAGCAGTGAGAATGTTTCGGAAGGCGGAACGGATGAAGATAGCAGCAGCTCTTCATTTAAGTATAAGAGTGAAGATCTTCTGGAGACTGCGAAGGCAATGCAGGAGGTCAGTGCATCGACAAGCCAGCAGCTCATATGGATTGCAAGTATTTCTCTTTTGGTAGGTGGTATCGGCGTTATGAATATCATGCTGGTATCTGTGACAGAACGTACGAGAGAGATAGGTCTGAAGAAAGCGTTAGGAGCTAGAAAATCAGTGATTTTGATGCAGTTCCTGACAGAGGCAGCTGTGCTTACAAGCATGGGTGGTATCATCGGAGTTGGCGCTGGCGTGGGACTTGCATATCTGATTTCTGATGTTGCATCGGTTCCGGTTGCAATCAGCGGAGCAGCGATTGCAATCTCAGTAATCTTCTCTATGGTGATTGGAATTGTGTTTGGATTTATTCCTTCGGTCAAGGCATCGAACCTGAATCCAATCGATGCACTTCGATATGAATAAGCAAAACGCTGCGGCGATGGAGAGAGCATGGAAGAAAAAAAGACAGAAACGTATGAACAAAGTATACGCAGACGCCCGATTTTACGTGTAATGGCGTGGGTGGGACTGGTTGTGATCTTTGCACTGATCATATTGGTGATCGTGACCGGCGTGACGGGCAGCAAATATTTTATGCCGAGTCTGGCGCTGGTGATTATAGTACCGATACTCATTTATGTGGTGCTTTGGCTGGGAAAGGTTCTGCAAAATCACAAAAAGAATCGGTCTTGAAAAATAAAGGCTGGTTTGCTATACTAGATTGGATGAAAAAATGAAAGGAAAACACAGGATAACACTGTGTAGGTACGGTTATGAGTTTATTAACAGAATGGCGTGAGCATGCATATAGTCTTGATGACAGAACTCCAGAAGGAAAGGAGTTTTGGCTTGATTATTTCCAGAGAGAAAAGGCAATCTATGAGAAGATTCTTGAGAATCCGGTTGAGATCGAGGGCGGTACAGTCAAAGAACTGGCTGAGAAGTACGATATGAGCATTGAGCTGATGATCGGATTTCTGGATGGTATCGAGGACAGTCTGATCGTGCCAAACAAGGTCGATGAGCTGGAAGAAGATTCACAGGTAGCGCTTGGTTATGATCCAGAGAAGCTTTATATGAACATGGTAGACTGCAACGCAGAGTGGTTGTATACACTTCCACAGTGGGATAAGATCCTGACTCCTGAGAGAAGAAAGGAACTGTACAAGATCCAGAAGTCTTCCAAGACAATCGTAAAGCCGCCAAAGGTTGGACGTAACGATCCATGTCCTTGCGGAAGCGGAAAGAAGTATAAGAAGTGCTGTGGAGCGAATGCATAATATGAAATTAAACGAGGCACAATCCAAGGCGGTTTCGCATGTGGATGGACCTATGATGGTGATTGCAGGACCGGGCTCCGGGAAGACAACTGTAATTACAAAACGAATCAAGTATCTGATAGAATCTGCGGGTGTTTCACCCGCAGATATTCTTGTTATAACCTTTACACGGGCAGCCGCAGGGGAGATGCAGCAACGCTTTCGTGCGATGACACCCGGAAAGGAATATCCGGTTCGATTTGGAACCTTTCATTCCATATTTTATTGGATTTTAAAAACTGCATATGGGCAATCCATGCTGCGTGTGATTTCCGAGGAAGAAAAGCGGGGGATCATCGAGCAGATTTTACATACGATGGAGCTGAGCTACGAGAACAAGGAAGAGATTGTAAGCAGTATTGTTTCACAGGTAAGCCTTGTCAAATGCGATATGATGGATGTGGAAAATTATTACAGTAAGGATATGCCAGAACATGCATTCCGGGAATTGTACCGACGGCTGGATGCAGAGTTAAAACGCAGGAAGCTGATCGATTTTGACGATATGATGGTACTTTGCTATGAACTATTAACAGCGCGACCGGATATTTTGGATAAATGTAGAAGTTTGTTTCCATATATCATGGTAGATGAGTTTCAGGACAGCAACCGGATTCAGTATGAGATTTTTCGGATGCTGGCAAATCCACGGCAAAATGCATGTATCGTCGGAGACGATGACCAGTCCGTCTATGGATTCCGGGGCGCAAGACCAGAGATCATGCAGCAGTTTCGCAAGGATTTTTCAAGTTGTGAGATTGTGTACCTCGGAGAAAATTACCGCTCCGATTACCGGATCGTGCAGGCGGCAACGCAGGTAATTGAGAAGAACCAGACGCGATATAAGAAGCAGTTAAAAGCAGTTTCAAAAGAACCTGGGATTGTACAGATGCATACCGTGAAGGATGAGGCGGAGGAAAACGAGTGTATCATACGGCGTATTCGGGAACAGTATCAGGCTGGAATCGCATATGAAAAACAAGCGGTGTTGTACCGGACAAATTTACAGCCGCGTCGGCTTGCCTATAAGCTCAATCAATATAATATCCCATATACGTTGAGTGATGCATTGCCGAATCTGTTTGACCATTTTGCAGTGCGGTATGTGCTGGATTATATGCGGATTGCGATGGGCGATACCTCGCGGGCGACATTTTTAAGAATCATAAATAAACCGTCGCGCTATATCAGCCGGGACGCCTTGCTTGAAGATCCGGTTGATTATGATAAGCTGCGGTTTCGGCTCCGCAATAAGGAGTCCGTCGTCGAGAATCTGGATAAGCTGATGGCAGATGTAAAGATGCTTCGGAAGCTGCGTCCGTATCCGGCACTCAATTTCATACGGAATTTTATCGGTTATGACACGTATATTAAGGATTACGCGGAATACCGCCAGCTTGATGCATCGGAGATGTATGAGGTTTTAGATGAATTTGGATATATGATTAAAGATATGGAAAGCTACGCGGAGCTTTTTACATTTATAGATGAATACAAAGAGCAGCTTGCGAGACAGCAGGAGAAGAACCGGATGCGGAAGGGTGTCAATCTTATGACGATGCACAGTGCGAAGGGATTGGAATTTGACACGGTGTACATTCTCGATGCAGTGGAAGAGATTACGCCGTATAAAAAGGCAAAAACGGCAGCGGAACTCGAAGAGGAACGGCGGATGTTTTATGTGGCGATGACGCGGGCAAGACATGCGCTGCATATCTATGTACCGAGAACAATCGCAGGAAAGGCAAAAGATAAGAGCCGGTTTGTGGAGGATATTACATGGCAAAAGGAATCTTAAAAAAGGGAAAACTGGTTATGGTGCTTGCGGCGATTGGAAGCTGTCTGTGCCTGATTGGCTGTGCAGCAAAGGAAGATGCAACCGAAGCGGTAAATTATGCATCGGAGGATTCTTCCCTGACGTATGCAGTACATACGGAACTGGACGGACATGCGATAGAACTTCCGCAATTTACATCGACGCATGACAGTGCGGTGATCGAAGAATTGAATCAGGACATCATGGATGGACCGGGGGCAATTTATGAGAAAGACAAAGATGGAAAAGAGATCATCCCGGAGATCCGCACAACGGAATATAGCACGAATCAGTATTTACAAGTGGTTGTACGCTATGTCGAGTATCCGCTCGTCGGCGGCTATGGAGATATTGCAAGCTACAATTATGACCGGATTCAGGATAAGAAAATTACGCTCACAGATGCACTTGTGAAGAAAGAAACGACGCTCGATGATGTGCGGCAGATGGTAATTGACAGTTGTTTACGGATGAAAAAACTGTCAGACAAAGAAACATCCATCTACGGTGTGACAGTAGATGGATTTTCATTGGATGCAAATGATAATTGTACATTTTATGGAAATGTCGATCTGTGTCTGAACGGAACGACGCAGTGGTCATACATTTACAGCTTCCAGTTTGAAACACAGACAGTGGAAATCTATGACCTTACAGAATAGAGAAGCTTACATATCTTCGTAGGCTTCGTTATCTAAAAGCTCGTCGAACGCATCGGCAACGATCTCGTATTCCTCTTCGGAATCGATCATGCCAAGTTCGACGTCGTCGCCTTCCTTCTCTGTGTAACGGTAGAGGAAGACGTCGTCTTCTTCGTAGCCGTCTATGACTTTGTCCGGAAGCAATGCGATATACTGCTGACCTTCGACTGGGAAGATGGCAATGACACTGCAATGAAGCTCTGTGCCATCATCTAACACCATGTCTACATAGTCATCGTCGTCGGTATTATCGGTTGAAAATGATCTGTTTTTATCGTCCATAGTATGAATCTCCTTTACATTTTTTTGATTTTGTATTGAAAAAGAAAAATCCTTGTCTATAATAGTTTAAGGGAATTTGTATCATAGGTCAACTATAAAATAAGGGAAAGAGAAAAAGGAAAGAAACGTGAAACAAGTATTACAATATTTCAAGAATTACAAATGGAAAGCAATTTTAGCACCATTATTCAAGATGTTAGAAGCGGCCTTTGAGCTTTTGGTACCGCTCGTTATGGCGGCAATCATTGATAATGGTATTGCAGGAAATGACAAGCCATATATTTATAAGATGGCATTTGTCATGGTTGGACTCGGCGTAATTGGACTTGGATGTTCCATCACAGCGCAGTATTTTTCGGCGAAGACGGCAATGGGAATCGGAAAGGAAATCCGGTATGATCTGTTCAAGCATATAGAGACACTTTCCTATACGGAGATTGATAGGCTCGGCAGTGCGACACTCATCACGCGTATGACGAGTGATGTCAATCAGGTACAGACAGGAATCAATATGTTCCTGCGTCTGTTTATGCGCTCCCCGTTTATTGTGTTCGGTGCAACGATCATGGCATTTACGGTCAATGCGAAGGCGTCGCGTGTGTTCTTCATTACGCTTCCGGTTCTGATTGTGATCGTATTTGGAATTATGCTTGTTTCGATTCCTTTGTATAAGAAAGTACAGAGCAAGCTTGACACAGTGACATTGAAATCCAGAGAGAATCTGTCCGGTGTGCGTGTCATCCGTGCATTTAATCAGGAGAAGAAGGAAAAAGAGGAGTTTGCCGAGGTAACGGAAGCATTGACGAGGGGACAGCTGTTCGTCGGAAAGATTTCTTCTTTCTTAAATCCACTGACCTACGCAGTCATTAACCTGTCGATTGTAGCCCTGATCTGGGGCGGTGCAAAGCAGGTAGATCTCGGTATTTTAAAGCAGGGACAAGTATATGCGCTTGTAAACTACATGTCACAGATTCTGATTGAGCTTGTGAAGCTTGCAAATCTGATTATTACAGAGACAAAGGCAGTTGCCTGTGCGAACCGTCTCGGTGCGATCTTCGAGACGACAAGCAGCCAGATATATGAGACTGCACCCGTGGAAGCAGCCGGCGGTACAGCGATTCCGAAGGTGGAGTTTGTCGATGCAGGTCTCACGTATGCGGATGCAAAGGAAACTTCCATCGAGGGACTTTCCCTGAAGGTGAAACGTGGCGAAACGATCGGTATTATCGGTGGTACAGGCTCCGGTAAATCGACTCTTGTGAATCTGATTCCTCGTTTCTATGACTGCACACAGGGCAGTATTAAAATCGATGGTGTGGATGTAATGGAATATCCAAAAGAGCAGTTGATAGAAAAAATCGGTGTCGTTCCACAGAAGGCAGTGCTGTTCTCCGGAACGATCGCGGATAATATCCGCTGGGGCAAGGAAGATGCAACGAACGAGGAAATCGAGGAAGCACTTTCTATCGCACAGGCGGAGGATTTTGTGCAACAGAAGGATGGAGGAATCGGGTTTATGCTGAACCAGGGTGGTAAGAACCTGTCCGGTGGACAGAAGCAGAGACTGACGATCGCGCGTGCGCTTGTGAAGAAGCCGGAGATCCTGATTCTTGATGACAGTTCTTCCGCACTTGACTATGCGACGGATGCCGCTCTCCGGAAAGCAATCAAGGAGAAGACCGATCACACGACGGTATTCCTCGTATCGCAGCGTGCATCCTCCATCATGTATGCAGATAAGATCGTCGTTTTGGACGATGGTAAGATCGCAGGGATAGGCGATCATGATACACTGATGAAGAATTGCCCGGTATATCAGGAGATCTACGCATCCCAGAACAAGGAGGTGAAGGCAGATGTCTAAGGATAAGAAAAAGAAGCTGCAGGGCTTTGATAAAGCTGTGTTGAAGCGTGTATTGACACACATCAAGAAATACCGTATTCTGGTCATCCTTTCGTTTGTCTGTGCAATGATCACCGTTGCCTCAACCTTGTATGCACCGATTCTGACCGGTGATGCAATCGACTTGATCGTCGGAAAAGGTCTGGTTGACTTCGATGGAATCAAGGACATCATCTATACATTTGTGATGGTAACCGTTGTGACAGTGCTTTCACAGTGGTTTATGAATATTATTAACAACCATATCACATATTCCGTTGTGCGGGATATCCGTATCGAAGTATTTAATCATATGGAGGAGCTTCCGCTTTCCTATATTGATTCGCACAAGCATGGCGATATCGTGAGCCGTATCGTGTCGGATATCGACCAGTTTGCAGACGGACTTCTGATGGGATTTACACAGCTGTTCACCGGAATCGTAACGATTCTTGCAACGCTTGGATTTATGATAGCTGTAAATGTACCGATCGCGTTGGTTGTAATTGTATTGACGCCACTTTCCCTGTTTGTAGCATCGTTTATTGCGAAGCGTACCTATCATCTGTTCCACCGGCAGTCAGAGACACGTGGTGAGATCACAGCACTGGTCGACGAGATGATCGGGCAGCAGAAGATTGTGCAGGCATTTGGCTACGAGGATGAAGCGTTGGAGCGTTTTGGGGAGATCAATGACCGTCTGGAGAAAGATAGCATGTCAGCAACCTTTTATTCGTCCATTGTCAATCCATGTACAAGATTTCTCAACAACCTTGTATATGCGGCAGTCGGTATCATCGGTGCGGTTTCCGTGATTTCGACCGGATTTACTGTTGGACAGCTTACCTGCTTCTTAAGCTACGCAAACCAGTATACGAAACCATTTAACGAGATATCGAATGTCATTACCGAGCTTCAGAATGCGATGGCATGTGCCGGACGTGTATTTGAGCTTTTAGATGAGACGCCGCAGGTACCGGAGAAGGAGCAGGCCCATGTATTAACGGATACGAAGGGTGCAATCGAGATTAAGGGCGTGAATTTCTCCTATGTAAAGGATAAGACGCTCATCACGAACCTGAATCTCTCTGTAAAGCCGGGTATGCGTGTGGCAATCGTTGGACCGACCGGATGCGGAAAGAGTACACTCATCAATCTGCTGATGCGGTTTTACGATGTGGATACCGGATCTATTTCGGTTGACGGTACAGATATCCGTGACATGACGAGAGACAGCCTGCGAGAAAACTATGGTATGGTATTGCAGGAGACATGGTTAAAGAGTGGTACGATTCGTGAGAATATTGCATACGGAAAGCCGGATGCTACCGATGAGGAGATCGTACAGGCAGCGAAGCTTGCACATTCTGACAGCTTCATCCGCCGTCTGCCACAGGGCTATGACACGGTGATCGCTGAGGATGGCGGCAATCTTTCACAGGGTCAGAAACAGCTTTTGTGTATCACACGGGTGATGCTGTTATTGCCGCCGATGCTTATATTAGATGAGGCGACTTCTTCCATTGATACACGTACGGAGATCCGGATCCAGAAGGCATTTAACCGTATGATGCAGGGCAGAACGAGCTTTATTGTTGCACACAGATTGTCAACAATCCGCGAGGCAGATGTAATCTTAGTTATGAAGGATGGAAATATCATCGAGAAGGGAAACCACGACCAGCTTATGGCACAGAATGGCTTCTACACGAATCTGTACAATTCACAGTTTGCACACTAAGCTTTTGCTTGACAAACCGCGGATTGCATGACATATTTGAAAAAGAAAAATGGAACGATCGCAGGAGGAACAAACAGGTATGAAGATTTTTAATACACTCACCAGACATAAGGATGAATTTCATCCGATCAACGAGGGCAAGGTAGGTATCTATGTCTGTGGACCAACCGTATATGACTATATTCACATCGGAAATGCAAGACCGATGATCGTGTTTGATACATTGCGCAGATATTTTGAGTACAAGGGCTATGAAGTAAACTATGTGTCAAACTTTACCGATGTCGATGACAAGATCATCAAGCGCGCGAATGAAGAAGGTGTGGATGCGTCTGTGATTTCCGAGCGCTACATCGCAGAGTGCAAGAAGGATATGGCAGCGCTTCATGTAGAAGAAGCAACGACACATCCGCAGGCAACGAAGGAAATCCCGGACATGATCGCGATGGTAGAGACGCTGATTGAGAAGGGCTATGCATACGAAGTAAATGGAACCGTATATTTCCGTACGAGAAAGTTCTCTGATTATGGTAAGCTTTCTAAGAAGAATATTGACGATCTGCGTGCCGGAAACCGTGAACTTCTTGTTTCCGGTGAGGATGAGAAGGAAGATCCGCTTGATTTTGTACTCTGGAAGCCGAAGAAGGAAGGCGAGCCATCATGGCCATCTCCTTGGGGCGATGGAAGACCAGGCTGGCATCTGGAGTGTTCGGTTATGTCGAAGAAGTATATTGGCGATGTCATTGATATTCATGCCGGTGGAGAGGATTTGATCTTCCCACATCATGAGAATGAGATCGCGCAGAGTGAGGCAGCCAATGATACAGAGTTTGCACGGTACTGGATGCACAATGGATTTTTGAAGATTAACAACGAGAAGATGTCCAAGTCACTTGGAAACTTCTTCACGGTAAGAGAGATTGGAGAAAAGTACGATCTGCAGGTCATCCGCTTCTTCATGCTTTCCGCACATTACAGAAGTCCGCTTAATTTCTCATCAGAGCTTGTGGAAAGCTCTAAGAACGGACTGGACAGAATCCGCACATCAGCATCAAAGGTAGAGGAAGCAATCAACAACAGTACAGTTGCAGATATGACCGAGGCAGAGACAAAGCTGGCAGAGGAGATTCCAGCGTTTGTAAAGCGCTATGAAGATGCGATGGAAGATGACTTAAATACAGCCGATGCGATTTCTGTTATCTTTGAGCTTGTAAAATTTGCAAACACAAATGTCGAGGCTGGTGTAACAAGCAAGGCATTTGCGCAGAAGATCTATGATACGATGAAACAGCTGATGGATATTCTTGGTATTGATATCAAGGAGCAGGAGATGCTTTTAGACGAGGAGATCGAGAATCTGATCGAGGAACGTCAGGCAGCCAGAAAGGCAAAGAACTTTGCGAGAGCGGATGAAATCCGTGATCTGCTCACAGAGAAGGGAATCATTCTGGAGGATACCAGAGAAGGTGTAAGATGGAAGAGAGCGTAAAGACCGAACAGGTAAATGCATATCAGTACTCGCCACTTGCGCTTGCGTATATGGGTGACAGTATATTGGATCTGCTTGTGAAGAAATATTTTGTCACACATTCCAATATGCAGCCGCATAAGTATCATGTGGAGGTCAGCAAGATCGTTAAGGCGGTGAATCAGGCAGATTATATCGATCAGATCATGGAAGAACTGTCAGAGGATGAGCTGGATGTCTACAAGCGTGGCAGAAATACGAATACTCATTCCAAGGCGAAGAATGCCACGATGGGACAGTACCGCAAAGCAACGGGATTAGAAGCCCTGTATGGATATCTGTATCTGAAAGGGGATATGGAACGACTGCAGTATTTTGTGGATGGTATGATTAAACAGTATCTCGCGGGCAAAGAACAGTAAAGGAAAACAAAATGAGTGAGAATAAGAATATTATAAATGAACAGGAACCGCAGGACGACCATATGATTGAAGGCAGAAATGCGGTGTTAGAGGCGTTTCGTGCCGGAAAAACAATCGACAAGCTGTATATTCAGGATGGTCTGCGCGATGGCGTGATTTCATCCATCTTACGTGATGCGAAGAAAAAAGATGTGATCGTAAATTTTGTGAGCAAGGAAAAGCTTGATCAGATGTCTCCAGACCGGAAGCATCAGGGTGTGATGGCAATTACAGCGGCATTTTCATATGCGGAAGTGGATGATATCTTAGAAAAAGCAAAGGAAAAGGGCGAGGATCCGTTTATCTTTATTTTAGATGAGATTGAGGATCCGCATAACTTAGGTGCGATTATCCGTACTGCAAATCTGTGTGGGGCACATGGCGTGATCATTCCGAAGCGCCGGGCAGTCGGACTGACTGCAACGGTAGTCAAGGCTTCGGCAGGTGCAATCCACTATACACCAGTTGCCAAGGTGACAAATATTGCCAAGACAATCGAAGAACTAAAGGAAAAAGGCCTATGGTTTGCCTGCGCTGATATGGGCGGTGAGGTGATGTACCGGGCGAACCTGACCGGACCGATCGGTCTTGTGATCGGAAACGAAGGAAGCGGTGTGAGCCGCCTTGTCAAAGAAAAATGTGATTATGTTGTATCGATCCCGATGAAGGGCGATATAGATTCATTGAATGCATCCGTGGCAGCCGGCGTGCTTGCCTATGAGGTTGTGCGGCAGAGAATGCAGTAAAAATACGGAGAAGAAGCGTTGGATTATACAAAGATGGACGACAATCAAATACTTGCGCTTGGACGGGCTGGTGAGGATGAGGCAACAGAGTTCCTGTTGCAAAAGTATGGATATCTGGTCAAACGGGAAGTGCGTACAGTCTATCTGATCGGCGCGGAAACCGAGGATCTGGCGCAGGAGGGGATGATTGGGCTTTTTAAGGCAATCCGGGATTACAGCCCGGACAAGGCAGCCAGCTTTTCCACCTTTGCCAGTGTCTGTATCCGCAGACAGATTCAGAATGCAATCACAAACTCGAACCGCAAGAAGCATGTGCCGTTAAATTCCTATGTATCGTTGTATATGAACAGCGAGGAGGGTGACAACTTCATGCTGGAGGAACGTCTTTCCACAAGCCGGGAAGAAGACCCGGAGAAGCTATTGATTGCACGCGAACAGATCGAAGATCGGAATGCTCGTATCAAAAAAGAGCTTAGCAAGCTTGAACAGCAGGTGTTAAAACTGTATTTGCAGGGACTTTCCTACGAGGAGATCGCAGAACAGCTCGGAAAGACAGAGAAGTCGATTGACAATGCATTGCAGCGTATCCGTGGGAAATTATCAAGGAAATAGAATTAGACAAAAAAAGAAACTTCCTTACAAAGGAAGTTCTTTTTTTATAAGCTGGTAACGGGAATCGAACCCGTGACCTCCGCACTACCAATGCGACGCTCTACCGACTGAGCCATACCAGCTTGCTTTGTATAAAGCACAACAGAGATAATACTTTATTATTGGTTTTCTGTCAAGAGGGAATGTTGAAAACAAAAATTCAGAAAATTCTGTGAAAAATCACAAAAAAAGCCAAAAAATTACTGCAACCATCAATATATTGTGTTATACTACCCTTGTATAACTAGGCTCAAATTCAGAAAAGGTGTGGTTTGATGACAAAAAAACGATGGATAGCAACGGTAGTGGCAATCTGCATGGTTGTTCTGCTTTTTCAATATATACCCGTTTTGCATGCGTCAGCAGCAACGGAAGGTTCTATAAAATCTGGTGTAACTGGGGTTTATTTTCGTGAGACACCCGGTGGTACGCCGATAAAAGATTCCAATGGAAATACAATTTATTTAAATGGTGGACAGGCACTGACGATACAGGATACATCCAATTCCAGCTGGTATAAGGTAACGCTCACCTATAATGGGGGTAGCTATACTGGATATGTGAGTTCCCAATACGTGGTGGCTGGTGCAGCACCGACGCCTTCGACACCGAGTGGGGATGCTGATTTTGAGGCAAAGCTTTCGGCGCAGGGGTTCCCGGACAGCTATAAGCCTTATTTGCGCGCTATCCATGAGAAATACCCAAACTGGGAATTTCGGGCGGTTCAGACCGGAGTGGATTGGAATACACTTGTAGCTAATGAGGTATCCAAATCCGGACAGGTCAAGAATCTGATCTATGGAACAAGCTCGTATCCGCATTATAACTGGAGATCGACGACAATCGGTTATAACATTGCAACGGACACATGGAGTTCCTTCGATGGAAAGACATGGTTTGCGGCATCGGATGAACTGGTTGCTTATTATATGGACCCACGTACATACTTGTATGAAAATTATATTTTTGCATTTGAGAGCCTGTCTTATCAGCAGGGCGTACAGAATGAGACTGGTGTGGAAGCGATTTTGAAGGGGACCTTTATGTCGCAGACAAAACCGGCAGGTGACAGCCGCACCTATGCACAGATCATTATGGAGGCAGCGGCACAGTCCGGTGTCAGCCCATATCATATTGCGAGCCGTATCCGTCTGGAGATGGGTTCTAAGATTGGAACTGCATGTTCTGGAACGAATTCCTCATATCCGGGCATTTATAACTTCTACAACATTGGAGCATTTGACACGCCAAATGGCAATGCAGCGGTAAAGGGCTTGCAATGGGCGGCCGGAAGCGGTTCATATGGACGTCCGTGGAACACCGCAGCAAAGTCTATCATTGGCGGTGCACAGTATCTCGGTGCATCGTATATCAATGTCAGACAGAATACGTTATATACACAGAAATTTAACGTGACAAACAAGAGCAGTCTGTTCAGTCATCAGTACATGACGAATATCCAGTCACCGGCAACGGAGTGTCTGACAAGCTACAATGCATATAAAAACAATAATCTGCTCAATTCTTCGATGATGTTTGAGATTCCGGTTTATTCCAGCCTGCCGTCACAGGCAGTTTCAAAACCTGCGGATTCCGGAAATCCCAATAATTGGCTCAAAACGCTTTCCATTGCGGGATACGGACTGACACCGTCCTATGCGGTGAACAATACGACGGATTATTCTCTGATCGTGTCCGCTTCCGTAGATAAGATCAATATCACAGCAACACCGGTGAATAAGAATGCCCGTGTGAGCGGCGCAGGAACGGTGAGCCTGTCACAGGGAACAAACGTGATCAGCCTTGTGGTGACGGCGCAGAGTGGTGCGACCAGAACCTATAAATTAACAGTCGTGCGGGGCACGGCAACGAACAACCCAACGACACCGTCTGCGGGTGGCAAGAAGGGCGACCTGAACGGTGATGGTAAGATCACAGCTTTGGATATTGTCAAGCTGCAGCGTCTGATTGTTGGTCTGGACGCGTTAAACAGTGATGTGCTTGCAATCGCGGATATCAATGGAGATGGAAAAGTAACCGCGTTGGATATCGTCAAGATACAGCGGCATATTGTTGGATTGGAGACAATCCAGTAACATACATGAGAAACGACAGGAAGAAGCAGGAGGACTATCATGAAACAATTTTTGAAACGTGGACTGGCAATTTTAACGGCATTCATTTTATGCCTGCAATTTGGAAAGATCGATGCACAGGCGGCAAATGTAGTGATTGCATTGAGCGCAAGCACCGTGAGTGTGGGAAATAACGTTACTGCAACGATATCCGTCAGTGGCTCGGATATTTCCGCATACACGATCTATGTGTCCTACAATTCGAGTGTGCTGCAATATAATTCCGCAAGTGGAAGCGCCATCGTCAATGGCGGCGGCGGAACGGTAACGGCAAGTGGAACCTCTGCGGGTTCGTTTTCGATTTCCTTTACAGCCATAGCAAATGGCAGCGGAAGTATCACAACAAGCGGAAGTGATGTCTATGATATCAACGGCAATGCCATATCAATCTCCCATGCAGGTGCAACGGTAACGGTTGCAACCGCATCGAACAATGGAGATAACAATAATGGAAATGCAACAACAGAGGCTGGAGAGACAACTGAGACGACAGAGGATGATGGAAGATCGGCAGATTGCGATCTGGCAAGTCTGCAGGTATCTCCGGGTACATTGACACCTGCATTTTCCGCAGACCGTACGACATACTCGTTACAGGTGGATGAGGATGTTACAAGTGTGGTTGTCAGCGCATCTGCTGCAGATGGCAACGCGACAACAAGTGTCTCTGGTGCCAATTCGATCCAGAAAGGAAAGAACACTGTACGGGTAACCGTTACTGCGGAAAATGGTGCGGTTAAGGTTTATACGATCAATGTACAGGCGGGCGAGGATGTCGGAGATCCGGTTGCGACGATCGATGGAAAAGAATATTCATTTGTGATGAACGAGGATGGTCTGGAAGCACCGGAAGGCTTTACTGCCGGTACGACAACTTATAAGGACTGGGATGTACTTTCTTACGAGTCCCCAAATAAGAAGATCAGGGTGGTATGTCTGAAAGACGAGGATGGCGAGAACCACTGGTTTATTATGGATGCGGAAAAGGATGTATTTACTCCATATCAGGAGTATTCTTCTCAGTATAACCGTTATATTATAACTGCCGTTCCAGATGGTGTTGCAATTCCGGATGGATTTAAGGAGACGACTTTGAAGATTGGAGACAATTCGGTCATTGCTTATCAGTCTGATGATATTGCAGATAAGGATTTGTATCTTGTTTATGCGATCAATGTTGAGGGCGAGGAAGGCTTTTATGAGTACGATGCAAAGGAACAGGCATTTTTACGCTATGTACCGATGATCGTGTCAGAGGAAGTACTGGTTCCGGCAACCCCGACTGTGGCAACACCAAGTGCACCGGTGGAAGTTCCGACAGAGAAGAGTCCGTTCACAAATCCACTTGTGATTGGAATTATGGTTGGAGCTGCTTTGATTATCGTAATTCTGGTCGTATGTCTTGTAATCTTTGCAGGACGGATCAATAAGCAGAACAAAGAGATGCTGGATGCGGAAGATATGATCGCCCAGCTTGCCAATGCAAATAAAGATGTGAATCCAGAGCTTTTGCAGAAACTTGGATTGGATAAGCCAGAGGTTTCCGAGGAGTTGGAAGCACCGCAGGCAGAAACGGCGGATGAGAAACTGGCAGATGCCGTAATCGATGGAAGTACAGGCAGTGAGATTCCAACGGTACAGGAAGCAGAGCAGCAGGCAGATCCATCCGATCTGGAGCAGACATCCGAGATTCCGAAGGTAGACAGCTCAATTCTTACACCAGAGGTAAATGCACTGGTAGAGGAAGTCAATCGTGATTTCCAGACAAGCATGGGTGGTGGCGAAGCCTATGTGGAGAAATCAGAAAAAGAACTCGCGCACGAGGATTATGAGAAGCGTTCCATGGAAATCAATAACAAGATCATGACAAATTATGATTCCCAGATGGACAGCGTATTTGCAGATGGTACACAAAACAGCGCGGCACCGGGTGCGTCTGCACCGACAGACACGAAAGAGTAAATTGACGAAATGCATATACAATGCTATGATAGAGAAATACTAGAAAAAAAGGAGTACGTCCATGGAAGGTGAAGCAACAGTTTCAAAGAATTTTATTGAACAGGAGATAGATAAAGATCTGGCAGAAGGAAGATATACAGAGGTTGTAACCCGTTTTCCACCAGAACCAAACGGATATCTGCATATCGGACATGCCAAATCAATTCTGTTAAACTATGGTCTTGCCAAGGAGTATGGCGGAACATTCCATTTCCGGTTTGATGATACGAACCCGACAAAGGAAAAGACAGAATATGTGCAGTCCATCATTGATGATATCAAGTGGCTGGGCGCTGATTATGGAGATAAGATTTATTTCGCATCGAATTATTTTGATGCAATGTACGAAGCAGCAATCAAGCTGATCAAGAAAGGAAAAGCCTATGTCTGCGATCTGTCTGCAGACGAGATCCGCGAGTATCGTGGAACACTGAAGGAACCGGGCAAGAACAGCCCATACCGTGACAGAAGCGTAGAGGAAAACCTGAAATTATTTGAGGGTATGAAGAACGGAGAATATCCGGATGGAAGCAAGGTATTGCGTGCGAAGATTGATATGGCAAGTCCGAATATCAATATGCGTGATCCGGTTATCTATCGTATTGCACGTATGACACATCACAATACCGGTGATAAGTGGTGCATCTATCCGATGTATGATTTTGCACATCCGATCGAGGATGCCGAGGAGGGAATTACCCATTCTATCTGTACATTGGAGTTTGAGGATCACAGACCACTCTATGACTGGGTTGTACGGGAACTGGAATACAAGAACCCACCGAGACAGATTGAGTTCTCCAAGCTGTATCTGACCAATGTTGTGACTGGAAAGCGTTATATCAAGAAGCTGGTAGAAGATGGCATCGTAGATGGCTGGGATGATCCAAGACTGGTTTCAATTGCTGCACTTCGGAGACGTGGATTTACAAGAGAATCCATCAAGATGTTTATGGAGCTGGTTGGTGTATCAAAGTCACAGAGCTCTGCGGATTATGCAATGCTTGAGTATTGTATCCGTGAGGACCTGCGTCTGAAGGCAAACCGTATGATGGCGGTATTAGATCCAATCAAGCTCATTATTGATAACTATCCGGAAGGTCAGGTCGAATATTTTGATATCGATAACAATCAGGAGGATGAATCTGCTGGCAAGCGTCAGGTTGCATTCTCAAGAGAGTTATATATTGAACGCGAAGACTTTATGGAGGAGCCGCCGAAGAAGTATTTTCGGTTGTTCCCTGGAAATGAAGTGCGCTTAAAGGGTGCTTATTTCGTAAAGTGCGTGGATTACAAGAAGGATGAAAATGGAGTTGTAACGGAGATCCACTGTACCTATGATCCGGAGACCAGAAGTGGTTCCGGTTTTGAGGGCAGAAAGGTCAAAGGAACGATCCACTGGGTATCTGCAGAAAGTGCAGTGGATGCAGAGGTTCGTCTGTACGAGAATATTGTGGATGAAGAAAAGGGAAAACTCAATGAAGATGGTACCCTGAACTACAATCCAAATTCTTTGACAGTTTTAAAGAATTGTAAGCTTGAGGCAGCATTGGGAGAGGCTGTCAAGGGTGATAAGTTCCAGTTCCTGCGTCATGGATATTTCTGTGTGGACGAGAAAGATACGACAGAAGATCATTTGGTATTTAACCGGATTGTCTCATTAAAGAGTTCATACAAGCCGGGCAAATAAGAGAAGTAACAGGGGTGTTAGGCAGAGGAGGATTGAGATGGGCATTTTTTCCACAATCGGAAATCTTGGCCTTGGTGATTTTGACGAATCAAAGATATTAGATAATGATTCCGGAGCAGCCGCACGCCGCGGGGCAGCGGAACAAAAGGAGACAAAGTCACCGGAGGAGCTGGAGAAAGAAGCACTGTTTGATAAGACTTATGAATGCCCGATTTGTAATCTGACATTTAAGACGAAATGCGTGCGAGCTGGAAAGGTCCGGCTGGAAAGCAAAGATACGGATCTTCGACCGATTTATAATCATATAGATCCAATCAAGTATGATGTGATTACCTGCGAGAAGTGTGGATATTCTGCGCTTGGCAGATATTTTGGCAAGCTGATGAACCGGCAGATCCGGGATATCAGCGAACAGATCGGTTCGAAGTTCAATGGTATAGAGCCGGCAATCCAGAAGGATATCTTTACATATGATGACGCGATCACGCGCTATCAGTTGGCGCTGATCACAGCAATGGTGAAAAAGGCGAAAAATAGTGAGCGGGCATACACGTGTCTGAAATACGCATGGGTACTGCGTGGAAAACGACAGTATCTTGCAGCGAGACCGGAAGGTATCACACCGGAGGAAAATCGCTCCCTGTATATGGATGAAAGAGAATGTTTAAAAAATGCGTATGAAGGATTTTTGAAGGCAATCTCATCAGAGACGTTCCCAATGGCGGGAATGGATGAAAATACACTCCACTATCTATTAGCGGATTTAGCGCGCAGACTTGGAAAAAACGAGGATGCATTGCGGTTATTGTCCATCGTGATTACATCGCGGTCGGCATCTTCCCGTATGAAGGATGAGGCGCTGAAGCTGAAGGATATGATTCGGGAGAGTATTAAGAACAATAAATGAGATGGAGCATAATCTGTAATAACAGATTGATTTAGTATGGATGCAAATAATATTATGACAGGCATTCCTTTGCACGTGTATGAACCAGAAGAGGAAGATTACAGTGTTTATATTGTGTTGTCCAAGACACAGACACTTCCGTCACGTGTGATCAAGCTATGGACGCGGGAGCCATATGCGCATACATCACTGGCGATGGATGTGGAACTAAAGGAAATGTATAGCTTCGCAAGAAAGCACTTACATAATCCGTTTGACTGCGGATTTATCAATGAGGATATCACGACGGGGGTATTTGGGCGTGATGTCCAGACAACATGCAGAATCGGGAGACTGCGTGTGACCAAACAACAGTATGAAAAGATCATGGAAATACTGGAACAATTTAAGAGTGAAAAAGCATTTTATCGATATAATTATCTTGGAATTTTAGGTGTGATGTGCCAGAGATCGGTGGAACGGCGATACAATTATTTCTGTTCACAGTTTGTGTCGTATGTTCTGCGTAAGGCGGGAATTTCACTGATTATGAAGAAACCGGGATTGACCTGCCCGCGTGATTTTCGGATGTGTGATGATCTGGAAATCATCTATGAAGGGAAATTACGTAATTACAGGAATTATCTGAAACTGTATTTCCTGCGGGATGCAGAGACAGGAGATTATATTGTAAACTAAGTAAAGAGAGCACAACGGGATCGCTGTGCTCTCTTTTGCGCAATAAGATGGGAAATTTCCGTCTGAATGAGATACAAGAAAAGGGAGGAACAAAAAATGGAAGAACAGTTGTATACGATTCCGGTGAATGACGCATTTACGACGGACTGTGAATGTCCAATCTGCGAGATGAACCGGCAATTGGAGCGGAATGCAATCGATTACACGATGGGACCAAGCTATATGGAGGATGATAACCGTGCGATGACAGACGAGCAGGGCTTTTGTGCGCACCATGTACGGATGCTTTATGCAGAGAAGAACCGGCTGGGGCTTGCCTTGATGTTAAAGACACATACGGATAAGACAATCCGGGATCTGAAAGCGCTCAGTACAGGGAAACCAGTTGTATCGGGAGGACTTTTTAAGAAGCAGGCAAGCTCTTCGGTCAGTGATTATATCAAACGGCTGGAGGATTCGTGTTTCATCTGTAACCGGATGAAAGAGACGTCCATGCGGTATATTGATACGATCTTTCATCTGTGGAAGAAGGAGCCGGAGTTCCGTAAGAAGTTTGCAAACTGCAAGGGCTTTTGTACCTATCATTATGGAATCCTGTATGATGAGGGCAGTGTGAAGCTTCCGAAGGATGCCTATGCGGAGTTTCAGGAGATTTTGAACAAGACATATTTTGCGGGTATGGAGCGTGTAAATGGTGATATCGGCTGGTTTATTGATAAGTTTGATTACCGGTTTAAGGACGAGCCGTGGAAGAATGCGAAGGATTCGCTGCCACGGGGCATCATCAAGACGAACCATACGATCATAGAATCCTAACGGAATAGCATAAAAACAGGATAGGAATCATACATTATATACAGGCTGTCCGGCAAATTGTGTCCATTTGGTTAAATTTACAAATTAGGGGTTGATTTTTTCAGAAAAATGAGTACAATAAGAATTATGTTAGCACTCAATCAATATGAGTGCTAAAAGTAAAAATTAGGAGGTCGGGTATATTATGAAGTTAACACCGTTAGGAGACAGAGTTGTATTAAAGCAGTCCGTTGCAGAAGAGACGACAAAATCAGGTATCGTTCTTCCAACACAGTCACAGGAAAAACCACAGTATGCAGAGGTTGTTGAAGTTGGCCCTGGCGCTGTCGTAGATGGCGAGAAGGTTCCAATGGAAGTCAAGGCTGGCGATAAAGTAATCTATTCAAGATATGCAGGAACAGAAGTAAAGCTTGGAGATGATGAGTACATCATTGTAAAGCAGGCAGATATTCTTGCAATCGTTCAGTAGCAGGTAAGGCAGTATGGGTACAAAGAAAGTATTGCCGTTATCATTAGAAGATGCGAAAAAAACTAGGAGGCGTAATACAATGGCAAAGGAAATTAAGTATGGAGCAGAAGCCAGAAAGGCTTTGGAAGCAGGCGTAAACCAGCTTGCAGATACAGTTAGCGTAACACTTGGACCAAAAGGAAGAAATGTAGTTCTTGCAAAGTCATTTGGTTCACCACTCATCACAAATGATGGTGTGACAATTGCAAAGGAGATTTCTCTGGAAGATCCATTTGAGGATATGGGTGCACAGATCGTAAAGGAAGTTGCAACCAAGACAAATGATGTTGCCGGTGATGGTACAACAACAGCAACCGTTCTGGCGCAGGCAATGATCAACGAAGGTATGAAGAACTTAGCAGCAGGAGCAAACCCAATCGTACTTCGTAAAGGTATGAAGAAGGCTTGTGATGCAGCCGTTGATGCAATCTCAGAGATGAGCGAGTCTATCAATGGTAAGGAGCAGATCGCAAGAGTAGCTTCGATCTCTGCTGGTGATGATGGTGTCGGCGAACTCGTTGCAGATGCAATGGAGAAGGTTTCCAAGGACGGCGTTATCACAATCGAAGAGTCTAAGACAATGAAGACTGAGCTTGACTTAGTAGAAGGTATGCAGTTTGACCGTGGTTATGTAAGTGCTTACATGGCAACGGATATGGAGAAGATGGTTGCAGAGCTGGATAACCCATATATCCTGATCACAGATAAGAAGATTTCAAACATTCAGGATATTCTTCCACTTCTGGAGCAGATCGTACAGGGTGGACAGAAGCTTTTGATCATCGCTGAGGATATCGAGGGCGAGGCTCTTACAACATTGATCGTAAATAAGCTGCGTGGTACATTCTCAGTCGTAGGTGTAAAGGCACCTGGCTATGGTGACAGAAGAAAAGAGATGCTGCAGGATATCGCAATCCTGACAGGTGGTACAGTGATCTCTGAGGAGCTTGGCTATGATTTGAAGGAGACAACTCTGGATCAGCTTGGACGTGCAAAGAGCGTCAAGGTTGCCAAGGAGAATACAGTTATCGTTGATGGTTGTGGTGCAAAGGCAGATATCGAGGCAAGAGTTAATGTGATTAAGGCACAGCTTGCTGAGACAACATCTGAGTTCGATAAGGAGAAACTGCAGGAGAGACTGGCAAAGCTTGCTGGTGGTGTCGCAGTTATCCGTGTTGGTGCTGCAACTGAGACAGAGATGAAGGAAGCAAAGCTTCGTCTGGAAGATGCTTTGAACGCTACAAGAGCAGCCGTAGAAGAGGGTATCATCGCAGGTGGTGGATCTGCATATATCCATGCTTCTAAGAAGCTGAATGCTCTGATCGATACATTGGAAGGTGACGAGAAGACTGGTGCAACAATCATTGCAAAGGCATTGACAGCTCCACTTGCTCATATCGCAGCCAATGCAGGTCTTGAAGGCGCAGTTATCATCAACAAGATCAAAGAGTCTGAGGTTGGTGTTGGATTTGATGCTTACAAGGAAGAGTATGTAAATATGATCGAAGCAGGTATTATCGATCCTGTAAAGGTAACAAGAACAGCATTGCAGAACGCAACATCTGTTGCTTCTACATTCCTTACAACAGAGTCTGTTGTTGCAGACATCAAGGAAGATGCTCCAGCTATGCCAGCAGGTGGCATGGGCGGCGGCATGGGAATGATGTGATAACCCAAGCAATGCAGAAATAGAAAAAGCCCAGTATGGCTCTGCTCGCAGAAAGCCTTACTGGGCTTTTTCTATTTCTATAGTGCGCAGCACTACAGCCGGCAAGATGCGAAGCATCTTGCGACTGCATGCTCAGGTTATTATATACAAAAGTGCGAAGCACCATAGTCGGCAAGTCGCGAAGCGACTTGTGGCTGCATGCTTGGGTTATCCCCACATCCCCAGAAACTTCCTTAACACCTCTGACTTCTCCCGGCTCTTCGGGTACACGAACCCGACAGTACGCTCCGCAACCGGGTGGGAGATCGGAAGCTCTAAGATCTGCCCGGAAGCCAGATAGTCCGTCGCAAACTCCCGTACGACACTGGCAACACCCATACCGATAGCTGCAAAATCAATGAGTAGATCCATATTATTTACTTCGAGGATCTGCTGTGGATGGATGCCTTCGGACTCCAGATAATCATCGATATGTGTACGGGTGATATTATTCTTCTCCAGCAACATGAGATTGGATTTCTCCAAAATATCTTTCATGGCAAACCCCGATTTATCTGCCGCAGACACAGGAGCTATCGGAGATAAAGCGGGAACGTCCTCATCCAGATTTCCCATGATACCGGTCAGATTTCCGGCGAAGAGCCACGGGTTTGTCGGTTCCTGTGCAAACTCTTCCTGTTCCCGCAGGTGCAGGTTGGAGAGATACGTTTCATTTACGACGAAGATGTCATGAATCGTGCTGACATCCTGATATTCAAAACCGGCAGGAATATCCGTCTTGCAGATTAGTCCGATATCAATACGTCCGTCATTTAGAAGCTTCAGTGTGTTTACTGTGGAATGACAGTCGATGATAACCTTGATGTGTGGATTTTCCAAGATGAAGGTCTGCAGCTTGTCCAGTAAGATGTGCTTGCAAAGCGAGGTGCTGACACCGATCTTTAATTGTCCGATACCAAGCTCGTGGATATGCCGGATTTCATCCTCGCCTTGTGAGATATTTGAGAATGCTTTCTCGATATGGTTGTATAGAACCTGTCCCTCATCAGTCAGCGTCACACCCTTGGAAGAGCGCAGAAAGAGCTTCACATGCAGTCCGTCTTCAAGCTTGGAGATCGCCTTTGAGATCGCAGGCTGGCTGATAAACAGCATATCGGCGGCTTTGCTGATATTTCCGGTATTGGCAACCGTATAAAAAACTCTGTAATAATTCAGATTATCAAACATAATATCCCCTCGTTTCCTTATATAGCAATTCGCGTTTCAAAATTATATTCTTATTATCCTATAAATAGTAGTTTGATTAAATATATCATATCCAAACCATAACTACAAGTTATAAACAATATTCATATTATATATTGTAATTATAGAAAGAAATATGGTATGATTCTACTATTATAAGCAGAATCAGGAGGAAATGATTATGGGTATGACCATGACGCAGAAAATACTTGCGAAACATGCAGGTCTTGCAAGTGTGGAAGCAGGACAGTTGATTGAGGCAGGTTTGGATTTAGTGCTTGGTAACGATGTCACAACACCAGTTGCCATTCACGAGATGGAAAAGTTTAATAAGAAGGAAGTGTTTGATAAGAGCAAGATTGCACTTGTTATGGATCACTTTACACCGAATAAAGATATTAAGAGTGCAGAGCATTGCAAATGTGTACGTGAGTTTTCAGGCGAGAATGAGATCGTGAACTTCTTTGATGTCGGAGAGATGGGAATCGAGCATGCATTGCTTCCGGAAAAAGGACTGATCGTTGCAGGCGAGACATGTATCGGAGCCGATTCACATACATGTACTTACGGTGCCCTTGGTGCATTCTCCACAGGTGTCGGAAGTACAGATATGGCAGCCGGTATGGTGACAGGTAAGGCATGGTTCAAGGTGCCATCTGCAATCAAGTTTAATATCGTAGGCGAGAAAGCACCATATATCAGTGGTAAGGATGTAATCCTTCATATCATTGGTATGATCGGTGTAGATGGTGCACTCTATAAGTCTATGGAGTTTGTTGGTGAGGGTATCAAGAACCTGACAATGGACGACCGTTTCACAATTGCGAACATGGCAATCGAGGCAGGTGCAAAGAATGGTATCTTCCCAGTGGATGAGCAGACAGAAGCTTACATGAAGGAGCATTCGACAAAGGCATATACAAAGTACGAGGCAGACGCTGATGCAGTCTATGATGAGGAATATACGATTGATCTTTCAACCTTGAAGCCAACCGTTGCATTCCCACATCTTCCAGAGAATACAAAGACCATCGACGAAGTTGGCGATATCAAGATCGATCAGGTAGTCATCGGTTCCTGCACAAACGGAAGAATCTCTGATATGCGTATTGCAGCCGATATCATCAAGGGCAGACATGTGGCAAAGGGTGTGCGTGTCATCGTGATCCCTGGCACACAGGAGGTTTATTTACAGATGCTCGAGGAAGGTCTGACAAAGGCATTTATCGAGGCAGGTGCGATCGTATCAACTCCAACCTGTGGACCATGTCTGGGCGGACATATGGGTGTTATGGCAGCTGGCGAGAGAGCTGTATCCACAACCAACCGTAACTTCGTTGGACGTATGGGACACGTAGATTCAGAGGTATATCTGGCAAGCCCTGCAGTTGCAGCAGCTTCCGCGATTACAGGTAAGATCAGCAGCCCGGCAGAATTGGCATAAGGAGGAACAAAAATGAAAGCATACGGAACAGTACATAAATATGGTGACAATGTAGATACAGATGTAATCATTCCTGCAAGATATCTGAATTCCTCAGATCCTGCGGAGCTTGCAAAGAACTGTATGGAGGATATTGACAAGGACTTCGTAAAGCGTGTGAAGCCGGGCGATATCATGGTTGCAAATAAGAACTTTGGATGCGGCTCATCGAGAGAGCATGCACCAATTGCAATCAAGGCATCTGGTATCAGCTGCGTAATCGCTGAGACATTTGCAAGAATTTTCTATCGTAACGCAATTAACATCGGACTTCCAATTATCGAGTGTCCGGAAGCTGCCAAGGGAATCGAGGCAGGCGATATGGTAGAGGTTGATTTTGACAGTGGTATGATCTACAACAAGACAAAAGGAACCGAGTTCAAGGGACAGGCATTCCCTCCATTCATGCAGAAAATCATCAAAGAGGGCGGTTTGATCAACTATATCAATGCAAAAGAAAACTAATTTCATCTGGGAGGATAAAATATATGGGAGTTTGTAATAATTGTGGCAATCAGATTTCGGACGGACAGTTGACCTGTCCGGTCTGTGGAGCTTATACCGGTGCAGGCGCACAGGCAAACAATCAGGCATCACAGCAGAACATGTATAACCAGCAGGGAATGTACAATCAGGCACCACAGCAGAACATGTATAACCAGCAGGGTATGTACAATCAGGCACCACAGCAGAACATGTACAACCAGCAGGACATGTACATTCAGACACCGCAGCAGCCACAGAAAGAGCTTGGAATGAAATGGTTTCATTTCGTAATTTATTTCCAGCTGTTTGTTTCCGCTCTTGTTGGATTGTGGAATGGATTCCAGCTTCTTACAGGCAGAATTTATGGTGAGAACACTGATCGGGTATATAGTTATTTTTCTGGCTTGAAGGGTGTGGATACGATTATTGGTATCTGCTACATCGCGATTGCCATTTTCGCACTTGTCACACGATTTATGCTTGCGGATTTCAAGAAGTGCGGCCCTGCAATGTATATTGGCATGCAGGTAGCAGGTTTGATTATATCAATCGCATATATTGCGAGTGTTACAAGCATCGTGGATGGTCTTACAGAGTATATCGCAAGCTCCACCTATGGAACAATGGCTGTTTCTATCGTGATGTTGATCTGTAACATTGTATACTTTAAGAAGAGAAAGCATTTGTTCGACCGGTAAGAAACAGACAGGATAAATTATTATTTGGAGGATGAATCATGAATTGTAATATTGCAGTAATCAAGGGTGACGGTATCGGACCGGAGGTTGTCACACAGGCAATGAAGGTGTTAGATGCAGTCGGAGAAAAGTTTGGACATACATTTAATTATGAGCAGCTTCTGATGGGCGGATGCTCGATCGACGCATGTGGCGTTCCACTTACTGACGAAGCAGTCGCAAGAGCAAAGGCAAGCGATGCAGTATTGCTTGGTTCCATCGGCGGTAACACAAGCACATCACCTTGGTACAAGCTTCCACCAGAGAAGAGACCGGAAGCCGGACTTCTGAAGATCCGCAAGGAGTTGGGACTTTTTGCAAACTTAAGACCAGCCAATCTTTATGAGCAGTTAAAGGGTGCATGTCCTTTAAAGGAAGAGATTGCAGACCGTGGTTTCGATATGATGATCATGCGTGAGCTGACCGGTGGTCTTTACTTCGGTGCAAGAGAGACAAAGGAAGTCGATGGCGTAATGACAGCCGTTGATACACTGACTTACAACGAAAATGAGATCCGCCGTATCGCAATCAAGGGCTTTGATATCGCGATGAAGCGCCGCAAGAAGGTAACAAGTGTCGATAAGGCAAACGTGCTTGATTCCTCAAGACTCTGGAGAAAAATTGTAGAAGAGGTTGCAAAGGATTATCCGGAAGTCACATATGAGCATATGCTTGTTGATAACTGTGCAATGCAGCTCGTCAAAGATCCGGCACAGTTCGATGTCGTATTAACAGAGAATATGTTTGGTGATATCTTGTCCGATGAGGCATCTATGATCACAGGTTCCATCGGTATGCTGGCATCTGCATCCTTGAACGAGACAAAGTTCGGCATGTACGAGCCAAGTGGCGGTTCAGCTCCGGATATTGCCGGACAGGATAAGGCAAACCCGATTGCGACGATTCTTTCCGCAGCGATGATGCTCCGTTACACATTCGACCTCGACAAAGAGGCAGATGCGATCGAGAACGCAGTCAAGCAGGTACTGGTAGATGGTTTCCGTACATGCGATATCGTGTCCGAAGGCACAACCCTTGTCGGCTGTAACGAGATGGGCGACAAGATTGTAGAAAGAATCTAAGTGGTTAAGGAAGAATTAGTAGTTAATTAAGAGATAATACTTTGCCAGACAATTTCGAGGTAGTGAGATGGATGTAAAACATATATTTTGAATTTCATTCATGGATATATACGATATGTTTGGAACCTAGAAGTTCTTGATGTTCTGTAGTAAAAGAAGCAATGTTTGAACACGATGTTCAAACAAGCCGTCACTGAGCCATGGATGGCGAATTGACGGCGGTTGCGTATTATGAAACAATGTAGATCAGAACATCTAGCACTTCTTAGTTTCAATACATTGTATATAAGATGAATGGAATCGAAATATATGTTGCAGGTATGCAAATCTCGAAATTGTCTGAACAAATTGAAGAGAAAGGAAGACAAAAATGAAGAGTGATAATGTTAAAGTAGGCATGCAGCAGGCACCACACAGAAGCCTGTTCAACGCCCTTGGAATGACAGAAGAAGAAATGAAGAAACCATTGGTCGGTATCGTATGTTCTTACAACGAGATCGTACCTGGACATATGAACCTGGATAAGATCGCACAGGCAGTCAAGCTTGGTGTAGCAGAAGCAGGTGGAACACCAGTCATGTTCCCTGCAATCGCTGTCTGCGATGGTATCGCGATGGGACATATCGGAATGAAGTATTCCCTTGTAACAAGAGACCTGATCGCAGATTCAACCGAGTGTATGGCAACTGCACATCAGTTTGATGCACTTGTTATGATCCCGAACTGCGATAAGAACGTACCGGGACTTCTGATGGCAGCAGCCAGAGTCAACGTACCAACCGTATTCGTATCCGGTGGTCCGATGCTTGCCGGTCATGTAAAGGGACATAAGACAAGCCTTTCATCTATGTTCGAGGCAGTTGGTTCTTATGCAGCAGGCAAGATGACAGAAGAGGATGTCAATGATTTCGAGTGCCATGCATGTCCAACCTGTGGATCATGCTCTGGTATGTACACTGCAAACTCTATGAACTGTCTGACAGAGGCACTTGGTATGGGACTTCCTGGAAACGGAACAATCCCGGCAGTATATTCCGAGAGACTGAAGCTTGCAAAGCGTGCCGGTTATGCAGTTATGGAGATGTACAAGAATAACATCTGTCCGAGAGACATCATCACAAAGGATGCTATCATGAACGCATTGACAGTAGATATGGCACTTGGATGCTCTACAAACTCTATGCTTCATATCCCAGCGATCGCACATGAGATTGGATTTGATTTTGATATTGCTATGGCAAATGAAGTCAGCGCAAGAACACCAAACCTTTGTCACTTAGCACCGGCAGGCCCGACATATATGGAAGACTTAAACGAGGCTGGCGGCGTGTATGCGGTTATCAACCAGCTCTGTGAGGCAGGACTGATTAATGAAGATTGTATGACAGTAACCGGCAAGACAATCGGAGAGGCAGTAAAGGGACATAAGAACCTGAATCCGGAAGTTATCCGTCCGATGGCAAATCCATACAGCTCAACCGGCGGACTTGCCGTATTGAAGGGAAATATCGCACCGGACGGCTCTGTCGTCAAGCGGTCTGCGGTTGTTCCGGAGATGCTGCAGCATGAAGGACCGGCACGTGTGTTTGAATGTGAGGAGGATGCAATTGCGGCTATCAAGGGTGGCAAGATCGTGGAAGGCGACGTTGTCGTTATCCGTTACGAGGGTCCAAAGGGCGGACCTGGTATGCGTGAGATGCTGAACCCGACATCTGCAATCGCAGGTATGGGGCTTGGCTCTTCGGTAGCACTGATTACAGATGGCCGTTTCTCAGGTGCAAGCCGTGGTGCTTCTATCGGACATATCTCGCCGGAGGCAGCTGTTGGAGGCCCGATCGCTTTGATTGAAGAGGGTGATATCATCAGTATTGATATTGATGCATGTACGATCAATGTGAAGGTTTCCGACGAGGAGCTTGCAAAGCGGAAAGAAGCATGGACACCAAGAGAACCAAAGGTAACAACCGGATATCTGGCAAGATATGCAAAGATGGTAACATCCGGTAACCGCGGTGCAGTTTTGGAGTTGAAGTAAAATATATTGAATAATTCAAAACAATGTGCTATCCTATCAGATATTGGTTATCTGACAGGAAGAAAAAGGATAAATCAAGTTGTATGTAGATAAGGAGAAGTTTATGAAACAATTAACTGGATCAGAAATAGTGATTGAATGTCTGAAAGAACAGGGCGTTGACACAGTATTTGGATATCCGGGAGGAACGATCCTGAATGTCTATGATGCATTGTATAAGCATCAGGATGAGATTCACCATGTCCTGACATCCCATGAGCAGGGCGCAAGCCATGCAGCAGATGGATATGCAAGAGCTACCGGTAAGGTTGGCGTATGTATGGCAACTTCCGGTCCGGGTGCAACAAATCTTGTAACCGGTATTGCAACCGCATATATGGATTCAATTCCACTTGTTGCAATCACTGCAAACGTAGGTGTTTCTCTTCTTGGAAAGGACAGCTTTCAGGAGATTGATATTGCAGGTGTAGTTATGCCGATCACGAAGCATAGCTTTATTGTAAAGAATGTACATGAACTGGCAGATACAATCCGCCGTGCATTTAAAATCGCACAGTCAGGCAGACCGGGACCGGTTCTTGTCGATATTACAAAGGATGTAACTGCAAATGTTGCAGACTATGAGCCGAAGGCACCGGAGCCAATCGAGCGCGTGACAAAGACAATCCGTGCAGAGGATATCGACACAGCGATTAAGATGATCGAGAACTCGAAGAAACCGATGATTCTTGTCGGTGGTGGTGTTGTTGCGGCAGATGCGTCCAAGGAACTGAAAAAATTTGCAGAGAAAATTGATGCAGTTGTCTGTGATACATTGATGGGTAAGGGTGCATTTCCGGGAACGGATGACCGTTACACGGGAATGATCGGTATGCATGGAACCAAGGTTTCAAACTTTGGTATCAATCAGGCAGACCTTGTGATTGTCGTTGGTGCGAGATTCTCAGACCGTGTAACCGGTAATGCAAGTAAGTTTGCAAATCAGGCAAAGCTTTTACATATTGATATTGATGCTGCAGAAATCAATAAGAATGTGGAAGTTGATGCAAGTGTTGTCGGTGATGCCAAAGAAATACTGAAGATGATCTCTACCAGAATCAAGGCGTCTAAGAAACCGGAGTGGAGAGCACAGATTGATGCACTCAAAGAACAGTATCCGGATCATGCAGATATGAATGAATTCTCGGGACCGGCGATCATCAACAAGATCTATGAGCTGACAGAGGGCAATGCAACAATCACAACGGATGTAGGACAGCATCAGATGTGGGCAGCCCAGTATTATAAATTCAAAGAGCCTAGACAGCTTCTTACATCCGGCGGACTCGGAACAATGGGCTACGGCGTTGGTGCCTGTATCGGTGCCAAGTACGGACGTCCGGACCGTGTGGCAATCAACATTGCGGGAGACGGATGTTTCCGTATGAATATGAACGAGATCGCTACGGCAAGCCGTTATAATGTGCCGATCATCCAGGTTGTAATCAACAACCATGTGCTTGGTATGGTGCGTCAGTGGCAGACATTGTTCTACGATAAGCGTTATTCGAATACAATCTTAGATGATTCGGTTGACTTCGTGAAGGTAGCGGATGCACTTGGAGCGACCGGTTTCAGAGCTACAAATCTTCAGGAGTTTGAGGATGCCATGAAGCAGGCAATCGAGTTAAATAAGCCGGTTGTGATTGATTGTATCATCGGTAAGGATGATAAGGTATGGCCAATGGTTGCTGCAGGAGCAGCTTTGGAAACCTGTTTTGACCAGCAGGATTTAGATAATAAGTAGGAGGAAGAGGAAAAATGGCAAGAGTATTTAACTTTTCAGCAGGTCCTTCCGTATTACCGGAAGTAGTGTTGAAGCAGGCAGCAGATGAGATGCTGGATTACAAAGGTTCCGGCATGAGCGTAATGGAGATGAGTCATCGCTCGAAAGTGTACGATAACATCATCAAAGAAGCAGAAAAAGACCTTCGCGATCTGATGGATATTCCGGACAATTACAAGGTGCTGTTCCTGCAGGGCGGTGCATCACAGCAGTTTGCTGCAATCCCGATGAACCTGATGAAAAACGGTGTTGCTGACTATATCATTACCGGTCAGTGGGCAAAGAAGGCATGCGAAGAAGCAAAGAAGTACGGAAAGGTAAATGTCGTTGCATCATCGGCTGACAAGACCTTCAGCTATATTCCAGATTGCTCTGATCTTCCGATCTCCGAGGATGCAGATTATGTGTATATCTGCCATAACAATACAATTTACGGAACTACTTACAAGAAGCTTCCGAACACAAAGGGCAAGATCCTTGTAGCTGATATGTCTTCCGATATTCTGTCACAGCCAGTCAATGTATCTGATTACGGTCTGATCTACTTCGGTGTACAGAAGAACGTAGGACCAGCCGGTGTCGTTGTTGTAATCATCCGTGAGGATCTGATCCGTGACGATGTTCCGACTTACTGCCCGACAATGCTGAAGTACAAGACACAGGCAGACAATGACAGCTTGTACAACACACCTCCATGCTACGGCATTTACATCTGTGGTCTGGTGTTCAAGTGGGTAAAGGAAATGGGCGGACTTTCCGCAATGAAGATCCATAATGAGAAGAAGGCAGCTATCCTGTATGACTTCTTAGATTCTTCTAAGATGTTCCACGGAACAGTCGTAAAGGAAGACCGTTCCCTGATGAATGTTCCGTTCGTAACAGGCAACGAGGAACTCGATGCCAAGTTCGTAAAGGAAGCAACAGCCGCAGGCTTTGTAAACCTGAAGGGACACAGAACGGTCGGTGGTATGCGTGCAAGTATCTACAACGCAATGCCAATCGAGGGTGTTGAGAAGTTAGTTGCATTCATGAAGGACTTCGAGGAGAAGAACTCATAATAAGGGAGAGAAGAAAATGGCTAAGATTAATTGCTTGAATCCGATCGCAGCCTGCGGTATGGATTTGTTCAATGATACATATGAAGTAGTAGACGATTTTGCAGCAGCAGACGCGGTACTTGTCAGAAGTGCAGCTATGCATGACTTAGAGCTTTCCGATAATCTGCTTGCAATCGCACGTGCCGGTGCGGGTGTCAACAACATCCCACTTGACAAGTGTGCAGAGAAAGGAATCGTAGTATTTAATACACCGGGCGCCAATGCAAACGGTGTAAAGGAACTTGTCATTGCAGGACTTTTGCTCGCATCCAGAGACCTGATGGGTGGTTATAACTGGGTAAAGGAGAATGCATCAGACGAGAATATCGCAAAGACAGTTGAGAAGCAGAAAAAACACTATGCCGGCTGCGAGATCATGGGTAAGAAGCTCGGCGTCATCGGTCTTGGTGCAATCGGCGCCAAGGTAGCGAACATCGGTTTCCGTCTTGGCATGGAAGTATATGGTTATGATCCATATGTGTCTGTCGATGCAGCATGGAGACTTTCCAGCCATGTAAAACACATCAAGAATGTAGAAGATATTTATAAAGAGTGTGATTACATTACTGTACATGTACCGGCGCTTGATTCTACGAAGGGCATGATCAATAAGGATGCATTTGCCATGATGAAGGATGGCGTGAAGATCCTGAACTTTGCAAGAGATATTCTTGTAAATGATGATGATATGATCGAGGCACTTGCAAGCGGAAAGGTTGCTAAGTATGTAACAGATTTCCCAAATGCAAAGATTGCCGGAGTTGATAACGTAATCACATTGCCACATCTTGGCGCATCCACAGAGGAATCTGAGGATAACTGTGCAGTGATGGCAGTGAAAGAAATCGTTGATTTTATCGAGAATGGTAATATCAAAAATTCCGTAAACTATCCGGCCTGCGATGCCGGCAAGTGTTCGGAAGCAGCAAGAGTTTGTGTATGTCACAAGAATATTCCGAATATGATCACGCAGTTTACTGGTGCATTTGCTTCCAAGGGCATCAATGTATCTGACATGGTAAGCAAGTCAAAGGGTGATTATGCTTACTCGGTATTTGATATTTCTGAGAAGGCAGATGAAGATACTGTAAAGTCTATTTCCAGTATCGATGGCGTATTGAAAGTACGTGTAATTCAGTAAACAGGAGTTGGAGGATAATAGAATGAGTGATAAGTTAAAGGTAGGTATTCTTGGTGCAACCGGTATGGTTGGACAGAGATTTATTTCACTTCTTGAGAACCATCCATGGTTTGAGGTTGTGACAGTGGCAGCCAGCCCACGTAGTGCAGGCAAGACTTACGAAGAGGCAGTTGGTGACCGTTGGAAGATGGATACACCGATGCCGGAAGCGGTTAAGAAGCTGGTCGTACACAATGTAAACGAAGTAGAAGAGGTTGCTTCTACCGTTGATTTTGTATTCAGTGCTGTTGATATGTCTAAGGACGAGATCAAAGCTATCGAGGATGCATACGCAAAGACAGAGACACCGGTTGTCTCTAACAACAGCGCGCACCGCTGGACACCGGACGTACCGATGGTAGTTCCGGAGATTAACCCGGAGCATATGAAGGTTATCGAGTTCCAGAAGAAGCGTCTTGGTACGACAAGAGGATTTGTAGCTGTAAAGCCGAACTGCTCGATCCAGTCTTATGCACCAGTGCTTACTGCATGGAAGGAATTCGAGCCATACGAGGTTGTTGCAACAACCTATCAGGCAATCTCAGGAGCAGGAAAGACATTCAAGGACTGGCCGGAAATGGTTGGAAATATCATCCCGTTTATCGGCGGCGAGGAAGAAAAATCCGAGAAGGAGCCACTTCGTATCTGGGGACATATTGATGAGGAGAAGGGTGAAATCGTTCCTGCGACAAGCCCGATCATTACATGCCAGTGTATCCGTGTACCGGTATTGAACGGACATACAGCAGCTGTATTTGTAAAGTTCAAGAAAAATCCGACAAAGGAACAGCTGATCGAGAAGCTGGAGTCTTACAAGGGCGTTCCACAGGAGCTTGGACTTCCAAGTGCTCCAAAGCAGTTTATCCGTTATATGGAAGAGGATAACCGTCCACAGGTTACTCTGGATGTGGATTATGAGAATGGCATGGGCATCTCCGTTGGACGTATCCGTGAGGATTCTGTCTATGACTGGAAGTTCGTTGGACTTTCTCATAATACCGTTCGTGGTGCTGCCGGTGGTGCTGTATTATGTGCAGAGCTTCTCAAAGCACAGGGTTACATTACAAAGAAGTAATTTGCGCGATTGCGTAGCAGGTAAATAAAATTAAGAAAAGGAACAAACAGACATATTTCATGACGAAACGGAATGGAAATGCTTGTTTGTTCTTTTGTTTTGTGGTAATATTGTAATAATTAGGTTCTTGTTGTATGCGTTGCATACAGAGGTAGAACATATAGAGAATTTTTATGTACATATATAGGAGGCACCAACCATGAAGAAATTGATTTTAGTAACTTCACCACCAGCCTGTGGCAAGACATTTATTTCCCGTAAGCTTGCAAAAGCACTTCCAAACTGCGTATATCTGGACAAGGATACCCTGATTGTATTGTCCAAGCAGATTTTCAAGGTGGCTGGCGAAGAGTACAATCGTTCATCTGATTTCTTCCAGAGAGAGATTCGTGATTATGAGTATTATGCAGTCCTTGATTTTGCATTTGAAGCATTGGAGTACAACGACACAGTTTTGATCAATGCCCCGTTCACAGAAGAGATCCGTGATAACGAATATCTTGACAATCTGCGTGCAAAATTAAAGGAAAAGGATGCAGAATTATTTGTAGTATGGGTACATACAGATGTTGAAGTATGCCACGAGCGTATGATCAAGCGTGCATCTGACCGTGATGCATGGAAGCTTGCACATTGGGATGAGTATATTGCAACACAGAATTTCAAGCAGCCGGACAATATTCCGGAGTTGTTTGTATTCAACAATTCTTCCGAGGAAGAGTATAAGAAGTCCATCGATGCGGCGGTAAAGGCAATTCGTGGATAAGCTGTCAGAATAGACAGAGCTGATAATTAGAGGAGAAGATACATGGCAATCATTAAACCATTTAAAGCGTATAGACCGAGAAGAGAAATTGTCAGTGAAGTGGCAGCGTTGCCATATGATGTATATAACCGGGAAGAAGCCAAAAAAGAAGTAGAAGGAAAACCGCTTTCTTTCCTCCGTATTGACCGGGCAGAGACCGCGTTTGATGACAGCGTGGATACCTATGCACCATGTGTGTATGAAAAGGCAAAGGAACTGTTGGACGATATGATCGGGCGCGGTGACTATGTGGAAGATAAAGTCCCGATGTATTATCTGTATGAGATTGTGATGGATGGAAGATCCCAGACCGGAATTGTGGCATGTGCATCCATTGAGGATTATGAGTCCGGTGTCATCATGAAGCATGAGAATACACGGGAAGATAAAGAGATTGACCGTATTACACATGTGGATACATGTGATGCACAGACAGGTCCGATCTTTCTTGCGTACCGGGCACAGGCTGCGATTGATGCAATTGTAACGAAGATTAAGGCGCGTCCTGCAGAGAACGATTTTGTCTCAGAGGATGGAATTACACATCGCGTATGGCTGGTAACAGATGCAGCGGATATTGCGGCAATTGAGCATGTATTTTCTGAGATGTCACAGATCTACATTGCAGATGGACACCATCGTGCAGCGTCAGCGGTCAAAGTTGGAATCAAACGCAGAAATGCAAATCCGAACCATACCGGAGAGGAAGAATACAATTATTTCCTGTCGGTTCTGTTTCCGCATGATCAGCTGAAAATCCTGCCATACAATCGTGTTGTACATGATTTGAATGGGTATACTGCGGATGCATTTATAGATGCGGTCAAGGCAGATTTCGAAGTAGAAGCGGTTACGGAAGCATATCAGCCGGAAGAAAAGGCAGCCTTTGGCATGTATCTGGATGGTATCTGGTATAAGTTGCGTGCAAAATCACATATACTATCTGAAGATCCGGTGGATGGACTTGATGTTTCAATTTTACAGGATCATCTCCTTGCACCGATTCTTGGAATTGAAAATCCGAGAACCGATAAAAGAATCGATTTTATCGGAGGAATCCGCGGTCTTGCGGAGTTGGAACGACGTGCAAACAGTGATATGAAGCTTGCATTTTCGATGTATCCGACATCCATCGAGGAGCTTTTTGCGGTTGCTGATGCAAAACGGTTGATGCCACCGAAGTCAACCTGGTTTGAACCAAAGCTAAGAAGTGGAATCTTCATTCATAAATTGTAGAGAGGAGACACATTTGACATGTCCAAAAGAAAAGCAATTTTTGCTATAAACTGGATGGAAGTCGATGCTTTGGTCCAGGGTATTCATAACAACCCGCATCATATTCTTGGTATGCATGAGTGTATCGATGATCTGTATATCAATGCATATCTGCCGGGGGCAAAGGTTGTGAATGCCATTGAGGTATCCACGAAGAAGAAGTACACGCTTGTATCGGAGCGTGTGCCGGGTTTTTTCTCTGTGGTTATAAAAGATAAGAAACCATTTGAATATAAATTGAACGTCCGGTTTGACAATGGTGACGAAGTGACATATTTTGATCCGTACGTGTTCGAACCGGTAATTGATCCGATTGATATCAGTTTGTTCAATGAGGGAAAACATTATAGCATCTATGAGAAGATGGGTGCACATCCAATGACCGTGGATGGTGTGGAAGGTGTACTGTTTGCTGTATGGGCACCGAATGCAGACCGAGTATCGGTGGTTGGTAATTTCAATAACTGGGATGGCAGACGGCATCCGATGCGGAAGTTGGATTATTCCGGTATTTATGAGTTGTTTATCCCGGGTAAGCTCGTTGGCGAGATATACAAGTATGAGATCAAGGCGAAGTCCGGACAGGTATTCATGAAGAGTGATCCATATGCGTTCAGCAGCGAGGTCCGTCCGGCAAATGCATCCCGTATCGTGGATATTTCCTATAAGTGGAAAGATACCGCATGGATGGAGAAGCGGGAGACGAAAGATACAGACGCACAGCCGATGGCAATCTATGAGATGCATCTTGGTTCCTGGAAGCGTCCGACCGATGGCAGAGAGTTTTTCAATTATCGCGATATTGCGAGCCTGCTTGCAGATTATCTGTTGATGATGAATTATAATTATGTCGAGTTGATGCCAATCATGGAGCATCCGTATGATCCGTCCTGGGGCTATCAGGTAACCGGATATTATGCACCGACCTCCCGTTATGGTTCACCGGCAGATTTTATGTATTTTGTTGATTATCTGCATAGCAAGGGAATCGGCGTGATCTTAGACTGGGTTCCGGCACATTTTCCGAAGGATGAGCATGGACTTGGCAGATTTGATGGCACAGCACTTTATGAGCATGAGGACCCTAAGCGTGGGGAACATCCACACTGGGGGACATATATATACAATTACGGACGCAATGAAGTCCGGAATTTCTTAGTTGCGAATGCTCTTTACTGGGCGGAGAAATATCATATTGATGGTATCCGGATTGACGCGGTCGCATCCATGTTGTATCTGGATTATGGACGTGGCGATGGTGAGTGGCTGCCGAACATCTATGGTGGCAATGAGAATCTCGAAGCGATTGATTTCATTAAGGAATTAAACAGCAAGATGCATGAACTGCACAAGGGAGTTATCATGATTGCGGAGGAGTCAACCGCATGGCCGATGATGACGCATCCGGTTGAGGCTGGCGGACTTGGATTTGATTACAAGTGGAATATGGGATGGATGAATGATTTCCTGAACTATATGAAGCTTGATCCGTTGTACCGCAAATATCATCACAACGATCTGACGTTCAGTATGGTATATGCATACAGCGAGAAATTTATTCTCGTACTTTCCCATGACGAGGTTGTTCATGAGAAAGGATCTATGATTGCGAAGATGCCGGGCGGATACGAAGACAAATTCTCGAATCTGCGTGTGGCATATGGGTATATGATGACGCATCCGGGCAAGAAGCTTTTGTTCATGGGACAGGAGATTGCGCAGTTTACGGAATTCAACGAGAATGCGGAAGTAGACTGGTCACTGTTCGAGTTTGATGCACATGTATTTATGCAGGGGTACGTTAAAGAGTTGAATGAACTTTACAAGACGGAACCTGCATTGTATGAGCTTGATTCTTCACCGGAAGGATTCACATGGATCAACTGTAATAGTGCAAATACAAGCCTTCTTTCTTATGTTAGAAAAGGTAAGAAGGAGAGCGATACGCTTTTGATCATCTGTAACTTCACACCGATGGAACACAAAGCATACAAGCTTGCTACTCCATCCGGCGGAAGATGGCAGGAGATTTTCTCCAGCGATAACAACCGTTATGGTGGCGAGGGCAGAAATAACAAGACAGTGAAACAGGCGAAGAAAGCAGAGTGTGACGGACAGGAACATTATATCTCCGTTACAGTACCACCACTTTCTATCAGCGTATTCAAGAAGAAAATTGGCAAATAATTAAGATGAAACGGGCTGTCCTTCGTGAGAAGGGCAGCCTGTGAAGTTTTATGGATAAATGAATATTTACTTATATGAACATAAAAAGGAGGGACTTGATTGGAAGACATCAAAGACATTGAATCGTCCAAGATCGAAGAGTATCTGAGCAAGCTTGGAGACTGGGCGTTAAATAAAGGGTTTCAGTTAGTACTTGCAATTATATGTATGTATATCGGCATGAAGCTGTCGAAGCTGATCGTGAAGATGATACGCAAATCCTTCAAGAAATCAAACATGGAGGAAAGTGTTGCATCTTTTCTGTTATCGCTGATTAAATTCACTTTTTATGCTATCGTATTTATCACGGCTGCATCTATTGTCGGATTTCAGGTGACATCGTTAGTTACGATTCTTGGTACTGCCAGTTTAGCAATCGGTCTTGCGCTACAGGGTAGTCTGGCAAACTTCGCAGGCGGTGTGCTGATCCTGATACTCAAGCCGTTCCGTGTCGGGGATTATATCATTGAGAACGACAAGCAGTGTGAAGGTACGGTCGTGTCGATCGACATTTTCTACACGAAGCTGCAGACATACGATAACCGGATCATTGTGATTCCGAACGGAAACATTACATCCCATTCGCTTGTCAATGTGACAGCAGCAGGAATAAGAAAACTGGATATCTCAATCGGCGTTGCGTATGATTCTGATCTGAAAAAGGTGAAGGATACGCTGTATCAGGTTGTGACGGAGAACCAGTATTATGATAAGACGAAGGAAGTCGATGTGTTCGTGGATTCCTTCGGGGACAGCAGCATCAAGATGGGTGTCCGCTGTATGGTTGCGACAGAGAACTACTGGAAGGCAAAATGGGAGATACAGGAAGCAATCAAATATGCATTTGATGCGCAGGGAATCGAGATTCCGTTTGACCAGATGGAAGTGACTTTGAAGAATAAGGATGTATAGCATATGGAAAAAATAATAGAAATGTGCTATTATATAAAGTTGACAAAAATAGAAATAATTTTTAGGAGGCAATAGAGATGACAAAGATTGATATTCTTTCAGGATTTTTAGGTGCAGGCAAGACAACATTGATTAAGAAACTGATTGCCGAGGCATATCAGGGTGAGAAGCTTGTATTGATCGAGAATGAATTTGGTGAGATCGGTATTGATGGCGGTTTCATGAAGGATGCAGGTGTGGAAGTCACAGAGATGAATTCCGGTTGTATCTGCTGTTCCCTTGTTGGAGATTTTGGTACAGCATTGAAGAAGGTAATCGTGGATTATGCACCAGATCGTGTAATCATCGAGCCATCCGGTGTTGGTAAGCTGTCAGATGTTATGAAGGCAGTTGAAGATGCAAAGCAGGATGCGGATGTTGTAATCAACAGTGCAACAACCGTTGTTGATGTGGCAAAGTGCAAGATGTATATGAAGAACTTCGGTGAGTTCTTCAACAACCAGGTAGAAAGTGCTGGAACGATTGTACTTTCCCGTACACAGAATGTACCGGAGAAGAAGGTAAACGATACAGTTGCTATGCTGCGTGAGCATAACAAGGATGCAGCCATTATCACAACACCTTGGGATGACATCGACGGTAAGGTAATCTTGGATGCGATGGAACATGCAAATACGCTCGATAAGCTGATCAAAGAGGCAGTTGAGATTGCAAGAAAGCATGAGGAAGAGCATCATCACCATGACCACGATCACGATCATGAGGAGCATGAACATCATCATGATCACGAGCATCATCACGAGCACGAGCATGAGGAACACGAGCATCATCATGATCACGACCATCACGAGCATGGACCTGGATGTACATGTGGCTGCCACGACCATGACCACCATCATGATCATCATGCAGATGAGGTATTTACAAGCTGGGGCAAGGAGACTGCTAAGAAGTTTGCAGATGCCGATATGGAACAGATCCTGAAGACACTGGCTGACAACGCAGACGAATATGGTATCATTCTGCGTGCCAAGGGTATTGTTCCAAATACGGACGGCGAGTGGATTCACTTCGACCTGACACCGGGCGAATATGAGATCCGTAAGGGCGCAGCTGATTACACAGGTAAGCTTTGTGTCATCGGAAGCAATCTGAAGGAAGATAAGCTGGCAGAGTTGTTCGGGGTTGCATAATCCCGGCACTTTGCGTAAAGGATAGAGAAGAAAGGAAATAGAGTATGGGACCAACAAAGGAAGTAGAAGAGATTCCGGTATATATGTTTATGGGCTTTCTGGAAAGCGGAAAGACAACCTTTGCGAACGAAACTCTGATTGACCGTGGATTTACAGAAGGCGAACCGACCCTTCTGCTTGTCTGCGAAGAGGGAATCGAGGAGTACGATGAGGAGTATCTGAAGAGTCAGAATATCTTCGTGGAATATCTGGAGGAATCCAACTTAAATACCGAATATCTGCTTGACCTGCAGGATAAGTATAAGCCGACCCGTGTGATGATCGAGTATAACGGTACATGGAAGATGGATAAGCTGTTTTCCATCCGCGTGCCAAAGGGCTGGACAATCGTACAGGTAATCACATTTGTCGATGCATCCACCTTTGATGTATATGTAGCAAATATGAAAGCGATGATGATGGAACAGTTATCGAGCGCAGATATGATCATCTTCAACCGATGCGATGAGAATACAAAGCGTGCGGAGTACCGCCGGAGCATTCGTGCGGTAAATCGTCGTGCGCAGGTGATCTTCGAGAACAAGGATGGCGCAGCCGATGTCGGTGATGAGGAGTTAGATCTGCCATATGAGATCGACAAGCCAAGTATCACACTCGAGGATGAAGATTATGGTATCTTCTATATTGATGCCTGCGACAATCCGGACAAATACGTCGGAAAGCAGATCACATTTAAGGCGATGGTACACAAGCCGAAAAGCTACAAGGCAAACGAATTCGTACCAGGTAGATTTGCGATGACCTGCTGTGCCGAAGATGTCGCATTTATCGGATTTAAGTGCTATTCCGATCTGACAAAGCATCTGAAGGACAGACAGTGGGTAACAGTTACGGGAACCATTGACAAAGAATTTTATCCGGAGTTTGAGGGCGAAGGACCTGTGATCCGTGCCACGAAGATCGAACCGGCCAAGCCAGCCGAAGAAGAACTGGTATATTTCAACTAACGAAGGAAAAACAGAACAAGAGGATCGAAGAAAGAAAATAGAACAAATGAGAAATATCAGGAACATCCAATGACGTATATTTCAATATTGATTCATGATTATATACGATATGTTTGGAGCTTAGAAGTTCTTGATGCTCTGTCGAACATAAGCCATGTTTGAACACGATGTTCAAACAAGCCGCCACTGAGCCATGGATGGCGAATTGGCGGCGGTGGCATATGATACAGATACGTAAATCAGAGCATATAGAACTTCTTAGCTTCAATACATTGTATATAACATGAAATAATATTGAAATATATGTCGGGTATGTGCTGTATATTTCTCATTTGAGTAAAAAAGAAAGGAGGAACCGCGATGGTTCTATCATGTGAAGATGTATCCCTTGGATACGAAGGAAAACCGGTGGTTGAACATCTGAATTTCTGCATCGAACAAGGAGATTATCTCTGCATCCTTGGAGAAAACGGTTCCGGAAAAAGTACTCTGATGAAAGCGATTCTGGGACTGAAAAGTCCTATGCAGGGAATGCTTGTCAGAGGCGAAGATTTGAAAGCAAATGAAATTGGATATCTGCCACAGCAGACTGTGACACAACGCGATTTTCCTGCATCCGTGCAGGAAATCGTTTTGTCAGGGTTCTTGTCGAAACGTGGCATGCGTCCATTCTATAACAAAGAGGAGCGGAAAATCGCACAGAAGAACATGAAACGGCTGGAGATTGAACCATTCATGAAGAAATGCTACCGCGATCTGTCCGGTGGACAGCAGCAGCGCGTGTTGCTTGCGCGGGCACTCTGTGCAACCTCGAAGCTCTTGTTGCTTGATGAGCCGGTAGCGGGATTGGATCCACGTGTGACAGCCGAGATGTATGAGCTGATCCAGAAGCTGAACCGGGAAGGTATCACGATCATTATGGTATCGCACGATACACAGGCAGCCGCACAATATGCGAACAAGGTGCTGCATGTGAGTGATAAACCAGAGTTTTTCGATTCCAAGGAAGCGTATTTGAAGAGCGCAATCGGCAGACAGTATGCGGATTACGCAACGACAAGAGAAGAAGGAGTATAGATATGTGGAATACATTAGTTGAATACCTGCAATATCCATTTGTCCGTCGGATCTTAGTTGCTGGTGTGCTGGTTGCCTTTTGTGCATCCATGCTTGGCGTGACACTTGTGTTAAAACGCTTTTCTTATATTGGAGACGGACTGTCCCATGTGGCATTTGCTGCGATGGCAATCGCGATGGTGCTGCGGATGACGAACAATACACTTATAATATTGCCGATCACGGTTGTGGCAGCAATCCTGATGCTGAAGACTGGACAGAATGCGAAGATCAACGGAGATGCCGTGATTGCGATGCTTTCCGTTGGATCGCTGGCATTTGGATATCTGATCATGAATGTATCCGGAACATCGCAGAATGTATCCGGGGATGTGTGCTCGACACTGTTTGGCGCGGCATCCATACTCACATTATCGAATACAGATGTGTGGATCTGCCTGATTATGTCGCTGTTGGTACTTGTGTTCTACATCTTGTACTATCACAAGATCTTCTCGGTGACATTTGATGAGAATTTTGCACGCGCAACCGGTATTCATACGGGCGCCTACAATGTGCTGATGGCGGTAGTCACAGCCGTTGTGATCGTAGTTGCGATGAATATCGTCGGATCACTTCTGGTATCGGCGCTGATCATATTCCCGGCACTTTCCGCAATGCGTGTATTTAAGAATTATAAGAGTGTGTTTATCTGTTCTGCTGTGTATGGTGTGGTATCCTCTGGCGTGGGAATCCTCATTTCCATTGCGGCATCGACACCGGTCAGTGCGACGATCGTAGCGATTGACATCGTATTATTTGTGATATTCAGCATCATCGGAATCGCACTGCACAGAGAGTAGAGGTGGCGATGATGAAGCACAGACATTTAAAATCAATCGGGATTGCTCTTGTTCTTTGTCTGTCCCTGCTTTCCGGGTGTGCCAAGCCGGTGCAAATGGCGGACAAAGACGAAAATGTGATCCTATGTACGACCTTTGCAGCGTATGACTGGGTGCGGGAAATCCTTGGAGACACAGATACATTTACATGCCGGATGCTGGTCGATAACGGTGTGGACTTACACAGCTACCAGCCAAGCGCACAGGATATCATGAAGATCGCGAATTGCCGGATGTTAGTCTATGTCGGTGGCGAGAGCGATACATGGGTGAGCGATGCGCTTGTGGAGTCCGGAAATGAAAATATTGTTGCAATCAGTCTGTTAGATCTGGTTGGTAACCGCGCGTTAAATGAAGTGGAGTTAGAGGGTGTGGAAGAACACCATCATCACGATCATGACGATGAAGACCATGACCATGAAGCAGAACCGGCAGACCATGCAGAGGGCGAAGCAGACAATACGGATGGACAGAATGCTGCAGAGGATGACCATTACGATGAGCACGTGTGGTTATCCCTGAAAAATGCAATCGTCTGCACCGAGACGTTAGCAGATGCTATTACGGAACTGGATTCTGACAATGCAAAACAGTATGTGACAAACGCTAAAACATATACTGGAAAGCTGGAAGCGTTAGATGATGACTATCAGACGATGCGGGACGCAGCCACACAGACGACGATCTTGGTCGGCGACCGGTTCCCGTTCCTGTATCTGGCAGAGGATTATGATATTCATTACTTTGCCGCATATTCGGGCTGTTCTGCAGATGTGGAGGCAAGTGTGCATACAGTTACCTATCTGGCGGAGAAGCTGCAGGAGTACAAGTTGCAAGCCATCTATGTGGTGGACAATGGTACCGACAGCCTCGCGAATACGATTGCGGAATCCGCAGAGATGCAACCCAAAATTCTGCATCTGTCGTCCATGCAGTCCGTGACGAAGGACGACATAGAAAAAGGATGCACATACCTGTCTTATATGGAAGAAAATCTGCAAATGCTAAAACAAGGTTTGCAGGCACCATAAATGGAATTCACATTTTCTTGACATTTTCTTCAAAATTTAACCATAGCTTGGGGTTATGATTAAGCCATAACAAAGATAAGTAATAAAACTTATGTCGAATGGAGGAATTGATATGATGGATGAATTTGAGAATAACAGAGAAAATGAACATGTGGATCAGACACCACATGCGGAGACACCGTATGACACCGGAGATGGTAATACGGATAATTTGAAGCGTACTGAACAGCAAACAGAACAGAATGCAGAGCATAGACAGGAGGATGCCTATACACAGGCACAGCAGTATGGAAGTACTTACTACGGTGATATGCGTACACAGGAATATATGCAGGCGATGGCAGAACGTGCCCAGCAGATGAGCCAGGGTACCGAGCATTATTATAATAACAATTACCAGCAGCCGAATCAGAATGCATATAATTATGGACAGAACAATTATTATCAGAATGGTTTCCAGAATGCAGACGCAGAACAGCCAAAGGCAAAGGTAAAGAAAGCAAAGAAACAGAGAGTCAAGAAAGCAAAATCACCGAAGACGCCACATAACAAGCGTACCTTCTGGAAGAAGGGTGTGGCAGTTGTTGCAAGTGCAGCCGTATTTGGTGGTGTTGCAGGTGGTGCATTCTACGGAATCGCGGGAAACCAGATCAAGAAGCTTGATGCACTTACAAACACAACGACAGAGGTCGCTTCCACAACATCGGCAGCGACAACCCAGTCTTTGAGCCTGACATCAACCGCTTCGGTTGGAAATGGCATGGATGTCTCCACAATCGCAGAAAATGTTATGCCAAGCGTTGTTGCCATTAACATTTCGGCAATCGTGGAGCAGCAGGGTATGTTTGGTTATACACAGCAGTATGAGGCAGAAGGCTCCGGCTCCGGTATTATCATCGGTGAGAATGACAGCGAGCTTTTGATGGTGACAAACAACCATGTTGTCAGTGATGCCACAACCGTAAATGTAACGTTTGCAGATGGTGAGAGCTACGAGGCACAGGTAAAGAGTACCGATAGCGACACGGATCTTGCAATCGTTGTTGTAAAGCTCAGTGATATAAAGGAATCCACGATGAATCAGATCAAGATCGCCACGATTGGTGATTCGGATTCCCTGAAGGTCGGTGAACAGGTCGTAGCCATCGGTAATGCACTTGGCTATGGACAATCCGTTACAACCGGTATTGTCAGTGCAAAGGATCGTACAAACAGCACGAATACAACACCGCTCATTCAGACCGATGCAGCCATTAACCCTGGTAACAGTGGCGGCGCACTTCTGAATATGAAGGGCGAAGTTATTGGTATTAACTCTTCGAAGTATTCCGATACAACGGTTGAAGGTATGGGATATGCAATTCCAATTACAGCCGTACAGGATCGTCTGGATGATCTGATGAACCGTCAGACACGTGAAAAGGTTGACGAGAGCGAGAAAGGTTATCTTGGAATCTCCTGTGCAACCGTATCTTCCGATGTGTCAGAAGCATATGGTATTCCAGAGGGCGTGCTTGTCACAGATGTTGCAAGCAAGAGTGCCGCTGAGAAGGCAGGTATCAAAGCAAATTATGTGATTACAAAGATTGATGGACAATCCATCAGCAGTGCTGAGGAACTGACAGAAAAGCTGAATTATTATGCAGTTGGTGAGACAGTGCCAATCACATATGAATACCTGAAAGACGATGCGTATGTGGAGAAAACTGTTGATGTTACATTGATGGAAAATCCAAACGCAAATAACAAATAAAATTTACAATCATCCGTGATTTTTCTCCCCTAAAGAGTGCGGTTTTCCGCACTCTTTTCTTATACATGGAAATACACAATTTTTTCACAAAATTATGATAATTTTCCTTGACATTTACTATATGTAGTGGTAGTCTACCAATAGGGTTAGCACTCGATAGATATGAGTGCTAATAAATAAAAGAGGTGATAAGATGGAATTAGATGAGCGTAAGGTAAAAATCCTGAAAGCCATTATTTCCAATTACCTAGAGACTGGGGAACCGGTAGGTTCCAGAACAATCTCAAAGTACACGGATCTGAATTTAAGTTCCGCTACGATTCGTAACGAGATGGCAGATCTGGAGGAAATGGGATACATTATTCAGCCGCATACATCGGCAGGACGGATTCCGACAGATGCCGGATACCGGTTCTATGTCGATCAGCTGATGGATGAAAAGGAAGAGTTTGCTGAGGTTGCAAAGCAGGAGCGTGACACACTGTTAGAGCGGGTGGATCGCATGGAGGTGCTCTTAAAGCAGGTTGCAAAGGTACTGGCGTACAATACCAATTATGCAACGATGGTAACAGCACCAAATTATGAGAAAACAGTCAAGTTTATCCAGCTTTCCCTTGTTGATGAAAAAACACTTCTTGCCGTCATAGTGGTTGAGGGTAACATTATTAAGAATCAGATGATTCACATCAATGTAAGCCTTGATAATGAAGATGTTCTGAAATTTAATATCTTATTGAATACCTTCTTACAGGGTGCAAGCTTAGAAGACATCAATTTAGAGATGATTCAGGCGATGAAGAAGCAATCCGGAGGGTATGGCGAGATATTAGACCAGATCTTTCAGGGAATTGTGGAAGCGATACATGAGGCACAGGAACTTGAGGTTTATACCAGCGGTGCGACAAATATTTTGAAGTATCCGGAGCTTGGAGATATCTCCAAGACGAGTGAGCTGCTTGAAAAGCTGGAAGATAAAAATGAAGTATCACATTTGCTGGAAGAGACGACCGGAAAGACAAACGAATCCGGAATTCAGGTATATATTGGAGATGAGACACCAAGCCTGAAAGATTGCTCTCTTGTTACAGCGACCTACCAGATGCCGGAAGGCGCAAAGGGAACGATTGGAATATTGGGACCGAAGAGAATGGATTATAAGAAGGTTGTCAGCACACTGAAGAATCTGACAATTGAACTCGATGAGATATTCAAGAAAGGCGAAGGGGTGAATGAGAATGGCCAATAAGACAAATGTAAATGCAAATAAAGAAGTGGAGACAGTCGAGGAAGTAAAGGCTGTGGATGATGCTCCGGTAACAGAAGGAACCGACGTGAAGGTGAACGAGGAAGAAACTGTTCCGGCAGACAAGAAAGAAGAAGTGGAAGCTGCAAAGCCGAAGCCGGTATCCAAGGGAAACCGCAGAGGCAGCAAGGCCCTTCAGCTGGAACTTGAGAAAGCGAAGGAGCTGGCAGCCGGAAACGAAGAAAAGTATAAGCGTCTGCTGGCAGAGTTTGAGAATATGCGCCAGCGTAACGAGAAGGAATCCAAGAAGATGTATGATATCGGAGCCAAGGAAGTGTTAGAGAAGCTGCTTCCGGTTGTTGACAACTTGGAACGTGCACTTTCCAGTATTCCGGAAGAGGATATGGACCGGGCATTTGAACAGGGTGTCGATAAAATCTACCGGCAGCTCATGGTATCACTTGAGGGACTTGGCGTAAAGCCGATGGATGCAGAAGGCAAGCCATTTGATCCGGATTACCACAATGCGGTAACACATGTAGAGGATGAGAATTACGGAGAGAATGTCGTAGCCGAAGAGATGCAGAAAGGCTATATGTACAAGGATCAGGTATTACGATACAGCATGGTAAAGGTTGCAAATTAACCTTTTACAATAAATCATTTAGTATATTTTAAAGGATAATAATTAGGAGGAAAAATATTATGGGTAAGATTATTGGTATTGACTTAGGTACAACAAATTCATGTGTAGCTGTTATGGAAGGTGGTAAGCCAGTCGTTATCACAAACGCTGAGGGTTCAAGAACAACTCCTTCAGTTGTTGCATTTACAAAGACCGGCGAGCGTGTCGTTGGTGATGCAGCAAAGCGTCAGGCAGTTACAAACGCAGATAAGACAATCGCTTCTATCAAGAGACATATGGGTAGCGATTACAAGGTAGACATCGATGGTAAGAAGTATTCTCCACAGGAGATTTCAGCTATGATTCTTTCTAAGCTGAAGAGAGATGCCGAGAGCTATATCGGTGAGCCGGTTACAGAAGCAGTTATCACAGTTCCTGCATACTTCACAGATGCACAGAGACAGGCAACAAAGGATGCAGGTAAGATCGCAGGTCTTGATGTAAAGCGTATCATCAACGAGCCTACAGCAGCAGCTCTTTCTTATGGTCTGGATAACGAAGAAGAACAGAAGATCATGGTATACGACCTTGGTGGTGGTACATTTGATGTATCTATCATTGAGATTGGCGACGGTGTCATCGAGGTTCTTGCTACAGCCGGTGATAACAAGCTTGGTGGTGATGATTTCGATAACGCAATTACACAGTATATGCTCGAAGAGTTTAAGAAGGCTGAGGGCGTAGACCTTTCAACAGATAAGATGGCTATGCAGAGATTGAAGGAAGCAGCAGAGAAGGCAAAGAAAGAGCTTTCATCCGCTACAACAACAAACATCAATCTTCCATTCATCACAGCTACCCAGGATGGTCCAAAGCACTTTGATATGGATCTGACACGTGCAAAGTTTGATGAACTGACAGCACATCTGGTAGATAAGACAAGAGTTCCTGTACAGACAGCATTGAAGGATGCAGATCTGACAGCAGCAGAGCTTGATAAGGTACTTCTGGTCGGTGGTTCTACACGTATCATCGCTGTTCAGGATATGGTTAAGAAGCTGACAGGCAAGGATCCGTTCAAGGGTATCAACCCGGATGAGTGTGTTGCAATCGGTGCTTCTATTCAGGGTGGTAAGCTTGCAGGTGATGCAGGTGCCGGCGAAATCCTTCTGCTGGATGTTACACCACTTACACTTTCTATCGAGACAATGGGTGGTATCGCTACACACCTGATCGAGAGAAATACAACGATTCCTACAAACAAGAGCCAGATCTTCTCAACAGCTCAGGATAATCAGGATGCCGTTGATATCAACATCGTACAGGGTGAGCGTGAGTTCGCAAGAGACAACAAGAGCCTTGGACGTTTCAGACTGGATGGTATCGCTCCTGCAAGACGTGGTGTTCCACAGATCGAGGTTACATTCGATATCGATGCAAACGGTATTGTAAATGTATCTGCAAAGGATCTTGGTACAGGTCGTGAGCAGCATATCACAATCACATCCGGAACATCCCTTTCTGATGAGGATATCGATAGAGCTGTTAAGGAAGCTGCTGAGTACGAGGCACAGGATAAGAAGCGTAAGGAAGCAATCGAAGTACGTAACGATGCAGATGCTATGGTATTCCAGACAGAGAGAGCACTTTCCGATGTAGGAGATAAGCTTTCTGCAACAGATAAGACAAAGGTAGAGGCTGATCTGAAGGCTTTGAAGGATATCATCGAGAGCACAGATCCGGATGCCATGACAGACTACGATGTAGAGAAGATCAAGGCAGGTAAGGAAACATTGATGAACAGCGCACAGGAATTGTTCTCAAAGCTCTATGAGCAGAACGGTCCTGGAGCAAACGCTGGTACAGGCACAGGCACACCAGATTATTCAGACGATGTAGTGGATGGAGACTACAAGGAAGTCTAAGCGTTAAGACGGGGAGCAAGTTGATAAAAGCAGATTACGAATAATAAGGGTGAGTGCAGATGTCTGATAAAAGAGATTATTATGAAGTCCTCGGAGTCACAAAAGGTGTCTCCGAGGCGGATTTGAAAAAAGCTTACCGTAAGGTAGCGAAGAAATATCACCCGGACACAAACCCGGGAGACAAAGAAGCGGAAGAAAAGTTCAAAGAGGCTGCAGAGGCATACGCTGTACTGTCCGATCCTGAGAAGCGTGCAAAGTATGACCAGTATGGTCATGCTGCATTCGAGCAGGGCGGTGGTCCGGGCGGCTTCGGTGGATTTGACTTCTCAGATATGGGAGATATCTTCGGAGATATCTTCGGAGATATGTTCGGTGGCGGCAGCCGTCAGAGACAGTCCAATGGTCCGGTTAAGGGTGCAAATATCAAGACAACAGTGCGTGTAAGTTTTACAGACGCTGTATTTGGTACACAGACAGAGCTGGAGCTTCCGCTCAAGGATGAATGTACGGTCTGTCATGGTACAGGAGCGCAGCCGGGACATCAGCCGGAGACTTGTAGCAAATGTGCCGGAAAAGGTCAGGTTGTCTATACCCAGCAGTCATTGTTCGGTATGGCAAGAACCGTATCCGTATGTCCGGATTGTGGCGGTTCCGGAAAGATTATCAAGTATAAGTGCAGCAACTGTGCAGGCTCTGGTTATGTAAAGAGTAAGAAGAAGATTCAGGTCGCTATTCCGGCAGGTATTGACAATGGTCAGAGTATCCGTATTCGTGCAAAGGGCGAGCCGGGTATCAACGGCGGTGAACGTGGAGACCTGCTTGTAACCGTGCTTGTTGACCGGGATCCTAGATTCCAGAGACAGGAGTATGATCTTTACTCTTCTGAGCCGATTACATTTACACAGGCAGCGCTGGGAGGCAAGATCACAGTTACAACGATTGATGGACCTTATGAACTGGAGATTAAGCCAGGTACACAGACCGATACAAAGGTAAAACTGAAGGGCAAGGGTGTTCCGACACTTCGTAACAAGACAGTACGAGGCGATCATTACATCACACTGGTTGTTCAGGTACCAGATAAGCTGACAGAAGAGCAGAAATCGATTTTGAACCAGTATGCAAATACAACAGTAAATGCACGTTCCTCTACGGATGCGGCATCGTCTGGTTCTTCGATTTTTGGCGATCATAAGAGAAAGAAAGGGTTCAAAAAAGGATTATAGGTAAGGTAAAATGATGTGGACAAAACTGACCATCGATACAACGGTGGAAGCTGTTGATCTCATCTCTGCATTCTTGGATGAAAAGGGTGTGGAAGGTGTGATGATAGAAGATCATGTGCCACTTACCGAGGAAGATAAGGCTGCTATGTTTGTGGATATCCCGCTGGTTGATGGCGTGGATGATGGAACGGCAAAGGTTTCCTGCTACATAGATGACTCTTTCAATATAGAAACGTTAAGGGCGGATATAGCTGCAGAGCTTACCCGCCTTGAAGCGTTTATACCGGTAGGCAGCAAGAATATAACACTCTCGAATACAGAGGACAAAGACTGGATGAACAACTGGAAGCAGTTCTTCCATCCGATCCGTCTCTATGATGATATTGTCATCAAACCAACATGGGAGACGGTGGAAGATGCGAAGCCAGATGACATCGTGATCGAGATCGATCCGGGGATTGCATTTGGTACCGGATCGCATGAGACGACGAAACTTTGTATCGGACAGTTAAAGAAATATTTAAAGCCGGGCGATATGGTGTTTGATGTCGGCTGTGGAAGTGGTATCTTATCCATGATCGCATCAAGGCTTGGAGCAGGCTTTGTACATGGCATGGATATTGATGAGCTGGCTGTGCGGGCAAGTGAGGAAAATGCGAAACTCAATCATATGGGCGAAGACAAGATCAAGTTCTCGTGTGGCAATCTGCTTGCAGATAATTACATTGGAAAGGGAACAACCTTCCAGCTTGACCGTTCGACGATCAAGGAGACACAGCACCTTGATGTAGACAGACAGTATGATATCGTTGTTGCCAATATTCTGGCAGACGTGATCGTGCCGCTCTCTGCGGTAATCGGCCCATATTTGAAGGACGATGGATATTTTATTACATCTGGAATTCTGGATGTGAAAGAAAACGATGTTACAGATGCGATGAAGGCGAATGGATTTGAAGTCATCGATGTTGTGCATATGAATGATTGGGTATCCGTGATCGGAAGAAAGAAATAATTTGCGACAAATGGGGAGAACGCGGAATGATTGAAAGTCCGTCAAATCGCAGTATGAGTAACACCCGGTGTTTAAAGCCGGGTGTTATTTTAAAAGAGCGATATAAAATTGAAGAGGTGATCGGGGCAGGTGGATTCGGAATCACATACCGTGCATGGGATCCGCTCTTACAGTCGTATGTTGCAATCAAGGAGTATTATCCGTCCGGGATTGCGACGCGGAGCGCAGATTCGTCGAAGGTCTGTGTGCCGGTTGGACAGGAGCAGCGGGAATACCATCGGGGAAGAATTCGCTTTTTAAAAGAAGCGCAGGATGTGGCGCGGTTTCAGTCGGAGCCCAATATTGTAAGCATCTATGATTATCTGGAGGAAAATGATACTGCCTATATGGTCATGGAGTATCTGCATGGCTGTACGCTGAAACAATACATTCGGGAGCATGGAGGACGGCTGGATACGGATCATATCCTCCATATCTGTCTGTCGGTGTTGGACGCACTTGCAGTTGTTCACAAGGCGGGCATGATTCACCGAGATATCAGTCCGGAGAATATTTTTATCTGTGAGGATCTGACCGTCAAGCTGATCGATTTCGGCGCGGCAAAGCAGGTGTATCTCGATGGGGAACAGACGATGTCGGTTGTCTTAAAACCGGGATATGCACCGCCAGAGCAGTATGCAAAAAAGGATAAACAGGGACCGTGGACAGACATCTACGCGCTTGGTGCGACACTTTATTTTGCGGCGACCGGAGAGAAGCCGGAGGAATCGTTTGGACGTGTACTGGAGGATACGATAAAGCCAGTCTGTGAGGTGAACCCGGAGATCCCGCGTGCAATGTCGCAGGTGATCATGCGTGCGATGTCAGTAAAGATTGAGGACCGCTACCAGACGGTGGAGGCAATGCGGGAGGCATTGCTTGCCGGAGAGGGGCAGAATGCGCAGATGGAGCCGTATGTGATCCCAGCATCCCGGATTTCAAAGCGGGATTTGCCGAAGAAACGGGGCTTTCTGATTGGTGTAGCTTTCTGTATCGTAATTATGCTTGTAGTGACAGGAATCTGGATGGCGGGGCGTGTAGCGAAGAAGGCAGGGACGGCAACAGCAACCGAAATGAATGCAGCATCGACAGAGGCGCAGACAGCAACGATGGCGGATGCACAGACTGCCACGGACGCTGAACAGGCAGCAACAGAGGCGGAGAAAACGACACAGGCGGACAATCCGATGGTTATGCATGTGCCAACGAAGGAGGAGCTTGCCGAGCAGGAAAAATCCGATGCGATCCTGAATATCACGTCCTCGGAGACGGAACGCGTCAGTATTGATGCATTTGAATATATGAAGGATGGAAATCAGGGATACAGGATGGAATCCGCAGATGGTCTGGCGGCGGTTGCATATGAGGGAGACTGCGTAAAACTCTGCTTAAAGTATTATGACAGCATTCTGGGGGATACGCCGCAGGTGACAGATGATTTGATCTATTCCTATACCTTTGAACGATATGATTCCGACTATGGAATATACCGGGCAATCTATGATGCGGATGATACATCGGGTTACTGGGACTATGCAACTTTATATCCGCCAGAGTTTCATTTTGCAGATGATTCCTTTACATTGTATATTCCGCTTACTTCGGGGCTGGAGGATGGAAGGTACAAGCTATATTTTTCTTACGAAGATCCTGCTACACAGAAATCGGTGTTTCAGGCGACAATTGAATTTTATCTGAACAGGAGCGCGATGTAATTCGCGCTCCTGTTTGCATAAAAGCGTAAGATATACCAAATTTTACAAATTTTTGTATATTATTTGCATTTTTTGTTTGAGATTCCTCGCTTTTGTTAAGATGTGTTCAATCCATATTTGTAAATAAAACGTAAATTATACCGAATATATAGCCAAATTAGCAGGATTCAGTTTTGATGGTATTTTTTATGATACTATTTATAAAATGAATATTTGGGACTGGGGAAGAGAACAAACGATGAAAATTGGAATTTGCGATGACCGTTATGAAATACGGCACAAAGTAAAGGAAATATTACAGGAAACATATACAGAGGAACAAGGATTCTTAATTCATTCATATACTCCAAACGAAATAAAAATTGATATCGAAGATATGGTATTTGACTGTGAAATCCTGATCATGAATACGGATTATCCAGAGAGCGGCTTGCGGGGGGTGGCGATTGCCAAGCAGATCAATGCAGCATTTCCATTTTGTAAGATTATCTATCTGACCGAGAATGAAAATGCAATCAAGGATGTGTATGAGACCAATCATTGCTATTTTGTCCGGCAAAAGGATGCAGATCAAGTCATGGAGCTTGCAATGCAAAAAGCCGTTAATATGGTAAAGCAGGATACGGCGCGGAAATCACTGGAGATTATCTGTGACGGGCATCATGTATTTATCAATCGTCCGGATATTATTTATATCGAGAAGTGTGGAAGAACCATTAAAATCGTGACGCGGTTCCGGGAATACACCAGTTACAAGTCATTGGCAGGCATCCGCAAAATGCTGGGAGACAATATGATACGTGTGCATGGTGGATATGTTGTGAATTTGACGTATATCACTTATTTAGGTGTGGAAACGCTGGAAGTACAGAATGGAAAGACAATCCCGATCGGCAGGACATACGACAAAGAAGTCAGAAAAGCCTATCAGGAATATTGGAAAAAATAAAAGAACATGGTAAAATAAAAATCGAGTATGTAAATACTCGATTTTTTTATGTGAGGACAAAACGATGTTGCGAATTGGAATCTGTGATGAAAATACGAAAGACCGGACGGTAATCCGACAGATTGTGACGGACACATTGTTCCGGGAAGAAGAATTAAGCTATATTGAATATGCGGAAGCAGAGACATTGGAACAGGAGATACAGGCAAGTACAGTGCCGTTTGATCTGTTGCTAATGGAAATGAAATATAAAAATACAAGTGGGTTACAGCTGGCAAAGCAGATACGGGAGAAAAATCTGGATGTTGATCTGCTGTTTGTAACAGATGAGTCAGATCATGTGTATGAAGGCTATCATGTGCAGGCACAGGGATATGTCTTAAAAGAAGATATGAAGACACAGCTTCCAGACTGTCTGCGGCAATATATGAAACGACGGGCGCAGACTGGTACGATTCTTGTGAAATCAGAGTCGGTTGTGCGCAGTATTCCGATTGCCACAATCCGCTATATAGAAAGCCGCGCCAGAGTGCTGTTGTTACATACAAAAAACGAAGTGATTCCATTTTATGGAAAGCTGGCGGATATTGAACATAAGGTGTTACAACATGGATTTGTGCGTATCCATCAGAGCTTTCTTGTACGGAAGGCCGCGATTGCAGCAATCAATGGATATGAGGCCGTTGTCGGGGAGGATACGCTTCCAATCAGCCGGAAATATTATAAAACGGTGCAGATGCAGTTTCAGCTCAAGCAGAAGATACAGGTGGCAGAGGAGGATATAGATCCGACAGTCACACGGAGTCTGGCGAAAAGCATGGAAAATAATGGCGCAATCATTGGAACAAAGGGCGAGTTGCTTGGAATCATCTACCGCATGAAAGATGGTGAAAGTCTGACGATTGGCAGAGATGCCGAAAAATGTCAGATCGTGCTGAAAAAATCCAACGTGAGCCGGGAACACTGTATTGTAAGACGGCTTGACGATGACACCTATGAAGTGGAGGACTGCTCAAAAAATGGTGTCTATGTGGAAGGTGCCTATCTTGGAAAAGGAAATAAGGTACAGGCGGAGACCGGAAACCGGGTATGGCTGTGTGATGAATCACAGGAATTTCGATTGGGATAGTGGAAAGCGGGAGTGAGACAAATGATCATAAAATGTGAAAAGGGAAAACATTACTATAACACAGTGGAGCATAGTGTGTGTCCATTTTGTGTACAGGTGGAGAAAAAGATAAATGAGCAGAAAAGTGAATTAAATAAACAGGAAGATGAATCTATTTGTATAACGGAAACAACAGATCTGTAAGAATATATAAAATATTCTTTCAAAACGTTATCAGATAAGGTATGATAGGAGACGTGCAGAAAAGCAGGAGGTAAATATTCGCTATGCCAAGGTTTTATGTGGAAGGATGTCAGGATGCACAGACTGGTATTACGATTATGGGAGAAGATGTGAACCATATAAAAAATGTATTGCGTTTGACAATCGGAGATACCATTACTGTGTGTGATGGTGCTGGAAAAGAGTATGAGTGTGAGATCGCGGAGATATCCAAAGAGCAGGTATATGCAAATATCGTAGATATCAATCAGAATGCAGCAGAACTTCCGTGTAATATCACATTGTTTCAGGGAATGCCAAAATCAGATAAAATGGAATTTATCATCCAGAAGGCGGTAGAACTTGGAGCAGCCGGGATTGTTCCGGTTATGATGAAACGGACTGTCGTGAAACTTGAAGATAAGAAGAAAGACAAAAAAAGAGAACGTTATCAGATGATTGCGGAGTCTGCGGCGAAACAGTCCGGACGAGGTATAATTCCTGAAGTCACCGGATTTATGTCATTTCGTGAAGCACTTCAATATGCAGGAAAGTTTGACCTGCTGATTGTACCGTATGAGAGTGCGGATGGAATTGCATACGCAAGGGAGATAATTGCACAGGCATCAAACCTTCCAGACGGCGCGAATATCGGAATTTTTATCGGACCGGAAGGTGGATTTGCAAAAGAAGAAATTGATGTAGCAAAGGAAGCTGGTGCGAAGATTATCACATTAGGAAACCGGATTTTGCGGACAGAGACTGCAGGGCTTGCAGTTTTATCTATTTTGATGTTCCAAATGGAGCAGTAGAGAAAATTAGAAATTTGTTCAGCACAGATTGATAGAAGGAAAAAAGTTATGGAATGTTATTTTGATAATGCAGCAACAACAGCTGTATTCCCAGAGGTAAAGGAACTGATGATGACACTGCTGGACGTGGATTATGGAAATCCATCGTCCCAGCACAAGAAGGGATTAACGGCGAAAGACTATGAGCGCACCGCGACAGAACAGGTCGCAAAGACGCTTAAATGTATGCCGAAGGAGATCGTATTTACATCCGGCGGCACAGAGGCAAATAACCTTGCTTTAATCGGAGCGGCACTGGCACACCGCCGTGCGGGCAAGCATATTATCACGACACCGATCGAGCATGCGTCAGTGCTTTCCACGGTGGAGTTCCTGCAGAAGGAAGGCTTCGAGATCAGTTTCATGGAAGTCGGTTCTGACGGAAAGGTAGATTTAGACAGCCTCTCGAAGCTGTTGCGTGACGATACGATATTAGTCAGCTGCATGTATGTAAATAATGAGATCGGAAGTATCCAGCCAATCGAGGCGCTTGTAAAGCTGGTAAAGGCGCACAATCCGCAGACACTTGTGCATGTCGATGCGGTACAGGCATATGGCAAATTAAAATTCACACCGAAGCAGCTCGGCGTGGATCTGCTCTCTGTGAGCGGGCATAAGATTCACGGACCGAAGGGAAGTGGAGCACTCTATATCAAGGACAAGACGTTGATCCGCCCGATCATTTACGGAGGTGGACAGCAGAATTTCATGCGTTCCGGTACGGAGAATCTACCGGGAATCGCAGGCATGGGACTTGCCGCAGAGATGATCTATACCGACCATGAGGCGAAGATGCAGCATGTACGCGAGGTGCGGGATTATCTAGTATCGGAGGTAACGAAGATCGAGGGTGTCTATGACCATTCCGGTGAGGCACCGCATATCGCGAGTATCAGCTTTGAAGGGGTGCGCGCTGCCGTTTTGATGCGTGCGATCGGCGATAAGGGTATCTATGTATCAGCAGGTTCTGCCTGTTCATCGAACAAACCACAGGTAAGCCATGTCCTGACCGCAATCGGATTGTCACAGGAGCAGTTGGAGTCGACACTCCGGTTCAGCTTCTGTGAGTGGAACACAAAGGAAGAAGTGGATTATTGCGTGGAAGTATTAAAGGAAACCCTTCCAATGCTGCGGCGCTATACACGGAAGAAATAATTGCTATTCCTCGTTATTTCTGTTATAGTGAAACGATGGAAATAAAACAACTATGGTAGTAGGAAATGAGGATTACGATGCAGTATAAGATGTTTTTGATCAAATATGCGGAGATCGGAACGAAAGGAAAGAATCGTTACGTCTTCGAGGAAATTATGTGCAAGCGTATGCGTGCACGCTTAAAGCCACTGGGCAAGTTTGAGGTACGCCGGGAATACGGACGTATTTTCGTCGAGGCGTTCTCGGATTACGATTACGAGGATGTCATGAAGGTACTCACAACGATCTTCGGTATCGTCGGTGTGTGCCCGGTCAAGGTTGTGGAGGAGTTGAGCTACGAGGCAATCTCCAAGGCAGTCGTTGCGCATGTGGCAGAAGAATATAACGATAAGCATTTTACATTCAAGGTAAATGCAAGAAGAAATAATAAGACATTTCCAAAGACTTCGATGGAGTTAAACTGTGATCTTGGAGCCGATCTGCTGGATGCCTATCCAGATATGACGGTCGACATTCATAAACCGGATGTATTCATCAACGTGGAAGTGCGAAATGTCACCTATATTTATTCCCAGATCATTCCGGGACCGGGTGGACTTCCGGTCGGCACGAATGGTAAGGGTATGACGCTTTTGTCTGGCGGTATCGACAGCCCGGTTGCGGCATATATGATCGCGAAGCGTGGTGTGGAGATTGAGGCAGTGTATTTCCATGCACCACCATTCACAAGCGAGCAGGCGCGGACGAAGGTTATCGATCTTGCGAAGATTGTGTCGAAGTATTCAGGTGTGATCAAACTTCATGTGGTGCCGTTTACCGATGTGCAGCTTGCCATCTATGACAATTGTCCGCATGATGAACTGACGATCATCATGAAGCGGATCATGTATCAGATCGCGCAGGAGATCGCACTGAAAGAAGACTGCCAGTGCCTGATCACCGGAGAGAGTATCGGACAGGTATCGAGCCAGACGACACAGAGTCTGCTCGTCATCGACAGCGCAATCGATAAGCTTCCGGTATTCCGTCCATGTATCGGTATGGATAAGCAGGAGATCATTGATATCTCAGAGAAGATCGGAACGTATGAGACGTCCATTCTTCCATATGAAGACTGCTGTACAACATTTGTAGCACAGCATCCGGTGACAAAGCCGAAGATGGAGCAGATCTTAGAATCAGAGAAGGCACTTGTCGGTAAGATTGAGCCTCTGATCGCGAAGGCAGTCGAAGACGTCGAAATTGTATATTGTCGTTAATAAACAGGATAAATCAGGCAGGAAGTGAGAGACGTGGAAAAAAGTAAAAAGGGAATCGTATGTATTTTGTTATCTGCATTTTGCTTTTCTCTTATGAGCTTATTTATCCGGCTAGCCGGAGATGTGCCGACGATGCAGAAATGCTTCTTCCGGAATCTGGTTGCGATGCTTATCGCAATCGCTGCACTGGTGAAGGCACATCAGCCATTTCGAATCGGAAAGGGAAATCTGAAGTATCTGCTCTGTCGTGCCATCGGTGGTACGTGTGGATTGATCTGTAATTTTTATGCGGTCGATCATATTTCTATATCAGATGCTTCCATGCTCAATAAGCTGTCACCGTTTTTTGCGATTATCTGCTCGTTCTTCGTGTTGAAGGAGGTTGCGGGTAAGCTGGACTGGGTGACCGTAATTGCAGCATTCGTCGGAATGCTGCTTGTTGTGAAGCCGACGATGAGCATGGAGACAGTGCCGGCTCTGATCGGGGCACTCGGCGGATTTGGCGCCGGTTTTGCGTATACGTTTGTCAGAAAGCTTGGACAACGCGGAGAAAATAGTATGATTATCGTATTGTTCTTCTCCGCCTTTTCCTGTGCAGTGACATTGCCTTTTTTCGTGTTCCAATATCAGCCGATGAGCGGGCTTCAATGGCTGTTTCTGATCTGTACGGGAATTTCGGCTGCAGGAGGCCAGATCTTCATCACGAAGGCGTATTCGTATGCACCGGCAAGGGAAATCTCGGTGTATGATTTCTCTATTGTGCTTTTTACGGCATTATGGGGATTCCTGTTCTTAGATCAGATCCCGGATTACCTGAGCGTGATCGGATATGTGGTGATCATCGGAACGTCTGTGGTGAAGTGGTATATCACGATTGAACGGCCGCACAGACAGGAAATTCACAGGGAACATGAGTTAAATGATAGATAATACAGAGAATAGTCAGAGAAAGAATAAGATAGAAGATACAGAGCAGTCAGCCTGTACGCTTTGCCCGCGGGATTGTAAGAAAAATCGTGCGGACGGCGAGATCGGTGTCTGTGGAGAGACCGCTGCCATGCGGATCGGACGGGCTGCTCTGCATATGTGGGAGGAACCGTGTATTTCCGGAGAGAAAGGCTCCGGGGCGGTTTTTTTCACCGGGTGTCCGCTTCACTGCGTGTATTGCCAGAATTACGCAATCTCGGATGGCGGCACCGGCAGGCAGATCACAGTGGAAGCGCTTGTGCAGATATTTCGTGATTTAGAAGCACAGGGCGCGGCGAATATCAATCTGGTCACTGCGGATCATTTTATCCCGCAGGTGGCACAGGCAATCCGACAGGCGAAGGACCAAGGATTTTCCCTGCCATTTATCTATAACACAAGCAGTTATGTCCGGGTGGAAGCTCTGCGTATGTTAGATGGATTGGTGGATGTCTATCTGCCGGATATGAAATATATGGATGTGGATACGGCGGCGAAGTATTCCCACGCACCGGACTATCCGGTGGTGGCGAAGGCTGCGATTGCGGAGATGGTGCGCCAGTGTGGTGAGGTTGTCCTTGATGCGGAGGATGCGTATATAAGACGTGGCGTGATCGTACGGCATATGTTACTGCCAAAGCATCTGTTAGAAGCAGAGAAGATTATACGATATCTTTACGAGACGTATGGAAACCGGATCTATATCAGTATGATGAGCCAGTACACACCGGTTGGTGATATCGGGGTAAGGTTCCCGGAGCTTGCAGATAAAGTTCGCCGGAAATCGTACCGCAAACTGCTTGATTATGCAGTGAACTTAGGCGTGGAGCAGGCGTTTTATCAGGAAGGGGAAGTGGCAAAAGAAAGCTTCATCCCGGAATTTTATAAGGAATAACAGGAGAGACAACATGGATATATTACAGGTAATCGCAGATGAATTGCAGATTAAAAAAGGTCAGGTAGAAAAGTCGGTTGAACTGATCGACGAGGGTGCAACGATTCCATTTATCGCAAGATACCGAAAGGAAGTGACCGGCTCCTTAAATGATGAGCAGTTACGTGCGCTGTCTGAGCGTCTTGTGTATCTGCGGAACTTAGAGGAGAAGAAAGCGTCCGTACTTGCAACGATCGAGGAGCAGGGCAAGCTGACAGACGAATTAAAGAAACAGATCGAAGCAGTAATGACGATGGTAGCATTGGAGGATCTGTACCGTCCATACCGTCCAAAGCGTCGGACAAGAGCGACAATCGCCAAGGAGAAGGGCTTGGAACCACTTGCAGAGATCTTACGTGCACAGGCAACAACAAGGACGATCGAGGAAGAGGCAACCGCTTTTGTTGATGCAGAAAAAGGCGTGGAAAGCGTACAGGATGCCATCGACGGAGCCAAGGATATTCTCGCAGAAGTGTATGCGGATGATGCGGATTACCGGACGAAGCTTCGTGCGATGACAAAGGAGAGCGGAAGCCTTGTAGCAAAGGCGAAGGACGAGGAAGCAGATTCGGTCTATGAGATGTATTATGATTTCTCAGAGCCAATCAAAAAGCTGGTTGGACACCGGATTTTAGCAATCAATCGTGGCGAGGCAGAGAAATTTCTGACAGTGAAGATCGAGGCACCAAGACAGGAAATTTTACTCTGGCTTGTAAAGCAGATTATCGGAAATATGAAGCATGATAGTGCAAGCTATCTCTATGAGGCAATTACAGACAGTTATGACCGTCTGATCGCGCCTTCCATCGAGCGTGAAATACGGAATGAACTGACGGAGAAGGCAGAGGAGGGCGCCATCGGCGTATTCGGCAAGAACCTCCATCAGCTTTTGATGCAGCCGCCGATCTCCGGACAGGTTGTACTTGGCTGGGATCCGGGATTTGCACACGGAAGCAAGCTGGCAGTTGTCGATGAGACCGGAAAAGTGCTTGATACCGTCATTATCTACCCGACAAAGGGACAGAAAAACTATGATGCGGCGAAGCAGGTGTTGAAGAAGCTGATCGCAAAATATCATGTGACACTTATTTCTCTCGGAAATGGTACCGCAAGCCGGGAGTCGGAAGCGATGATCGTCGAGCTGATGAAGGAACTGAACGTGGACTTAAAATATGTCATCACGGATGAGGCGGGCGCATCGATTTATTCTGCAAGCAAGGAAGCAACCGAGGAATTCCCGGATTTCGATGAGTGGCAGAGAAGTGCGGCAAGTATTGCAAGAAGAATTCAGGATCCGCTCGCAGAGCTAGTGAAGATCGATCCGAAATCCATCGGTGTCGGACAGTACCAGCATGACATGAACCAGAAGAATCTTGGCAATGCCCTTAACAATGTTGTGGAAGATTGTGTAAACTCAGTCGGAATTGATTTGAATACAGCCAGCCCGGCATTGCTTTCGTATGTGTCCGGTATCAATAAAACACTGGCAAAATCAATCGTGTCATACCGCGAGACAAATGGCAGCTTCAAGAACCGTAAGGAGCTTTTGAAGGTGCCGAAGCTTGGACCAAAGGCATACGAGCAGTGTGCCGGTTTCCTGCGTATCCATGGCGGAAGCGAAGCACTGGATGCGACAAGCGTTCATCCGGAAAGCTACGAGGCAACCAAGGCTTTGATGGAGAAAATCGGTGTTTCCGAGGATGATATCAAGCATGGCGGCATGAAAGGCATCAGCAAGAAAACAAAGGATACGAAGAAGCTTGCGGAAGAGCTTGGAATCGGTGAACCGACGCTTGTCGATATCGTGAAGGAACTGGAGAAGCCGGGCAGAGATCCGCGAGAGGAGATGCCAAAGCCGATCCTTCGAAGCGATGTACTGGAGATGAAAGATTTAAAACCGGGTATGGAGCTGAAAGGAACGGTGCGGAATGTGATCGACTTTGGTGCGTTTGTCGATATCGGTGTGCATCAGGATGGACTCGTGCATATTTCCCGGATGTCAGACAAATACATCAAGCATCCGCTGGAGGTTGTATCGGTTGGAGATATCGTGGATGTGACGGTAATGAGTGTCGATCTGGACAAGCATCGGATACAGTTATCTATGATAAAATAGGGTGAAATAGAAAAATTTTAAAAAAAATCAAAAAATATGAAAATTTTTCTTGCATATTGAAAAGTTATTTGGTAAAATAGCCTATGTTGTGAGCCCGCAAAGAAGAAATATGCAGGCAGGGCTTAATATTTGTCAAGGAGGTGCTAACGGTGGCAAAGTGTAGTATTTGTGAAAAAGGAGCTCATTTCGGTAACAATGTGAGCCATTCTCATAGAAGATCAAACAGAATGTGGAAATCAAACATCAAGTCTGTGAAGGCAGTAGTTAACGGTACTCCTAAGAAGATTTATGTTTGCACACAGTGCTTGAAGTCTGGTAAGGTTGAGAGAGCCTAAGCAGATGGTAAAAAAACAGCATATTAGTATGCTGTTTTTTTTATGCCGTCCGTTGATACGCAGAGATGACAAATAAATAGAATTGCATAGCAGGTAAAAGTTGCTAAATCCTGTTAAAAAGGGTATAATGTCACTATATGACTTTAAACAGCCGGAATCAGTCTGGCTTATTACGGAAACGGAGGTAAACGCATGAAGGGTTATTTATCGAATGAAAACGGTGAAATCATTATAGAGAATGAAGTTATTGCCCAGTATGCCGGACACGCTGCATTGGAGTGCTTCGGTATTGTTGGTATGGCAACCATCAGCATGAAGGATGGTATTGCGAAGCTTTTAAAGGGCGACAGTATCAGCAAGGGTGTCAATGTAGTCATCGGTGAGAACAATGAGCTGTCTATTGATTTTCACATTATTGTGGCATATGGTGTCAGCATTTCGACGGTATGTGACAATCTGATCAGTACCGTACAGTATTCCATCGAAGAGATGACAGGTATGAAGGTGAAGGCAATCAACATCTTTGTTGAGGGCGTTCGTGTGATAGATTAATAACATAGATCAGGAGGACAGACAAAGTGGCTACAAAGGTAATTGATGCCCAGTTGTTACAGAAAGCATTTATTGCTGGCGCATACAACTTAGAGAGAAATAAAGATTATATCAACGAATTGAACGTATTCCCGGTGCCGGATGGCGATACAGGTTCCAATATGTCACTTACGATCATGGCGGCAGCCAGAGAGGTAAGTGCACTGGAGAACCCATCGATGGATGAGCTTTCCAAGAAGATTTCCAGCGGTTCCCTGCGTGGAGCAAGAGGAAATTCCGGTGTTATCTTATCCCAGCTTCTGCGTGGCTTCTGCAAGGAGATCAAGGGCAAGAAGCAGATTACAGTATCGGTACTTGCAGATGGTTTCGTACGTGCCGTAGAGACGGCATATAAGGCAGTTATGAAGCCAAAGGAAGGTACAATCCTGACTGTGGCAAAGGGCGTCGCAGAGAAGGCAGTGGAGCTTTCTGAGATGGACATGGATTTCGAGACACTCGGACAGGAGATTCTCGATCATGGTAACGAAGTGTTAAAGCAGACACCAGAGCTGTTGCCAGTATTAAAGGAAGCAGGTGTGGTTGATTCTGGCGGACAGGGACTGATGGAGTTTCTGACGGGTGCATACAACGGCCTGACAGGAAAAGAAGAGATCAAAGAGCCGGTGACATCCGGCGGTGCAGCGAAGGCACAGACGATGTCTTCAGAAGAGATTGATACATCCCATATCAAATATGGTTACTGTACAGAGTTTATCATTATGCTTGAGAAGGAATACAATGCAGAGATCGAGGCAAAGTTCAAGGAGTTCTTAACTTCAATCGGTGATTCTCTCGTTGTTGTATCGGATGATGAGATCGTGAAGGTACATGTGCATACGAATCATCCGGGACTTGCGTTTGAGAAAGGTCTGGAGTATGGTTCCCTTACAAGCATGAAGGTCGACAATATGCGTGAGGAGCATAAAGAAAAGGTCATTCATGAGCAGGATCGCAAGAAGGCTGCCGAGCAGGAAGCTGCGAAGGAAGAGCCGAAGAAGCCATTTGGGTTTGTGGCAGTTTCCGTCGGAGAAGGCTTGAATGATATCTTCAAGGATCTCGGTGTCGATCATATCATTGAGGGTGGACAGACGATGAATCCAAGTACGGAGGATGTGTTAGATGCAATCTCCAAGGTAAATGCAGAAACTGTATTTGTATTCCCGAATAACAAGAATATTATCTTAGCAGCCAATCAGGCAGCCGAGATTGAGGAAGAGAAACAGGTGATTGTGATTCCAACCAAGACGATTCCACAGGGTATCAGTGCGCTCATTTCGTTTGATGAGACAGCAACTGCCGAGGCAAATCAGGCTGGCATGGAAGATGCGATTACTGCAGTGAAGAGTGGACAGGTTACCTATGCCGTGCGTGATACTTCCATCGATGGCAAGGAGATCAAGACCGGCGATTATATGGGTATCGACGATGTAGGTATCCAGGCGGTTGGACAGGATATCACAGAGGTGGTAAAGGATCTGATTGGTGCGATGGCAGATGAGGATTCCGAGCTTCTGAGCATCTACTACGGCAGCGATGTCGAGGAGGAGAAGGCAAATGCACTGGTAGAAGCTGTGCAGGCAGCGTATCCGGACTTTGAAGTCGAAGCGCATGCAGGCGGACAGCCAATCTACTATTACATTTTGTCTCTGGAATAAAGTGAATCAACGAAATTGTCGGAAAACAATTTCATGTATAAATCCTGACAGAACGTGTGTTTTGTCAGGATTTTGTTATAGAAGATGGAAAGAAAAATATGAGAAAAGAAGACAGTATCCAGACAATTAAAGGCATTGGAGAGAAAACGGCAGAAAGCTTTGCGCGGCTTGGCATTTTTACGATCGATGATCTGCTGCATACATATCCTCGTAACTATCTAAGCTACGAGGAACCGGTGTGTATTCGGGATGCAGCAGTTGGCGAGCGGCATGCAATCCGGGCGATGATCACCTCCTATGTGACCGTCAAGCAGGTGCGGAGCTTAAAGCTTACAATCCTGACCGTCAGTGACGGTGATATGACGATGCATATGACATGGTTTAATCAGCCATTTTTAAGAAATGTGTTCCACAAGGGGGATTCGTATATCTTCGTTGGAACGGCCAAAGTAAAAAATGGCATGCGTGTCATGGAGCAGGCAGAGTATTATAAACTTCCGGTGTATGCCGGGATGCAGCAGGAAATGCAGCCGGTTTATCCGCTTACGAGCGGACTTTCGAACAAGACATTCCAGAAAGCCATCATGGCAACACGGGAGCTGATTTGTCAGATGGACGATTATGTACCGGAGGAGGTACGGGCAGAGCACAGTCTGATGGAATTATCGGAGGCGTATGAGAACATTCATTTTCCGATGAATCAGGCTGTCTTAAAAAATGCGATCCGCAGACTTGCTTTTGACGAGTTTTATCAGTTCCTCTATGATATGGCATCCATGAAGAAGACAACGCAGTTACAGGAGAATCTGCATAAGATCGTACAGGGCAAGGCAGTTGCGGATTACATATCGAATCTTCCGTTTTCCCTTACAAAGGGGCAACAGCAGGCAATCGAGGATATCTTAGCAGATATGGGTGGCGATGGTGTGATGAACCGCCTGATCCAGGGAGATGTTGGATCGGGAAAGACGGTCGTTGCGGCTGCAGCTCTGCTTGCCTGTGCGAAGGCTGGGTATCAGGGTGCGCTCATGGCACCGACGGAGGTGCTTGCGCGACAGCATTACGAGGAGTTGGCGGAGCAGTTTGCACAGTATGATATCCGCACGGCATGTCTCGTTGGCTCGACTCCACTGAAAGAGAAGCGGAGAATTTACGAAGCAATCCAGCAGGGGGAAGTCGATATTGTGATCGGTACGCATGCGCTGCTGGAAGATAAGGTGGAATTCAAAGATCTGGCACTGGTTGTAACTGATGAACAGCACCGGTTCGGCGTCAACCAGCGAAAGAAATTATCGGACAAAGGGTGTGGTGTTCATACGCTTGTCATGTCTGCCACACCGATTCCGCGGACGCTTGCCATTATTTTATATGCGGATATGGATATCTCGATTATCAAAGAGCTTCCGAAGGGCAGAAAACCGATCAAAAACTGTGTGGTTGGCACGAATTACCGCCAGACGGCATATCAGTTTATCGCCGGACAGATCGCCGAGCACAGTCAGATCTATGTGGTCTGTCCGATGGTGGAAGAAAGCGAGACGCTCGACGTGACGAATGTCACAGAATATGTGGATACGATGCGGGCAAATTTACCTGCAGGCACACGGATTGAGATGCTGCACGGACAGATGCGGGCAGATGAGAAAAATGAGATCATGAAACGGTTTTCGGAAGGTGAGATTGACGTGCTTGTATCGACAACGGTTATCGAGGTGGGCGTCAACAATCCGAATGCAACCGTGATGATGGTGGAAAATGCAGAGCGGTTTGGACTGGCACAGCTGCATCAGCTGAGGGGCAGAGTCGGACGTGGAAAGAAGCAGTCGTATTGTATCTTCATCAATGGGAAAGAATCCGAAGAATCAATGGAACGTCTGCGCGTGCTGGAAAATTCCAACGATGGATTCTTTATCGCAAGTGAAGACCTGAAACTCCGAGGACCGGGAGATTTCTTTGGAATCCGACAGAGCGGCGATGCATTGTTTGAGCTTGCGGATATCTACAATCATGCGGATATGCTGCAGCTTGCACAGGACATGCTCAAAAAATACGGAAAGACGATACAGCCGGTCCGCAGAAACCGGGGAGGAATCTCTGAGACCGTGTTATAGAAAAAACGCCAGATTTCCTATGAAAACGGTTGCCGAAAAGGGCAAAAAAGCATATAATAGGCACGTGTTTAATTAAATAAGATAAGAGGAATGACATGAAAGTAAAAGTAGGGTATATTACACGCTGGAGAAGAGCCATTTTCTTTACTCTGGTGGCATGTATTGTTGTATTTGGACTGGTATCTACCGTATGTGCGAAGCTGATCGAAGCGGCACTTGTTTCGAATATGGTAAGTGTTGCGGCACTGCTTCTGTGCATCGTTGTATTTGTGCTTGTATTGAGTGACAAATGGGAACGCTTTGAGGGCGAAGGAATCGCCGCGATTGAGAACGGGGAATTTACATATCATGATAAGAAGCGCCATATCGAGATTGCGATGGATGATATAAAAAGTGTAGATATCAAACCGATTACACTTGGACAGACAAGCAAGACGAATCTTGCGTATCTGCTCGTGATCAAGACGAATAAGAAGAAATATCAGATTGAGTCGGAGCGTGCCAGAGGACAGGCATACGATGAGGTTGACCTGCACCGATTATATATCTGGATACAGGAAAAACGTACAAAGTAAGAGGGTTACAGGGGAAGGAATCAGGTGAAGCAATGAAGAAAAATAATAATAAGGTATGGATTGCGGTGATCGCAGTGCTGGTTGTCGTGATCGCGGCATTGATCGTAGTGCTGGTGCGCAGAAAACCGAAGGATGACGTCGAGAAGGTAACCTCCGAGGAGGCAATCCAGACGGAGACAGAGGCAACGCCGGAGACAGCCTCGGATGCGACAGAAGCGGCAACAACAGAGGCGCAGGCGACACAGGATTGTTTTGTCAAAGTGACCAACAGCAATTCGTGGGAGAGTGCAAACGGATACAGCGGACAGCTCGATTCAACGATCACGAACAAGACAAGCGGTGCACTGAAAAACTGGGAGATTCGGATGACGGTGCCAGATAAGACGACATTAGATAGCTCATGGAATGGAACATTCAAGCTGGATGGAACGACATTATCGGTAAAGTGTGTGGATTACAATGCAGAGGTTCCAGCAAACGGCAATCTGAAGGATATCGGCGTCATCGTAACTGTGCCTTCACAGGCAGATCTGAAGGCCATCTGTGACAGCGCCGTGCTGTATGTAGATGGAAAAGAATACAAAGGAAGCAGTGCGTCTTCAACAACAGAGGCAACGGAGGCAAAGGAAGAGACGAAGCCGAAGGAAAAGACAGAGCCGGAGAGCGGTACCCCAGTTGACAATCATGGCAAGCTTACATTGAAGGGAACGGATATTGTTGATAAAAATGGAGACAAATATCAGTTAAAGGGTGTCAGTACACATGGTATCGCGTGGTTCCCGGAATATGTGAATCAGGATGCGTTCCAGAGTCTGCGTGATGATATGGGAGCCAATCTGATTCGTATCGCGATGTATTCCGGTGAAAATAACGGATATTGCACCGGTGGTGACCAGAAGCAGTTAAAGGAATTGGTGAAAACGGGTGTGGATGCAGCAACGAACCTTGGTATGTATGTTATTATCGACTGGCATGTATTAGGTGACCAGAATCCACAGACCTATAAAGAAGAGGCAAAGGCATTTTTTGAAGAAATGTCTTCTCTGTATAAAGATTATGATAATGTGATTTATGAAATCTGTAATGAGCCAAATGGTGGAACGACATGGGCAGACGTAAAATCCTATGCGGAAGAGGTGATTCCGATTATCCGCAAGAATACGAAGGATGCCCTGATCATCGTAGGAACACCAACATGGTCACAGGATGTAGATATTGCGGCAGAAGATCCTGTTACCGGATATGACAATATCATGTATGCCGTTCATTTCTATGCGGCAACACATACGGATAACATCCGGAACAAAGTGACAACGGCGCTTTCCAAAGGACTGCCGATCTTTGTCAGTGAATTTTCCATCTGCGATGCATCTGGAAATGGTGCGATTGATTACGATCAGGCAGCAAAATGGTTTGATCTGATTGATTCCAACAATCTGTCTTATGCCGCATGGAACTTATCGAACAAGGCAGAGACGTCATCCTTGATTGATTCGTCCTGTACAAAGACATCTGGCTGGACAGACGAGGATTATTCTGAGACAGGAAAATGGCTCAAAAAGCAGATGCATGGAGAAAACTGATCAGGATGAACATGGCATATAGTCCAGGCATTCTAAAATAAATAGTAAAAGGAAGAAGAATATGCGTGTAATAGCTGGAACGGCACGTAGTCTGCCGTTAAAAACGATAGAAGGTCTGGAGACGCGACCGACGACAGACCGGATCAAAGAGACATTATTTAATATGCTGACCGGGTATGTGCCGCAGGCAAAATTCTTGGATTTATTTGCAGGAAGCGGCGGCATCGGAATTGAAGCGCTGTCCCGTGGGGCAGAGAGCTGTACCTTTGTCGAGCAGGCAAAAAATGCAGCCGCATGTATCGAGGATAACCTGAAATTCACGAAGCTTGCAGATAAGGCACAGGTGCGGAAGTTTGATGCGGTAAGTTTTGTCTCATCCCTGCCGGAAATTGATTATGATGTGATCTTTATGGATCCTCCATATAGCAAGGGACTGGAGCGCAGAGTATTAGAGGTGCTTTCCACAAAGAAATTTACGACAGATACCCTGATTGTAGTGGAAGCCGCATTGGACGAGGATTTCTCGTATGTGGATGCACTTGGATTTGAAATAACAAAAGATAAGCATTATAAGACGAACAAGCATGTCTTTTTGATGCAGAAGGAGAACGTATGAGCATAGCAGTTTACCCGGGCAGCTTTGATCCGGTTACGCTTGGACATCTGGATATCATTCGCAGATCAGCGGCGATATTCGACCATGTAATTGTCGGAGTTTTGAATAATACATCGAAAAAACCATTGTTTTCTTTGGAAGAACGTGTTAATATGTTGAAAGATGTAGTTTCCGAGATTGAAAATGTATCGGTAGAATCGTTTGACGGTTTGCTGGTGGACTTCGTCCGTCAGAAGAATACGAACGTGATCATCCGGGGACTTCGTGCCTTAACAGATTTTGATTTAGAGATGCAGATGGCACAGAGCAACCGCATGGTTGCCAAGGATGTCGACACTGTGTTTTTGTCGACAAGCACGCAGTACTCGTATCTGAGTTCCAGCGTGGTAAAGGAATATGCAAGGTATGGTGTTGACCTGACTGAATTTGTTCCCGCGTGCATTATTCCCAAATTAATCGAGCGAATGAATGAGTTGGATATAAAGAGGTCATAGGAGGATTCTTAAGATGGGTAAAAAAGGCGTTGAAAGTATGATCGAGGAGATCAAGGTATACATTGAAAATTGTAAGCCAATGCCATTGTCACAGACAAAGATTTCAGTACAGAAGCCAGAGCTTCTCTCTATGTTGGATGAATTAGAGTTAAAGCTTCCAGGCGAGATTGAACGTTGTAAGAAGATTATGCGTAACAAGGAAATGATTCTTGCCGATGCAAGAACCCGTTCCGATGCGATTATCACAGAGTCCGTAAATGAAGCAAATCGTATGATTGAACAGAACGAGATCACACGTCTTGCCAACATTCGTGCAGACGAGATTCTGGAGAATGCCAGAAATCAGGCACAGCAGATCGTAGATCAAGCTTCTGAGGAAGCAAATGAGATCCGTCTGGGTGCAATGTATTATACAAAGGACAAGCTTACAGAAATGCGTGATATCTTCCAGAAGATTCATGACATGGAGAAGGAAAATTACCGTGTTCTGATCGAGTCTCTGGAGAACGATACGTATGTGATCGAGACAAATATGACAGAGATGGATACGAACATCAATATGTTCACTGCTTCTTCTAACATGTCTTATGAGGAGACGGATGATCTTGACAGCGCATTCTCAAATGAGCCAGCTCCAGCTCCGGCACCACAGCCAGCTCCAAGCTATCAGGAGGAAGCCGCTGAGGATGAGGAAGAGCCAGAAGAGGACGATGACGATGTCGATGTATACGGCGAGCGTGACGAGGAAGAGGATGACGACGATGATTTTGATGATTTCTTAGACGAGTAAGAGATACATTGCAAAACCAGTCATACATCCACAGATACATTTGACAACGAAATAATAAATCATGGACAGCCCGGATTTTTTCGTGACCTGTAAGGTTTGGAGAAAGGCAGAGATGCCGCCAAACGAGGTACACGCAAGAATCAGGGCTGTTTTGCTTGCAAGGGGAAATGCACTTGCGGCAAGCACGGTGCTTCCCTGAGTGATCTCGAGTATGCCGCACAGGACGGTCGATACATCCTGTGGCAGGCCCGGGATGGCGCAGACAAGTGCAAACAGGATGGAACAGATCATGATGTACAGACCGACATAGGTGATCTGAATGACGGATTGTAACAGCAGATCGTTTGTCTGCATGGATATGGCTTGCTGAGATACACCTTTCTGGGGATATTTATAGGTATGTACAGATGGGGGTGATAAATGACTGGTAATGGCAGCTTCTTTGGATGCAGGATGCAGTTTGGAGAATGCGGATGCATATTTATGTTTCTTGATCACATGAAAAACAAGAAATACGATGGATGTGACAAGCACATACGGCACATAGAGAACTACAAGCAGAAACCAGAACGGAAACCGATCCTGCAGCACAGTGTGACCGATATAGCCGGACAGAAACATTGGACTGATGTTATTACACAGAGGGAGCAGTATCGTGGCGGTGGATGGCTTGATATAGCCTTCCTTCGTGAAGTCGGAAGCCATCTTTGCACCGAGCGGATAGCCACATAGAAGTCCGAGCAGGAATAAGACAGGAATCGCATAGGCGGCGCCTGTTTTTTTCGTGCGGATTTTCAGGACGAAGAGGTTTGATAAGAGCATAAAGGGAAGAAGCAGGGGCAGGACATCGTGAAACCAGAGCATAAGTCCGGCACGTGCCCCGGTGACTACGACCTGATTTTCCCCGATGAGTGTCAGAAGAAAAATAATCAGACAAAATAGCATAGAAAAACTCCCATATCTTCCATAATAAAATGTATGAACGTGGAAGGTGTTATAGAACCGGGAGTTTTCTTGTATAATCGTTCGGAAGTGTGATGCCGTAATGATTATAGTAGATGCAGTTGTAAAGTTCAGTTGCACGCAGATCGTATTGCCACATGGTGCGTGCGAGTTCTGTGTCAATGGCAGGATAGGCGGAAAGTATAGTGTCAAAATCAGCTTTCTTCGTGATGACTGGAATCATAGATGATTCATGTAGCTGCCGGATCAAGCTGCTGGATTCCTTTTTCAGCGCCAGTATATTTGCATAACATGCATAGTCGGATCCGATAAACTTCTGCCGGTCGGACTCGGTATAGCCAAGCAGCAGATGCAGGAGCGCCCGGGCGATGCGGCTTCTTGTGATGTCCTTCGTCTTTAACTGCTCGACAAGCACTTCATAGTCGATTGGATATGGGGCATGCTGCAGTTTATCCGCAAGTGCCGGGGAGATATCACAGATATCCGAAAGCTCCGGTTCCCGAAGTCTGCAAGCCTGTACGAAAGGTGTCAGCATTGCATCCGACAGATAGGTGTGGTCGGGTGTCTCCATGCGCAAATAGGTTGCCGGTGGCACCTGTGAGGCAAGTGCTGAAACGTCCGTTCCTTCGGTAAGGGCTGTCCGGATGGCTGTTGCGGAGCTGATCTGTGCCTGCAGATCGGTGTCATGATAGTCGTTCGAGATCCGTTTGATAAAGATTGGTTTGATATGCGCGTTCAGCTTTCGGATCGCACACAGATACGAGAGCGCGAGCGTATTATTTGGTGTTTCCAGAAGGGCTGCTGCCGAATCCCCGCAGATCGTGGCAATCGCCATTTGCCTGGCTTTTGGATAGGAAGCACCGTTTTTTAATGCCTGCTTTAACGCAAGCTGATAATTCTCTGGTTCCTCAACCAGAATCTCTGCAATCTCATCAAACATTTCCGGTTCTGTCTGCTCGACGCCGAAAGCCAGATAGTCGATCGCGTGAAGCTTACTTAAGATTGCGACAGCACCATCCGCAAAATCTCTGGCGCTTCCGGTCGCATACACAAACGGAAGCTCTAAACTAAGGTCGAATCCATCTGCAACTGCCATTTCTGCGCGCGTGTATTTGTCCCACAGAGCGATACTGCCACGCTGTAGGAAATTCCCGCTCATGAGCGAGACCGCGTGATCGGCATGCGAAAGAGACATCGCTTCCTCGAAGAGATAGTGATGCCCGTTGTGGTATGGATGAAATTCTGCGATGACTGCTACGTTACTCATATCGGTATTATACCAATCCGGTCAGAATTCATCAAGGCTTGCCGGCTGGGATTTGGTGGAAACTTATTTTGGTTGGCATTTTTTTAACTATGATATATAATATGGAATCGTTGATGATATAGGACATTGACATTCAGGGATAAAATGGAGAGTAGACGATGAAGAACGAACAAGAAAAAACAGAATGGATGCAGAAGCCGGTGGTAGTATGGCTTGGTGCGATGCTTTGCTGCTTCCTGTGGGGAAGCGCATTTCCGTGTATCAAGATCGGTTATAAGCTGTGGGAGATCAATTCTCTGGATACGGCATCGCAAATTTTATTTGCGGGTATGCGTTTTTTGCTTGCGGGCATACTGGCAATCGTGCTCGGAAGTATGCTTGAGCGGCGGTTTCTGAAACCGGAGCAGGGCGCGGCAGGGAAGATTCTGTGGTTGTCGCTTCTGCAGACAGTCGCACAGTATATGTTCTTCTATATCGGACTGGCACATACAAGCGGCGTGAAGGCGTCGATTATAGAGGCAGTCAATGTGTTTGTCGCAATCCTTGTATCGGGGTGTCTGTTCCGGCAGGAGACGATCCATGCCAGACAGATGATCGGCTGTCTGATCGGATTTGCGGGTGTAGTGCTGATTAACTTAAATGGCGTAGACTTCCATATGCAGGCAAATGGAGAGGGCTTTATCCTGTTATCGACGATTGCCTACGCATTTTCATCCGTGTTCCTGAAGCGATATTCTGCAAAGCATAATCCGGTGATGCTTTCCGGCTATCAGTTCATCGTGGGTGGCATTATTTTGATCCTGTGTGGCCTGCTGCTTGGCGGACGGATGGGTGCGGTATCAGCATCCGCTATCGGAATTCTTGTGTATCTGGCGTTTGTGTCCGCCGTTGCCTACTCGCTGTGGGGACTGCTCTTAAAATACAATCCGGTATCGAAGGTGGCAGTGTTCGGATTCATGAATCCGGTGTTCGGTGTGATCTTATCCGCATGGCTGTTGGATGAGCGGGAGCAGGCATTTGGTGTACTGAGCATAATTTCGCTTGCACTTGTCTGTGTGGGAATCTATATTGTCAATAAAAGAAATGAGAATTGTTAATTTGCTCTTGACCTAAAGGTAGGTGTAGGTGGTATAACGTAAGAGAACAATTATAGATACAGGAGATGAAACAAGATGGAAAAGCAGATCAGACAGACATATTTCGAGGGCGAACGCCCATTGTTTGGTGCGGAGCATCTGTCCATTCAAGATACGATTTTCGGGGAAGGAGAATCCCCGCTTAAGGAGAGCCGTGATATTTCGTTGGAAGGGAGCATTTTCCAGTGGAAATATCCGCTCTGGTACAGTAAGAATATTGCGGTGAAAGACGGCACATGGGCGGAAATGGCGCGTGCCGGTGTCTGGTACACCGATGATATGACAGTCGAGCGCGCGCTGATCGAGGCACCGAAGAATTTCCGGCGCTGTCGCAGACTGACGCTCAAAGAAGTTGCCCTTCCAAATGCTTTAGAGACATTGTGGCACTGTACAGATGTGACACTCGATCACGTGATGGCAAAGGGCGATTATTTCGCGATGGACTGCGAGAACATGAAGATTCAGGACTTCCAGCTTGCGGGAAATTATTCGTTCGATGGAGCAAAAAATGTGGAGATCCACAATGCGAAGCTGCTCTCGAAGGATGCATTCTGGAACAGTGAGAATGTGACTGTCTATGATTCGGTGATTTCCGGCGAATATCTGGGCTGGAATTCGAAGAATCTGACACTGATTAACTGTACGATCGAGAGCCTGCAGGGCATGTGTTATATTGAGAATCTTGTGATGAAGAACTGCAAGCTCGTCAATACAACGCTTGCGTTTGAGTATTCGACCGTCGATGTGGAGATACAGGGCGGTATCGACAGCGTAATCAATCCGACGTCCGGTGTGATACGGGCAGATTCCATCGGAACGCTCATCATGGAGCCGGAGCGGGTGAACCCTGCGGATACAGAGATTATCTGTAAAGAGATCAAAGAGACGAGGGATCATGCTCCGAAGTAAGATTAAGGCTATAATGAAGCAGGTTGATGTGTACGTAGGTCATCACATTATCGCGAGGTGACAAATGATATGAATATTGCAGATGGAGAAGATATTATGGCATATGATTTTGATAAAATAGTAGATCGTTCCAATACGAATTCCATGAAATGGAACGTGGCAGAAGGCGAGCTTCCGATGTGGGTAGCGGATATGGATTTCGAGACAGCGCCTGCAATTATGGAAGCAATTAGCAAGCGTGCGCAGCATGGTTGTTTCGGCTATACAGAGATTCCGGATGCATGGTATCAGGCGTATATCGACTGGTGGAAGATACGCCATGATTTTACAATGGAGAAGGACTGGCTGATGTTTTGTACCGGTGTTGTACCGGCGATTTCGTCAATCGTGCGGAAGCTGACAACACCAGCCGAGAAGGTGCTGGTGCAGACACCGGTGTATAATATATTCTTTAACTCGATTCTGAATAATGGCAGACAAGTGTTGGAAAGTCCGCTTGTATTCGACGGAAATGCATATCATATTGATTTTGAAGACTTGGAAAAGAAACTCGCAGATCCGCAGACGACGTTGATGATTTTATGTAATCCACACAATCCGATTGGAAAGATCTGGGACAAAGCAACACTGGAACGAATTGGTGCTTTGTGCGCGAAGCATCATGTAATCGTGCTTTCAGATGAGATTCACTGTGATCTGACCGATCCGGGACGTGGATATATTCCGTTTGCATCGGTGTCCGATATCTGCCGGGATAACAGTATTACCTGTATAGCTCCGACGAAGACATTCAATCTGGCAGGTTTGCAGACGGCAGCCATCTCTGTACCGAATCCGGTGATTCGCCATAAGGTATGGCGTGGGATCAACACTGATGAAGTTGCAGAGCCGAATGCATTTGCGGTTGACGCGGCAATCGCGGCATTTACCAAGGGCGCAGACTGGCTAGATGCGCTCCGTGCCTATATCTACGAGAACAAGCAATATGCAGTTCAGTATGTGAAGGAACAGATACCGGAGGTGGAGATTCTTTCTTCGGAGGCAACCTACCTGTTATGGATCTACTGTAAGGATCTTCCGGGAAGTTCGCGCGAGATCGCACACCGCATCCGCAAGAAGACGGGATTGTTCCTGTCTGCCGGAAGTGGATTCTCCGGGGATGGAGACCGATTCCTGCGACTGAATATCGCCTGTCCAAGAGCGTTGTTAAAAGACGGTATGGAGCGGTTGAAACGTGGGGTGGAATCACTATGAGAATGACAACATTATGTTATATCGAGCAGGATGGGAAATACCTCATGCTGCATCGGACGAAGAAAAAGAAAGATATCAATAAGGATAAATGGATCGGTGTCGGCGGACATGCCGAAGAAGGCGAAGGACCGGAAGAATGTCTGCTTCGTGAAGTAAAGGAAGAGACAGGGCTGACACTTACGTCGTACCGGTTCCGCGGGCTGATTACATTTATCAGCAACGAGTGTGAGCCAGAGCTGATGTGCCTGTTCACGGCAGACGGATTTACCGGAGAGCTGATCACCTGCAATGAGGGGGATCTGGTCTGGGTGGATAAAACACAGGTGCCGGAGCTTCCGACCTGGAGCGGAGACGCCATATTCCTGAAGCAGATCCTGTCAGACGATCCAAGGTTTTTCACACTGCGGCTTGTGTATGTGGGCGATACACTCGTGGAACACCGGTTACAATTTTATTAGGCGGTAAATCGCATATGCAGCAACCGCGGAGATGGTCTCTGTGACCGGGAATGCCCAGAAGACTCCATTGGCACCGAGGACGCGGCTTAAAACAAAGGCAGCAGGTATCATGACAACGGCATAACGCGACAACGAAATCAGCAGGGACGCCATTCCCTTTTGCAGGGCTTCGAGCGCACCGCAACAGGTGACCGAAACTGCCGAGATGATAAATCCGATGCATATGATCGTGAGTGCCTTGACACCGATCTCAACCGTCGTCTCATTGTCGGTGAAAAGTCCGATCATCTGTCCCGGTATGAGCAGGGAAAGCAGCACACCGACCGCCATCACACCGGCGGTCAGACAGAGTGTAGTCCGGAAGATCTGCCGGACACGTTTCTTCTCGCCGGCACCGTAGTTGAAGCTGATGATCGGTCGAATACCCTGGATGATTCCGTTTGCAGACAGGTAAATAAATGTCTGCAGCTTATAATAAGCCCCAAGCACGAGGACGTATTTCTCCGAAAATGCTGTCAGGATACCGTTCAGACAGGAGATCATGAGCGACGGCAGCGCCATGTTCAGGGAAGCCGGAATGCCGACGGCGTATAGATTCCCAAGCAATGCCTTGTTAAACGACAGGTTCTTACGCTTGAAGGACAGCGGCAACGGACGGAAGATGCAGAATAGCACATAGACAAGTAATGTGATCGTCTGTCCGATTCCGGTTGCGTAAGCGGCTCCCGCCATCCCCATCTTCGGAAATGGTCCGATGCCGAAGATCATCAGCGGATCGAGTACGATATTGGAGATAAAACCGCACATCATACTGAGCATGGAAACCTTCATTCTGCCGACCGACTGGAAGATCTTCTCCAGCGAGATTCCAAGCATGATGATGACCGAGAACACGAATACGCGGTTGGCGTAGGTAAGTCCCATCTCGATGATTGCTTCATCCTTCATATAAAGTCTCAGAAAATGCGGCATACCGGCCATACAGGCAACCATCAGAATGACTCCGTGAATCACACTTAAGAACATGCCTGTGACCGCTGCCTCGTCCGCTTTCTCCTGATCCTTCGCACCAAGGCAAAATGCAATTCTTGCATTCATCGCGATACCGAATCCAACCGCAATCGCAGTCATCAGATTCTGCAGCGGATATACAAGCGAGATTGCAGTCATGGCATCCTCGCTGATCTTCGCCACAAAATAGCTGTCGACGATGTTGTATAGGGAATTGATTGCCATGGAAATAACCATCGGCAATGACATCGAGATAACCAACGGTAAAATCGGTTTTTCTTTCATAAAATTCTGGTTCATATTTTTCACTCCTTCGTAATTATTGTGTATATCGTCCTGCCTGCGGGCAGAGCAAGCCCGTCTGCCGGGCAGGGCAAGAAGAATTGTCTTGCATAAAAAAGCCACACAGCAAATATACTGTGTGGCGAAAAAAGAATTCTCTTAAAAAATCCACTCCCGTAAAGGGTTTTGGTATGTGATTGCGTGCCCGGTGGGATTCCGGACACTTTCTGTATTCTAGCGGGTGGGAGGATATTTGTCAAGGTTAGAATTGACATATTTGGGTGTACGGACTACGATATAGCTATGAACAATATATTTAAAAATATAAGAAAGAAAAATCGAATATCCTATGTTACAGATGATGAATATGAATACTGCAGATATTGTGAGGCAAATCTGACATTGCAAAAAGGCTATAGTAATGATTTGCCATACTGGGTCTGCAAAGGTTGTGGACAGATGCTGATAAACCCTAATTTGAATACGGATTCAGATATCATCTGGACTTGCGATGGCTGTGAAACGCTATTGAATGAACAACCTGGATTTACAGAAAAAAATGGTAGCTGGAAATGTACTGCATGTGGATTTGTAAATTCCTTGGATAAAAATCATGTTTATGTATCGGAAGATGAATATCAGGCAGCGGTAAATGCACCCTATAATGGCATATCGAATGAGGATATGCTTGCACTTATGAGCTATGAGGTGATAGGGAGTATTGAAAACCGGGAAGATGTGTTAATTGTAAAAGATGAAAATGGCAATTTGTATGTAGAGAAGATTCTTGATACATTTGACGAGAGTATATATCGATATCTCGTAGAACATCCTATTGCGAATATGCCTCAAATTATGAGCTTGTATAGAGGAAGCACGAAACTGGTCATTATAGAACAATGGATTGATGGAGTTACGATTGAGGATATACTGCAGGAGTATACCATTAAGGAGAGGGAGGCGGTAAGGATTGCCTGTGATATTTGTAAAATCCTGAAGGAACTGCATAGCCAGGAAATGCCAATTATACACCGGGATGTCAAGCCGTCAAATGTTATGCTTTGTCAGGATGGCTCCGTATATCTGCTGGATGTGAATGTAGCGAAATGGTGTAATCCGGAAGAAGCAGAAGATACGAAATTGCTTGGAACCTTATATTATGCTGCACCAGAGCAGTTTGGCTATGGATTTACAGCATCCACGGAAAAGACAGACATCTATGCAGTTGGAATGTTGTTGAATAAGATGATTACAGGCAGATTTCCAAAAGAGGAACGTGCCACAGGTGTAATCTGGGAAGTGATTCAGAGGTGTATTCGTTTGAATCCGGAAGAACGATATTCGGATGATGAGCTCATAAATACTTTAACGGATTATCTGGGGGAAACAGGATGAATAAGAAATCAACAAATGAACTTGATGCATTATTACGAGATATGAATCCAAAGGATCTGGACAACTATTACAAAGAAAACCGTGATTCTATGAACACAGAGAAGACGTTTACTTATTATGTAAAGGATGTAATTCAGGAAAAAAATATAAGACTTAAGGATGTATATTCATTTGCCGGACTTTCGGAATCTTATGGAGAACAGATTCTAAATATGAGAAAGCATACAAAAGACAGGGATGTAATTATCCGTTTGTGTGTAGCCGGGCGACTTACTTTGGACGAGATAAACCGGGCGTTGAAGCTCTATGGGATGCAGCCTTTGTATGCGAAAGATAAGCGGGATGCATGTATGATTGTTGCAATCAATAATCGAAAATATCAGTTGTTTGAAATCGACGATATGCTGGTGGAACAAGGCTTAAAAAAGCTTTCGCCAGATGAAAAAAATTAATACTCAAATGAAATCCTCACCATTTTGGTGGGGATTTTTTTCTGCTTAAACGTATATGCTTGATACATAGATTACAGGAAAAGTTACACAGAGTAATCAAAAAGTGATTTGAATTGAAGAGACTGGTTTTATATTATGGAAAGAGAAGGAGCTGGAAAAGGATGAGATGAAAATGAGCTTAGGACGATTTATTGCAACACGGAGAAAAAGAATGTCTTTGACACAGGAAGAACTTGCTGCGACATTGAATGTTTCAAAATCAGCAATTGCAAAATGGGAAACGGATGGAGGGATTCCGGATCGGGATAATCTGTATAAATTAGCTGAAACAATGGGCGTATCTGTCAATGATATGCATCAGATTATACGCAGTAAGGATTACAAGGATGCAGACCTCATGGTGAACATTACACCAGATGTGATAGCAATTTTGGAATCGTATGGGTACAAAGTTATACGACCGCAGGGTAAAGAAAAAAATGAGGGAAATAAGTAGGAGGAAATGAAGATGAAGAAGAAATATGCAGGATTTTTGATTGGTATTAGCTTCGTTTTAAGCAGTATGATATTTTGTTCATGCGGAAAAAATGATAAGACAGAAAATATAAATGAAATTACAGAACAAACTGCACAAGAATTAGAACAGATAGATGATAATGAAGCGATTTCAGAACAGAAAAAAGAAAATGACAAATCAGAATTATCTGAAAATGCAGAGAAAACAAAAGAACAGAATTCGTCTGTAGAGCCAGTTGAGACGAAAGTTGAGAACACATATATGGGTGATTTAACTCCTTCAGAGGGACTTGAATTTGAGAGCAATGGAGATGGCACATGTGCAATAAAATCTGTGGGAACGTTTGAAGGAGACGATTTAATTATACCTCAAACAAGTCCGGGAGGAGATACTGTGACGGAAATTTCAGAAGATGCATTTTATAGATTGGAATGTGACTATATTGTGTTTGATACTGTGACTATGGCGGTAAATGATTCGGCGTTCAGTAGTTCCGATTATAAGAATCTCGTTATTAACAATTCAAATTTAACAATTGGAGAAAATGCATTTGCTTATAATGATAAAGCAGAATCTGTAACTATATTGAACAGCGAATGTTCATTTGACGAATATGCATTATATAATACTGGAAAACATATGAAGATTGGGATTACAGATTCAACAATTATGATGGAAGATTCAGCAGTTTCGGGAAGTAATGAAGACATCCTTTTGGTATATAATTCTAAGATTGATATGGGAAGTAATGCGTTTGCTTATTCAGATGATATTACGGATGTGAAATTTGAAAATTGTGAAATAACTATGGACGAATACACATTTTACGCTACGGGGGACAGCGCAAGCGTTGTATTTGATGAGTGTGATATTACAATGCAGGATTCTGCACTGTCGGGGAATGAATTTGAGACACTGGATATGTTGAATTGTGTAGCATTAGAGATGGGAGATAATGCGATTGCCTATAGTGACGATTTAGAATCAGTAAATATTTCCGGTACAGATATGAAAATAGGGGAATATGCATTTTATAATGATGATAATCTGGCAGAGATAACGATAAATGCAGGTAATGGGCAAATAGAATTGAAAGATTCAGCATTTTCCGGATTAGGAGATGATTGTGAGAAGATATCAATAACATGTGGGACAATAAAAATGGGAGATGATGTGTTTGCATATAATGATGGACTTCTTGTCGTTAGTATAACGGGAACAATAGAGAAAAAAGGTTCATATATATTTTATAATTGTCCGGATGATTTGGTTATAAATGTAAATGGTGAAACATTTAATGAAGATACATTTGAGGATAAGGAGTATTAAAATGAAGAAGAATACAGGACTTATGATTGGTATAGCGGGTGTACTTATGGGGATTATATCCTTGTTCCTGCCATTTGCAAAACAATGGAAGGAAAGTTATTCTATGGTTGGTATGGCAAAGCTGTATGCTTTGTCAAATTCGGCAGATTGGAATAATGACAAGGAAGCAGAGATGTTTTATAAAATATTTGTTCCGGCAGCAGTTGCATTAATATTTATTTTTATGCTGATATATTTAATTAAGTGTATTAAAATGAAAACAGTAGGAATGGTAGTGTTTAATATATTAACGATTGCCGTGTATGAAATTATGAAGTGGGACTTTGCAGATCGTAGGGTGGTTCCGGGAGCTTGTGAAAAAGGAATTGCATTTACTTTTATTTATATTGCGTTTGCAATTATGATTTTAGGATGTGTTTTGAGGATTATTGATAAGAAAAAGTTGAAAAATGAGGAAACAGGAAATTAAAATAAATGGAAGCGTTTTTGTAGAAACAGATAGGCTTATTTTACGTATGATACAGGAAACAGATAAAGAAAAATACGTGACACTTTCATATGAGAACAGCATTATGAAATCATTTTTCAAAGATGAGCAGTTTATAGATGATTTATGGAGTACATTTATGAAAGAAAATTCGTTTGTCTGTTCAATCTCTGATAAAGAAACAAAAGAATTTATAGGTTATTGTTCTATAAAGGATATGTTGAAGGAAGTGTGGGAGATAGCGATTGAAATAAAAACAGACTATCACCATATGGGATATGGAACAGAAGCGTTGAGTGTATTTCTAAGAAAATTGTCGAATATTACAGATCAACATTGCTTCCTTGCAAGATTAAATTATGATAATGTTGCTTCGCAAGGACTTATGAGAAAAATTGGAGCACATCCGATAAGGGTTCGCGAGTTTTTATTACACGGAGAAGAGTTGGAGAAATATCGGGAAGAGAATAAGAATTCAATAGATCGGAATACTCAAAGACTAGCAGCAGAATTTGGAGTGGGACCCAATGCTGTTCTTGGGGGACTGATGGAGTATGGGATTGAAATGTAGTTGTATATAATATACATTACACGGGGAAATCCATTGTTGTAAATTATGGCTATGCCTGTTAAAATTATTAAGCGAAGCAAGTAGTATAATATACAAATTATTTGGATAATGAAGTTAGTTTAACAATGTTTATATACATACAGAAACATGGAGGGGATTCTATGTCACATTTAATGTATGCTACACTTACAGATGCAGCTTATGAAGCATTGCAATCAGGAAGAGCAATGTCAAAAAATGGTTTAAGATCTATAAAAGGAGCTTTTTGGTCTGAACAACCAATTTTAAGTGAAATTACAGATAAAAAAATTTCAAAAATAGGGCTCAAAAATATAGCACCTATTGCGGGTGTTGGTATTGCGGCTGTTGCAACAGGTATAATTGCATCAAAAGTGATCAAAGAAAAGAGAGAAAGAGAAGAACAGGAAAAGAGAGAACAGGAAGAAAAAGCAAGGAGAGAGGAAGAAAAAGCTGAAGCACGTAGACAATTTATTGCTAAATTATTTATGAAAAAAAACGAGTCTCAAGAACAGTCATATATGCAGAGACAACCAATGCAACAGCCATACATGCAGGGACAGCCAATGATGTATCAGCAACCGATGCAACAGCCATACATGCAGGGACAGCCAATGATGTATCAGCAACCGATGCAACAGCCATACATGCAGGGACAGTCAATGATATATCAGCAACCAATGCAACAGTCATATATGCAGGGACAGCCAATGGTGCAAACAAACGATTTAAATGCTGTACAAAACGATTATTCGAAAGTATTGCCAATAAAAGAAATTGATGGATGGAATCCAGAACAATTAGTGATGCAAGTAAATAATGCATACATGGAGTATAAAAGTAATAATATAGATATAAGAACGCAATATAATTTACTGATGCAAATGTATGCAGTTGCGAATATAGCGGCGTTTTTAAAAGTTTATTCAGAAATATGTGCTCAGAGAAGACAAATAGTTGATGATACATATTGGGTTTGGAAAGAAAAGGTACAAGCAGTAACGGTTGACTATATTACTTATTCAGTTTTGGAAATATTGAAACAAAATCCCAATATTGTATCTGTTAATATTAAAAATGAGATTAATGCATTCCTAATTATTACTGTAAATGAACAAAAAATTAGAAAACAAGCAGGATATTAAGGTTGAAATGAAAGGAAAAATTATGTTTTTACAAGCTATTGATATGAGTGATCGAAATTTATTTGTAAAACTAGCAAATATGCTTATTCGCATAGATGGTGTAATAACAGAGGATGAAAGAAATATCATAAATGCATACAAGCAGGAAACACAATTAGAGGAAATTTTTTATGATGTAAATGAAACAGTAGAGTCTATTGTTAAAAAAATAAGTGATGATAAGGTTGTAAGAAACATTATTGTGTTTGAATTATTGGGAATTGCATATTCTGATGCTAATTATTCTGTTGAAGAAAAAGATTTTATTATAAAGATTTGTAAGCAATTAGGGATAGATGAATTGCAACTGAATAATATTGAAAATGCTGTAGTAAATTGTATTGTTGCTAATCAGCAAGCAACAGACATAATTATGAATTAGTTTATCATAAGCAAAAGTGATAGCCAGATATTTCAGAGCTATCACTTTTTGCTATTTTAGTGTAAAATAGGATAAACACAAAGCTGATGCAGGTAACGGCTTGGAAGAGTCATAGATTATACTATAAGAAGGGGATAACACGATGGATAACACATCAGAACAGAAAACAGAAAATCAGGAAAAAAAGAAGATTGTCCGGGGACCAAGACTCAACCAGAAACTAAAAATCATGTATCTGATGAAGATTCTGCTCGAAGAGACAGACGAAGATCATGACCTGACACTGAACGAAATCGTTGAGAAACTGAAAGCATACAATGTCACAGCAGAGCGGAAGAGTCTGTACAGCGACATCGAGAATCTGCGCACGTTTGGTCTGGATATCATAGGCATGCAATATGGCAAGACCTACCATTATAAGGTTGCAAGCCGGCAATTCCAGCTTGTCGAGCTGAAGCTTCTCGTAGATGCGGTGCAGTCCTCCAGATTCATCACAGAGAAGAAATCCGACGAGCTGATCGCGAAGCTCGAGAGCTACGCAAGCAAATACGAGGCGAAGAAGCTGGCACGTCAGGTCAATGTAAATGGACGCGTGAAGACGATGAACGAACGCATCTATTACAGCGTGGATAAGATTCACGAGGCGTTAAATGAGGAGAGCCAGATCAAATTCCAATATTTCACATGGACGGCAGATAAGAAGATGGAATTGAAGCATGGCGGGGCTTACTATAGTGTCAGCCCGTGGGCGCTGTGCTGGGATGACGAGAAATACTATCTGGTAGGATATGACAACAGAGAATACAAGATTAAGCATTTCCGTGTCGATAAGATGGCAGACGTGTCCGTGGTCTATGAGGAACGGGAAGGAAAAGAGGAATTCTCGAAAATGCAGATGTCGGAGTACACGAACAGGCTCTTCGGCATGTTTGATGGCAATCTGGAAACAGTAACGCTCCTGTGTGAGAACCATGCCGCAAATGTGATCATTGACCGTTTTGGAACCGATATTCCACTCATGAAGACCGACGCAGAACATTTCACAGTCCGGGTACGGGTATCTGTCAGTAAATTGTTCCTTAGCTGGATCATGGCAATCCCGGGAGTGAAGATCGTGGCTCCCGAGCGCACGGTAGATATGATGAAATCAGAGATTAAACGACTGCAGGAAATGTACTTGTAAGAGAGACATGGGTTTAATAAAAATTGCGATATTGTAATTTTTGATAGAACTTGCATAAAATTTGACCATATGGTATATTATATCTATGAATTGCGGTGGGCGTCTTCGGACAACACCTTGAAAGAGCTTGATGCGTCGGGCTCTTTTTTTATTGTATTATGAGAGTGAAAATATGGTATTGAAATTATTGAAACAAATGTATCAAAGAAAATATATTGGTTGATTTTTCTGCTCTTAAAAAATATCTGGGCGTCAATGATTAAACTGTAAGTATAATGACAGACAAATAATGCTGTGGTATCCTGTTAACAACGAAGAAACAGACATGCCCGTATAGTTAAATGGATAGAATAATCGGCTACGAACCGATTGATTCAGGTTCGAATCCTGATACGAGCATTAGATGGCCCCTTCGTCTAATGGTCAGGACGGCAGCCTCTCAAGCTGCAAATGCCGAGTTCGAGTCTCGCAGGGGTCACTATGCCTATAGGAACAATGGACAGTTCAGTAGACATTCTGTAATATCTTTTCGATTTCAGATTTAACTTTCCAAGTTGCACTCATAATTTGTTTCGCGAAGAATTCAATATTGCAAGACCGTATTTATGACAGTTGTTTTTGGTAGGCTGTGGGGATAAAGAATGGTATACCAGATCAAAAGAGGGGGGATACAATATGTTAGTTGTAATTAGTGATCGAAATAAGGAGAAAAAACCAATATATCATTTGCCGGAATGTAAATATGCAAAGATGATAAAAACGGAGAACAGATTTGTAATCAGTTCAGAACAGGTATCGAAAAGGAAACTTTGTGCGTGCCAATATTGTTCCGGACTGCGTGGAATAATGAGAGTCTACAAAGATATATTGGCTAAGTGGGAAACGAAATATGATATTTCAATTACATATGATAAGAATTCGGATAGGATATATGTAAAGACAGACATCGGTTTTTGGAGAATATATTTAAGAAACGACGATAATCAATATTTATTATTTCATCGTAATAAATACGATTCTTCAATTCCTTATGAGGTAGCGATATCTGGGAATTATCATAGGCAGAAGGATGTAAAAGCAACGCAGTCATTGCAGAAAATCATAGAGTATATAGCAGCGCATGATAAAGCCAAAATGATTATCGCTGACGATTATCACAATCTTCCAAGAAAAACAAAAAGACAGAAGAAATATTACAAAATAGCTAAGAAAAAAGCCGCCAGAAAACAAGCAAAAAGGATGGATATGCTATTTGCAAAGGTAGAGCAGGAACTACATGGAAATGGGAAAAAGGCATGTGGTTAGTAAAAATGCCGTCATCAATTGGGGCTACCACATTTTTCGGATTAGGTGTAAAATAAATCCATGTTTTGTATGCGTAATAGAGTTGAAAGGATCAAATATGGTAAAGAAAATTATGCGGGATCCGCTGTTCCTGGCACAGAAGTCGGTGGATGCAACGGAAGCAGATAAACAAGTTATAACAGATTTGCTCGATACACTCCGGGCGAATCTGGATCATTGCGTCGGCATGGCGGCAAATATGATCGGCGTAAAGAAGAATATCATCGTCGTGGCAAGCGGACCATTCCAATTCGCGATGGTGAATCCGGTTATCACGAAGAAAACAGGCGCGTATCAGGTGGAAGAGGGATGTCTGTCGCTCGACGGGACACGCCCATGTACGAGATATCAGGAGATAGAAGTCGATTACCTCGACCAGCATTTCAAGAAGCAGCATGGGAAATATTCCGGCTGGGTGGCGCAGATTATCCAGCATGAAGTGGATCATTGCAACGGAGTTGTGATATAACTTTATGTTACAAAAAGAGAAGATAATACTTGAATGTTCATAATGCAAGTACTTATTTATGACAGTTGCTTTGCGTAAGATGGAGATACAAAGAAACGGAAATAAGAAGCATGGAGTCGTAAGATTCACGGAGGTTATCATTATGAGCGGAAATAACAATCAGAAATCAGCAGGTTATGCAATACTTGGAGTTATCATAGTGTTCGCAATAATCGGATTCTTCGTATCTTTGACCGAAAAAGAAGATCCGAAGTGCGCATTTTCAGGATGCGATAACACGGTATCGACGGAGGGCGGTTACTGCTATCAGCACAACACACCCGGAAAGCGCAGAAAGGCTACTTATGGAACAAGCAGCTCGCACAGTCATTCTACAACAAGCAGTACGACAGGCAGCGGTTCCTCATCAAATAGTTCGGGCAGCAGTTCGAATTCCGGTTCATCGTCTGGCAGTTACAAGCCAAGCAGTTCGAGCAGCAAGTATAACAGCAGCCATTCGCATGATTCTTACGATAGCGGCTACGATGATGTCTATATGGATGGCGATTATGATCAGGACCGGTACGACCGGGATGATGATTATGCAACCGGTGTGGATGATGCCATCGATGATGATATCGAGGATGGAGACGAAGGGGACTGGTAAGGGAAGTATCTGGGAATTTCTTATATCAGGAACGGAAACGTAAAAGACGGTGTAACGACGAAATAAAGGATGTATATATGAAGAATTTTGAGATGCTGCAGAAAGTATGTATAGATGAAGTTCTTGGCGCAGGTATCGAGCCGGGAAATATTGTCTCATGGGTTATAAACCGCCGCGCAAAAACAAGATGGGGAATGTGCACGAAAAATCCGGATGGAACATGCATTATACAGATTGCTGCCAGACTGATCGAGGATGAGCGTATATCCGAACAAGCATGCAAGGAAACTATGATCCACGAGATACTACATACCTGCAAAGGCTGTAAGGGACATACCGGATTGTGGCTCATATATGCGAATATCATGAATAAGAAATATGGATATCACATAAAGCGAACCACCTCCGGCGAGGAGAAGGGCGTGGAGAATTACACCGCCTCTAAAAGACTTGATTATAAATATTGTTTTGTATGCGAGAATTGTGGACAGATTATAAAAAGAAAAAAACAGTGCGAATTCACGAAGTATTACCGCAATTATACATGCGGGATATGCGGAAGGAAGCGGGCATTTCATAAGGTGAAATATATGCAATAAAATTTTGCCCGGTTGGCTTAAGAGGAGAAGTTGGATTGGATGGCGATGAAGGGGATTGGTGAGGGAAAGTGCAGAAATACGAATATAAGATAAAGCGCATCGATGAAACAAATAAATGGATTTATGTTGAAGATATGTATTCATTGTATAATGAAGCGGATGCATTTATCCATCTAATAAAAGCTGTTTCTGAACGGAATGGCGGAAACATTATAAATGTTGGGGAGATGCAGTACAGAATAACTAATGATAAGTTTGATCTGATATATCAATGGGATGATTTATTTGGGATTGTTATACTATATAAGGATTCAGATAAAATCGAAGAGGTAATTGCATATTTGGAGAATGTTTTTGCATTTTAAGTGGTTATTTGATTTTGGATAAAAGATATGGCTGTTGTAAAAGGATAATGATGTGATATAATCAAACAAAAAACGATTGAGAAGGGGTAAGGTAAAAATGGCTTTAGGAGTATGTATACTGGTTATATGGTTGACTTTTTCTATATTAAAAAAGGTGAAATATAGAAAACTGGAAACAGAAGTTTTTAATGAACTAGGAATTTCAAGTTGGGAGATTGTTCCATATTTTGATGCTAATGTAAGGGTTAAGAGTCGTCAGGCGTTAGATAAGTATGATGATGTGAAATTTTTTAAAGAAAATAAAGAAAAATTAAATGAGGCTGTAACAATAATATCAAGAAAAAATGATATATCCAATAGATTAAAGAATTTCCTGTCAAATAATAATTACAAAAAACGGATGATGTATAAGAAGATTGAAAAGGAGATTAATGTTCTTTTAAATAATGCCAAGGCTTATCAGATATGTGTTGATTATTATTCGTCAGCAGGTAATCATTTAGGTAGAAGAGAAATATATGTTACGCAGGATAGGATAAATATGTTAATAAATGATCCTTCAATTCTTATGGGAAAAGGCGAGTACAACAAATATGTGAAGGAACAGCAGAAAGAGGCATTGAATAATAAACATCATGAGTTCTATGATAAGGTCAATGCAGTTATTGATTATGCAAATCAGAATAAAGAAAAATTAGTTATAAAGGGAACACAGGAGAAAATAGATGATTTGATAGGTCAGCTGTTTGATAGAACGGTAAATAGTATAAAGAAAATTAAAAGTCTGGAAAGCGAAGAATGGGAAATCATTGGTGATTTCATTGTACATATTGAATCTGAAATAGAGAAAATAGTAAACAAAAATCAAAAGATACTAGATTATTACGAATCTGAAGACTTTCAAAAGATAAAAGATACATGCGAAGTATTGATGAGTAGTCAGAGAGAGTTTAATGAGTATATTAACGAGAAGGTACAATCAATTTCAAAGCTTTTTGGAACGAGGGTTGTTCGAAACGAAACAGTTACAGATGATGAGTATGATTATATTCGTCCGTACAAGAAAACGATTTCTCCATTTACGGCGGAAGTTTCAGCAACAGTTTTTGCAAGTGCTGAAAATAATCCTTTAGCATACATAGTTAAAAATTTTTATCCAAATAAAGAGTTGTATCCGCAGCAGATTCAAAAATTGCAATTACTTGTACAGGAACTGGAAACATTAAAAGAAGCCAAGCAGATTATAGAGAATTACAAACAAGAGTACCAACAATATATAGAAAATGTTCCGGATTATGTGATGGAAAACGACGAGGCTGGATTTTATTCTAGGTTGGGGTTTGCATACATTGATGAGAGTGTTCTTACGGTAGAATATAAATTCTGTTATACATCTGGTGGTGGCTTCGCACAACGATCTTTTTCTGTACCTATGACGGAAGAGACTATTGTAGAGCTTATTAATATGCTTGAAAGTAAACTTACAGCTAGTGCATTTGCAAAAGAGCAGAGAGCATTGATGACAAAAAAGTTACGAGAGGCTATTAAAAAGAGGGATAACTATACTTGTTGTGCGTGTGGAAATTCTGTTTCAGTAGAACCGAATTTACTGCTTGAAATTGATCATATTATTCCAGTTGCAAAGGGTGGACTTACTGAGGAAGGTAATCTTCAAACTTTGTGTTGGAAGTGTAATCGGTCTAAAGGCGATAAAATTCTGTAAGAGAATATATAGTAGATATACAAGAGGAATGCAGGTAAATGAACAGCACACCAACACTTGATTATTACAATCAGAATGCGCAAAGCTTTGCAACAGGAACTGTATCTGTAGATTTCCACGAAACGCAGGACAGATTCCTGAAGCTACTGGACAAGGGAAGCCTTGTACTAGACTTTGGTTGTGGATCTGGAAGAGATACAAAATATTTTCTGGAACACGGTATGCATGTAGAGGCAACCGATGGTTCCGAAGAGTTATGCAGGATTGCGAGTGATTATGCTGGGATACCTGTAAAACAGATGTTGTTTCAAGAACTTAAGGAAACAGAAAAATACGATGGCATATGGGCGTGCTCATCGATTCTGCATCTTCCAAAGCAGGAACTGAAAGCTGTCTTGATGAAGATGGCAGATGCGTTGAAAGAACAGGGTATTATCTATACTTCCTTTAAGTATGGGGATTTCGAAGGGGAACGAAACGGACGGTATTTCACGGACTTCACGGAAGATGCATTCCGTGATTTCATTGCAGATATTACAGCGATACAGATAGATGAAGCATGGATTACAGGGGACGTCAGACAAGGGAGAAATGAAGAGAAATGGCTGAATTTAATTATGCGGAAGAATTAAATAACAATGTGGACTATGATTATATAACGGACGTTATGACTGGTGATAGAGATGCAAGGATGCATCTCTATTTTCAGTTGCTTAAAAGTTTTCAAAAAGCGGAAAGCGTTGATATTATAGTATCATTTCTAATGGAATCTGGTGTTAATATGCTGATTAAACATCTGGGGAATGCGTTGAAGCGTGGGGCGAAGATACGCATTTTAACTGGGAATTATCTTGGCATTACACAGCCATCCGCACTTTATCTGATTAAGCGCAAATTAGGCAATCAGATTGATCTACGTTTTTATAACGAGAAAAATCGCTCGTTTCATCCAAAATCTTATATTTTCCATTACGAAGATTATAGTGAAATTTACATAGGTTCTTCGAATATATCAAGAAGTGCGCTCACTTCTGGTATTGAGTGGAACTATCGCTTCCGTAGTACAACAGATCCGGAGAGTTACGATAAGTTTTACGAGACATTTGAAGATCTGTTTCAGAATCATTCCATTGCAATTGATGACGAAGAGCTGCGTAAATATTCAAAGAATTGGCACAAGCCGGCAGTATCAAAGGATTTGGAACGGTATGATGCGGAGTCGGAAGATGAGAAAGTTAAAGAATTATTTGAGCCAAGAGGTGCTCAGATAGAAGCGCTATGCACCTTGGAACACACGCGCGCAGAGGGAGCCAGACGCGCACTGATATCAGCGGCAACCGGTGTAGGAAAGACCTATCTTGCGGCATTTGATTCAGAAAAGTACAAGCGGGTTTTATTTGTGGCACACAAGGAAGAAATCCTGAAGCAGGCGGCGAACTCATTCCAAAATGTCAGAAAATCAGATGACTATGGATTTTTCGATGGCGACGAGAAATGCACAGATAAATCTGTGATATTTGCATCAGTTGCAACCTTGGGCAAATCCGAATATCTAAATGAAACGTATTTCCCAAAGGATTATTTTGATTATGTGGTCATAGATGAATTCCACCATGCTGTAAATGATCAGTATATGCGGATTGTGGAATATTTCAAGCCACAGTTTCTGCTTGGATTGACGGCGACTCCGGAACGTATGGATGGCAGAAACATCTATGAAATCTGTGACTATAACGTGCCATATGAGATTTCGCTCAAAGATGCGATTAATAAGGGGATGATGGTTCCGTTTCATTACTATGGAATCTTCGATAAGACAGATTATTCGCAATTGCATCAGGTGCGGGGAAAATATGATGACAGAGAATTGAATCAAACATATATCGGAAATGAACGTCGGTATGAATTGATATATAAAAATTATTGTAAATACGGATCAAAGCGTGCATTAGGGTTCTGCTGTTCGAAGGAGCATGCAAAGGATATGGCAAAGGAATTCTGTAGACGTGGCATTCCTTCGGTGGCGGTGTATAGCGATGCACATGGGGAGTACACAGAGGATAGAAGTATAGCAATCCAAAAACTGATGCAGGGCGAAATCAGAGTGATTTTCTCTGTAGATATGTTTAATGAGGGTGTGGATATACCTGCTGTCGATATGGTAATGTTCCTGCGCCCAACGGAATCACCAATTGTTTTCCTGCAGCAGCTCGGCAGGGGACTTCGAAAGAGCATGGGCAAAGAGTATCTGAATGTCCTTGATTTTATCGGGAATTATGAGAAAGCAGGACGTGTACGATTCTTACTGACAGGAAAGACGTTTTCAGAGACAAAGACATACAATCCAGCGGATCGGACAGATTACCCAGATGATTGCATGATTGATTTTGATCTGGAACTTATTGATCTTTTCGCGGAGATGGATAAACGTACCCTGCGGGTAAAGGATTGCATACGTGGTGAATATTATCGAGTGAAGAATCTGCTTGATAAATCACCGTCCAGACTGGAATTATTTACATATATGGATGATGATGTGTATCAGTTAGCGATGCAGCATTCTAAGGAGAATCCATTCAAGCGGTATCTGGATTATAAGAAGGAATTAGATGAGCTTTCGGAGGATGAATCGGCATTTTTGCAGGACATAAATGGACGTGAATTCATCCATCTGATTGAGACAACAAACATGACAAAAGTCTATAAGATGCCGGTGCTTATGGCATTTTACAATCATGGAGACATCCGAATGGAAGTCACGGAGCAACAGTTGCTTGTAAGTTGGAAAGAGTTCTTCTCAACCGGAACAAATTGGAAGGACTTGGACAAGGATATGACCTATGAGAAGTACATGGCGATTTCAGATAAAGAGCATATAAATAAGATCCTGAAAATGCCAGTACATTTCTTGCAGGAATCCGGAAATGGATTCTTCGTGAAACGTGATGGATGTGCTCTGGCACTTAGCGAGAAACTGCAAGATGTGATTGATAATCCGGTGTTCGTAGATCAGATGAGGGATGTGATTAGGTATCGGACGATGGATTATTATCAGAGAAGGTATAGGAATATAGAAGTGTAAAAGGAGGAAAACAGTTGAAATATTTGTTCAATTATTTAGTGGATTCATTTTCTTTATTTGATAATATAATTTATGATTATCTTGTAATGGGATGTATTGGTATCATTTCATATCATGTGGCTTATAGTTTGGTGGGACGATTGTATCGAAACAATTCTATAAATAGTCGCGGAGCAGGACATATTCTTCATTGGACAATTAGGTTTGTAGTATTTGTTAGCATTTTTTATATGACTGCGACAATTATAAGAATATATAAGTGGGTTTCCCAAATACCAAATTATAAATGGTGGATTTTAGTATGTGGAATAGGAGTATTTGGGAGTGCTTTTGCTATATATCTGATTTGGCAACGAAGAAAAAGAAATTGGTAAGTTAGGATTAATATGAATTTAATGGAACAAAGGGGGATTAAATTATGAAGAGCTATGAAATGTTACCAACGGAAGAAAATTTAATTGATTTTTTCGTCAAAGACGCAATTAAACGAAATAAAGATATTGCAAATTTTTACAAGATATTACAATGTCAGGAACAGCAGAGTGCAATTGCAATTGATGGTAGGTGGGGAAGTGGAAAAACATTTTTTGTTCGTCAAACTAAAATGGTAATTAGTGCTTTTAATTCTTATAGCAATATGGAAGGATATTTAAGAAATAAAATAATATCAAAATTACCACAATTAAACGTAGATGAAAATACAGAGACTTCAATTATTTCAGTGTATTACGATGCGTGGGAAAATGATAATGATACTGAACCTATACTATCATTGATATATGAAATCACAAAACAATTAAGTGTTGATTTTTCTTTGTCAGATAAAAAAATTGTAAATGTAGCAGACGTAATTATTGAATCAATAAGTGGATGGAACATAAAAAAAATTAAAGATGCATTCACATCAGAAGATCCGTTTACAACGTTTAAGGAGCAAAAGAATATTGAAGAAAAAATTAAAGAATTTCTCACAGGTCTGCTGGGGGAAAGAGCAAATCGATTAGTGATTTTTATTGATGAATTGGATCGATGCAACCCGAGTTTTGCTGTTCAACTTCTTGAACAAGTAAAACATTATTTGGTCGATGAAAGAATTACATTTGTTTTTTCAGTTAATTTGAATCAGTTACAACATACAATAAAACATCATTATGGTACAGAATTTGATGCGTGTAGATATTTGGATCGCTTTTTTGATTTAAGAATTGCTTTGCCGCCAGCAGATATTAATAGTTTTTATGAAGAATTAGGATTTTCATCAATACATTATGTAGATGAAATAATGAAAAGAATAATAAAAATGTATAATTTTGAATTGCGAGAAATTACAAAATTTTATTTACAGGTAAAAACAGCAATTTTTAAGCCAATACAGAATAGTAAAAATTATAATTTTATTTTTTCTGAAGGTGAAGGAAGAATGATTATTATCGTGTATATTGTTCCATTGTTGATAGGATTAAAAATTGTAAATATTTCTCAACACGATGATTTTGTCAATGGGAAAGATGCTACTCCATTAATAAAATTACTGAATTCTGATCGTGATAAACGTATATTAAGAGGTATGTTAGGTGGCAATGAAGATTTTGATAAAGGTGCAGAAAAAAAGGAAATTGTCTCACCAGAACAAGTAATTAAGAGATTATATGAAGCCATATTTGTTAATACATACGAAAAGGAGCATAGTATTATATTAGGAAAATATGAGTTTTCCAAAGAATCAAAAATAATGGCAATTAGGACAGCAAGTATATTGTCAGATTATGCGGATTTAATATAACAATAAAGAAGGAGATAAAGTATGCAGGGTGAGAAATTTACATTAATGCAGTATAATATTAGTGCAATACTTGGGTTTATAGAAGCGGGAGATTTTGTTATACCAGAGATCCAAAGACCTTTTGTATGGAAGAGAGCGCAGGTAAGGGATTTGATCGATTCACTTTATAATGGATATCCGACAGGATATATTATTACGTGGAAAAATCCGGATGTTCATACAAAAGATGGGGCTGTGGCAAATGGCAAACGTGTACTTATTGACGGGCAGCAAAGAATTACTGCTTTAATGGCGGCTGTTTCAGGACTTGAGGTGTTGGATGAAGACTTTAATAAAGACAGAATAAAAATTGCTTTCAATCCGCTTGCGAAGGATTCGGACAAGATGTTTGCAGTTCAAGATGCTTCACACCTCAAGGATAAGAAGTGGATTCCTGATATAGCAGAAGTATTTAAGAATGAGTTCGATCCATTTGACTTTGCGATTAAATATTGTGAGAATAATTTAGATGTGAAACCAAACGAAATAAATAATGCAATTATGAGTTTGAAGGGAATAGCAAATCGACAGATTGGAGTTATCGAACTGGATCATACATTGGATATTGACGAGGTTACCGAGATATTTATTCGAATCAATTCAAAGGGAACGGCGTTGAGTCAATCTGATTTTGTTATGTCAAAGATGGCATCTGATACAATACATGGTGGAAATACTTTACGAAAAGTGGTGGATTACTTCTGTCATTTAGCTGTGAAGCCGGATTTTTATCCACAAATGATAAAAGATGAAGAATTTGAAAAGACAGAATATGCAGCAAAGATAAAATGGCTGGCAAGAGATAATGAAGATATCTATGATCCAGATTATGGAGATATGCTACGTGTTTCATTTATGTATAGTTTTGATAGAGCAAAATTGGCAGATCTGGTAAGCTTGCTTTCTGGAAGAGATTTTGTAACGCGTGAGTTTAAAGATGATATTGTGGAAGATTCCTATTATAAACTAGGCGAAGGAATAAAAGTGTTTATAAACGAATATAACTTCAATCAGTTTGTGCTTGCAATCAAAGGGGCGGGGTATAAGTCCAGTAAGCAGCTTAATTCGCAAATGACCCTTGATTTTGCATATATGTTATATCTGAAATTATTGAAAGATACTACGATTCCGCGCGATCAGATAAAGCATCATGTACAGAAATGGTTTGTGTTGTCAACATTAACAGGAAGGTATATAACTTCACCAGAATCTGTTATGAGTAGAGATATTAGGCTTATAAATGAAAAAGGTTTTATAAACTTTTTTAACGAGGTGGAGGCTTCTGTTTTATCAGACACATTTTGGAATATTACATTACCGCAGAATTTGGAGACGACATCGACAAATAGCCCAGCATTTAACACATTTCTTGCAGCACAGGTGAATCTGAATTGTAATTCGTTATTTATGCATGGAACAATGATTTCAGATCTTATTAATATATCAGGGGATGTACACCATATATTTCCTAAAGCATATCTGAAGAAGAATGGTGTAGATTCCAAAGGAAGATATAATCAAGTTGCGAATTTCACTTATCTTGATACACAGGTTAATAAGGCTGTCAAGGATGATGCTCCTAATATATATTTTGGAAAAGTAATTGAACAATGTGAAAATACTTCTATAGCATTTGGTAATATAGCGGATAGAGATAGTTTGATGAGAAATCTTGACGAAAACGCTATTCCACAAGATGTTATAGGGATGACAGTTGATGATTATGATGCTTTCTTGGTTGAAAGAAGAAAACTGATGGCAAAACTGGTGGAAAAGTATTATAAGGGGTTGTAGAGATTGATGGAAAAACAAAGATGCAATGAAAGTGATGATAGTTGCACAACTTATTAGAAGAGACTATTGAAAGAATGCTCATTGTATAAATTAACGCACTTTGGAAAGAGAGGGTTATAGTTATATTATGCTTGCTTATAATTCAAAAAATCAATTAATAGAATATGAAGAAAAAAACAACTTAAAAGTATGTAATAATTGTCATAAAATATATAGACAGATAATGTATGAACAAATTTTTGGTATGAGAGATAGAGAATATGATAATTGTCCCTATTGCTATGCCGAAAATGGAAGCAGTATGATACACGATTATTCAAACTCACCAATTAATGTAGTTGAATTAAATAATTTGGAAACTAAATCTCTGATTGATACAGTTGTTGGTTATTGTAATCGAGAATATGTAAGTGGAAATTGTTTAACCTGCAATCATAAAAATAAGTGTCCCGGCAAGTGTATAGGTGATTGTAAAAGCTGTTTAGAGGAGGTGCATTATCCCAATAAATATCCGTTAGGAAAGAAAAATTATGATTGTTTGAGGATGTTGCAATTTTATGTATGTGATTATACGTTTAAATATTCTTCTGAAATGTTATACCTTATGCGTAAGAGTGAAGCATTAAGAAATATAGAAGAATATCGTGTTGTTTCGATAGGGTGTGGTGGATGTCCTGATTTGATGGCATTTGAAACGTATTGTCATCAGGAAGAAAATTGGAAGTCTGTAAAATATATCGGGATAGATGTAAATCAAAATTGGAGAGCTATACATGAAGTGATTAAACAATACAATACAACGACTATAGAAACGCCAAGTTTTTTTTATATGGATGCTGTTACGGACGAACATTATGAAATTTCAGATGCAAATGTTATAGTGTTACAGTATGTAATTTCACATTTCTACAATACAGGACAAATTAATAAAATAAGTTCTTTCTTTGATAAGTTGGTTCAAAAAATTGTGATACATAAACAGGAAAGAACACCATTTGTGATTATGATTAATGATGTAAACAGTAATAAGAGAGGACGTGATTATTTCCAAATGGTTGTTGATAAATTACAAAATGCAGGATTTCATGGAATTTTTAAAAAATTTTATTTTGACTACAATATTCAAAATGAATATCAACGATATGGAACAAAGCATGTTTCGAACAATGTGTTATATAAAATTCCACCAGAGTTTCATATATATCAGCCGTGGGAAGAATGTTCAAGTGCACAATTATTGATTGAAGTGTGTGGGAGGCTGGACAATGATAATAAGCGCAAGTAGACGTACGGATATACCAGCATATTATTCAGAATGGTTTATCAATAGGTTAAAAGAAAAATATTTATATGTTAGAAATCCAATGAATATTCATCAAATTGGAAAAATTAGTTTAGATAGAAAAGTTGTGGATGGTATTGTTTTTTGGACTAAAAATCCAATTCCGATGTTACCGAGGTTAGATCAACTTAAAGAGTATGTATATTATTTTCAGTTTACATTAACGGCGTATGGACCCGAAATAGAATCTGGATTGCCATCCAAAAATATAAAATTGATTCCTGCATTTCAAGAGTTATCAAATAAAATAGGAAAGGAAAGAGTGATATGGAGGTATGATCCTATTTTCTTGAATGAAAGATATACTATGGATTATCATAAAAAGTATTTTCGAGTCTTGGCATCAAAATTAGCGGGATATACGGAAAAATGTACAATTAGCTTTTTGGATTTATATAGAAATACAATTAGAAATATACAGCCTTTTGGGATAAGAGCACCATTAAAAGAAGAACAAATTGAGTTAATGATGGAATTTTCTATGATAGCAAAAGAATTTGGGTTTTATATTGATACATGTGCAGAAGAAATAGATTTAACGGAATTAGGAATTCAACATTCATGTTGCATAGATGCAGCTAGATTTGAACATTTAGGTGGATACAGATTAGAAGCAAAAAAAGACACCAATCAAAGATTAATATGTGGATGTATGGAAAGTATTGATATTGGAACATACAATACATGTAAAAATGGATGTATATATTGTTATGCTAATTACAGTAAAAACAAGGTGAATCAGCAAACACAGAGCCATAATCCATTAAGCCCATTACTATTTGGTGTTGTTGGTGAAGATGATGTTATTAAAGAAAGAAAAATGAAATCATTAGTTCAAAATCAAATGAGCTTTTTTGATTTAAAATAGAAAGATTTTTATGTGAATTTAAATATTATTGATTTTACAAAAAAAATTGTTGTATATTGACTCTAATTATTGCTGTCTGCAAAATGGAAGAACAAATATGAATAAGAATCAGAGATAATGTGGTAGAGAAAATGATTTGAGTAATAGTATACTATTTTTTGGGGGGATTGAAATTGAAGGAGATCATTATTTGGTATATTCTATTTGATATGCTACATAACTAACTCAATCAAGAACAATTGGACATTGGAGCAGTTGAATTGGAAATTGTATGCTACTGGCAATTATGAAGATTGGGACAGACTGACAGGAGTATTTGTAGAGTTAGTAGAAAAAGATGCATCTTTACTTGAAGACACTTATATAAAAAAGTGCTATCATTTATCCAAACACACATAACAAAAATAAAAACCAAAGGAGAACCCCATGTCCCTAAAAAACACACAGAAAATCAAATGCCCGGATTGTGGCGCAGAAGGCGAATTTACAATATGGCAGAGCATCAATACGAAATTAAACCCACAGGCGAAGGAGGATCTTTTGTCTGGCAAGTTATTTGCGTATACCTGCCCGAAATGCAAGAAAGTCCATTATGTTAATTACGGACTTTTGTATCATCAGATGGAGAAGCAACTGATGATTTATTATGCAATCTCGAAGGAAGATGAGAAGGAGATTTTAGACACATTTGCCAAGATGGAGAATGGAGACATGCTTCCGGGCATGGAGAGTACGGACTATACATTACGAGTAGTTCATTCTCAGAATCAGCTCCGGGAGAAAGCGTATATCTTCGATATAGGACTCGATGACCGCGTCGTTGAGATCATGAAGGTTATGATGGTGGCGCATTTGTCGCAGACGAATCCGGATCTGGAGGTTGGAGATATATTCTTAGAGATCACCAGGGGAAAGCCGGAACGATTTGTGATCCGGTTGAAGAATGGCGTATTGGGCAATAGTCCATTTTCCCAGAAGGTGTATGATGCAGTCAAGGCGGAGTACATTGATTCCAAGGGCGATGGCAAGCGGGATTATATCGTTGATATGAATTGGGCAGTTGAATGCCTGAAGAATAAATAAAATGACATAATTGCAGGAGGACAAACACATGGAACAGGTAGCAAAATTTTTGAAGGAAGCTGATACATATTATCTGGCAACGGTCGAAGGTGACCAGCCGAGAGTAAGACCATTTGGCACAGCACATATTTTTGAAGGAAAGCTCTATATTCAGACAGGCAAGTCGAAGGCTGTTTCGAAGCAGATTCACGCGAATCCGAAGGTAGAGATCTGTGCATTTAAGGGCGGAGAATGGCTGCGTGTCGCAGGTGAGCTTGTTGAGGATGACCGCAGAGAGGCGAGACAGTCGATGCTCGACGCATATCCGTCCCTGCAGAAGATGTACTCTGCAGATGATGGCAACACAGAAGTATTTTATTTCAAGAATGCGACAGCTACATTTTCTTCATATACACAGGAACCGAAGGTTGTGAAGTTCTAGTAGAGAAGTAACTTATTGAGTGTGTACGTCGCAAAGGTTCACAGTAAATTGACCTTTCCAAATAATCAAGGGGGAAAAGTGATGAAGCCATAAGGTGATGGTATAACTAAAATATTGGGTACACACTTCACAAAAGGTTCACAGTAAAATTAGCACTCACCTATTGACAGTGCTAATAACCGGGTGTATAGTATAGTCACAATCAAGAAAGGGAAAAGAAAAGGAAAGAAGAAATAGAGAAAATCCCTTAGAGATTGCAAAGTTGTGATATTCAAACGACACCTCAGATTTCTCTGATAGTGCTTAAAGAATACCGTAGGCATTGGTTGTTTAAGTATGAAAGGAGATATGACTTATGTTTACACCTAGTATTTTTGGAGAAAGTTTGTTTGACGATTGGATGGACGATTTTGAGAAGGAGTTTGACAAGGAACTCCGGCCAGCGAAGAATCCGCTGTATGGTAAGCATGCGAAGAACATGATGAAGACAGATGTCCGTGAGACAGATGATTCCTATGAAGTTGATATTGACTTACCTGGATTCAAGAAGGACGAAGTCAATGCACAGTTGCATGATGGATACATTACGATATCCGCTGCGAAGGGTCTGGATAAGGACGAGAAGGATAAGAAGACTGGTAAGTATATCCGCCGTGAACGTTATGCAGGCAGCATGATGCGAAGCTTCTATGTTGGCGATGAGATTAAGCAGGAAGATATCCATGCAAAGTTTGAGAATGGTATCCTGCAGTTGTCAATTCCGAAGAAGGAAGCAAAAGCCATTGCGCAGAATAACTACATTGCCATTGAATAATCTATGAGAATGTAGCTGCGGTGCATATAAATCTACACCATATACACAATCGACTTTGAAACTTAACGTAAAGTAAGGGAAGGAAGTGTGAGATATGGACAAGAATCCAAAACATCCATTGAAGAAAAAGAAAGTTATGCCGAAGGTTTGTGCAACAGCAAATCATAACGCAGATCAGCCGGAGATGGCCGCTTCTTCAAAGAAGAAACATTAGTGAGATATAAGAAATGCCCTGCATGTTGAAAGAACATGCGGGGCATTTCTTTTGCTGGTTTCTTACAAAATTTTTGAAAGATATATGTATTTCTACACACGTAAAAATTACCATAATAATATTAAGATAACAATACAAATGCATGTAAGAATCTGATATAATATATTTACAGGTTATTTGATACGGTACCAAAGTAAAAGTATATGGCCATTGGCTATATCATGGAAAACGAAAAAGAAAAGGAGATTCGGTATGCAGTTTGGTTATTTTGACAATGAGAATCGGGAGTATGTAATTACAAATCCTAAGACACCGGCACCTTGGGCGAACTACTTAGGCTCCCCGGAATATGGCGCTTTGATTTCAAACAATGCAGGTGGTTACAGTTTCGCAAAGTCTGGTGCGAATGGCAGAATCCTGCGCTATGTATTCAATAATTTCGATCAGCCGGGACGTTACATTTACATTCGAGACAATGACAGCAAAGATTACTGGTCTGCATCCTGGCAGCCGGTAGGAAAGAGCCTGGATACGTATAAGAGTGAGTGCCATCATGGTATTTCGTATACGAAGATTATGGCAGATTACAGTGATATTCACACAGAGGCATTGTATTATGTGCCATTGAATAAGACATATGAAGTATGGAATCTGAAAGTAACAAACAATGGTTCTGAAAAGAGGAATCTCACCCTGACCGGATATGCAGAATTTACAAACAACAGCAATTATGAGCAGGATCAGGTGAATCTGCAGTATTCATTATTTATTTCCAGGACAAGCTTTGTAGAAAACCGGATTCGCCAGACGGTGCATGGGAATCTGGATGTACTCGGAGCTGGTGAGACAGTCGATGATAAGCGTCCGACAGACCGGATCTTCGGACTTGCCGGAGCAGATGTTTCTTCCTATTGTGGAGATAAGGAAGTATTTATTGGAAGATGTAATGGCTATGGCAATCCGGATGGCGTGGTAAACGGAGATCTTGGAAATGCTTTAAGTTATAATGAAAATTCTTGTGGCGCGCTTTCTACTGTTGTTGAGCTTATGCCGGGTGAGACAAAGAATATTGCGTTTATCCTTGGATTAAAGGAAAATGATGAGGCAGAAGCTATTATGAACAGCTATACGGATCCAGCGGATGTCTGTGAGAAGGAACTGGCTGAGTTAAAGACTTACTGGGGTGAGAAATTCTCCCATTTCCAGGTACAGACACCAAGCAAGGAATTTGATTCGATGATTAATACCTGGCATGCCTATAACTGCTTCATGACATTTATCTGGTCAAGAGCAGCATCATTCATCTATTGTGGACTTCGGAACGGATACGGATATCGGGATACAGTGCAGGATATTCAGGGAATTATTCATCTGGCACCGGAGATGGCAGCAGATAAGATTCGATTTATGCTTTCGGCACAGGTTGCCAATGGTGGTGGACTTCCACTTGTGAAGTTCACACACAATGCCGGACATGAGGATACACCGGACGATGCTTCTTATGTGAAGGAGACAGGACATCCGGCATATCGTGCGGACGATGCATTGTGGCTGTTTCCAACAATTTATAAATATGTAACAGAAACCGGAAATCTGGCATTTATGGATGAAGTGATTCCTTACGCAAATAAAGATGAAGGTACGGTGTATGATCATCTGAAACGTGCGATTGATTTCTCTATGAAACATCTTGGCAGACATGGCATGCCGGCAGGACTTTATGCAGACTGGAATGACTGCCTGCGGCTTGGAAAAGATGGGGAGTCATCCTTTGTTGCATTGCAGTTTTATTATGCAATGACGATTCTTCGTAAATTCGCTGAGTATAAAAATGATTCTGAGTACATTTCTTATCTGGATAAGAGCCAGAAAGATCTCTGGAATGTGATTCAGAATTTCTGCTGGAATGAAGACCGATTTATCAGGGGCTTTACAGAAAAAGGAGAAGTAATCGGTAAAAGAACAGATCCGGAGGCAAATATGTGGTTGAATCCACAGAGTTGGGCGGTTATCAGCGGATTTGCCTCTAAGGCACAGGCGGAAGCTGCAATGGAGAATGTGTATGCGCAGTTAAATACAGCATTTGGTGCCGTGCTTATGGATCCGCCGTACCATGCGCATGCATTTGATGGCGCTCTGGCGGTTATCTATAATCAGGGTGTAAAGGAAAATGCGGGAATCTTTTCACAGTCACAGGGCTGGCTGATTCTGGCAGAAGCATTACTTGGACATGGAAACCGTGCGTTTGAGTATTATATGGAGAATTCACCGGCAGCTCAGAATGATAAAGCAGAAGTGAGAAAGCTTGAACCTTATTGCTATGGTCAATTTACAGAGGGTAAGGCAAGTCCTCATTTTGGACGATCCCATGTGCACTGGCTGACGGGAACTGCATCAACAGTTATGGTTGGCAGTGTCGAAGGTATTCTGGGCATGCGCCCGGATTTCTATGGATTGCGGATAGCACCATCCATCCCGGCAGAATGGGACGGATTTACAGTGGAGAAGGATTTCCGCGGAAAGCATCTCCATATTGAGGTGAAAAATCCGGGACATGCAGAGTCTGGATTTAAGTGCATGGAAATCAATGGTCAGACTATCTTCAATAATTATGTGAAAGACGAGTGGCTTATGTCAAACGGGGATAATATAATCACATTATATATGTCATAGATTTTACCGGTCAGGCAGACCGGAGGCGTTCAGATTTAGGGACTGGTACCGTTTTGGTGTCAGTCCTGTCTGTTTTTTGAAGACCTCTGAGAAGTAGCTTTGATCTGAAAATGCAAGGATCGAAGCAATTTCAGCCGCGGAATAGGAAGAGTGAAGCAGCATATTTTTGGCAGTTTCAATCTTTGTCTGCTGGATATAGTCGCTGACAGTCATACCGGTTTCCTTGTGGAAAAGACGGGAAAGATAGGATGAATTCAGTCCGGTCAGTTCTGAAAGATTTGCAAGTGTGATTTTTGTATGTAGGTGGTCATAAATATAATCAATACATCTGGCTACTGGTTTTGATGTAATCTTTTTCTTTCGCAGATTTTTCATGCGGCCGGTGTAGTCCAGGCATGCGGTTGTGTGCAGTTCATCGAGTTCATTCATCGAATTTGCACGGTCTGCTGTGTGGATATAAAAATCGCTCAGGCTGTAGGAAGTGGACAAATCCAGACCACCTTCGATACAGTAGCGGGCAAGCATAGCCATTGTGATTGCAAAATGATATTTCAGGCTTTGCAGAGGGGTGTCGGATAGTTCGCCCAATCCTTTTTTGTGGCTGATCTTTGCTTGACAAAGCTCATTTACCTTCTCAATGTTTCCGGATTTGATGGTTGTATAAAATTCTAATTCCGGATCGTACTGTGCACGTAGTACAGCTTCGTCCTTATATACGTAATCACGGTATATTTTATTGCTTATTTTCATGGTAACACCCCATTGATATATGTTCGTTATTTTTTTTAGTGATTTCGGAAAATATTTAACGTAATTATAGCAGAGAATCTGATTTAGAACAATCGAACAAAATGCAACAAATAATTGCTTTACTTTGCATTATGTATAGGGTACAATTTTTACAGCGCATTGTTTCAAATACATTTAGAAAATAAAAATGAACAAATGTTCGAATTTCTTGTTGACTTTTCGAACAGAAGTGTAGTATAGTAAAAGAAACAAAAACGAACATATGTTTTGATAACATAGATGGAAGATAATGGAGGTTTATGGTATGGCAAGTGAAGAAAAGATGAAAGCATTAGATGCAGCGCTGGCGCAGATCGAGAAGCAGTATGGTAAGGGTTCTGTGATGAAGCTCGGAGATCAGTCTGCAAATATGGGAATTGATGTAGTTCCGACCGGCTCTCTGAGTCTGGATCTGGCACTCGGACTTGGCGGTATGCCAAGAGGTCGTATTATTGAGATTTATGGTCCAGAATCAAGTGGTAAGACAACCGTTGCACTGCATGTGGTTGCTGAAGTACAGAAGATGGGTGGTATTGCAGGCTTTATTGATGCGGAGCATGCACTCGACCCAACGTATGCAGCGCATATAGGTGTCGATATTGATAACCTGTATATTTCACAGCCGGATAATGGCGAGCAGGCACTGGAGATTACAGAGACGATGGTTCGTTCCGGTGCGGTTGATGTAATTATTGTGGACTCTGTAGCGGCCCTTGTACCGAAGGCAGAGATTGACGGCGAGATGGGAGATTCTCATGTTGGATTACATGCGAGACTGATGTCTCAGGCACTCCGAAAACTGACTGGTATTATCAGCAAGTCTAATTGTGTGGTTATCTTTATCAACCAGCTTCGTGAGAAAGTAGGTGTGATGTTTGGTAACCCGGAGACGACAACCGGTGGTCGTGCATTGAAGTTCTACGCATCTGTCCGTCTGGATGTGCGCCGGATTGAGACATTGAAGGTTGGCGGAGAAGTTGTTGGTAACCGTACAAGAGTCAAGGTTGTAAAGAATAAGGTTGCACCTCCATTCAAGGAAGCAGAGTTTGATATTATGTTTGGTAAGGGTATCTCCAAGGAAGGCGATATTCTGGATCTGGCTGTTTTGCACGATATCATCAACAAAGCAGGTGCATGGTACTCTTACAATGGTGAGAAGATCGGACAGGGACGTGAGAATACGAAGCTTTATCTTGCAAATAATCCAGAAGTGATGGAAGAGATTGAGCAGCAGGTACGGAATAAGTGTGGGATTGGCGTAGATGCAGAACAGACAGAGAGCGAAGAGTCATAAGCAACCAACTACATACAGTGCATTTGATACAGCGATTTATTATCTTACCTTCCGGGATCGCTCCCGGAAGGAGCTTTGTGATAAGCTGACAGAAAAAGGATATGAGGAAGCAGAGATTGCAGAGGCAGTCGAGAAACTGATGTCCTATGGATACATTGATGATGAACGATATGCCTCATCGTATATTCGGAATCAGATGCGTGCCAAAGGCAGACGAAGAATCACAATGGAGCTTTCCGGTAAAGGTGTAGATTCAGAGATGACACGTGAATTATGCATGGAACTGGTGCCTGATGAAGCGGAAACCATCTATGATTTACTGGAAAGACGTTATGGTAACTTAGATTTTTCGGATGAAGGACAGATGCGGCGTATGTATTCCTTTTTTGCACGTCGTGGATTTAAGTATGAGGATATTCGCAGAGCAGTGTCAGAATATAGAAAAAATATTGAAAAAATATAGAAAAGTAATTGATTTTTTCTTACAAATTGCATAAAAAAAATAAAGTATTCCTTGACACTAGTATAAAAAAAGTATAATATTTAAGTGTTGTAGTTATGCAATAAAACTAAATAAGGAGGTGCTCCTGAGTTGTCAGACGAAGCAATCAAGTATGTGATTTTCGCTGTAATACTCGTGGTTGCAATTCTCGTTACCTGGTTTTTAGCTATTGCGTATCGTAAGAATGTGGCAGAGGCAAAGCTTGGTAAGGCAGAGGATAAGGCTAGAGAGATTATAGATGAAGCACTGAAAGCTGCGGAGGCAAAGAAACGTGAGACACTTCTTGAGGCGAAGGAAGAAGCCATGAAGACGAAGAATGAGATTGACAAAGAAGTCAAGGATCGTCGGAATGAGCTTCAGCGCATGGAAAAGCGTGTTCTTTCCAGAGAGGAAAATCTCGACCGGAAGACCGAAGCCGTAGAGAAGAAAGAAGCTTCATTATCACGTAAAGAGGCAGAACTCACGAAGCTGAAGCAGGAAGTTTCAGATTTGGAAGCAAAAAGAACTCAGGAACTGGAAAGAATTTCCGGATTAACCTCTGAACAAGCAAAGGAATACTTATTAAAGACTGTTGAAGACGAAGTAAAGCATGAAACAGCAGTCATGATCAAAGAATTAGAAACACGAGCAAAAGAAGAAGCAGATAAGAAGGCAAAGGATTACGTTGTGACAGCTATTCAGAAGTGTGCTGTTGATCATGTATCAGAGACAACGATTTCCTTAGTACAGTTGCCTAACGATGAGATGAAGGGAAGAATCATTGGTCGTGAAGGACGAAACATTCGTACTTTAGAGACTATGACAGGTGTTGATTTAATTATTGATGATACACCGGAAGCAGTTTTGCTTTCAAGTTTTGATCCGGTTCGTAGAGAAGTAGCCAGAATCGCACTTGAAAAGCTGATTGTGGATGGAAGAATCCATCCGGCACGTATTGAAGAGATGGTCGAGAAGGCTCAGAAAGAGGTCGAGACTATGATGCGTGAAGAGGGAGAGGCTGCAACCCTGGAAGTCGGTGTACATGGCTTACATCCTGAACTGATACGTCTTCTTGGTAAGATGAAGTTCAGAACAAGTTATGGACAGAATGCATTGAAGCATTCTATTGAGGTAGCTCATTTGTCCGGTTTGCTTGCCGGAGAGCTTGGGCTTGATGTTCGTGTAGCAAAGCGTGCAGGTTTGTTACATGATATCGGAAAATCTATTGATCATGATGCAGGTATGGAAGGTTCTCATGTATCCATTGGTGTTGATCTTTGTAGAAAGTACAAGGAGTCGGCAACGATTATCAACGCTGTTGAGGCACACCACGGGGATGTAGAACCACAGAGTTTGATCGCATGTATTGTACAGGCTGCAGATGCTATATCTGCTGCACGTCCAGGTGCAAGACGCGAGACGTTGGAGACATATACAACACGTCTGAAGTCCTTGGAAGACATTGCCAATGGATTTAAGGGTGTTGATAAGACTTTTGCTATTCAGGCGGGACGAGAAATTCGAGTAATGGTAGTTCCAGAGCAGGTAACAGATGCGGATATGGTATTACTCGCACGGGATATCTCAAAGAAGATTGAATCAGAACTTGAGTATCCGGGCACAATCAAGGTAAACTTGATCCGAGAGTCAAGAGTAACCGATTACGCAAAGTAATTATTTGTTATCAATGAAATTCGTGGAAAGTATTGAGAATACAAGTTTTCAATACTTTCCTTTTTTGTTTATTTCCTGTATTATATATAGAGATATAAAGCAATCGCGTGCGAAACAAATTATGAATGATGAAATGTATTTATTATGATTATATGGACGATGCGGAATAGAGTGGATAGGAAGGAATATAAATATGGTTGAATTTAAAAGAAAAAGTCTGGAATTATTGTATGATGCGAAAATCGTAGCCTTATATAAGGATATTTTGGAGACACCGGATGGTGGAGAGGTTGTATATGATCTGATTAAACATAAATCTGGCGGTGGAGCAGGTATTCTGCTTGTAGACGAGGAAGAGTACACATATCTGGTGCGTCAGTACCGTAATTCCTTAGATGCAGTGGATCTGGAGATTCCGGCAGGTGGATATAGTTTTCACGGGGAATCCGGTGAGACATGTGCGTTACGGGAAGCAGAGGAGGAGACTGGATGGATTCCACAGGATATCTATCATGTGAGCAATATGATTTCTTCGGTTGGAACCTTTGATGAGAAGACGGATGTCTATATTGGACGCAATTTGAAGAAAGGCAAGCGGCATTTAGATCCGACGGAATTTATCGAGATTGTTCGAGTACCTATGGAAGAAGCACGCGAGATGATTTATTCGGGTAAGATTGTAGATAGTAAGACGATTGTCGCGATTCTTGCTTATTATGATAAGAAGAGTCGAGGAATATTTAAGTAGACAGGCACATATGCTTTAGGGAGTGAGCAATCATTCCCTAATTTTTATGCAGTAGGAGTATAAGGCAATGCCATATGAAAGTGAAAAACTGAAAAGCCGCGTGTTTTATTATCTGTGCATGGTGCTGGCAGGTTGTATATTAGCCAATATCGTGCTGCGATGCGATCGGAATCTGCAGGTGTTTATACTGCCATTTACGGACAGCAGTCGGTTAGCCGGGGTATCCGTGCAGCAGACGTTGTTTTATGTGTTGTTACAGCGGACGAAACAGGTGGCTGTTGTATACCTGCTGTATAAGGTGTTTCCGCCCAAGGCAGTCTTCTCGATCGGGATGAGTGCGTTGTTATTTTTATTTGGATTTGTAATCAGTTGTCAGATGTTTTATCTGGGACTTTCGGGTGTATGGTTTCTGCTGTTATGCCTGTTTCCGCATTATCTGATCTATCTTGGAATGTTGTATTATCTGGCGGCAGAGGCACGCAAGGTTGGAGAGGATAAGAATAAAAAGAGGATGGCGGCGATGATTCTAATTCTGACGTTTTTTGTCGGAATTCTATCCGAGAGTATTCTTTCAAAAATTTTTTTAAAAAATTTTCTCCAATATATAGGTATGTAAAAACGTGCATTTCAACATATTGTAGAAATGTTACAAAATGTTACAAATATTGAAAAAATGTGAAAAAATTATGTTTGATTTTAGCTGAAATAGTAATTATAATGTAATAGATAAAGGCGAAAAGCAGTCGGAAAAGGTTGCATTTTGTCGAGGGAATGGAAGGACTTTGGGTATGGAAACACAGATTGAGAATTACATTGATTACTTGAATAGCGTGAAGCATGCAAGTGCGAATACAATTGCATCCTATCGGAGAGATTTGAAGAAGATGAGCCGCTTTTTTGCGGACAGACAGTGTACGGATGTGCGTGACCTTCGGGGAACGGATTTGAATTCGTATGTATTGGATATGGAAAGTCAAGGCATGTCCACAGCGACGATATCCAGAAGCATAGCAAGTATGAAATCGTTTTTTCTATATCTGTTGAAGCAGGGGGAGATCACAGAAGATTATGCGGATGCATTGAAGCCGCCAAAGATCGAGAAGAAAGCACCTGAGACGCTTTCTATTGAGGAAATCAATCTGCTCTTAGATCAGCCATCACGCCTGACACCAAAGGAAATCCGGGACAAGGCAATGCTGGAGCTTCTGTATGCGACTGGCATGCGTGTATCAGAACTTATAAATTTAAAGATCACAGATGTAAATCTGACGATGAATTATATTTTATGCCGGGATGTATCGAAGGAGCGTGTCATTCCAATCGAGAATGTAGCGAAGATGGCACTGGAGAACTATATCAAGTCGGTACGGGAATCCATCAGTCATGGAAGTATGTTCCTCTTTACGAATATGAAGGGACAGCCGATGACGAGACAGGGCTTCTGGAAACTGATCAAGGCATATGCAGCAAAGGCTGGTATCGACAAGGATATCACACCGCATATGATCCGTCATTCCTTTGCATCACATCTGGTATCAAATGGTGCCGATTTGAAGGCGGTACAGGAGATGCTTGGACATTCGGATATTTCGACCACGCAGATTTATCTGCGCAGCAGACAGAGCAAGTTGAAGGAAGAATATGAGAAAGCACATCCACGTGCAAAGATGGCGTGAAAGCCATATAAAAATGAAATCAAAATAGAAAGATAAAATTTCATAGATGAAATAAAAAGATAAAACCTCATTATCAGAGAAGAAATATCTGGTAATGAGGTTTTCTTGCGCTGTTGCATCTGACAATACAGCATTTATAATCTATAATGAGTTACTACTTGTTTTGCAGGTTTGTAAATACGCTGTCACTGACACCATGTTTCAACAGGTATGCCTCCCACAGGGAATAGTATTGTGCCTGTAGATGGATACCATCGTTGGAATAATCGGCTTTAACACCCATTGGAACATCGCCGTCCATGTCACAGACGCAGGTGTTCATATCAAGGTAGAAGATACGCTGTCCGTCTGCGTATTCTGCAACCAGAGCATTTCTGCAATCCACATTGTCGTTGTTGTACACATCTGAGTTATCTGCGTAGCTCTGTGTAACATGCATCATACCCATCACAAAGATCACAGCATCTGGCTGTAATTCCTGAATCTGATCTAATACTTTCTTGTACTGCGCCTGATAATCCTTGGCGTAGCCGCTTCCGAGCTCGTTGACACCACACATGAGGAAGATTTTTTTGTACTGTTTTGTGGCAAGCACATTTGGAATTGTTTCGCCGTTTGCCATTGTTTTATCCATCAGATCCCAGATGGAAACACCATCTTTGTAGTAGAAATCAGCCGTTGTTTTGGTGCGGAGCGTACCATAGTCATGTAGTCCCTCAATACGGGAATCCCCGATAAAGGCTGCATCGTTAAAGTAGTCAGTATTTACAGTGATATAATCGTAGTTGGTTGTCTGTGCCACACGGTCATTATCGTCGTAATAAGCAGAGCGTGCCTTACGCATTGGAACTGTGATATAGGTCGTTGGAATCGGTTCGCTTCCATCGGTGCTGACTGCATCCGAAGAGGTCGCCGGTGCATCGGTTGATGTCGCGGCAGGAATAGGATTGGAATCTGCGTCTGTACCGGTTGCCGTCGTGTCATCGGAAGGTTTCTTTGTGTCATCTTTTTTCACAAATGGATCTTCTTTAATCATGGCAGACATAAAGAGCGTATGATCCTTGGAAATCCGCAGCTTGTATTCGCCACCCATAGCACCGACAAGGGCATATAAAGTATAGCCGATGACGGAAAGCAGGATCAGGGATACAAGCGGACATTCCCGCAGGAAATCCCAGATTGTTTTCGGTTGTCTTCGCTTTTTGTTATTATTCATAATCATCATCCTTATTTCATCTATAGTCCGGTTCCTGTATATATGATTTTGGGAAAATCAGATTCCAAAGTCGTCAGAACCGGAAATACAGGAATGGGTTATTTGCACCGGAGGCAATCTGATAAACCGAAAGCCAGAAGAGTGCCAGCATAAGAATCTTACATACCCATGTCTTGTAAAACCGCTTTAACAGGCGGATTGGAATCGGCGTACAGCAGATGGCGCAGATTGCGAGCAGCCACCAGTAGGTACCGAACAATTCCAGAAACTTCGGGAAGGTATCGATTTTGACCGATCCCTTGACTGGAAGGAAAAATAACCGCTTGATATAATTTCCGAGCGTTGGCAGATCGGAAATGTTGAAGATTGTCCAGGAAACCGGAATCACGATCAGCATATAAATATGGGATAAGATCGCATGCCGTTCCAGCTTGTCCAATAAAAATAACTTCTCGACGGTCAGCAGCACGAAGAAGAACATGCCCCATATAATAAAGTTCCAGTCCGCGCCATGCCACAGGCCGGTGAGTAACCACACGATAAATGTATTGAGAATCATACGTTTCTGCCCTTTGCGGTTTCCACCCAGTGGGATATAGACATATTCCCGGAACCATCTGCTGAGTGTGATATGCCATCTGCGCCAGAAATCCGTGGAGGAAGTGGCACAGTATGGGTTCTTGAAGTTTGTCGGGAATTTGAATCCAAGGATACGTCCAAGTCCAATCGCCATCAGGGAATATCCGAAGAAGTCGAAGAAGAGCTGCATCGAAAATCCCCATGAACCAAGCCATGCGGTCAGTGGATGAATCCCCATAACGCCAGCCGTCATAACCGTATTCCAGAGGGAAGCTATCTTGTTCGCCAGCAGTACCTTGTAAGCAAGTCCAAGTACAAAGATCGTCGTGCCCCATTCAATCTTTGGCAGACTGATCTTGCGCTGCTTGTGCAGATCATCTTTGACTTCTGAGAAGCTGACGATTGGTCCCGCAATTAACTGAGGAAACATGCAAAGATACGTTGCAAAATCCAGTAGTCCGTTTGCAATCTCATATTTCCTGCGGTAGATGTCAATCACATAGGAAGCAGCCTGAAAAGTGTAGAAGCTGATTCCAAGCGGTAGGGTAAGTGACACAAGCTTTAATACGGTTGTACCTGCAATTCCATTGATGATGCCGATAAAAAAGTTCAGGTACTTAAATACAAATAACATTCCGAAATTAAAGACCATGGCAGCAATAAGCCAGACCTTTCGGTTTGTCTCTGTGGATGCCTGCGTGTCATCCTCGCGTTTCCATGCGGTGTAGATGTTGACGGCTGCAAAATGATTGACGAGGATGGAGAGAATCATCAGGATAATATACGAAGGCTCTCCAACGCCGTAGAAGATTAAGCTGCCGATCAGCAATATTATATTTCTGTATTTCGGTGCCGCTGCAAAATACACAATCAGAAAGATTGGTAAAAAGCGGAACATAAATTCAATACTTGAAAAAACCATTCTACTAAATCCTTTTCCTATATATTATGAACGATAAATCCTTTTCAGATTGTCCAGCTTTGCGGTTGCATTCTGCATCAGCAGATCCAATACGGTAATCGCACACATGGATTCAACGACAACGACTGCACGTGGACCGATGATCGGATCGTGACGTCCCTTGATCTCCATTACAATTTCTTCGTGTGCCCGTGTGACAGTATCCTGCGCCTGAAAGATCGAAGGTGTTGGCTTGAAAGAAGCACGAATGAGAATCGGACTGCCGTCACTCATGCCACCTAGTGTGCCGCCAGAGTGGTTGGTGCGCTTTTTGACAGTGTCGCCATCCATATAGAAGTTGTCGTTGTTATCAGAGCCGATGGATGAGACAACAGCAGTACCATCTCCGATTTCGATTGCCTTGACAGCGCCGATCGACATGACTGCTTGTGCCAGCTTCGCATCAAGCTTGTCAAATACTGGTTCGCCAACACCGACAGGAACACCGGTTATGATACATTCCACCATAGAGCCAACCGAATCCTTTTTTTCCATCATTTCATTGAGATAAGCAGCTGCATCTGCTGCACAGGTGTTGTTTGGCATATAGAGTGGATTCTGATTGACCATATTAAGATCGATCGCATCGTCTGCAACCTTGATCGTTCCGATCGCACGTGTGTATGCAGTAAGGGTAATACCGAGCTCTTTTAAGACCTTGGCAGCGACCGCGCCTGCGGCAACTCTGCCGATTGTCTCCCGGCCGGAAGAACGACCGCCGCCCCGGTAGTCGCGGAATCCATACTTCTCATCAAAGCAGTAGTCCGCATGCCCCGGACGATAGCTTTCTGCAATCGAACCGTAATCTTTTGATTTCTGATCTTCATTCATGACAACGAGGGAGATCGGCGTTCCGGTTGTTTTTCCTTCAAAGACGCCGGACAAGATAGAGACCTTGTCGCTTTCATTTCGCTTGGTCGTAAATTCGTTCTGACCTGGCTTTCTGCGATCGAGATAGATCTGGATATCCTCCTCAGAAAGCGCAATCCCAGCCGGACAGCCGTCGATGACAACGCCGAGTCCTTTGCCGTGTGATTCACCCCATGTAGTGACTGTAAATAATTTTCCGTATATTGAACCAGCCATGGTAATATAATCCTTTCATATTGTATATACATTTGAAGGGATTATACATCTTTTTGTGAAAAATAGGAAGAGCCTGTTGATTTTTTCCTATACATGTGCGATAATGTTACAAAATTGTTACAAAACAAAGAAGAGGAATAGCAGATGAAAAAGATTTTAGCGAGAATACTGATATGTGTGATGGTGCTTGGACTGGTACAGATAGGGAATACAGCAGGCACAGCGAAAGCGGCAAGTACAGATGCAGATATTTATTATGCAGTACATTGTCAGACGTATGGCTGGGGACTTGGCGTTGCTAAAAACGGCGAGGTAACCGGTACATCTGGACAGGCGAAACGTCTGGAGTCTATCAAGATCTGGGTGAAGTCCGAGCTTTCCGGTAGCGTGGAATACGAGACACATGTGCAGACCTATGGTTGGAGCATCGGAACAAAGAAGGACAGCGAGGAATGTGGAACGACCGGAGAGGCAAAACGTCTCGAAGCAATCAAGATCCGTCTGACCGGACAGCTTGCTGAGGTGTATGACGTTGTATATCGTGTACACAGACAGACTTACGGCTGGACAGACTGGGTAAAGAATGGTACTGAGTGTGGAACGACCGGACAGGCGAAGCGTCTTGAAGCAATCCAGATCAAGCTCGTTCGTAAAAATGGCGCCGATGATGCAGACCTCAAGTATACGACACATGTACAGACACATGGATGGCTGGATTATGTAGTAGATGGTAAGCAGTCTGGAACAACCGGTGAGGGCAAACGTCTGGAGGCAATTAAGATTGATGTGCCAAATACAAGCTGTACAGGTGGTATTACCTATTCCGTTCATTGCCAGACCTACGGCTGGATGGACTGGGTAACGAATGATATGCAGGCAGGTACATCCGGACAGGCGAAGCGTCTCGAAGCGATCAAGATCAAGCTGACCGGAGAGATGGCAGAGAAGTTCGATGTGTATTATCGTGTACATAGCCAGACGTATGGATGGCTTGACTGGGCATGTAACGGAGAGGCTTCCGGAACGTCGGGGCTTGCAAAGCGTCTGGAGGCGATCGAGATCGTGCTCGTAGAAAAGGGCGAGACTGCACCGGGCGAGACGAGATATCCGTATGTCGATGCTGCGATTGCAAAGCAGATCGAGAAGGAAAAGGAAGAAGAAAGAAAACGGCAGGAAGAAGCTGAGAAGGAAGCAAACGACAAGGCGACCAGCGAGAATCTGCGCAAGGTTCTGAGCGAGGCTGTGCTGGTTCCAACCATAACCAGAGATACGGCAATTGATACAAAAGTGCAGGAAGTATTGGCACAGGTCGTAAAGCCTGAAATGGATAATTATGACAAGCTTCTGGCATGTTATAAGTGGATTATAGATAATTCATTTTATAAGTATGATGGCTTCACAGGATCATGGAACAACACTAATGTTTCGTATTCTAATAATCGGGATCGACAGGTTGTCAGCTTTGCAAAGACAATTATTTGCGGCGTGAATGGGCAACGTTACGGAACCTGTATCAATTATGGTTCGGCGATGGTTGTATTTGCAAGAGCACTCGGCTTTGAGGCGTATCGTGTCGGAGGCGAGACATTACGTGCAGATAACTCGTATGGTGAGCATTACTGGTGTGTCATCAAGATCAACGGAATCTGGTACAACTTCGATCCACAGAATGCAGATAACAATTGGACAGATCCACTTCGATATTTTGGTAAAACCAACAGTGAATGGTTAGGAATCGGCTACAAATTCACACATGGAAGCGAGAAAGCCGAGGGCTATATCAAGGGTGGAACTTATAAGTAAAATAGTGCTTTACAAGATGAAGGTCTTGTGGTAAGATATCAAATGCCGTCACTTGGTTATAGGATCACTCCGACCATAACTCAGCGACTGGACAAAATAAGAAAATGGAGGAAAAAAGCATGATTACAGCAGATCAGAAGAAAGAGATCATTGAGAAGTATGCTCGTACAGCAGGTGATACAGGTTCACCAGAAGTGCAGGTTGCACTCCTTACAGCAAGAATCAACGACCTGAATGAGCACTTCAAGGTACATCCAAAGGATCACCACTCAAGAAGAGGTCTTCTTAAGATGGTTGGTCAGAGAAGAAACCTTCTCGCATACCTTAAGAGCAAGGATATCGAGCGTTACAGAACACTTATCGAGCAGCTTGGTCTTAGAAAGTAATAACAACAAATTAGTAAATAAACTTAAAATCACACACACTACAAAAGGGATTGCATATGCAATCCCTTTTTCATGATTATAATCTGCCATATAGCTGTGAGCCTGTTTCGGATTTTTGTATGATTGTCTGTCATTTCTCTGTCTGACTGTTGTCTGTTGGTTCCAGTGTGCCAATAAATGGGTTATAGATGCTGCCATCAATCGCATTGATAATTGCATAACTGGATTTGTAAAGGATACCGGCTTCATCCGGTTTAAGCATGTAAAACCATGCAGGAACGAGCGAGTAGGATTTGTGCTTGGAATCAGAAATCCGGATCAGACCATACTCGATACTCGTTACCGTGTATTCGCAATCAGCTATGGAAAGGGGATCGAAAGGACTGCTGTTCCATATGCTCATGAAATCAATCTGTGCCTTTGCAATGGCATCAATCTGATCAAATGACAGGGTTGGAGAAGTTTTTGCTTCTATGGTGTCTACCTGCATTGGATTGTTCCAGATCAGGTAGGAAAGCCCGTTGCTGTCTATGCTGGCGGTCAGAGATTCAAAACCGTAAAATGTATTGGATTCGTCCGCGGAGAATATAAAACCACCATTGGCGTCATATTCGGCATTGGAATAATCCGTCAGGGTTGTTGAAAATGTTTCAGATGTATATAAGGTAGAAAGATTATTCAGGCTTCGGCTGGCATAGAACAGATAGGAGTCTGTGGCAGGTTCTGTTTCTTCTGCCGGAGGTTCTACGGCAAAGGAGGCATTGATCGTATAATGTTGGGGATGTCGTATAGCATCCAGTGTTTGCACAATTGTATAATCAGTAATCTTCAGTGTCTGCATATATTTTTCAGTAATCTGCTTCGCTTCTGTGAGGGAGAGGGAACAGCTGTTTCCCCCATTTTGCTCAACGTAAGCGGAAGAAATTGGATACGCCTTATAGGTGTTACTGGTAGAAAAATCGATAGCATCAGTACAGTACTGTTTGTATAATACCATACGACAGAATAGGTTGGATTTAAAAAATGCCAGATAATAGTGCTCTTTGGAAATGGTTCCGTCGATAATACAGAATTGGTTCGGTATAAATTGCCCGATATCATCCCTTTCGCTATAGGGATTGATATACCATTTCATTTCACCGTTGGTTTCTACGACACGCTTTGCTGCATCGGCATCTTGCTTTTTCGTCGCAAGGACATTTGTAGCGTCGTAGTATTCTGCAATCATATATTCCGGGATCGTAGAGAAATTCTCATAGCTTTTGAATGTATCTTCCCATGCGCCGCAGGCGGAGGTTAAGTCCTCAATCGAACGAAAATCATATGGCATAAATAGTGAATAACTTCCCTCGTCGAAGATCAGGTCTGCATACGTCTGGATGCCTTCGTCCGTGAAGTCAGCGCGGGATAAAGATGCAACCGGTGCTGATTTCTCGGCAAGCGAGGTATCCACCTGTGCCTGTACAGTCAGAGTCCCTTTGTCCCCCGGAACGGTGTAGTCAAGATTTCGGATAGGGTCATCTGTGGCATCAGACGTAGATGCAGTATCTCCCTGATAGATGACAGTCTCTTTCCTGCCGCAGGCAGAGAGACAGGATGCAAGAAGTGTAATAATTAAAATCCAGGATAGTTTCTTCATATGCGTTCTCCTTTCGCTTTAGTTGATGTTTCCGTTATAATCATGATAGATGCTTCCGTCGATGGCACTGATTATGACGTATGGGGAAAATGTACAAAATGGGGAAGAAAGAGATTCCCCATCGATCATGTAATACCACGCAGGAATATACATATAGGAATCAGATTCTTCGTCAAATAACCGGATCAATCCATATTGAATCTCCTTGATTTTGTAGGTGTTATCCGCAGAAAATGGTAAAGTCGTCCCATCGAACTTCGAGATGTAATCTTTGGCGATTGCGTCAATCTGATCGAAAGAGAGCAGTTGTGCATTTGTCTCTAAGACTTCCTCTACTTTCATCGGATTCTGGATAACCAGATAGTTGATACCATCATTTCCGACATTCGCGAAGATGGCTTCGTATCCATATCTGGCATTCGTGTAAGAATCGTTGGAGCTGCTGTTTTCACCGATTGTCCCGGAGACTAGTTCGCGGGAGAAATTGAAATCCGTATGAACAGGAGCGATACCGTCCACATTTCTGCCGCCATAGAGCAGATAGGAATCATAGGAATATCCATCGTTTGAAGAATCGCTGGCTATGATTTCCCCATCTTTCGTTATCTCGTAATCGGGCTTTATGGTCTGCGCCTTCTGTACATCTGTGATCGTGTAATCGGAGATTCCCATAGTCTGAAGCGTATCAAGCACCATTGCTTTTGATTCTTCCTTAGAATGCTGACACTCATCGGAGTACGATTCATTCTCATAAAGAGGGTTTGCGTAGGTGTCGTAGTATTGCGGATACTGGATATATGGTTCGTAGATCGTGTGGAGCAGCATTGTACAGTACACATCCGTCTGTATAAACGACAGATAGTAAGGCTTCTGGCTGATCGTTCCTTTGATGACGCAGAAATTTGTATAAATATCCGTATTTTCGGAGGAGGTGAAACGATACCATTTCAGGGAACCATCCGTATGAATCGGGGTGACCACGTTGTCATTCTCCATACATTGCTGGGCGATATAGTATTCCTGTAGCAAAGAGTATGGAATGTCTGCGCTGTCACTGTACTGTGCGATTTCTTCCTGTATATCGGCGCACGCACTTTTGACTTCCTCGTCTGGGCGCAGGACATAGGGCAGGAATAATGCGTAGCTTCCAGCATCGAAGATGGCATCTGCAATCCGCTTCATATCATCCTTGGTGTAGTCGTTTCGGGAGACTTTTACCACAGGGGAACTTTGTGCCGATAAACTGGTATCGACATCGGCATCCACCGTAAATGTCAGGAGTCCGTCTGTGACCTCATAATTCCGGTGCAGAACCGAAGCGGTGGCAGCATTGCTTGTCGTTGCCGGTTCATCCACGTATGAGAAATCTTTATCCTTTCCACACCCAGACAAGGTAGATAGTAAAAGGATAGATATGAGAATGCCTGCAATTCGTTTCTTCATAAGATCGTCCTCCTGTTAATCTGATTTATTTCGATGCTGATAGATGTAGCCAAGTTCGTTGTTGTAGATACTTCCGTCGATGGCGTTGATGACGACATAGGCAGATGGGAAATAATAGGGTTTGCTTTCTTCGTTTCCTTCTGCTACGTAATACCATGCCGGGAGCAACTGGTAGGAATCATCGGCTTCGTTGGATAACCGGATCAGTCCGTACCGGATATCGGTTATGTCATACACCGTCTCATCGAAGGTGTGTTTGTTGATGTAGTCCTGTGCAATTGCATCGACCTGGGAGAAATCCAGCGTGTTTGCCATATCGACGTCGATGGTTTCAATCTTCATAGGATTGGAGACAATCAGATAATTCAAGCCGTCATTTCCGACATTGGCGGTGATGAATTCATAACCATAGAAGGTATAATCCTCGTAATTGGTGATTGTTCCGTTTTCGTCCTGATCCATGCTTTCATAATCAGTCAGCTCTGGTTGAAAGTTTGCAGTGGTGTAGACAGGGGTAAGCGCATCTAAGCTGCGCCCACCGTAGACCAGATAGGAATCATAAGAGATGACTGGTTCCTTGTCGTAGTTTGCGGTTACCTGATATGTGCTGCTGATGTCGTAGACGGTCCGGATGGTCTGCGTCGGAAATACGTCGGTAACTACATAATCATCGATTCCCATTCTGGAGAGCGTATCGGTGACAAGCGTTGAGGCACCTTCCGTGGAATACGAGCAGATGTTGTCGCTGCCGGCAAGCGTTTCGAGCATATCCGGACGGATCGGGGATAATTGGTTAAACAAGCCATAGGTAAGCTCTTCGTTATAATCTTTGTGCAACACAAGCATGCAGTGCTTGCGCGTCTGGACGAAGGAAAGCTGACAGTCCTTTCCGTCTATCGTGCCACGGATATTACAGAAGTTGCAAAATTCCTCGCTGTCTGCACTTGGCTTGATGGTTGGATAGTATTGAATCGTTCCATTTGTCTCGATAGGATCAAAGACGCCGCCGTCTTTTGCATTTTGTGCATAGGAGCATTCTGCCAACAGATTATACGGAATCTCGGATTTATCTGCGTAGGTAGCAAAAGTCTCTGCAAATGCATCGCAGGCAGCAGTGATATTTTCCTTTGACTGACGGCTGTATGGAAGGAATAATTTATAGCTTCCCTCATCGAAGATTGCAGCCGCAATGCGTGTGATATCTTCATTTGTATAGTCGCACCGGACGGCAGTCGCAACCGGAGCAGACTGCGTGGACAGACTGGTGTTCACATCGGCGTCGACATTGACGGTCGTGCGTCCGTTTGATACGGAATAGTTCAGATGTAAGTCGGATGCGGAAACGGCATCCTGTCTGGAATCGTTCTCCTGAATATAATCGACGCCCGCTTTCTTTCCACATCCGGATAAGATGGAAAGCAGGAGTGCACCGATCACCATTTTATAGAATATGGTTTTACGTCTCATATGAAATTCCCCCTCGTAGTTTTTCGTGCAGCATCCCTGTTGATTGTCGGGCCTGCGTGTAAGAACTGTTTATATTATAGGATACAAATGTATCAGAAATGTATCTAAATGGTTGCAGGTTTTCACTTTTATGGTATTATATTTGAAGAAAATATCTGATTTTAGACAATTATAGACGAAACAGGGGAAAATAGCGATGGAAATCATGAAATATGCGATACAGGGTTACGAGGATGTCACCACAGAGCATCTGCTTGGAATCTTCGGAAATCCGATTAAACATACATTGTCACCGGTCATCCATGACACGCTCAGCGATGCACTGGGGCTGTCAGAGCGGTATGTGCCATTCTGTGTGGAGAATGAGGAGCTTTCTCATTGTGTGAAGCTGGCGTATGACGAGGGCGTGCTTGGACTGAATATTACCGTGCCGCACAAGCAGCACGTGATGGAGAGTCTCGTGGATGTGGATATCGCCGCGAAGACGATCGGCGCGGTTAATACACTTGTCCGTGTGGAGGGCGGCTATAAGGGCTACAACACGGATATGCCGGGACTGGCGAAAGCGTTAGAGACAGAAGGAATTGCATTAAAGGATGAGACAGTTATCATGCTTGGCGCAGGTGGTGTCGCACGTGCGGTCGCGTATATGTGTGTCAGCTACGGCGCAAAGCAGGTGTATATTGTAAACCGGACATTTGCGCGTGCGCAGGCAATCGCGGACGACATGAATGCATTTACAGGAAAGACGGTGGTGCAGGCGGTGGCTTCGGAGGATTATCAGAGTATTCCGGATGGAAAATATCTGATGATCCAGTGTACTTCGGTCGGGCTGCATGAGGGTGACGGAATGCCGTTTGATTTCGGCGATGCGTTCTATGCGATGGCGAAGGCAGGCGTGGATCTGATCTACAATCCGGCACAGACGCCATTCTTAAAGGAGATGGCGAAGCTTGGCGTGCCGGCGGTAAATGGCTTGAAAATGTTACTCTATCAGGGCATTCTTGCATATGAATTGTGGAATGATCTGACGGTGTCTGAGACACTGACCGATAAAGTGTATCTGGCATTGCAGGATGCAATCTATGGGAAGAAACGCGGCGATAACATTGTCCTGATCGGTTATATGGGTGCCGGTAAGACAACGGTTGGAAAGGCACTTGCCAAGAAGCTTGGATATGAGTTTATTGATACCGACCTTTATATCGAGGCACAGGAGGGAATGACGATTCCGGACATCTTCGAGAAGAAGGGAGAGGCATATTTCCGCGCTTTGGAGACGGATGTCATCCGGAAACTTCGGGAGAAGACACATTGCGTGATCGCGACGGGCGGTGGACTGCCGCTTCGCAAGGAGAACAGTGATCTATTGAAAGAAGTCGGAACAGTATATTACCTGATGGCAGATGCAGATACGACCTATGCGCGGGTAAAGCATTGCACGAACCGTCCGCTGTTGCAGTGCGACGATCCGTATGCGAAGATCCAGGCGATGATGAAAGAGCGGGGCCCCGTCTATGCGCGTGCCTGCCATATCCGTGTGCGGACAGACCACGGAACTTTAGAAGAAGTGATGGATGAGATAAAATGAGTGGAGCAGAAAATATAAATCGAAAGAATTACTGCGATGGAATGCGGGATGCAATTCCAATCGCACTTGGATACCTTGCGGTCGCATTTACACTTGGGATTGCGGCTAGAAATGCGGGGGTGAATGCACTTCCGGCGACAATTATGAGTCTGACGAATACGACATCGGCGGGAGAATTTGCGGCGATCACAGCGATTGCCGGCGGCGTAGGGTATGCAGAGCTTGCACTGATGCAGCTCGTCATAAACTTACGTTATATGTTGATGTCGTGTGCACTGACACAGAAGCTTGATCCGAAGTTTTCAATCATACACCGCTTTTTTATTGGATTTGGTGTGACCGATGAGATCTTCGGCATCTCGGTTGCGAGAAAGGGTAAATTGAACCCATGCTATATGTATGGCGCGATGTCAATCGCGATTCCGGCATGGACGATTGGCACCTGTCTCGGCGTGGTGCTTGGCAATGTACTGCCGGGCGGCGTGGTTAGTGCGCTTTCTGTTGCATTATATGGTATGTTCTTGGCAATCATTATCCCGCCTGCCAGAGACAATAAGGTGATCCGCGGACTTGTGATCATCGCGATGGCGGCGAGCTTCCTTTTCACGAAGATACCGGTAATTAAGAATGTTTCTTCCGGTATGAAGGTGATTATTCTGACAGTTGTGATCTCCGGGGTGGCAGCCGTGCTGTTCCCGCTTCCGGATGAGGAGAAGGAAGAAGAGGAGGCGAACCATGAAGCATAATATTTATCTGTACATTCTTGTGATGGCAGCAGTCACGTATCTGATCCGTGTTCTGCCACTCACATTGATCAAGAAAGAGATCAAGAACAAGACGGTGCGGTCGTTTCTGTTCTATGTGCCATATGTGACGCTCGCGGTTATGACATTCCCGGCGATCCTCACGGCGAGCAACAGTATGGTGGCAGCAGGTATCGGATTCGTCGTGGCGCTGATCCTTGCATGGCGCAGGACAAGCATGTTTGTGGTGTCGCTTGTTTCGTGTGCGATTGTGTATATACTGGAGCTATTTATGTAAGATATCACACAAATTTCACCGAAATGGCAAAAATATGCAAAAAAAATCACTGGATAAAGTTTGCCTTTTTTCCGATATATTTGTATAATAAAGCGAATAGTTTTATACAGTAGGAGATAAATATGAGATCGACACAAAAGAGACGATGCAGATCCAATCGGGGTTTCACGCTTGTTGAGATGATCGTGACGATGATGTTGCTGTCGATATTGCTCACAATATCAGTCATGGGACTTATGGCATGGCAGGACTGGTCAGACTTTAACCAGGCGAATGAATATGCAGAGACCATGTTTTTGGCAGCGCAGAATCAGTTGTCGGAATATAATGCAAATGGAACCTTAGAAGATTTTGCAAAGCAGACGAAAAATTTTAGTCCAGCCGAGGTGAAGCTGGATTCGATATATTACGAAGAAGGACAGGCGTACAGTGATGATTCCGTTTGGGTAACGGTAAATAAGGGTACGCTTGTTTCTGTGCGTGCAAATAAGGGCGATTACAGTCTGTATGCGGCAGGAAAAGATACGACAAGCCCGACGGCACCAATCGTATATCAGCTTTTACAGGGGTATCTGTATGATACGTCTATCTTAAATGACGCGATCTGCGTCGAGTTTTCCTTAGAGGATGGACAGGTATTTTCTGTCCTTTATTCTGCCAAGTCAAATGGAGATGAGGTAGAAATTTTCGAGTATGATAATGACAATGATTCCCTTCGGGGTTCGGTTAACATTGCCACCCGGTATGATTCTTACCGGAAAGACCGTATGATCGGGTACTATGGTGTGGATACATTGTCGACGGCGCTGAAGGGTACAAAGGAAAAGCCGTCCATTGATGAAGTGAAATTAAATAATGAAGATACGTTAAATCTGTCGTTCAAGGTCAGCAAGCCGGCAAATGCCGCACAGAAGATGAATTATGACATTACCGTCTATGATGTAGATTCTGATTTCTGTACCAGTGAGAATATGGCAGATGGTGTTCCGGTTATGAAGTTCACATTAAACGGAGCAAAGATCAAGAATTATGCAAACCGGCAGGCACAGAATTGTGCAATCACACGGTATGTGAAAGATGAGACTGGAACTTGGAGTGCGCAGGAGCTTGGGGAGTTCCCAGTCCTTGCATGGAGCGATACGGATGGAACGATCCGTGTCGTATTGGATGCAGCGGATTTTCAGGCGACATCTGCCAGCTATGAGATGAATTTGTCAATTTTACGGGACACATCGAAAGCAAGTAAGGTTGCCAATGCAAACTTTAAATTCAAGTCAACCTATACATTCCATCGGTTTGGGCTGGATGCAAATAAGATTAAATGCTCCATCAAGGGGTATGGTGCTGCATATGATACAACAACGGAACGGCAGAGCAACCAGTCGTATGTTTATTTTGCCGAGGAAAATAACAACACGGATGCTGCAAAGAAGGTTGTAAATTACAATTATTCGATTGCAAATGCAAGACATCTTTATAATATGCGTTACGTGACAGACATTACAGCAAATACTGAGAAGTCTGTGGATGAACTGCGCTTGAGCAGTGCGCATTATGAGCAGGATAAAAATAAGGTGCTGACTTGCCATTTCCAGTTATCAGAAGATATCAACTGGGCGGGATTTGTAGAGTCAGGGGCGTTTTATAATACGAATGGAAATGGTATTCAGTTAAATGATGAGACTGCAGATTTGGCAGAATGTTTTATCTCAATGAAACAGCTTCGCCCGGAAGATTCTCTGGATGGTAAGAATACGGATGGTAAGTCTTATACGATCAAGGGACTTACTATGTCGCAGGCAGGAAATGCCCTGTGTAGGTTGTATACAGACATGGATACTGGTAAAGCGGATGATGAGAAAAAGCCGGTTGGTTTATTTGCCACGAATTATGGAACTATTGGGAATCTGAAACTGGATGATGTACAGATAACGTCTCCGGGCGATTATGTTGGCTCTTTTGCCGGAATCACGGTGTATGGTAAGAATCTGACTGGAGAGACGGCGGGAATCTTAGAAAATCTCGAAGTCGTAAATGATGATGTAGACGCAGAAACAGCCAGTTTTGTAAAAGGAAAGTCTTATGTCGGTGGTATTACCGGAACACTGATTGCGGATTCGGATTCGGTTGTGTCTGCAGTCACATGGAAGGAGCTTTCCAATGCTGCAAAGGTAACCGGACTTTCACATGTGGGAGGTGTTGTCGGCGAGCTTCGGACAGAGAAGAATCGGTCAACTGCCATCACATTGGAAGATTGTGAGAATACAGGTGCCGTATATGCGGTCGTGAAGGATGGCGAAGATAAAAAGGACAGTAAATTCGTTGGTGGCATAGCAGGAAGCTGTGTAAACGAGTATGCGGCAAATCATACAGATGATACATCAGCCCTTGTAAATATTACAATCAAAAACAGCAACAGTACACCGTTTTATTCGAGAAAAGATTTACAGGCATTCCTTGGAAATCAGGATGGAACGGCATTTGCAACTTATGCGGACAAGGTAGCTGGAACATATGTAGGCGGTATTACCGGTTACAGTTATTTTAGTACGCTTCAGGGTGTGCGTGCAGAATTGGATAATGGCAAGCACAGCTATGTATTTGGACATGATTATGTCGGCGGTATCGTCGGTTATGCAACTGGTTCTGCGGAGCTTTCCGGTGCGTACGATACGAATGCGGCTGGCAGAAATGACAACTATGTCATTGGCTGTTCCTGTGTCGGTGGTGTGATTGGCGCGAATGCAGATATTGATCTGACAAAAACAAAGGAAGAGACAGGAAGCAGCAGTAACGATACACTGTCGTTAGTTGAAAATGGAGCAAAGCCAATCGTGGTATCTGATGCTGTGAATACGAAAAATACTGTATCAAACTGGCAGAATACAGGCGTTGTCTATGCAACCGGTATGTATGCGGGTGGTATCAGCGGTTATAATACAGGGTCTCTGCTTGAAAATCTTGATACATCGGGTGCAGCGACTGTTGCGGGGGAATATCCGGTTTCTCATGCAGCCGATTATGTCGGAGGTATCAGCGGTTACAATCATGGTGTGATCAAAGCGGAAGCAAGAAAAGATAATAATGTACGCATCGTCGGTAAGAATTATGTAGGCGGTATCGTTGGTTATAACGACAGTGACGCGGAAGTTACAAACTACGCTGTGACGGCTGGAAGTATAAACGGAGATACAGATAAAGGAAGCTATGTCGGCGGACTTGCCGGCTGCAATGCGTCGATTTTGATGTTGCAGAAGGCAGACGGAAGTGCGAAACAATTATATGTAAGTACACAGAACATCAGCGGCAAATATTTTGTCGGTGGTGTGATTGGCGCGAACATCATCAATACGAATGGGTATAACCAGAACATGATTACGGAACCCGGACAGAGTGGATCTACCGATGTGGCAACAGATTCTTCTGCGGGTAATACAACGAAACTTTGTTATGTAACATTGCAAAGGACTAATTTATGGGGAAATGCGAACGCTCCGACAGCGCAATATGATTTTAACGTTGTAAATGATAGTGATCAGGAAATGACAAACTGGTATTTAAAAATGCATTTTAAAAAGGGCGCTGTTACAGGGGAACAATTTAATAATGTATCAGTAACAAAAGATGACGAATCTTCTGAAACAGAGACGATTTATATTATAAAACCAGATCAGTGGCATCCGAATATTGCGGCTGGACAGACTTGCGGACAAAAATCATTTCAGCTTTCATTTATAAATTATGAGGAACTTTATTCTTTCGATATCACAGATATTGAACTTTTTTATGGTGGCGGTGATGGAAATAAGACAACGATTAAGCCAGGCAATATCAACATTACTGAGAAAAACAAGCATACAGTTGGTTTGAATGATAGTACCTATCCTTTTGAAATAAATGGGCAAGCAACGACGGGTTACTGGGATGGCAATAAAAATCAATGGATAAATACAGGTAGTGCTTATCAGATTAAACTCTTGAAAATCGAGAACGCAAGTGATGATGATATTTTTGACTGGTCAATAGAACTTCCTTTGGAAGAAAGTGATCAATTGTATTTGGAATCTTTGAATTATTCAGGAGCAAGTTATGAGATAAAGCAAAGAATAGAGGATAATACAACATATCGGTACTTAGAGTTCAAGTGTTATGCAGATAATAGTAGATTAAATAAGCATACAAAATTAAATAATGGTGGTGGAGCAGGTGTAAGTGTATATATTATTGGAGCTCCAGAAACATATAATCGAATATTGGAAAATGCAAAATTGATTTTCTATACAACGAAATTACAACAGCAAACCGAAGATATCCAGTACGCCCGCATTCAAACTTCTGCGGATATGGCGAACTTCTCCGGCACAATTACAGGCAGTGCATTTACTGGTGGCTACATCGGATACACGATGCTTGTAAACAGTACGGACACAAGCTACGCGAGAACGACGGCAGAGAATGTAAGAAAGCTGACCTTAAATCAGGCATCAGAAGTTGCCGTAATCAATGCGGTATGTAATGCAAAGGTTGATACAAGCGAAGTGCAGATGTATGTGACAGGTACTGTTGGCGGTGGAAGCGTGACAGCAGATACTTATGTCGGTGGACTTGTTGGATACGACGATGCAAACACATTTCTGCGTATCGAGAATGCAACGAATAAGGCATCCGTAACAGCGAAGACGGGTTATGCGGGCGGTATAATCAGTGCGAGCCGCAAATCAAATTACAAGATTCTGACAAGCAAAAATTATGGAACCATCACAGCGAGAGAAGTAGCAGGTGGTATTGTCGGTGAGAACAAAGGCACAGTCAGTCAGTGTACTGTAGATGCGGCGATTGTAGGTAAACTTGGTACATCCATTGCAAGCTACGGCGGTATTGTCGGTGTGAGTGGTATTGCATCAGAAAAAACAGGGGATGTGGATGCAGCACAGATAACGGAATGTAGATTTACAGGAAGTATATCCGGTGTCGGAAATAATATAACGGCACATGTCGGTGGAATCGTTGGTGAAAATGGTTTTAATTCTACGGTCAAGGCAAGCACTGTTGGAAGCAAAGAAACAAACGTGCATGGTGGCATGGCAGGTACAGTAACCTATGATATGGCAACAACGAATGTCGGAGGTATCGGCGGTACAAATTATGGAACGATTTCCTCAACGGATAATAATGCAGAGGCAACTGGTAATACAACGATTGACAACTATCTTGGCTATACCGGTGGTATTGTCGGATGTAACCAGAAAGATGCTGTTGTAAAGGGTACAGCGACAGAGCAGATTATCACAGCAGGCACATGGCATGTGACAGCGAAAGCAGCTGGGGAAAATACGGCTGTGGGTGGCATTATCGGACATTCGATGTCTGGCGAGAATCTGGAGTACCTTACGAATTATGCAGAAATTAAGACGACTGCGACCGGAAATATCGCGGTTGGTGGCATTGTTGGACAGATGGAGAATCAGACCAGTGATGCGATGACATTTACAAAGTGCAACAATTACGGTACGGTTACCGGAACATGGTACACGGGTGGTATGATTGGATACCTGCGCTACAGGGGCGTGAAGTTTAATAGCTGTACAAGTGATGGAGCCGTGACGGGGGGGACAAGTGTAGATGCGATGGTTGGATATGCAGATGCTGATATCGAGAGCAATATTCAATATGCAGATTGTACAGTAAATGGAACAAAGTATTCGAAGACTACACAGCTTGCATCGAATGGAGCAGAAGAGAAACAGGTCGTTATGGATGCTTCAGAAGGTAAAAAGGAAGCAGAGACAACGGCTGGAACGATGGGACAGCCAGATGAGACAGAGAATGCTGTGACGGATGCGGATACACAGGATTCTACGACAGAAGCAACAACCGAGGAAATACAGACTGTCCAGAAGCTTGAAACACCGGATGTCAAGCGTTTGGCAGACGATGTGCGTGTCCTGCAGTATTACGATGGAACAAAATGGACATTGACAGCACCAGTACAGGATGAAGATCTGGTTGGAACGTATGAGTCACGGGCATATCGGTTCGAGGTACAGGATGGCGCCGATTATTACGAGGTGCAGATCAAGGATGCAAGCGGGGCATATGGCGTGATGTATGTACAGCCAAAGACCGATAAATATTATGTATACTATGCAGGAAGCAACGCAAAGATCCGCAGAGAAAGCCTGTGTGAAGCAAATCCATACACGGAGTTTGCAGGTATTCTGACGGAAGAAAAACCAATAAGCGTAAGCTATGCCGTAAATGTACGGCTGGAGGATACAACGACTGCAATCTGCGCAAAGGTGGTTGCAGAAAAAAATCAGATTTCTGTGTTACTTCCAGATACAACGACGTTCGTTGCAGTACAGGCAGTTGTCGGCGAGGCACATCTGGATGCCTTTGAAAGCTCGGATGTCGCAATGTGGAAACTGATTCCGGTTGATGATGCAACGACAACAGATGCCAGCGCAATCACGGAAGCCGAGGAGATGGATATGGTGATCTGGACTGGAACTGTGAAAAAGGAAGCTGCAAAGACAGAGCTTCCGAAGCTTGCAGGAACAACGGTGACAGTTGGAAGTGGTACGACACAGAAAGAAGTTGTGAATTATACAGTGGCAATTGAGCAACCGATGCTCGTACAGGTGCTGGGATTTGATGCAGAGGGTACATTAGTACAGTCCGTTTATTATACCGCAGACCAGACAAGCGCAAGCTTTATACTGGAGAAGGACACCTGGTTTACCGAGGATGTGAAAGATGTGCAGATCCGATTTGCGGCAATTTCGGAAGATGGACTTGCCGAGTGGACACAGCCACAGACGCTGACAATTACTGGAATATCAAAATAGTAGAAAGATAAATTACAGGTACATGCAGAGAAAAAGAAAGCTCAGACAATTTCATAAAGAAGAAAATCGCGGTTCTGCAATGATCGTGGCGGTTGTTGTCAGTATGGTTGTCGTTGTGTTCTGCTTATCTTTGCTGCTTGTAAGCTATGCATTGTTTTCGTCTTCGGTGCGCCGGGTGACACAGAACCAATGCCGGGAGCTTTCGAAGACGATCAGTATTGAAATAGAGAAAGAACTGACGACGCCGGCATATACAAGTTTTGATATGCAGAAGCAAGATGTGACGGATGGAAAAAATCTGCTGTGGCAGTATCTTCGATATAATGTGTGTCAGGGCAACTGGCCGTATTATGAATCGGAGAGTTCGACTGATCATGGGGAGAAAGCGGCGTACCGGTATTTTACCCTCGCAGCAACAGGCGGAGATACGACAAAATATGCAGCGATGGCGGATGATATTTCAGTCTGTATCTATTGGGAGAACGATGGCAGTTATCAGATATCGAAAAACGATGTTATCCTTTGTGTCAAAGTAACCTGTACGAAGGGTGACCAGACAGCATCCATGTTGTCAAAGTATAATTTGTCCTGTATGGATTATGAGGACGCAGAAATTGGTATGGATACTGGAGATGATACGGTAAATCCATCGAAAAATGATATTCTGAAAAGTGAGCATTGGAGCTGGAGTTTTCTGGAGCGTGAGTAACATGAAGAGAAGAAAAATCGTGCGACAAATGAATAATGCAGGTTCGACGATGGTGGAAGTGATCGTTGGATTCGTGATTCTTGTTATGGTTCTGGCAGAATGTATGGTACATTTGCTTGGCGTATCCGGAGAATTGGTCAAGAAAAGCAAGGATATGCAGGAGGAACAGCGTATCCTGAACGAGGAAATGTATCGGACGGATACCGTGTTTGAGACATTAGCAGATACAGGCATCACACTGACGGTGGACACAAATAAGACAGATTCACAGAATATGCCACAGGCAACGAGCTTTGCGATAGAAGCAAAGCTACACCGTTATTATAGTGATCGTGCCGATCTGACGGTGTTCCGGGTGATACATAAAAGTGAAGAAGCAGGAGAATAAGAGGAGTCAGTTATTGAAATGAAAAAACTGAAGCAGCTTTTTCGAAAATTTCATAATAAGAATCAGGGACTCACGCTGGTGGAAATGATCGTGACCTTTATGCTGATTGGGCTTTTTATGATTGCGGCGAGCAAGGTGATCGCGAATACGGTGAGTGTCTATTATACTGCGAAGGGCACTGCAAATGGTATGCAGGTATCATCCATCATTGCTTCGAAGATCCGCGGTGAGATCGAGGGTGCGCGGGATGCGACAATCACAACGGAGGTAAAAAATAAGGATGGAACAACGAGCGAGGTCACATTACCATATGTCATGCAGCTGTCGACAGATGCGACGCTCGGTGGACAGAATGAAACGACAGGGTATAATAAGATCGAGTTTACCGATGCGCAGGGCAGTCATGTCTATATTGGCGTGAATGAAGAAGGATATCTGGTTGTGCATTATTATCCGGTGGTGGTTGCAAGTGGCGAAGTGAAGAGTACTGACTGGGTATTTGACCAAAAAGCGTATATGGGGTATTCCATCAAGGAGTTGAAGTTTACACAGCCGAAGGGAGATTATGCAGACAATATTATTTATATGAGTCTGACACTGCATAGCTCACGGTATGGCGATTTTACATACACGGAATATATTCAGTGTTATAATTTAGATGCGAATTCCGACACACAGATCAACTGTAAAACAGAGTAAAAGGAGTAGAACATGAATTATTTTTTATATGCAATGATATACATATTGGTATTTTTGATGGGAGTGACTGTGTTTTCTTATCTGAATCTGGTCATTGAACGGCTTCCGAAGAAGGAGAAGCTGACGATCCGTCATTCCCACTGTAAGCAGTGCGATCACGAGCAGACATGGAAAGATGTCATTCCGATCTTTTCCCGGATTCGTTATCAAAACCGCTGCAGATATTGTGGTTCTGTATTGCCGAAACGTCCGCTTATTATCGAGCTGGTCGGTGGTGCATTTGCAGTATTTTCTGTTGCAATGTACGGAATTCATCTATCCGCGTTGCTGTTCTTCCTTGTGATCTGTGATCTGATGGTGATCACGATGATTGATGCGGACACGCAGGAGATTCCGCCACAGTTGAATGTGATTTTGCTGTTGCTTGGTATCCCTGCTATCTGGGTGTTGCCGGGACCAACGATCATAGAGCGTGTGATTGGACTGTTTGCGATCAGCGTGCCGATGTTTATTCTGATGTTATTCAACGGCTTTGGCGGCGGCGACGTGAAAATGATGTTTGCAGCCGGATTCCTGCTTGGTTGGAAGGGTGTTGTTGGTGCATTTTTCGTCGGCATCATTGTCGGTGGCGCGTATGCGATATATCTACTTGTCAAGAAAAAGAAGGGCAGAAAAGAGCAGTTTGCATTTGGACCATTTCTGGCGTTTGGCGTACTTGTTTCGCTGACGCAGAATCTGGGAGACACGATGATTTCGACCTATATTGATTATGTGAAGAGTATGATGACTTCAACATATTAAAAGAAAAAACATGAAAGTGATAGACACAAGAAAAGAAAATCCGTATTGTGAGATGGACTTTCTAATTACAAACCGGAAATAAGTTTTTGCCTGTGAATTTACAGGCGGTGTCTGAACTTGAGATAAAAAGGAGGAAACGTCCTTGGTCACTTACAAATACAGAGCGCAGGATGAGAACGGAAAGATGATTTCCGGTACGATGCAGGCTACGGATGAGCTTGATCTGCATGAGCGCTTAAAACAGGAAAAAAAATATCTGATACAGGCGAAGGCACAGGCAGATAAGAATAATACGAAGCGGCTGAAGTCCAATGCGATTTCTGATTTCGCGAAGAATATCGGCGAACTGCTCGGTGCGGGTGTCACACTCGTGAAAGCGCTTCGCATCATCTCTGAGGATGAGTCCATCAAGCCGAAGGAACGTGAGGTATACGTGGGACTTTCGAAGCAGGTGCGTTCCGGCGTGCCGCTCTCTGAGGCGATGCTTGCGAGTGGTGATGCATTTCCACCGCTTTTTATCAACATGATCAAGAGTGCGGAGAGCAGCGGAAGCATGGATAAGATCGCATTGCAGATGTCAGTGCATTATGAGAAAGAATACCGGTTGAACCAGAAGGTCAAAAGCTCGATGACGTATCCGAAGATTCTGTGCGTATTGATCGTGGTTGTAGTGGCAATTATCATGGGCTATGTCATTCCACAGTTTAAGGATCTGTTTTCACAGATGGATACACTTCCGACATCCACGACAATCCTGCTTGGAATCAGTAATTTTGTAAAAAATAAGTGGTATGTCCTGATTATTGCGGCTGTTGTATTGTATATTTTCTTCCGGGTTTTGTGCGCAATACCCGGAATCCGATATGCGAAGGATAAGCTCGAACTGAAGCTTCCGGTCATCGGCAAGCTCCGCCGCGTTATTTATACGGCACGTTTCGCAAGAACCTTGTCAAGCTTATATTCTGCAGGTATCTCGATTATCAACTGCCTGCAGATCGCAAGAAATACGATTGGTAATTCTTATATTGAAAGACAGTTTGACCAGGTAATCGCAGATGTCCGTGCGGGTATGAATCTGAGTGAAAGTCTGGACCGTGTCGATGGATTTACAAAGAAATTGTCTTCTTCGGTCGCAGTCGGCGAGGAGACAGGTGCGCTCGATACGATGCTTGTATCGATTGCAAATCAGATGGAATATGATTCTGAGGTTGCGATGAATAAGCTGGTTTCTTACTTAGAGCCTGCGATGATCGTCGTGATGGCGGCAGTCGTTGGATTTGTTATTATTTCCGTAATTCAGCCGATTTACGGCTCGTATGCGACGATTGCGAATTCGTACTAAATATGCCCCGGAAGCAATGTATTGAATCCGGGTATTACAGTACAGGATGAAATCTACTATGGAAGGAGAACATACATATGAGTACAGTCATTTATCTGGCAAACCAACAGATACAAGTGATCACCGGTACTCCCGGAAATCGAAAGATTTCTGTCGCGGATTGTTATACGGAAGATGCACCGGACGGCTGCATCATCAATGGTATGATCATGGATGCGGATGCATTCGTGAGTTTCATGCAGAACTTCTGGACGACACATAATCTGCCGACGAAGGATGTGATCTTAGTCATCAATTCGACCAAGTTTATTGGTAAGAATATTGAGATGCCTCTGCTCAATCCGAAGAAGACGGAAGAGTTTATCAACCGCGAGTTTACAGATATCAAACAGGGAGAAGATTATATCTGCGGATATTTTCCAATCGGGCAGAACAAGGCGACGAAGAAAATCTATGCCGAGATCATCACGACCGATTTCATCAAAGATTATGTGGACATCTTTACTGAGATTGGCGTGAAGGTAAAGGCGGTTTATTCCGGTGAGAGCAGTCTGATCCGTCTGACTGCATTGACAGCGGCACAACAGTACAAGACATTCGTCCTGCAGATCGCAGACCGCATGACAATCACGACGATCCTCTGGGTAAATGGAGAATTTTACTATTTCAACAGTGCCCGCTGCTTCCATGATCAGGGAACCGAGGACTATGCGCAGGATATCGCGCGTTCCGTCAGCCAGATCCGTCAGTTCATGCAGGCAAACCAGCTGGATTATCCGATTGAGGCAGTTTTACTTGCGGGTGTGAATCCACAGGATCTGCCATTATATCAGAATGCAATTTCCCAGCTTGATATTTACGCGCGTGTGGAGGTATTTGCAGATACACATGTTGCAACCAATGGTCTGGATGTACAGGCACATTTCCACCCGATCAGCGGTCTTGTTACGGGAAATGCCGGCAAGCAGAATTTCTTAGACGGCTATCATGCCGGAAAAAAGAAGGAAACAGAAGGTGGCGGAGTTGGAAAGGGATTTCTTGCAATTCTGATCAGTCTTGCTGTGATGCTTGTGGGACTTGCCGTGTGTATTACGGTGCGCACACTAAAAAAACAGGAATTGCAGAAGCTGAAGGAGTACAATGAGTCTCCGGCAACGATTATGGAGGTTGCACGGTATGATGTACTTTTGGAGCAAACATCCTATCTGAGCAATCAATACAATGCGATTGCAGGAGTGAATCAGAATCTATACACGTATCCGGTCTGTAACCGTGAGGTGATGGGTGTGGTCGATGATTGCGCGCAGGGGCTTGCAACCGTGACCTTTGATTCCTTCGATGCGGATCTGGGCGTGCTGACGATGACAGCGCGTGCCGATACGGTAGATAATATCAATAAATTCATCCGCAATCTGTGCGGCGAGGATATATTCAGCAATGTTGATTATACCGGATATTCTTATGTGGAATCCGATGAGTTGTGGGATATCCATGTGACCTGTACGCTGGCGGAGTCCGCAGGCAGACATACCGATACAGATGCACAGCCAGAGACAACAGAAACAAACTTGCCGGATGTCGGCGATGCAGAATAAGGAGTGGATCGTTATGAAGTTAGAAATGACACAAAAAGACAAAAACCTCCTGATCATGCTTTCTATATTCGTGATCGTAGTCTGCATTGGTTACTGGGGTATTTACCCGGTTGTAAAGGGTATCGTGAATACGAACAAAGAGATTGCGACACAGAAGGAAACACAGGAAGAAAATGAGCTGAAGCTTACGCAGGTGCCGATGATGGAGGCAGATAACGAGCGGTTTTCAAATGAGATACAGGGAGTACGAGAATCATTCTTCCCAATGATGGAAAGTGCAGAGATTGATAAGTATTTTACTGAGCTTGTGTTAGGATATAACTTGTCAGCCTATGATCTGGCTATCCAGATGCCACAGGAAGAAACGGCTTTGGAGCCATATGTATATTCGAAGCGTGCGGCAATGCTCGCAGCACAGGAGGAAACGGATACGACTGAAGCACCACAGGGCGCGAAAGCGGAACGCTCTGAAATCGAAGCGGCTGAGGAGAGTGGCGGTATGTCGACGGACAGCGAAACGAGTGCGCTTCCGGCATTTGATGATGAGGTAACAACAGGTATTTATAATGCGACGGTGACACTTCGTCTAGGCGGAAAAGAGAGTGATCTGCTTCAGCTGATCGAAGATCTCTCAAACAGCGATAAGAAAATCCGTGTGTGCAACTATTCATGGTCTGAGGAGCGGAGTATCACGAACCTGACCGAAGAAGGTGAGTACGATATCAAGACTGAGCGTGTTTTGACATTGACGCTTGAGATCTATATGTACGAGGAGGTGCCGGACGATGGAAATGCGCAGTAATAAAAATATCCGAATCGGTGATGTATTGCAGGAACTTGGATACATCAACGAAGATCAGATCAATCAGGCGGTTGCCTACCAGAAGGAAAACAAAGGTGTCCGTCTTGGTGCCGCATTGATTGCACTTGGCTTTATCACAGAGAAACAGATGTTAGAGGCGCTTGGAAAGCGTCTGAATTATGAGGTTGTCAATATTTCGGATCTGTCTGTGGATGTGAAAGCGGTGGAGATGATTCCGCGTGTTCTTGCCGAGAAATATAACATGATGGGATACAAGGTAGAGGATACGATGTATTATCTCCTTGTGGACGATCCGCTGAACTTCTATGGAATTGAGGATATCCGCCAGATTGTCGGACGGGAAGTTCATATTTCTCTGTGTGAGAAGGCACCGCTCGAAAATTCCATTCAGTATTATTATTCAGAGGTATCTGCAAGACAGGCAGCACAGAAAGCATCGGCGAATACAACACAGACGAGTGAGGTTATGGAGATCAGCGTAGAAGAGGGCGACGATGATACGCCAATCATCAACCTGTTTAACAGCCTGCTTGTCCGTGCTTATAACTCAAATGCATCTGATATCCATATCGAGCCATTTGAGAACCATACAAGCGTGCGAATGCGTATGGATGGTGTTATCTGCGACTTCATGACGCTGCAGAAGAACATTCACAATTCCCTGCTGGCACGTATCAAAATCCTTGGTGATCTTGATATCGCAGAGCGAAGAATCCCGCAGGATGGACATTTCCGTATCAACATTGAAGGTGTGAACCTGAATGTTCGTGTATCTGTCATTCCAACCGTATTTGGCGAGAAAGCGGTTTTGAGACTTCTTGCATCGGCAGGTTCGATCGACCATATGGGAACGTTCGGTATGACTGACCGGAACTATAAACTCGTAATGCGGATGCTGCAGTCACCAAACGGAATCATTTATCTGACCGGACCGACGGGTTCCGGTAAATCAACGACACTGTATATGATTCTGGAAGAACTTGCAAAACGTAGTGTAAATATCTCGACGATCGAAGATCCGGTCGAGAAAAATGTGCCAAAGCTCAATCAGATGCAGGTAAATAATACCGCAGGACTGACCTTCGAGGTAGGACTTCGTGCCTTGCTTCGTCAGGACCCGGATATCATCATGGTCGGTGAGACGCGAGATGCAGAGACGGCATCCATTTCTGTCCGTGCCGCAATCACCGGACATCTGGTACTTTCGACGCTGCATACGAACGATGCGGCTTCCTCGGTTGTCCGACTGGCAGATATGGGAGTGGAACCGTATATGATCGCCAGCTCTTTAGTTGGTATCGTGGCACAGCGACTCGTGCGTAAAGTCTGCCCGTTCTGTGGTGAATGGGGACCGATGACCGAGCAGGAGGAAGCAATCGCAGGCGTACATTTCCCTCAGATCAAGCATGCCAAAGGCTGCAGACAGTGCAACAACACGGGCTACAAGGGACGTATTTCTATCCATGAAATCCTGATGATCGATAAGAAGGTGCGTGAAATGATCACGAAGGGCGCTTCGGTCGAGGAAATCAAAGATTATGCTGTACAGGAGCAGGGCATGAGTACCTTGAAGAAGAGTGCACTCGAACTCGTGGAAAATGGTACGACGACTGTAGATGAACTGTTGCGCGTGTCTTATTATGAGTAGGATGAGAGCGGAAAAAATATATGTTTAAAGCACATATTTAGAAAGCAGGCAGAAAAACACAAACCGGAAGCTGATTGGCATGTAGAGAAGGGAAAAGTGTGTATAAAAGCGAGAATTGAAGTCGGAAAACACGCGGCATGTGTTTTTTGAAGGGAAAGCAAGCAGAAAAACACAAACCGGAAGCTGATTGGCGTGTAGAGAAGGGAAAAGTGTGTATAAAAGCGAGAATTGAAGTCAGAAAACACACGGTATGTGTTTTTGAAGAGAAAAGCAGGCAGAAAAAACCCATGCCGGAAGCTGACAGCAAGTAGAAGAAAAAACAAGTAAAAATTATGATAAAAAAACATAATAAAAAGATTAAATAATACGAGAGGAGGTCGATATATATGATGATAGATCAGATGATTATGGAAGCACGTTCGATGGGATGCTCGGATATTCATATCACAGTTGGTATGCCACTTATGTATCGAATCAATGGTCGCTTGCAGAATGCACCGACCAATCCAAGCGACGGAGAAATCATCGCGATGCTCGCAGAGCTTTTGACCGATGAACAGCGGGAGAATCTTGAGCGAGGCATAGATGCGGATTTTGCAATTCGTACCCCGGATGGCAACCGTCAGCGTGTGAATGTGTTCAAGCAGGATGGCAAGATGGCGGCAACAATCCGACTGCTTAATTCCTCGATTCCGTCGATGGAGATGCTTGGACTTCCAAGCGTGCTTCGGGAGCTGGCAGATAAGCCGCGTGGTATGATTCTTGTGACAGGACCAACCGGTTCTGGTAAATCAACCACACTTGCTTCCATGATTGATTATATCAACGAGAATCGTCCGGAACATATTATTACGATTGAAGATCCGGTCGAGTATGTATACGACAGAAAGATGGCACTTATTCACCAGAGAGAGGTTGGAAGAGATGTCACAAACTTTGCATCGGCACTTCGAAGTGCACTTCGTGAAGACCCGGATATTATTCTGGTAGGAGAGATGCGTGATTACGAGACAATCTCAGCAGCACTGACTGCGGCAGAGACCGGACATCTGGTTATGTCCACCCTGCATACGACTGGTGCGGCACAGACGATTGATCGAATCATTGACGCCTGTCCAGCAGGCATGCAGAATCAGGTACGGACACAGCTTGCCAGCGTGTTAAATGGTGTAATCACACAGTGTCTGATTCCGAATGCACGTGGAAATGGACGAGTTGTAGCGACAGAAATCTTAGTTGGTACGGATGCAGTTTGCAACCAGATCCGTGAGAATAAATGTCATCAGCTCGGTTCTCTGATGCAGTCCGGTTCATCCGTAGGTATGCATACATTAAATGGTGATTTGTCCCGTTTGGTTCAGAACGGTATGATTAACCGCCAGATGGCTTACAAATATTCAAACGATGTCGCAGAGCTCGATCAGTATTTGTAAAAGGCTGTTGAGCAACTAGATGTGGCATAAATGGTAAAAATTACCATGAGAAAATCCCTCGAAAAAAAGGGAAAAAGTTGATACTGATAGCAAATTTTGCTATACTTTATAAAGATTTTTCATATCAAAAAACAAAAAGACTAAGGAGGAAATGATTATGAAAAAGATGAAAGAAAACAAAGGTTTTACTTTGGTAGAGCTGATTGTTGTTATCGTAATTCTCGCAATTTTGGCAGCAATCCTCGTACCAGCATTGCTTGGTTATATTGACAGAGCAAAGGGACAGCAGATTGTATTGAATGGAAAGACGGTATTGACAGCTGCGCAGACAGAGTGTTCAAGTGCTTATGCAAAAGGAACTGATTTGTCAGCTATGGATGCAACAACATTGAAGGCATTTCAGGATCAAATTAATAATACAGCAGATGTACCTTCTACAAATGTAAAAATTAAACTTGGGAAATCTGCAGAAGGTGTAACAAACAAGCATGAAGAATACACTGTACGAGGAGTAGAGTATACGCAGGGAGATAAAACAATTTATTATGTATATAATACAACCAATAATACAGCTTCATGGGATGCAACAGCTGCTGAGTATGCAGCTTTAGCAGGTAAGGAAATAACGGTTAAGTAAAAATGAATTTAAACGCTCTGGAGATATCCGGGGCGTTTTTCCATAACAGGCAAAATTTATTTAGTGCCATGTTGGAGTAAATGAAAAAATGAAAAAATGAAAAAATGACGCTGTGGGCGTAGGAAGAAAAAACCACCCAGGAAGCTAATCGCGCAGTCCCGGAGCGGAAACTGATAGAGGAAGAAGACTCAAAACAAAAAATCCCACATTTCATCCATTCCCATCTTGAAGCAAAAGGAAATAGATGGTATAATCTAAAAGATTGCATGAAGACAAAACCGAGACAACTGAAAAAATCATTTTCTGTCTGAGAAAAAGAAGACAGAAAGTGGCGTTTTCAGTCGTTTCGGAGTCTGATTGCAGGAAAAAAATATTTCAAGGAGAATTTATTATGTACAAGAAGTTTGAGATGGAACTTGCCGGAAGAACCTTGCGTGTCGATGTAGGCAGAGTTGCAAAGCAGGCAAATGGTGCAGCTTTGATGCACTACGGAGATACAGTTGTTCTTTCAACAGCAACTGCATCAGAAAAACCAAGAGATGGTATCGATTTCTTCCCACTTTCAGTTGAATATGAGGAGAAGATGTATTCCGTTGGAAAGATCCCTGGAGGATTCAACAAGCGTGAGGGTAAGGCAAGCGAGAACGCAATCCTTACATCCCGTGTTATCGACCGTCCGATGAGACCATTATTCCCAAAGGATTACAGAAATGATGTTACACTCAATAACATGGTTATGTCAGTAGATCCGGAGTGTTCTCCAGAGCTTACGGCTATGCTTGGTTCAGCGATTGCAACAGCAATTTCTGATATCCCGTTTGATGGTCCATGTGCAACTACACAGGTTGGTATGATCAATGGCGAGCTGATCTTCAATCCAAATTCTACACAGAATCTGGAGTCAGATCTGAAGCTTACGGTTGCATCTACAAGAGATAAGGTTATCATGATCGAGGCTGGTGCGAACGAAGTGCCGGAGGCGAAGATGATCGAGGCTATTTATGCAGCCCATGAGTTAAACCAGAAGGTAATCGCATTTATCGATAAGATCGTAGCTGAGTGTGGTAAGCCAAAGCATTCTTATACAAGCTGTGCAGTTCCGGAAGAACTGTTTGAGGCAATCAAGGAGCTTGTTCCACCTGCAGCAATGGAAGAGGCAGTCTTCACAGACGAGAAGCAGGTGCGTGAGGAGAACATCCGCCAGATCAAGGAGAAGCTTGAAGAGGCATTTGCAGATAAGGAAGACTGGCTGGCAGTTCTTGATGAGGCTGTTTACCAGTATCAGAAGAAGACAGTTCGTAAGATGATTCTGAAGGATCATAAGCGTCCGGATGGCAGACAGATCACACAGATCCGTCCACTGGCTGCTGAGGTTGATATCATTCCTAGAGTCCATGGCTCTGCTATGTTCACAAGAGGACAGACACAGATTTGTAACGTTGTAACACTGGCTCCGCTTTCTGAGGCTCAGAAGTTGGATGGCCTTGACACAAATGTTACAACGAAGAGATATATGCATCATTACAACTTCCCATCATACTCTGTTGGTGAGACAAAGCCATCCAGAGGACCAGGACGTCGTGAGATCGGACATGGCGCACTTGCTGAGCGTGCACTTGTTCCTGTACTTCCAAGTGAGGACGAGTTCCCATATGCAATCCGTTCCGTATCTGAGACATTTGAGTCAAACGGTTCAACATCTATGGCTTCCACATGTGCATCTTGTATGTCACTGATGGCTGCCGGTGTTCCAATCAAGAAGATGGTAGCAGGTATTTCCTGCGGCCTTGTAACTGGTGAGACAGATGATGATTATGTACTGTTGACAGATATTCAGGGACTCGAAGATTTCTTCGGCGACATGGATTTCAAGGTAACAGGTACAACCGAAGGTATCACAGCAATCCAGATGGATATCAAGATTCATGGTCTGACACGTCCAATCGTAGAGGGCGCAATCGCAAGATGTCGTGAGGCAAGACTCTTCATCATGGATACATGTATGAAGCCGGCTATCGCAGCTCCAAGAGATCACGTTGGCGAGCTTGCTCCGAAGATCATCCAGACAAAGGTTGATCCGGAGAAGATCGGTGAGATCATTGGACAGAGAGGAAAGACAATTAACGCAATCATCGAGGAGACAGGCGTTAAGATCGATATCGATGATGATGGAAATGTATTTATCTGCGGTGTTGAGCAGGCAGGTATGGACAAGGCATTGAAGATCATCCGTTCTATCGTAGATCCAATCGAAGTTGGTAAGACTTACGAAGGTAAGGTTGTTCGTATCATGAACTTCGGTGCATTCGTAGAGCTGTCACCAAACAAGGATGGACTGATTCATATCTCTAAGCTGGCAGATCACCGCGTAGAGAAGGTAGAGGATGTCGTAAATATCGGCGATGTAGTCAAGGTTAAGGTTCTTGAGGTTGACCGTATGGGTAAGATCAGCCTGAGCCTGAAGGACGCTGAGTAGTAGAACTATAAATTAGGAGGGTACCTCATGAGATACGGATACTTTGATGAGGCAAATAAGGAATATGTGATTGACAGACCGGATACTCCGGCACCTTGGGCGAACTACCTTGGTTCTCCGGAATACGGCGCAATCATTTCCAACAATGCCGGTGGATACAGCTTTGTAAAGTCTGGTGCAAACGGAAGAATTCTTCGTTATATCTTCAACAGCTTTGACCAGCCGGGCAGATACATTTATCTGCGTGACAATGACAGCAAAGATTACTGGTCAGCCTCATGGCAGCCAGTTGGAAAAGATTTAGACAGCTACAAGAGTGAGTGTCACCATGGTACAGGCTATACGTATATGAATGCAGAATATGCAGGCATCAAGAGCTCTGTACTTTACTATGTACCACTTGATAAGACGCATGAGGTATGGAAGCTGAAGGTTACGAACGATTCTGACAAGCCTCGTAACCTGTCAGTCTTTGGTTACTGTGAATTTACAAATGATAACAACTATGAGCAGGATCAGGTCAATCTGCAGTATACACTCTTTATCACAAGAACATATTTCATGGGAAACCGCATTAAGCAGGTGATCAATGAGAACGTGAATAAGGGTGCAGCTATCAACGGAAGTGTTGCATTTACAAGATTCTTTGGTCTGGCTGGAGCAGAGGTTGCAAGCTATGCCGGAGATAAGGAAGCGTTCCTTGGCAGATATCATGGCTATGGCAATCCAGTCGGCGTAGAAAACGGTGATTGCGGAAACTGTCTGAATTATAATGGTAATGCCTGTGGCGCTTTGGAGACAAAGATCACACTCGCACCGGGCGAGAGCAAGGAGCTTGCATTTGTACTCGGCATGAAGAATGATGCAGAGACAGAAGCAGTGATGAACAGCTATGCAGATGTGCATGCACAGAGTGAAGCTGAGCTGGCAGAGTTGAAGGAATACTGGCATGGAAAGCTGAATCATTTCCAGGTAAAGACACCAAGCGAGTCATTCAATGCGATGATCAATACATGGAATGCATATCAGTGCTTCATGACATTTATCTGGTCAAGAGCCGCATCGTTCTCCTACTGTGGACTTCGAAATGGATACGGATACCGTGATACGGTACAGGATATTCAGGGCGTAATCCATTTGGCACCAGAGATGGCGTTGGACAAGATCCGTTTCATGTTGTCTGCACAGGTAGACAATGGTGGTGGACTTCCACTTGTAAAGTTTGATCACAATGCAGGTCATGAGGATACACCAGATGATGAGTCTTATGTACGTGCAACCGGACATCCGGCTTATCGTGCAGATGATGCATTGTGGTTGTTCCCAACAGTTTATAAGTATATTGCGGAGTCTGGAAATACAGACTTTATCGATGAAGTAATCCTGTTCGCAAATGGCGGAGAAGGTACGGTGTATGAGCATTTGAAGCGTGCGATTGATTTCTCTATGAATCACCTTGGAAACAATCGTATGCCGGCAGGTCTGCATGCAGACTGGAATGACTGCTTGCGTCTTGGCAAGCAGGGCGAGTCAACATTTGTTGCAATGCAGCTTTACTATGCGATGAGCGTACTCCGCATCTTTGCAGAGCAGAAAAATGATACAGAATATATCGCATATCTGGATAAGATCCAGAAGGAACTTGGCGATATTATCCAGACAAAGTGCTGGGAAGATGACCGCTATATCCGTGGATACAAGGAAGACGGCATGATCATCGGTTCCAAGCATGATCCGGAAGCAAACATGTGGCTGAATCCACAGTCATGGGCAGTTATCAGTGGTCTTGCCACAAAGGATCAGGCAGAGAAAGCACTGGAGTCTGTACATAGAGAATTGAATACACCATATGGCGTACGTCTGATGGCGCCATCCTATGTAGATCATGCGTTTGAGGGAGCGTTGATGCTTCTGTTCAATCCATCCACAAAGGAAAATGGCGGTATCTTCTCACAGCCACAGGGTTGGATTATTCTGGCAGAATCCCTGATGGGACATGGAAACCGTGCATTTGAGTATTTCACAGAAAGCTCACCTGCATCCATGAATGACAAGGCAGAGATCAGAAAGCTGGAGCCATATTGCCACGGACAGTTTACAGAGAGCTCTGACAGCCCATTCGAGGGTAGAGCACATGTACACTGGCTGACCGGTACAGCATCGACCGTTATGGTTGGATGTGTTGAGGGTATCCTTGGTATGCGTCCGGACTTCGATGGACTTCGTATCGCACCATCGGTTCCATCTGACTGGAAGGAATTCGAGATCAACAAGGACTTCCGTGGAAAGAAGCTTCATATCGTTGTGAAGAATCCGAATGGCGCAGAGAGCGGTTACAAGAGTCTTGTCGTAAATGGCAAAGAAATGAGCGATAACTATATTGCAGCAAGCGAGCTGGCTGATATCAATGAGATTATCCTTACAATGTAAGTGCTAAGACAAACGTACGCAAAATATAGAAGAAACTATGTGATATGGTGGGTAGATTCTGTACCCACCATATTTTTCTATATATATATAACAGAATTGATATATGCGTGCGGAACTATCATGCGGGAGATTTTTGGATTTGATTGTGAAACATGCAGGGCGTGTGTGAAAAGTGAGGTGAATGACACATGAATACGAAACGGTCTTTTCAAATCAAAAAATTTATTGGCGATCGTGCCTTTTATAAGCGATATCTGATGCTTGCTTTGCCGATGATCTTACAGAATGCGATTACGAATTTGGTCAGCTTTTTGGATAATATCATGGTTGGACAGCTTGGAACTGAACAAATGTCCGGTGTAGCGATTGTGAATCAGTTGATTTTTGTATATAATTTGGCAATTTTTGGTGCGGCATCGGCAGCAAGTATTTTTGGCGCACAGTATTTCGGAAAAGGAAACCATGAAGGTCACATGTACTCATTCCGATTCAAACTGTATGCAACGATGTTTGTGACGATTCTTGCAATTACGTTATTTATTACGAATGGTGAGAATCTCATATCCTTATATCTTACGGATACGGCCGGAACCGGTGCGACAGATGTTGCGTTACGGTATGGAAAACAGTATCTGTCCATCATGCTGATCGGCTTGGTTCCTTTTGCGGTTACACAGTCGTATGCGACAAATATCAAGGAAACCGGGCAGACATTTGTACCGATGGCTGCAAGCTTCGTGGCAGTTGGAAGCAATGCAGTGTTAGATTATCTGTTGATATTTGGAATTGGGCCATTTCCGAAGCTTGGCGTTATGGGTGCAGCGCTCGCAACGATACTGGCGCGTTATATAGAAGCTGCAATTATTGTAATCTGGGCACATTCCCATAAAGAAAAGAACAAGTATCTGGCTGGTGCATACCGGGGATTTGGCATGCCAATGGGCGAATTCAAAGCAATTTTGATCAAAGGATTTCCACTTATGTTGAATGAACTTCTCTGGGCGGCGGGGATGACAGCAGTGACGCAGTGCTATTCGGTGCGCGGACTCGAGGTGGTTGCCGGACTAAACATCGCAACGACGATCACGAATTTGTTTAATATTGTGTATATTCAGCTTGGTGCATGTATCAGCATCATTGTAGGACAGTATTTGGGAGCCGGCGAGCTGGAACAGGCGAAGGATGCGGATAATAAGATGATCGTGTTCAGTGTATTTTGCTGTATACTTGTCGCGGCGGTAATGTTTGTAGTTGGCAGGTTTTTTCCGCATATCTACAATACAACCGATGAAATCAAGAAGCTTGCTACAGCGTTCATGAGTATATCTGCGCTTTTGATGCCGATTTGTTCCATGAGCCATACCTTCTACTTTACCTTACGATCAGGCGGTAAGACATTGGTTACATTCCTGTTTGATTCCGTGTTCACATGGGTGATTGTTGTTCCTTGTGCGTACGTGCTTGCGCATTTTACGGGACTTGGAATTGTGAGTGTGTATTTTTTCGTGCAGGCGACGGAATTAATCAAAGCGACGATTGGATTCTTTATGGTGAAGAGTGATGTCTGGTTGGTGCAGATGGTATAATTGCAGTCTGCGTATAATAAAATATATTAATATAAAAAAGAGGCATTCCCTATCTGAGCTGTTTGGGAATGTCTCTTTTTGCGTTATAGGCATTTGCTGATTACATATCCTACATATTATTCGAAGCACTTACGATCATCGGTAAGATCTGCTTCTTCCTGGAGACAACGCCCGGCAGGTTGATGCTGCCGCCGGATACTTCATCGAGCTTGAACGCTTTTTCAAGCAGTTCTTCGGAGTTTTTGCCATAGTATAAAAGCTCGGTGCTTTCTTTGAAGATATTCGTCAGCATGAAGAATAACATATCGGCTTCGCTCTGGTTGTAGATGCTTTCCATGTATTTGAGAATCCGTGGCTTGACCGCATCTAACATCGTAGAGTTGAACGCAGTGATCTGTCCGATGCCGAACTTTAAGTTCTCTGAGGAGAATACCTTGTAATCCTGATAGAAGATTTCCTCGTCCGTCTCGTTCATCAGCTTGCTTCCGGCGTTGAACATGGCAATCGCATATGCTTCGATATCGATGTTTGCGATCTTTGCAAGCTTCCGGCATGTATGCTCATCCATCTGTGTGCAGGTCGGTGAGCGGAACATCAAGGTATCCGAGATGATTGCAGAACATAACAGTCCGGCAATCTGCTTCGGGATTTCAACATGGTTTTCTTCAAACATCTGATAGATGATCGTTGCTGTACAGCCAAGTGGCTGGTTGCGGAAATAAACCGGATTCATCGTCTGCAAGCCGCCCAGTCTATGGTGATCAATGATTTCCAGAAGCTGGACTTCTTCGATACCGTCGACTGCTTGCGCATGCTCGTTGTGGTCAACTAAGATGACCTTTTTTGGATTCGCATTCAAATAATTTCGCTGGGAGATCAGTCCTACGTATTTTCCATATTCATTCAGGACAGGATAGTACTGGTGGCGTTTACCCGCCATAACGGTACGGATATCCCGGATATAATCCTCAGTCGAGAAGGTGATCAGGTTATCCTTCTTCATAAAGTAACGGATCGGGATACTCTGGTTGATCAGACGCGCTGCGGTATAAGTATCATATGGGGTACGGATGATCGAGCAGTTGTGATCCTCAGCGAGCTTCGTGATTGTTTTCGATACGACCGCACCGTCACAGATGATGATGCACTGTGCATCCATCTCAATTGCGCAAAGCTGTGACTCGTAACGGTTACCAAGGATGACAATGTCGCCCTGCTCAATGTAGTTTTCCATCATGTCCGGGTTGGCGGCGGAGATCAGCACCTTTCCGGTATGCACATAATCCTTCTCATCGCCGACGATCAGATCGGCAGAGAGGGTGTTGATAATATTCTTGTATGGTGTGTGCGCGGATGCGATGACACGGTTGTCGTACACTTCCATATAAGTCATGGCGATGTCGCGAACGGTGATCAGTCCGACTAAATTGCCATTTTCGTTTACCGATGGAAGCGTGGTTGCACCGGATTCGCTTAAGATTTCCCATGCATTTTTGATGGAAATCTCTCCGTCAACGCCATCGATATGGCGGTATTCCACGTCTTTTACCTGCGTGGAGACATTTTCCATATATTCCGGCACAGCCGCGGAAAATGCATTTAATACATATTTGGTTTCTGCGTTTATCTCGCCAGCGCGCATCGGGACATAATCATCGCCGGTAATCTGCCGCTTCAGATAAGCATAGCAAATGGAAGAACAGATGGAGTCAGTGTCCGGATTTTTATGTCCGATGACATATACTTTGTCTTTGCTTTGTGTTTCCATTTATCAAACCTCCGTAATTTATAGAAAAAATAAATAAGCTACTTTGCGTTGCTATTATAGTTTCCGTATTTATAAAAGTCAAACAAAATGTACATAATATCTATGAGAAAATTTTGTGAACGGAGGTAGGAAACATTGGAGAGACAGGGAGAAACAGGGAAGGAACAGGCGTTTCATATGGATAGCCGGCAGAAACAGGAAGAAAGCGGGATGGACAACCAGCAAAAGCAGGGGAGTCTGATCACTGACTACGGACAGATTACTTTGTCGAAAAACCGGTATCATCACCGAATTCATTTGTTGAATATAATAGGAGAAATCGAGGGGCATGAGAATCTTGGTTCGTCCTCGAAGACAAGCAAATATGAGCATATCCTGCCACAGCTTGCTGCCGTGGAGGACGACGAGGGCATCGACGGACTGATGGTACTCTTAAATACCGTGGGCGGTGATGTCGAGGCAGGGCTCGCTATTGCAGAGATGATTGCATCCTTAAGCAAGCCGAAGGTATGTCTTGTGCTTGGCGGCGGACATTCAATTGGCGTGCCGCTGGCAGTATCCGGGGATGTGACGTTTATTGTGTCGTCGGCAACGATGGTCGTGCATCCGATCCGGATGAATGGAACCGTGCTTGGTGTGACGCAGAATTACGAATATATTGAGCGGATGCAGGATCGGATCATTGAATTTACGTCGAATCATTGTTCCATCAAGGAAGAGGAGCTGAGGGAGATCATGTTCAATACGAAAGAACTGACGAAAGACATTGGTTCGGTGTTAGTTGGCAGGCAGGCGGTCGAGGTAGGAATCATCGACCGGATGGGCGGCATCCATACCGCAATGAATTGTTTATATGACTTGATAAATGCAAAGAAAAATAGTAAAATAGAGCAGTATGAGCATTTAAACTGACATAAATATACCCGTGTGGCGGTTTGTATATGGATACGGACTGCCATATGGGTGATTACATTTAGAAAAATGTCTGTCATAATCGGAGAATGAGGGAAAAGAGAAGGAGTGCATACCGTGGCAACGGGAAACAACAGTACATATAATAAAGGTTCACAATCGAATACGAGAAGTAAAACGACTGCTAGCCGTTCGACATCGACGGCAAGATCACCACAGAAAGCAAGATCTTCGCAGTCGTCCAGACAGGCGTCCGCTTCCCGTCCAGGAGGAAGAAAGACAAAAGCACAGCTGGCGCAGGAGCAGGCACGGAAGAATGAAATCCATCTGTTTATCTGTCTGGCAGTTTGTACATTTTTCTTTATCAGCAACTTTGGCTGGTGCGGCGTTGTAGGCAATTTCTTTGCGAAGTTTATGTTTGGACTGTTTGGTGTTGTGGAATATGTGCTTCCGTTATACATCTTTTTGACAGAGGCATTTCTGCTTTCAAACGGTGCAAAAAAAGCAGTCGTAAACCGCGTACTCTGTGTAGGACTGTTTATTGTTGCAGCAGCATTTATCTTCCAGCTTACGGCTGGTGCCGATCATATGACGGCGAAGCTTCTGTATGATCAGGGGGCACAGGAAAAGAAGGGCGGCGGATTTATCTTAGGTGGATTGCTCGTTGTACTGTACAATCTGATTGGAAAACCGGGCGCAATCATTGTGATTGCACTTTTGATCATCATTGGAATCATCGTCGTAATGAATGTGTCGCTGATCGATTTTGCAAAGGAGCGGTCTGCACAGTTCAAGAATCGTTACAATGCGCTGTATGAGGATGATGACGAGGAAGAGATTGATCCAGAGGCAGCACTTGAGGCAAAGCGCAGAACAAAATTGGATAATATCAAGGTGGAGCAGGAGAAGCCGGCTGTACCAGTGAAGAAGAAAAAGAAGAAAGTCAAAAATAAGAAGGTCGAGGGGGAGGAGGTTCATGAGTTAAAACCGCTTCCACATGAAGATCTGTTCAATCCGAATCTGACCTTGCAGGATGCCAAGGATGTCTCAGAGGGGTATGTAGATTTGTCGCTGCTGAAAAAGAAAAAAGGCGGTGTGACAGAACTTCGCAGTGCGAAAGCGGATATCCCACCTGTGCCGGATACACCGAAGGAAGAGACGGTGGATTTCTTTGACCGCCCAGATTATGCAAACGGAGCCGCACAGGAGGAAACGACAATCACAGATCAGATGTGGCAGGAGGAAAACGCACAGACAGGTGCTGATATTTCTGCTTATGATGAGACGGCTGCGGATACATTGGACCCGGTACATACGAAGAGAACGTCGCGTGTAACAGAAAAACAGATGGACACCGCAGATGTTTCCGTGCCAGATGCGGACGAGGCTCCAGTGACCGAAGCGGCGACGAGAAAGCGCAAGAAGACGAAGGAATCCGAGCAGGAGATGCTTTCGGAACGTGACCAGATTGCAGAGACAATTCAGGAAAACAGTGAACAAAAACCAATCAAGGAATACAAATTCCCACCGTTGAAGCTCTTGAAGAGTGGCAGAGGAAAGGGGACAAAGTCAAATGAAGCGTCCGTCCGTGAGACCGCGATGAAGTTAAAAAGCACACTCGAAAACTTCGGCGTCAATGTCACAGTGACGGATTACAGCTGCGGTCCATCTGTTACCCGGTATGAGTTACAGCCGGAGCAGGGCGTGAAGGTATCGAAGATCACAAACTTGGCGGATGATATCAAACTGAATTTAGCGGCGGCAGATATCCGTATCGAAGCACCGATTCCGGGCAAGCCGGCAGTAGGTATTGAGGTGCCGAACAAGGAGAGCCAGCCTGTATTTTTCCGCGATCTGCTTGAATCAGACAACTTCCAGAAGTTCCCGTCCAACATTGCATTTGCAGTTGGTAAGGATATCAGCGGACAGGTGGTTGTGGCAGATATCGCGAAGATGCCGCATTTGCTGATCGCAGGTGCGACTGGTTCCGGTAAATCGGTCTGTATCAATACATTGATCATGAGTATCTTATATAAGGCAAAGCCGGATGACGTGAAGCTGATTATGGTTGATCCAAAACAGGTAGAGCTGAGTATCTACAATGGAATCCCACATATGCTGATTCCGGTTGTGACCGATCCGAAGAAGGCGGCAGGCGCTCTGAACTGGGCGGTACTTGAAATGACAAATCGTTACCAGTTATTTGCACAGTATAATGTGCGGAATCTGCAGGGCTATAACGAAAAGGTAAAGGCAGTGACAGGCTCGGAAGAGGGTAACGAAGACTTGAAGAAGCTGCCACAGATCGTGATTATTGTCGACGAGCTTGCTGATCTGATGATGGTAGCACACGGCGAAGTGGAGGATGCTATCGTGCGTCTGTCCCAGCTTGCACGTGCGGCAGGTATCCATCTGGTAATCGCAACGCAGAGACCATCTGTGGATGTCATTACCGGTCTGATCAAGGCAAATGTGCCATCCAGAATCGCGATGACCGTATCCTCGGGTGTCGACTCGAGAACGATCCTCGATATGAATGGTGCCGAAAAATTGCTTGGTAAAGGTGATATGTTATTCTATCCGACGGGCTATCCGAAGCCGGTACGTGTACAGGGTGCATTCCTGTCGGATGATGAGATCGCAGATGTCGTGGACTTCCTGAAGGAGGAAAGCGGCGAAGTGACCTACGATGAATCAATCTCAAAGGAGATTGCGAACACGAAGGTTGGTGGTTCTGGCGGTGGTGCATCGTCTGCAGAACCGGAATATGATGACTACTTTGTAGATGCCGGAAAGTTTATTATCGGAAAAGATAAGGCGTCCATCGGTATGTTACAAAGAGTATATAAAATCGGATTTAACCGTGCAGCACGTATTATGGATCAGCTTTCCGAAGCTGGTGTGGTCGGTCCGGAAGAGGGGACAAAGCCACGGAAGGTGCTTATGAGCATGGAAGAATTTGAAAATTATGTAGAGGAATATTTATAAGGGAGTCAGGAGGACAAAAGAGTATGTTAACAGACATTGAAATCGCACAGCAGGCAGAGATGGAACCAATTAAGAACGTGGCAGCAAAGCTTGGTATGTCGGAGGATGATATCGAGATGTACGGTAAGTACAAGGCGAAGATTTCCGATGAGTACATGCAGTCTGTAAAGAATAATGAGAATGGTAAATTGATTCTGGTAACAGCAATCAACCCGACTCCGGCAGGAGAGGGAAAGACAACAGTAACCGTAGGACTTGGTCAGGCAATGTGCAAGCTTGGAAAGAAGGCGGTCATTGCACTGCGTGAGCCATCTCTTGGACCATGTTTTGGTATCAAAGGTGGAGCAGCCGGCGGCGGATATGCCCAGGTCGTACCAATGGAAGACTTAAACTTGCATTTTACAGGTGATTTCCATGCAATCACATCTGCAAATAACCTGCTTGCAGCCGTGATGGATAACCATATGCATCAGGGAAATACACTCCGCATCGATCCGAAGCGTATCGTATTTAAGCGTTGTCTGGATATGAACGACCGTGTGCTTCGTAACATTGTCGTTGGTATGGGTAAGAAGGGCGACGGCGTGATGCGTCAGGATGGATTCGTTATCACAGTTGCTTCAGAGATCATGGCAATCCTCTGTCTGGCAACAGATATCAAGGATCTGCAGGAGCGTCTTTCAAGAATTATCGTTGCTTATAATGTAGATAATGAGCCTGTTACAGCTGGTGAGCTCAAGTGTGTCGGTGCGATGACAGCGCTTTTGAAGGATGCGATCAAACCAAACCTGATCCAGACATTAGAGCATACACCAGCACTTGTACACGGTGGTCCATTTGCGAATATCGCACATGGCTGTAACTCTGTCCGTGCAACACAGACCGCACTTAAAATTGCAGATTATGTCATCACAGAGGCAGGTTTCGGTGCGGATCTCGGAGCAGAGAAATTTTTCGATATCAAGTGTCGTATGACTGGATTGAAGCCGGATGCAGTTGTGCTTGTAGCAACGGTACGTGCACTGAAATATAACGGTGGCGTGGCAAAGGCAGACCTTGGCGAGGAGAACTTAGAAGCATTGGAAAAGGGTATCGTGAACTTAGAGAAGCATATCGAGAACTTACAGCTCTACGGTGTGCCGGTAGTTGTAACGCTGAACCGTTTCGTATCCGATACAGATGTAGAGCTTGCATTTGTACGTGAGTTCTGTGAGAAGCGTGGCTGTGATTTCGCCCTCGCAAATGTATGGGAGAAAGGCGGCGAAGGTGGTATTGAGCTTGCAAATGCCGTGCTCAACACACTTGAGACAAAGGAAAGCCACTTCAAGGTATTATATGAAGATAATCTCTCTATCAAGGAGAAGATTGAGACAATCGCAAAGAAGATTTATGGCGCAGATGGCGTAACCTATTCTGCAGAGGCAGATCGTGCGATCGCAAAGATCGAGGAGATGGGATTTGCAAATATGCCAGTCTGCATGGCGAAGAACCAGTATTCCCTTTCCGATGATGCGAAGAAGCTTGGCAGACCGACCGGATTTACAGTCAATATCCGTGAGGTATATGTAAGTGCCGGAGCTGGATTTGTCGTAGCAATCACAGGTGCGATCATGACGATGCCGGGACTTCCTAAAGTTCCAGCCGCAGAGCGTATCTTCGTGGATGATGAAGGTGTAACACACGGTTTATTCTAAGAAGTACCAATTTGTATACGATTCCATATGTATATGTACCATGCATCTGAATTCTAAATATACATATGTTTGAAACTTAGAAGTTTTTGATGCTCCATCTGTGTACAGCAATGTTTGAACAGGAAGTTCAAACAAGCCACCACTGAGCCATGGATGGCGAATTGGTGGCGGTTGCGTATGAGTTTGGTATGTATATTGGAGCATCTAGAACTACTTAGTTTCAATACATCGTATATTTATGAATTCAGATGCATGGTACACGGCATATGGAACCGTGTACAATGTTGTAAAGAAAGGCGGATTATAACAATGGCAAAATTGATTAACGGAAAAGAAATCTCCCAGCAGATCAAGGATGAGTTAAAAGAGAAGGTTTCCGCATTGAAGGCACAGGGCAAAAATATCTGCCTGGCAGTCATTCAGGTCGGAAACGATCCGGCATCTTCTGTATATGTTGGAAATAAGAAGAAGGCATGCGCGTATATCGGCATCGAGTCACGTGCGTTTGAACTTCCGGAGGAGACAACCGAGGAAGAACTTCTCTCTATTATCAAGGATTTAAACGAGGATGACGGCGTGCACGGAATCTTAGTGCAGCTTCCGGTTCCGAAGCACATCAATGAAGAGAAGATCATCAATGCGATCTCTCCGAAGAAGGATGTGGATGGATTCCATCCGGAGAGCGTTGGCAGCCTGTGTATTGGCAGACCGGGATTCGTATCGTGTACACCAGCGGGAATCATCCAGCTTCTGAAGCGTTCGGAGATTGATATCGAAGGAAAGCACTGCGTTGTGATCGGCAGAAGCAATATCGTAGGCAAGCCGATGGCACTTCTGATGCTGCGTGAGAATGCAACCGTAACGATCTGCCATTCGAGAACGAAGAACTTAAAGGAAATCTGTAAAGAGGCAGATATCCTGATCGTTGCGATCGGAAAGCCGAAGATGATCGACGCATCGTATGTGAAGGACGGTGCGACAGTGATCGATGTTGGTATCCACAGAGATGCCAACAACAAATTATGCGGTGATGTTGATTTTGCATCGGTGGAACCGGTGGCTGGTGCCATCACACCAGTTCCGGGCGGCGTAGGACCGATGACGATCGCGATGCTGATGAATAACTGCGTGGAAGCCGCAGAGCGTGAGGAATAAGAAACATATGAACATATTGATGGTGTCACTTGGCTGTGACAAGAACCTTTGCGACAGCGAAGCAATGCTTGGTCTGCTCGCAAAGCACAATTACAATATTACGAACGACGAGCAGGAAGCCGATGCAATCATCGTAAATACGTGCAGCTTCATCAAGGATGCGATGGAGGAAAGTGTAAATACAGTATTGGAGATGGCGAAGCTCAAACAGCAGAACTTAAAATACCTGATTGTGACCGGATGTATGGCACAGCGTTTCAAGGATGAGATCTTTGACGAGATCCCGGAGATCGATGCATGTCTTGGAACGAGCAGCTTCGATAAGATTTTAGATGTGATCGAGGAGCTGAAGGCGCGTGATGGTATTGAGAATGCAGAAGAAATCAGAGTCTATGACGATATCGACCGTCTGGCAACAATCACAGAATCAAACAAGGTCATCACATCGGGTACATTTATGGGATACTTAAAGATTGCAGAAGGCTGCGACAAGTTCTGTACCTATTGTGTCATCCCACATATCCGCGGACATTACCGGAGTGTGCCGATGGAACAGCTTTTAAAGGAAGCAGAATATATGGCATCGCAGGGCATCGAGGAGCTGGTGCTTGTTGCACAGGAGACAACCTGCTATGGTAAAGATCTGTACGGGGAGAAACGGCTGCATGTGTTAGTCCGTGAGCTTGCGAAGATCGATGGAATCAAATGGATCCGCCTGATGTACTGTTATCCGGAGGAAATCTATGACGAACTGATCGACTGCTTCAAGGAGGAGCCGAAGCTTCTGCATTATATTGATATGCCGATGCAACACAGCGAGGATGCAATCTTGAAGCGGATGGGCAGGCGCACAGATCGTGCAAGCATCGAAGCGGTGATTGGAAAGCTGCGGGAAGCAGCCCCAGATATCGCAATCCGTACTTCCCTGATTGCAGGATTTCCTGGCGAGACACAGGAAGAGCATGAGGCACTGATGGCATTCTTAGATGAACAGGAGCTTGACAGGGTTGGTGTATTTACGTATTCCAGAGAAGATGGAACACCGGCAGCGACATTTGAGAACCAGATCGATGAAGAGACAGCGGAGCAGTGGCGTAATGAGATCATGGAGCTGCAGCAGGAGATCTCCTTGGATAAAAACGAGACATTTGTCGGGAAGATCATGCAGGTCATTATCGAGGGATATTCTTCTGACGATGATGTCTATGTCGGACGGACATATCGGGATGCACCGGGCGTGGACGGGCTGGTGTTTGTGAACTGTGATTATGAACTGATGTCCGGACAGATTGTAGATGTCCGGATCAATGAGGTAGGACCATATGATATGATAGGAGGGATTGTCGATGAATCTGCCGAATAAATTAACGATACTTAGAATGATCATGATACCATTTTTCTTAGTAGCCCTGATGGTGCCTGGCATTCCGGGAGGAAAATGGATTGCACTTGCGTTATTCTGTCTGGCAAGTCTCACGGATATGCTGGATGGAAAAATCGCACGAAAGTATAACCTGATTACGGACTTTGGCAAGTTCATGGATCCACTTGCAGATAAACTGCTTGTCTGTTCAGCCATGATCGCGCTGATCGATCTGGACCGGATTCCGGCGTGGGTTGTAATTGTGATTATTGCAAGAGAGTTTATCATCAGCGGTTTTCGTCTGGTTGCATCGGATAACGGCATCGTGATCGCTGCTGGCTGGTGGGGCAAGATCAAGACGGTCTGCCAGATGTTCATGGTAATCTTACTGATTTGCGACTTCGGTGGAAGCACGGTACATATCATTGAGAATGTACTGATCTATCTGGCGCTGGCGCTGACGATCATCTCTCTGATCGACTATTTGGTAAAGAATAAAAACGTGCTTTCTGAAACAAAATAAGAGTGGCTTTAAAAATCTGTAAAAAGCGGATGGAACATAAATGTTTAAGGCTTTTTGCAGATTTTTCTTTTTTATTGCAAAACTGTGACAAAGAATGTGATTTTGACTTGATTTCAGGCGGAAAAAGATTTACAATTACAATCGGAAGAAATTGGGTTTCTAATCAGAAAACCCATAATAAATAAAAGTGGAGGGCTTAAAATGAGTAACAAACTTACATTGTCAGCAAGTGACAGAATTTCTTCTTTGCTTGACGAAGCGAGCTTTGTTGAAGTTGGTGCATATGTAACAGCTAGAAATACGGACTTCAACATGCAGGAAAATGATACTCCAAAAGACGGTGTTATTACTGGATATGGTGTCATCAATGGAAAACTGGTGTATGTATACAGCCAGGATGCAACCGTTCTTGGTGGTGCAATCGGTGAGATGCACGCAAAGAAGATTGCGAAGATTTATGACATGGCTATGAAGGTAGGCGCACCGGTAGTCGGTTTGATCGATTGTGCGGGACTTCGTTTGCAGGAGGCAACCGATGCACTTAATGCATTCGGCGAGGTTTATCTGAAGCAGACACTTGCGTCAGGAGTAATCCCACAGATTACTGCAATTTTTGGAACATGCGGTGGTGGAGCAGCGCTTATTCCAACACTTACAGACTTTACATTTATGACAGCAGAGGGCGGAAAGTTATTCGTAAACAGCCCAAATGCACTGGATGGAAACTATCAGGCAAAGCTTGATACAGCATCTGCAGCTTACCTTAGCGAGAATTCTTCTCTCGTAGATGGTGTATTCGAGGATGATGCAACAACACTTGCAAACATCAGAAGCCTTGTGGATATGCTCCCTGACAACAATATGGAAGATGCAGAGTCCGATTGTACAGACGATCTGAACCGTATCATTCCAAATCTCGATGGATTTGCAAAGGATGCAAGAGCTGTCCTTCAGAACATCGCAGATAACAATGTATTCGTAGAAGTGAAGAAAGATTATGCGAAGGACATGGTTCTTGGACTGATCAAGTTGAACGGTGCGACAGTTGGTTGTGTAGCTAACCAGGCAGCTGACGGTGGAGAACTTCTCTCTACAAGCGGTGCTTATATCGCAGCAGACTTCGTGAAGTTCTGTGACGCATTCAACATCCCTGTACTGACACTTGTAAATGCAAAGGGATTTGTAGCAACTGTATCAAACGAGAGAACAATCGCAGATGCAGCAGCCAAGCTCACATACGCATTTGCAGATGCAACAGTACCGAAGGTAACCGTTGTGATGGGCGATGCGTTTGGAACTGCTTACACGATCATGAACTCCAAGGCAATCGGCGCAGATATGGTATACGCATGGCCATGTGCAAAGATTGGTACGATGGATCCAGAGATGGCTGTCAAGATCATGTACGAGAAGGAAATTGCAGAGGCAGCTGATAAGGTTGCATTCATTGCAGAGAAGAAGAAAGCTTATACAGAGCTTCAGTCAAGCGCACTTGCAGCAGCAAAGCGTGGATATATCGATGATATTATCGAGCCGGATGCAACAAGAAAGCGTGTGATCGCTGCGTTTGATATGCTTAGCACAAAGAACGAGGAAAGACCATATAAGAAGCACGGAGCAGTATAAGGAAAGGTGACAATGAAATGAAGAAAAAATTATTAATTCTGATTTCCATGTTAGCTATGATGTTTTCCTTGACTGCCTGCAGCAATGAGGTTGAAAAGCCGTTTGACTATGATGACAGCCAGATCGTCATCGACACGATGTATCTGTTCAACCAGTATCAGAACGTGAGCGATGAATATGCTGATTATTATATTCAGGATGGAACCGAATTCGAGCAGTCCGCAGTAAAGGGTATCAAGCAGGCACAGGAGACCGATAAGGTTGGAGAATTCCAGGATTTCTCTCCTTATATCAACGGTGTTGGCATGGATTTAAATGATGTCAATTACAAGATTGAGAATGCCGCAGACTCTGTATCGGTAACTGTTACAAACAAGGCAGCAAACAGAGATGTGGAAGTAACTGTAAAGTTTGTTGAGAATCCAGATTACTACATCAAGCTGGATCAGGCAAAGCAGACATACAATGCAGATGCAGTCCGTCAGGAAATTGCGATGTACTATGGCTCAGAAGAGGAGTTCTTCTCCCAGTATGGCAGTTACTATTCAAGTGTAGACGATGTTGTACAGCAGGGCATCGACAATGAGATGCAGGGCGTATATCAGTATCTTCCAGAGGAAATGGTTGTTTCAGCCGTATACTCTAAGGCAGAGCTGATGAAGCAGGCAGGTATGAATACATTGCTCGGTATGGGTACTGTATTTGTAGTTTTGATTTTCATCTCATTTATTATTTCACTGTTCAAATTCCTTCCAGCACTTTTCGCAAAGAAGCCGAAGATCGAAGATCTCAAGAAGGAAGAGAGCAAGCCGGCAGCACCAGCAAAGGCTGCTACACCGGCACCAGCCGCAGGCAATCTGATGAACGATGCAGAGCTTGTAGCCGTTATCACAGCCGCTATTTATGCTGCTGAGGGACAGGCAGGCAATGGTGCAGTAAGTAAGGATAAACTCGTTGTACGTTCGATTCGTCGTGCAAGAAAATAATTGATATATTAGGAGGAAATTAACATGAAGAATTATAGAATCACTGTAAATGGTACAGCTTATGATGTAGCAGTAGAAGAATTAGGCGCAGGTGCAGCTCCGGCAGCCGTAGCAGCTCCAGCACCAGTTGCAGCCGCAGCACCAGCTCCGGCAGCTCCAGCAGCTCCAGCCGCAGCAGGCTCTATCGAGGTTGCAGCTCCAATGCCAGGTAAGATCCTGAACGTAAAGGCAGGCGTTGGTACAGCCGTAAAGAAGGGTGATGTGATCCTGATCCTTGAGGCTATGAAGATGGAAAATGATGTGGTAGCTCCAGAAGACGGAACAGTTGCAAGCATCAACGTTTCTGCAGGTGATGCAGTAGAGGCAGGCGACGTATTGGCTACTTTGAACTAATCAGAGTTCGTAAGTAACTGGTTCCTACAATAACAGGAGGTAAACATAAGTGAGTAGTTTTGCAGATGTATTTAAAAATCTGGCTCTCCAGACAGGATTTGCAACCCTGACATGGAAGCACTATGTAATGATTCTCATTGCATGTGTGTTCATGTATCTTGCAATCGTGAAAGGCTTCGAGCCGTTGCTTTTGGTTCCAATCTCCTTCGGTATGTTCCTGGTTAACATGTTCCCGGATATCATTGCTGATGGTGGATTGTTACATTATTTCTATTTGTTGGATGAGTGGAGTATTTTGCCTTCCCTCATCTTCATGGGCGTTGGTGCCATGACAGACTTCGGCCCGCTGATTGCGAACCCGAAGAGCTTCCTGCTTGGTGCAGCCGCACAGTTTGGTATTTATGCTGCATACTTCCTTGCATTCCTGATGGGATTCAACGGAAAGGAAGCAGCCGCAATCTCTATCATCGGTGGTGCCGATGGCCCTACATCAATCTTCCTTGCCGGTAAGCTCGGAATGGGTGGAACTCTGATGGGACCGATTGCAGTTGCCGCATATTCTTATATGTCACTGGTACCGGTTATCCAGCCACCTATCATGAAGCTCCTTACAACAGAGAAGGAGAGAAAGATTAAGATGGCTCAGCTCCGTCCAGTATCAAAGATGGAGAAGATCCTGTTCCCAATCATCGTTACATTAGTTGTTGTATTGATTCTTCCTACAACAGCTCCGCTGGTTGGTATGCTGATGCTCGGTAACCTGTTCCGTGAGAGTGGTGTTGTTAAGCAGTTAACAGAGACAGCAAGTAATGCAATGATGTACATCGTTGTTATCCTGCTTGGTACATCCGTAGGTGCATCGACAAGTGCAGAAGCATTCCTGAAGACAAGTACATTGAAAATTGTATTGCTTGGTCTGATCGCATTTGCGTTTGGTACAGCGGCAGGTGTATTGTTCGGTAAGCTCATGTGTAAGGTAACGCACGGCAAGGTAAATCCGCTGATTGGTTCTGCGGGTGTATCCGCCGTTCCTATGGCAGCACGTGTATCACAGAAGGTCGGTGCAGAGGCAGATCCTACAAACTTCCTTTTGATGAACGCCATGGGACCAAACGTTGCAGGTGTTATCGGTACTGCGGTTGCAGCCGGAACATTCCTCGCAATCTTTGGTGTATAGTATAGAGAATTTAGGAGGTCAGACTAATGGCAGAAGAAAAGAAACCGGTAAAGATTACCGAAACTGTGCTGAGAGATGCACACCAGTCTTTGATTGCAACACGTATGACAACAGAGCAGATGTTGCCAATTATTGATAAAATGGATAAAGTTGGTTACCATTCCGTAGAGTGCTGGGGTGGTGCTACATTCGACGCTTGTCTCCGTTTCCTGAAAGAGGATCCATGGGACAGACTTCGTAAGCTCCGTGACGGATTCAAGAATACAAAGCTTCAGATGTTGTTCCGTGGACAGAATATCCTTGGATACAGCCCATATTCTGATGACGTTGTAGAGTACTTCGTACAGAAGAGTATCGCAAACGGTATTGATATCATTCGTATCTTTGACTGTCTGAATGATATCCGTAACCTGGAGACAGCTGTAAAGGCAGCAAACAAAGAAAATGGACATGCACAGGTTGCACTTTCTTATACACTTGGCGATGCTTATACAATGGATTACTGGAAGAACATGGCAAGACAGATCGAGGAGATGGGTGCAGATTCTATCTGTATCAAGGATATGGCCGGACTTCTTGTACCAAACGAGGCTACAAAGCTTGTAAAGGCTTTGAAGGAAGGTACAAAGCTTCCAATTCAGCTTCATACACATTACACATCCGGTGTCGCTTCCATGACATACATGAAGGCAGTCGAAGCTGGATGTGACATTATTGATACAGCAATGTCGCCACTTGCTATGGGGACATCACAGCCTGCAACAGAGGTTATGGCAAAGGCATTCGAGGGTACAGAGTTCGATCCTGGATTCGACCAGAATCTTCTTGCTGAGATCGCTGATTACTTCCGTCCACTCCGTGAGCAGTGGCTGGAGTCCGGACTGCTTAGTCCAAAGGTAATGGGCGTTAACATCAAGACTCTGCTTTACCAGGTACCGGGTGGTATGCTTTCCAACATGGTATCCCAGTTGAAGGAGATGCATGCAGAGGATAAGTACGATGAAGTACTCGAAGAGATTCCACGTGTGCGTAAAGACTTTGGTGAGATTCCACTTGTTACACCATCTTCACAGATCGTTGGTACACAGGCTGTATTGAACGTCGTTATGGGTGAGCGTTACAAGACTCTTACAAAAGAGGCAAAGGATATGCTCGTAGGTAAGTACGGTAGAACAACTGTCCCTGTAAATGCAGAGATTCAGAAGAAGGCACTTGACAGTCTTGGAATGAAGGAGCCTATCACATATCGTCCGGCAGATGACTTAGAGCCATCTCTCGCTAAGTTCGAGAAGGAAATGGCGCAGTACAAGCAGCAGGATGAGGATGTTCTTTCTTATGCATTGTTCCCACAGGTTGCAACAGAATTCTTCAAGTACAGAGAAGCGCAGCAGACAGGTGTGGATGTAACAGCAGCAAATACAGAGAATAAGACATATCCGGTATAATAAGCCAGGATAAAAGATATCAAAAGGCGGAGAGCTTTTTCTCCGCCTTATTCTTTCATAATATAGAGCAGGTAATTGCGATATACAATTACGTGTTTCGCAATTACCTGCAATAAAAGATATAAGTGTGGAGAAAAAATATGGATGTAGCGGAAAAAAATGAAAAGAAATTAAGGCGGCAGATGCGGACGACATCAAAGATATTGCTTGGCTTTCTGCTTGCGATTCTGACCGGCGCGGTTTTGCTGACGCTTCCGGTTGCGACGGTGTCGGGAAAATCCGATTTTCTGACGGCGTTATTTACTGCGACAACCTCCGTCTGCGTGACGGGGCTTGTAGTTGTTCCGACCTTTTCGTATTGGACATTATTTGGTAAGATTGTAATTCTCGCGCTGATACAGCTCGGGGGACTTGGAATTGTGGCATTGACGTCATTTGTTATGCTGCTTATGAATCGAAAATTCTCCTTGCGCAATCGTATGATGATTCAGGATGCTTTTGGATTAAGTACGATGCAGGGCATGGTTGTATTTATAAAACGAGTGATCAAAGGAACTGTGATTGTGGAGATGTTAGGCGCGGTCTTATATATGTTTGCGTTTATCCCACAGTTTGGTGTGGCGCATGGAATCTGGTATTCTGTATTCAATGCGATTTCAGCGTTTTGCAATGCAGGAATTGATATCATTGGACCGGACAGTCTGATGACGTATGCGGATTCCCCGCTTGTACTGCTCACGTCGTCGTTTCTGATCATCTGTGGTGGACTTGGATTCGTTGTCTGGTGGGATGTGGTAGATGTGCTTTCAAACGTGCGTGCAAAAAAGATACCGGTCCGTGATATCTGGCGTCGATTCAATACACATACAAAAATCATATTGATGATGACATTTGCATTGATTTTATCCGGCATGGTTGTCACATTTCTATTTGAATGTAACAATCCGCTCACGCTCGGAAATATGTCACTTGGAAAGAAAATGCTCAATGCATTTTTTCAGTCTGTGACACTCCGAACAGCTGGATTTGCATCAATCAGCCAGAAAGGATTGACAGAGCCGACGGTACTTGTGAGTTGTGTAATCATGTTTATTGGCGGTTCGCCGGTCGGAACTGCCGGTGGCATCAAGACGATGACGGCTGCGACACTTGTGTTTGCAGTTTTGGCTGTAGTACAGGGACGCAAAGAGACGGTCGCATTTAAAAAAACAATCCCGACATCTATCGTCCGTCGGTCGCTGGCTGTGACAGTTATCGGTTTTGGCACATTGATTTTGTTTTCTGTTCTGCTTCTGGCGACAAATCCACTTTCCCTGTCGGATGGTGTCTTCGAAGTGACAAGTGCAATCGCAACAGTCGGGTTGTCACGGGACGTGACTCCGGGGCTGAATGTGATTGGAAAATTGATTATCATATTATGTATGTATCTTGGCAGAGTGGGACCAATCACGATGTTCATGTTCTTCGGACAGCGTGCGACAAACCACAACTCTGTAAAATATGCGGATGCGGAAATTATTGTAGGGTAGGAGGAATGAAATATATGAATAAATCGATCGCGGTTATCGGTCTTGGACGGTATGGGAAAAGTATTGCAACAGAATTGTATAAAAACGGCGCGGATGTGCTTGCAATCGATGGAAATCCAGAAATTGTAAATGAGATTGCGGACAGTGTGACTTGTGCCATGAGTCTGGATGTCTGTGATATGGATGCACTAAGAGAGGCAGGTATCTCGAACATGGATGCGGTAGTTGTGGCGATGGCTGACAGCTTAGATTCCAGCATCATGTGCGTGATGTCTGCAAAGGAACTTGGCGTGCCAAAGGTAATTGCAAAGGCAAAGGATGAGATGATGGAGAAAATCCTGAGGCGGGTTGGCGCAGACCAGGTTGTTTTTCCGGAGAAAGAATCCGGAATCCGTCTGTCGCACAAACTGATCTCAGAACATCTTGTCGATTATTTTGACCTGTCGGACAGCACGAGCCTTGTGGAGATTCTTCCACGTGCGGAGTGGGTTGGTAAGAATCTGCGGGAGCTGAATCTTAGAAAAGAATATAAAATCAATGTTGTCGCTGTGATCCAGAATGATGAATTCAATATCGCTATGGATCCGGATACGCCATTAAAGGCGGACGAGCCGTTGCTGATTATCATGAAAAAGTCGGATTTGAAGAGGTTTGAGAGATAATGCGAGCAGCTATCATAGGTGGAGGCGCTGCCGGTATGTATGCAGCAGTTATGCTTGCACAGGCAGGGCACTCCGTGACAATATATGAAAAAAATGAAAAACTTGGCAAGAAGCTGTTCATCACAGGAAAAGGCAGATGCAATCTGACAAACAATTGTGAAGTGGAAGAGCTGATGAAACATGTGGTGACAAATCCAAAGTTTTTGTATAGTGCATTTTATAATTGTAATGCACAGGATGTGATGCAGTTTTTTGAGCAAAATGGACTGGAATTAAAGACTGAACGCGGAAACCGGGTATTTCCGGCATCGGATCATTCTTCGGATGTGATAAAAACGCTCGAGCAGGCGTTAAATAAGCGAAAGGTAACGGTTCGTCTGCACCATACGGTAACGAGAATCCTGACGGAACCGGTGCATGACCGGATGCAGAATCAGATGCGTGTGACAGGCATTTGCGTGAAGGACGAGAAGGGACTGCAAAAGCAGGAACATTTTGATGCGGTGATTGTGGCAACCGGAGGACTTTCCTATGAGCGAACCGGATCAACCGGAGATGGCTTACAGTTTGCCAGAGATCTTGGACTGCAGGTGACAGAATGCCAGCCATCGCTTGTGCCATTTGAGATCGAAGAGGATTTCTGCCGCAACTTGATGGGACTTTCGCTTCGGAACGTCACATTGTCGTGCTATACAAAAAAGAAAAACAAAGACAAGCTTTTGTATCAGGAACAGGGCGAAATGCTGTTTACGCATTTCGGTATCAGCGGACCACTTGTGCTTTCCGCATCGGCGTATACAGGCAAAGCGAAAGGGGAACCAATCTGGGTAGAGATCGACCTGAAACCGGCACTTACTATAGAACAGCTTGACGCACGTATCCTGCGGGATTTCGACGCGGCGAAGAACAAACAGGTGCGCAATGCACTCGATGAACTGTTGCCAAAGAAGCTGATTCCAGTTATGATAGAGCTTGCGGAGATTGATCCGTTTAAGCAGGTGAACACCGTAACGAAGGAAGAACGGGAACGACTCATTGCTTGTATGAAGAAGCTTACGCTGCATGTGGTAGGCACGCGCGGCTATGAGGAAGCAATCATCACCAGAGGTGGCGTGAGCGTGAAGGAGATCAATCCGAAGACGATGGAAGCAAAACAGATTCCGGGACTTTATTTTATCGGCGAGGTGCTGGATGTTGATGCACTGACTGGCGGATTTAATTTGCAGATTGCATGGGCGACTGCTGCAACGGTGCTGCTTTCAGAATAATATAGAAATCTATTTGGAGGAACAAAGAATATGAATATTGCAATTGATGGACCGGCAGGCGCAGGAAAAAGCACAATCGCACGTCGGGTAGCAAAGGAAAAAGGCTATATCTATGTGGATACCGGTGCGATGTATCGAGCAATTGGTCTGTATTTTATGAATGAGGGTGTTGATGCAGAGAATGTAGCCGCTGTGCTTGAGGCACTCGCAGCGATTCAGGTTGAGATTAAATATGAGGCTGGCGAACAGCAGGTATATCTGAATGGTAAAAATGTATCGAAGAAGATCCGCCAGGAGGCAGTCGGCAACATGGCATCGAAGGTGGCAACCAAGCAGGCAGTCCGAGATAAGCTGTTAGACCTGCAGAGAAATCTTGCAGCCACACAGGATGTCGTGATGGATGGCAGAGATATCGGTACATTTGTATTGCCAAATGCGGAACTGAAAATCTATCTGACTGCATCGGTGGATACAAGAGCCGACAGACGGTACAAGGAACTTGTGGAGAAACATATGCCGGCGGATCTGGAAGAAATCAAGCGTGATATCGAGGCAAGAGATTATCAGGATATGCACCGGGAGATTGCACCGCTTACGCAGGCGGAGGATGCGTATTATCTGGATTCTTCCGCGCTTACGATTGACGAAGTTGTGGCAGAGATCATTCGCAGGATTCCACAGTAGGAAAAGGATAGGAGATCTGCATTTATGAGAGAGATAAAGATTGCAAAATCTGCAGGCTTTTGTTTCGGCGTCAAGCGGGCGGTGAATCTCGTCTACGATCAGGTTGGAAATGCAAAAAAGGTTTATACCTATGGTCCGATCATTCATAATGAGGAGGTTGTTTCTGATCTGGAACGAAAGGGTGTGTATGTGCTTTCGGAAGAAGATATTGATGCCATGCTTGCCCATGACGGCAGAGAGGACGATGCAAAAGAAATCGTGATCCGATCACATGGCATCGGGCGGGATGCCTATAAAAAGCTGGAACAGCTTGGGTTTGAAATCGTCGATGCAACGTGTCCGTTCGTGAAAAAAATTCACCGTATTGTACAGGAGGAAACTGAGCAGGGACATTGTGTGGTGATTGTCGGAGACGAAAATCATCCGGAAGTATGTGGCATCCGCGGCTGGTGTGTCCGGGAGCCAATTATCGTTAATTCCGTGGAACAGGCAAAAAAAAAGCTTGATTTTCTTGATAAAAATGTGTATATTGTCGCGCAAACGACATTTAATGACGTAAAATTTAAAGATATAGTTGAATTTTTTAGAAATAAAGGATATAATGTCATTGTTTATAATACCATATGTAATGCTACCGAGGAACGACAGAGAGAAGCAAGAGCGCTTGCAGCTGATGTTGATACCATGATAGTGATTGGTGGTAAGAGCAGTTCGAATACACAGAAGCTGTATGAGATCTGTCGCAGAGAATGCGAAAATACTTACTATATTCAGACACTCGTTGACTTGGATTTAACTGTTATTGAATCCGCTAAGAGGGTAGGTATTACAGCTGGGGCATCTACCCCAAATTATATTATTAAGGAGGTTCATGACAGTATGTCAGAATTAAGTTTTGAAGAATTGTTGAAGCAGTCCGAAGAGAATGGTAACAAGATTCGGGTTGGAAGCGTAGTTGAAGGAAAGGTTATCGCTGTTAAGCCAGAGGAAATCATCGTAGATATCCAGTACAAGGCTGACGGTATCGTTACCAGAAATGAGTACTCAAGTACTCCAAACTTAGATCTTACAACTGTTGTAAAGGTTGGAGATCCAATCAAGGTTAAGGTTATTAAGACAAACGACGGCGAGGGACAGGTTCTCCTCTCATACAAGAGAGTTGCTGCAGATGAGTCTTATGACAAGTTAGAGGAAGCATACAACAACGGTGAAGTTCTTACAGGTAAGGTAACACAGGTTGTTGACGGCGGTTTGAATGTCGTTGTAAATGAGTGCAAGGTATTCATTCCTGCAAGCCTCGTATCTGATACATTTGAGAAGGATCTCACAAAGTATCAGGATCAGGATGTTGAATTCGTATTGACAGAGTTCAACCCTAAGAAGCGTAGAGTGATCGGTAACAGAAAGCAGCTTCTTGTTGCTAAGAAGGCAGAGCTTGCTAAGAAGTTATTTGAGAATATCAAGGTTGGCGATGTAGTAGAAGGAACAGTTAAGAACGTAACATCTTTCGGTGCATTCATCGATCTTGGCGGAGCAGACGGACTCCTTCACATCTCTGAGATGTCATGGGGCAGAGTCAATGATCCAAGCAGCGTTGTTAAGGTTGGCGACGTTGTTAAGACATTCATCAAGGATATCAACGGTGAGAAGATTGCCCTCAGCATGAAGTTCGAGGATGAGAATCCTTGGGTAAAGGCTGCTGACAAGTATGCAATCGGCAATGTTGTAACAGGTAAGGTTGTACGTTTTGCAAGCTTTGGTGCATTCGTAGAGCTTGAGCCAGGTGTAGATGGACTCCTTCATGTTTCCCAGATTTCTAAGGAGCGTGTAGAGAAGCCAGAGGATGTTCTGAAGGTAGGTCAGGAGATCACAGCAAAGGTTGTAGATTTCAAGGCTGCTGAGAAGAAGATCAGCCTGAGCATTCGTGCCTTAGATGATGCACAGGAGGCTTCTGAAGAGGAGTAGGCATGGCATATCAATATGAAGAGTTTAAGCGGGATGTGTATAAACTGACCGATATCAACTTAGACCTTTATAAAGAACGCCAGATGAAAAGAAGAATAGAATCTCTGATCGCCCGCAAAGGGTTTGACGGATTTGAAAGTTTTTACAAAGGTATGAAGCAGGACGAAGGTCTACTTCGTACCTTTGTTAGTTATCTGACGATTAATGTGTCTCAGTTTTATCGGAATCCACAGCAGTGGATGAATTTTGATCAGGAGATCATTCCGTATCTGCGAAAAAAATATGGAGATACTTTAACGATCTGGAGTGCGGCATGTTCCACGGGTGACGAGCCATATACGATCGCCATGATTCTGTCAGAGTATATTCCGTTGTCGAAGATCCGTATCATTGCGACCGATCTGGATGAGGATGTACTTGCCTTTGCAAAAGAGGGCGTCTATCCGGCGAAGAGCCTGTCCGATCTGCCGAAGAAATACTTAGACAAGCATTTCAAGAAGGTGGATGACAGTCATTATGCAATCAGCCCGGAAATCAAGAAATGCGTGGAATTCAAGAAGCACAATCTGCTCAAGGATCGGTATTTCCAGCATATCCATATGATCGTCTGCCGGAATGTCGTCATTTATTTCACGGACGAGGCGAAAGATCAGGTATATGAGAATTTCCACGGTGCCCTTGCGGATGATGGAATCCTGTTTATTGGCAGCACGGAACAGATCTTGCATGCAAAAGAACTGGGATTTGAGTCGTTGCGTACATTTTTTTATAAAAAAATGAAAATATAACTTGCGCGAACAATTATCCTATGATATAGTTATGTGGTTGTGAAAAAAGGGATGGTCCTCTGGTGCAGATGCGCATTAAGAACGTCTAAATTATTTAGGAGGTCACACAAATGGCATTAAGTGCAAATGAAATCATCAAGAACATTGAGACAGCACAGTTGAAGCAGGATGTTACAGACTTTAACGTAGGTGATACTATTAAGGTATACGCTAAGATTAAAGAGGGTAACAGAGAAAGAGTTCAGGCATTTGAAGGTACTGTACTGAAGAGACAGGGCGGAAGCAACCGTGAGACATTCACAGTTCGTAAGAATTCAAATGGCGTTGGCGTTGAGAAGACTTGGCCACTGCATAGCCCAACGATCGAGAAGATCGAGGTTATTCGTAGAGGTAAAGTAAGACGTGCAAAACTTAACTACTTACGTGATCGTGTTGGTAAGAAGGCTAAGGTTAAGGAACTTGTAAAGTAATACTTGCAGAGACAATGGAAACTTGCCCCCAGATTCATTTCAATCTGGGGGTTTCCTATTATGAAGAGAAGTATCTTTCTGGAGGATTGCATTGAGACGTAGAGGACAAAAAAGTTATTACGATAAGCATAATCTATCGAGATATGTATCAAAACGAAATTCCAAGATCAAACGGTTTTTCCGTTCATTTTGGCGTTGGATACTGCTTGTGTTTGTTGCCGTGATTGTCGGATATGCGATTGTGACGTTTGGATTTCAGACGGTGACGGTAGTGGGACCGTCGATGAATCCGACGCTGGCAGATTCACAGGTTGTGCTGGTCAATAAAATCGTATATAAAGTATCTGATGTGAAGCGGTATGATGTGATTGCGTATTCGCGCGTGGATGGCGATGGATATTATGACATCAAGCGTGTCGTTGGTCTACCGGGCGAGACGATCCGTATCTCAAATGGCGATATCTATATCAATGGAGAACGACGCAGCGATGTCCCATTTACAATGACGATTCAGATTAGCGGTGTGGCGGAGGATGAGATCACACTGGGGGACAGTGAGTATTTCGTGATGGGCGACAATGTGAATAACAGTGAGGACAGCCGTTATACGAATGTTGGAAATATAGCAAAGACAGAGATAAAGGGAAAGGTCGTATCAATCCTTCTCCCGCGCAGCGATAAAGGAAAGGTAAAATAAGTGATGAATATTCAATGGTATCCGGGACATATGACGAAAGCTAAGCGTATGATGCAGGAAGATATAAAGCTGATTGATATTGTGATCGAGCTGCTGGATGCAAGAGCACCATTATCCAGCAAGAATCCGGATATTGATAATCTTGCTGCGAACAAGTCACGCATGGTGATTCTAAATAAAGCAGATATGGCAGATGCGAGAAAGACCGCGAAATGGGAAGAGTATTTTAAAGCGAAGGGATTCTTCGTGCTCAGTATGGACTCCCGGAAGAATTCTGGTATGAAGCCGGTATCTGATACGATTCGGGAAGCGTGTAAGGAGAAGATTGCGCGTGACCGGAAGCGTGGTATTATCAACCGCCCAATCCGTGCAATGATCGTTGGAATTCCGAATGTCGGCAAGTCTACATTTATCAATTCCTATGCGAAGAAATCGTGCACGAAGGTCGGAAATAAGCCGGGTGTTACGAAAGGAAAGCAGTGGATTCGCATTGGCAAGGATGTGGAGCTTCTTGATACACCGGGTATTCTGTGGCCCAAATTTGATGATCAGGAGGTTGGCCTGCGGTTGGCGTATATCGGTTCCATCAACGATGAAATCCTGACGAAAAGTGAGCTTGCCTTAAAATTCATAGATTTTTTAAAAATAAATTATTGTAATGCTCTGACAGACAGGTATAATATAGATATTGATATACAGAATTCTGAGAATTTTGAGATATTGAAGCAGATTGCGGTTGCAAGATTATGTTTGTTAAAAGGAAATGAACCGGATCTTGACAAGGCTGCGGCGATTTTATTCGATGATTTTCGAAGCGGCAGACTGGGACGTATGACGTTGGAGGAGATACCGGAATAGGGAGTTTATAGATGATGAAGAAGAAAAAGAATGCGGATGTCGTAGAGACGGAAGCTGCAGAAGCGGTGACAGAGGAAACAAAAACATCCGAGGACAAAAAGCCGGAGACAGAAACGACAGAGGATATCGAGAAAAAGGCAGAAGAGGAAGCTGCGGAGATTGAAGCATATGACGCAGAAGGAAATCCGATCTTAAAAAAGAAAAAGAAGAGAAAAAACAAGAAGAAAAAGACACAGAAACCGGAAGAAGTTAATATCGTGAAGGAGCTTCTGAGTCTGATCATCTATATCGGAATCGTTGTTCTGATCTGTTATTTTATCCTGAACTTTGTAGGTTGTCGTTCCAAGGTCGATGGTTCTTCGATGAATCCGACACTGGAGGATAAAGATAATCTGTGGGTAGATAAACTGTCGTATACATTTGGGGATCCGAAGCGGTTTGATGTCGTGATCTTTAACTATGATGAGAACACGACTTATGTCAAGCGTATCATCGGTCTGCCGGGTGAGACAGTCCGTATCGATCAGAACGGAAATATCTATATTAACGGCAAGCTGCTCAAGGAGAATTACGGCAAAGAGACAATGTTGAACAATGGACGAGCTGGTTCGGATGTTTATCTTGGTTCGGACGAGTACTTTGTGCTTGGAGATAACCGGAACAACAGTATCGATAGCCGATGGTCGGATGTCGGAAATGTCAGCCGGGAGGATATCGTCGGGAAGGTTGTCCTGCGAATCTATCCATTTAAGAGCTTTGGACTGATTAAATAACAATATAGGACTGTGTATATGCACAGTCCTTATTTTGCATTTAACAAAGGAGTAGGAAACGATGAAGATACAGGAGATCAAGGCGGCGTATCAGGCACTCGATCCAGATGATGAGCCGATGCTGCAGCAGTTTATACATACCTATGGCACCGATGCTCGAAGCGGGGTGCAGACACTTGTGGAGCAGACGAAAAAGAAGCTGGTGCAGTTAGAGGCAGAATATGTCCGTTCCGAGAAAATGCTTGCGTTTGAACGTAAGTATCATGCGATGGGAAGCCGATATATATGTGGGATAGATGAAGTCGGCAGAGGACCACTTGCGGGTCCGGTTGTGGCATGTGCGGTGATACTGCCGGAGGATGAGATGCTTCTGCATCTGAATGATTCCAAGCAGGTGCCAAGAAAGAAACGGGAGATCTTATACGATATTATCCGGGAGAAAGCAGTTGCTTATGGTATTGGTGTTGTCTCAGAGAAACGGATTGACGAGATCAACATCTTACAGGCAACTTACGAGGCTATGCGCATGGCAATCGCGAATCTGAAGGTACAGCCGGATCTTTTATTAAATGATGCGGTGCGTATCCCGGAGGTCGATATCAAGCAGGTGCCGATCATCAAGGGAGATACGCTGTCTGCAAGTATTGCGGCGGCAAGTATCGTTGCAAAGGTGACAAGAGACCGTATGATGGTAGAATATGATAAGGTGTATCCAGGTTATGATTTTGCAAGCAACATGGGCTATGGCAGTGCGAAGCATTATGCCGGTCTTGATAAGCTTGGACCTTGCGAGATCCATCGAAGAACGTATATTAAGGAATATGTATGAATATAGATAACGGAAATCTTCAATTCAATCGGTATCAGACCGGTACGATAGGAAATGCCAGACCGGAAAACGTAGCTGCAAACAATACGCAGACGGCGTCTGGCAATGCTGCGCTGGCACAGGCACAGGAGGGGCAGACCTTTACGGGGCGGATCGTCGATGTGAATGGTTCGCAGGTGACGATCCAGATGGATGGAAATATGATGCTGCAGGCGCGGATGGCGGAAGCGGTGAACCTCAATATGGGTGATACGATTGCGTTTCTTGTAAAGGAGAATTCCGAAAACACGGTGATGATTCAGCCGCTTGCGTCGGATATGCAGGCGATGAAGGATCAGACGATCTTTGATCTGCTCGAAAAGAACCAGCTCTCGCCGTCGGACAAGAACTATCAGATCGCTGAGACACTGTTAAATGAGAATATGCCGGTCGATCGTGCCAGCATGCAGAAGGTACTGCAGCAGGCATATAAATACCCGGATACGCCGATCCAGACGCTTGTATCCATGAACAAGATGCAGCTTCCGGTGACGGAGCAGACGATTGCAGGCTTCGAGCAGTATCAGACGAACCAGCATGCGATGATGCAGGCATTGTCCGGGATGACCGAGGAACTTACGGCGTATATGTCCGAGCCGGACAGTATGCGGGAGATGCTGCAGGTGTTGTCCGATGCACAGGATCTTCCGGTACTCGATGCAGACGCGATGCTGCAGGAGTTAGAGCAGACGACAGGTGATGTGCTGTTTGCGCAAGGAGCAGTAAGCGCTGGTGACCAGCTGCAAGCCACAGACATGACGGGCAATCCACCTGTATTATCCGCGGAGCAGCTGACAACCTATGCGGAGAAATTCGGCATGACTGAAGAACAGCTTACTGGGCTTACGAAGCAGTTACAGGATATGCATTTTGATGCACAGACGATACAGACGGTACTTGCAAAGTCGGATACGACGATGCAGCTTGCGAATCATCTGCAGGCACTTGTGGCGGGTGCCGCGGATAAATCAATGATCGATGCGGAGACGCTGAAGGGGTTTTTCACGTCGGACGGCATGAAGGAGCTGTTAGCGGCAGCTATGAAAGAGAAGTTCACGCTGAATCCGGAGAAGATGCAGAACCCACAGGAGGTCTCCGATCTGTATAAGGGAATCTATGAGAAGATGGACCGCCTGATGCAGCAGATGAGCAGCCATACAGGCTCATCCGGAGAACATTTGTCCGAATCTGCGAAGGGCATGCAGGAGCGGATTGATTTCCTGCAGAACTTAAGTAATTTGTTTCCATATGCGCAGATTCCGGTGCGTATGGAAGGCGGAGATAGAAATGCGGATCTGTTCGTCTATGTGAACAAAAAAAGAATGCAGGAGAAAAAGGAAGATGTCAGCGCCCTGCTACATCTGGATATGGAATATTTAGGACCGACAGATGTGCATGTGTCCTTGCGCGGGACGATAGTTCACACGAAGTTTTATGTGGAAGACGAGGAAAGTGCGAAGATCATTGATGCACATATGACACAGCTCGAACAGGCGATTGCGGAGAATGGGTATTCCCTGACAAATGAGGTAATCATGCGGGAGCCGACGTTGCACCCGGATATCGAGAAAAATGCCGTGGTAAAGGAGATGTTCGGCGACGACATCGAGAAGAGCGTGAAGCGGTATTCGTTTGACGTGCGGATGTAACTGAAAAATGCAATGTACAAAGTGCAGGAATCTGTAGAAAAAACGTGTGAGACATGGATTGGATGAAACAGAGGGAAAATAGATGGCACAGAATTTTAATGTAGAGACAAAGAAAAAAGATGATAAGAAAAAGGCAGTTGCCTTAGTCTATGAGCCGGGAAATGAGGCACCGCAGGTTGTTGCGTCCGGAAAAGGTGTGATTGCGGAACGCATCATTGACACGGCGAAGAAGAGTGATGTGCCGCTCTATAAGGACACCGACCTTACGAACACTCTGTTGAACCTGGATATCGGTGAATGTATCCCACCGGAGCTGTATGGCGTTGTAGCGGAGATATTAGTCTATGTCGACCGGATGGATAAGCTGCGCGCGAAGCTTGGGAAATAGATAAGTGGGGATAGCTATGGATAAACGATCGTACAATAAAAGACAGGTCGGTACGGAGAAGGAGAAGCTTGCCGCGGAATACCTGAAGAAGAAAGGGTATTTCATCATTGAGAAGAATTACCGGGTACGGCAGGGCGAGATCGACCTGATAGCGCGGGACAGCATGTGTATCGTGTTCATCGAGGTCAAATACCGGGCGAATGGCAGAAGCGGGGATGCCTTAGAGGCAGTCACACGTGCGAAGATACGGCAAATCTCGAAGACTGCGCTTTTTTACCTGAATCAGAAGAAAATAAGCATTGAAAATACACCGATCCGGTTCGATGTGATCGGTATCAATGGAGATTCCATCACGCATGTTGAGAATGCGTTTGATTTTGTGATGACAAGGTAAGCTTAAGCATGATAGAAAAGGATAGCGTAAAACAGGAATCAATAAGAATAAACAGGAAGAGACAGGAACAGATAAATGAAACCAGTACAGTTTGATCTGAAAATAAATCCAGAGGCACTTGTGACGCGGGCAGAGGAACATCTGCATTTCTTACGGGAACGCAACACGTATTTCGAGAATGCGAAGGTGGAGGGTGTATCCGTCCCGGTTCCGGTGCTGCGGTATAAAATATTTGACGCATATCCGGAGCTCGTGGTCGGGTTTTCGACGCGACTGGGCGGTGTGAGCAAGGGATATCTGGGAAGTATGAACCTGAGCTTTACCCGTGGCGATGAGGAAGCGTCTGTGATGGAGAATCACAGACGGTTTGCGCAGGCGTGCGGGTACGATTACACGAAGCTCGTGTTCTCGGATCAGGTACATAAGACGAATCTGCGGATCGTGACGAAGGACGACTGTGGAAAGGGTATCGTGCGGGAACGTGATTTCTCGGAGATTGACGGACTCATCACGCAGGAGGTTGGAATTCCGCTTATGACGTTCTATGCAGACTGCGTACCGCTGTTTCTGTACGATCCAGTGCAGCGCGTGATTGCGACGGCACATTCCGGATGGCGCGGCACCATTGGGCGTATCGGTATGGTAGTCGTACAGAAGATGCAGGAACTCTATGGTTCTAAGCCGGAGGATATCATCTGCGCGATCGGACCATCCATCTGCAAAGCCTGCTACGAGGTAAGCAAGGATGTGGCAGATGCGTGCGGCGTATATACAGAGGAACAACGGAAGATACTATTAGAAGACAAGGGAAATGATAAATATCAGCTTGATTTACATCAGGCGTGCTATTATAATTTTACGGATGCAGGTGTGTTGCCGGAGCATATTGCGTTGCCGGATATCTGCACTTGCTGCAATCCGGAACTGTTATTCTCCCATCGGGCATCCGGTGGCAGACGCGGCAATCTGGGTGGCGTGATTATGCTATGCGAATCAACAGAGGAATGCCGGGATTGAAATATACAATCCATTTAATACAGAAATTTAGGACACAGATATGAAACGACATAAAATAACAAAGGTTGATGAAGGTGGAATTGCGGAAGAACTCGGAATCGAGGAAGGCGATTTTCTGCTTGCCATCAATGACAAAGAAATTGAAGATATATTTGACTACGACTTTATCGTGAACGACGAATACCTCGAAGTGCTGATCGAGAAAGCGAACGGTGAGGAATGGTTGTTAGAGGTCGAGAAAGACTATGACGAAGATCTCGGCATGGAGTTCGGGGAGTCTCTGATGGACGAATACCGGAGCTGCTTCAACAAGTGCGTATTTTGTTTTATCGATCAGAATCCGCCGGGCATGCGTGAGACGATCTATTTCAAGGATGACGATACGCGTCTGTCTTTCTTGCAGGGAAATTACGTGACGCTCACGAACATGAAGGAGAAGGATATCCAGAGAATCATCGACTATAAGTTAGCGCCAATTAACATCTCCGTGCATACGACGAACCCGGAGCTCCGGTGTCAGATGCTGCACAACCGGTTCGCCGGGAAGGTCATGGACTATATCCAGATGCTCTACGATGCAGATATTCCGATGAATGCACAGATTGTGCTCTGCAAGGGGCTAAACGATGGCGATGAATTGCGCCGGACGATCGGGGATCTGCTCGCTTATGCACCGACGATCGAGAGTCTGTCGGTCGTACCGGTCGGACTGTCCAAGTACCGGGATGGGCTCTGTCAGCTGGAGAGCTTCACGAAGGAGGATGCGAGGGAAGTCATCTCGATTATCGAGGGCTTCCAACAGCAGGCGATGGAGAAGTTTGGCGAGCATTTCGTGCATGCGAGTGATGAGTGGTATATCACAGCAGGTTATGATATGCCGGGGGAAGACCGCTATGACGGCTATATCCAGCTGGAAAATGGTGTTGGCATGACGCGGCTGTTTTTAACAGAGGCACAGGATGCCGTGGATATCTACCTCGAAGATCATGACGGAAAGCCTTGGGCTGGGAAACGGAAGGTCTCGACGATAACCGGACTGATCGCCTATGACTATGTCTGTCAGGTTGCAGAGATATACAAGCAGGCGGCACCGGGGCTTGATCTGCAGGTTTTCCCAATCCGGAATGATTTCTTCGGCGAGAAGATCACGGTGACAGGACTTCTGACCGGACAGGATATCGTGAAGCAGTTACAGGGCAAGGATCTGGGAGAGGCGTTATTCCTTCCAAGCCAGATTGTGAAGGCGGATGAGCCGATTTTTCTCGATGATATGACGGTTGAGGAATTGCAAAACGCTTTACAAGTACCGGTGATTATTGTACAATCAAGCGGTGTGGGATTATTTAACAGAATGATAGAAATGGAGAACGAACATGAGTAGACCGGTTGTTGCCATTGTCGGCAGACCAAATGTCGGTAAATCTACATTGTTTAACACGCTGGCGGGCGATCGTATCTCGATCGTACAGGATACACCAGGTGTTACAAGAGATCGAATCTATGCCGATGTGACATGGTTAAATTATAATTTTACGATTGTGGATACAGGCGGTATCGAGCCGGAATCCAACGATATTATATTGAAGAGTATGCGGGAGCAGGCGGAGATCGCGATTGAAACCGCAGATGTGATTCTATTTGTGACAGATGTCCGTCAGGGACTTGTCGATGCGGACGGAAAGGTTGCAGATATGTTACGCCGTTCGAAGAAACCAATCGTACTGGTTGTCAATAAAGTGGACAGCTTCGAGAAGTTTATGCCGGATGTATACGAGTTTTACAATCTGGGACTGGGTGATCCACAGCCGATCTCAGCGGCATCCCAGCTTGGACTTGGCGATATGCTCGACGAGGTGGTCAAGCATTTCGGTGAGAATGCACTGAAGGAAGAGGAGGATGAGCGCCCACGTATTGCAATCATCGGAAAGCCAAACGTTGGTAAATCATCCATCATCAACAAGCTGCTCGGCGAGGATCGTGTGATTGTATCGAACATTGCCGGTACGACGCGTGACGCGATCGATACAACGATCAAGCGGAATGGCACAGAATATGTGTTTATTGATACGGCGGGACTGCGCCGGAAGAATAAGATCAAGGAAGAGATTGAGCGGTACAGTATCATCCGTACCGTATCAGCGGTCGAGCGATGCAATGTGGCAGTGCTCGTCATTGATGCAACGGAGGGAATTACCGATCAGGATACGAAGATCGCAGGTATCGCCCATGAGCGCGGCAAGGGTATGATTATCGCCGTCAATAAATGGGATGCAATCGAGAAGAATGACAAGACAATGAAGAAGTTCACCGAGGATGTGCGTGAGAAGCTTTCGTATATGCCGTATGCGGAACTGCTCTTTATCTCTGCGGAGACCGGTCAGCGTCTGCCGAAGCTTTTTGAGACGATTGATATGGTTATCGAGAACCATTCGCTTCGTGTGGCAACCGGTGTCTTAAATGAGATCATGGCAGAGGCAGTTGCTTTGAACCAGCCACCTTCAGACAAGGGTAAACGCCTGAGACTTTACTATATCACACAGGTTTCTGTGAAGCCGCCGACGTTTGTCATCTTTGTCAATGATAAAGAACTGATGCATTTTTCTTATACGAGATACATCGAGAATAAAATACGGGAGGCGTTTGGATTTAAGGGAACGCCGCTGAAGTTCATTATACGGGAGAGGAAAGAAAAATAATCATGATACTAGCGAGAGTGATCTGTCTGGTGGCAGGCTATGCATTTGGACTGCTTCAGACATCGTATATCTATGGAAGAATGAAAGGCATTGATATTAGAGAGCATGGAAGCGGCAACGCTGGAACGACGAATGCCCTCCGGGTACTCGGAAAGAAAGCCGGACTGATCGTATTTATCGGCGATCTGTTCAAGGCAATCATCATCAGTGCGATCGTGCATGTTGTGATCGGACATTTGTATCCAAACGAGGTGTATCTGTATCTTGCCTATGCCGGACTTGGCACAGTGCTTGGACATAACTTCCCTTGTTATCTGCATTTTAAGGGAGGAAAGGGAATTGCGACAACCGCTGGGATTATCGTTGGTTTCTTAGATCCTGTGATTATCGTCAGTTGTTTGATTGCGTTTATTGTGATCGTAGCGATTACCAGATATGTCTCCCTTGGTTCCATCACCATCGTGACGATGTTCTGTATCGAGTATGCGATCTTCGCATTCCATGGGAAATACGGCTTTGATCTGGCGAGTGCACCATCGTATCATGCGATGGTGGAGAGCGTGATCGTGGTAGCCGTGATCTGCGGAATGGCGATCGTGCGGCATCATGCGAACATCGTGCGGCTGTTGCATCATGAGGAAAATAAATTAGGCGCGAAAAAAGCGGTTTCATAAAGGGGGTTAACGTATGAAGATCGGTATATTGGGTGCCGGAAGCTGGGGTACAGCGTTGACGGTACTGTTATCAGACAATGGACATGATATTACTGTGTGGTCTGTGGACGAAAAGGAAATTGAGATGCTTGACACGAAACGGGAGCATCTGACGAAGCTGCCTGGCGTGAAGCTGCCGGATTCGGTGCGTTTTACGACAGATGAGCAGGAGGTGTGCAAGGATGCAGAGCTTCTCGTGATGGTCGTTCCATCGCCATTTATCAGAAGCACGGCGAAACGTGTCGCACCTTACATAACAGAGGCACAGACAATTGTAAATGTATCGAAGGGAATTGAGGATGAATCCCTCAAGACTCTGACAGAGGTAATACACGAAGAGATTCCACAGTGCAAGGTTGGCGTCTTATCCGGTCCAAGCCACGCAGAGGAAGTTGGAAAGCGTATGCCGACAACCGTGGTTGCCGGTGCGAAGGATGAGAAGACCGCGCTTATGATCCAGGATGCATTTATGAACGATTACTTCCGTGTGTACGCGAGCCCGGATGTGATCGGTATTGAGCTTGGCGGGGCACTGAAGAATGTCATCGCGCTTGCGGCAGGTGTTGGTGACGGACTCGGATGTGGTGATAATGCGAAGGCTGCAATCATTACACGTGGTATTGCGGAAATCATTCGTCTCGGCACAGCCATGGGTGGTAAACTTGAAACATTTGCAGGTCTTTCCGGAATTGGAGATCTGATCGTGACCTGTGAATCCAAGCATAGCCGGAACCGGAAGGCAGGATTCCTGATGGGACAGGGTAAGACCTATAAGGAAGCAATGGATGAAGTACAGATGGTTGTTGAGGGCGTGTATTCTGCAAAGGCAGCTTACAAACTCAGCCAGAAATATGGTGTGGAGATGCCGATCGTGTCGGTCGTCAATCGGTTGTTGTTTGAGGATTTAAACGCAGAAGAGGGTATGAAGATGCTGCTCACCAGAAACCGTACTTCTGAATCGACAAGACTTGCATGGGACAATGAGCAGGCCTAGAGACATATATCAATAAAGAAGTGAAATAGAAGCTGTCAGAGGACGGCTTCTATTTTTTTGGAATAAATCATGTAGCCGGACATATATTATATTGAGTTATTGAACATAGTCAGGTAGGAATATAGGAGGCTAGTGCTTGGATGAACATTTATAAGGATATAGAAACACGAACCAATGGCGAGATCTATATCGGTGTGGTCGGTCCGGTGCGGACAGGAAAATCGACCTTTATCAAGCGATTTATGGAGCTGATGGTGCTTCCGGCGATTGCGGATGATAATAATCGGAAGCGTGCCATGGATGAGCTGCCTCAGTCGGCTGCCGGAAAAACCGTGATGACGACCGAGCCAAAGTTTATCCCAAAGGAAGCGGTTGAAGTGCTGTTTGAGGATGGGGTACATTTCAAATGCCGCATGATTGACTGTGTCGGATACATGGTACAGGGCGCAGAGGGACACGAGGAGGACGGCAAGGAACGGCTTGTGAAGACACCGTGGTTTGACTATGATATCCCGTTTACAAAGGCGGCAGAGATTGGAACAAAGAAGGTCATCTACGACCATTCGACCGTCGGCATCGTTGTCACCTGTGACGATACAATCTCGGAGCTTGACCGAAGTGCGTACATACAGCCGGAGACACAGACGATTCAGGAGTTAAAGACGCTCGGCAAGCCGTTTATCGTGATCTTAAATACGAGAAAGCCAGCCAGCCCGGAGACACTGGAGCTTGCACAGCAGATGGAAGCAGAGTATGGTGTTGGGGTATTGCCGATCAACTGTGACCAGCTGCGGAAAGCCGATGTCGTACATATTTTTGAAGCACTGTTGTTGGATTTCCCGGTGACCTGCGTGAAGTTTGATATCCCCAAATGGGTGGAAGCACTCGATATGAAGGATGCAATCAAACAGAAAATCGTGGAGAAGACAAACCAGATCTTTAGTCAGATGTATCTGATGAAGGATGCGACGAACTATGCGTTTGTCGAGGATGAATATCTGCAGTCCATCGAGATGCAGGCACTCAACCTGGCAGATGGCTCTGTCGAGATCCGTCTTGTATTAAAACCAGAATATTACTATGCAATGCTCTCTGAGATCATGGGTGAACCGATCCAGAACGAATACGATTTCATGAAAGCAGTCAAGTCGCTTGCTGCAACAAAGTCCCAGTGTGCGAAGGTAAGTACTGCGCTGATGCAGTCGTTTAAGACCGGCTATGGCTCGGTAACACCAGATGCAGGCGATATCCGGCTGGGTGAACCGGAGATCATCAAGTCTGGAAACAAGTTCGGCGTGAAATTGACGGCGCAGGCACCGTCCATCCATCTGATCAAGGCGAATATCACGACTGAGATTGCACCGATCGTCGGCTCCGAGGAACAGGCGAAAGATCTGATCGCATATATCCATCAGGATGGGGAGAAGCAGGACGATATCTGGGATGTGAATATATTTGGTAAGACGGTGCGCCAGCTTGTGGAGGATGGACTTTCGGCGAAGGTCAACAAGATCACGCAGGAAAGCCAGCAGAAATTACAGGATACGATGGAGAAAATCGTCAACGATTCGAACGGCGGAATGGTTTGCATTATTATCTAAAAGATGATAGAATAGCCGGGTATGGACGAAAAATTAGAATTCAAGATCAATCAGTTTGAAGGTCCGCTTGACCTGCTACTGCATCTGATCGATAAGAACAAATTTAATATATTTGATATTCCAATCGTCGAGATTACCGAGCAGTATCTGGATTACCTGAATCGTATGCAGGAGGAAAATCTGGACGTGATGAGTGAATTTCTCGTGATGGCAGCGACATTGATTTCTATTAAGGCGAAGATGTTACTGCCACGCGAGGAGAAGGAAGAGGAAGAAGAGGAGGATCCGCGTGCCGAGCTTGTGCGTCGTCTGTTGGAATACAAGATGTACAAATACGCATCGCTCGAGCTGAAGGATATGAACCTCGATGCCGGAAAGAACTATTATAAGCCGGCGACGATTCCGAAGGAAGTCCTCGAATACAAAGAGGAGATTGATCCGGCAGAGGTGATCGGAGATGTGACACTCGCGAAGTTAAATGAGATATTTACCCAGGTGATGAAGCGTACGGTTGACCGTGTTGATCCGGTGCGTAGTAAATTCGGAACGATCGAGAAGGACGAAGTGCGGATCGAAGATAAGATGGACGATATCCGGGCGAGCATCCGAGGACTAAAGGGTATTAATTTTAAGACACTGCTGGAGATTCAGGCGACGAAGATTAATATCATCGTAACCTTTATGGCAATCTTAGAGCTGATGAAGGTTGGCGATATCACGATCCGGCAGGATGAGCTGTTTGGAGATATCATTATCGATTCGCTGGAAGCATAGAGACAAAGAGATGGAAAGTGAGAGGAAGATACATAGATGGAAGAAAGCGTAAAAAAGACAGAGGCTGCCATTGAGGCAATCCTTTTTTCCATGGGCGATGCAGTTGAGCTGAAGGATCTGGCAGATGTGCTGCAGATAGACGGAAAGACAGTACAGAAGATTCTGGACGATATGATGGTGCGTTACGACGAAGAGGATCGCGGCATCAAGATTGTTAAGCTGGAGAATGCATATCAGCTCTGTACGAAAAATGAATATTATGATATTTTATCCAGTCTGGTGAATATCCCGAAGAAGCATAGTCTGACGGATTCCCTGATGGAGACACTTTCCATCGTGGCATATAAGCAGCCGGTCACAAGACAGGAGATCGAAGCAATCCGTGGTGTATCATGCGTGCATGCAATCAATCGTCTGGTAGAATACAATCTGATTACCGAAGTCGGAAGACTGGATGCGGTCGGTCGACCAATCCTGTTTGGAACAACCGAGGATTTCTTAAGATGTTTCGGTGTTTCTTCGATGGACGAGCTTCCATCTATCACCCCGGACAAGATCGAACGATTCCGTCAGGAGGCAATGGACGAAGTAAATATCAAAGTAGAAGTATAAAGAGAGATAGAAAAATGGGTATCTGTTTGCAGTTACCCATTTATAATATACTGTCAATGTTGATGTCGGTCTGTTTCGACAAATCGATAAAATTATTCTTTGTTTTTACCATCGGTTTGGAGAGACGGACTTTGTTGATAAAGACAATGTCACCTTCCTCACCGTTGCTTAAACGGACTTTACAATTCATATAGCTGTTTACCACGTGCTCTAAGAAAGTAAGCAGGTATTTTGGATTGTATTTTTTTAGTCCGTCTTCCTCGAACATGTTGATGACTTTAAATGGACTGATCGGTCCGCGATAGACGCGTTTTGCTGTCATAGCCTCGTAGATGTCTGCAATCGTGACGATCTGGGCACACCAGTCAATCTGGTTGCCTTTTAAGCCAATCGGGTAGCCGGAGCCATCGCATTTCTCGTGGTGCATCAGGGCGGCATACTGGATATGCGGATCGAGCTTGTTCTTCTGTAACAGCTGATACCCTTTGACCGGATGGGTTTTGATAATGTCGAACTCGTCCTTCGTGAGCCTGCCCGGCTTCTTCAATATCGCATCCGGAATCAGCAGCTTGCCTACATCATGGAACAGACCGCAGGCGGTGATGAGTTTCTTGTCATCTTCGGACAGATTCAGCCAGTCAGCGAAGATATTGCAGATGAGCGCGACGTTTAATGAATGGTTAAAGGTCAAATCATCATAGTTTTTCATGGTTGAAAGCATTGTGAAGATGCTGAGAGGGGAGTCGTTTAACGCTTTCATCGTCGTCATGGTGTTCTGAAGCATCATATCCACGTCAATCGGAGCATTCTTGTAGACAATATCGTTTAAATGATTGCCCATTTCGGAGATGCTTTTCTCATAACGGTGGACGAATTTTTTGTATTGTGGTTTTTCTTTTATTTTCTCAGTGTCAAGCGCAGAGGAGAGATCGTTTTCCTGTGATTCGACAATAGGTTCCACGATATCAGAGATATCAACAAATACAACATCATTGCCAGAAAGCATCTGGATGATACTCTTCGTAAGCACCGTATCCTTCGGTACGATCAGCTTGCCACTGTTGGAGTAGGTGTCGGTCAGTGTAACCATACCTTCCTCTAATTCAGATGTAAAAAGTGTTGCCATACGCGTCATCCTTCGTCGAAAATTCTTCTATTTATTTTACAGGATTTCGGAAACGATTTCAATTAGAAAGTCTAACTCGTCACAATTATCCATATAATGGAGTAGATGTCTGAGAAGCGTGATAAGAAAGGAACAGCATGAAGAACTATATTGTATATCTACTTGTTATGATCGTTGTGATCTGTGGGTGTCCGGTTCCGTCTTCTGCGGCGGAGGAACCGAAGTTGTATGCGAAGGCGGCAGTGCTGATGGATGCGGATACCGGGCGGGTATTATACGGAAGGGCACCGGATGAGGCGCTTCCTATGGCTAGCACGACAAAGATCATGACACTGATTCTCGCGCTTGAATATGGAAATCCGGATGATGTTGTGACTGTGAGCAGCTACGCGGCAAAGATGCCGGAGGTACGGTTAGGGCTTCATGCCGGTGACCGGTATGTGCTGCAAGATCTTCTGTATTCTATGATGTTAGAGAGCCACAATGACAGCGCATGTGCAGTGGCAGAACAGGTCGGGGGAAGCGTGGAGGCATTCGCACAGATGATGAACCGGAAGGCGGCGGAAATCGGACTGCATGATACATATTTTATCACACCGAACGGATTAGACGCCGAGGATGCAGGCGGTGTACACCATACGACCGCCCGTGAGCTGGCACAGCTCATGCGGTATTGCGTTACGCAGTCGGAACAGAAAGAAGCGTTTCAGGCAATCTGCCAGACACGGCAGTATACATTCGCAAGTTGTGATGGTACACGGCAGTTTACAGTATATAATAAGAATGCGCTGCTCGATCGCATGGATGGCGTGCTCGCCGGGAAAACGGGATTCACCGGGAATGCCGGGTATTGCTATGTGGCGGCGGTGAATGTCGGAGAAAAACATTTTATCGTGGCGCTGCTTGCGTGTGGCTGGCCGCACAACCGGCATTACAAATGGGCAGATACGAGAGCCCTGCTTGCATATGGCGATGCAAACTATGAATACCGGGAAATCAAACTTGCAGGGGTGCAGATTCCTGCTATTCCGGTCGCAGATGGCTTGGAACCGACTATTTCCGGTACGTGTGAGGGGAAGTTTACCGTTTTGCTTTCTGAGACGGAGACGGTACAGCAGCGGTTTGTACCGGAAAGCGGACTGACCGCACCGGTTGCACGGGGCGACATGGTCGGCACCCTGCAGGTATCCATCGGGGACACCCGGCTTGCCGGATATCCGGTGTATGCAGCAGAAACTGTAGACAAAAAGGATTTTTCTTATTATATTGGAACCGTATTCGATGCATTTTTTTATTGAGAAGCAAGAGACCTTTCCCAAGCAGTATGCATATAATAGAGTATCGTAAGGAGGATGTGACAGCGTATGCGGAATATCATTGTTTTCGGACACGATCCGCGGATGGAGAGTGTCGCCGGATATTTTTATCATCTTGGATATGATGTATATGAGAACCCGGAAGAACCGGTTGCGGATGCGTGTGTGATCACCGCACCGAAGCTTTCGGAGGCAGAGGAGGAGATTCTGTGTGCGTACATGACAGACGACCAGATCTTATATCACGGTCTGCTGTCAGCGGCAAGTCGGCAGAAGCTGCAGGAAAAAGGTGTTACCTGTCATCCATATCTGCAGCTTGAAACACTTGTGACGGAGAATGCGCAGCTCACCGCACAGGGAATCCTGTCAATCGCCGGAAGAGATGCCGTGCTCTTGGAAAGCCACTGTCTTGTACTTGGATATGGGCATTGCGGAAAAGCAATTGCGGATGCACTTGCAAAAGCCGGGGCACATGTGGATGTTGCAGTCAGACGGAAGGAACTGAAACCTAAGATCGAACAGCATGCATATGGATACCGGAATCTTGCACAGTGGGATCATTACGCCTATGACAAATACAGCTATGTGTTCAACACGATACCGGCGATGGTCTTAGACGCCGGGCATCTGCAATGGTTTTCCACGTCGATTCTCATCTATGATATAGCTTCAAGCCCGGGCGGAACGGATTTTGCGTATTGTAAGGCACACGGCATTCGGGCAGACATCTATCTGGGTATCCCCGGAAAGCTGTATCCAAAGGAAGCAGGAACTGTGATTGCTTCCGGTATCTACGAGCATGCGCTCGTCACGGAGACTCCTTCGGACTAACAAAAAGGAGCCATAAGGTATGCGGTCAGACTGTCATCTGGGATTTGCGATTACCGGATCATTTTGTACGTTCGAAAAGATAAAAAAACAGATAGAGCTTCTACGGGATGAGGCGGCGAGTATCACGCCGATTTTTTCACAGCATGCCTATGAACTGGATACGCGGTTTGCGGAGGCGAAGTCCTTTGTGAAAGAGATTGAGACAATCACAGGAAGAAGCGCGATTCACACGATACAGGGCGCAGAACCGGTTGGACCGAAGAAGCTGTTCGATGCCCTTGTGATTGCACCCTGCACGGGAAACACAGCAGCAAAGCTTGCAAATGGAATCACGGATACTCCGGTTTTGATGGCGGCGAAGTCGCACCTTCGGAACGGGCGTCCCGTGATCATTGCTATTTCCACGAACGATGCGCTTGGCATCAATCTGCAGAACATCGGAAAGCTCATGGTGATGAAGCATATCTATTTCGTTCCGTTTGGACAGGACGATGCGGTAAAAAAGCCGAATTCCTGCGTGGCGGATATGACAAAGATTGCAGAGACGGTAGAATATGCACTGGCAAAGGAGCAGATCCAGCCGGTATTATTATAAAAATGGTTGATTTGGAACCGTTCGTCCCAGAAAAATGCATTTCGTCCCAGAAAGGTTGTCACAATAAGTAAAATATGTTACAAAAAAAGCATGTTACTATCAGAGTAGCGTGCTTTTTTGTTATGGTGAGGGGGAAATGCACACATTTATACGGTGCATTCGACCATCATACAGAAATGATGATTATAGTTAACTGAGATAAGAAAGAGAGGGATCATATGCGAAAAAGAGAGGGAATGAAAAAACGAAGATCAAGGATACTGGCATGGCTGCTGGCGTGTTTAATGGTGCTGTCCGTGATACAGGGGACGGGCTGGGGCAGTCTCACCGTGCAGGCGGAGGAAGCAGAAAAAATTCCAACGAAATTGAAGGTTGGAACAAAAGACGAAGATCAAGTTATAAAAGATGGTGCTGTGATAAATAAGGAAGGGACAGGCTGGAATTATAATGAGACTACCAATATCCTCACCCTGACGAATGCAAATTTAGGAGATATCATATACGATGGTGGCGATTTGAATCTGCAAATCAAAGGAGATAATACCATAGGACAAATTGATTCAGTGGAGAATGCTATTTATATTACTGGCATAGAAAATGGCAAGTTAGCTTGTACAGATATAGCTGTAGATACTTTTTCTGTAGAAAACATAGAATTAAATGCTTCAAATGACATAAACGTAAAAACTGCAACAGTAAAAAATGTGAAACTAAATACAAGTACCTATTTAGATACAAATATACTTAATTGTTCTGGAAGTCAGATTAATACAGCGGATCGTGTATTCGTAGGGGGTTCACTTAACTGCGTGGATAGTGAGATTAGAGCGGGAAAAATAGACTTTTCAGCAATAAAGAGAACATATACAGATTCTATTGTGGTAGATAACATGAACAACACTGCGAGAATCTATGGAGCGGCGACCTTATGTGAAGATCTAACGATTCCAAGTGCTGGCACGATTATGTTTGCGGAAGGTGCAAGTATTACAAATCTGGATAAGCTTACCGTGGAAGAAGACGCGAAGATTTTTGTAAATTATAAAATGGATGAGTATGGATCTGAAAGCTATGAGAAACATACACATAATACCGAAGCGACAAAAGGTGGTACATACATAGACAGCCAAAAGCATTACGAGAATGTGGCATGTAAGGATTGCCCGATTGGATATGTAACAGAGACGAAGGTAGAACGGGAGCATACATATGAGAATGGTTTCTGTAAGGCTTGTGACGCCTACGAACCGGCTGTATTAAATTCTAATAATGCCTATGAGATCGGAAATGCCGGTCAGCTTTACTGGTTTGCCGATAAAGTGAATAAGGAGAGGTATAAATATGTAAATGCGAAGGCAGTTCTGACAGCGGATATTGTTGTCAATAAAAATGTCCTTAATGATGGAGACCTTACGAAAGATGTAGATGGATTGCGTGATTGGACACCGATACAACAATATGGTGGAACATTTGACGGTGCACAGCATACGATCAGTGGTATATATTGTGTTTCAGACACTATTGATGAAGCAGGAATATTTCAGAATACAATCGACAATGCAATTGTAGAAAATATTGGGGTGCTAGATAGCTATTACTGTCTCAAAAAGGGTTACAATGTAGGAGGAATCGTTGGATTCAATAGTGGAATTATTAGAAATTGTTATAATGAAGGAATGGTAAGCAGCTTATATAATAATGATAACTATCTGGGTGGTATCTGTGGAATGAACGGCGGGGGGACCATTACAGGCTGTTATAATAAAGGAAAGGTTGCCAACTCTGTTTGGGGTACTAGGGCTGGTGGCATATGTGGTCGAAGTACTAATAAGATTCTTAATTGCTATAATACCGGATCAGTAACGGGAGGATATATGGTTGGAGGTATATGCGGAAGTAATGCCTCTTCCACCACTTCCGGACGGATCGAAAATTGTTATAACATTGGCACAATAAATACCATTATCAATGATAATGATGACAAAAGAAATATCGCAGTTATTGAGAATGAGAAAGCAGTTGTAAATAATTGCTATTATCTTGAGGATAATTATATTGCAGAGGAAGATGGTGCATCTGGAAGGGATGCAGATGATTTTGCCAGCGGCGAAATTGCTTATCGCTTACAAGTTGGTCAGGACGATCCTGTATGGGGACAGACACTTGCAGACGAAGGCGGAGATCCATACCCGGTACTTGGTGGGAAAACCGTTTATCAGAATGTGACATACAGTGGATGTACAGTAGATACATCGTTGACAATTGAATATTCAAACGAAGAGAAAGATATAAAGTTTACCCATGCACTTGTGAAATCCGAGAAAGTAAATGCGGATTGTGAGAAGGATGGAATGGAAGCTTACTGGACCTGTACAAGCTGTCAGAGGCGGTTCAGCGATGAAGACGGAACAAAGGAACTCAACAAGCTTCCGGTTATTTCAGCGTTTGGACATGATTACAAAGTGGACGAGGAAAAATCAGAGGATGGCACAAGAGTAAAATTGATATTTACCTGCCAGAGAGAAGGCTGTACAGCGGATAAGCACGAAGTAACCGTGACATTAACTGCACCAGATTCTCTTACTTATGATGGAACTGCCAAGGAAGCGACCGTGACACAGATACCTGAGAATGCGTTTGACTCAGTGCGCGTAAGTTATGAAAGCGTGGATAAGCGTAGAAGTGCTACACTTGTAGGAGGTAAACCGGTCAACGCAGGCGATTATAGAGCGACTGTGACAGTAGGAACAGGCAAAAATGCGGTAAGTGCATCTGTGGAATATACGATACAGAAAGCAAAACTTTCGATTGCCAGTTTCAATGTGGCTGATAAAGTGTACGATGGTACGGCGAAAACAAAAATCAGTAATCTGATATTGGATGGCATATTGGGACAGGACAATGTAGAAGTAGATACGATGGATCTGTATGGTTATCTTCCAGATAAAAAAGTTGGTACATATAAGCAAATTACACTTCCAGAACTGAAACTGGTTGGTGATAGTGCGGATAATTATGAATTGACTCAACCAGATAATCCGATGAAGTTGAATACCAGCGTAACTGTACAGAAAGCAGCAAAGGCTCCAAATATGCCGGATGTATCTATGGATGTAGACTATACGAAGACTACTGTTGGTGCAGTGACACTTCCAACAGGCTGGAAGTTCGACGATGCAGATATTGAGAAGAAGTTAGATGTGGATGCGCCAGTGACAGTTACAGCGAAGTATGCTGGCGAAGGTGCAGGTAACTACGAAGTAGAAAGTGCAGAAATCATACTGACACGAAAGGCTTGTACGCATCCAACGACCAAGTGGATCGTCGATAAAGAAGCGACCGTAGATGCAGAAGGAAGCAGACATAAGGAATGTACGGTCTGCAAGACAGTTCTTGCTACCGAGACGATTGCGAAGCTCAAAGCACAAACACCGGATGTTACCATCCGTTACACAACCCATGTACAGACATACGGTTGGCAGGGTGATGAGAACAATGCAAACAAGTGGTTTGCAAATGGCAAGATGGCAGGCACTTCCGGTAAGGCAAAGCGATTGGAAGGTATTAAGATAAGAGTCTATGGGAATGACAGCCTTGGCATCCAGTACACAACCCATTGCCAGAGCTATGGCTGGCTGCCATGGTCTGCCAATGGTGAGATGAACGGAACCGAGGGCGAGGCAAAGAGACTGGAAGCAATTAAGATTCAGCTCACAGGCGCAGATAAAGAGAAGTATGATGTATACTATCGTGTACACGCACAATCTTACGGCTGGCTTGCATGGGCGACAAATGGCGCACCTGCAGGAACGGCTGGTTATGCGAAGCGTCTGGAGGGTGTGCAGATCGTTGTAGTGAAGAAAGGTTCTCCTGCACCGGGCGTAAATTTCGAAGGTGTGAATACAGCTTCAGGTGTATACCAGTCGGTAAGTTACCTTGCAAAGAACGGTTCGTCTCCGGTGGTTGGCGGGCAGGTAACGTCCAATACGAACCCAAGTGTCGCAGGCGAAGCGAATGTAAATATCGCATACCGCACACATGTACAGTCCTTTGGCTGGCAGGGCTGGAAGTACAATGGCGTGATGAGTGGAACAAGCGGTAAGGCAAAGAGACTCGAAGGAATCAACATCAAGCTTACGAACAAGCCATACAGCGGAAGCATTGTCTATACGACACATGTACAGTCCATCGGCTGGCAGGGCAATGAGAATAATCCAAACACATGGTTCCGTGACGGAGCGATGGCAGGCACAAGCGCACAGGCAAAGCGGCTCGAAGCAATCCGTATCGCACTGACCGGTGAGATGGCAGAGCATTATGACGTATACTACCGTGTGCATGCACAGACTTATGGATGGCTTGGCTGGGCGAAGAACGGCGAAGCTGCCGGAACCGCAGGACTCAGCAAGCGTCTCGAAGGTATCCAGATTGTACTTGTACCGAAGGGCGGTGCTGCACCGGCGAACAATTACGGTGGTGTTGTAACGACGAATAAGCAGACGTATATCAAGAAATAGAGGGGGTTATATAATATGAAATTGATGCAAAGAAAACATATTACCAGATGGATTTTAAGCGCTATGTTTGTCCTTGGTATGATATTTTCAATGAAATCAGTGACTGCATTTGCAGCAGACGAAGAGACTCAGACTATATATATCGGAGGAAATAAATTGACGGTTCCCATAGTGGAAGCGTCTTACTGGAACTATAATGAGGTGGATGGTACCATCACAGCCTGTGCGGAGCAGGAAGCAAATGTGTTGATCAATACGGTGGGAAAATATGGAGCTCCTGCATCGTCAATATACGTGAATCTGATAAATGTAAATATTAAAGCAAAAGGCGGTACAGAGGATTCCTCCAATGCAGGTATTTACAATCCGGAACAGGAAACCAAGATGTATCTACGGATTAATGGAGCTTGTAGCGTTACCGGTTCTAAGTATGGAATTTATGCAAAAATTGATGTTACACCGTGTGATGAGGAAGCCAGACTTACGATTACAGCAGATAGTAGTCTTGCTCCTGAAGGTGTGGATGTTCCACAGGCAATTTCCTTGTATTCAATAGGGGCGAATTATATTTACCGGGGGTGTGGGCATACAGATTTTTCCGTGATCCTGCGGAGTGATACCATGACCACAATAAAAGGTGGCGGGGATTTTACTTGTCAAAGTACAAAAGCATCTGTTCTTATCAGCCCGAATATGGACGGCAGCGATGCAACAGAATACATCAAGGAAAACGGCATATTTAACCTTGGAGATATGAGCCGGGTAAAATATAGGGAATATAAGAACGGCACACTGATGTACGATAAAGCGAAGATTACCGGAGCAACCTTGAAGTTTCATGACGGAGATGTCCCGGTATTCACGGCGAAGGTTTCAGAGGAGGATTCTGAAAAATATAATATTTCAAGTGAACAATGGAGTGAGCTGGATGAGAACGGGAATAAGGTGAATTGGTGCTCCTCCCGTAATTCTGAGAATCCGAAGGATGAGAGTCAGTTGTTAAAAAGATTTGAAGCCGGAAAGACATATTCTTATTCGGTAACGATTACTTGTAAGAGTTGGAACGTTAGTTTTACGGAACAAACACCGGTCATTATTAACGGAGAAACCTTTCTGATTACAAATAAAAAGATTGGAGAGGATTATGGAGCCATTGATGCTGTGAATGTGAAAAGTATCACAATACCAAAAGAAATTAAGCAGGTTGAAATAGCTGATGTAACGCTTCAGCATGAGGCGGGAGAAACACCGAAGGCAACTGCAGCATTGTCTGGTGAGGATGCGGATGATTATAGGATTGCATATGAGTATTGGGAGGAAATGCAGGAGCAAAGGGATGGTAGTTTCAAACCGGTGAGATTCTGGTATTCCGATGAGAGTGAAAACGCAAAGCTTGCAGAGGATAAGAAGATAACTGCCTTTGAAGGCGGGAAAACTTACAGGCATAGCATCAAGCTGGAAACATGCAATGAGAATTTTTTTGCTTCTGAAAATGATGGATTGTCGATTTTTGTAAATGGACAGACAGTAAATGCAAAAGACATGAAGATCAGTGATGACGGCATGACCTGTAATGTGCTTCTTGCTACTGAGACGATCGAGAAAGTCCCAGAACCAACTCCAAAACCGAATCCTGGGTCAACTCCGGAACCGAAGCCGGAACCAACGCCTACACCTACCCCGGCACCGGTTGTGACACCGGATGTTACGGTTTCTTACCGTACACATGTGCAGTCTATCGGCTGGCAGGGTGTTGTGACGAACGGTACGATGAGTGGAACTTCCGGTAAGGCGAAGCGGCTCGAAGGTATTGAGATTTCGGTTGCAGGCAACAGCAATCTCGGCATCCAGTATACGACTCATTGTCAGAGCTATGGATGGTTACCATGGTCCGCAAATGGCGAGATGAACGGAACGGAAGGCGAGGCAAAGAGACTCGAAGCAATCAAGATTCAGTTGACTGGCGCAGACAAGGATAAGTACAACGTATATTACCGCGTACATGCACAGTCTTACGGCTGGCTTGCGTGGGCAGCAAATGGCGCACCTGCAGGAACGGCAGGTTATGCGAAGCGTCTGGAGGGTGTCCAGATCGTTGTAGTGAAGAAAGGTTCTCCCGCACCGGGCGTAAACTTCGAAGGCGTGAATGCAGCTTCAGGTGTACACCAGTCGGTAAGTTACCTTGCAAAGAATGGTTCGTCTCCGGTGGTTGGCGGGCAGGAAACATCCAATACGAACCCAAGTGTCGCAGACGAAGCGAATGTAAATATTGCATACCGCACACATGTACAGACGTTTGGCTGGCAAGGCTGGAAGTACAATGGCGTGATGAGCGGAACAAGCGGTAAGGCAAAGAGACTCGAAGGCATCAACATCAAGCTTACGAACAAGCCATACAGCGGAAGCATTGTCTATACGACACATGTACAGTCCATCGGATGGCAGGGCAATGAGAACAATGTGAATACATGGTTCCGTGATGGTCAGATGGCAGGAACAAGCGGACGTGCGAAGCGCCTCGAGGCAATCCGTATCGCACTGACTGGCGAGATGGCAGAACATTACGACGTATACTACCGCGTCCATGCACAGTCATATGGCTGGCTTGCCTGGACGAAGAACGGCGAAGCTGCCGGAACCGCAGGACTTAGCAAGCGTCTCGAAGGTATCCAGATCGTGCTCGTACCGAAGGGCGGTGCTGCACCGGCGAACAATTACGGTGGTGTTGTAACGACGAATAAGCAGACGTATATTAAGAAATAACATTTTTACACCCGATAAGGTATAATTCAAAGAGAATTAGCATAAAATATACCTTATCGGGTGTATTTTGTATATAAAACATTGCATTTATACCCGATAAGGTGTAAAATGTACAAAAATGACAGGTGGTGATCGTATGAATCAGATTGCAGAATTTATAAAAAAGAATCGTAAAGCAGCGGGACTGACGCAGGAGCAATTTGCCATGCGGGCAGGTCTTGGCTTGCGTTTTGTACGTGAATTGGAGCAGGGAAAAGAAACGGTGCGCATGGACAAGGTAAACATCGCACTTGGAATGTTTGGAATGGAGGCAGTTCCGGGAAGGCAGGTTGATTAGGTATGGATACGATTTTTCGAACAGCGTATGTATATGTGCGGAATGTATTTGCAGGAACGTTGCTGGAAACAGATGAAGGATATTCATTTTCCTACGATCAGACATATTTGAAAGATGCGCAAGCGAGTGCTGTTTCATTGACGTTGCCTTTGACGGACGAGGTGTATGAGTCGAAAACAATGTTTCCTTTTTTCGATGGATTGATTCCAGAGGGCTGGCTGCTGGGCGTTGTAAGCAGGAATTGGAAGATTGATGTTAAAGATCGGTTTGGACTTTTGCTGGTTGCATGTAAGGATGCAATCGGAAATGTCAGCATAAGGGAGGAACGTGTATGAATTGTCTATGTTGTGGAAAACCATTGAAGAAAGAAACGGAATCGGGTTGGCATGTATCCTGTATAAAGCATTTTTTTGGCACGGATATGATACCGGAAATTGATATCAAAGAACAGACGTTGACGACGATTGCAGTGGAATCAATTCAAAAAGGGTTTACGGTTCCGGGGGTACAAAAGAAATTATCGTTACATTTGCTGTCAGAAAAAAATAAGCCGCGTCTCACACTTGTGAATTATCCGACAGGATATATTCTGAAACCACAGGTAGAGCAGTTCGAAGCATTGCCAGAGGCAGAACAACTGGTTATGACAATGGCAGATACAATCGGGATTTCTACGGTTCCGCATGCTCTGATGAGGGGGGATGGAGATCTGGCATACATTACGCGACGCGTTGACCGGGTACCGGATGGTGAATATATGAAGATGCTTGCGATGGAAGATTTCTGTCAGCTTGATCTGCGTCTGACACAGGACAAATACAAAGGCTCTTATGAGCGGTGTGCGAAAATCATAGAGCGGTATTCCTGCCGAAAAGGATTGGATATGGCGGAATTATTTATGAGACTGGTGTTTTGCTTTGTGGCTGGAAATTCGGATATGCATTTGAAAAATTTCTCGTTGATTGAGACTGGGGAGGGCACTGGCACATATAGTTTGTCACCCGCGTATGATCTACTTCCGGTGAATGTAATCATGCCGGAAGATAAGGAACAGTTTGCACTTGCAATGAATGGAAAGAAACGGAATCTACATCGAAAAGACTTTTTAGTTTATGCAGATGCATGTGGAATATCCAGAGTGTCTGCAGAGAAGATGCTGGATGCAGTGATAGAGCAACGGGAGAAGTTTGTTGCAATGTGTGAAGCATCGTTACTTCCGGTACACTTAAAAGAACGGTTTGAGAAGCTGATACAGGAACGATGCGATGCAATCGCGAAAAGAACGCAGAGGAAGGAGTGAAACGCTCCAACCTCTGCTTTTTTCATGCAATGGATTATAACATATATTTCCGCATCCAGTAGTCGACCTGGAGCAGGTAGGCAATCATCTGTGGTCCGGCCATGAGCTGACCGAACCAAGGCTTTCCATATTCCTTTGGCTCGTCGAGGAACTTTAGCACCGCAGGGATATTCAGATAGCTCCGGAGCGGCGATGCGGTGTCGGTGACGACTTCGCGCAGGCGGTTCGCAAGCACACGTTCGTATTCCGGGTGATAGGTCTTCGGGTAAGGACTTTTCGGACGGTTCATGATCGTGTCCGGCAGGTATTTGGCGGCACAGGCACGGAGCAGGCTCTTCGGGACGCCGTCCTTGGCTTTGATCGACCAAGGAACATTGAATACATAGTCGATGACACGGTAATCGGCGAATGGCACTCTGGCTTCGAGTCCGTGTTGCATGGACGTGCGATCCATCCGGTCGAGGAGCGTCTGCATGAACCAGCGGATATTCAGATAGGCAATCTGCCGTTTCTTCGTATCGAGTGGAGATTCCTCCGGCAGGATATCGACTTCGGAGAGTGTTGTGCGGTATGCTCTGGCGATATATTTTTCCATCTGCATGCTGGCGGCAAATTCCGGATGGAGCAGGGATTTGCGGAAGGAGATGTCCATCGTCCATGGGAAGGTGGTTGATTGCAGCATGGCGTCACGGTGAAACCACGGATAGCCGCCGAAGATCTCATCGGCACATTCACCGGTCAACGTGACCTTGTGGTGTTTTGCAACCTCCCCACAGAAATATAACAGCGACGAATCGACATCTGCCATCGTTGGCAGACACCGGCTGTCGACGGATGCCTCGAGCAGATCGGCAAGCTGCGTGTAGGAACACGTCAGGTAGATATGATCCGAGTGCAGATAGTCTTTCATGATATCAACGTAAGGGCGGTCTTCACTCGGCTGGAAGCTGTTCGCCTGAAAATAAACGGCATTGTCGGTATAATCGAAGGAGTACGTCGTAAGAGGTGTATCCTCCGGCAGGAAATGGCTGCAGACGGCGGATACATACGAGGAGTCCACGCCACCGGAAAGCAGGGTGGAGATCGGAACGTCGGACACCATCTGCATACGGATACTGTCTTCAAGCAGGTATGAGGTTTTCTCTACCGTTTCCTCGTAGCTGTCGGTGTGCGGGTGGCTCTCAATCCGGTAGTATAGCCGGGATGTCATATACTGCGGCGAGTAGGTCAGATATTCGCCGGGTTTAATCTCTTTGATCCCGGAGAATACACCTTTGCCGTACGTCTTCGCCGGTCCGAGGGAGAAGATCTCGTTGAAGCTGTTCATGTCGATGCATGGACGCACGCGCGGGTATTCAAACAATGTATCAATCCTCGAGGCGAACACGAGTGTATCGCCGGTCTTCGTATAATAAAGCGGTTTGACACCGAAGCGGTCACGGTAGAGGTAGAGTGTATTTCGCATGCTGTCGTAGATGGCGATTGCGAAGATACCATTTAATTCTTTGACAAAGCCCGGTCCGTAATGACAGAACGCAGCGATGATGACTTCCGTATCGGAGTTTGTTTCAAAGGTATAGTTTTTTCGGAGCAGTGTTTTCTTTACTTCCTTGTAGTTGTAGATCTCGCCGTTATATACAATATAGTAGGTGTTTCCGCCCTTCGTATAAGACATGGGCTGTCTGCCATTTTCAAGATCAATGATAGACAGGCGTGTGTGCGCAAGGCAGCACGAATTTATGATGGTATGACCGTAGGTGTCCGGCCCGCGGTGGTTCATCGTATTGATCATACGGGACAGTGTATGAAAGTTTTGCTTGGGATTTTCCGCATAGTTCTGGTCTGGGTTAAAGTAGCCCGCAATGCCACACATACAGATGCTCCTTCACACTTTTTCTTATTATATTCATTTTCTGCAAGGTTGTTTCGTATAATGTACAAATTAGAGGCGGACGGAAATTGTAATTATACTGTATGAATTATCTACGACAGTATATTGTTACAATTTCCAGCGTATTCTATCTAAGTTGCACTAGATAGAAACGCAAAAAGGAGAGGAAATGAAGAAAAAGATTATATGTGCGATTCTGACACTGATCATGATGCTTTGCATAGTTTGTCCGGCTGCGTATGCGGAAACAGAGGATGCGCTTGCAATCCAGTCGAAATCGGTGTTACTGATGGAATTAGAGAGCGGGACGGTACTTTATGAGAAGAATGCGGATGAGATGCTGCGCCCGGCATCGGTGACGAAGGTCATGACATTGCTTTTGATCTTCGAGGCGTTAGAACGCGGAGATATCGCGCTGGACGATACGGTTGTCGTGACTGAGCACGCGGCGTCGATGGGCGGCTCACAATGCTTCTTCGAGGCAGGCGAGGAACAGACGGTGCAGGATATGATCAAATGCATCGAGGTGGCCTCCGGTAACGATGCGGCAGTGGCGATGGCAGAGCATCTGGCAGGTTCGGAGGCAGCGTTTGTCCAGAAGATGAACGAGCGGGCGAAGGAGCTTGGTATGGAGCATACGCATTTTGACAATGCATGCGGGCTGGAGGTTGAGACACATCTGACGTCGGCGCGGGATATCGCGATCATGTCCAGACAGCTTTTGCTTTATCATCCGGATATCCTTACATATTCGACGATCTGGATGGATTCCATCACACATAAGACCAGACGGGGCGAATCACAGTTTGATCTTGCGAATACGAACAAATTCCTGAATCTCTACACAGGGGCAAACGGACTGAAAACCGGATATACATCGCAGGCGAAATACTGTATGTCTGCGACGGCGACGCGGGATGGCGTGACGTTGATCGCAGTTGTGATGGGAGCGGAGACGAAGGAGATCCGGAACAGTGAGGCAATGAAGCTGCTTGATTACGGATTCGCACAGTGCCGTCCATATGTGGATACTGAAGTCGTGCCGGAGGATCTGCAGATCCCGGTGCAGAATGGTACCTGCAAATCGGTGACGGTAAAGCCGGTGGAACAGCACACGATCACGCTTGTAGCGACGAACCCGGATCAGATTGAAAAACAGGTGATCGCCTACGAAAATCTGAAAGCACCGATACAGGAAGGGGATGCGGTCGGTGTTGTGCAGTATTCCTGCAACGGAACGTGTATCAGCGAAGTGATCCTGTATGCAGAGCGGTCGGTGCCGAAGCTTGACTTAAAATACAGTTTATCGGAGATTGCAGGAAGAATATTTATGGCGAAATAACTGAAGATAGGGTATAATAAAGCCATGAGTATGAATTTTCAGATAGTGCGTTACAATTTTATCAGTCAGAAAGTCCGGAAACCATTACGCATTGTGATGATCGCTGATCTGCACAATCAGGTATATGGTCTGGAGAACACGGATCTGCTTACCGCGATTGACACGGAGCAGCCGGATATTATTTTACTGCCTGGCGACATGATCGTCTGTCGGAAGAGCGAACGGAAGAATAACAGGGTGACAGCGGACACAATCCGGAAGATGACTGAAATTGCACCGGTTTATTATTCCTATGGAAATCATGAGCGCGGATTGCTTGAATGCGTGCGGGAGACCGATGGTATCTGGCAGGAATACAGCCAGCATCTCAAAGGTGCACATCATCTGCATATGCTGGTAAATGCACATGAATTTTTAGAGCCTTGGAATGTCTGCCTGTATGGCTTGGATCTGCCCCGGGCGTATTATAAGCGGCTGATCAAGAAACCGCTACGGGAAGATGTGCTTACCAGCATGCTTGGGAAGATGCAGCCGGATCACTGCAATGTGCTGCTTGCACACAATCCGGATTATTTTCGGTCATATTGTACACTGCATCCAGACTTGATCGTGTCCGGGCATAATCATGGCGGCATGATACGGATACCGGGACTTGGCGGAGTGATCTCTCCACGGTTACATCCATTTCCGAAGTATGACTATGGGGTGTATGAGAGCACGGATTCCCAGACGAAGATGGTTGTGACCGCAGGCTGCGGCATGCATTCGATCCATATCCGGATTAACAACCCGCCGGAGATGGTTGTGATTGATGTAAATAAGATGTAAAATTTCCGCATTTGGTTGCAATCATGCAGTCTATGGGATATGATACAGAAACAGAAATCTGTATACTAAATAAAAAGGACGTAACTATGAGCAGGGGAAAAAAGGATAGAGAAGAAATAACGAATACGGAAGAAGTCAAAGAGACGGAAGTATCAGACGAGATGGAGAAAGCAGAGGATTCGGAGAAAGCAGAGGACGACAAGAAGCCGGAAGAAACGAAAGAAACAGACGATAAGCACGTGAGTCTCTATGTGCAGGAGCCATTTATTGATCCTTCGGTGTATCGGCAACGCAGGAAAAGACGGATTATACGCACGGTGACGATTGCGGTTGTTGCAACATTGCTTGCGGTATATATCGGTGGCGTGCTCTTCCATATGCACCGTTTTGGAGCAAACACGACGATCAACGGCAGAAATGTCGTAGGCAAATCCGTACAGTCTGTGGAGGATATGCTGCTTTCGGATGCGCGGAAATACACACTGGATATCAAGTTCAAGGACAGTGATTTTACTTTCGTACTGGGGGATGCGGATTCTGATGTTGCACTGACGGATTCAGTGGATACACTGTTAAAGAAACATTCACCGTTTCTTTGGTTTGTAAACAGCTTTCACAGTTATGATTATAAGATTGATTATACAGTAAACTGTGACAGGGAAAAGTTGGAAGCCTGCCTGCAGGCATCACCGGCACTGGATCGAGCTTCCATGACAGAATCAAAGGACGCGAAGGTTGTTTTGGAGGATGGCGAGGCAAAGGTCATTCCAGAGGAGACGGGAACGAAGCTTGATACGGCAAAGTTATATGACAAGGTAATAAATGCTCTGAAAAATTATGATACTACACTGGATGTGGAAGCCGAAGAGTGTTATATTCCAGCACATATTCTGGCGGATTCGGAGTCCATTCTGAAAACAAAGGAAGACGCAGATGCATTTGTCGATATCGAAGCCGTGTATGATTTTGGTTCGTATACATATACCATTCCAAAGGAAGAACTTACGAAGATGGCATATGTCAGTTCGGATGGAAGTATCCAGATCAGCAGAAGTAATGTGGAAGCGTATGTCGAAAAATTTAAGGAGAAATTCACGACTGCGGATACTGACCGTGAATTTACGACGCATGATAAGAAGACGATTCTCGTGCATGGCGGGTATTATGGCTGGGTGATCGACGCGGAGACAGAGGCGGAGGAGTTGTACGATCTTCTGTCAAAGAAGAAAAGCTTCACGAAGGAACCAGCATGTAAGCGCCGTGGCTATGCACTGTGTGCGCAGAATGATATCGGTTCGACCTATGTGGAGGTTGATCTGACAAACCAGCATGTATATTATTATCAAAATGGCAGATTGAAATGGGACAGTGATTGTGTATCTGGGCAGACACCGGGACACAAGACACCAGGCGGTCTGTATGGTCTTACCTATAAGAAGATGCATGCGACACTGATTGGTGAGGACTATGAGACACCGGTCACATACTGGATGCCGTTCAATGGTGGTATCGGTCTGCACGATGCGAACTGGCGTGGAAAATTCGGTGGAGAAATCTATACCTACAGCGGTTCCCATGGCTGTGTAAATCTGCCGCCATCAAAAGCAGGCGAGTTATATGAGTATGTCGAAGCGGGCATGCCAATCGTATGCTATTGGAGAGATGAAGTCACTTTTGTAAATAAATAGTTCAATTTGCAGGAGGATACGGAATGAAAAAAGAGATAACTTACGAGGAGCTGCAGGCGGCAGCTTCTTATGTGCAGGCACGTCTGCCATATACACCGAAGGTAGCGCTCGTGCTTGGCTCGGGACTGGGCGATTTTGCAGATCGGCTGACGATTGATGCGAAGATCCCATATGGTGAAATCCCACATTTTCCAGTATCGACAGTGGCAGGGCATGCTGGATGTTTCCTGCTTGGAAAAGTCGGGGATTGCCCGGTGCTGATCATGAAGGGACGTGTGCATTATTACGAAGGATATTCGATGCAGGAGGTTGTGATGCCAGTGCGTGTGATGCACATGCTTGGCGCGGAGATTTTAATTCTTACGAATGCGGCAGGCGGCATGAATCCGTCGTACAAGCCGGGGACGCTGGTACGGATCACGGATCAGATTACGTCGTTTGTGCCATCCCCATTGATTGGAGCAAATATGGAAGCACTTGGTACGAGGTTCCCGGATATGAGTCATGTGTACGACGTAGAGCTTGGAAAAAAGTTGGATTCAGTGGCGAAGACGCAGGGAATTACTCTGGAAGAAGGCATTTATCTGCAGGCGACCGGACCAAACTATGAGACACCGGCGGAGATCCGCATGTACCGGACACTTGGTGCAGATCTGGTTGGTATGAGTACCGCGTGTGAGGCGATGGCAGCACGGCATGCTGGTATGAAGATCGTTGGTGTATCATGTGTCACGAATATGGCGGCAGGTATGAGCACCGGAGAATTAAATCACAAGGAAGTGCAGGAAACTGCGAATAAGATTGCAGAAGATTTCCAGACACTGATATACAAATTTATTACAGAAATAGGATAAGACAAAATTATGGATAGAAAGATTTTTCACAGATTATTTGAAGATCGAATTGTTATGTTAGATGGTGCAACCGGAAGTAACCTGATGCAGGCAGGAATGCCGGTTGGTGTATGCCCGGAGAAATGGATTCTGGAGCATCCTCAGCACCTGATCAAATTGCAGCGCGCATATATTCAGGCAGGAACGAATATTCTGCTTGCGCCGACTTTTACGGCGAACCGGATCAAGCTTGCCGAATATCATCTCGAGGATAAGATTCACGAGATGAACATGCAGTTGGTTGACCTGACACGGACGGCAATCGCACAGGAGAATCATCGTGGATTTATCGCGGGTGATATGACGATGACGGGCAGACAGCTTCAGCCGGTCGGTGATCTGGCGTTTGAGGAACTGGTGGATGTATATAAGGAACAGGCACAGATCCTCGTGGAGGCAGGTGTCGATCTGTTCTTTGTAGAGACGATGATGAGCCTTGCGGAGGCGCGTGCATGCGTGATCGCCATTAAAGAGGTCTGTGATCTGCCGATCATGGTCAGCATGACCTTTAACAGCGATGGAAAGACGTTGTTCGGCTCGACACCGGAGGCGTCTGTGATCGTGCTGCAGTCGCTTGGCGTCGATGCGGTTGGCATCAACTGTTCGACTGGACCGAAGGAGATGGAAGCACTGATCAAGCGTATGGTGCGGTACGCAACGATTCCGGTATTTGCGAAGCCAAACAATGGCATGCCGGAGCTGATCGATGGCGAGACGAAATATACAATGACACCGGAGACGTTTGCTGAGTATGGACGCGCTTTGGTGGAAGCCGGAGCGAGAGCTGTGGGTGGCTGTTGTGGTTCGACACCGAAGCATATCGAGATGCTGAAGAAGGCTGTCCGCTCCGTGGAGCCGGAGGCAACGAAACCAGTCTGTACCCGTGTATTATCCAGTGAGAGTGCAGTACAGGAAATCCATCTCGATGGCAATTTTTTAGTCGTCGGGGAACGTATCAATCCGACCGGAAAGAAAAAACTGCAGGAGATGCTTCGTGCAGGAAACATGGATCTGGTTGTACAGATGGCAGAAGAACAGACGGAACGTGGGGCGAAGATTCTCGATATCAATATGGGTATGAACGGCATTGACGAGCTGGAAATGATGAGGCGTGCTGTTTACGAAGTGATTTCTGTTACGAATCTTCCGCTCTGTATTGATTCGAGTCATGTCGAGATTATCGAAGCAGCACTCCGTATCTATCCGGGACGTGCGCTTATTAACTCAATTTCATTAGAAGAGAAGAAATGCCGCCCGCTTATGCGGATTGCAAAGAAATATGGTGCGATGGCGATACTCCTTCCGCTTTCGGACAAGGGCTTGCCGGAGAATCTTGATGAGAAGAAAGAGATTATCCGCCGGTTGCTAGAGATCGCGGACGAGGAAGGCTTGTCACGCGATTCCCTGATCATCGATGGTCTGGTTGCAACGGTTGGTGCAAACCGGATGGCGGCACTTGAAACACTCGATACGATTGCCTATTGTAAGAATGAACTGCAGATTCCGACGATCTGTGGTCTGTCCAATATTTCCTTCGGACTGCCAGAGCGAATCAACGTCAATACCGCATTTCTGACGATGGCGATCGCAAACGGTCTGACAATGGCAATCTGTAATCCGGGACAGGCAATGCTTGTGAATGCGAGCCTTGCGGCAGATCTGCTGCTTGCCAAGGAGGATTCGGATAATATTTATGTGGAAAATGTAGTCGCTTTATCCCAGACCGAACAGACGGCTGCCAAGAATGTGGCAGGTGTGTCCGAAGAAGGAAGCCGTGTCTATCACGATGTTGTAAAGGGTAACAAAGGCAGTATCGTGGAGAATGTAAAGAAGGAATTAGAGTCGGGCAAAGATCCGCAGACAATCATTGATGAGGATCTGATTCCGGCAGTCAACAAGGTTGGCGAGTTGTTTGAACAGAAGAAATATTTCCTGCCACAGCTCATTGCGGGTGCGACGGCGATGGATCTTGCAATCGAATACATCACGCCGCTGCTTCATATCGAAGAGAATGCCAAGCCGAAGGGTACAGTCATTATGGCGACGGTCGAGGGTGATATCCACGATATCGGTAAAAACCTTGTTGTCCTGATGCTGAAAAACTACGGCTACAAGGTTGTGGATTTAGGCAAGGATGTGCCGCTTGACAAGATCATTGCGGCAGCGAAGGAAGAGCATGCCGATATCATCGGATTATCTGCGCTTATGACAACGACGATGATGCGGATGAAGGATGCCGTTGAGTATGTGCGCGCAAATAACCTTCCTTATAAGGTCATCATCGGAGGTGCCGTTGTATCGCAGAATTTTGCAGATGAGATCGGGGCAGACGGTTACTCTAAGGATGCAAACGAGGCGGTAAAGCTTGTTGACAAACTATTGACAGACAAGTAACAAAGGGTTAAAATAGCAGATAATAATTTTTGACGAAATAATAGGAGAAAGGTGGAACATTTTATGAAAAAAATGGTCTTATCCCTTTTGGTAGATAATACATCCGGTGTACTGAGCCGTGTGTCCGGAATGTTTAGCCGTAGAGGATATAATATTGACAGCTTATCAGTTGGCGTGACAGAGAATCCAAGATATTCCCGTATGACGGTTGCCGTGAGCGGCGATGATCGTATTTTGAGCCAGATCAAAAAACAGCTTCTGAAGCTGGAGGATGTCTGCGAGATTACGGAACTGAAAGATGGAGAGTCTGTATGCCGTGAACTTCTGCTTGTCAAGATCAAGGCAAGTCTGGAAGAGAGACAGCAGATTATTTCCCTGACGGATGTATTCCGTGCAAAGGTTGTTGATGTATCAACGGATTCCGTTATGATAGAGATTACAGGAAATGTCAACAAGATTGAAGCATTTATCTCGCTTCTGGATGGGTTCGAGATTTCCGAGATGGTACGTACAGGCTTGACAGGTCTTACAAGAGGCGCTGTAAGCGGAAACTAAGGTCATTACTTACGATTAAGTAGTAACGATAAATATTTTTTACAAAATCAGGAGGATATGATAATGTCAGCAAAGATTTTTTATCAGGAAGATTGTAATCTGTCACTGTTGGATGGCAAGACAATTGCAATCATCGGCTATGGTAGCCAGGGTCATGCACATGCTTTGAACTTGAAGGACAGCGGATGCCACGTCATCATCGGTCTTTACGAGGGAAGCAAGTCATGGGCTAAGGCTGAGGCACAGGGATTTGAAGTATATACATCTGCAGAAGCAGCAAAGCGTGCAGATATCATCATGATTCTGATCAACGATGAGTTGCAGGCAGGCCTTTACAAGAACGATATTGAGCCGAACCTTGAGCCGGGCAACATGCTTATGTTCGCACATGGTTTCAATATTCACTTCAACCAGATCATTCCACCTAAGGATGTCGACGTAACAATGATTGCACCTAAGGCACCTGGTCACACAGTACGTAGTGAGTATCAGGCTGGCAAGGGTACACCTTGTCTGATCGCTGTATATCAGGATGCAACAGGTAAGGCTCAGGATCTTGCACTTGCTTATGGTCTTGGAATCGGTGGAGCAAGAGCTGGTATTCTTGAGACAACATTCAGAACAGAGACAGAGACAGACCTCTTCGGTGAGCAGGCAGTTCTTTGTGGTGGTGTATGTGCACTTATGCAGGCTGGTTTCGAGACACTTTGCGAAGCTGGTTACGACCCAAGAAATGCATACTTCGAGTGTATCCATGAGATGAAGCTGATCGTAGATCTGATCTACCAGTCAGGTTTCGCAGGCATGAGATATTCTATCTCTAACACAGCTGAGTATGGTGATTACATCACAGGTCCTAAGCTTGTAACAGAAGAGACAAAGAAGACAATGAAGAAGATCCTGAAGGATATCCAGGATGGTACATTTGCAAAAGACTTCCTGCTTGATATGTCTTCCGCAGGTGGACAGGCTCACTTCAAGGCTCTTAGAAAACTTGCTTCTGAGCATCCATCAGAGAAGGTTGGCGAGGAGATTCGTAAGTTATATAGCTGGAATGGTGAAGGAAAGCTGATCGATAACTAAGATACACATTTTGAAGAACCTAGATCCGTTTCGATCTAGGTTCTTTGTTTTTGGCAGAGATTATGACAGGTGGTGTAAGTTATGACATGTTTGGAAGCACAATCAAATATTATGGCATTCATAGAGAAGAAACTTCCGGACGATGTGATCCCGGATTTTGTAAAGCATATGCGGTACTGCAAGAATTGCAGGGAAGAGCTGGAGATTTACTATACATTGATCGTTGGCATGCATCAGGTCGATAACAACCAGGAACTGTCACAGAATTTTGCAAAGGATCTGGAGAATGAACTGAATCGTCTGGAACACCGTGTAAAGCAGGCGAAACGTTTCAAGTTCTCCACATTTGGACTTGTGTTTGGAGTGGCAGTCGTATTTTTGTTTTTTGTATACAATCAATGTCTGGATAAGGTATATAATATCGAACAGCGGATGAAACTGGAAGCACAGGGGGATACTTATTTTTACGATACATTTGGTTCGGAGATGTCCGTTTGCTTAAATGATATTGTACAGGAAGTGCAGATTGCACAGAAACCGAAGGAATCAACCTTTTATGAAAAACTACGTGAATATCAATTAACCCACCCGGAAAGTGAGGAGACGGAGAGCGATGAATAAATTATTATTGATTGACGGAAACAGCATCATGAATCGTGCGTTTTACGGAATCCCGGATATGACAACGAATGACGGGAGACATACCAACGCGATTTATGGTTTTTTAAATATAATCTTGAAGGTAATCGAGGAAGAACAGGCAACACATATTTGTGTTGCTTTTGATTTAAAGAAGAAAACATTTCGCCATGAGATGTATGAGGCGTATAAGGGAACGCGAAAGGGTATGCCGGAAGAACTGCATGAGCAGATGCCGAGAATCAAGGAGATTCTGCAGGCAATGCACATCCGAATCGTGGAACAGGAAGGCTTTGAGGCGGATGATCTGATCGGTACGTTATCAAAGAAGGGTGAGCGCGAAGGCTTTGCCGTTACGATTCTATCTGGTGATCGTGACCTGTTGCAGCTTGCGACAGATACCGTGCTCGTACGCATCCCGAAGACAAAGCATGGTAAGACTGAGGTCGAGGATTATTATGCAAAAAATGTGGTGGAAACCTATGGAGTAACACCGTTGATTTTCATAGATATGAAAGGTCTGATGGGTGATACTTCGGATAATATTCCAGGTGTGCCGGGAATCGGTGAGAAGACAGCGGCAAAGCTGCTTGCGGAGTATGGTGACTTAGATGGTGTCTATGCGGCTGTGGACAGCATGAAGGCAAGCAGGATGAAACAGAATCTGATCGAGAACAAAGATCTGGCATACCTGTCTAAGACGCTTGCAACGATCAAGCTGGACTGCCCGATTCCATTTGAATTTTCAGAGGCAACGTATCACGATCCGTTTAATGCCGAGGCATATACGTTATTTGAAGATTTAGAGTTAAAGAGCTTTTATAAGCGGTTCTCGGTTGAGAAGAAGGAAGAACTGACCTTCGAGACAGTATTGATCGATGATATTGACGGTTACAACGCTCTGCTTGCAAAGCTGCAAAAGGCGAAGGAAGTTTCCTTTGCGTGGATCACACAGGATGGAGAAGCACTTGGCGTTGCGGTCTGTATGGATTTGGAGCATGTCTATCTGATTCGGTTTATGATGTTTATCACGGAGGCGATGGTTGCAGACAATCTCCTTGCGTTGAGCCGGGATTATCAGGTGCAGTTAGCATGTATGCACGTGAAAAAGCTGCTTTCATTTTTGGATTTTCATGAGGAAGATGCAGTATTTGACGCTGGACTTGCGGCATATCTGTTACAGCCAAATCAGTCAGAATATGAATACGATACGCTTGCAAAGGTGTATCTGGACGTGACGCTGCCGTCAGAGAAGGAAATGCTTGGCAAGGAGAAACTAGGATATTTCTCCTTCGAAGATGAAAGAGTACAAAAATGGATGGCATATCAGGCGATTGTGCCATATAAGATAAAGTCAGTTTTGCGAGAGAAATTAAAAGAGACAGGAATGGAATCACTCTATGATGAGATGGAGCTTCCTTGTCTGTATGCGTTATATGAGATGGAGAAAAATGGTATCCGCGTCGATGGTGAGGCATTGCATCAGTATGGGAAAAAACTCCGTACACGGATCGAGGAGCTTACCGCAGAGATTCATGCAATGGCGGGGGAAGAATTTAACATCAATTCTCCGAAAAAACTTGGCGAGATTTTATTTGAGAAACTTGGATTAAAAAATGGAAAGAAGACAAAGACCGGATATTCGACGAGTGCAGAGGTGTTAGAGAAGCTTAAAAATGCACATCCGATCATACCGAAGATCTTAGAATACCGTCAGCTTACGAAGCTTAATTCCACCTATGCAGAGGGATTGGCTGGTTATATCCGGGCAGATGGAAGAATTCATGGCAAGTTCCATCAGACGGTAACTGTGACAGGACGTATCAGTTCGGCAGATCCGAATCTGCAGAATATCCCGACGCGTATGCCGCTTGGCAGAGAAATCCGTAAGGTCTTTATTCCGGAGGAAGGATCGGTGTTTGTTGATGCTGATTATTCCCAGATTGAGCTGCGTGTGCTTGCACATATGTCCGGTGATGCGGCTTTGATTGCGGCATATCAGGCGGATGAGGATATCCATGCGATCACGGCATCACAGGTATTCGATGTGCCACTCGATCAGGTGGACAGTACCCTTCGCCGGAAAGCAAAGGCGGTAAATTTTGGAATTGTTTACGGCATCAGCTCCTTTGGTCTAGGACAGGATCTCGATATCTCCAGAAAGGAAGCGGAGGGCTATATCGAGAAATATTTTGCAACCTATGGCAAGGTTAAGAAATTTTTAGACCGAACGGTGGAAGATGCGAAGAAAAACGGTTATACGGTCACGATGTTTGGACGGAGACGCCCGATTCCAGAGCTTGCTTCCTCGAACTTTATGACACGGAGTTTTGGCGAGCGTGCAGCAATGAACGCCCCGGTACAGGGAACTGCGGCGGATATTATCAAGATTGCAATGGTTCGTGTGAATCGTCGGCTCAAAGAAGAACATTTGCAGTCAAAGCTTGTACTTCAGATCCACGATGAGCTGATCATCGAGACAAAGAAGGAAGAGGTAGAGATCGTACAGAAGATTTTGGTGCAAGAGATGATGCATGCGGCAGACCTTGCTGTGCCGCTTCTTGTGGATGCAAATGTTGGTGACAGCTGGTATGATGCGAAGTAAGGACATTCAGGGAGATTCAGAATGCTGATATTAGGAATTACCGGAGGCGTTGGCTCTGGAAAAAGTAAAATATTATATGACCTGTCTAATTTATATGGGGCATATATTGTCGAGACCGATAAGCTTGCCCATACGCTGATGGAGCCGGGACAGACAGTATATCAGGCGGTTGTGGAAGCGTTTGGCACGGAGATTTTGCAGGCAGAGGAACCATATGCAATCGACCGGGCGAAGTTTGCACAGATCGTGTTTGCTGACAAAGAAAAGCTTGCGCAGTTAAATGCACTTACGCATCCGGCTGTGAAGGCATGGATTCGGAAAGACATCGAGGAGAAACGGAAGCAGGACGTGAAGATCTATGTGATCGAGGCGGCACTTCTGATTCAGGATGGATATAAGGAGATCTGCGATGAAATCTGGTATATCTATGTCAATGAGGAGACGCGGATCAAACGATTGATGAAACAGCGCGGCTATACCGAGGAACGCTGCCGTGCGATGTTCCACAGTCAGGAACCGGAATCATATTATAGAAAATATGCAGATTTCACTATAAATAATCAATTAGACTATGAAAATTCATCAAAACAACTAAAAGATAGGTTGAATATCTTACTTGGAGATGCTATAATTTTAATTAATCATGGGAAAACAGACTAATTTCAGGAGGAAACAGGCGTGGCAACAGTGAAATATCCGGAACCTTTAATATTTGGACTGGACATCGGTACGCGGAGTATCGTCGGTACAGTCGGATACAGAGAACAGGAGCGGTTTCATGTAGTTGCGATGGCTGTCAAATACCATGATACCCGTTCGATGATCGATGGACAGATCCATGATATCGCGAAGGTCAGTCAGGATATTGTCGAGGTAAAACAACAGTTAGAGAAACAGTTAGGCGGACGCAAATTGCATGATGTATGCATTGCGGCGGCTGGTCGTGTCTTAAAAACTGCGATCGGACACGGGGAGTATGAATTCTCTGAGAATACAGTTATTACACAGGAATATATCCATTCGATCGATCTGATCGGCGTGGAGCAGGCGCACAATGAGATTCTGCAGGAATTAAACGAGAGTCATGAGACAACGAAATATTTCTGTGTTGGCTATACCGTTGTGAAATATTTCCTGAACAATTACGAGATCACGAATCTGGAAGGACACAAGGGAACGAAGATTGCAGCAGATGTGCTTGCAACATTTCTCCCGGAAGAGGTTGTGGATAGTCTGTATGCGGCTGTGGAGCAGGCTGGATTGTATGTGACGAATCTTACATTGGAGCCAATCGCGGCGATGACGGTAGCGATTCCAGAGCAGTACCGCCTTTTGAATATTGCACTGATTGATATCGGAGCCGGAACGTCCGATATCTGTATCACAAAAGATGGAAGCGTGATTGCGTATGGTATGATCCCGGCAGCCGGAGACGAGCTGACCGAGGCACTGGTAAAGAAATATCTGATTGATTTCCAGACGGCAGAGAAGTTAAAGACGGTCAGTGCGCGTCGGAAATCAGTTACATATAAAGATATTATGGGAATCTCCCATAAGATTACTCCGGAGGAGATCTATCAGACGACGGAGGAAGTAAAAGAAGGAATCTCGAAGAAGATCGCGGATAAAATCATTGAGTTAAATGGTGGAACAAGCGTCAGCGCGGTGTTTGTAGTCGGCGGTGGTGGAAAACTGCCTGGATTTACAGATACACTGGCAGAGGATCTTGACCTTCCGGCAGAACGTGTAGCTCTGCGTGGCGAAGAAGTGATGAATACGATTGATTTTCAGGTAGAGGGGATCAAGAAAGATCCGCTCTATGTGACACCAATCGGTATCTGTTTGAACTTCTTTGATCAGAAGAATAACTTCATCTTTGTCAACGTAAATGGCGAACGTGTGAAGCTGTATAACAATGATAAGCTGACAATCTTTGATGCGGCAGTACAGTACGGTATTCCAAACGAAGATATCTTCCCGAAGCGCGGCGATGATATCACATTTAAGATAAATGAAAAGACACGGATCGTGCGTGGGTACAGCGGGGAAGCTGCGGTGATCACCCAGAACGGAAAGACCGCTGGTATGAACGCAGTGATTGAGGCGAACGATAACATCCGGATTCAGCCGTCTACAAAGGGCAAATCTGCGGAGATTGAATTATCGACACTTCCGGAATATGCGGGCATGCTGACCTTTAAGGTGAATGGAAACGAAGTATCCTGTCCGAAATTTGCAACCGTGAATGGTGAATTTGCATCGTCCATGTATCAGATTCAGGATGGGGATGATGTCTGTATGCGGAATTATTATACCGTGGGACAGTTGCGCACATTTATGGATCTGACGACGGATTTTTATGCGTATGTCAACCATCAGATTGCCGATGAAGATGAGAAGATTTATGAGAATTTTGAAGTAGAATTTGTCACCCGGAAGGAAGAAACGATTATTCCGGACGATGAGATCGTGGAAGTTGCAGACGAAGCAGCGGTCACAGAACCTGTGACGGAAGATACAAGTAAAACAGAGGCGGAGCAGAATGTGACACCGCAGCCACAGCCAGCACCAGCTGTAAGCCGGGCAATCACGGTTGTAGTCAATAAAACACCTGTCACTTTGACAGGAAAACAGAGCTATACATTTGTGGATATTCTGGATGTATATCCGTTTGATCTTTCTACGATGCGTGGAAAGCGCCTTGTTACAAATGTAAATGGCATACATGCAGAATTTATACAGCCGATCGATGAAGGGGCTGTGATCGATATTTATTGGGAGAACTAGACATGCAGGATATTACGGAAAATCTCATTAAAAATTACACAGTATATCATAAGATCTTTTATGTATTTATGGTTTTGCTCACCGTGTTGTCACGCGTCATGAAGTTCACCGACAACACGCCGGTCTGCGTGACATTTGCAACCGTTGTGTTTGTGTTTGCACTGCTTGACAGTGTATTTTATCACATGGGCGTGTTTAAGAATATGAAGTTTTTGACGACTTTCCGGTTGATTGAGATTACTACATACAGTATTTTCGTATCATTTGTTCCGTACGAGGGCGTGCTGCTTGTCGGTATGTTTATGATTTTGTTCCTGCTTGCATTGGAATTCATTATTCTTGGTTCACACTATGACAAGGGAACGATTTTAGTCCGCAAGATGATGTTGCTTATACCGATGTTTATCAATCTGTGCCTGTCATTGCAGTTCCGGAGAGAGACATTCTGGTTCTGTTATGTGCTGGTGCTTGCAATCTTTGTCGTGACACTGTTGTTTGTGACGGAACTTCTCGAATATTCAAACGATGCACATGAGGCGTATTATACCCAGCTTGTGTTGGAACGGAATGATATACAGGATAAGAATGCAAAGCTCGAAGAGTATCAGGAAAAGGTAAAGAATGTAAATGAACGTGTGAATTACCAGAAGATTGAGCTGGCACGGGTCGTGAATGATCTGGAACAGGCAAACCGGGAAATCGAGTCCCAGACGGAAATCATGCGTTATATGGCGTCTTCGTTTGATATCAACAAGAATATCAATGTGATCGTCGATGCAATCATGGACGTAAAGAATCCAAAGCTCTGTGCGGTGTATATGGATGGAGCGGTTAATTCGGACAATCGTGGAATCTGTATTATCAAGACGGATTATGCTTCAATGGAACGCCGTCTGCGCAAGGATTTTGAGAAGATTTATTCGGATTTTGCCGAGAGCCGGAAGACGACGGAGCTGCTGGTCGGGGATGAATTAAAGGAGTTGCGTTTTATTGGTGAGACAAATATCAAGAGTCTGGTGAAGCTTGCGATGATCAACGACAACAAGCAGTATGGTATGATGCTGATCGCATCCAATGAGGAGAATTTTTTCGAGAAGGGAATCTCGTACTATGAAACCTGCTTGGTGGAATATAATGTATCTGTCAAGAGTACAAAGCTTTATTTACAGACACAGGATATGGCGCGCAAGGATGGTCTGACACAGATCTACAACCGTGTTTATTTCGGACAGTTGTTTGCAGCGGCGGCAGAGGAAGCGACGAAGAAACAACAGCCGTTATCTGTGGCACTGTTTGATATTGATAAGTTCAAGAATATCAATGATACATATGGACATCTTGCCGGTGATAAGGTCATCAAGATGGTGGCATCCATTGACGATAAATTTGCAAGGGCACATGGGGGATTTGCCTGCCGGTATGGAGGCGAGGAATTCCTGCTTGTATTGCCGGGCTACGATGAAACGCAGGCATTGCCGATCTTAGAGGAAATGCATAAAGAGATCCAGACGACAATCGTGCAGTATGATGACAAGGAAATTCCAGTCAATGTATGTATTGGCCTGTCTGCATATCCGACGATCTGTAGGGATACCAATATCCTTGTAAACCGTGCGGATAAGTCGATGTATTATGGCAAAAAACATGGTCGTGGCAGACTGGTGGTGGACAATCCGGCGGTGGATGATATGCAGTCTTGAGATTCTCAAATAAAGATTAAAATTGTACGTGAAAAAAGACATTTATTTACAGATTTTTGGTTGTATACAAACCTTGATTTGTTTATAATGTAGAAAGATATGAGTTGAAACTATAAAAGCAGAGGAGAAGAGCAGTGGCATTTATTGATTCAATTAAAAAAAGAGCAAAACAAAACAAGAAAACAATTGTATTACCGGAAACTGCAGATATGCGTACATTAGAGGCGGCGCATAAGATTTTGCAGGAAGGAATTGCCGACATAATCTTAGTTGGTGACAAACAGACGATTATAAAGAAAGCAGATGGACTGGATCTGACAGGCGCGAAATTCGTAGATCCATATGACTGCGACAAGTTAAACGATTATGTATCCATTTTGGTAGAACTTCGTAAGAAGAAAGGTATGACGCCGGAAGAAGCAAAGGAACTGCTTTTAACAAACGTCCTGTATTTTGGCTGTATCATGGTAAAGGCAGGCGATGCAGATGGAATGGTTGCAGGAGCAGTGAATTCTTCTGCAAATGTATTGCGTGCAGCATTGCAGATCTTAAAGACTGCACCGGATACAAAGCTGGTATCTGCATTCTTCTTAGTTGTAGTACCAAACTGTGAGATGGGTGAGCATGGAACATTCATTTTCTCAGATGCAGGATTAAATCAGTTCCCGGATGCGAGAGAGCTTGCAGCAATCGCAGAGAGCTCTGCAAAGTCATTTGAACTTCTGGTAGAGGCAGAACCAATTGTGGCAATGTTATCCCATTCAACAAAGGGAAGTGCACATCATCCAGAGATCGATAAGGTGATCGAGGCATGTAGGATTGTCAATGAAGAATGTCCGAACCTGAAGTGTGATGGTGAATTGCAGAGTGATGCGGCAATTGTGCCGGAAGTAGCTGCTTCCAAGGCACCGGGCAGCGACGTAGCCGGAAAGGCAAACGTATTGATCTTCCCGGATCTGGATGCTGGAAATATTGGATACAAGCTTGTACAGCGTCTCGCAAAGGCAGATGCATATGGTCCGATTACACAGGGTATTGCAAAGCCGGTCAACGATCTGTCCAGAGGATGTTCAGCAGATGATATCGTCGGTGTTGTTGCGATTACAGCGGTTCAGGCACAGGCACTTGACCAGAAATAGAATAGTAAGAGAAAGCGTGAGAATATGAAGGTATTAGTAATTAATTGTGGTAGTTCTTCCCTCAAGTACCAGTTGATCGACTCAGAGACAGAGCAGGTGCTTGCGAAGGGAATCTGTGAGAGAATTAAATTGGATGGTTCGCTGACACATCAGGCAACTGGTAAGGAGAAGATTCAGATTGAGGCACCGATGCCGGATCATAGCGCAGCAGTAAAGCTTGTACTGCAGTATCTGTTAGATGAGAAGCTTGGTGCAATCAAAAATCTGGATGAGATTGCAGCGGTCGGTCATCGTGTGGTACATGGCGGGGAGAAGTTTTCTTCTGCGGTTCTGATCAATGACGAAGTACTTGCAGCGATTGAGGAGTGCTGTGATTTAGCACCACTTCACAATCCAGCCAATCTGATCGGTATCCGTGCATGTCAGGAATTGATGCCGGGTGTTCCACAGGTTGCAGTGTTTGATACTGCATTCCATCAGACTATGCCAGATTATGCATATACATATGGTATTCCATATGAGTATTATGAGAAATACAAGGTTCGTCGTTACGGCTTCCACGGAACGAGCCACAGCTTTGTATCCAAGCGTACCGCTGAATTGCTTGGAAAGGATATCAAGGATACAAAGATTATCGTATGTCATCTTGGTGGTGGCGCGAGCATCTGTGCAGTTGAGGGCGGAAAGTCAATTGATACGACAATGGGACTTACGCCACTCGAAGGTATCACAATGGGAACCAGAAGTGGAAATATTGATCCAGCAATCATCGAATATATTGCGAACAAAGAAGGAAAGACACTCACAGAGATCATCAGTATGCTCAACAAGGAGTCCGGTGTTTATGGTATCTCAGGAAAGTCCAGTGACTTCCGGGATTTGAACAAGGGAATCGCTGAGGGCGACAAGCGCTGTGAGATTGCAATGAATGTATTTACCTATCAGGCAGCAAAGTTTATCGGCGGTTATGTAGCAGCGATGAACGGTGTCGATGCAATCGTATTTACAGCCGGTGTCGGTGAGAATGATCCAAAGGTAAGAAAAGATACATGTAGCCATCTCGGATATCTGGGTGTGGAGATTGATGATGAAGCAAATAAGCTCCGTGGAGAAGAGGTAAAGATCTCAACAGAGAATTCTAAGGTGCCAGTGTATGTCGTACCGACAAACGAGGAGCTTGCAATCGCAAGAGAGACTGTTGCACTTGCAAAATAAATATTTTATCAAAAAATGAAAAATACCGTTGACATCAGATAGATTTGTTTGTATAATAAGCAAAGTGTGATTTTAAGTGTATTCTTGAAGGAGGTGTAAGGATGTCCATTTGTCCTAAGAATAAAAGTTCAAAAGCAAGACGTGACAAGCGTAGAGCAAACTGGAAGATGACAGTTCCTGGCTTGGTAAAGTGCAGCAAGTGTGGAGCGCTTATGATGCCACACAGAGTATGCAAGGCTTGCGGTTCCTATAATAAGAAAGAAATCATCTCTGCTGAGTAATTCACTGAAATGAAAAAAAGACTTTTCATCGAGAGGTTCTCGTTGAAAAGTCTTTTTTTGTGCCTTGATTTCTTGACGAAAGAAAGGGATACAACTATAATATATAGGATTATGTGGTCTATCATGTTGTATAACAAGGAAGGGTTCGGATAAAGAATGGAAAAGATTGTAATAGCAATTGATACAATGGGTACGGATAATGGAAGTGCATATTTTGTACAGGGCATTGCGGAGGCGATGGATCTGTATGACGACCTTTCCTTTATCGTAACCGGTAAAGAAGAGGAATTAAAAACGTATATTGACCAGTACGGATGTGATAAGACGCGGATTGAGGTAGTCGATGCAACCGAGGAGATTACCTGTCATGATGCGCCGGTGGATGCTATCCGTAGAAAGAAGAATTCATCTATGGTATTGGCGTTAAATGCTGTCAAGGAAGGAAGAGCGGCGGCTTGTATTTCTGGCGGTAATTCTGGTGCGCTGCTGGCTGGCGGACAGTTTCTGGTTGGACGTGCAAAGGGGGTTAAGCGAACCCCACTGGCTCCACTCATTCCACATCGGTACGGCTCGTCGTTACTGATCGACTGTGGCGCAAATGTGGATGCAAAGCCAGAGAATCTGGTACAGTTTGCAAAGATGGGTTCTATCTATATGAAGAACATCGAGGGTATCGAGAACCCTCGTGTTGGTATCATCAATATCGGTGCGGAGGATGAAAAGGGAAACGAACTTGTGAAATCCACGATTCCGCTGCTGCGTGAGTGTAAGGACATCAACTTTATCGGTAGTGTAGAATCCCGTGATATCCCAAACGGTCCGGCAGATGTATTAGTCTGTGAGGCGTTTGTTGGAAATGTTCTGCTCAAATTCTTTGAGGGACTTGGCAAAATGTTTATGGCAGAGATCAAAGATACGTTAAAGAGCAGTGTCAAGACGAAGATCGGTGGTGCATTGATCTACAAACCGATTAAGAAAACCTTTAAGCGGTATATGGCGGATGATAAGGGTGGAGCACCATTGCTTGGCTTAAAAGGTCTGGTAGTAAAGATTCATGGCAACAGCAAGGATACAGAGGTACGCTCTGCCATTGAACAGTGCCGTAACTTTGTGAAAAAAGATGTTACAAATCAGATTATTCGTACATTTGTAGAGGAAGAAAACAAAGGGGAGAACTAACATGGAACATGAAGGATCACTCAGTGAGCTGGAAGCACTGATTGGATATACCTTTCAGGATATCAAACATTTGGAGACAGCAATCACGCACAAGTCCTTCGTCAATGAAAAGATGGTCGGACGCTATATGTCGTATGAGCGATATGAGTTTTTAGGTGATGCGATTCTGGAATTTATCGTGAGTAAGTATCTGTTTGAAAATTATCAGACGATGCCAGAGGGCGATTTGTCGAAGCTTCGTTCAAGTCTTGTCTGTGAGTTCACGTTGTCCAAGATTTCGCGGGATTTGCGGTTTGGTGAGTTTGCCCGGTTCAGTAAGGGAGAGAGACAGACGGGCGGAGCTAACCGGGATTCGATTTTGTGTGATATGTTTGAGTCTGTGCTTGGCGCAATCTATCTGGATGGTGGTATGGAATGTGCAACCGCATATGTGGAGCGGTTTCTACTGCAGGATATCGAACATAAACAGCGCTTCCATGATGCAAAGTCCAAGTTGCAGGAATATGTGCAGAAGCATAAAATCAACCTGCAATATGAATTGTTGGCGGAGGAAGGTCCTGACCACAACAAGCAGTTTACCGTGCGCGTCGTGTTAGACGGCAAGGAGATGGCGCGGAAGGTGGCGCATTCAAAGAAAACAGCAGAGCAGTATGCAGCGTTTGAGACATTGGAGCTGCTACATCAGCCAACTGGAAAAAGGTAAGGTAACGTATGTATTTAAAAAGCATAGAAATATATGGATTTAAGTCCTTTGCAAATAAAATAATTTTCAAATTCAACAATGGTATTACAGGTATCGTTGGACCGAACGGTTCTGGTAAGAGTAATGTCGGCGATGCCGTGCGCTGGGTACTTGGTGAGCAGAGTGCGAAGCAGTTACGTGGTTCCAAGATGGAGGATGTTATTTTCTCTGGTACAGAGCTTCGAAAACCGCAGGGCTCGGCATATGTGGCAATCACACTTGATAACAGCGATCACAGCCTGCCGATTGATTATAATGAGGTAACGGTTGCCAGACGTGTGTATCGTTCTGGTGAGAGTGAGTATCTGATCAATGGTGTTGTCAGCCGTTTGAAGGATGTCAATTCCCTGTTCTTCGATACTGGTATCGGTAAAGAGGGATATTCGATTATCGGACAGGGACAGATCGAGCGGATTCTGTCAGGAAAGCCGGAGGAACGCCGGGAGCTGTTCGATGAGGCGGCAGGAATTGTTAAATATAAGAAGAATAAGGCAGCAACAGAAAAGTCACTGGAGAACGAGCGGGCAAATCTTTCCCGTGTGAAGGATATTCTCGGGGAACTGGAAAAACAGGTTGGTCCTTTGAAGGAACAGTCGGAGACGGCACGGAAGTATCTGATCTTCAAGGACGAGTTGAAGAAGCTGGATATCAATGCATTTCTCTTAGATGTCGATGATACACAGGTAAAGCTGGAATCCTACGAGGAGAAGCTATCCATTGTGGAGACAGATGCGTCACGTCTGAAGGATGAATTCGAGGCAGCGAAGGATGAATATGAACGCATTGAGCAACAATTGGAATCCTATAACGAGAAGATTGATACATCGAAAAATGAGATTCATGAGAAGAAGCTCAGCAATCAGCGGTTAGAAGGCGAGATGAACGTTATCAACCAGCAGATTCTCTCATATCAGCAAAGTGATGCGGGGCTGCTCGAACAGATTGAGAAAGAGACGAAGAATCTGGAAAAGCACAAAGCGGATCTTACCGGATTGTATGAGGAGAAATCCCAGTTGGATGAGAAGCTGGATCAGGCAGATGATGTGCTTGATGAGGCAAAAAAGCAGTATCAGGATCTGGAACAGGATATTACCGCGAAGGAACAGGCAATTGAGGATGCCAAAGCAGATATTATCGAGTATTTGAATGAAGGCGGTACGTTAAAGGCAAAGGTCGGCAGATACGATACGATGCTGGAAAACATCAACCTTCGTAAGACAGAGCTTAAGAAACGGCTGCTGGAATATACGAGCGAAGAAGAAAAAGCAAAGACGGAGGAAGCACAGCTTACCTCTGGAATCAAAGAGTTAGAGAGTGAATTACAGGAAAAGAATGGACAGTTTACGGCTGTTCAGAACCTGATTACGGATCACAGCCAGAAGCTTGAAGAAAACCGGCGTGGCGTCACGGAGACGAGTAACCAGATCGTCAGCCTGAAATCCAAGAAGGAAGCGTTGCGCAATCTGACGGAACGTTACGAGGGATACGGAAACAGTATTCGCCGTGTCATGGAGCAGAAGACGAAGAATCCGAAGATCGTCGGCGTTGTGGCAGATATCATACAGGTAGATAAGCGGTATGAGACAGCTATTGAGACGGCACTTGGCGGAAGTATCCAGAACATTGTCACAGAGGATGATGCAACAGCCAAGAGTATGATCGCGTATTTGAAGCAGAACCGGTTTGGACGTGCGACATTCCTGCCGATTCAGTCAATCGTCGATCGCTCCGGGGTGAGCAACGATGTAAAGCGGGAACCGGGCGTTGTTGGTACCGCATCCGAATTGGTTGGATATGATAAGAAATTCCAGTCGATTATTGGACATCTGCTTGGACGAATCGTAGTCGTCGATCACATCGACCATGCGATGGCACTTGCAAAGAAGTATAAACAGAGTCTGCGTATCGTGACGCTCGAGGGGGAACTGATCAATCCGGGCGGTGCACTGACCGGTGGTGCATTTAAGAATACATCAAATCTGCTTGGACGAAAGCGAGAGCTTGAGGAAATTGATGAACAGATCGAGAAGCTTTCCGTGAAGCTGGAAGAACATAAGAAGCAGATTACATTCCTGACGGAAGACCGTGAGAAACAAAAAGGTATCCGTGATGAGTTAAATACGATGATCCAGAATATGAACATCCGTATGAATACATATACCCTGAACCTTGAACAGGTGCAGGCAAAGCTGGCTGAGGTAGAGCGCGGATTTGCAAGCATCAACCGCGAGAATGGTGAGCTTGCAGCGCAGATCGACGAGATCAATGCAAACAAGCAGGAATTAAAGGATAACAACCAGAAGCAGGAGGAAGCAATCCATGAGCTTGAATCGGAGATTGCGAAACTTGAACAGGCAGTGACTGAGGAAAAAGGTAGGCTGCAGGGTGCTTCAGATTCAATTAACAAGCTGAATCTGGAGTTCAATACCGTACAGCAGCAATATGAGTTCCTGATGCAGAATATCCATCGTATCAAGACGGAGGAACAGGCAGCAAAGGAGAACCTGCAGACGCTGAATCTGAAGCGGAACAATGGAAACGAAGAGGTTACGACGCTCACAAAGCGGACAGACAGCTTAAAACAGCAGTTCGATGAGAATATCCGTATGATCGCGATTAAGGAGAAGAAACTGGAAGAACTCATTTCAGGCAAAGATGCTTTGAATGAGAGTCACAAAGAATTTTTCCATAAACGTGAGGAATTGTCGGAGCAGATCAATGGACTGGACAAATCGGCATTCAAGATCAATGCATCGATTGAGAAGTTGTCCGAACAGGCGGAAAGTCTGAATAATTATATGTGGGAAGAATACGAGCTGACTTATAATCTGGCACTTGACTATAAGGATGCCGGATTCGATGATATCTCATCACTCAAGCGCGAGATTTCGGCAGTGAAAAATAAGATCAAACAGCTTGGCGATGTCAATGTCAATGCCATCGAGGATTACAAGCAGGTATCCGAGCGATACGAGTTCTTAAAGGGACAGCATGATGATATTTGCAAGGCAGAGGCAAATCTTGTAAATATTATTGCAGAGCTTGACCGTGCAATGCGGGAACAGTTTGCGGAGAAGTTTAAGGAGATCCGTGTGATGTTCTCGAAAGTATTTAAGGAGCTGTTCGGCGGTGGTAAGGCTGACCTTGAGCTTGTTGATGAGGAAGATCTGCTCGAAACAGGAATCAAGATCATCGCACAGCCGCCAGGAAAGAAATTGCAGAATATGATGCAGCTTTCCGGTGGAGAGAAGAGTTTGACGGCGATTTCTTTGCTTTTTGCAATCCAGAGTTTAAAACCGTCACCATTCTGTCTGCTGGATGAGATTGAGGCGGCACTCGATGATTCGAATGTCAAGCGATTTGCCAAATATCTGTCCAAGCTGACAAAGGACACACAGTTTATCGTCATTACACACCGTAAAGGTACGATGGAAGCCGCAGATATCCTGTATGGTATCACAATGCAGGAAAAGGGCGTTTCGACACTTGTATCGGTGAATATGATAGAGAATGAATTGGATGATTAAGGAGGTGTAAGATATGGGTTGGTTTACCAAGAAGAAAAAAGGGGAAACTACAGAAGAGGAACTGCAGGAAGTGCAGACACAGGAAACTGTTGCAGAAGCAGAAGAAGTGGAGACAGAGAAAGAGATATCTGAGGTTCCTTCGGAGACAGTTGATACAGAGATTCCGGCTGAGATACCAGCGGATGAGCCAGGAGAAGCTCCAGCTCCACAGAAAAAGGGCTTCTTTGCAAGATTAAAGGAAGGGCTTACAAAGACACGTAACAGCATTTCAGATAGCTTCAACAACTTGTTCAAGGCAAGCGAGTTAGATGATGATTTTTACGATGAGCTGGAAGAGACACTCGTTATGTCCGATATGGGTTATGAGACGACGGAACGGATCGTAGAAGATCTGAAAGCACGTGTCAAGGAAGAACATATCAAGGAAGCACAGGCATGCCGGGATCTGGTAATCAATATTATACGGGATCAGATGCAGGTGGATGAGACAGCCTACGATTTTGAGAATAAGAAAACAGTTGTGCTGGTAATCGGTGTCAACGGTGTTGGAAAGACCACTTCGATCGGAAAGCTGGCAGCCCAGTACAAGGCACGAGGCAAGAAGGTGCTGATGGCGGCGGCAGATACATTCCGTGCAGCGGCAATCGACCAGTTAAAGACATGGGCGAACCGTGCCGGTGTAGATATTATCGCACAGAATGAGGGTGCAGATCCGTCGGCAGTTGTCTACGATGCGGTTGCGGCAGCAAAAAGCCGGAATACAGATATCCTGCTGATCGATACAGCTGGACGTCTGCACAACAAGAAGAACTTGATGGATGAGCTTGCGAAGATGCGTCGCATTATTACAAGAGAGTATCCGGAAGCAAATGTGGAGTCACTGATCGTGTTAGATGGCACGACGGGACAGAATGCATTAGAGCAGGCAAGACAGTTCAGCTCCGTGACCGAGATCAACGGTATTATCATTACGAAGCTGGACGGAACAGCGAAGGGCGGTATTGCGATTGCAATCCAGTCAGAACTCAATGTTCCGGTCAAATACATCGGTATCGGCGAGCAGATCGACGATCTGCAGAAGTTTGATCCGAACAGCTATGTGAATGCATTGTTCGCAGATTTTGATATGCGTTCGGATGTGGAGATTCTCGTCGATGAGAATATCGAGAATATTCCGAAAGATGATGACTTGTTTGATATGAATTAAACAGGGTTTTGCATAAAAGAAACTTACAGGAAAGAAGGATAAAAATATGGCAGAAAAAGCGCAGACAGAACAGAAGCTGACACTCGAGAAATTCGAGCAGGCATATGAGATCGTGAAGAAAGTGACAAAGCCAACCGGACTGATCGAGAGTGAGTTTTTCTCACAGTCCTGTGGTAATAAAGTATATTTGAAACCGGAGAACATGCAGGTAACAGGCGCCTACAAGATTCGTGGTGCTTATTACAAAATCAGCACGTTGTCCGATGCAGACCGCAAGAAGGGACTTATCACAGCGTCTGCTGGAAATCATGCACAGGGTGTTGCGTATGCAGCAAAGGCATACGGTGTGAAGGCAACGATCGTTATGCCGACATCCACACCACTCATCAAGGTAAATCGTACGAAGTCGTATGGTGCTGAGGTTGTACTGTATGGCGATGTCTATGATGATGCCTGCCAGTATGCATTGAAGCTTGCGGAGGAAAAGGGATATACCTTTATCCATCCATTTGATGATTTAGATGTCGCAACCGGACAGAGTACCGTTGCGATGGAGATCTTAAAGGATCTTCCGTTTGTAGATATTATCTTAGTGCCAGTCGGTGGTGGCGGACTTGCCACAGGTGTATCGACGCTTGCCAAGATGCTCAATCCAAACATCAAGGTAATCGGTGTAGAGCCAGCAGGAGCAGCCTGCTTAAAGGCATCCCTTGCCAATGACAAGGTAACGACACTGCCAAAGGTAGATACGATCGCAGATGGTACTGCCGTTAAGACACCTGGAACAAAGATCTTCCCATATCTGAAGGAAAATCTGGATGATATTATTACGGTTGAGGATAGCGAACTGATCGTAGCATTTCTTGATATGTTAGAGAATCATAAAATGCTTGTAGAAAACAGTGGGCTGCTTACCGTTGCAGCGCTGAAGCATCTCGAGCCAAAGGGACAGAAGGTTGTCAGTATCTTGAGTGGTGGTAATATGGATGTAATCACATTCTCATCAGTTGTACAGCACGGTTTAATTGCAAGAAGCCGTATCTTCACGGTATCTGTATTGCTTCCAGATAAGCCGGGCGAGCTGCAGCGTGTGGCAGGTGTGATTGCCGGAGAAAACGGAAATATCATCAAGCTTGAGCATAACCAGTTCGTAACAATCAACCGTAATTCTGCTGTGGAACTTGTGATTACGATTGAAGCATTTGGACCGGAGCACAAGGAGCAGATCCTGCGCGTACTTTCCGAGCAGGGATATCGCCCAATCGAGAAGAAACCGAAGGCGATCTTCTAATATGCGACACATATATATGGCGGTAGACCTTGGTTCTACCATGATTGATAGCTGTCTGATCGATGCGGAGGACAAAGACGTACTTGCACAGCGGAGTACGAAGAATCCCCAGCGTCTGTATGGCAGCGACGTGATAAATCGAATCTTAACTGTGAAACGGGATATAAGTTTTCTTGTGAAAATGCGCGATCAGACGGTCGCTGCGATCGTGGAACTGCTGCAGGAAATGCTTGAAGATACTAAAAAACAGGTGGAACATACCGAGCGGGAGCATGAGCTTGTGAAGCTGGATGCTGTTGCAATCACAGGAAATACAACGATGATTTCCATCCTGCTTGGGTACGATATTTCAGATATGGGAGAAGCTCCATTTCCAACGACGCTACATGGCAGTGTAATCGTGCCAGGACAGGAATTATTTACGAAAGAACAGATGGCGGTTGTCGAAGAAGAATATCCTGAGATTATAGAAGAAGACTGTAATGTGTTCTTATCTGGATGTAGCAGTGCGTTTCTTGGCGGAGATGTCATCGCGGGTGTGATGCATATCGAGAAAAGTCGGAATACAGAAGTGCCAGAACGTTACATGTTCTTAGATCTTGGTACAAACGGTGAGATGGTTTTAAAAGATGGAGAGCGGTATTTGGCGACGAGTACTGCCTGTGGACCAGCATTTGAGGGATGTGCGAGAAAACAGCATGCGTATGGCAACAGTCTGCTTGAAGCAATCGCGCTTGGCAGAAGACTGGAGAAGATTCACGCAAACGGAACGCTGGCGGAGGAATTCTTAGACAGTGGAATCGTGATTCACGGAATCCATATCAACTCGGAGATATTACAGTCTATCATGCTTGCAAAGGCGGCGGTGTATGCCGGAATCAAATGTCTGCTTAAAACAGCAGGTCTGCATGCAAGAGATATTGACAAGGTATATATTGCCGGTGGTTTTGGCTTTTATTTGAATGCGCGGGATGCTATTGATCTTGGTATGCTGCCACAGGATTTCATGGATAAGCTGGAAGTGGTTGGAAATACATCGCTTGCCGGTGCCACAGATCTTCTGATCCACGGACCATTGAGTCGTGATTTTGAAGTATATCGGGAGAAGCTTCAGGTGATTGATCTGACACAGACAGAGGGCTTTCAGGATAGTCTGATTGATGCCTGCAGCTTTGTAAGACTTACATAAATAAAATGGGGGATTGCCGATGGAACAACACAGTCTGAAATTAAAATTACTGGATTCTTTCTATGATATGGTAACGACGAAGAAATCAAATCTTCCATTCTATCATGGAAATGACAGCAAAGAGTTTGTGCATGCGTATACAGCAGAGAATAAAAAGGTCTGTAATCCATTGGTGGCAGATATCAATCTGCCGAGCACACATGATTTTATCCGGTCATTGTCCGAAGATAAAAAGGTTGGACTCGCCGGAATTGCAATCTTAAAGGATGGAAAGCTTGTGGCGGAGCATTATGTACCGCCTTATGGCGCAGGATACCGGCATGTATCATTTTCCATGTGCAAGTCGGTGACATCCATGGCGGTCGGACTTGCGATGGAAGAAGGGCTGTTATCGCTCGATGAGAAGCTGGTGGATATCTTCCCGGAATACACCGGACTTTTCACGAAGAAGGCAATGAAGGAAGTCACGGTGAAGCATCTGCTTACGATGACTGCAGGTGTGAAATTCGATGAGGTAAGCTCGTATTTCGCGGAGGACTGGCGAAAATCATTTATTGGCAGTGATGTAAGCTTTGCACCGGGGACGGATTTCACGTATAATAGCTTAAATACCTATATGCTTGCAGCAATCGTGACGAGACGGGCGGGATGTTCTATGCTTGCCTATTTGAAGTCACGTCTGTTTCGCCCGCTTGGTATCCATAATATCACCTGGGACTGCTGCCCAAAGGGCATTGAACGCGGTGGCTGGGGCATGAAACTTTCCCTGCAGGATATGGTAAAGCTTGGAGAGCTTTATTTAAATGATGGTGCGATTCTCCGGGATGGAAAACGTATCCAACTTTTAAGCCGGGCGTGGATTCATGAATCGACACAGACACATGTGGAGTTCGAGGATACAACGCTTACGAAGGGGTACGGATACCAGATCTGGTGCTTAAAGGATGGTGCATGGCTGTTCAACGGTGTATTTGGACAAAATGTCTATATCAATCAGAGGAAGAATCTGGTGATTGCCTGTACTGCAGGCGGTTATGAAGTATTTCCGGATGGACATCTGGTTGCAAGAATCTGTAAGTTTGCAGCGGATGAGGAAAATTTCATCCGTAAGCCGCTTGCCACGATTGGCGACACACTACAAAACTATATTGCAGAAAAACGGTATCAAAAGAATGCGAAGCAACTTGATCCGGCGTATGCGGCCTATATGGAACGTGTGGTAAAGCCATATACAGGTAGAACCTACGATGTGACCGATTATGCATCAAGCATCCTGCCAAATGCGAATCAGATGTTTTATTCTCTGTATATGACAGGCATCGAGCAGTTAGGTATTTCGTACAAAAAGGAATACCTGATATTGCATGTGCGGGATGGAAAAAAGGTGTATCATATCCGTGTCGGGTATCTGTCGGCACAGCCATATATTTATCAGCTCTTGGATATCGGTGGAAAGAAACTTCCGGTTGCAGCGGGCTGTGAGCTGATGGATCGAACGGAGAAAGGATTTGAACTGAAGATTCGGCTTTACTATCTTGAAGAGGTTGCAAACAAGGTGATCGATCTGCAGTTTGATGGGAACAAGGTAAAGATCCGGGCGGTCGGCACACCGAACCTTGTGAAGTTCATGGAGAACCTCTTTGGGGAAGCGATGATGCAGCGCACAAAGAAGCTTGGACGATGGAAGGATTCTACATTTCTAAAAGAAAAAATGAAGAAAGTGTTATTCCCGGAGAGTGAGGGAATCGCGAGATAAGCTATGAAGATGATGACGATTGCCAGCGGAAGCAGCGGAAACTGTACGTTCGTTGGCAGTGAAAATACAGGGATATTAGTCGATGTCGGTGTCAGCAAGAAAAAAATACTGGATGCGTTACAGGACGTAGACCGGACGTTTGCAGACATTAACGGCATCGTGATCACGCATGAACATATTGACCATATACGTGGTCTCGGTGTAATATCAAGAGCGTATGGAATTCCGATCTATGCGACAGAAGCGACAATAGAAGAAATTAAATACACGACAAGCCTTGGGACACTTGACTATGGATTGTTCCATAGCATCAAGCCGGACGAGCCATTTATGGTCGGCAATATTGAAGTCCGGGCGCACAGTACATGGCATGATGCAGCCGATCCGGTCTGTTATAGTCTGCTGTGCGGCAAGAGGAAGATTGCTGTCGCAACCGACATGGGAGGTTATGATGGATATATGATACAGGCACTCAAAGATGCGGATGCGCTTTTGGTGGAGGCAAATCATGATATCCGTATGCTGCAGGTAGGACCATATCCGTATTCGACCAAGCAGCGAATTTTAAGCAGTTATGGACATTTGTGCAACGAAGCGGGCGGAAAGCTGATCCGCGAGGTGCTCAATGATCATATAAAAACTATTTTTCTTGGGCATTTGTCAAAGGAAAATAACTTGCCGGAGCTTGCCTATGCAGCGGTTGCGGAGGAGTTAGAAGGGAATCCGTTCACAGACGATGTGCGGGATTTTCATTTGCAGGTGGCAAACAGAGATACACACAGTGCGCTGCTTGATATTTAAGTATATTTTAAATACATGGAGGAAGAGTAAGATGAAAAAAACAATTATCACAGTGGTAGGAAAAGACAGAGTCGGTATTATTGCAAAAGTGTGTGTATACCTTGCCGAGAACAATATCAACATTCTTGACATTGCCCAGACAATCGTAGACGGCTATTTCAACATGATGATGGTTGTCAATGCTGAAGCTGCATCCAAGGATCATGACCAGATTGCGGAGGATCTTGCAGGTATCGGAGAGGAACTTGGTGTGCAGATCAAGGCGCAGCAGGAAGAAATCTTTGACATGATGCACAGACTGTAATTGATGGAGGAAAGCAAATGATTAGCATAAATGAAGTAATTGAAACCAATGCAATGATCTCCCGGATGAATCTGGATGTCCGTACGATCACAATGGGTATCAGCCTGCTTGACTGTGTGGGCGGTACACTCAAGGAAACCTGTGATAACATCTATAATAAGATCACAACGAAGGCAAAGGATCTGGTCTATACCGGTGAGGAGATCTCCAAGAAATATGGTATTCCAATCGTAAATAAGCGTATTTCCGTCACACCGATCGCACTGGTCGGTGGCAGCGTCTGCAAGACAAGTGATGATTTTGTAGAGATCGCAAAGACACTTGACCGTGCAGCAGATACCGTAGGTGTTAACTTTATCGGTGGATATTCTGCACTTGTCTGCAAGAGCATGACAAAGGCAGATGAGCTTTTGATCCGTTCGATTCCAAAGGCATTAGCAGAAACAGGAAAGGTTTGTTCTTCTGTGAATACTGGTTCCACAAAGACCGGTATCAATATGGATGCAGTCAAGCTGATCGGTGAAATCGTACTGGAGACTGCCGAGCTTACGAAGGATGAGGATTCCATCGGCTGTGCAAAGTTCGTTGTATTCTGTAATGCACCAGATGACAACCCATTTATGGCGGGTGCGTTCCACGGTGTGACAGAAGCAGATTGTGTTATCAACGTCGGCGTCAGTGGCCCGGGTGTTGTAAAGGCAGCACTGGAGTCTGTACGCGGTGAGAATTTCGAGGTACTCTGTGAGACAATCAAGAAAACTGCATTTAAGATTACAAGAGTTGGTCAGCTTGTAGCGAAGGAAGCGTCTGCAAGACTTGGCGTGCCATTTGGTATTATTGATCTTTCGCTTGCTCCAACGCCAGCCGTTGGCGACAGTGTCGGCGAGATCTTGGAGGAGATTGGTCTGGAGTTTTCCGGGGCGCCTGGTACAACAGCGGCACTTGCTATGCTGAACGATCAGGTAAAGAAGGGTGGCGTTATGGCATCCTCTTATGTCGGTGGACTTTCCGGTGCATTTATCCCGGTCAGCGAGGATCAGCGTATGATTGATGCGGTAGAGGCAGGCGCCCTTACGATCGAGAAGCTTGAGGCAATGACCTGTGTCTGCTCCGTTGGTCTGGACATGCTTGCAATCCCTGGCGATACGAAGGCGACTACAATCTCCGGTATTATCGCAGATGAGATGGCACTTGGTATGGTAAACCAGAAGACAACAGCTGTCCGTATCATTCCGGTAATCGGAAAGACGGTAGGCGATAAGGCAGAGTTTGGTGGACTGCTCGGTTATGCACCGATCATGCCAGTAAACCAGTATTCCTGCGATGCATTTATCAATCGTGGAGGAAGAATTCCAGCGCCAATCCACAGCTTCAAGAACTAATATAAAAATAAAGGTTAAATTGAATGGAACAGAAATTAGCACTTCCAGAACGGGTTTTGATGCAGATTGAAAAGCCAGCCCGTTATATCGGAAATGAAGTAAATATGGTTCGTAAGAACTTGAATGATGTAGACGTCCGGATCGCCATGTGCTTTCCGGATGTTTATGAAATTGGCATGTCATATCTGGGAATCCAGATCTTGTATGACATGTTTAACCGCAGAGAGGACGTGTACTGCGAGCGTGTGTACAGCCCGTGGCCGGACTTGGATGCGATCATGCGGAAGGAACACATTCCGCTTTTTTCGTTGGAGACACAGACGGCAATCTCTGAATTTGACTGGCTTGCAATTACGATCCAGTACGAGATGTGTTACACCAATATATTACAGGTCATTGATTTAGCAGGCATTCCATTGCTTTCGAAGGATCGTACGAAGGAGCATCCGATCGTGATTGGTGGCGGACCTTGTACAGTGAATCCGGAGCCGATGGCGGATTTCTTCGATATCTTCTATATCGGAGAGGGCGAGACAAGCTACGATGCATTGCTTGATCTGTACAAACAGTATAAACATTCGGATATGAGCCGGGAGGATTTCCTGCGGAGAGCATCTTCGATTCCGGGCATTTATGTGCCATCGATGTATGAGGTTTCGTATCAGGAAGATGGAACGATCGAGAAGGTCGTACCGAAATATGAGGATGTCCCAGCAAAGGTAAAACGTCAGGTCGTCGTTGATTTTGAGAATGTATCATACCCGATGAAGCCGGTTGTACCGTATATCCGGGCAACACAGGATCGTGTGTGTCTGGAAATCATGCGTGGCTGTATCCGTGGCTGCCGGTTCTGTCAGGCGGGAATGATCTATCGTCCGACGAGACAGAAGAATGTGGAAATGCTCAAAAAATACGCGCGGACGATGCTGGATAATACCGGCTACGAAGAGATTTCGTTAAGCTCGCTTAGCTCGAGTGATTACGAGGATCTCGATGTGCTGCTGAATTATCTGATTACATTGCGGGATACCGATCATGTAAACGTGTCATTGCCATCACTTCGTATCGATGCATTTTCTCTCGATGTCATGAGTAAGGTGCAGGATATCAAGAAGTCCTCCCTGACATTTGCGTCGGAGGCAGGTACCCAGCGTCTGCGGGATGTTATCAATAAGGGAATCACAGATGAGAATCTGTTAGAGGGAAGCAGACAGGCGTTCCTTGGTGGCTGGGATAAGGTCAAGCTTTATTTCATGCTCGGACTTCCGACGGAGACCGATGAGGATCTGTATGGTATCGCAGATCTGGCAGAGCGTATCTCAGAGGTATATTTTGACAATGTACCAAAGGAAAAACGAAATGGCCGTGTCATGATCAACGCATCGGCATCGTATTTTGTACCGAAGCCATTTACACCGTTCCAGTGGGCACCGATGATCCTGCCGGATGAATTTACCCGCCGGGCAAGATATGTGAAGGACTCCTTCCGGGCACAGCGAAACCAGAAGAGTCTGAAGTTTTCGTATCACGATGCAGGAATCTCAATTTTAGAGGGTGTGCTTGCAAGAGGTGACCGTAGACTGGGTGCGGCAATCTTAGATGTGTATGAACAGGGTGGCATCTTCGATGCGTGGACAGAGTATTTTGATATGCAGCGGTATGAAAATGCGTTTGCAAACCATCATGTCGATATCGAATTTTATACAGCGAGAAAAAGACCGGATGACGAAGTGTTCCCGTGGGAGCATTTAGACGTCGGTGTGAGCCGCGGGTTCCTGTTACAGGAGTGGCATAAGGCACAGGAGGGAAAAACGACCGGAAACTGCCGGATGCAGTGTTCTGGCTGTGGTTCTGCCACATATGGAGGAGGTGTCTGCTTTGAAGCTAAGAATTAAATACACCAAGCTTGGAAGTCTTCGTTTCATTGGACATCTCGATATTATGCGGTTCTTCCAGAAGGCGATCCGGCGGGCGAAGCTGGATGTCTCATATTCGAAGGGCTTTTCGCCTCACCAGATGATCTCCTTTGCGGCACCGATGCCGCTTGGCATGACATCGGAGGGGGAATATTTCGATGGAGAGTTTGAGAGCGTGACAACGACCGAAGATATGATGGCGCGCCTGAATGCGACGATGCCACCGGAGATTCAGGTATTGGATATCATCGAGCTTCCGGACAATGCGAAGCCGTCGATGGCAATCGTGACCGCGTCTGACTATTATATCTACAAAAACGAGGAATGTGAGAACGATACAATACCGCAGCTTTTACAGGCACTGCCTGCATTTGCAGAGAAAGACAAGGTTGAGATCGTCAAGAAGACGAAGTCCAAAGAGGAACTGACGGATATCCGTCCACTCATCTATGAAATCAAAGAATACAAGGATGGCGTCTATATGCTGCTTGCATCCGGAAGCAAGGATAACTTAAAGCCGGAGCTTGTCGTAGAGGCGATGTGTAACGAAGCGGGTGTACCGTTTAACCGGTATGATTACCGGATTCACCGGCTGGAGACATACATGGGCGAGAAAGAGGAGTTACAGCCGCTTTCCGCAAGTGGAACGAGATTTTAATGGATGTGCCGCAGGATATAATGAAGCACGCTGATGCGTGCGCAGGTCATCACGCTGACGCGTGGTGACATATGATGTGGGAAGCAGATAAGAGAGTATGAAGCAGTTTGTATTTACAGAATGGAATAAGAAGAAGCTTGGAATCCTGTTCGAGGATGGAAAAGCGATGGAGATCCGGTGTTATGAGGCGGACAGTATCCTTGGAAATGTCTACCGGGCGCGAGTCTCAAATCTATCGCCGAACATCAATGCGGCGTTCGTGGATATCAAAAAGGGCGAGAGTTGTTATCTGTCGATGGATGATTACCACGGGGAGAAATTAAAGGTCGGTGATCTCGTGACGGTGCAGGTCGTGCGTGATAAGATCAAGACAAAACGTTATGCGGTGACGACAGATATTTCCCTGCAGGGAGATTACGCGGTAACGACGCTTTTTGCACCTGTCGGAGTTTCTTCCAAGATTACAGATAGTGCAAGAAAAAAGGAATTAAAGACTTTGATGCAGAACCTGCTTATAGCAGAGCAGGATGCGCAGTTCTATTTGGCAGAAGGAAATGTGGCAGAGATCGAGCGGATAAAAAAGCTTACACTTGGTGGAATTATCCGGACGCAGGCAGAGCATGCGGAGGATGCTGCGATTACGCGGGAAATCGAAGGACAGGCACGACTGCTTTATTCGATTATGAAGAAGTCCGAGTATGCAACACAATATACCTGCCTGTACCACACGGAGGTCGAATATATCAAAGATATCCGGCGGATGCATGCATTGCAGGATGTGGAGATCGTGACCGATATTCCAGAGGTGACGGAAGCAATCCCAAAGATCCCTCTTTATACAGATGAATATACACTGACGCTCCGGTATTCGCTTGCAAGTCTGCTTGAGAAGACGCTTTCGAAGCGCGCATACTTAAAGTCCGGGGCATATCTGGTAATCGAGCCGACGGAAGCCATGACGGTGATCGATGTCAATAGCGGCAAGTCAATCAAAGGGAAAAATGCGGAGGAGCAGTTCCTGAAGATTAACATCGAAGCGGCAAAGGAGATTGCAAGGCAGCTCCGACTGCGTAATATTTCCGGAATTGTGATGATTGATTTCATCAACATGAAGGAAGAAAGTCATAATCATGAGCTTATGAAGAATCTGGCAGAATATGTACGCACTGATCCGGTCCGGACAACTGTGGTGGATATGACGAAGCTTGGACTTGTCGAGCTGACAAGACAAAAAGGAAAACGTGCATTGCACGAGGTATTTTCAGAAATCAAATAGGTTAACATAAAAAATTACAAAATATTATATTTTTTGTGTTGACAAGCATACAATCAGATGCTAATATATACGAGTGTGCCGCACAGTGGGGTACAAGTCTGCAATCATGCAGCACCGAAACTGGCGAGTAATGATAATAGGAGGAAACCATATGTACGCAATTATAGCAACAGGCGGAAAGCAGTACAAGGTAGCTGAAGGAGATATCATTAAGGTAGAGAAGCTTAATGCTGAGGAAGGCTCAGAGGTATCATTCGACGTAGTTGCAGTGAATACTGACAAAGATGTACTTTGTGGAGATGCTTGCAAGAGCGCTTCTGTAAAGGCAACTGTTCTTGGCGAAGGTAAGGGTAAGAAGGTTGTTGTTTACAAGTACAAGAGAAAGACTGGCTATCATAAGAAGCAGGGTCACAGACAGCCGTTTACTCAGGTTAAGATTGAAGCAATCAACGCTTAATTGAAACTATGATACAGGCAGTGTTTTATATGTATCCGGATAAGACTTACCGTGGATTTTCGGTAAGCGGACATGCAGGCTATGAGAACGCAGGCAAAGATATTATCTGTGCTTCGGTATCAGCGCTTGTCATCAATACCGTGAATGCGGTGGATGCACTCACAGAGAATGTGTGTGCATGCGAGCAGGATTCATCCGGAAGCATAAAATTCAAATTTTCATCGGACAGCGATGAACAAGGACAATTATTGATCCGTGCCTTGGATATGGGGCTTTCCAATATCGAGAAGGAATACGGAAAGAAGTATTTGCAAGTACACTACAAGGAGGTGTAACGACTATGTTAAGAATGGATTTACAGTTCTTTGCTCATAAGAAGGGTGTTGGTTCTACTAAGAACGGTAGAGATTCAGAGTCTAAGAGACTCGGCGCCAAGAGAGCAGACGGACAGTTTGTAAAGGCTGGTAATATTTTATTCAGACAGCGTGGAACTAAGATTCATCCTGGTGTGAACGTTGGTATCGGCGGAGACGACACATTATTTGCACTTGTAGATGGTGTTTTACGTTTCGAGAGAAAGGGTAGAGATAAGAAGCAGGCTTCTGTATACCCTGTAGAGTCAGCTGAGTAAGAAAGCACTAGAAGAGCCGGGAGTTATATCCCGGCTTTTTCTGGATTTATGAGTTAATTTGGTAATCGTATTTATGAGGGAGGGCGTCCCATGTTTGCAGATAGAGCGAAAATATTTATAAGATCAGGAAAAGGCGGCGACGGACATGTGTCATTTCGCCGGGAATTATATGTGCCGGATGGCGGTCCGGACGGCGGCGACGGCGGCGATGGCGGCGATGTTATCTTCGTGGTAGATCCCGGATTAAATACGCTTACGGATTTCCGTCATGTGCGTAAATATGTGGCACAGGATGGAGAAGAAGGCGGAAAAAGAAACTGCCATGGTGCTAACGGAAAGGATATTATCCTGAAGGTTCCGGCAGGTACCGTCGTAAAGGATGCAGAAACTGGAAAAGTAATTCTGGATATGTCGAACAAGACAGAGCCTGTGACGCTGCTAAAAGGCGGCAGAGGCGGCAAAGGAAACCGTCAGTATGTGACATCGGTCATGCAGGCACCAAAGTATGCACAGCCGGGAAAACCGGCGAAAGAGCTCTGGGTAACCTTAGAGCTTAAGATGATCGCAGATGTTGGATTAGTTGGATTCCCGAATGTTGGTAAATCCACATTCCTGTCCCGTGTGACAAATGCAAAACCGAAGATTGCAAACTATCATTTCACAACACTCAATCCGAATCTCGGTGTGGTCGATCTTGGAGAAAAGCAGGGATTTGTAATCGCGGACATTCCGGGTATTATTGAAGGTGCATCGGAAGGTGTTGGACTGGGAATTGAATTCTTACGTCACATCGAGCGTACAAAGGTGCTGATCCACATTGTTGATGCGGCATCGACGGAGGGCAGAGATCCGATCGTGGATATCGAAGCAATCAACAAGGAACTGCGTCAGTACAATGAAGAGCTGGCAAGCCGGCCGATGGTAATTGCCGCAAATAAGTGTGATGCGCTGTACGGTGAGGATTACGAGACTGTGATCCAGTTATTGAAGGACGAATATGAACCAAAGGGAATCAAAGTATTCCCAATATCAGCAGTGTCCGGCAAGGGTGTCGAAGAACTGCTGTGGTATGTAAATAAATTAGTGAAGGAAGCACCGGATGAGGTAATTGAGTTTGCACCGGAGATGGATGTAGAGTTCATGGATGATCCGGAGCTGCCATTTGAGGTGACAAAGTCTGAGGAAGAGGAGCATGTATTCCTTGTGGAAGGTCCTCGGATCGAGAAGATGCTTGGTTATACGAATCTGGAGTCTGAGAAGGGCTTTGCGTTCTTCCAGAGATTCTTAAAGGACAATGGAATCTTACAGATGCTCGAAGATCTTGGTATCGAAGAGGGAGACACCGTAAGATTGTATGGTCTGGAGTTTGATTATTATCGTTAAATCATTAAAAGGAAAGAGGAAAGAATATGACAAGTAAGCAGAGAGCTTATCTGAAGAGTCTGGCAATGAATGCCGATACGATCATGAATATCGGAAAGTCAAGCCTTACACCGGAGGTCTGCACAGCAGTCAGTGAAGCATTAGAAAAGCGTGAGCTGGTGAAAATTGGTGTTCTGAAGAACTGCCTCGATGATCCGAAGGAAATCGCGGCTGTGATGGCAGAGCGTACACACAGCCAGGTTGTACAGGTCATCGGCAAGAAGATCGTGTTGTATAAGAAGAGAAAGAAAGATCCGAAAATCGTTCTCCCGGAATAAGATGGCAGATGTGAGATTCGAACAATTTCATACAATCGCGATTCTCGGAGGAACATTTAATCCGGTACATGCCGGTCACGTGGCGATTGCGCAGGCGGTTTTAAAGGCACGTCCGGAAGTAGATCAGCTTGTCTGTATGCCAAATCATATTCCGGCATACAAGGAGGAAGCTGCGATTGTGGATGGAAGCATGCGGATGGATATGCTCCGGCTGGCGATGGCACAGATCCCGAAGATTTCGGTCAGTGACTTTGAATTAAAATGGGATGGATACACATATACCGTGGATACATTTACCCGGTTAAAGAAGCTGTATCCGAAGCTTACAATCGAATTTGTGATCGGTGATGATTCGCTGTTTCAGCTACACAAGTGGTATGAATTTGAACGACTGGCGAATCTGTGTGAGATTCTGGTTGTTGCAAGAGGGGAACAACGGGATACGATCGAGACATATATCCGCAGGTTTTGTACGAAGTATCCGGCGTTTCACATATCCTATGTGGCGATGCCGCCGGTTCCGGTTTCATCAAGTGAGATACGGGCGCGAATTGCTAAGGGAGAATCTATACAGGGACTTGTACCGGACGATGTATTACAGTATATAGAAGCACATGCACTTTATAAGCAGGAAGCTGGGAGAAGACAGATATGATGACAAGAGACAAAATGATAACAAGATTGAAGGGCAAGATCAGTGCGACCAGACTGACACATTCTTTTGGTGTCGAGTATACGGCTGCCTGTCTGGCAATGGTGCATGGAGAAGATGTGGAAAAGGCGCGTATAGCAGGACTGCTGCATGACTGTGCGAAAGGACTGCCGACGAAGACGAAGCTCGAGAAAGCGAGAAAGCACGGACTTCCGGTCAGCAAATATGAGGAGAAGAATCCGGATATGCTGCATGCGAAGCTTGGCGCGTATTATGCACGGTACAAATACGATGTGGTTGATCAGGTGATCTTAGATGCGATCACATATCATACAACCGGACGCCCAAACATGACGCTGATGGATAAGATTATCTTTGTCGCCGATTATATTGAACCGAACCGGAAGATGCTCCCGGAGATGGAGGAAATCCGCAAAGAGGCATTTACGGATCTGGATGCGTGCGTGATCCATATATTGAAGAATACACTTGATTATCTGAACCGGACGACCGCTGAGATGGATTATATGACACAGAAGACCTATGATTTTTATGTTGTGCATAACATGGAACTGTAAGGAGACAGGGTATGAGTGAAAATAAATATCTTCAAACAATTGTAAAGGCACTTGATGATAAGAAGGGCAATGATATTCGTGTTATTCGGATATCCGAGATTTCTTCTATGTGTGATTATCTCGTAATTGCAGATGGTTCAAACCGTAATCAGGTGCAGGCAATGTGCAACAATGTGGAGCATGCGATGCGGGAAGCCGGAGCCGAAATGAAAAATCGGGAAGGATATGCAAATGGAGGATGGATTTTACTGGATTATTATGATATAATTATTCATGTATTTTCAGAAAAAGAGAGATCCTTCTATGATTTAGATAATATCTGGAGGGATGGAGAGCTTTTACGACCGGGGGAGTATTAATTTGAATAATAAGGAAAAACTGATCCAGGATAATTACAGTAAAGTTAATCAGATTTCTGCCAGATGTATGCGTGTGATCGTGGCGATTCTCGCGCTTGCATTTGTTTATTGTTATTTTGGTACGGATATGGATGAATCTGTACTGATCGTATTCTTTGCGTCTGCAATTTTTATTGCGTTGATTCCAACGCTGATCATCAACATATTAAAAATTGATCATGCACCTGTGACGAAGCATATCGTTATTATTTGTGTCTGTCTGATTGCGACATTGATGCTGACACTTTTATCGACGTATGCATATCCGATTATGTTATTCCCGATCCTTCTGGCATCGCTTTATTACAATCAGACGTTGGTGCTGTTTGCGTCGCTTCTGATGTCGTGCGGCATTGTTGGTTCGAATTATTTTGCATTCCGGTTTTCGGATGTATTTATTGGATTTCCATGTGAGTCATTTGAAGAGGTTATGATGTCTTATGTCGTTCCACAGATCGTGGTTGTATTCGGGCTTTCCGTTGCAGCATATTTCATCGTACAGCGAAATTCCATGATGATCAACTCTGCAATCAATATGGCAGTTACGATGCAGGATAACCAGACAGGCCTTATCTTCTCGTTCGCCGAGATTAGTGAGAGTAAATCGAAGTTCACCGGAGAGCATATCAAGCGAGTTGCCGCCTATATGCGGGTATTGGCGAAAGCGTCTGGATTTGATGATGAATATGTGGAGATGGTATCGACAGCATCCATGATGCATGACATTGGTAAGCTGATGATCAGTGAGGAGATTTTGGACAAGCCGGATAAACTGACGGATGAAGAATACCAGATCATGAAGAACCATGTATTATATGGTGAGGCGCTTCTGGAGAAATGCCCGGGTGAACTGATGCATCTGGCGTGTATTCTGGCAAAGGAACATCATGAGCGCTGGGATGGTACCGGATATCTCGGTATGAAGGGTGAAGAGATTGCCTATATCAGCCGTTTGATGGCGGTATGTGACGTATTTGATGCGCTGACCTCTGACCGTTACTATAAGAAGGGCTGGTCGTTGGAAGATACATTTGATGAGATTATACGTTTATCGGGCAAGAGTTTCGATCCGAAGGTTGTCAAATTATTCATCCAGCATTTTGATGAGTTCAAAGAGATACATAACCGTATACCGGATAAGCAAAAATACTAAAGAGAAATGGAGTACCTGCTATGTATAAGATCATGAATGCATACATGAGCAAGGTTCAGCTACAAACGGGACCGGAACTGCAGCAAAGACTTTGTGACATTGTGAATAGTATAAAAGAGATTAAGAGTTTTTCGGTCACAGAACATTTCAAACAATTTGCGATTGACATGAAATTAGAGTCGTTTTCTGTGGATCGCGCGGCGGCAGTTTTTCATGAATTGCAGGGGAAGATTGCAAGTCCGTATTCGTCCTTTTATGTACGCTTTAACGAGGGCAGATGTGTACGGTACCGGTTCATTACATGTAAGGAAGATAAGCAGGGTATCTACTGCGATTTTATATTCAGTTAATCTGATGCATGAAAAAAAGACAGATTCCATATTTTGAGGTGCCACCTCAAAGTTAGAATCTGTCTTTTTTATGTAGTGTGACCAATATTGATTGTATACGGGCAACCATTCCTAGAACGTACGGAACAATCCGATGACCTTTCCGAGAATCTGGAGTTCTCCGTCCTGAACGATGATTGGGTCCATCGTGTCATTTTCTGGTTGTAACCGGTAGTAACCGGCTTCTTTGTAGTAAGTTTTTACAGTTGCTGAATCATCAATCAGAGCAACGACCATTTCCGCGTTTCTTGCTGTCTGTGCTTCCTCACACATAACTAAATCACCATCGAAGATGCCGGCATTGATCATGCTGTCGCCTTTGACCTTCAGCATGAATGTATTCTTGCCATTTGCATGCAGATATTCCGGTGGGATTGGAAAGTAGCCCTGAATGTTCTGCTCTGCAAGAATTGGTTCGCCACAGGTAACAGTACCAACAATCGGTACATTGATGACTTCTCTTCTTGCAAGATTAAACTCATCATCTAAGATTTCAATCGCACGCGGTTTTGTTGGATCTTTGCGGATATATCCTTTTTCCTCCAATGATTCCAGATGTGCATGAACAGAAGAGGTTGATTTTAAATGAACTGCCTCGCAGATCTCGCGTACGGCAGGTGGATACCCTTTTTGTAAGATGCATTCCTTCAGATATTCCAGAATTTCCCGCTGCTTATCAGTCAGTTTTCGATTCGCCATAACATATCCCCTTTCTTTTGATTTAAAAACTGTATTTATGATAGCATAGAATATAAAAAAATGCAAACAAATGTTCTGCTTTTCTGCCTGAACGAAAAAACATTGGAAAAACTTTGAATTTTCGATAGAAATGGAGTATAATATCCTAGACTTTGTATGTCGTTAGAAATGAGATATAAAAGGAGAGCTGGTTTTGAACGAAAAGTTATTACATACACCCGAAGGCGTCCGGGATATCTATGATGCCGAGTGTAAGAAGAAAAAGAAAGTAATTTCACAGATTCATCATGTGTTAGAACTTTACAGTTATCAGGATATTGATACACCAAGCTTTGAATATTTTGATATTTTCAATATGGATAAGGGGTCTGCGGCTTCGAACGAAATGTATAAATTCTTTGACCGCAACAATAACACTTTGGTGTTACGCCCGGATATCACACCGAGTATTGCCCGGAGCGTGGCAAAGTATTATCCGGAAGAACAGCTTCCGATCCGCCTGTGTTATGCAGGAAATACATTTTTAAATACACACCAGCATCAGGGAAAGCTTTCAGAGTTTACACAGATTGGTGGAGAATTGATTAACGATGACAGTTCTGCTGCTGATGCGGAGATTATTGCCTGTGTGATTCATTGTTTGCTTGCAGCGGGCTTAAAGGAGTTCCAGATAGAGATCGGTGAAGTGGAGTTCTTCAAGGGCATGATTGAAGAGGCTGGTCTGGATGATGAGACAGAACAGCGCATCAAGGAATACATTCATTCAAAGAATTTCTTTGGACTCACAGAGTTTGTGAATACACTGGAAATTCCAGAAGAACGCAAGACGGCACTGAAGAGCTTCGAGAGTCTGTTTGGCGGGCTGGATATGCTTGACCATGCAGAAAAGCTTGTGACAAATGCAGCTTCATTAGAAGCGATTGCCCGTATGCGGAAGGTATATACCGCACTTACAAGCTATGGATATGAAAAATATGTGAGCTTTGATCTGTCTATGATCAACCGCTTTAATTATTATACCGGAATCGTGTTCCGCGGTTATACATACGGAACCGGTGATGCAATCGTCAAGGGTGGACGATACAACAGCCTGATGGAGAAGTTCGGCAAGAAGGCTCCGTCCGTTGGATTCGCGATTTATGTCGATGATCTGATGAGTGCGATCGCCAGAAATAAGATTGACGTTGCACTTGATTATTCCAATGTACTTGTCCTGTACAAGGAGGAAGACCAGAAGGAAGCAATCGCGTATGCATGTAAGCTGCGTGCGGAAGATCAGAAGGTAGAGCTTGTCCGGATGTCCAGACGACATGATCTGCAGGAATATATTGATTATGCACATAAGATGCATTTTGCAAAATTGTGTTACTTTGAGGCTGCGGACAAGATTACAGAATATTAAGGAGAGACTATGCGTTATTTAACATTTGCACTGGCAAAGGGACGTCTTGCCAAGAAGACACTCGCGATGTTTGAACAGATGGGCATCACCTGTGAAGAGGCAAAGGACCCGGATACAAGAAAATTGATTTTTACAAATGAGGAGCACAAAATCCGTTTTTTCTTAGCAAAGGCATCGGATGTACCAACCTATGTGGAGTATGGTGCTGCGGATATCGGCGTGGTTGGAAAGGATACGATCATGGAGGAAGGCCGTAACCTGTATGAGGTTATGGATCTTGGTTTTGGCAAGTGCCGGATGTGCGTTTGCGGACCGGCATCTGCTCGGGAACTGCTTTCCAAAAATGAAATTATCCGTGTAGCGAGTAAATATCCGAATATTGCAAAGAATTATTTTAGTGAGAAGAAAAACCAGACGGTTGAGATTATCAAGCTGAATGGTTCGGTGGAGCTGGCACCGCTTGTGGATCTGTCTGAGGTGATTGTTGATATCGTGGAGACTGGTTCGACATTGCGGGAAAATGGACTGGAAGTCTTGGAGGAAATCTGTCCGCTTTCTGCGCGCGTGGTTGTCAATCAGGTGAGTCTCAAGATGGAGCATGAGAGAATCCGGAAGCTGTTAAATGATTTAAATGAGATTATTCACTAGAAATAGTGCAGTAAGTATATGTAGTACATAAGGAGGCTTTTAAGATGCGTATTGTTAAGTTGACAGAAGATACAAAGAAGGATATTTTGACGAATCTCCTGAAGCGTAGCCCGGATAATTATGGGAGCTATGAGGAAACAGTGAAGAATATCGTCAATGACATCCACAGCAGACGGGATACTGCATTATTTGAATATACAGAGAAATTCGATCATGCGAAGATCCATGCGGATAATGTACGTGTGACAGAGGCAGAAATCGAAGAAGCGTATACACAGGTGGATGCGAAGCTTCTGGAGACAATCCGCAAGGCAATTGTGAACATCCGCACATACCACGAGAAACAGAAGCAGTACAGCTGGTTTGATTCTGAAAACAACGGAACACTGCTTGGACAGAAGGTAACACCACTTGCAAAGGTTGGTGTGTATGTACCGGGCGGTAAAGCTGCATATCCATCTTCCGTGCTTATGAATGTTATCCCTGCCAAGGTTGCGGGAGTAGGCAAGATCGTAATGACAACGCCTTGTAACGCAGAGGGAAAGGTATATCCGACAACTCTGGTTGCAGCAAAGGAAGCCGGCGTGGATGAGGTTTATAAGGCTGGTGGCGCACAGGCAATCGCTGCACTTGCCTATGGAACCGAATCCATTCCAAAGGTAGATAAGATCGTAGGACCTGGAAATATCTTTGTCGCACTCGCAAAGCGTTGTGTATTCGGACATGTCAGCATCGATTCGGTTGCCGGTCCAAGTGAAATCATGGTACTTGCTGATGAGACTGCCAATGCAAGATATGTAGCGGCAGATCTGCTTTCCCAGGCAGAACATGATGAGATGGCATCTGCCATTCTTGTTACGACTTCCGAGGAACTCGCAAAGAAGGTCAGCGAGGAAGTCGATGGATTTGTAAAGGAATTATCCAGAAAAGATATCATTCAGAAATCTCTGGATAATTATGGATATATTCTGGTTGCGGATACGATGCAGGATGCGATTGATACGGTCAATGAGATCGCAAGTGAGCACCTGGAGGTTGTCACAGCGAATCCGTTCGATACGATGACACGGATTCAGAATGCGGGAGCCATCTTCCTTGGAAGTTATTCTTCCGAGCCACTTGGCGATTATTTTGCCGGACCTAATCACGTGCTTCCGACGAACGGAACTGCAAAGTTCTTCTCACCACTTTCGGTAGATGACTTTATTAAGAAATCCAGCATTATTTACTATTCCAGAGAAGCACTGGAAGCCGTTCATGAGGATATCATTGATTTTGCAGAGGCAGAGTATCTGACTGCACATGCAAATTCAATCAAAGTTCGTTTTGAAAAATAACAGGGGGTATCGCATATGGCAAATCGTGTAGGTGTTGTATCAAGAAAGACAAATGAGACGGATATCCAGATGGAATTAAATCTGGATGGAAGCGGTTATGCAAAGGTAGATACAGGAATTGGATTTTTTGATCATATGCTGATCAGCTTTGCAAAACACGGATTTTTTGATCTGAATTGCAAGGTGACGGGGGATTTATTCGTGGATAGCCACCATACAATCGAGGATACCGGAATCGTGCTTGGGCAGGCAATCGCAAAGGCGGTTGGCGACAAGCAGGGAATCAAGCGTTTTGGCTCTTTTATGCTTCCGATGGATGAGACGCTGGTGCTTTCCGCATTAGATCTGTCCGGTCGTCCATATCTGGTGTATGATCTGGATCTTTCCACACCGCAGGTCGGATATTTTGATACACAGATGGTAAAGGAATTCTTCTATGCTGTTTCCTATTCAGCTATGATGAATCTGCATATCAAACAGCTTGCTGGTTCCAATGACCATCATATCATTGAGGCGGCGTTTAAGGCATTTGCAAAGGCACTGGATGAGGCAACACAGTATGACAGCCGGCTTTCCGGACAGGTGCTTTCGACAAAAGGAAGCTTATAAGCGCATGCAGGAGGATAAAACGACAATGGAAGACAAGAAAATTGACTACAAGCCGCTTACAGCTGCGATTCCCTTTTCGGAATTTAAGTTAAATGAAGCGGGACTGATTCCGGCAATCGTACAGGATGACGCGACTGGAGATGTACTGATGCTTGCATATATGAATGAAGCATCTTATAATAAAACGTTAGAGACCGGGCTTATGACATATTTTAGCCGGAGCAGACAGAGCCTGTGGTTAAAAGGCGAGACAAGTGGACATTATCAATATGTGAAGAGTCTGTATCTTGATTGTGACAATGATACGATTCTTGCACGTGTGGAGCAGATAGGAGCTGCCTGCCATACAGGAAGCCGGAGCTGCTTTTTCAAAAATATGTTGAAAGATGACTAAGTGGAGGGTAAACTATGATACATGTATGGAGTGAGTTGCTGGTTTATGTGATTAAGTTCCTGTCAATGCTTGTATGTGCAGGTCTTGGAATTATGGTAGGAAAGAAAATCCGTAAGAATAAAGATGTGAAAAATCAGGAGGAAATTTGACGTGAAAAATTACGGCGTGAATGAATTGCGTAAGATGTTTTTGGAGTTTTTTGAGAGCAAGGGACATTTGAAGATGAACAGCTTTTCGCTGATCCCACACAATGACAACAGCCTGCTTTTGATCAACTCTGGTATGGCACCGTTAAAGCCTTATTTTACAGGACAGGAGATTCCACCACGCAGACGTGTGACAACCTGTCAGAAATGTATTCGTACCGGTGATATTGAGAATGTAGGTAAGACAGCCAGACATGGTACATTCTTTGAGATGCTTGGTAACTTCTCATTTGGTGATTACTTCAAGCACGATGCAATTCATTGGACATGGGAGTTTTTGACTGAGGTTGTCGGACTCGATAAGAACCGTCTGTATCCATCGGTTTATCTTGAAGATGATGAGGCGTTCAATATCTGGAACAAGGAAATCGGCGTAGACAAAGACCGTATCTTCCGTTTTGGCAAGGAAGACAATTTCTGGGAGCATGGTGCAGGTCCTTGTGGTCCATGTTCAGAGGTTTATTATGACCGTGGAGAAAAGTATGGCTGCGGCAAGCCGGGTTGTACAGTCGGTTGTGACTGTGACCGTTATATGGAAGTATGGAACAACGTATTTACCCAGTTTGATAACGATGGACACAACAACTATACAGAGCTTGAGCAGAAGAATATTGATACAGGTATGGGACTCGAGCGTCTGGCAGTTGTCGTACAGGACGTAGATTCTATCTTTGATGTAGATACGATCAAGGCACTTCGTGACAAGGTCTGCGAGATGGCAGGTGTTTCATACGAAGAAGACGCAAATACAGACGTCAGCATCCGTGTTATCACTGACCATATCCGTTCGGTTACATTTATGACATCTGATGGTATCCTGCCATCTAACGAAGGTCGTGGCTATGTGCTTCGTCGTCTGCTTCGCCGTGCAGCAAGACATGGCAGACTGCTTGGTATCAAGGGCGCTTTCTTAGCAGAGCTTTCCAAGACAGTAATTGATGTATCCAAGGATGCATATCCAGAGCTTGCAGAGAAGCAGGAACATATTTTTGCAACGTTAAATACAGAGGAAGAAAACTTCAACAAGACGATCGATCAGGGACTTTCTATCTTGAACGGTTATGTAGAAGATATGAAGGCAAAGGGAGAGAAAACTCTCTCTGGCGAACATGCATTTAAGCTGTATGATACTTATGGATTCCCTCTTGATCTGACTGTCGAAATTCTGGAAGAGTCCGGATTTGCTGCAGATGAGGAAGGCTTCAAGGCTTGTATGCAGGAACAGCGCGAGCGTGCAAGAAAAGCAAGAAAGACAACCAACTATATGGGTGCCGATGCGACAGTTTATGAGCAGATTGATGTTGCAATCACAACCGAGTTTGTTGGTTATGACAGACTGACACACGAATCTGAGATCATGGCAATCGCAGGCGAAGATGCAGTCGTAGACAGCCTTTCCGAAGGTGAAAATGGTTCCATTCTTGTCAAAGAAACACCATTTTATGCGACTATGGGTGGTCAGTGCGGCGATGCCGGTGTGATCGAGACAGCAACTGGTAAGTTCATCGTCAAAGATACGATCAAGGTTGTCGGTGGTAAGATCGCACATATTGGATATGTAGAAAATGGTGAGATCAAGCTTTCTGATACAGCAAAGCTTTCTGTCGATGCAGATAAGCGTCTGCATACCTGTATGAACCATTCGGCAACACATTTGCTGCAGAAGGCATTGAAGACAGTTCTCGGTGGACATGTCGAGCAGGCAGGTTCCTATGTAGATCAGGATCGTCTCCGGTTTGACTTTACACATAATCAGGCGCTCAGCAAGGAAGAAATTGAGCAGGTAGAGGCTATTGTCAATGAGAAAATCGCTGAGGATCTTCCGGTTGTAACAAAGGTTATGAGCCTGGAGGAAGCAAAGAAGACAGGTGCAATGGCACTCTTTGGTGAGAAGTATGGCGAGACGGTACGAGTTGTCAATATGGGCGATTTCTCTATCGAGCTTTGTGGTGGTACACATGTAGAAAAGACAGGCGTGATCGCAACATTCAAGATCGTGTCAGAGGCAGGTGTTGCAGCGGGTGTTCGTCGTATTGAGGCACTTACTTCCCGCGGTGCATTTGCATATTATCATAACTTAGAGAATACATTGAAACAGGCAAGTGCTGCTGCAAAGGCAGAGCCTGCTAACCTTGTAGAGAAGATCGAAGGCATGCTTGCAGAGATCAAGCAGTTACAGTCTGAGAACCAGAAGCTCAAAGATAAGATGGCAAAGGCGGCTGTTGGCGATGTATTGTCTGACGTTGTTTCTGTTGGAGATTACAAGGTACTTCCGGTATCTGTCAGTGGTGTTGATATGAATGCACTCCGTAATCTCGGTGATGAGATGAAGACAAAGATTGCATCTGGCGTAGTCATCTTAGCTTCCGACATGGGAGATAAGGTAAACCTGATTGTGATGGCAACGGATGATGCAGTGAAGGCTGGCACGCATGCTGGAAATATTATCAAGAAGATTGCACCGATGGTCGGTGGTGGCGGTGGTGGCCGTCCAAACATGGCACAGGCAGGTGGTAAGAACCCGGCAGGCATCAAGGATGCATTGGAAGCTGGTGTAAAGGAAGCTGAAGCACAGCTTTCATAGATTTTTGACATAAATAGAAAGTGAGGAACATAATATGGCATTAGTACCTACCGTCGTAGAGCAGACGAGCCGAGGCGAGCGCGCTTACGATATTTATTCAAGATTGTTAAAGGAGAGAATTATCTTTCTGGCAGATGAAGTAAACGATACAACTGCAAGTCTGGTTATCGCACAGCTTCTGTTTCTGGAGTCTGAGGATCCTTCCAAGGATATCAGCCTCTATATCAACAGCCCGGGCGGATCTGTATCTGCCGGCTTTGGTATCTACGATACAATGAACTATATCAAGTGTGACGTATCAACGATCTGTGTTGGTATGGCAGCCAGCATGGGTGCATTCCTTCTTGCTGGTGGTACAAAGGGAAAGAGAATTGCGCTTCCAAATTCCGAGATTATGATCCATCAGCCATTGGGTGGACTTCCAGGACACAATCAGGCAACGGATATGAAGATTGCAACGGATAATATCCTTCGTACAAAGGAACGTTTAAATCGTATTTTAAGTGCGAATACAGGTAAGTCCATGGAAGAAATCGAGCGGGATACCGATCGTAACAATTGGATGACGGCGGATCAGGCACTTGAATATGGCTTGATCGATCACATCTTCTCAAGCAGAGATGAAGTGAAATAAGAAAAAATGTAAATTCGTGACAATAAATTTCAATTTTTGGTTGACGAATTTGATTTATGTGTTATAATCTAACTTGTGCAATTTGGTAAATACCCAAACAGTTGTTTATGAAACGCACAAACACGAGATATTTTACAACTGGAGGGAGGGTGAGAGAAGTATGTCAAACGTAATCGTAAAAGAGAATGAGACTTTAGATAGCGCTCTTCGTAGATTCAAGAGAAACTGTGCGAAAGCCGGTATTCAGCAGGAGATTCGTAAGAGAGAGCATTACGAGAAGCCAAGCGTAAAGCGTAAGAAGAAGTCTGAGGCAGCTAGAAAGCGCAAGTTCAAATAATACAGACATTAAGGTGTTACTATTTTAGTAGCACCTTTTTTATTGTGTAAATTTTTGGATACATCATAATGAGAGCGCCACAAGCATATATTGGAAATAAAAGCTGTTCGGAGATGGAATATGACGCAGGTGCATTTTTACGATCAGACATGTGTACATGTGGATGGGTACAGACAGATTGTCAGCTTTGACACAACGCAGGTTCTGCTTCGATGTAAGAAAAATATGCTCGTCATTGAAGGAAATGCACTTCGGATTGCATCGTTCGATGGAGCGGAGATCACGGTTCGTGGTGATATTGCGGCTGTGCGATGGAAGGTGGAGGAGGCAGAGAAGCATGCGTAAATGGTCGGATATTTGTGCACACCGCTGTGTCATTCATATAACCGGTTGGGAAGTAGAACGCTTTTTGAACATCTGTAAGCATAATGATATTTTGTTTACGGATGTAATCATGGATAAGACCGGGGTATTTGCAACAATCTCGTACAAAGCATGGAAGACTGTCCAGAAGCTGCAGGAGAAATGTCAGGTAAGCTGTAGTATTGTAACAGAGACAGGCTTGTATCCATTTTTACGAAAGTATAAGAAGCGGGTGGCGTTTGTTGTCAGTCTGATGGCGTGCACCGGGATCGTTTTTTATTCATCTCTTTTTATCTGGCATATAGATGTGGAGGGAACATCTATCTATACAGAGGAGGAAATCGTGACGTATATCAGTGATTCACTCGTGCCGATTGGGACAAAACGGGCGGCAATTTCGATTGCTGAACTGGAAAAAGCATTGCGGATGCAGTATGACCAGATCGCATGGATCACTTGTGATGTAGAGGGAACCAGGTTGGTTGTCCGATTTGTGGAAACGGTGGAAAAGGAAGAAGTAACGACGTTTGATACACCGTGCAATATAGTGGCAGTCAAGGACGGCATTGTGCTTGATCTGCTTGCCAAGAGCGGAACAAAGCTGGTTAATCCTGGCGATGAGGTAAAAAAAGGGGATGTGTTGATTACTGGAGTTGTAAACATCTATAATGAATATGAAGAATTGATCGAGACGAATTATGTGGCGGCAGATGGTATTGTATATGCGCAGACGAAGTATCAGTATCAACAGGCATTTCCACTTGATTATACACAGAAAAGACAGGGGAAAAAGAAAAAGACAGGAATAACGATCCAGCTTGGAAATTCGGTGAAAACGCTGCATCAGCCAAAGTTGGTAGACGGTTATGAACAGGTATCCACCACGCATACGTTTCATATAGGAAAAGCATATTATCTGCCATTTTCTGTGACTGTCACAAAGTATTATCAGCCGATTTATGAGACAAAGACTTATACTGAGGAAGAGGCACGCAAAAAGCAGGAACAGCTGTTGCAGACTTATATTGCAGACCTCAAGAAAAAAGGGGTGGAAATACTAGAAAATAATGTTACAATAGAGTGTAAAGATGGAGAATGTCTTGCATCGGGAATACTGGTTGTAAGGGAAATCATTGGTGCGCCGGAGACATTTGTAATCCCGGAAGAGACGATTCAGAAAAATGAGGAATAGGAACAGTTATGAGTGCATATTATGAGACAATTACAGTGCCTGCAGATCAGATTCAGCTGGTGTTCGGACAGTTCGACCGCAATATCAAGAATCTGGAAAAGGCATATCATGTAGCGGTGGTTTTACGGGATGATAAGCTGCGTATCACAGGCTCGGAGGGCAGCGTGAAACGGGCAGTTTCAGTAATCGAACAGTTAGTTGCTCTGGCAGATAAGGGGGAAGAGATTACTGATCAGAATGTGAATTATGCGATATCATTGTCAAGAACTGGCGAGGAAGAAGCCGTATCGACGCTTGCAGCAGATTCGAATATTATCTGTCATACAACAAATGGAAAGCCGGTTAAGGCGAAAACATTGGGACAGAAAAAATATGTGGAAGCCATTGACAAGGATATGATCGTGTTTGGTGTTGGTCCAGCAGGAACCGGAAAAACATATCTGGCGATGGCGAAGGCAATCACAGCATTTAAGAATAATGAAGTGAACCGGATCATCCTGACAAGACCGGCGATTGAAGCTGGAGAGAAGCTTGGATTTCTGCCAGGGGATCTGCAAAGCAAGGTGGATCCATATTTACGCCCATTGTATGATGCGTTATATGAGATTATGGGCGCGGAAGCATTCCTGAAAAATATGGAAAAAGGACTGATTGAAGTAGCACCGCTTGCGTATATGCGTGGACGAACTTTGGACAACGCCTATATCGTGCTGGATGAAGCACAGAATACGACGCCGGCGCAGATGAAAATGTTCCTGACGCGTATCGGATTTGGTTCCAAAGCAATTATTACCGGAGATCTATCCCAGAAGGATTTGCCGAAGGATGCGCAGTCAGGTCTGGAAGTGGCACTTCGTGTCCTGCATAATATTGATGAGATCTCTGTGATACGGTTTACAAGTGAGGATGTTGTTCGGCATCCGCTTGTGCAGCGAATCGTCAATGCGTATGAGGAATATGAAAACAGACATAGCCGTGACAAAAAACAGACGCAGAATAAACATTAAATTGTACAAGATAAAACTTGATTATCTGATACATTTGGGATAAAATGTAACAGGCAATAAAGGAGAGATACATTGAGCGTATTTTTTGAGAATGAATTGGATACAGAAATTCCTGCACATTATCAGGACATTGTAGAGGATATCATAGAGGCGTCTCTGGATTTCCTGAAATGTCCATATGAATGTGAGGTGAATGTAATCTTTACAGATCATGCAGGGATTCAGGCAATCAATAAAGAATACCGGGATATCGATGCACCGACGGATGTTTTATCGTTTCCGATGATAGAGTATGAAGTGCCGGGTGAATTTGATTTCTGTGAGAACAGTCCACTGGATTATTTCAATCAGGACACCGGAGAGCTGATGCTTGGAGATATCATTTTAAATGTAGATCGGATTGCTGAGCAGGCGGAGGAATATGGTCATACGAGACGACGTGAAGTTGCGTTTTTAACGGCACATAGTATGTTGCATCTGGCAGGATATGATCATATTGATGATTCAGAACGTCTGCATATGGAAAAACTACAAGAGGAAATATTAACAAAGAAAGGATATACGAGAGACAATGAAGAAGAATAAGTTAAAGAAGTTGTCTATTTTTGCACTGACAACTGCACTTACCGTATCTTGTCTGGCAGGATGTGGAAAAAAGAAAGAGGAGGATACCGAGCAGGCAACTATCACGACCGAAGCGGCTGCAACGATGTCGGATGCAGATATTGAATTTGCACCGACAAAGGAAGGCTATGTGATCAATGAGTTTTCGGGTGAGTGGATTGACGAGAGTCTTTCTAATCAGAGACCACTTTGTATCATGATCAATAACATTGTAGATGCAATGCCACAATCAGGTATCTCACAGGCAGATATCACATATGAGATGCTTGTTGAGGGTGGTATTACCCGATATATGTGTGTATTTAAGGATTATTCCAATCTGGAAAAGCTGGGACCAGTTCGTAGTGCCAGACATTATTATGTACAGATGGCAAATATGCTTGGCGGTATTTATGCACATGTAGGATGGTCTGTCTATGCGGAATCATGGATTAAGGATACAGGATTAAATAACCTGAATGGTCTGTATGATTCCACAACTTTTTATCGTGATGAGTCAAGGGTTGCACCACACAACTGTTATACAAACAGCGAAAAGCTGAAGGAAGGTATTGCGGCAGCTGGTTACAGTACCGAGTATCTGGGTGAGAAATCTAAGGCGTTTGCATTCAATGTAGAAGATACAGCGCTTGGCAGTGGTCAGACAGCAAACAAAGTGACAACTGCATACAATGACAGCAGTACAAGATGGTATGAGTACAATGCCGATGAGAAACTGTACTATCGTTTCCAGTATGGAACAGAGCAGATTGATGATCAGACAAATGAGCAGCTTCGCTACAAGAACCTGATTGTTATGTTCGTTCAGTATACAGATCTTGGCGATGGTTTACAGAATATCGATTGGGATAAGACTGGAACCGGATATTATATTACAGATGGTGAGTATGAAGCAATTTCATGGAGAAAGGATAATGGAGTTGTAAAGTACTATACCGCTGATGGCAAGCAGTTGAAGATGAATCCGGGAAAGACATTTGTAACAGTATTTGATGAGACAAAGCAGGATAAGATTATCTTTGAATAATTAAATACGAATATGGAAATAATTTCTTCAAGGAGTTGGTGCCATGAAGAAATTATTTTTATATGTACTATTATTTGTAGGGATTTTTTCGTTATGTTTTTTGCTTGCAAATGAATATTTTAAACAACGTATGCAGGAAAAAGAGGGACAGAAGCTGGAACTTGCAACGGATTCCATTTCCATTGACACAGAATGGAAAGACAATGGATTTTTGGTAGGGATTCAGAGTGGACGTGTGATAGTGTACGAGGCAGATACACAACAGGTGTATGAATATACTGATATTGATGCGGCGGTTTTGCAGAAGTTACATCCGAGTGTATATCAGGATCTCTTAAAAAATGTGCATTTTGATTCGAAAAAGGAACTGTATCGATATCTGGAATCATTATCAACCTAGAATAAACTTACAGTGAGGAAAACAATGAAAACACAGTATGATGTATGTGTAGTTGGCGGTGGTGCAGCCGGAATGGCTGCAGCAATCGCGGCTGCAGAGGGCGGAAACACCGTCTGTATCATTGATAAAAATAAAAAACTGGGCAAGAAATTATATGCCACAGGCAATGGTCGATGCAATCTGGCAAATACAGATATGAAGGATGGTCATTATCATTCGTCTTCAGAAACGTATCAGAAATTTCTGCATACCTGTCTGGGCGAGCAACCATTGCATGAAATGTTTGCATTTTTGCATTCTATTGGTGTATATACAAGATGTATCGACGGATATTATTATCCGATATCAATGCAGGCATCAGCGGTTGTATGGGCACTTTTAGACCGAATAAAGGCATTGCAGGTAACCACGTATCTGTCGGAAACGGTGACAGATATTCGGGTAAAAAAGGATGGATATCATATTCAGTGTAATACGGAGATTATTGCCAGGAAGGTGATACTTGCATGTGGTGGACAATCATATCCATCGCTTGGCGGCTGCGCGGAAGGCGCAAGACTGGCAGAGAAGCTCGGTGTAAAACAGGAGCCGCAAAGACCGGCTTTATGTGCTGTTATGACAGAGGAAAATACCGAGGCGGTAAAAGGCGTTCGAGTGGCATGTTCGGCATGGTTTGAAGAAGGTAACACGGAATGGAAACAGTCCGGTGAATTACAGATTACCGAGTATGGTTTATCCGGGATTATGATATTCAATTTATCTTCGGAGCTTGGCAGGATCTTATCAGAAAAATCAAGTGTTAAGCTGTATGTGGATTTTTTACCGGAGATAGAAGAGAATGCATTTGTGCAGGGAAGCAGAGATGTGAACCGGAGTCTGTATGGATATCTGAATGCGTATTTGCCAGATAAGCTTGCCATGTATATTTTGGAGACCGCGTGTGAACAGCCAAAGCAGGCGCTTATAGAGTTAACAGAAGCCCAGTTACATAAGATTTATCATCTTTGCAGACGATTTCCATTTCATGTCCGTGCATTGAAAAACTATGAACAGGCGCAGGTAACCGCAGGTGGAATCCGACTGACTGAGATTCAGCCAGAGACGATGGAATGTCTGGGACATCCCGGAATGTATGCGACGGGAGAAATGTTGGACATTGATGGAGATTGCGGCGGATATAATCTGACGTTTGCGTTACTTACAGGATTACGCGCAGGGAGAGCATGTCATGATAAGAATTAACCAGATTAAGATACCAGTACAAAAAGACGAAACAAGCGCTTTAAAAAAGAAAATACAGAAGACGCTCAGGACGAATCATCTGTATACATATCAGATCGTTCGGAAATCCTTAGATGCGAGAGACAAGGGAAATCTGCTTCATATCTATACGGTTGATGTGGAATTTGAACGATCACAGGATATTCCTCGCAACATAATAGACAATAAAAATATTATGTTAACTAAAGATGAGAAATATACATTTCCGCATCGATGCAGAGACGATTGTAACGAGAAAACGGACGTGTCCATATATCGCCCAGTTATCATTGGCGCTGGTCCGGCGGGATATTTTGCGGCGTTACAATTAGCATGTGCCGGATACAGACCGATTGTATATGAGCGTGGAAAGTGTGTCGAAGAACGGACAAGGGATGTCGAAGGCTTCTGGCAGGGAGAGACACCGATCTGTGCGAATTCCAATGTATCCTTCGGCGAGGGCGGTGCCGGAACCTTCTCGGACGGAAAGTTAAATACCGGAATCAAGGACAAATATGGACGGATTCAGGCGGTTATTCATGATTTTATACGGTTTGGAGCGTCAGAGGAGATTGGCTATCTGAACAAACCGCATATTGGGACGGATGTATTAAAGCATGTGATGAAGAAAATGCGGGAAGAGATTCGATCCTTTGGCGGAGAGATTCATTTCTCCCATCAGCTTACCGCGATCTCCCATAGATCCGATACATGTCTGTCGCTTACGATTAAAGATCTGCAGAACGAGCAGACGATCGTAGTGGAGACATCTGCCTGTATTCTGGCGATCGGACACAGCGCAAGAGACACATTTGCTATGTTGCAGGCGGCCGGTGTCACGATGGAGGCAAAATCATTTGCAATGGGACTCCGGATCGAGCATTCACAGGCGATGGTCAATGCGAGCCAGTACGGCACGAGCGAGCAGGCGAAGCTGCTTCCGGCTGCAGATTATAAGATGACATACCGTTCAACCAAGGGGCGCAGTGTATATAGCTTCTGTATGTGTCCGGGTGGATTCGTCGTTAATGCATCGTCCGGCGAAGGACAGAGTGTGGTAAACGGGATGAGTAACCACGCAAGAGATGAGGAAAACGCGAATTCAGCGATCGTTGTAAATGTCACACCGGAGGATTTTGCGGCGGATGGATTCGCTGACTACGGCGTGCTTGCTGGTGTGGAATTCCAGAAGAAATATGAGTACCTCGCTTATGAGGCTGGAAATGGTAAGATTCCGGTGCAGCTATTTGCGGATTATAAGGCGAATTGTGTCTCAACAGAATTTGGCAGTGTGAAGCCGAATATCCGTGGCGGCTACGAGTTTGCAAACCTCAATAAGTGTTTGCCAGCCTATATAAATGATGCTATAATTGAAGGGATTTTGGACTATGACCGCAAATTAAAAGGCTTTTCATCCGGGGATGCCGTGTTATCCGGTATAGAATCCCGGACATCGTCACCGGTGCGCATCGTGCGTGATGAGACCTATCGAAGTGACTATGCAGGTCTGTTTCCTTGTGGAGAGGGCGCAGGGTATGCAGGTGGTATCACATCCGCGGCTGTGGATGGAATCAAGGTGGCAGAGGCGGTTGCTGAATATATCAATAACATAGTATAAAGAGGGAAAAAGACATGGACGAGAAACGAATCAGAGAGACATTGAAGGATAAACAGCGAATCGTATTTAAGATCGGTTCGTCTTCTATCATACATGAAGAAACCGGAGGTACGGATTACCGGAAGCTGGAGACATTGGTGCGCATTATCTGTGACCTGAAGAATCAGGGAAAGGATGTGGTGTTAGTATCGTCCGGTGCAATCGGTGTCGGATTCGAGATGCTGGGACTGCGTAACAAGCCGAAGACAGTGTCCCTGAAGCAGGCGTGCGCGGCAATTGGCCAGGGACAGCTTATGATGATTTATCAGAAGCTTTTCATGGAGTACAACCATATGGCTGCACAGGTTCTTCTGACCTTTGACGCGATCACAGATCCGGAACGCCGCAGAAATGCCGAGAATACACTAAATGAGCTGTTACAGCAGGGTGTTATTCCGGTTGTCAATGAGAACGATACGGTGGCAACCGAAGAAATCGAGTTTGGTGATAATGATACGATGTCGGCAATTGTGGCACATCTGATCAAGGCAGATCTTCTGATCCTGCTTACGGATATTGATGGATTCTATACGGATGATCCACACAAAAACCCGGATGCAACAAAACTGACGTTGGTAGAGACTATTGATGATTCAATGAAGAATATGGCCAAAGGTGCCGTGACAACATATGGTACAGGAGGCATGTCCACGAAGATTGCAGCTGCACGGATCGCAACGGATTCCGGCGCAGATATGGCAATTATGGACGCTAAGAAACTGACGCAGATCTATGATCTGATGGAAGGAAAATCAGTGGGTACCCTGTTCTTAGCACATGAGAATGACGATTTTGATACGGTTGATTTCATCGTGCATAAAGGATACCAGAAATAAGAATAGAAATGGAGAATATCGCATGAACGAAGCAGATATCCAGAGAATTAACGAATTGGCAAGAAAAAGTAAGACCGTGGAGGGACTGACAGAAGCAGAGCTTGCAGAGCAGGCAGCTCTCCGTAAGGCATATATCGCAAGTGTGAAGCGCAACCTGAAAACACAGCTTGATAATATTGATATCAAGGAAGCTGATGGAAGTATCACACATGTGAAGGATATACCGAAGAATAAGCGGAGTGAGTATATCCAGATCCGCTTAAAGTAGATAAAGGAATGGTTTACATGACAATTTCAGAATCAAAGAAAGCACTTCGGAAGGAGATTCTTGCAAAGCGCAGGAATCTTTCTGAAGCATATCAGAAGCAGGCTGCGCAGGAAATCTATGAGAAGCTGCGCGCGCTTGCGGTGTATAAAGAAGCATCGGTACTGTGTCTCTATGTGCCGATTCAAAAAGAAGTCGATTTATTTCAATATATCCCGGAATTCCGAGCGGATGGAAAGCAAATCTATCTGCCGCGTGTCAACGGGAATACCATGGATTTTTACGCATATAATGAACAGACTGCGCTTGTCGAGGGCGCATATCATATATTAGAACCGGACAGCATGGTACAGTTAGAACCGGAAAAGACCGGTGGCACCTGTCTGATCGTGATGCCGGGGGCAGTCTTCACGAGAAGCTGTGACCGGATCGGCTATGGCGGCGGGTATTATGACCGGTATCTGGCGGCACATCCGGATTGTCATACTGCAGCGGTCGGGTATGCGATTCAGATCGTAGATTCGATTATGACCGAGGAAACGGACATCAAACCAGAGGTTGTATTATATAATAGTAAACAATAATTGTATTATGTAAACTAATATTGATATAGATTGGAAAAGGGGTTGGAAAAGGTAGAAAATGGAGGACGTGTATATGGGTGAAGGAAAAGGAATTGGACTGGTGCTTGCCGGTGGCGGCGGCAAGGGTGCATATCAGGTTGGTGTATTGAAGGTGTTACAGGAACAGGGATTGCTCGAGGATGTGACGGCGATATCGGGTGCATCAATCGGTGCAGTCAATGCAATGTTATATTCGATGAATGATATGGAGCGGATGTATCAGGCGTGGAATGAGATCGATATGGATACGGTCTTTGATATCGACCTGAACATGCTTGCTGAAAAGCGTATGTATTTCTCACGGAATGAAATGCTTGCGATGTTCGAGAAATATATTGATATGGAGAAGATCAAAGCGGATTTCCGTGATATCTATGTATCAATCAGCCGCTTAAATGAGACACAGCAGCCGGAACAGGTAGAATACCGCAGACTCGAAGACTATGACGCGGATACGATCCGGAAGATCCTGCTTGCGTCTACGGCACTTCCTGTTATGTATGAGGCAGTGGAGATCGACGGGAAGAAGTACCGGGATGGGGGATTGTTAGACAATGAGCCGATTCAGCCGCTGTATGATCTTGGAATCCGTCAGTTTATCGTGATCGGTATGCGTGCAGGAAAGGTTCTGAATACGGAGAAATGGCCGGATGCACAATTTATCACAATCTATCCGAGTCATGATCTGGGAGATCTGATCGATGGAACGCTGAATTTTACGGGACGGGCAAAGGAATTCCGTCAGATGCTCGGAGAGAAGGATGCACTTCGGTCATTAAAAACAAAATTTCAACCGGATGATCTGTATATCCGGATGGAACCGGTGCTGGCGCAGAATGACTATAACGATATCATGATGCAGCTGCGTGTGAACCATACATATAAAACGATGGAGAATCGTGTGAATTCCAACATAGAAAAGTTCAACAATATAGCTAAAAAGTACGAAAATTTATAAAATATTTTGACAATTTGCACAAAAAAATGTATAATCAGAGTAAGTCAAAAGTGACTTGTACAAGGCGTGTAAAGGGGGCTTATCTATGGCAAAGACAATTATCACGATTGGTAGACAGTTTGGCAGTAATGGTCGTAACATTGGTAGAAAGCTTGCTGAAAAGATTTCCGCGAACTTCTATGATAAGGAATTGATCAATGAGACGGCAAAGGAAAGCGGGTTGAGCGAGGAATTCTTAAAATCGCTGGATGAGAAACCAACGAGAAGTTTTCTGTATTCGCTTGTTTCAGATCCATATAGCTATGGATTTACAAGTGCAGGCTATCAGACAAATCTGAACCAACAGGCATTTCAGGCAACGTATGATACGATTAAGAAACTTGCAGATAAAGGACCATCAGTATTTGTAGGTCGTTGTGCGGACTACGCATTGCGTCACAATACGAATCTGGTTCGCATCTTTATACATGCGCCATTGGAGGAACGTATTAAGAATGTTTCCGAGCGTTTTAATCTGACTCCGGATAAAGCAAAGGCGCAGATTGTAAAGGAAGATAAGGCGCGTGCATCGTATTATAACTATTACACTTCAAAAAAATGGGGTGCACTGGAAAGCTATGATATATTTATCAATAGTAGTCTGATGAGTGAAGACGATACTGTCGATTTCATCATTGATTACATAGATAAGATAAAGTAGAAAAGGCTTGAAATATCTTGAAAAAATATCCTTTATCAGATATGATGATAAAGGATATTTTTTTGTAAAATAATGTAAATAATCACGACAAGAGGAACGACAAACATGGCGTTGAATGATAAAACGCGGAAACACAACGATATGGATTTCCAGAAGGATCTGTCCGAAATCTTGACCAATGCGAAAATTGGACTCTGGGCGATCGAAATGGATGAGGGCAAAGAGCCGAGAATGTATTTCGATGACGTGGCAAGAGAGATCACTGGATTTTACGAGGATATGACACCGGAGGAATGTTACGAACGCTGGTACAAGCGAATCGTGGATTCTGCCATTGATTCCGTGCATGCAAGTGTCAAGGAGATGATCGAACAGGGCAAATCAGAGAACACCTATGCATGGATTCATCCGAAGAAGGGACGTATCTACACACGATGTGGCGGTTCTCTGGATGAGAATTATACGGCAGGAACCCGTCTGTGGGGGTATCATCAGGATGTCACAGAGAATATGCAGGCGGCTGAGATTGCTCTGCAGGAGGCAAAACGTGCGAATGCAGCGAAGACGACCTTCCTGTCGCGCATGTCCCACGATATCCGGACTCCATTAAATGGTATTATCGGGTTGCTGGAGATTGGTGAGCGTCATCCGGACGATGTGGAGCTGTTGCGCCAAAACCGTGCGAAGGAAAAGATTGCAGCGAACCATCTGTTGTCGTTGATCAATGATATATTGGAGCTTAGCAAGATTGATTCGAGCCGGATCGAGCTTGCACACGAGGCATTTGATATTACAGAACTGGCAGATGAGATCCTTACGATTACAGCGATGAAAGCTGCAGAAGCCGGCATCACGCTGGTGCATGGTGACTGTAAGGACAGCATGATCCATCCATATGTATATGGCAGTCCATTGCATGTGCGTCAGATATTCCTAAATATTTTGGATAACGCAGTGAAATACAATGTTCTGGGTGGCAGTGTGCATTGCAGCGCGGAATTTGTAGAGATGGAAGCGGAACGGGCAGTATACCGCTGTACAGTCACGGATACCGGAATCGGTATGTCCGAGAAGTATATGCGTCATCTGTTTGAGCCTTTCTCACAGGAGCATTACAACGAGATGAGCTTGTATCAGGGAACCGGGCTTGGTATGCCGATCGTAAAGAGCCTGATCGACCGCATGCACGGAAAGATCGAGGTACGGAGTGAAGTTGGTGTCGGTACGACATTTACAGTTACCATTCCATTTGAGATTGCCCCGGAATCTGAGGTCGCAAACAATGAGAATGAAAATGAGGAGCAGGTATCTCTGGATAATGTCAAGATCCTGCTTGTAGAAGATAATGAACTGAATCTGGATATTGCAAAATACCTGCTTACCGATTCTGGTGCACAGGTAACAACGGTTATGAATGGCGATGCAGCAGTTCGTGAGTTTCAGAATACACCTGTGGGAACCTATGATGTGATTCTCATGGATGTGATGATGCCGGTGATGAATGGTATCGAGGCAACCCAGAAGATTCGTGCACTTGCACGTGAGGACGCGAAGACAATTCCAATCATAGCCATGACTGCCAATGCATTTGTAGAGGATGTACAGGCAGTGAAGAATGCCGGAATGAACGATCATCTGGCAAAGCCATTGGAAATGAATAAAGTGATTCATACGATAGGTAAGTATCTGAATAAATAAAATGAATGAAAAATACCATCAGCTGAGTAAAAGTTGATGGTATTATCAATATGGCTATTTTTTAGATTTGGTGTCTGGGACTGTATTATGTTCCCGGAGCTGTACGGTATTTCTGGCGCGGCGCTTGCGGTAATCATCCATGTCCGCGTAGTGCTTTCTGGTTGTATTTACGTCAGAATGGCCTAAGACATCGGCAACTAGATAAATATCGGAGGTTTCCTGATATAATGCGGTACCATAGGTGCTACGAAGCTTGTGTGGCGTAATATGCTTCAGAGGGACCGCAATCTGTGAATATTTCTTCACCATGTTCTGTATCGTTCGAACATTGATTCGACTGTGGTGGGAGGAGAGGAAGAGTGCATTTTCTGAGCCTTTGGCAGGCGTGAGTTTCTTGCGTTCCTCTATATATTCCTGTAAAGGTTCAACCGCCTCGTCGCTGAAATAGACGATTGCTTCCTTGCCACCTTTTCGGGTCACACGGATGCATGTATTCTTAAAATCCACATCGTTCAGATCCAGACCGACACATTCGGAGATACGGATGCCCGTGGATAACATGAGCGTCATGATTGCTAAGTCACGTACCTTGGATTTCTCGTGAAATTTGAGCTGGCGGTCAGTCAGATTGGTTCCATATTCAACTGTATCAAGGAAATTCGCCGTTTCATCCGCATCCATACGTGTAATTGCCTTTTCCGGCAGTTTGGGACGATCCACCTTATCAAATATATTTTCCTGTAGCATATCGTGCTTATACAGGTAATTAAAGAGGACACTCAGGGCGCAGAGCTTGCGCTTGAGCGCAGATTTGCCATTCGTATATATACGGCCGTTTTTTTCGTATTTTTGGAGGTAATCCAGATAGTCCTCGATGAAAAATGTATCTATGGACGACAGGACGTCAAGAGAGACATCCTTTGGCGTATCACAAGGATGTTCGGTATAGACCTCACATATATATTCGAAAAATATTTTGATGTCACGTACATAGCCCAATCTGGTTCGCGGCGACGTTGTCTGTTGGACACCACGTACGAACCGCTTGACGTAGTCTGGAAGATCGTTGCACACATTCCGGATCAAATCCAGATTGTGTTGTTCTTCCTGTTCATGATAAGTAATATCAGCCATACGATAAAAACCTCCCAATGCCTGTAAAGCGTTGATTTCTCTATATTTCTAGGATACCACTACTCTGGTAATTAATCAATAGTAATTTCGTAAAACTTGAGTTTTGCGAATAAATTTACAAGCAAACATATGGAGGGACTTCTGCTGTTCCGACCATATACGCAATCATTTATGTGTAAAATGTCTGTATCCTTCAAATGTAAAAAACGGTTTCAATTATCTGCAATTAACAACAAAACTATGATATTCTTTCCGGGAAAATGTATGTTAAGATACTTGTGTTTAATCAGGATAACAAAGAAACTATATACAATCAAACAAAGGAGAATCAAACATGGGAAAAACATTTGAGAAGAAATTACCGTACAAAAAAGCAATCTGTTATTCCGGTTACCGGGAAGGTCAATGTCCGACCGGAGAAATGCCATCGAAAGAACAGATCTCCGAAGACCTTCATCTGCTTGTGGCAGACGGCTATGGCTATATCCGTATGTATGAGCCAAATGCGCATGCTATTACTGCTCTGCAGGTAATTCGTGAGGAGAAGCTTCCGCTTCAGTGTATGATCGGCATTGATTCATTGGCGGAAATCAATTCTACAGAATGTATCACAGGGCCTCAGACATTCAGTGATGAAGAACTGGCAGCACATGTAGCAAGCAATGATGCGCAGCTCGATCGGTTGATAGCGCTTGCAAATGAATATACAGATGAAATCGTGGCTGTCTCTGTTGGAAACGAAAATCGCTTCCCATTTGTAGGACATCTGGTATCCGAGGAACGCCTTGTGGCACATACGAAGAAGCTACATGCAGCTGTGAAGCAGCCAGTTGCATTCTGTGAGGTTGATATTGACTGGAAGAATCTGGATGCAATCGCCAATGCGGTCGACATCATCGGTATTCATACCTACCCATACCATATGGATGTTGCAATTGAGGATGCATTTGCGGAAACAAAGGAAAGCTTCGAGTCTGCATGTGCAATCTATCCGGATAAGCAGATCTGCTTTACAGAGCTTGGCTGGGCAACAAGGACGGCGCATGATGATCACGCCGATTATGCGTCTGTTGCAAATCAGAAGCGCTATTTAGAGGAAGTTGCGGACTATCTGAAATCCGAAGAAATCGTTGGCTTTGTATTTGAAGCATTTGATGAGCTCTGGAAGGATCCGTCCTCTCCGGCTGCCTCTGAGTGTAACTGGGGCATCTACGATATTAACCGGAAGAAAAAGTGGTAAAGAATAATCAGAGCCGCTTATCTAATTATGATAGGCGGCTCTTGCTATTTTTCAGAAGTTTGGTGTGTTTATAAGATATTAATGAAGTTTCTGGATAAAAGTTTGATAGATCTGTAAATACTCCTCTTCTACGTCTGTAAATGGTCGGACTGTATAATCTGGTTCATCATAAACCTGTGGTTTCGGTATAGGCTGTTTCTCGTGTAACAGATATGTAAGGTCGTACCATAGCATTGCATTATCGATATCCTTCAGAATTTCCTGTTCAGCATTATCTAATGTACTTCCAAGAAAATGCATATAAATCATATCAAGCAATTGATCTTCCAGCCGGTTATATTCCGGCAAGGTCTGCTTGAATGGACGAGGAACATCCGACATATAACATTCACTTGCATCATGAATCAGACACGCAAGAATCAGGCGTGCTGACAGCCCGCGTGCCTGCGCTTCTTTTGCGCAGGCAATGCAATGCTGTCCGACCGAGAAAAAGGTCTGTACGTGCCCATTTCCGCGGCACAAAAGCGACAATGCATGCGCGATATCTTCGATACAAAGAAGGGATGCATCTGGATTGACCGGATCAAAATGTTTTCCGGTGTAAGTAGTTATGTATGACATAGTGTATCCTTTCGGTTTCTGTAATACTCTTAATAGATTTTCTTAATATCTCCGATTATACCATACATCTCCCGGAAATGTGCAAGATCCGATGCATCTTGTATCAGCATAATGTCCTCAAATGCCTTAGTGGCATTGTCCTGAAATCCAGCTACCTGCTCTCCTGTGCAGATGCTGCATTTGATGACAGGTGTTTTCTCGGCTGGGTTGTAGGTCGTGTGTGATTTTTTGTGGAAAAGTTTCATGGGTGCTCCTTTGTAAGATTGTGCCATTAAATACCCTATTATGCTTGCGGAAACAGGTCAGTCTCAATTACTTCAAAACGGTATTTATGCTTAATATCAGGGTATTTCACATGATCCACTTCGCTTATAAACATGTCATATGGACGCGCACATGTTTTGTATGGAGGATAAAGTGCCTGATAGATCACAAGCTTCTCTCCTGTCTCCGTGTGGGAAGCAAATGCTAATATCTTGTAGAGATATTCGGCTGATTGCGGATTGGTAATATATTCTTTTTTGAAGTGGCGCACAATGGCACCGATGGTAAAGGTGTGCATAGGTTATTATCCTTTCTTGTTTAATATTTATGTATCATGTTTAATAATAAGGCAAGCAGTGTGAGGACATAGGCTGAAAAATTATATATTTCAGTAGAATTTTCTTCATATATGATACGATTTCCTAAAAAGATTAGAAAACTACTTATAAAGAATGTTGTAATAACACATGCTAGATTTATAAGGATTGTGAATGCTGACAGATGAAAGTATTTAATAAATAAAACAATAGCACATAATCGTAAGAAATATCCTATAAAAAAAAGAATAAGTGATGTAAAACCACCTACAGAATGAGCACACATTTTTTCATCTAAAGCGTATTTCTTAAATGCATATCTTGGTAAAAAAAATGCAGTTAATAAATACTGTCCTTCAATTTTTTTGCTGTATTGTATTTTATTATCGTTTGGATTTGGGCTAGTGTTTTTTTTATCTTCAATTTGTTTTTCTTCTTCAATTTGTTTTAGGGCAAGATAATATGATTTACTTTGTATTTCAATAATTTCTTCCTTAGTTAAATTGTTATTTATGACATATAAATTATCTATCTGCTTGTATTTTTTGTATTTTTGTTTTTTCATGAATGCCTCCCATTTTATAGTTGATATTATATAGATATTAAGAAAGTTTAGAGAAATATATAAATCTCCCCAATAATAATCCCCCACTAATATAAAATAATTTTACTACAAATATTTACAAGAAACAACAAAAATATCCATGGAACACAATAAGTTCATAAATACAATAAAGCCGCGTACCCATAACAGATACACAGCTTTATTGCGTGTGGTTAAATTAATTTTGAATGCAGATTACTCAATCCCAAAACTCCGTTCCTCTTCCACCACATCCAGTTTCTTGACATCCATTCCTGTGATCTGGACAAATCGACGTCCGGCGAGGAATGTGACCAGCTCATCGATGGCTGCTTCCGATCCCTGCACTTCCATCTCGACATCTCCGTTATAGAGGTTCTTTACCCAGCCGGTAAGCCGTAGCTGGTTTGCTTTGTGCTCGGAATAATACCGGAAGCCAACACCCTGCACACTTCCGTGAAATATGATATGTTTTCTGATGATATCTGCCATGTTGTTCTCCATTTATATGTGTTTTTCTTGCTTGCTTTTCTGCTTCAGAATCAATAATAATTTAATTATAAGCCATTTTTCTTGCTGGTGCAATGAAATAAAAAAGAGATAATCATTCCAATAGAAATAATTATCTCTTTCCGTGTGTATCGTTATTTACATTACAGACACTTCTTCACATTATCCACGATCTGCTCCACAGTCAGGTGATTGTCCTTTAATACATCATTTACATCATAGCGATCTAAGAATTCCTTCTTGATACCGAAATTCAGCACCTTCATATCAGAAGCTCCGTAGAACCGGGCAATCTTCTCGCCGAAACCACCGTCCAGGATGCCATCTTCGAGTGTGATAACCACCTCGTGATTTGCCTTCAGGTCTTTGAGCATAGCCTCATCAAGACCGGTAATGTAATACGGATTGATAATCGTTGCTTCGATGCTGGTTGCTTCTTTCAGTGCTTTGGCTGCGTCTACACCGAGTCCGTAGAACGAACCAAGCCCGATGATAGCGACCTTGCTGCCCTGCTTTGTGATCTCGTACTTGTTCAGCTTCGAGAAGTCCTTTGTGACAGCCTTTCCGTCTGAGACAAATGCGCCGCCCGGTACGCGGATTGCAACCGGATGCTTTGTCTGGGCGATGCTCCAGTCTAACATGGCAAGGTACTCTTCCTTTGTCGTTGGTGCGAGGTAGACAAGTCCTGGGATATTTGCCATCATAGGGATGTCGTAGATGCCGAGGTGTGTGACATCGTTCATACCATAGATGGACGCAGAAAATGTCAGGATCGTTGCCGGATTGCCGTTTACACACAGATCCTGCGCCAGCTGGTCATAGGTTCTCTGGATAAATGTGCTGTATACGCCGTAGACCGGTTTGCCACCGCTTTTCGCAATACCGGAGGCGAGTGCCACAGCTGTTTCCTCGGCGATTCCGACATCCACGAATTGTCTGCCCGCTTCCTTTCGCTTATCTTCCGTGAAGCCCATTACCGTCGGTGTGGCAGATGTGATTGTCACAACTCTTGGATCTTCTTTCATTTTCTTCATCAGGTAGTCACAGGTAACGCTGGAATAATCCTCACCACCAAAATCTGCGATTACCTCGCCGGTCTCGATATCGAACGGCAGATGCCAGTGCCACTCTTCCTTGTGTGTTTCGGCGAGCTTGTAGCCTTTTCCTTTCAAGGTACGAATGTGTACCACAACTGGTTTTACGCTGTCCTTGACGCTCTCAAACGCCTTGATTAACGCCGGAATATCATTCCCATCATGAACATACACATAGTCAAGTCCCATCGCCTTAAAAAGGTTACATTCTGCCTGTCCGTTTGTCTCGCGCAGGAGCTTTAAGTTCTGGTAGAGACCACCGTGATTTTCGGCGATCGACATATCGTTATCGTTTACGACGATAATTAGGTTACTCTGTAGCTCTGATGCAAAATCAAGTCCCTCTAACGCTTCACCACCGCTCAAGGAACCATCGCCAATGATTGCGATTACATTTCCACTCTCACCCCGCACATCACGTCCCTTTGCAAGACCACATGCTAAGCTGATAGAGGTAGATGTATGCCCAATCACGAAATGGTCATGGTCGCTTTCCTCCGGGTTGCTGTAGCCGGATACATCGTCGTAATGGTCTTCGTAAAGATACGCATCCTTTCTGCCAGTAAGCATCTTGTGTGGGTAGGTCTGATGGGATACATCAAACACGAATTTATCCTTCGGAGATTCAAATACATAGTGCAACGCAATCGTTGCTTCTACCATACCGAAGTTTGGACCGAAATGTCCGCCGTGGATGCTCGCACGCTTCAAGAGCGCCTGACGCATTTCCGCCGCTAAGCTTGTAAGTTCGTCATTTGAAAGCTTCTTCACATCCTCTGGACCGTTGATTTTCTCAATGTACATAACGTTTGTTCCTCCTGAAATTTCTTATTATTTACCGCATAAAAAAGGATGAATACTATCTTTATTCATCCTAATTCACTATACAACCTAAACTTAACTTTAGGTCAAGCAAAATTTTATATAAATTATAAATCGTTACCGGATAATTGCGTTCATAAGAATCCCTTCTTATATCCTATGAGCATCAAAAAGTCCGTTTATCGAAGCCGCTTCAAAATCTCCTGAAAATAGTCTGGAAGGTCTGCATGCCATTCCATATATTCTCCGGTGATTGGGTGGTCGAACCCGAGTACCCCTGCGTGTAATACCTGTCCCTGTGTGGCAAAAGGCTTCTGCTTCGGCCCATACACCTCATCCCCAAGCAATGGATGATTGATGCTTGCCATATGGACACGGATCTGGTGTGTCCGTCCGGTTTCAAGCTCGCATTCCACGAGGGAGAAGTTCTGCTTTAGCCGTTCAATCACACGGTAATGTGTGACGGCATGTCTGCCGTTTGGATCGATTGCCATTTTCTTACGGTCGGTTTTGTGTCTGGCAATCGGTTTGTTAATCGTTCCCTCATCTGTGGCAAACTGATTGTAGACGATCGCTGTGTAGACACGGTGAATATCATGTACCTTGAAATTATCGGACAATACACGATGCGCCTGATCGCTCTTGCAGGCAACTAAAAGTCCGGTCGTATCCATATCAATCCGGTGAACGATTCCCGGTCGTAATACCCCATTGATGGAGGATAAGGAATCCTTACAATGGTACATCAGGGCATTGACGAGTGTTCCGCTTGTATGTCCCGGTGCCGGATGCACAACCATGCCCTTCGGTTTGTTGATGACAATGATATCATCATCCTCATAGACGATATCGAGTGGAATATTCTCCGGTTCGATGTCTAATTCTTCTGCTTCCGGGATCTCTACTGTGATCGTATCGCCTGCCCGGAGCTTGTAATTTGATTTGGCAGATTTGCCATTTACAGTTATGAAATTATCATCTAACAGCTTCTGGATATACGAACGCGATTGGTCAGGTATCTGTTCAGTCAGATATTTGTCCAGTCGCGTGCCGATGTCTGTGGAAGCTGCGTCGATTGTAAATTCGTAAGTTTCCATATTGTAATATCTTAGTCTTTTTTTGATTTTGAGAATAACACATCAATTTCGTGGTCGTGATAGTAAAATGCACACAGTAAGATCAACACGATCATACTCACGGTCACATAGATATCCGCGACATTAAAAATCGGAAAATTGATCAGCCGGAAATCAAAGAAATCCACTACATAATGTAAAGAAATACGGTCAATCATATTTCCGATTGCGCCAGATACAAGGAACACCAGACAGACACGAATTGGGGTAAAGCGCCTGTTCTCTGGAATTTTTGCGTAAATACCTGCACAGACAAGCAACACAAGGACGGTCAGAATCAGGAAGATTATTCTGCCGTTTTTGAACATGCCCCATGCGATTCCGGTATTCTGAATATATGTCAAATGAAATACATTCTTGATCAGTGGATGTGATTCATATAACGCAAAGGATGTGCGTACGATGAATTTTGTGATCTGATCGAATGCAACAAGCAAACCGATACAAAGAATCGGTATTATATAGATTTTGATTTTATTTTTAGTATTCATCCTGATATCTTTCCTGTAATTCTTTGAGTGCCAGAAGCATATCTTCCTCGCTTACATCCATGTCGATATACGCGTGTCCGATCGTCTCTAACAAAATAAATTTGATTTTTCCACCGATGGCTTTCTTGTCGTTTTTCGTATAGGATACGATTGTTGCAAAATTCGCGTCGGCTGGCAGCTTTGGTACATGGTACGGTTTCATGCTGTGTAGGATATCTCGCAGCTCTGCCTGTGTAATATTCCCTTTTTTGTAGGAAATGATACTGGCAAGTGCACATCCGATCAGCACGCATTCTCCATGCAAAAATTCAAAATTCATGTATTTTTCGATGGCATGACCGAGAGTATGTCCAAAATTCAACAGTGCACGCTCTCCCTTTTCGGTCGGATCGTTTTCAACGACATTTTTCTTTACGACGTTGCTTTCGTAGATCATCTCTCCAACGGTAGGAAGATCAAGCGCTGCAATCTGTGCTTCGTTTTCCTTCAACCATATAAAATAATTGGCATTCTTGATCAGACCATGCTTGATGATCTCGCCCATACCCGAACAAAACTGGCGGTTCGATAATGTCTTTAACACAGACAGGTTCATATACACCAGTTTCGGCATATGAAAGGCGCCGACCATGTTCTTGTAGGAGTCAAAGTCCACACCGGTTTTTCCGCCGATGCTGGAATCAACCTGTGATAACAGGCTGGTTGGAATCTGGATAAAGTCGATACCGCGCAGATAGGTTGCGGCCGCATATCCGGTCAGATCACCGACCACACCGCCGCCGAGGGCGATCAGTACATCGTTTCGATCGAATTTTTCTTCAATCAGATGGGTGTACAGGTCTCTGACAACATTCAGATTCTTGCTTGCCTCTCCTTCTGGAAAGACAAAGGATGTTGTATATGTGCAGGCATCTTTGATAGAATGCAATATAGCATCCAAATACAAGGATGCTACATGACTTTCGGATACCACACAGATTTTACGGTTACTGTAGCCAAGTTCTTTTATCATACTGGGAAGTGCATCAAAGCTCTCTTCATATACGATATCGTAGATTGGCTTATCATCAAGATGGACAGTTAAATTCTTCATGGTAACTCTTCTTTCTGTATGTAATACGATATTTGATTAGATGAACTCAAATCCATCATCGTCGGTCTCGGCATCATCGTCTTCGCCTTCTCCGATCAACGCTGGTCCGTTGTTCTTTTTTGCTTCTACTTCGCCTTCGATGCTCTCTGCAGATTCTTCTGTATCTGTATCATCGTCGGACACTGATAAATGAGAAATCGTTGGAATCTCATCAATATCTGGCTCTTTTGGAACTGGCTCTGGTTTTACTTCCGGTTCCAGCTTTCTTTCTGGAGCTGGTTCCGGTGTCGGCTCCGGTTTTGCTTCCGGCTCTGGAGCACGTTCTGGTTCTGGACGCGCTTCCCGTTTTGGTTCTGGTTTTGGTTCCGGCTTCGGCGCTTTGGCTGCCTGAGCAGCGGCTTCCCTTGCTTTTTGAACTGCTGCTGCAGCTTCGGAGCTTCCGACAGTTGCCCGCTTCATTTTTTTACGTTCTTCCGCGGAATTGGCAACCTTCAAGGAAGATTTTTTCTCTTCTGAACCTTTTCCCTTTGCGTCAAATGGATTATAATCCTTTTGCTCCTTTGGCTTAAAAGGATCAACAAAATTCTCTCCGGCACTTAAAGATTGTGTATATACAGCACTTGTGCTGGTTGTATCGCCACTGCCAAATCCACCATTAAATCCACCCAATGTAGATTCATCGCGCAACTGAGGATCTCCGGTGTAGGCACCAAACCCGTCACCTGCAGAGGCGGAAGCCTGTTTCTCCTCGCCCCCCATGAGTGTCCATGCACGATCATCAATCATAGAGGATGGATCAAAATCCTGCTCGCCTAAGAACTCAAACTGCTTTTTCAGTAACGAACAGAAATTAGATTTGTAAGCGGTGTATTTTGCTTCTAATAATGCAATCTCATCTTCCAGACGCTCCAGACGTTTCTCTGCGTCAGACACAATGTTCTTTGCCTGAATTTTGGCATCACGAATAATCTCCTTTGCTTCCTTTGTTGCATTGGAGATAGTCTCTACGGTGTCTTTTTCCGCACGCTTCAAGCTTTTCTCAAGATGTGATTCTTTGGAACGATAATTCTGTAATGTATCGTTTAATATGGAGACCTTCTCTTTTAACTCCGCATTTGAACGATACAAGGATTCATAGCTTTCTGAAACACTGTCAAAAAATGTGTTTACATCTTTCTTGTCGTAACCCAAACCGACATGAAATTTCTTCTGTTGAATATCAACTGGTGTAAGCAACTTTCCAACCCCCCTATTCGTTTAGTACTGTACGTATGGTGTCAGGGCATCCTGACCAACCAATTCCTCTCTCAAATCTCCGGATACTTCGATATCCTGAGGTGTTGCAATAAATATGTTGGAAGATACTACATTCAAAGAGCCTCCCATTGCATAGCATGCACCGCCGACATAGTCGATGATTCGCTGTGCGACTGCGACATCCAAGCCCTCAATATTTATCACGATTGTTTTGTTTGCACGAAGGAAATCAATGACGGACTGTGCCTCATCTGTCTCCTGTGGTTTAATTACAAATACTTCACTACGGTTGCGGAAATCTGAGCTTCTGCTGTAAGACTTCTGGGAGTCCTTGAAATCAACCAGTTTGCCACTGGATGAACTGCCTGCTGTACTCCGATGTGTAGTCGATGCCTGCTGTGTAGCTGCTTCGTATTTGGAAGCGGAACGTGTAGCTGGCTTGCTGAAAGATGGTTTTGATTTCGATGCACGTGGTTTTACATCTTCGTAATCATCGTCGTCATCGTCATCATAATCATCGTCGTCAAACAGATCGTCATCGAACTCATCTTCATCATCATCTATATTTTTGACTTTGAAAAAATCCAGAAAACTCTTTTTACCTGCATCCTTTGCCATAACCTTATTCTCCTTAATTAAATATTATAATTTCGCGCACCGAAAATGGCGGTTCCGACACGAATCATAGTCGCGCCCTCCTCGACGGCGATTTCATAATCATTGGTCATTCCCATTGATAAAACACTCATATCAATATTATCAATGCATTTGGATTTTATGTCAAGCGATAATTGATGCATTTTACGGAAATAAACACGATTTTCTTCTGGATTTTCCACAAATGGAGCGATCGTCATGAGTCCCATAACATGAACATGCGGCATATCCTTGATCGCGTCAATCAAAGCGTAAACCTCATCCTCCCGGATTCCAAATTTTGTTTCTTCCTGTGCAATGTTGACTTCGAGAAGAACCTTTGCAACTACCCCTTTTTTAGCAGCCTCCTTCTCAATTTCTTTTGCCAGATGCACCGAATCCACACTGTGGATCAGACATGCCTTATCTACAATATATTTTACTTTGTTTGTCTGCAGATGTCCGATTAAGTGCCAGTGAACCGGTTTGGATACATGTTCGTATTTATCAACCATCTCCTGCACTTTGTTCTCACCAAATTCCATCACACCATGTGAAAGTAATTCCTCTACATCGGATAATGGTTTGGTTTTGCTGACTGCAATGATCGTAATATCCTGAAAATTTCGGCCGGAGCGTTCACACGCTTTTTTGACATTTGCAACTACCTGTTCATAATTTTCGTATAGCATCTTGATCAAGACCTTTCTAATTTTTAATATATAAGCTGATTTTCTGTGACACTTTGTGCATCCAGCACGATGTTATCGTAGGCTTTTAGCTCTTCGCCACTTTCAATCAGAACAAATTCGTCGATTGTTTTAATCACAGTTACCCGGCGGAATTCTGCAATACCCTGATTGGCAAAATAAACACCGGTCAGTGGATATAATTCTAACAACGATGCTGCAATCGTAGCATTCGAGGTAATATTGACCAGAATGTCAGAATCCTCAAAGCCTTCTGGATCAACATAGGCGTATTTCTCGTCTGTCTTATAAATCTTTGGCTGCATCTGCTGTATAGTTTTGTTCCCATTGTCATCGGTCCGCTGCAGGTTGAGACGGTTCTCGTTACTTTGGTTACTGCCTGCAGACAGATAGCTGAGCGGAATCCGATAGACCTGCTTTTCTACAAGTGCAGACGAAGGAATTTTCAGACCACTCTCATCGGACTGAATCAGTTCCACAGTCACGAAACGCTCGGACAGATAATTTGACATATATTTATCGATGGCAATGTTGATATAAGAGCCATCGGAACCTTCAATAATTGTAAAAGGCATCGTAATCGTAAAGTTCGAATTGTTGATACGGAACTTCACATATGACTGCCCGTCCAATTCTGCAAGCTGATCCTGTGAGATCGGCGCAACGATGTTCCACTGTTCGGATGGGATGATCTTCACGATAGTGGAACCGGCTTCTGCATAATCCCCGGATTTCATCGCCTTTTTATCGTATCCGGCTTTATCAAAATCGGAAGCTTTGATCTTTTCAGAAATCTGATAATTCTCATATCCGTCAATGTAATATGTTACAAGCCCGCTGTCTGGGGCACTGACCGAAGACAGTCCGCGTCCAGAGGAGCCTGCCTGCTGCATCAGTACTTCGTTTGTCAGCTCGAATACCTTGTTGTTAGCGCTTGTCTCGAAGCTGTACGCGTTGTAAAAGGTTACATCGCTGTATGATAACTTGTAAGAAGATATCAGGGAACGGATGCTTGCATAGTCATTACTTGACAACAGTGCGTTGTAATTGCTGTCAGAATTATTTTCAGTATTATAGATCTCTCCGGTCTCATCAATGGTACATACAGTAGAGTTCTTTTTTACTTTTTCTCCATCGGTGATATAGTAACAGAGATAACCGGATTTCTGTGTGTTTACGATAACCTCGTCACGGATTGCAAGTCCCTGTAAGGTAATATCATTGCTGACATCACCTTTGCTGACCTGATAAATCGTAACGGATTCTTTGCTGAGCGAAGATACGACGCTGATTACGACATACAGCAAAACCGCTGCAATAACTATGGTTGCAGCGTTTGCACGTATCTCTTTATTCAGTTGTATAATACGGTTTGGTTGTTTCATATCCTCACCTGTTTGTGTGTATTTTACAGTTTACAGACAACATTGGCTGCATATTCTGCTGGCAACATGGATTCTTCCACGGCAGTACTGATGACAAATGTAACATTGTATTTTTCGGAAATCTTATCAATCTCTTTCAATGCAGCGCCAAGTGCATCTGCCTCGATGTTACACATCATCATGAAGTTATCCAAAAAGATATGAGTTACATTATGGTTGGAAGAAATCAGTCCCTGAATAAAGCCCATAAAGGCATCTGGGGATTGAATATCGTACTCGTGCAGATTGACGAGCCGGATGACATTAGAAAGTTCATACATATGCTTGTTGCTCTTATCAATGTAAATGATAGAACCGCTAGTACGCTTGCTTTCGTTGTTCGCTCTTTCCACCATTTTGCGTGTTTTACCGTTTCCTTTTGCTCCAATAATTAGTTCCAGCATCTCATGTCCTCCTTAGTCTGTTAAACATAATAAACGTATAATAGAATTGTATAAGTCCGCTTTGGAATTGCCGGATGATGCGACAACTACATAGTCCTTACCGTCCTTGGTCAGATACATGGCAAGACAGTTACCAGCTCCATCGGTCGTTCCTGTTTTCCAGGATTCCAGATGGAAGGTCGCTGGCAGAGACACTTCTCCCGTAACAAATAAATTTGTTGCGGTGCTTTCGGTATCAATTGCTGCGCCATTGGAATCATAAAACGTATAAGTATATGTATCAAAACCATCAATATCCCGTAGGATCTGATGATTGTGGACTTCTTTTACAATGAGGTACATGTCATATGCGGTCGAATAGTGATTTGGATCGTCCAGTCCGTGTGGATTCATAAAATGAGTGTTTGTAGCTCCGAGCTCCAGGGCTTTCTGATTCATACGGTCACAGAAGCTTTGGATATCCCCACCCACATACTCTGCCAGATACAGGGCATAATAATTGTTGGATTCTAACATCAGCCCATACAACAGGTCTTTTACGGAAATGGTATATCCACGATGCAACTGGCTGGGGGCAACATCTTCTGCTGTCAGATCATAGTTTTGTGTGATCTCAACCATATCATCGAGTGAAATGGTTCCGGCTTCAATGGCATCAGCCACAACAATTGCAGTCATCATCTTCGTCATACTTGCCGGATACATACGTTGATGTACATTTTTGGCGGCAAGTACCGTCTGGTCGGATTCATTGATTAAAAGTGCGTAATAGTCTTCGGGAAACAAATCCGCCTGGGTACGGTCGTCACGATAAACAATCGTGTCCTCCTGATGGAAATCAACATTGTCCGATTGATGAACCAGGTGGTCGATCACGTAAGTAGCGGAGTCAACATCAGGATACGCTGCCTTTACGTGATTGTTGACAATACAGACAATAGATACAAACAATACCAACAGTACAAGTATTATTAAATTTCTCGTTAAATATTTACTTCGCATAGTTTTTTAGTGCTTAAACAGTTCTCGCCAATCTAAGTCACCACGATCCAACGCTTTGATCAGCAATTCCGCGGTTGCAAGATTGGTTGCAAGTGGAATATTGTGAATATCACAAAGCGAAAAGATGTTATTGATATCTACATCGTGGCTCTTCTTGGTCTGTGGATCGCGTAAAAATATCATCATGTCCAGATCATTGCTCTCAATCATAGCACCGAGCTGCTGCTCTCCTCCGGTATGCCCGGCGAGGAACTTGTGGACAGTCAGATTGGTAACCTCTTCAATCATACGTCCTGTCGTTCCGGTTGCATAAAGTTCATGATGAGACATAATCCCCCGATAAGCGATACAGAAATTCTGCATTAATTTTTTCTTCGCATCATGTGCGATTAAACCGATGTTCATGTACGGTTCTCCTTAAGTAACATTATAGTCTTCCCTAGTAGCTTGTTTTTTGCATACTGACATTTAGCACGACTCCGATTCCAATCGAGATACTAATCAGGGAACTGAGCCCGTAGCTGATAAACGGAAGCGGTAGTCCGGTGTTTGGTATAACACCGGTTGCAACACCGACATTGATGAATGTCTGGTATGCGATCAGACAGCCCATTCCGGCTGCAATCAGCATGCCTTTTGTATCTTTTGCATTTCTCGCTACATGGATACATTGTAACACTATTAACAGTAGAATTGCAATAATTATTACACTTCCAACGAAACCAAGTTCTTCGCCGATGACAGAAAAAATGAAGTCTGTCTGCTGCTCCGAAATGAAATTTGCATCCTTTACTGTGGCGATGGTTGAAGTGTTTAAGCCTTTTCCGGTAAGCTGTCCGGAACCGATTGCCATAACGGAGTTATTCTGCTGTGTATAGTCGGAGCCGTACTGCCCTGGATAGATAAACTGCAGGATTCGGTTCACCTGGTAATCACGCAGCAAGTGTTGGTTTGGCCTCTGAATATACCACAGAAAGCTTCCAGCAAGTGGAACAAATACCAGCAGTGCAATTCCGATGATTTTATAGCTTAATCCAGACAGATATAACATTGTGACAAGAACCATAGCCAGACACAGAGTCGTGGACAGATCCGGTTCTACTGCGATCAGTGCCAGGGATAATCCAATCAGAAGCACAAACAGGCAAAGTCCTTTAAGTGTATTGATTTTATTATCTTCTTTCAGTTTATCCAGAAAGGTTGCAGTAAATAAGATCATAAGGATCTTGGAAAATTCGGATGGCTGGAACTGGATACCTCCGCTTCCGCCAATCATGATCCATCGTTTTGCGTAATTGACTTCCACACCAAAAAAGATAACGGAAAGTAATATAACCGCGTTAATGATGAAAAACACACGGTAAAACCGGCACACAAAGTCGTAATTTAATAGAGAGACAAAAATCATAATGATAACGCCAAGCCCAATACCGATGGTCTGTTTGGGCGTGAATGAACTGTCTGCACTGTTGATCATGACAACGCCACAGATCATGGCAATGATGACGGTAATCAGTAATTTGAAATTATAGTCTCTGAGACTGAATCTTGTGAACATCTTTATCCTTCTTCTTTAACCAGCCGAACAAGCGGCTCCTTTTTTCTTCTTTTGCGAGATCCTGCCCGCAGATCCGCATGGCAATGTGGTCGTAGGCACGTCCTGCAACACAGTTTTTTGTTGCAATCGGTGTTCCACGGTTACTTGCGATGACGATATTCTCATCGTCGTAGACGCTTCCGATATGGTTGACCCCAAGGATTTCTACAACGTCTTCTACAGACATCATCTCGCCCCGCTTGACCATATCCTGTCGTACTCGGTTTACTACAAGGTCAATCCGTGGTATCTCGTTTGCATTTAAGATTCCAATGATGCGGTCAGCATCCCGGATAGCAGAAACCTCTGGTGTGGTCACGACGATCGCACGTTTTGCAGCAGCAATCGCATTTTTAAATCCCTGTTCGATGCCTGCCGGACAATCGATAATTATGTAATCATAATCTGGCTTGAGCTGATTGATGAGTTTGATCATCTGCTCTGGAGAGACGGCGCTTTTGTCGCGCGTCTGGGCTGCCGGGAGCAGAGATAGCGTATCACACTGCTTGTCACGGATGATTGCCTGTTGATGGCGGCAATTTCCTTCTACGACATCGACCAGATTATAAACAATTCTGTTTTCAAGCCCCATGACAACATCCAGATTCCGAAGTCCGATATCGGTATCAATCAGCAGAACTTCAAATCCATGTCTAGCAAGGGCGTATCCTATATTTGCGGTTGTCGTAGTCTTTCCGACACCGCCTTTTCCTGATGTAACAACGATCACTTCACTCATGATAAATCCTCCAGTCTATTTCAGGCTATATACGAACGTATCAGGTTTCCCTTTGCACCCGGAGGTTGCAGCACCGTGGAGTGCTCCGATGATAATGATATTGCCCTCGGATTCAACGCTGGCACCTGATTCCACATCTCCGACAATCACGATGCTGGCGGCTGCCTGTATGGATTGTCCGTTCTTTAAGTTGCCTATATAAAATAGACCGTTTTTATCGGAGTAAATTGATTTCTTCTTAGGCTTTTCGATGGAACGCGGTCTGCGTCCGATGCGAATGCCTTTGTCGTTTAGTGTATCGATGATTTGCTGTTTTTCGTCCTCTGTCAGATCCTTACCTTCAAAGGTAACGGTAATCGGTTTGATGTTCGCATAATATCTTCCGGTTGTTTGAAGCTTATCAGAAAGACAGGTAACCACCTGACTTATGGTAGCATCCGGCGATATAATCAGTCGAATCCCCGCTTTGTTACCTTTCATCATAACGGGACTAATCATACTCCACCTCTCTTTGACTAATCTTGGGACGGCGTTGCGCTGCCGCTCATTTCGGCACCAACTAATTTATCTGGATCATACATGTATGCATAGATGAATCCAGCCAATTCTCTGGCATTGGCGGAGGAATAACCATTTTGGATAACACAGGTTACGGATACTTCCGGACTTTCATATGGTGCGTAGGATACAAATAACGCGTGATCCGGCTTGTCTTCACTCTCCTGCGCGGTTCCGGTTTTTCCGGCGACATGAACATTGATCCGGTTGATCAATTCGTCGGAACCAGCCGAATACGCAACCACGTTTCGCATACCCTGATGGACGGCGTCCCACGTGGAGCTGGCAAGCTGTACCTGATTTTTCACTTCTGCATGATTGTCCAAAATGACATTTCCCTCGTAGTCGGTTACTTTATCGATCAATGTGAGGTTATAACAGGTTCCGCTGTTGGCAATGGTTGTCACATAGCGGGATAACTGGACGGGTGCATAGATGTTTTTTGCCTGTCCAATGGCGCTTCGAACGGAGTCGTTATCAGAGATATGCGGCTCGATTTCCGGAAGCTCCAGACCAGATTTGTCTCCAAGGCCGAACAGCTCTGCGTATTTCTGAATCCGTTCAACACCGTAGGCATCGTTATAGGAGCCATCTTTAATCGCCAGATCATATCCGAGGTTGTAAAAGAACAGGTTGCAGGAATGCTGAATACCACCCACGACATTTAATCCTCCGTGTGCACTGTTGCCCCAACATTTTGGAGACGGTGTGATCTTTTCAAAAAGTCCGTTACAGAAGTAAATCGATCCAGTGTCAATTACTCCCTCCGTGAGTCCTGCAATCGCAACAAGCGGTTTGTAGGTGGAACCTGGCGCGGTACGCTGCTGGCTGGCACGGTTGTATAGAGGCGTTGTCTTATCGGCTAACAGCTGATTATAATAAGCGGTATCTACTTCGTTGGTCAGATAGTTGTTATCGTAGCTTGGATAGCTGACATATGCTTTGACATCTCCAGTGTTGACGTCAGTCACGATCGCTGAACCGGAACAGATATCCAGTGCCAGCATGGCAGGCGTAATCTCCTGATTCTGGATTTTTTTACGCATAAAGTCATAGGCACCGTAATTTCCAGCGAGGTATTCCTGATACTCGGTGTCACCGTCGACGTTCAAAATTCCCTGATCATACAGAAGCTGTACAACTGCATCTCCGGTTATCATTCCGGATTGTAGCATAACTTTGATCACGAGTTTGTCGAATTCACTGTCTGTACTTAAATATTCAATAATATAATCGCATAATGCGTTATAAATCTCGTCATTATCATAATAATCGCTTTCAACCTTCAAAGCGGACAGGTCGATCGCCTCCTGGCTGATTGCATATTTCAGATAATGTTCCAGAGACGTTACATTGTTTGTATAGTCGATAAACTCCTGATCGTCTTTGTCAATCATGGAGGTATGGAAAATATTGTTGTCGCTCAAAACCTCACAGATATATTCCATGTAATGCTGATAGTTCTCATCCAGCTCAGAAAGCGGCGTGAAGGTAGATGTCAAAATAGTATCCAGATTGTCAAGGGTTGCCTGTCTCTGGGCATCGATTGCCTGAATCGTTGCTTTTTCAGTATCTGTTGCATCTTCTGCGCGCATATCATCCTGTGACAGGATGTTGTTGTTAAACAATCCAAAATAAACATCAGAGATCGCGATGCTGGCATTTTCCTTGGCAATTACGTTATAGGCGGGTGTCAGATACGATAAAATGATCGAGGTAATCTCATCTTCCAGCGTATCATAACAGTATTTCTGCAGATTTAAATCCAGAGTCAGATAGACATCGTTTCCGGCTGTTGCGGGTTTGGATTCAACAGTGTCAATAACTTTACCAAGGTTATCGACATACATCGTCTCAAGACCATTTGTACCGCGCAGATAGGACTCACAATACTGCTCAATACCGGTTTTTCCGATCATTTCTTCGTTTGTATACTGCTCCTCATCTGAAAGCTCTGCATTTTTTTCTTTCATTTCCTCATCGGAAATGGCACCGATATAGCCGATGACATGGGCGAAATATTTGGCGTCGTTGTAGCGACGCAGGGATTTGACGGAGACAGACATGCCAGGAAGCTCATCTGCATGCTCTGTAATCGCTGCATTGCTTGTCTCACTGATGTCATAAGCGATGGTAACCGGAACATACTGCTGATAGCGGTTCATCCACAACTTGTAACGTACGCCGACAATCTTTAAATCTGCTTCTTTGCTATAAGAATCTGAAACATCAAATACTTTGGTATTCAGATATTCCATGATATCGTCCGCAGTTGCATTTTTCTGTTCGTCAGGCATGGAATCATAATCGGTTTTTGCATAGACATCCTTCAGGAAATTTTTCAACTGCTGGTCTTTGACTGTAAACTGGAAGTTCCCATTTGCATCAAGCTTGATCGGGAAATCCAATGTCAGGGAGTCGCCGTTTTTCTCTAATATGGAGATTGTCTCGTCGACAATCTGGTTTTTCAATTCATTCTCGCTGATCTTCAGGTTCTTTGCCATCGTTGTCTGTGCGTTGTCATTACTGAAAACAACTGAGTAAGAAAGCTCATTGTAGGCGAGCAGGTATCCATTGCAGTCGTGAATATTTCCACGCACGGAATCGATCGTCAAAGTCTTTTTTGACTTGTAGACGAAATTCTCCATATGCTCTTCTCCCTCTTTGATCTGCAACACAAAAAGCTGATGTACCAGAATCGAGAAAAGTACAAGGACGACAACTGTAACCGGAAACAGACGGCTTTTTACATAGTCGACAATAATCTCTTTAATTGATTGTAATATCTCACGTAACATAGATTACTCATCTTCCTTTAAATGTTTGTTGATCTTTACATAGAGCTTGTAAATGATCACCGTTAACAAAGCGGTACATAAAATCTCCGGCAGAATCACATGCAGAAGGTATACACCGTAATTCGTTTTATTCTTTAATAAGAAACTGACAATGTAGATAATCGTGTTAAACAGAAAATCATCCACAATAATTACGATCAAAGGCAGTAATACATCTTCAATCATGTAGTTTTTGTGGAAGAAACCGTTAATATAACCAATAAACATGTATAAAAGCATATAGGGTCCAAGGATGCTGGAGAAAAATATATCCACCAGCAGACCGCTGCATGCACCGACCAGCAGACCTTCTTTTCTGCCGCGCATCAGTCCAAAGGACATTGTGAGGATCAGAAGAAGATTCGGTGTGATCACACTTAAACTGTGAAATCCAAACACCGTCGACTGTAATACAAAATTTATGACAATCAGAATTGCCAAAGTTATGATTCGTTTCAGTTTATGTTTCATAATTTGCTGCTTTCCTTACATTTGCTTACTCGTGGGAGACGGTCTTTTTTTCTGCCGTAATGACAAGCACATCTGTGATGTTTGAAAAATCAACTGCGGGTGTAATATAGGCAGTCATTGTCAGGTTGTTTGTGTCATAAGAGGTCTTTGCCACATAGCCGATGATCAGACCGGAATGATACAGGTCTGAAATCGGCGAGGTTACAACCTTATCTCCGATTGATACATTGGCGTCCTTATCAATATTTTCAACAAGCAAATAACCGCTATCATAGAGGTTCAGATCTCCCTCGACAGTACAGAGTGCATTTGCAGGCATGACCTTCGCACTGATATTGGAATTGTCATCGATGACTGCACGCACTTTGGCGTAATCATCAAAGCATTCCGTGATGATGCCTGCGACGCCATCGCCACACAAGACATTAGCACCCTTAAAAAGTCCCTGTTTGGTTCCCTTGTCAATATAGAATGTAGAAAACCACGAAGTGGAATCTTTTGCAAATACATGGGCAGCCGTCATCTCATAATCAGGATAGGATTCATCCAGATCATACAGATCCCGCAATTCCTGCAGTTCCAGCATTTTATTCTGATAGTTTGTGATCTCCTGCTTACAGGACGCAAGCTCTGCTTGCAGAGCTTCGTTTTCGTCGGTCAGTGTTTTGATTTCGTTCAGATTCTTCATTTTTGAATCCGTCCACAGACCGATCTCGTTGATTCCTTTCTGAATTGGCGTGATCAGCTTGCTTGTAAAGCGCCTGATGCCTGCGACCTTTGGTGCAGCTGCATATGACAATACGATCAGCACGATGCCGATAATCGTAAATGTAAGTAACAGATATTTTGGATGGATATCTTTTCTTCGATCAAATCTCATAAAATGCCTCTTTCCAGCATACTTAAATAATGATCTCCAGCGACGATGATATGGTCAGATACCTGAATCCCAAGCAGCTGCCCTGCATCGCGGATGCGAAGCGTCGATTGGATGTCTGCCTCACTTGGTGTAACGCGACCGGATGGGTGGTTATGTACCAGCACGATATGCACTGCCTCATAGCGCAGCGCGTGAATAAATATCTCGCGTGGTGACAGGTAAGTCTGATTGACCGTGCCAGAGGATAACTCCACTTCCTTGATTAAAGTATGCGCATTTGTAAGTAACAATAAAAAAGTTTTTTCAACGGATAAAAATCTGCACTTCTCCCTATAATACGCTCCAATTGTGTCAGGAGTATGAAATTCCAGTTTTTTTTGCAATTGTTCGAGATTCATCCGTTTGGATATCTCTGCCAGTGCAAGAAGCTGGATGGCTTTGACCTTCCCGACACCGGGGATTTTCGTCAATTCCTGTGGCAGCAAAAACTGCAATCCAAGTAATCCTTTTTGCGTATCGTGTGCATTTAATACCTGATTTGCCAGATCCAGCACGCTGGCCTCTTTGGTGCCGGTTCGCATGATCAGGGATAACAGTTCCGCATCCGAAAGTGCGGAAACACCATACCGCTCTGCCTTTTCGTAAGGGCGTTCGCAGACAGCTAAATCTTTGACTAATATATGCATAAGCACTCCTTCCACCTCTCCGGGTGCGAGGCTTATCATCGCCTAGTCTAACATACTACAAGCCCTTTTTCTACCATTTTTTCAAGGGACATCATGATACCAAACTTTGCATGGGGATAGGTCAGTCCACCCTGAAAATATACGGCATATGGCTCTTTCATTGGAGCATCGGCAGAAAGTTCAATGGATGCACCGGATACAAATGCACCGGCAGCCATAATGACCTGACTGTCGTAACCTGGCATATCCCATGGGATTGGAGTTACAAAGCTGTCAACCGGTGCAGCCGCCTGAATTCCTTCACAGAATGCCTGAATATATTCCGGTTTTCCAAATTCTACTGCCTGAATGATATCATAACGAGGTTCTGTGGCATTCGGAACAGATTTAAAATGCAGGCGTTCATAGACATTGGCGGCAAAGATGGCGCCTTTTAATGCAGCTGCAGTTACAGTTGGTGCTAAAAACAGTCCCTGTGCGATTGGACGGGTTGCGTTCAAAGATGCACCGACTTCCTTTCCAAGTCCTGGTGTTGTAAGACGGTACGCGCAGTTTTCAATATATTCTTTCTTACCGCAGATATATCCGCCGATTGGAGCAAGTCCGCCACCCGGATTTTTGATCAGGGAACCAACCACCATATCTGCACCGACGTCGGATGGCTCAATTGTCTCAACGAATTCGCCGTAGCAGTTATCAACCATACAGATCACGTCTGGCTTGATGGATTTCACAAATGCAATCAGTTCACCAATCTGTTCGACTGAAAGGGTTGGACGTACATCGTATCCCTTGGAACGCTGGATCTCGATCAGCTTTGTCTTCTCGTTGATGTTTTTCTTAATGTTATCATAGTCAAAACTGCCATCTGGCAATAAATCAACTTTGCGGAATGTAATGCCGAATTCGGCAAGAGATCCCTTGGACTCCCTGATGCCGATAACTCCCTCTAAAGTATCATACACTTTTCCGACTGGGGACAAGATTTCATCGCCCGGACGCAAATTCGCGGACAGGGCAATGGATAGTGCATGGGTACCACAGGTAATCTGCTGACGTACCAATGCGTCCTCGGTGTGAAATACATGGGCGTAAATCTCTTCGACTGCTTCTCTTCCGCGGTCGTTGTAGCCGTATCCGGTCGTACCATTCAAATGGGACTCTGAAAATCCAGCTTTCTGCATAGCAGAGATTACCTTAATCTGGTTTTGTTCTGCAATGCGGTCGATCTCCTGAAATCTTGGAAGCAATGCCTGTTCGGTTGCTTCGCAGAAATCGTAGACCGATTCTTTGATGCCAAGACTTAAATAATAGTTTTTAATTTCATCGGTTGCACTCATAATATTCTCCTGTAATTGATCATTGTAAAATTATCGTATATTTTTCTCTGCAAGATGCGTCATGATTGCATCTTCCAGCTTCTGGTCTGTGTTTAAGATATCCTTGTCGAGCCAGATTACGTCCCGTTCCCGCCGAAACCAGGTAAGCTGACGCTTTGCAAAGTGTCTGGTGTCGCGTTTTAATATCCGGATGGCTTCTGGCAGATCGTATTCGCCGTTCAGGTATCCAAGGATTTCTTTATATCCAATCCCCTGCATGCTTGTATCCTCTGTGGTCAAATGGTAGGTGTCGACTAAAGAACGAACTTCTTCCACAAGCCCGGAGGCAAGCATTTCGTTAATGCGCTGCTCGATTGTCTCATACAAGGCTGCACGGTTTCTTGTCAGCACAAAATATGCAAAGTTATATGGAGACGTCTTCTCACGCTCGGTCTCATTGTGTGTCGAAAATTTCTTTCCAGTCTGATGGAAATATTCCAATGCCCGGATCACACGTTGCCGGTTATTGGCATGGATTGCTGCGGCGGATTCCGGATCACATTCAGCAAGCATCGTGTGCAGACAATCGTTTCCCTTTTCGTCTCCAAGGGTTTCTAATTCTTTTCGGTAGCCATCCTCGGTTTCTTCATCAAAGGAAATATCATATAAAAGAGCTTGAATATAAAATCCCGTTCCTCCAGTGATGATCGGGATATGTCCGCGCTCATAGATACCAGCCATCGCTTCTTCTGCATATTTCTTGAATTCCATAACATTAAAACTGTCCTTTGGTTCTAAGATATCAATCAGATGATGCGTGATGCCCTGCATTTCTTCTGGCAGGATCTTCGCTGAACCGATATCAAAATGTTTGTACACCTGAATGGAATCGGCGGATACGATCTCTCCGCCTACATCGTTTGCAAGCTTTAAGGAAAGCGCTGTCTTTCCGACTGCGGTTGGACCGGTCAGTATAATTAAATTATTCTTTTTTTCTGTATTTGTCATAATTGATGTAGGTATTGTTTCATTTTGTGTGTTCGTCCGCAAGGATTATGAAACGATACGGTGGAATTTCTTTTCCAGTTCGGTCTTACTCATAGAGATGATGGTTGGTCTGCCGTGTGGACACGTATATGGGTTTTCCAGACTGAGCAGCTTGTCAACCAAGGCATCAATTTCCTGAAAGGATAACTTCATATTTCCCTTTACTGCCGCTTTACATGCCATAGTAGATAATTTCTTGACAAAAATATCATTCGACATGTAACCGGAATTCTGAATCAGGGAGCCGACAAACTCTAAGAACATATCCCGTCCATGCAGACCAAAAAGGTTGGATGGAATTGCGTTGATCTTGAATTCATTGCCGCCAAATTCCTCGATATCATAGCCAATTTTCATAAACAAATCAAAGTTATCTAAGATTGCCTGCCGCTCTGCATAGGTAACGGTAATTACCATAGGCGGTAAGAGCTGCTGGGAAAACACCTGTTTATTCTTGAGGTTTTCCATCAGTTCTTCGTATTTTACCTTCTCATGTGCGGCATGCTGATCCATGATATAAAGATTGTCATTGTATTCAATCAGCCAGTATGTCTCAAATACCTGACCGATCACACGGTGCGAAAGCCGCGCTTTTTCCGTCAGAAAATCATCGTCAAAGAGCGTTTCCTGCTTGCCAACCGTGTATTTGTAGGCTGCTGAATTTTTGTCCATTTTAGACAGATCCGGCTTGTTGGATGGTTCCGCTGGCTGGACCTGTGTTGGCTCAGAATTGTCTGGCTGAGACGTTGTACTATTCTGTTGCACAGTCTGAGACGCGGTTGCTGCGTAATTGCCCTGCCGTACTGCCTGAGCAGTTGTTGAACCGCTCTGCTGCTGTATTGGCTGAGCTGAAGTGGTTGATTTGTTCGGTTGCGGTGCTTGTGCAGATGGTGCATATACAACGCCATCGTCGGCAACCATATCAGCGATGTTCGGGAGCGGTGTCCCATTCTTGGCAGCTTCCTGCTCTTCTGCTTTCCGAAGAGATTCCAGAATCTTGTAAGTCGGACTGTAGCTTCCGGCACGGACGTTTTTCTGTGGAATCGTCTGTGACTGTGCCCGTCTCACCTCAAAAGGCTCTGCGGGTTTTTGCTCCGGGTGGGAAATCACAGGGGAGGCAATTGGTTTTTCTCCCTCTTTCGGTATGATCTCCTTGTGGGTCAGAGCCAGCTTTACGGCTGTACAACAGACCTCAAACAGCTTCTTCTCGTTATCATATTTGAATTCCATCTTGGTCGGATGGACATTGACATCGCATTTTTCCTGTGGCAGATCCAGATACAGTACGGTAAATGGAAATTTGTGCTGCATTACAAAGGTACGGTAACCTTCTTCAATCGCGCGGTTTACGACGTTGCTTTTAATGTACCGGTGATTGATAAAATAATTTTCAAGTCCACGGTTTCCTCTTGCGATAAAAGGCTTGCCGATAAATCCAGACAGATGAATATCACCGTCAGTGTAATCAATTGGAATCAGATTGGCAGTGATATCTCTGCCGTATAACTGATAGATTGTATCCTTCAGCTTTCCGTTTCCGGAAGTATCAATACGTGTCTGTCCGTTTGCAATCAGTTTAAAGGATATTTCCGGATGTGACAGTGCAATTCGCGTCAAAAGGTCAAAAATATAGGAACCTTCTGTCATGGCAGACTTCAAAAACTTCTTACGTGCCGGTGTATTGAAAAACAAATTCCGAACAACAATCGTGGTGCCGTTTGGCACACCGACATCTTTGTATTCGATTTCCTTTCCACCGTGGATGACATATTTGATTCCAGTCAGGTCGGTCGCGGTTTTTGTGATCATTTCCGTCTGTGAGACGGCTGCAATCGTAGAAAGTGCCTCACCACGGAAACCAAGCGACAGGATGGAATTTAAGTCTTCCGCATGTTCAATCTTACTTGTTGCATGACGCATATATGCCATGCGCACTTCTTCCTTTGGAATGCCGCAACCGTTATCGGTCACGCGGATAAAGGAAGTTCCGCCGTCCTTAATCTCAACGGTCACTGCGGTGGAGCCAGCATCAATGGCATTTTCCAAAAGCTCCTTTACGACAGAGGATGGACGTTCAATAACTTCGCCGGCTGCAATTTTATCGATGGTCGCTTTATCTAATACTCTAATCATATGTTATGTACCCTCATAGTTGTTCATAAACAATGGCATCGGTTACTGCTGTTTCAGACGTTTCTGTAATTCCTGCAAGTATAACATTGCCTTGATCGGTGTCATATTATTCAGATCCATCGTTTTTAACTCGTTGGCAATCGTCATCTCCACAGGGGAAGAAAACAGAGAAAGCTGTTCATAGTCCGAAGATCTTGTCTCTTTTTTCTTTGGTTGCTCAGAAAGTGCCGGCTTGATGTCGATATCTTTTACCTTCGTTGTGATATCGGAGTCAATCAGCTCATTGCAGATTTCGCGTGCCCGTTTCAAAACTGGTTCTGGCACACCGGCAAGTCTGGCTACCTGTATACCATAACTCCGGTCTGCACCACCCTTGATAATCTTGCGGAGGAACACAATGTCGTCGCCCTCTTCCTGTACAGCAATACAGAAATTATTGACGGAGGAAAGCTTTCCTTCTAATTCTGTCAGCTCATGATAATGCGTTGCAAATAATGTCTTTGCGCCTAATATGTTTGGATCGGCAATGTATTCAACAACTGCCCATGCAATCGAAAGACCGTCGAAAGTGGATGTACCACGCCCGATCTCATCTAAGATAAGAAGGCTGTCTTTCGTTGCGTTGCGTAGGATATTTGCAACTTCATTCATTTCGATCATAAATGTTGATTGTCCGCTTGCGAGGTCGTCTGATGCACCGACACGGGTAAATATCCGGTCACAGAGTCCAATATTTGCCGACTCTGCAGGGACAAAGGAACCAATCTGGGCCATCAGCGTGATCAATGCAGTCTGACGCATATAGGTGGATTTACCTGCCATATTAGGTCCGGTAATGATCGAGATACGGCTTTCGGCATTATTCAGGTAAGTATCATTTTCCACGAAGCTGTCGTTTGCAAGCATTTTCTCAACAACCGGATGTCTGCCGCCTTTGATATCAATCACGCCATCGGTATTTAAGGATGGACGGACATAATTGTTCTTGTCAGCGACATATGCAAGGGAACAAAGGGCGTCTAATTCTGCAATGTATCCAGCCATCTTTTGTACACGGACAAGGGCTGCGGCAAGTTTTTCTCTTAATTCCACATAGCAGTCGTATTCGAGCGCATATAGCTTATCCTCTGCGCCAAGAATCTTGCCAGAAAGAGTATTTAATTCATCTGTCGTAAAACGTTCGGCGTTTACCAGCGTCTGTTTGCGGATGAAATAATCTGGAACTAAGGATTTGAATGAATTTGTCACCTCAAAATAATAGTCAAAGACCTTGTTATATTTGATTTTCAGACCTTTAATTCCTGTTTTTTCCCGTTCTTTTGACTCCAGATCCGCCAGCCATGTCTTACATTCGGTTTTTGCCAGACGCAGCTCGTCAATCTCGTCGCGGTATCCCTGTTTGAAGATACCACCTTCCTTGATAGAAACCGGAGGTTCTTCCACGATTGCCTGTTCGAGCAGATCATACAGATCTTCCAGACTATCGTAATCCTCGTAAATTTCATTGATACGTTCACAAGGAAGCTCACGGAGCAGATTATAAATATCCGGCAGATATTGAATGGATGTCTTGAAAGCGAGTAAATCCCTTGGATTGGCAGTCTTCAGTGCGATTCGTGTCAGCAGACGCTCCAGATCGTAAATCGTATTCAAATATTCGCGCAGTTCTTCCCGAACGATCAGCTCTTTGTTGATCGCTTCGATTGCATCCAGACGTTTTTCAATCGCATCCTTATATAAGAGTGGCTGTTCGACAAATTCACGCAGTTTTCTAGCACCCATTGCAGTTTTTGTCTTATCGAGTACCCAAAGCAGAGAACCACGCTTCTGCTTATCCCGCAAGGTTTCAGTAAGTTCCAGATTCCGTCTGGTTGCGGAATCCAAAATCATAAAGGAATCCACAGAATACGTCTCGATATGGTTGATATGTGACAGGGAACTCATCTGTGTTTCATGCAGATACTGCATCAATGCACCACAGGAAGCAACACAAGCCGGGTTGTCCTTTAACCCGAGTCCCTCGATACTGTTGATGTGAAACTGACGCTTTAATGTTTCTTCGTCTGTTTCTAAGTTAAAATAATAGTCCGGTGCTTCGGTATGAGATACCTGCAACCGCTCACATACGGCGTGAATCTCTTCTACCTGTTCTACGCCAGCCTGATATAATACCTCGGATGGCTGGAATTTATTGATCTCATCAACGACCTTTTCTGCCTGTTGTATCTGGCAGGTCTTAAATACACCAGTTGACAGATCCGTAACGGAGATACCATAGTTTTTCCCAACATAGGAAATACACATCAGGTAATTGTTCTTGGACTCTTCCAGACTTTCGGAAGACAAATTGGTACCCGGTGTTACAATCCGTATGACCTCGCGCTTTACAAGTCCTTTGGCAAGCTTGGGATCTTCGACCTGCTCGCCGATTGCTACCTTGTAGCCTTTTTTTACAAGCTGATTGATATAAGTATCTGCTGCATGAAATGGAATCCCACACATCGGTGCCCGCTCTTCCATACCGCAGTCTTTTCCGGTTAGTGTAATTTCAAGTTCCTTGGATGCTAAGATTGCATCATCAAAGAACATCTCATAGAAATCACCGAGACGGTAAAATAAAATACAGTCTTTATATTTTTCTTTAGTTGCAACATATTGCTCCATCATAGGAGATAGCTTTGCCACGCCAATCACCCAATCCTTTCACCCATGAAGTAAAATCCCTTACAGTCTGTCAGCTTTACATCGACAGTCGTTCCGATCATATCGGCAGTTCCCGGAAAATGTACCGTTACATTCTCTTCGGTTCGTCCGGTTACAAGTGATGCATCGTGATGATTTACTTCCTCCACAAGCACAGGCTTTACCTGATCAGCAAACCGCTTGATCTGTGCATTCGAAATCTCGTTGACTAATGTCAGAAGACGGTTAAAACGTTCCTTGATGACATCTTCCGGCACCTGATTATCCATTGTCGCAGCCGGAGTTCCGGTACGCTTGGAGTAGATAAATGTAAACGCCTGATCATATTTTACTTTACGGATAATATCCAGTGTATCCTCGAAATCTTCTTCTGTCTCACCCGGAAATCCGACGATGATATCGGTTGTCAAGGAGATGTTTGGCATCTTGGCACGAATCCGGTCAACTAACGCAAGGTACTGTTCCTTCGTATAGCGACGGTTCATGCGTGTTAATATGTTGGTGGAACCTGATTGTACCGGGAGATGCAGATGCTTGCAGATCTTCGGCTCTTTTGCCATTACCTCGATCAGCTCATCTGACAGATCTTTCGGATGACTGGTCATGAAGCGTACACGCTCGATGCCGTCAATTTTGCACACTTCCGTAAGCAGCTGTGGAAATGTTACACGATCTTTCTCGTCCACTTCAACAATCTTTCCGTCCTTGTATTCATAGATATTGCCATAGGAATTTACATTCTGACCAAGCAGCATGACTTCGGAAATTCCCTGCTTGGCAAGTGCTTCTACTTCTGCCAGAATTTCTTCCTTCTTCCGGCTCTGTTCACGTCCGCGTACATATGGCACGATACAGTACGTACAGAAATTGTTGCATCCGTACATGATATTGACGCCGGACTTAAATGTATATTTCCGCTTTCTAGGAAGCTGTTCGACGGTCTGTTTTGTCTCATCTAAGACTTCGATTGTCTGCTTGCCTGTCTCTAAATAGCTGTAAATAAGCTCTGCTAATTTGTAGATGTTATGTGTGCCGAAGATAATATTTACGAATTTATACTTCTGTTTCAATGTCTCAATGACATGTGGCTCCTGCATCATGCAGCCACACAGACACACGATCATGTCTTTGTTTTTGTTCTTTAATGTCTTGACGTGGCCGAGATGTCCGTATAATTTCTGATTCGCATTCTCGCGAATCGTACATGTATTAAAGATTACAAAGTCAGCTGCCTCGTCGTCCACTTCTTCATATCCGATCTCATCCATGATGCCTTTGAGCTTCTCTGAGTCGTGGGAATTCATCTGACATCCAAAGGTCTGGATGTTGTAGGTAAGTGGTCGATTCAATGCTGCCTTTTTCTCAAGTACAAGTGTTTTGCACTGGTTCATGAAATAGTATTGTCTATCCGGCTCCATAGTTGGAATTGACACGCTGTTCATTTGTATTTCCTCTTTCTTATATAATTTGTGGGTGTATGTATTCCAATCCCACAACTAAATTATTATATAAGAAATCGGTTTAACTTTCAACCGATATGGCAGGAAATTTGTTGAAAAAAGCCGGAAGGTTTTACGTTCCGGCTTCAAATAAGGTATGGTATGGAATTTATTTATAATGGGGCTGCGTAGTAAGGAATTACCAGCTTGGCTCCACGATAAATCGTATCATCGGTCAGGTTGTTAATAAACTTGACTTCATCGATGTATTCCTGATAACTGTTATATTCTTCGGAATAATGCTCTTCTGCAATTGTCCAGAGTGTTTCGTCTTCATCAATCGTGATGCAGGCATAGTATTTCTGATTGGATGTTGCTGCTTCCGGGTTCTGCTTTTTGTTGTTGACACCAAATATTATACAAATGATAAGTACAAGACTAAGTCCAAAAATTAATTTATGTTTCATATCTGTTTCCTCCCTGTTGCTGTTTCATCTGATGAACATCTGTTCGATGATTGAATTATACAGAACATCTGTTCTTTTGTCAATACTTTTTTCGAATAAATGTTCGACTTTTATCTAGGCAGGTAGTTGAACAGACTTATTGTAAAAAACGCGCAGTTTGTACTGCGCGTTTTTGTATTCATTAGTTATATTATTTGAATTCAGATAAAGTTGGAATATCGGAAAGAATACCGGTGTATTCTTTTCCTTCGGTATCCGGTTCCGCATCCATGTTGTTTTCTGGTGGTTGATAATGTAATGTATATCCAATAACTAGATCATCAAACCCTTTTTCTTCATAGAATGTATATACATCCTGCAAAGCGCAAAGGCATGCGTTAAGTTCTGTCTCGTTTGTATAATCAGCAACGATTTCGACATTTGTCAGATGCGTTTGGTCATTTTCTGTGATTTCATAGGATAAAATGTTGGATGGAAGCTTATCTGCATACGCGGCAAATACGCAGTCATCGTAATCATCCAACAGCATATTGGTTACGCTTTCCACACCATAGAAGGTGTTATCCAATACATGAAATGTAATGTTGTTTTTCTTATCTTTCACAGTCCATAAAATATCCGTGTATCCATCCTCATCTTTATATTCATGGGGGATTATATCCACAGTAACTCTTCTTATGGATAACGTTTCTTTGGCATATGATTTGATATCGTCCGCGGTATACTCTTTTGTGCAGCCGGTTATGCCCACAACTATAAAAAGCAGGAAACACAAAGTCAGAATATATTGTACAAATTTTAAATGCCATACATTTTTAATTTCGATTATCTGCTTTGTTCTTAAGATCTTCATATTGCTGCTCCTTCATCTGCTGCACTTCACGTTCCCGTTGTTTCTTCCCGATCTGTAAAGGGATTTGTGCAAGAATCAGGATAATTGTGCAGCCAATGACCATACGCAAAAAGCCTTTTCCGAGTTCTTTTATTGTACTATCCTGTCCCTCATATTGCAGTTCCTGAATATCAAGTACCTTGCCGTAAGTCTTCTTATCACAGCATGGACAATGAAATTTCTTTGCATAATGGCTGTAATTTTGCGTATTTACAAAAGCACCGTTTGATATATGGGTACGACTGCTTTTCTTATATTTCACCATAGCCGGGCGTGTTGCCTCTTTTCCGGTTACTTCATATATCGTTCCGCATTTTTCGCATTGTACCTGTACGGTAAGCCCCGCCGCTTTTGCTATGCGTACATTATGAAGTGTGATGATGAAATTCACAACAAGCCAGAGAAATAAGCATCCTCCCATGGCAATAAGTGCAATTGTCTCCAAATCCATATTACAGTTCCTCCCGAGCCTTTACTATATATAACACTTCACAACCCGGCAAAAGGTTGCATATAGTTTGAAAATAAATTCTTAATCTACAATTTCCTCCAACTGCCGCATCCAGATCTGTACGGATGCGTCGCTTGGCATACGCCAGTCGCCACGTGGGGATAAGCATACACTACCGACCTTCACGCCATCCGGCATACAGCTCCGCTTGAACTGCTGGGCGAAGAAACGGCGATAGAACATTTTCATCCATTTTAAGATGGTTGCAGCATCATAGATTCCTGCAAATGCACGTTTTGCCAGATGGAAGATCTTCTTTGGGCTGTATCCAAAACGCATGACATAGTACAGGAAGAAATCATGCAGCTCGTAAGGACCAACCGAATCTTCGGTCTTTTGCACGATGTTGCCGTGTTCATCCGGAGGAAGAAGCTCCGGGCTGATCGGGGTATCGATGATATCTTTCAGGACTTCGGTACTCTCTGGAAAGATATTACATTCGATCACGCTGGCAATCATCCATTTGACAAGTGTCTTCGGGATGCTGGCATTGACGCCGTACATGCTCATCTGATCGGCATTATAGGTACACCAGCCAAGGGCAAGCTCTGACAGATCTCCGGTTCCGACGACGATGGCACCGATTTTATTCGCATAGTCCATCAGCACCTGTGTCCGCTCGCGTGCCTGTACATTCTCATAAGTAATGTCTTTGATCTCCATATCATGTCCGATGTCCGCATAATGTGTTATACATGCATCCTTGATTGGGATTTCCTTCACGGTGATGCCGAGTGTCCGCATCAAGGTTAGGGAATTTTGGTATGTGCGGTTCGTCGTGCCGAAGGCTGGCATCGTGATTCCGGTCAGATTCGTAGCAGGCAGCCCCATCTTCTTCAAGGTCTGTGCAGCCACAAGCAGTGACAAGGTGGAATCCATACCACCGGACACACCGATCACCATCTTTCCGCCACAGATGGAAAGCCGCTTGGCAAGTCCGCCGATCTGCATATGGAAGATATCCATACAACGCTTCTGACGTCTTGTTGTATCGCCCGGTGTAAATGGGTGTGGGTTGACGCTGCGAAGACTTCCGTCGCTTTCGAAAGCTTCGGATACCGGGATCAGGATCTGGCGCATCGAAACCGCGCTGCCATAGGTGCCGGCACAGTCCTGATAGGTCTTTCCTTTCAGGCGGTCTGCCTGAATCCGTTCGATGTCAATATCTGCGACAAGCAGATAGTTATTTTCCGCAATCCCGCTGTTTTCGGCAAGCATCTTTCCGCCCTCGCAGATCATGCAGTGACCGGAGAAAATCAAATCGGTTGTACTCTCGTTTGCTCCGGCGCTCGCATAGAGATAGGTGCACATCAGAGAGGTCGATTTCTCTTTTACAAGCTTCTCGCGGTATTCCCGCTTTCCAATCGTATCGTTGCTTGCGGAAAGGTTTAAGATCAGCTCTGCCCCGCTCATTGCCATAAATGCAGATGGCGGGATTGGTGCCCATAAGTCCTCACAGATTTCTGCGCCAAAGCAGAATGCATCCGGCAGATGATAAATCAGGTTATTGCCGAGCGGAATATCATAATCACATTTAACAGAGCCAAGTAATTCAGAGGCACATATATGATCTGTTGATAATTCCCGTGCAGAAGAAAACCAGCGTTTCTCATAGAATTCGTTGTAATTCGGAAGAAATGTTTTGACGGTGATGCCGTAGATATGTCCGCGGTATGCGGTCACAGCGACATTGTAGAGCGCATTTGCAATCGAAAGCGGCATACCGAACACGACAATTATATCACAATCTGCGGTTGTCTGTACAAAACGGGCAGCTTCTTTTTTGCTTTCTGTAAGCAACGTCTGCTGCAGGAATAAATCCCCACAGGTATATCCGGTGACAGACAGCTCCGGGAATGTAATCAGATTGACGCCTTTTTGTTTTGCTTCTTCCACTTTTTGAAGCATCTGGTCGACATTATAAGCAGTATCCGCAACACGCATGTCCGGAACTGCGGCTGCTACACGGTAATATTGATACATCGTTTAGTCCTCTCTTTCCTGCAAATCCAGTTGCAGCCCCTTCAGATAATGAATCGGTGCCCCGGATTGTGACTTTATAAAATAGGCGGGATTTAATTCCTCGTATTTAAAATTCCTTGCATGTCCCTGCTCGGCCCGGGCAAGATAGGTTTCTAACTCACACAGCCGCAGATAATAAAACTCATTGCGTGCGGTAAACATCACAAGCAAGAAGCTTATGCCCCGCTGCTTCTCAAATTGCCGCATGAAATGAATCTGGTGTTCATGGATGTTCCGGAGTGGAAATGTATCTGTCGCGCACTCCTTTGCATCGAAGCAGACCGGAACGCCCTGTACCACCCCGATATAGTCGACAGTGGAATCCTTCTCGAAATAAGCAAGCTTGATCTGCCCGCTTTCCGAATCAATCTTGACAGGCGTGATCGGCGTTGGAATCTTCTGCATGAGCGCTAAGTTTTTCTCTGTATATAATTCATTGGTCAGATTGACGAGTTCCTCTAAGGTGGAACCGCGTAATCCTCTGGAATTCCATGTTGGCATGTTGTTGTGCTTTCTATTTGTTGTGCTATATTATGAAATGTAAATACTTATGGATTTTATCTCCATTGATCCATGATATTTAGTGATTTGCCGGTAGTTTCAACCCCAGCCCATCCGCTACTTTCTGAAATTCTGCCGGCAATGGATCTGTGATTTCCGAGATATCCGGCAATACAAGTCTGCCTGCGTGGAGTAACTGATGGTTCAGATGGTATCGCTCGCGAAGCTTCCGGTTTACCGTCGGATTGCCGTATTTCGTATCGCCTGCCATCGGGTATCCGAGTGATTGCAGATGCGCACGGATCTGATGCGATTTTCCGGTGAAAAGCTGTACCTGCAATAAGGTAAATCCATTTTTCATGCAAAGCGGTGTAAATGTAGTCTCAATCATCGATGCACCGGGACTTTCGTGTTTCCGTATCTCAGACTGATTCTTCTTTGTATCCTTTACGATGTAGGCTTTCTCGTGGATGCGCTGTTTCATCTCTCCGGCTACGATCGTGTAGTAATATTTTTCACAGGTATGTCCCTTTAATATGCGGGCTAACGTCTGACTGCCCTTCAACGAGATTCCGGCGAGGATAATGCCAGAGGTGTTCCGGTCTAATCGGTTGCTGATCGACGGGTGAAATGTCTCTAGCTGTTTCTCGCTTAGAATCCGCATGGAAAGGCAGTAATCAACGATTGCTTCGTTGATAGAGTAATCATCCTTTTTTGCTTTCTGTGATAGGACGCCAACAGGCTTATGCACCGCTAAGATATCCGGATCATGGTAGAGGATCTGCAGCGTGATTCCCGGTTTCTGTCTGGATTCCTGTGCTGAACCATCGGATGTTGCTGAGTCAGCGGATTTTACAACACGGAACTTTTCAATCGTCTCATCTGCCAGAAATACTTTAATAACATCGCCGCATTCTAAGATTTCATCACCGGATGCTTTCTTGCCGTTTCTGGTGATGTTTTTCTTGCGGAGCATCTTGTAGATAAAGGAAGAAGGTGCCTGATTCAGGTATTTCATCATGTATTTATTTAAGCGCTGTCCGGCTTCCAAGTCCGTGATGGTAAGCTCCTGCATACCTGGGTTCCTCCTTGCTACACACAGAACGTCAGTATCTGCTCCCGCATGTATTTATCAATCAGTTTCGTTTTATCGTTCGGCTCACCGATGCCGTGGATTTTCTTCGCAAAGGTATCTACATCCGTGTACAGATGAACAATGTATTTGTACTTGCTGTTTGCAAGTGCCTGCTGCATGAATGTCTCGTATTCCTTCTTCTCTTCCTTGAAGTGTTTATCTAACACAAGCGCGTACACACTTCCGTTTCTGACACAGACCGCATCGTAGTAATGCATTCCCTCGGTCTGTGTAATCACAAGATCGTAAATCATGTCCGTCTCATCGGTCTGCCCGTGTACCACGTCATAAACATCCTGTGGCATCGTCTGGAACTTCGCACACATAATATAGGCAATCAGAAACTTTGCAAACGGCAGAACAAGGAGTATCGCAAATACAATACCGATACGTCCGGTGTCACCAAATGCAAGCAGCATGGAAAGAATGATCGAAGCAATCATAATTGCAAGGATCAACGTCACAAGCAGCTTTCCTTTTTTGTAATAATCAATATAGCCATACTGGCCTTTTTCTTTCTTTTTCATTGCAATAAGTCTGTCCTTTATTTTAGATATGTCAAGCTGTTTAGTGTATGAATGGAACAATTAAGCTATGCGGAATAATCTTTGTCACAACTCGGAATGCCTTCATGACAACTCCATACGTTGATACGGTCTTTCCTTTCATTGCATCCTTTATGGCAAGTGTAACGACTTTGCCTGCATTGGCACGCAGGATAACCTTATATCCTTTGGTCTTGGTATAGCTTTCTGCGATATCAAAAAACTCCGTGTTTACCGGCCCCGGACAGACAGCGGTTACAACGATCCCATGCTTCTTCAATTCCTGATGCAAGGCTCTGGAGAATGAAAGCACATAGGATTTGCTTGCTGCATAGACTGCGAAGTTTGGCTGCGGCATAAAAGCAGCGGAGCTTGCGATATTAATGATATTTGACCGCTTCGCCATGTATGGAAGGGAAATCTTCGTCATACGTGTCAGGGATTCACAGTTCAACCGGATCTCGCCCGCCAAATCTTCCTCGGAGATCTGCTCGACATAGCCCATCTTTCCATATCCGGCAGCATTCACAAGCACGCGGATCTGTGGATGGAATTTCTGCAGCATTTCCTCGTAAGTCCCAACGGCATCCCGGTCGCACAGATCAATCGGAATTGTCCGTACATGGACACCATGCAGGGATTCCTTTAATTCATTCAATCGTTCTTCTCTTCGTGCGATCAGCCAGACCTCGTCAAGTGTGACAAAATGCTGATTGATCTGTTTGGCGAACTCTCTTCCCAAACCGGAAGAGGCACCTGTAATTACTGCTATCTTCATGACATCAACCTCCATCCAGGTAAATACTTGTTCTTCAAAACTCCTTGGCTTGCTTTGCCAAAGCCAAGAGGGTATCCATCGACGCAGACTAACACATAACCATTTTTGACAGATGTATCATCGAAATCAATCGTCTCGCCTTTTAAGTATTTGATGACCTTTGTATCGTCAGCGGACAGATCCAGACAGTTATCAAATTCATCCTTCGTGAGAGCCATCGCCAGTGACTGGCTCGGTTCGAAGCGGTTCTTCTTGATCTCGCCGACATACAAGCCACACCGTAAGATCCGGAGTCCGCGGACTGTTGGGAAGCTTTCTGGTATGTAGTATAGTTTATCGCCTGAGATTTCAAACCGTTCCGGATGAAATTCGTGCGTCGTATGTGATAAAAATTCGGTGACGGAATCCGGCAGCTTTGCGCGCTTGACCGGATAATCGCCATAATTGGCGCGGTTATCCCGCTCGCCCTGCTTCTTGACAAGGCATACAAAATGTCCCTCGCCCTCGATCTTATGTGGCCAGAGTCTGGCACAGCGTGTCAGCGTCTCATTTCCAGTATTCCCCCATTCCGGATGCCCGTGGTCAAAACCTTCGTAAGGGTGGAAATCCACCAGTTCCAGACGATCATCCAATGAAAGCAGATATTCGATGGACTGCTCATTTTCAAGGGGTGCAAATGTACAGGTGGAATAAAGCAGCATGCCGCCCGGTTTGAGCATTGTGACAACCTGATCTAAGATGCTTCGCTGCAGATCGGCAAATAACTGATTGCCGTTATTCTCCCATGCGGTGATCATCGATACGGATTTGCGGAACATGCCCTCTCCGGAGCACGGCGCATCGATTAAGATCTTATCAAAATATTCGTGGAAGCGTTCGGCTAATTTGTAAGGTGCTTCGCTGATAATCAGCGCATTTTCTGCGCCGAAAACCTCTAAGTTCTTCAGCAATGCCTTCGCGCGCGAAGCACTGATATCGTTCGATACAAGCAAGCCGGTTCCGTGTAATTTCGCCGCAAGCTCGGTTGATTTGCCGCCCGGTGCAGCGCAGATATCGAGCACCCGGTCTCCTGCCTCCACAGGCAGTACATTCGCCGGTGTCATGGCAGAAGGCTCCTGAATATAGTAAAGCCCTGCAAAATAATATGGGTGCCTGGACGGCTTATCTAATGTTTCATCGTAATAAAATCCATTCTCGCACCATGGAACCGGGCGCAGATGAAATGGATTGATCTTCAGAAATTCTTCCACAGATATCTTCATCGTGTTGATGCGGATGCCGTGATACATTGGCTGATCAAGGCAGGCGGCATACGAGTCGTAATCGTCCTGAAGAAGTGTTCGCATATTCTGTTCAAAGGTAATTGGTAATTCCATGTTATAGTAGCCCTTTCGTGCCTGCATCGACATATGCACGGACGAAGATGCCGTCCTCGCGATATTCCTCTTCTAACAGATTACCGGATTTGCGGATCTGCTGGATCACGCCTGCTTTGGCGTATGGAATCGTCTGTTCAATGTAAATGCGGCTCTGGTTGATAATTTCTGCGAGAATATCCGTGATCTTCTCGAATCCGGTCTCCTGCTTGGCAGAGATATATAACGTATGATCTGCCTGAAAATCTTTGACAGCCGGGAGTTCGTCCACTTTGTCTATCTTGTTAAATAATGTGACAACCGGCTTATCCTTTACGCCTAATTCACGCAATGTATCATATACAGTCAGGATATGCAGATCTGCCTGTGGGTTCGAGATATCAACGACATGGAGGATAATATCGGCAAACTTTGCTTCTTCTAATGTTGAACGGAATGCATCAATCAGATGATGTGGCAGCTTGCGGATAAAACCAACCGTATCCGTCAGGATGATCTCCTGTCCATTCGGGAGCTTGTAGTTCCGGGAGGTCGGATCAAGGGTTGCAAACAGCTTATCCTCCTCTAAGACACCTGCCTGTGTCATATGATTGAGCAGTGTTGACTTGCCGGCATTCGTATATCCGACGATTGAAACAATCGGTATATGGCTGTTCAGACGCTGCTTGCGCATTACCTCGCGGTGCGCAATATCGTCTTTCAGGTCAGCAGACAGCTTTGAAATCCGTTCACGGATCAGACGGCGGTCGACCTCGAGCTTCTTCTCACCGGGACCTCTCGTACCGATACCACCACCAAGACGGGACATTACCTGTCCCATACCGATCAGACGGTTGCTGCGGTATTTGAGCTGTGCGAGTTCTACCTGAAGCTTACCCTCCCGTGTTGTTGCGTGTTTCGCGAAGATATCTAAGATTATCATCGTCCGGTCCATGACCTTTGTGTCCAATTCCTGCTCCAGATTCTTCATCTGGATCGGCGATAATTCATCATCGCACACGACACCCGTCGCACCAAGACGCTCCACCATGTCTCGCAGATCCTCGACTTTACCAGTTCCGAGATAAGTCGCTTTCTCGATGGAATCCTTGTTCTGGATCATGCGTCCAAGTGTCTCAGCACCGGCGGTTGCTACCAGTTCTTCCAATTCATCCAGATTGGCTGGAACCTGTTCGCCGTTGTCTAAATCAACCGCAAACAGAATGACTTTTTCAATTTCTTCTTTATTTTCGTACATAGAATGTCCTTTTAGTTTACATAAATAAATTATTGTTACTCTACTGCGCTGGAATTCTCCGGTTCCGAATACAGGTGGTAACGATCATTGACAGGAACTTCATTTACATTCACACGGGTATCCAGATAGGCGTATAAATCCTGTCCCTTCTGATCTTCCGGATATTTGGCAATATAGGAAGTGGCACGTGAAAATGCTTCGGTATAGTTTTGTAGCTCTTTATAGCACATGATCTCTGCATATAAGATTTCCTGCAGATAGTCACTGTCTCCTGCGGATTCTCCCTGTGCAAGATAGGTTAATGCCTGATTATAGTCTTTGGTGTCATAATAATAGGATGCATATTTATAATTCACATATGCATCGATTCCATGATAGTTCGCGTAGATATCCAGATATTCTTTCATCTTATCATAGCTTTTCTGGTTTTCATAACAGATGGCTGCATAGATACTGATATCCTTATGTCCGTTTTCCACTGCCTTTGTGAAAGTCGCGACAGTTGAAACATAATCTCCGCGCTGATAATTGCCAAGCGCATGAGACAGGTCGGACAGATAGGAAAGCTGTTCCTTGTCATACTTGGAAGCCGGGTATTTTTTCTGGATATCCAGATAGGTCAGCTCCGCATCGGAGAACAACTGGAGCTGCATCATGCAGTCTGCCTCATATAGCAGAATATCTACATTGATGGAGTCTGAAAACCATTGTTTCTCCGCATAAGCTTCCTTGAATTTGTCCAAAGCTTCCTGATAGTTTCCCGCTTCATAGAGAGAAACCGCTTCCTTGCGAATGCTCTTTTTGTGCGAAAATATATTTACACACACAATAATAAATGCAAGGAGCATAACGCCAAGACAGATCAGGTGGAAACGACGGATGCGTCGCTTTCGTTCCCGTCTGCGGCGCGCCATCTCCCGTTCGTATGGTCCTTTTTTCATATGTTTATCTGGTTTACTCATATACTTTCTATCTTTCTATTTCTAATTTAAAATATCCAGCGGATTTTCGGTTGTTGCTTCCGTTGTAGCTTCTGTTGTTGCACTAGGATCTTCGGCTGTCACAGCGGTTGGATCAACTGCCGGTGTGGCAGAGGTTGCTGTGGCTGTGGATACGGAACCACCATTTACCAAAGTGTAGAACTCTTCTAATGTCAGGTTGTTCGTCGTCATAAAGACAGCCGCATCTCTTCCGACATAGCGGAAATGCCATGGCTCAAAATTATGTCCGGTAATGCTTTCCTTACCTTCTGGATAACGGACGATGAAGCCGAAGGAAGAACAATTCTGCATCAGCCACTGGTTTGTTGGAAGCTGTGATACAACAGCAGAGTCTAACTCTGCAACATCATGCGCTGTTACGTCGAATGCAAGACCGGTTGCATATTCACCACTGCCTTCGGTATCGGCGCTGATATAGCCACCCTTGATCGTATACTCACTTCCGGCAGCGTTACATGCTTCCAGCATTGCAAGCAGATCGTTGTAGATGCGTTCATCTACGATATAACCACTGTTCAGAGTATGTTGTTCAAAGGTATATCCATCCGGAATCGGGTTTGTATCGTTGACAAGCATCAGGTAATCTGGATTATTCTGGTAGATATACGTTGCCTGCTCGCGTAGAACAGCCTGTGGATCAACTTCTTCCGTAGTGGAAGCTTCGCTGGTTGCTTCCGTCGTTGTAGCGGTGGAAGTCTTCTTCTTGCCAGAGATTCCGTGAATCAGTAAAACCAGCAATACAATAAAAATCACAACCCCAAGCACGGTATAAAACAGTAAACTGTAATCACCGGCTTTCATATGTTTTTTCACTCTGCGGATATGTCTGCGGATAATCCGGTAAAGCTTTTTGAACAGCTTTTTCAAATGCTTATAGACAAACTTTGCAAATACCGCAATGTAGTGAAAGACATATGCAAAAAATAATCCTACACCCTGAAAAAATACTTTTGCATATTTCTTTATGTTTTCCCAAACTTCGTTTTTTTCCATAAGTACCCTCCCATTTTTTATAAGATGTCAATGTATTCTCCTGCTAACGCTTTATTCATGCTTCGTACAGCACAGAACTTTCCACACATCGAACATGTATCTTCATGCTCCGGACTTCTGTCTGCGCGGATGGCTTTTGCGGTTTCGGGATCTAAAGCGCATTCCCACTGCTTGTCCCAGTCTAATACACGACGGGCATCTGCCATCTTATCATCGATGTCACGTGCTCCGCGCACACCCTTTGCAATATCGGCTGCATGGGCTGCAATCTTTGATGCGATGATTCCCTGTTTGACATCATCGACATTTGGCAATGCCAGATGCTCTGCCGGTGTTACATAGCATAAGAACGCGGCACCTGCCTGTGCGGCGATCGCACCACCGATAGCGGCAGTAATATGATCATAGCCCGGTGCAATATCCGTTACCAGAGGACCAAGTACATAGAATGGAGCACCCATACAGATCGTCTGCTGCACCTTCATGTTGGCTGCAATCTGATCCATTGGCACATGTCCCGGTCCCTCGACCATAACCTGTACATTCTTCTCCCACGCACGCTTGGTAAGTTCACCGAGTCGTACAAGCTCTTCAATCTGGCAGACATCGGTTGCGTCGGCAAGACAGCCCGGACGACAGGCGTCTCCAAGGGAAACGGTTACATCGTATTCCGCACAGATATCTAAGATTTCATCGTAATATTCGTAAAATGGATTCTCTTCTCCGGTCATTGTCATCCATGCAAAGACGAGGGAGCCACCACGGGATACAATGTTCATCTTCCGTTTATGCTTCTTGATCTGGTCAATCGTCTTTCTTGTGATGCCACAGTGCAGTGTTACGAAATCCACACCATTTTCTGCGTGCAGACGTACCACATCAATAAAATCCTTCGCGGTCAGTGTTGCAAGATCGCGCTGGTAATGAATCACTGAATCATAGATTGGTACGGTACCAACCATAACCGGACATTCAGCAATCAGCTTCTTACGGAACGGTTCTGTATTTCCGTGGGAAGAAAGATCCATAATGGCGTGTGCACCGAGATTGACAGCTTCCATGACTTTCTTCATCTCAATATCGTAATCCTTGCAATCTCTGGAGATGCCGAGATTGACGTTGATCTTCGTCTGAAGCATGGACCCGATTCCTTCTGGATTCAGACAGGTGTGTAATTTATTTGCAGGAATGACAACTTTTCCCTCTGCTACAAGTGGGAGTAATTCATCTTCCCGCATATGTTCTTTTTCAGCAACTTTTGTAAGTTCCGGAGTGATAATGCCCTTTCTGGCTGCATCCATCTGTGTTGTATATTCTCTCATTGAAACCTCCTGTTATGTCAAACTATATCTATTCTAGTCATAATTACTCAAATTATAGCATAGATTTCCTATAAATACAAATAACTGCACCCATAAATTGTTGATTTACAGGTACAGTTATGCTCTATTTGATATCGTACATTTCCCGCAGCTCTTTTGCAGCTGCTTCCATCGCAGAATATAGCTCTCTGGAGGAAATGATCTGACAGCCGGCACCGCGTGTGATCGTCTGGATCAGACCATCTGAAGTGGCAACGGTCATCTGGTATTGTCCTTCATTTTCATGTGTATAGGCTTCGATAAACTGATCGGCAGTCTGGTTTTCCTTTGTGTGCACGATTTCGATATCCTCCTGCACGGTCGTACTGCCATGATTGCCCTTTACCTTATAGCCATCAAAGACAAGCAGGGTTTTGACACCGGTGATCCCCTGGTAATTTGATAACAGGGAAATGAGCTTATCCTTTGCCGCATCGAGATTCGTTTTTGCAAGCTCCGTCAGGGATTCCCATGCAAAAATAACATTGTAGCCATCTACGATCAGGCGCTTTTCTTTTGGCGTGACGATTACCTTGGATGCTTTTCCGGTGTAAGTCTCTGTGTGCCGCACGATCTTCTTTTTATAGATCTGTTTTTTCGCATTTTGGTTTGCAGTCTGCCCGGACAAAATCGCATCGATCTCGTCTAATCCAATCGAATAATCAAAGTTTTCCCGGCTGTGAACGGTATATTCTGCCTGTTCCTGCTCAGTGTCCGTTGCATCACTGACGTGCATATATGCCTTTACCTGATCCCACGGGACAAGGAAACCGGAACCATGTGCGCAGAATACAGAGGATGTCGGGTTGCGTAAATCCGCTTCTGGATCATATGGATGGGTCTGTATGACCTCTTCCTCGTTGTGACACGGCATGTAGCCGCGGAAGCTTACCTGAAACTCGCCCTGCCCTTTCGTAAATGCGCGTACATGAAGCTGGTAATCCCGCAACGTTGCAACCGGTCCGTGTCCGCGTATGATTGCACGGTCGCCAAGCTGTTCCGGTGCATCCATGACCGCATACATAGACTGCAGGTCTGTCATGGCGTGTCCAATCATCGAAGCAGGTATTTCCAATGTAAAATCATATTCCGGTTCTAAAATGATCGTACCAGCTTCCATCAGCCCCTGCCGCACTGCACGGTATGTTGCCTGACGGAAATCTCCGCCCTCGGTATGTTTCGTGTGGGCACGTCCGTTTATTACAGTGAAATGTACATCCGTTAAGGGTGCACCGATCTTTGTGCCACGGTGCGTCCGTTCCAGCAGATGGGTATAGACCAGACGCTGCCAGTTTTTGGCAAGGATATCTTCGCTGCAGTCAAGGGATGCATCCACGCCGCTTCCACGTTCTGCCGGTTCAATACGGATATGTGCCTCTGCATAATGACGCAGTGGTTCAAAATGTCCGACACCGATCACCGGCTGGGCGATCGTTTCTTTATACAGGATCTTTCCGCTGTCAAAAGTCGGCACAACACCACAGCGGTTTTTGATCAGTTGTGTCAGAATCTCAATCTGAACCGGGCCCATCAGCATGATCTGGATTGTTTCAGTCGGTTCGTTCCATGACAGATGCAGCTCTGGAAGTTCTTCATCGAGATCTTTTATTTTTGTATACATCAAACGTGTGCTGACAGCTTCGTCAAAGGTGATCGTATAGGAAATCACCGGCTCGATGCACGCCATCGGGTTATCACTGTAATCGCCGATGCCGTCCCCTGCCTGTGCGGTTTCCAGCCCCGTAATACTGCAGATATGTCCTGCGGTTACAGTTGGAGCGGTCTGATAATGTTCCCCATTATAGATACGGATCTGTGTAACCTTCTCTTCTCCGACGGTATCCCGGACAGATAATGTTCCCTGCATCACTTTGATATGGGCGAGCCGGTTTCCCTTTTCATCGCGGGTAATCTTATAGACGCGGGCACCAAACGGTGCTTCGGTCAGGGTTTGGTACGCATCGGTTGTGTAAGCATCTAAACCGTTTAAAAGTGCATCCACACCAATTCCTTTTAGCGCGCTTCCGAAATAACACGGGATGATCTGTCGCTGTTTGATCATAGTCTGGATACAGGCATCAGAAAGCGTTCCCTGTTCCATATAGGTATTTAAAATCGTTTCATCCTCCGATGCCATCGCAATGGATTCATAGAAATCCTCCGGTATATCGACGGTACCCTGCTCATAGCAGGAAAATGCGACGATTTTATCAGAAAAATCCTGTAATTCAGTTAAAATCTCCGACTGGAGATTGTCAGGCTGATCCATTTTATTGACAAATAAAAACACTGGAATTCGATATTCGTTTAATAATCGCCAGACTGTCTTTGTATGCGCCTGAATCCGGTCAGAGGCACTGATCACAAGGATGGCATAGTCAAGTACCTGTAAGGTACGCTCCATCTCAGCGGTAAAATCCACGTGTCCGGGTGTATCTAGCAGGGTAATATCTGTTTCAGCGGTGGAAAGCTCTGCCTGCTTGGAAAAAATCGTAATGCCCCGGCTTCGCTCCATCTCGTCATGGTCAAGTAAGGTATCACCGTTATCGACCCGTCCTGCCTGCTTCCGGACGCCGGTCTCATAGAGGAGTTCTTCCGAAAGCGTTGTTTTTCCAGCATCGACATGGGCTAAAATACCGATTGTAATATGCTTTTTTTCTGCGGTTGTTTCTGTCATCGAAACGCCCTCACTTTTCTTCTGTTTTTCATTTCATTACACTGAAATCTATCATAGCACAGATTCCGGGAATCGTCGACACCGGAAATCTAGGACAGAATCGGTGGATTGTATCTGGGGACGCTGGCATTGGCGCATAATCTCCCCCAGCCCTCGGAAGGATTTGGAATCTGGTTGCTGCCAGGTAAGGCGCGTGCTGCGTTGATCAGATAGGCTTTTACCCGCGCACCGTACAGGAAAGAATCGTTTCCATCGGTAATGCCCCATTGCATCAGATTGGCTGCGGCAGAGGCAACAAACGGTGTCGCAAAAGAGGTGCCACTAAAAAGACGGTATCCACCGCTGGCATTGGCGGCAAGGATATCAACACCCGGGGCGACCAGATCCGGCTTTTGTATCGCAGCACTTCCTTTTCCTGAAAATGGTGCCACGCTGAGCCTTGCCCCGTTATAGGCACCAACGCTGATCACGTTTGAGGCAGATGCTGGAATTGTCAGGGAAAGGTCAGTTGTTGGAACCTCGAATTCTACAGTTGCCTGTGTGGATGAGGCAACCGGGAGCCATGCATCAATCTGATAGGGCTGATCAAAATACGGTTGGATGGAAAGACTCCAATATCCATACGGAATTACCGTTCCACGAAAAACAATAAAGATCTCTCTTCTTGGGTTAAAAGGTGTTGCCTGCCCGATCTGTATAGAAATCTGTGTTGTGGCAAGTACGAAAGAATAAAATTCTCCGGCATTTTGGGAAGGTATGTAGGTGGTTGCCTGCCCAGCTGGTGTCTGTATGCGAAAAAGAAAGGCAGTCGCAGGTGCAAACCACAGTTGTAAAGAGAAGGTAAGAAGTCCATCTCCGACAAGGATTCCAACAGTTTGTGCAGTATTTCCTCCGATGTAACGGTGTCGCCCGGTGTTCCCCTCGTTGCCCATCCCGGTTACGATTGTGACTTTTCCGTTTGCGCGCAGGGCATCCAGATACTGCTCTACGATTGAATTTCCGTAGTGATCGCCGTAATTATTTCCATAGCTCAGATTTAAAACAAGTGGAAGGCGCTGTTGCATGGCATATCGGACAATATAATCGACTGCACACAAAAATGCGGCGGTATTTGGACGGGAGGCTACGCCAATCAGAGAAGCTCCGGTACTGAATGCCGTCAGGATACTTGCGACTGCGGTTCCATGTCCACTTGTATCATAGCGGCGATCCGTGCCTTCTGAAACAACAGATTGAATCTGGTTCGCAGAATATTCTGTACCAAATCCATAGGGCTCCGGTGGAATACCGGTCTGTGATTGATCCCAATAAGCAACGATCCGGCTTTTGCCGTCTTGGGCAATCAATGCAGGATGCGTAAACTCCAGTCCGGAATCTACGATTCCAATCAGGATGCCATTGCCGCGCAAAACGCTTTCCTGTTCGTCATACATCGGAAAGCATGCAGCAATCCGGTTTTCTGCCTGTACTGCCTGCTCGTACTCCATCTGCCGTGTCAGGTCGATGTATAAAACCTCTGGCATATATGTCAGACGAAGAATTTCTTCTTTGGAGGCTGTTCCGACTGCAAAATGGTTCAATAACGGAACTATTGGAAAAACAGCGATTTCCTGTAAGGAATCAAATGCACCAAGATACCGGATCAAAATGGTAAACTGCCGCGTGGAACTTTGGTCTGTCTCCAAGGACACTGCCAGCCCGGTGCTGATTTTCTCGGTAGAATAGACAGATTTATCCATAATTCTCTCCTATTGCTTGTATTTGGTCGAATGGCGATGTCGAAAATGCTTGGAATTTTACGAAATCAGAATACGAATTATGACATTTATTTCATGCGGAATTATATATAATACGGAGGAATGATCAAAGGAGGTGAACATGACCTATGTTGTCTACGCCGATGTATTGTTTCTGTATCACTGTCTTGTGAATGTGACGCTGCTCTGCATGATACAGACGATACTTGGGCAGTCCATAAAAATCCTCCGCACATGTATGTGGACGATTTTTATGGCAGCTTTATCGACAGGTATTTTTTTGATAACGATATCTTTATGTACTCTCTATTATGTATTATATGCCACAAGCTACTTTTTTATGACATATTTTCTTACAAAACACGTGCCATATCCGATTCCAATGTGGAAAATGATACTGGTCGTGCTTGCTGGTTGTATATGGTTGGCTGGAATGCTGCAATTATTTTACATAGCGGACGGCACAGCGTTTCGGACCCCCGGATTTTATCTGACATGTATCGCTTCGGTATTGGTATGCCGGATTGCCCGGCGGATATATGACCGAAAGCAGATGCAAGCCCACGCATATGCAGTAGAACTTGTGTTTCCTGCAAGGACACTCCCTGCCAATGCCTTTGTGGATACTGGAAACCGGCTTCAAAATCCCTATACAAAACAACCGGCAATTCTTATAAACTATCGTTTATTGAAAAATCTTCTGTCTGAGCAAAGCTACGCACAACTCGAACAGTATCATAAAACCGGACAATTTCCGTACTTACAAATGAACGAAACCGGAGAAATCACGTTTTTTCCGATTCCTTACCATACCATAGGAAACCGGTTTTCCCTGATGCCGGCAATTACGATTCCAAAGCTGGTGTATACGCAATCGCGCACAACATTCTATGCGGTCACAGCTGGAATCAGCCGGGAAATCTTCTTTGAAAACCGATATGACGTATTACTGCATGAAAAATTACAACCTAAGAAGGAGGAACCAACATGATTAGCATCGTCAGCAACAATATGATCCGTTTCAATATCAAGAGCATAGCGAATTATCTCTTATTTCCCAAAAATGAAGTGCATTATATCGGAGGCGCGGAGATTCTTCCGGCACCACTCTCCTCAGAGGAGGAAAACTTGCTCTTGACGCATCTGGATGATGATGTTTTAGAGGCAAGACAGACGTTGATCGAGCATAATCTGCGTCTGGTCGTTTACATTGCAAAGAAATTCGATAACACGGGTGTCGGCGTGGAGGATCTGATCTCAATCGGTACGATCGGACTGATCAAAGCAATCAATACCTTTAAGTCGGACAAAAATATCAAACTGGCAACGTATGCCAGCCGTTGCATCGAAAATGAAATTTTGATGCATCTACGCCGCAATTCCCGTATCAAAACCGAGGTTTCCATCGATGAACCACTGAATGTGGACTGGGATGGAAATGAGCTGCTGCTCTCCGATATTCTTGGCACGGAGGAAGATCTGGTGTACAAGGATATCGAAGATGAAGTCGATTTGAACCTGTTGGAACAGGCAATGGACATTTTAAGTGACCGGGAGCGCACGATCATCGAGCTTCGATATGGGATTGGCCATGATGATGAGGAAATGACGCAAAAGGAGGTTGCAGATCTGCTTGGAATCTCACAGTCGTACATCTCCAGACTGGAGAAGAAGATCATTCGTCGGTTGCGAAAAGAAATGATCCGGCTTGGATGATACTTGATATTTTTGCGCACCTTTTGCGCACCTACCATGTTTTTAGTAACAAAAAATGCGGGAATCCTTAAATTTTAAGGACTCTCGCATTTTACATTCAATGCCGGTGGCGGGACTTGAACCCGCACGATGTTGCCATCAACAGATTTTGAGTCTGCCTCGTCTGCCAATTCCGACACACCGGCGGAACAGTTGATACTATATCATAGAACATTTTACTTGTCAATAATAAAATACAGTTTCTGTTCGCCTGTTTTCATAGAATTAAGGGGTCAGTTTCTTCGCAACTACAACAAATCTTCCGTTGTCTGTATGATAGGCGCAGGTCGATAAAGTAAGCAGCGAATCACCGTAAGAAGCATCCGTGTCAATCGTATATCCGGTCAATGCTTTGCAGCCGGATACATACTGGTTAAATGCGGATTTATCCTCCGCGTTAAAGAACTGATAATAACGGAACCCATCTTCCTTTTCTGTCAGTATGTGGGTACGGAAGGCGGCAATCACTTCGTAAGTGCCATTTCCGTAAATGGTATCAAACTGAATGTATTTGTGATTTTTATAAAATGATTCATTCTCATATTTTAATAAGTCATGAAACATCTTTCCAGTTTTCATATTATGTCCGTAGATCAAGATGTTGTCGGAAGGCTTCTGCACATTGCTTTCAAGATCAACAAACAACGTACCTGCACTGCTGTATTCGCCGTAAAAATCCCGATGGATATAATACTCTTCCTCTTCTGGTGTCTGCATAACCGGATAATCAATGTTCGTATCCTCGATGGACAGCCAGCCGATAAAATCATGATTCTCCCGATAGAGGGAAGCAAAAGATTTCTGGACGCGAGTTCCATCGATATTCACAAATTCTAATCCCGGTTCTGCATCGCCATCTGTTGCCACGTAGACAATCTCCTCTTCGTTGACCGGAGCGTCAATCATAGCCTCCAGCTTCTGAAACTGATCTTCACTTTTCTTGCTCTGCAGGAAATAATAGGCAAGATACCCCGCAGAACCAAGGAAAATACAGATCAATACAGCCAGACATAAATTATATACGATACGTTTTTTCTTTTTCATAGCTCATTAAAAATATTTTTTGCTTCCCCACAGATTATTCTGCTTCAAAGCAGTATATTCCTCGTACGCCTGATCCAATATCTGTTTTTCGTTCGGGAATTTTAACAGATGGTACGCCTCGTGATATTTGTAATATCCGGAATCCATAAAATATTCTTCCCGTTGTGGCTTGCTGTAATAGCTGTCCGCCATCATCAGATACCAGTGTACATCCTTGTTAACGACATCATAAGAGGTGTTAAACGTATAGTTGCTTTTTCCAACGTATTTGATAATCTGAGCGCTCACGCCGGTTTCTTCTTTCACTTCCCGAAGTGCAGTTTCATTGTGCTGTTCACCCTCTTCAACTGTTCCCTTCGGCAGAACCCAGCCTTCGTATTTATTCCTGTAATTCTTATACAACAACAGGATTTTTCCTCGAAAGATTACCACACCACCACAGCTTGTTGCTTCAATCATTGCAATTCCTCCTGCTTTTTCCATTGGTGTGTCCCAAAATTGAATTTATTATAGCAGATTCTGTGGCATGTCGCAAGGTAAACTATTTACTGTAATATGCATCAAACACCTGTCTGGCAACCCATGCACCTGTCACACCAGTCACGTTGGACTGTTCGGTAATTGCGCAGACGACAATGTCCGGATCATCCGGATCAGAAAAGCCGACAAACCAGGAATTGCAGTTTCCTTCGTTGTCAAATTCTGCTGTACCAGTCTTTCCGGCAACCGAGTAAGAAAGTCCGGAAAAATACCCGGAACCGGTACCATATTCACAGACACCTTTCATATAGTCCGTCAGGATGTTTGCTTCATCTGCGGTCATCAGTGTGCCTGCTTCCTTAGAACGAAATGTCTTTACCTTGGCACCATCGTCGTTTTCAATCGAGTCGATCGTGTATGGCTTCATCAGGACGCCGTCGTTTGCAATCGCGGACATGATCATCGCATTGTGAAGCGGCGTGATCTTCGTATCGCCCTGTCCGATCACTGTCTGTGGAATCGCATCGTCCGGCGAGTCCGCGGTAATCCGAAACTGTGATGAGTTATAGGTGCCATCGTATGGTAAATCTTTGTTAAACAACAGCTCTTCGGCTGTGGAACGATAGGAACCTTTATCTAAAGTCTCTCCGATTGTTGCAAAGCTGACGTTGCACGAATAAGCAAGTGCATCTGCTAACGACAGATCACCATGTGCCTTGTTGTTGCTGCATCGGATTCCGACGCCGGAGAAGATGGAATTGCCATCACAGTGGAACTGATAGCTGTTGTAGGTTGTTGGATTTTCACGCATGAATTCCAGCAGGGATACCACCTTGAAGGTGGAACCCGGTGCATAGAGTCCCTGTGTTGCACGATTTAACAGAATCGTACTCTCCGATCCCTCCTCCGTCTGCAGATAGCTCCAGACATTTTCAATATCGTTTGGATCATAGTCTGGTTTTGATACCATACATAAAATCTTTCCGGTGGATGGCTCGATCGCAATCACGGCACCCTTACAGCTTCCGAGTGCATTGTACGCGGCTGCCTGAAGATCATAATCTACGGTCGTGATGACATTGTCGCCACGGTTTTTCTCCTCTTTTAATTCGCGGTAAACACGTTCAAAGATGTTGATGTGCGACCGCAGCATATAGAAATTTCCGGCAAGCTCCAGTCCTGCTTTTCCGTATTCATCATAGCCAACCAGATGGGAAAACATGTTGCTGTACGGATAAGAACGGTTCGTATTTCCAGCCTCGTCCGTTTCGCTTGTCGCAATTACAACACCATCACTCGTGATGATATCGCCCCGTTCTACCGTCTTGGCAAAGGAATCCTGCCGGACATTCCGGGAGTTTGCAATCACAGTTTCAGCCTTGAACTGCATGAAATAGATCACATACGCAATCATGCCGACAAACACTGTCACCATCAGATAGGTGATTACAACGATCGGGCGATTCTTGATTTTGTTCTTTTTAATTCGTTGTTTTTCTTTCGCGATCAGTTCTTCTTCCGGTGTTAACGGCTGACTCCTGTTCGCGGAGCTTCTGTCTTGCTTTTTCTTTTTCTCTTTCATACTTCACTGCCTCACTACTACTTATTACATATACCCCCTGCACAATCGCAAATATAATGAGGGTACTTAATACCGAACTGACACCATAACTGACTAGTGGAAGTGTCACACCTGTGGAAGGAATGAATTTTGTCACACCACCGAGATTTAAGAAGCACTGCACAATATAGATGCTTGAAAATCCAAGTGCGACATATTTATAAAATGGCTCCTTACATTTCATTGCCACATTGGCAAAGGAAAGGAAGATGCTCACGATTACAAGGATCATTGCAAGTCCGAAGATTACACCCAGTTCCTCGCAGATTGCTGAAAAGATAAAATCGCTTTCGCTGACCGGAATACTTCCAGCCGCTCCCTGTGTTAGTCCAGAACCTGCATAGCCGCCCGTTCCGATTGCGAAAAGCGACTGGGACAGCTGATAACCGCCTCCGTCGATATCTGCAAACGGATTTTGCCATGCATGGACTCGCACCATAACATGCTGGAACAGCGAATTTTTAAACAGTGCATAGCCTAGCATGACAGCACCTGCACCAAGCGAGATTCCACCGACCAGAAAGACTGGACGGGAAGTTGCAACATACACCATCAAAACATAGGTTATGTAGAAGATCACTGCCGCACCTAAGTCTTTCTCTAACACAAGCACACCCATAAATGCTGCGGAGATCAGCGCATTTACAAAAAGCTCTTTGAACGTGCTTGCCTTTACAAGCATGGATGCTACAAAGAATACAAATAATATCTTTACAAACTCCATTGGCTGTACGGACAGATGCCCGAGGTTGATCCAGTTTCTCGAACCGTATTTCTCACTTCCGAGCCCCGGAATAAATACTGTGAGCAGGAACAACAGACCAATCACGCCATACAACACGCCGCAATCCTTCATCTTCTTCCATTTCAACATGATATATGGAATAAATGCAGTTATGATCAGACCGACGGTGGCAAAGATGAACTGCTTCACGGCCAAGTTAAAATTCAGACGCGTAAGCATAATATAGCCGATTAACAGCAAAAACGATGCATTGTTTGTCAGCAATCTGGACGAATCCTTGTAGATGCTGTGGTAAAGCACCATATACAAGATGGCGACAAAAATCTGTGCCACATAAAAGATCAGGATCTTCAACTGCCCCAGCCGCAGATACAGGATCAGGTAACATAAGAAATGGATTACAAATACATATCCGATTTGTTTGTTTAGTTTTTTACGCTTCTGCTCTTCGTTTTTCGATGATAGCACCGAAAAACATTTGACGGTATAAAGTACCATGAAAAGCAAAACGAGATACTTTGATACTTCACAAATAATGTTGATCATTACAATACACCTCGATATAAATGTCCGCCTGTTTTTTCATAGGAATCATAGGACTTTCCAGATAATATCTGCAGAATCCTACGAACCTGTTGCTCGTTTTCGATTGTAAAACGAACCAGATATCCCCGGGGATGCAGTCTGGAAAAAGCAGGCTCTTTATATTTATCCAATATAGAATAAGGAACCTTGTTGTAGATGATATTATAGCAGTCATCACAGTTGGTTCTTGCAAAAAAACGATTCCCCATCTCGTCAGTCACGGTCAGGGTAACCGGCTCTTTTTTGCAGCCGTATTTTGTCTTTTGCAGGCAATTCGCAGTCAGCATAACCGGTTGATACTCATATAATGTGAGACAAAGCGGTTCGCCTGCAAGTGCGTCAAGCTCCTCTAGCTTTAACTCCCGCGGCGTCAGAAATGAAATGTCTGTGTCCGCAAAAAATCGCCGGATAAATGCATGCGCCAGACGATTGTAGCAATAAAGGCTGGCATCACATAAAATCACACAGTCTTCTGGCAACTTCTGACTGGCAAGAATTGCCAGTGCATCTATATTTCTAATATATATACCACGGATTCCGGATTCTTGCAAATCGACGCAGAACCGGTCATGAATTACAGGCGGCAGCTCCGCGTATAGCCGGATGGAATCCGGGATCATATTCCTGCACTGGTTGTATAGCGCAAGCGGCATTGTGATACCTGTCACCGGGGACTCCACATGTGGAAGTTCTTCTAAGATGATACGCAGCTGTTCTTGTGTTACAGCACTAAAGATCATCTGCTCCTGCTTCGAACTCTGGGTGTCAGATGCATTCGCAGGGGACTTTGTAATCATAGATTCATACACGGTATCCCACGACAGCTGTTTTCCGGCGACACGTGTATGTGCCTTAGCAATCTCCGCTTCTAAGGCTGCAAGCAATGCACGGCGGAGCTTCTTTAACACACCATTTGGCAGGAACGCGCAGGTATCCAGATTACAGGTAAACGATGCTAATTCGTATTCCGTATTGCCAAGCTGTGCCAATGGCTTTTTGACTGTCTCTATTGTGGTTTCTCCTTGCTTGCTTTTCTCCACGAGCATATCCGTACAGGTTGCAGTGTAAGTCTGGTTATCAAGCTCACAGGTTACAATCGCGGTCAGCGGAGCTCCGATTCGGGCTGTAACAGAGACAGAAATCGGAAGCTTCTTATAAGAGTTAATATAATCATCCTGCACATGTTGTAAGATCTTCGGGCATTTGGTACGGTAGACGGTCTGCTCTTTCTGCAGAAGCTTGGTCTTCGGACAGTTCAAAGTCAGATGCTGTCCGGGAGTTCCGTCCTTTGAGGATGTAATCTCCACCGCTTCGCCGTTTTTTGTCGTCAGCTCCAACACATCCTGCCGGTATACGGCTTCTGATAGACGGAGTGTGATCGTTCCCTTTTCAACACGCTCCAAACTTCCGATTGCCACACCCTGATTGTTCGGGCGATCCTTTGATATCATTTCCGCACCATTGTGGTGGAAGAAATATCCGTCCGAGAATCCACCACGGTTATAGATATTGGCAAGCTCAAAGGTGAGTGCCTCTGCTTTTTTCGGGTCAAATTTACCATGCAGACAATCATCTACGATCGTTCGGTAAGCGTGCACCGTCGATGCAACGTAGTAAGCATTTTTCATCCGGCCTTCGATCTTTAGCGAATCAATCCCGGCATCCATCAACTTCGGGATCAGCGACAGGGCGCACATATCTTTCATGGATAACAGATAGCTTTTGTCATAGCATTTCCGGCATGGCTGTGCGCAACGTCCCCGGTTGCCGCTTCTGCCCCCCGCAAGGGAGCTCATCAGACACTGGCCGCTGTAAGAGTAACACATCGCACCATGCACAAATGTCTCGACCTCGATATCGACATGCTCTTTGATCGCACGGATTTCAGCTAGAGACATTTCGCGCGCGGTCACAACACGGGTGGCACCCTGCTGTTTCATAAATTCTGCGCCATACCGGGATGTAATATTCATTTGTGTACTGCAATGGATTGCGATATCGGGAAATTGTTCCCGGACATAAGAAAAAACGCCAAGATCCTGAATGATCAGAGCGTCGCCGCCAATCTCGTAAAATGGCTGAATGTATTCATATAATGCGGGAAGCTCCTCCTGCTTCAACAGGGTGTTGACGGTCAGATAGACCTTCACCCCATGTAGATGCGCGTAGGTGACAGCTTGCTTTATCGTTTCTTCGTCGAAATTCGTCGCATATGCTCTTGCACCAAAAGAATTGCCGCCAATATAGCAGGCATCTGCGCCTGCATGTACAGCGGCAATTAAAATATCGTAGTCACCACAAGGTGCGAGTACTTCAATTTTGGAATGTTTGTTATTCATTGCGGTTTTTCTCTGCCTCTAACTGAATAATCTTTCTTTGTAATGCATTGATCTGCTCTTTGTATTCCTCAATCATACGTGCAGAGCTTTCCAGCTTGATCTGGGACTCGATTACCTCGTGACGCAGATCATACAACTGCTGCTCTTTGTTGCTGTCCTCAGTTACCATAGAATCCGCCTGATTCTTTGCTTTGAAATAATCATCTGCGATATTCAAAGCAAGCAGGATTCCCTGATATTCGGTATTCATCCGACGATACTGATCGGAAGTCTTGCATTCTGCAATCTTGCCGTTGATATAAGTCGCAACATTTTGAAGATAATCTTCCCCTTCATATCCGCTTAATGTATATACTTTCCCATTGATTACTACCGGGATATCTACTTTGTTTGCCATAATACAAAATCTCCTTTGTTATTCTATCAGATTTTCCAATCCAAAATGTCTGTAACAATGTTCCGTAACAATTCTACCACGCGGCGTCCGATTTATAAAGCCATTTTTTATTAAATATGGTTCATATACCTCTTCCAGTGTGCCGGAATCTTCGCCGATGGCTGCTGCTAAGGTATCCAGACCAACCGGACCTCCACCAAATTTGTGGATCATCGTCTCTAAGATATTGCGGTCGGTATTGTCCAGTCCCATAGAGTCTACCTCCAGACGATCGAGCGCGGTTTTTGCAACATCGTAATCAATCGCACCGTCACCTTCTACCTGCGCAAAATCACGTACCCGCTTCAACAGACGGTTGGCAAGCCGCGGCGTACCACGGGAACGCTTGGCAATCTCCAACGCCCCCTCGTCGTCAATGCTGACACCAAGCACGGCCGCAGACCGGAGAATGATCTGCATCAGCTCGGTTACATTGTAGAATTCCAGCCGATTGACAACGCCGAACCGGTCACGTAGCGGAGCGGTCAGCATTCCAGCGCGTGTGGTTGCACCAACCAGTGTGAATTTTGGAAGATCCAGGCGGATTGAACGGGCACCAGCACCTTTGCCGATCACAATATCAATTGCAAAATCTTCCATCGCTGGGTACAATACCTCTTCCACCTGCTTATTTAGCCGGTGAATCTCGTCAATAAATAAAACATCATTTTCGGACAGATTGTTTAAGATTGCAGCCAGATCGCCCGGTTTATCAATCGCCGGACCGGATGTGATCTTCAGATTGACTCCCATCTCAGTCGCTACAATCGATGCCAGTGTCGTTTTACCGAGTCCCGGAGGGCCATACAACAGCACATGATCGAGCGGCTCGCCACGTTTTTTTGCAGCTTCGATGAAGACACGAAGATTCTTCTTTGCCTTCTCCTGTCCGATATACTCAGACAGATGACTTGGTCGCAGTCCCTGTTCGATTTTATCATCTTCCGGAATAATATCCGCTTGAATGATTCGTTCCATCTTTTTCTCCAATGTCTAAATAATATGCTTTAATGCAGCCTTTAATAATTGTTCTACGGTCATGGATTCGCTGTCCGGAACCTTCTTGATTGCGCGCAAAGCTTCCACGTTGGAATATCCAAGACTGCTCAATGCCATCGCTGTCTCGGATACAATATCCTCCGGTGCAGATGTTGCTGGAGAAGCCTCATCGTATTCTCCCAGTACATCTTCCAGATGAAATTTGTCACGTAATTCAATAACTAATCGCTGGGCTGTTTTCGGACCGATTCCGTTTGCTTTCGCAATCGCCTTATAATCATCCGATAACACAGCCATGCGCAGTTCATCGACCGACAGGCATGACAGGATAGAAAGCGCACTTTTCGGTCCCACTCCGCTGATATTGATCAGCATACGGAACACAGACCGTTCCTCTTTGGTCAGAAATCCAAACAGACTCATATCATCTTCCCGCACATTTAAATGGGTGTAGATCGTTGCCTGTTGATTTTTTGTCAATCTGGCAGAATCCTGTGAGGATGTAAATACAGAAAATCCGATTCCACCGGTTTCTACGATGATCTCATCGGTTCCAATCTCGGTTACCGTTCCTTTGATATATGCAAACATAATGTTCTCCTGTCAAAAAATAAGGAGTTGTCGTTGTTACGACAACTCCGATCTGGCTTAATCTTATAAGAATTCGAAGCCTTCGTCCTCTTCTTCGCCATCTCCGATCATCATGCGATCTGGTTTTCTTGCATCTTCGATTTCCCCAACAAAGATCTCATCGTCATCATCGTTGCTTGTTGCAGCGGTATGTACATCCTCGTCTGCTTTCTTGAAGAACTTGGATGATGCAGACTCTTTCGCTGGTTCTGGCTCAACCTTTGGTGCTTCTGCCTTTGGCTTTGCGGAGCTCTCAAGCTTCTCGCTCTGAGCCTTTGCCTTTGCAATAATATCAGCGGCAGTTGCTTCAGCATTCTTGATGATCTGGTCTGCACGCTTCTTTGCCTCTACACTTTCTCCGGCATCAGTTGATACATTTTCTGCCTGCTGCAGCTTGTTCTCCAGTTCAAATAATTTCAGTCTGGTATCTTCCATTGCCTTTGTGAGTTTATCAAATTTGTCCTTTGTTTCCTCATAATCTTTGGAAAGGTCGCTGTACGCTCTGAATACAGTGTCTTTAAAGCTGTCAACATCTGCGGCTTTGTAACCGAATAAGCCCTTTTTAAAAGCTGTTGATCTAATATCGTCTGGTCGTAACATTCTATCTCCTCCGTACATCATACTTTAGCTAAAATTATAACATATTGACCAAAAATTACAAGCATTTCTTTACTTCTATGGTATTTATGCTATAATTTAAACCAATTTAGACGAATTTATCGGACGATATCGGAAAGGAGGCACCTATGGAAAAAGTTGTAAATGAGGCTCATCGCAGTAAATTTCAGACATTGGAACAGTTTTATACATCGGAAGATCTGCTTGTTTTTGATATTGAAACGACCGGATTTACAGCCGAACATACTGCCTTATATCTGATCGGCTGTGCTTACTATAAAAACCGTCAGTGGAATATATGCCAGTGGTTTAATCAGGATGGCAGATCCGAAGCGGATATTTTAGAGCAGTTTCTTTCCTTTGCGATGAATTATAAATATGTGATTACCTATAATGGAGATGGATTTGATATTCCGTATATCACAAAAAAGGCAAAGGCTTATGGGATGGAAAATACACTCGCCCATATGGAAAGCATTGATATTTATAAGCAGATCCGTTTTTTAAAAGATGTGCTGCACATGGAAAATATGAAACAGAAAAGCGTGGAACGGTTTCTTGGTATCCATCGGTTAGATAAATATTCCGGCGGTGATCTGATTAAGGTCTATCAGGAATATGTAAAGCTTCCGGTAAAGACAAACAAGCAGTTGTTGTTACAGCACAATTACGAGGATCTCGAAGGACTTCTGGACTGCACAAGCATGCTTGCTTACTGTAAATTCAAAGCTGGCTGTCTGCTCGTCCGCAAGATGTCTGTGCGGCAGAACCGGTTACTTTTCTCTTTGGAGCTGGAATACCAGCTTCCAAAACGATTGACGATCGGATTGAATGATATCATCATCACTGGATTCCAGAAGGAAGCAACGATCAATGCCCCGATCTATACAGAGGAATTGAAGTTCTTCTTTGATAATTACAGGGATTACTACTATCTTCCGGCAGAGGATATGGCGGTTCACAAAAGTGTGGCAAGCTATGTGGATAAAAACTACCGGGAACCGGCGAAGAAGGAAACCTGTTATCTGCGTAAAAAAGGATATTTCATCTCCCAGATTGATGATGGAATTTTATCTGGCTACAAACGGGATTATGAAGACAAAGAATCTTTTATTGAACTGACGGATTCGTTCCTGCAGGACTTAGATCTTTTGCACGCATATGCACGACATATAATAAGGCTGGCGCTCTCTTAAAGCGTCAGCCCTTTTCTTTAATATATTTAGAATAAATCTTCTTCCATATTGTCAAGGAATTCCTTGAAAGCTTCTCTTGCACTGCTGATTTCCGATGGATTCTGTTTATTTAATACATCTTCAAACTGGTTAATCTCATGTTCGAGAATCTTACGGGTATCTCCGATGGATTCCTCATACATGCGATCCGCACGAAGCAGCAATAATTTGTTTGCCTCCTGTTCCCGTGGATGAATCTTCAGGGAAGAAAGCTCCTCGAATCTGGCATCGATTTCTTCATCGGTCAGATCGGTTTCCTCGTTCTTAATCACAAGTCGTTTTTCCACATTTGTAGAAATTACCTTTACAATCACCTCTAAGATAGAGTTAACATCATAGGTGTATGTGACATCGACGCATTCTTCGCCGGCAGGTGCCGGTGGAACCATAACTTCAATGCTGCCAAGGTAGACGTTATTTGCTGCCAGACGGCTCTCGCCCTGCAGGATATCGACCTTGATCCGTGTCTGCCGGTCACTGACGGTATAGAGACGTTCCGTATGACTGACCGGAATCACGGAGTTTCGTTCAATCAATGGCAGATAATGTCCAGCCTCAAACACACCTCCGGATCTGCGGGATACAACCTCCGTTCCAAGTGTAAATGGACAGACATCCGTCAAAATAATCTCTTTCACTGCTTCATTCCGTTCTTTCATAGCAGCCTGTGTCGCCGCGCCCACAGCAACCACCTCGTCCGGATTGATACTTGTATTCGGCAGACGTCCAAACAGGCGGCTCACAAACCGGCGTACAATGGAAAGCTTTGTCGAACCACCAACCAGAATTACTTCCTCAATATCTTTGAGCTTGATATTTGCATCCTTCAGGCTTCGCTCGATTGGCTTACGAATACGTCCAAGCAATACCTGGCAGGATTTTTCATAATCGTCAATATCAATTTCGCTCTCTACGACTTCTCCGTTGATATTACATTTCATAACTGATGTTTTTGCATCTGCAAATCCAAGCTTGCAAATCTCTGCCTGTTTGTGAATATGTGCACGGGTTTTCTGATCAAGAGTATCTTCGTCAATCTCGTGTTCACGGAGAAACATCTGTTCCAATACGGTCGTAAAATCTTCTCCGCCAAGGAAATTATCTCCGGCAACTGCGCGCACTTCCATAATATTCTGATAAAGCTCTAGGATTGATACATCAAATGTACCACCACCCAAATCAAATACGAGGAATTTCGTGTCTGCATTTTTCTTATCCAAACCATAAGCGATTGCTGCGGCTGTTGGTTCACTGACGATACGTTCTACCACAAATCCGGCAAGTTCTCCTGCTTTCTTTGTCGCTTTTCGCTGTGCATCGTTAAAATATGCCGGTACGCTGATGACTGCCTCCTCAATCGTGCATCCAAGATAATGCTCCGCATCTTCCTTCAAAGATTTTAAAACAAGGCTGGAAAGCTCTTCCGCAGAGAACTTGCGGGTTCCAAGGGTAAACACCTTCGAGCTCCCCATGTTCCGCTTGAACACATCCGCGGTCTGATCTGGGTACAGCATCTTCCGCTCCTTCGCGGTCTTGCCGACATAGACAATTCCTTCCTCATCCACGCTTACAACCGAAGGAGTCAGATTTTCTCCCAGACGGTTCGGAATGACCTTTGCATGGTCGCCATCAAAATATGCAATTAAACTGTTTGTCGTTCCTAAATCAATTCCTACTATCATTTCTAACCCTAATTTCTTATTTTTTATCTTCAATCCGCTTCAGACATGCCTCATAGAACGCATTCTGTCCACAGACACGGATTGCTTCTTCGTACATACTGCGTGCCATCGCATAATTGCGCTGCTTCTCATACAGCAACGCTTTCTCATATAAAATCCGGTGACAGACACCATAGAAACAGCCGCGACAACGACGGGCATGCAGACCCTGTTCTAACCAGTCTTTACATTCTTTGTAGTTCTTGGAAAGTCGTGCAAAACGTGCCATCTTGATATACTGTGGCGGCGTTTGTATCTGATCCTTTGGATAAGCGGCAGCCGCATTTGCTATCGCACTGTTCTTCTTGAAGCTTCGCAGTTCTTTTAGCTGGATCATACATTCCAGCCATTCACTATAATAATTGGCTTCCTTGTTTGTGTCAAGCGCAATCGCCCGCTCATATAACGGCTTTGCGTCCGCATACATGGCATGGTCACGGAAGATATCTCCCATTGCACCATACACCCGGTGATTCTCCGGATCTTTGCTTATGATATATTCAAATGTCTCATGCGCCAGATCAATGAAGCCGGCATCTCCGTAGATATCAAGCAATTTTCTTGCACAGGCAGAATCATCCACAAAAGGAAGCAACTCGGCAATGGCATCCTTTGCCGCATCCATCCGAACAAGCAGGACGGCATAATCGTAGGCAATATCTGCATTCCACTCATATTGCTTTTTATAATCGATATAGAGCTGCTGACTTTCAGGAAACCAGTTCATGCACTGGTAGACACGTGCTAAACTCTGCAAGCTCTCTTTGTGCTGTTCGGTGTCTGTTTCAGAAACTTCATATGCTTTTCGGTATGCATCGGCAGCCGCTTTATAGCTTTTGTGCAGTTCCTGTATCATCCCAATCCGCAGATACGCAAAATAATTATCTGGTTCTAACTGTAATGCAGCCTGATAATCGCGAACAGCCTTTTTGTATTCGCCCATCAGACTGTATACGATCGCCCGCTCATTGTAAACCTGCGCGGTTGCCTGTATTGCAAGCTGTGTACCAAATGCCTCCAATGCCTGTTCGATTTTCCCAAGTTTCGCATAGGAAGAACCGATATACATATCAATCAATGGATATTGTGTGTGTTGTTTCTTTACCTGCTCGAACTGTTCAAGCGCTTTATCATACATGCCCTTGTAGCGGTAACAAAGCGCTAACAGCATATGGACATCCTCAAAATGCTCCATATCGGTTGCCTTACCATCTGAACGACTGACAATTGCTACGAGCTGCCGGATTGCCGGATCAATCTTGTTATCTAACATGGAAAGCCGTGCCCGGTAGTAATCAATGCTGTCACTTTCATTTTCAAATGCGTCAAAACGTTTGATCGTATCCTGCGCCTGTTCGTATTGATGTGCGCGGATAAATAAGCTTGCCTCTAACGCATAAGGCTGAGACAGATACGGATACAGATTGATTGCCTGTTCGCAGGCATTATAAGCTTCCTGAATATAATTCATCGCCTTGCAGGCTTTTGCTTTAAACAGATATGCCACGTAGTCGTGCGGATCCCGCTCTAACAGGTGTTCACAGGCACGCAGACAATCCGTATATTGGCCGGTCAGGAACTTTAGTTCACAATCCGCCTCATATGAAAGGATGATTTCCTCATGATCTTTGGATAATGCTATATCCAGATGACGTCTGGCATTCTCGTAATCCTCTGTCTTCATATAACAATCGGCAATCAGGAAATTCACATACGGATACCGGACGCGTTTTTTCTCTGTTTCTGCACTTGTATCTTCCTCTGGGAGCTGCTCAATCAGATTCTTCCAGACAAGAAAACATTGTCTGGCATGCGCATAATCACGAACGCCCAGATAACAACGTCCAAGAACATTATAGTATTCAAATTTCCGATCTCCTTCTGGCTGGAATTTAGTCAGAAAGGCGATTGCTTCCTGAAACTGATAGCTTTGGTAATAGCTCCAGCCAACGTCCATCTTTGCTTGTATATCATCTGGATTTTTCTTTAACTTCTCCAGATTTTCCTGTATCATCATCTGATTGGCACGCACCATACCAATGCGGACAGAATCATCATAATGATTTTCCTTGAGCAGATCCATATAGCCATCTCTGGCAGCTTTATAATCTCCCTTGCGGAATGCAAGTTCTGCTTGTTTGGCGCGCATAAGATAATTCTGTGGGTCCAATTCCTTGGACCGGTTGAAATACTGTTCTGCCTGTTCCAGATCATTGTTCAGGATACAGACATCTCCACAAAAATGAAGCAGAGTGATATCATCCGGATACTTTGCAGACAGTCCTTCCGCTTCCTCGCGGATCGCTGCTAATGCGGAAGCATACCGCTCGGCGTATAATGCATCCAGATCTTGTGTTTTCCGTTCTTCTTCCGTCATGGATGTCTGAATATATTCTGAAAACTCCAACCGGCAGGTCTGCAGACGGATACGCATCTCTTCCAGATGTATATATACATTGGAAATATAATATTTTTCCTTCATCTGCCGGATTTTTTCTCCGGCATCTTTTAGCTCCTGACTGCGAACCATGCGATCTAATTCAATGTAATCACGGATATAGGCATCGATCGTTGCGGAGGTTGTGATCTCTGCATGCTCAAACGCCTCATAATTGATGATATCCTCATAGGTCGCATTGTTCGTGATATAGTCCAGGTAATTTTCCGGGAACTGTTCTGCAAGCTCGCTTCTGCGCCCTTCAAGATCAAAATATCCGACGATGCATTTCCATACCTTTTTCGGAACCAGCACATGATTCATCAGGAACCGCAACAGTCCATACAATGCATCCTCACTTGTGTCGAGCGATACAAAATAATCGGAATTAAAGAGTGCAAGCCATTCATCTGGATTGATACGACGGGCATAATCATCATAGAGAGCCTCTAATGAAGCAAGCATTTGCTGTTCCGGTGTATCTTGAATGGCAACGTCGAATTCCTCCTCCGTCTGATCGGCAAGGTGCACCGCCTCCTCATAGGCTTTCCGAAGCTCCATAAACCCTTCCGGATCATCTTCCGGATTGACAGAAGAAAGACGCATTCGATAGGCTTTCTTCAATGCGTCTTTATCCTTCGTCTGTTCAATTTTCAGAACATCCCATATATTCATTAAGCTAACATTCCCTCAAGTGTTTCGCGGATTGCTTTGATGAAGTTCTCGCTGTTTAATACAGTGACATCCTTCATCGTTGTAATAAGTGCAAGATCCTTTGTCATCTTGCCGTCTTCGATCGTCTTGATCGTTGCCTGCTCAAGCTTGTCTGCAAATTCCATCAGTTCTGGAATATTGTCAAGCTCGCCACGCTTTCTCAAAGCACCAGTCCATGCGAAGATCGTTGCAACAGAGTTTGTTGATGTCTCCTCACCCTTTAAGTGCTTGTAGTAATGTCTCTGAACAGTTCCGTGTGCTGCCTCGTACTCGTATTTTCCATCTGGAGAAACAAGTACTGATGTCATCATGGCAAGAGAACCAAATGCAGATGAGATCATATCACTCATAACATCGCCGTCGTAGTTCTTGCAAGCCCAGATGAATCCACCCTCAGACTTCATAACACGGGCAACTGCATCATCAATCAGAGTATAGAAATATTCGATGCCTGCGGCGTCAAACTTCTCTTTGTATTCGTTATCGAAGATCTCCTGAAAGATATCCTTAAATGTATGGTCGTATTTCTTGGAGATTGTATCCTTTGTTGCAAACCACAATGTCTGCTTTGTATCAAGCGCATAGTTAAAGCAGCTTCTTGCAAAGCTCTCGATGGATTTGTCGATGTTATGCTGTCCTTGAATCACACCCGGACCATCAAACTTGTGGATGGTCTCCTTGATTACCTGTCCGTCCTCGCCTGTAAATACAAGCTCTGCTGTACCAGCACCCGGTACATCGATCTCTACGCTCTTATACACATCGCCATAGGCATGTCTTGCGATTGTAATAGGCTTCTTCCAGTTCTTTACACATGGCTCAATTCCCTTGACAACGATTGGTGCACGGAATACGGTTCCGTCTAAGATTGCACGGATCGTTCCGTTTGGACTCTTCCACATTTCCTTCAGGTTGTACTCTGTCATACGTGCAGCGTTTGGTGTGATTGTTGCACACTTGACTGCAACACCGTACTTCTGTGTTGCGTATGCAGAATCAAAAGTAACCTTATCGTTTGTCTCGTTTCTGTACTCCAGACCAAGGTCGTAATACTCGGACTTTAAGTCGATAAATGGGTAGATCAATTCATCCTTGATAATCTTCCAAAGGATTCGTGTCATCTCATCTCCGTCCATCTCTACCAGTGGAGTCTTCATCTGAATTTTTGCCATTGTAATTATCCTCCTGATTTTAATTGCGTGGTTTGCGAATTGTATCCTGCACGTTATCTAAGTGTTGTCTGTAATTATATAATTGCCTGCAGACACGCTCTCGCTCACTTCCACACGCAGTGGTACTAAATTCGCGCCAACAAGTTGCCGCTTATTAAGTACCAGCGTGTTCCAATGGTCTGCAAACAAATTAATAATTACAGACAACACAATATACAATTTGATTGAATGGATACAATTCGCTATTTACGTTATTTTATAAATTATACACGATTGTTATTGTAACATATTGACAGTTATTTGAAAATATCACTTTTTACAATAATCGTTGGATTGATTTATTTTATTGTTTATTTGTGTACAATATCTGTGTTAATTACCTCAAAAATTTGACCTTGGGGTTATTGTTTGAATGTGGTTTCGTAGTCGAGGAAGTCGACGAGGAAGTGTTTTTCCTTCAGGGCTTCTTCGATTTCATCGAGGATATCTTCGCTCTCGGCTTCAATCGTGTGAAAATGATAGCCGGAGGTTGTGTTCGATAAAAGGGACGATTTGCTTTGTTTCAGATCTTCCACGAACTTACGGATATCGCGGCGGCTCTTGATATTTAATGGTGCTGTGACCTTGCCGTAGGTGCGGTGGTTTACCATAACATCTAAGACGATTCCACCGAAATCAACGATTGTGCTTAATTCTTCTTCTGCCTGATCATCGGTGTGACAGACCTTTACAATCCGCCTGCAATTTTGGTTGCCAGCATCTTTTTCATACATATAGCCACGTGGCGTCGATACGATTGAATGCCCTTTTGAACGGAGCAATGCGATATCCTGTACGACAACCTGACGGCTGACATGATAGATGTCCCCGATTTTTCCACCCGACAACGGTTCATCAGATCGCAGTAACAACGCAAGAAGCTTCTCTCTGCGTTCATCTCCGGATAAAATTGTCTGCTCCATCTGCGTTTCCTCCTTGATTGAAATAGATTGTTGCAGCATAATTAGTCAATTGGATGCAGATGTTTCAGACTGATATCTAAGATTGGAGCGGAATGTGTCAGCGCCCCACTCGATACATAATCGACACCAAGCTTCGTGATCGTCTCGATATTTTCTTTCGTGATATTTCCGGAACACTCGGTCTTGGCACGTCCGTCAATGATCTTGATTGCCTCTGCCATCAGCTCTGGAGACATGTTATCTAACATGATGATATCTGCACCTGCTTCCACTGCTTCTCTGACCATATCCAGATTCTCTGTCTCTACCTCGATTTTGCAGACAAATGATGCATAATCTCTTGCCATCTGAACTGCCTTTGCCACACCGCCTGCGGCGTCAATGTGATTATCCTTCAACATAACAGCGTCCGACAGATTGTATCTGTGATTATTTCCGCCGCCTGCGCGAACCGCGTATTTCTCGAAGATACGCATGCAAGGCGTTGTCTTTCTTGTGTCAAGCAGCTTGGTATTCGTTCCCTTCAGGAGTGCTGCGACGTTATTCGTATATGTTGCGATACCGCTCATGCGCTGAAGATAATTCAGAGCCGTACGCTCACCGGACAACAGCACACGGATATCACCGACCACAGTTGCAAGCACCTGTCCGTTTGTCACGGCATCGCCATCCTTGATCTGCTTTCCATCCTGCTCCGCGAAGATCACTTCGGTATTCGGATCTAACATCGTAAATACACGCTTAAATACCTGCAATCCGGCAATGATTCCGTCCTGCTTCGCAAGCAATGTAACTTCGCCCTTCTTATACTCCGGCATCACGGCGTTCGTGCTGATATCTTCACTGTTGATATCCTCCTCCAAAGCCATCTTAATATACTTATCTGCAACTAACTGCATTGTAATCTCATTCATTTGTCTAATCTCCTTTTTTTAAAATGTACACGATCATTGTACATGATTTTTTGTATTGGTAGTACATATATTTTATTTTGAATTGTTCCATATACGATGTATTGAAACTAAGAAATTCTAAGATGTTCTGATATAAATTATGAACCCGTACGCAACCGCCGCCAATTCGCCATCCATGGCTCAGTGGCGGCTTGATTGAACATCGTGTTCAATCATTGCTGATATAGTACAGAACATCAAGAATTTCTAAGTTCCAAACATATTGTATATGGGAACATATTCAAAAATAAAATATATGTATCTACGAAATGGAATAATCATGCACAATGATCTATAAACTTTACACAAGCTCGCCAGTGATGTGCTTTGCCGCACGTTTTGCGAACACTAAACTTTCAAGCAAACTGTTGCTGGCTAAGCGGTTCTTCCCGTGCACCCCGTTGCAGCTTGTCTCGCCGACAGCATACAGATGAGGCATCGTTGTAAGCGAATACTTGTCTACGTGGATACCGCCCATGAAATAATGCTGTGCTGGAACGATCGGAATCGGCATCATCAAAATGTCGAAACCGTACTTCATGCAGTGCTCGTAGATGTGCGGGAAATGATTCAGGATCGTCTCGCGTGGAACATTCTCGAAAGATAAGAATTCGTATTTTACGCCTTCTTTTTCCATCTCTGCCTGAATCGCTTTCGTAACAACATCTCGCGGCTGCAATTCATCGACGAAACGCTCTTTCTTGTGATTCAAGATAATTGCACCCTCACCTCTTGCCGACTCTGAAATCAGGAAACTTCTGCCCGGATTCTCCGTGTAAAAGCAGGTTGGATGAATCTGTACATAGTCCATATGCTCTAATTCTACGCCGTGTTTTCGCGCAATCTCACAGCCATCGCCGGTCAGGATCGGATAGTTCGTGGAATGCTTGTATTGTCCGCCGATTCCACCTGTTGCAAATACTGTGTTTTCCGCATAGATCTCTAATTCTTCACCATCCGCACATTTTGCAAGTATACCCACACAGGCATGATTAATATCTTCTATAATATCGGTCATGGTTGTATGTTCAAAAATGGTAACATTGTTCAACTGCTTCACAGCAGATAATAGACGGGTCGTAATCTCTTCCCCGGTTATATCCTCATGGAAGCAGATGCGCGGCTTAGAATGTGCTCCTTCCTTTGTATAAGCAAGACTTCCGTCTGCGTTTCTCTCAAATTCCACACCATATCCGATCAGATCATTGATGACATCCCGGCTGCCACGGATCATGATGTCGACACTTTCCTTGCGGTTTTCATAATGACCGGCACGCATCGTATCCTCAAAATACGAATCATAGTCATCCTCGTCCCGCAGCACGCAGATACCGCCCTGTGCCAGCATCGAATCACAGGTTTCAAGCTCTGCTTTTGAGAGCATCAAAATCTGTTTATCTTCCGGTAAATTCAATGCTGTATATAATCCACCGACACCGCAGCCGACGATCACAACATCGTAATGTAATTCTCGCATCTTCCTGTCTCCTTTGAATTTATACCTGTACATAATACAAAGACACGATGTGCTCTGCGCATCGTGCTCTGATTAGCGGTCGTCAAATGCACCACATAAATGCGTGCATTTTCCTCGTCGCCATAACAAAAACGCAGACATTCCGCCTGCGTTTTTGCTCCGAATGTACATGCAGTATAGCACATGTTTTGACAGGTGACAAGACACCTATATCGGAAAGATTAAATTTATTTCCGTACCGACATTTAATGCACTCTCAATCTTAATCTCCGCATTGTGCAGCTTTGCGCCATGCTTTACAATAGAAAGTCCAAGTCCCGTGCCGCCTATTTCCTTGGAATGGCTCTTATCAACCCGGTAAAAGCGTTCGAATATCCGGTCAAGCTGGTCTGCCGGAATTCCGATGCCGGAATCTTTGACACAAAACTCACAACGATGTTTTTTCTTTTTGATCATGACATCTATGGTTCCATCCTCTTTGTTATATTTAATGGCATTTTCAATCAGATTGTATACCATTTCTTCTAACACAGAGTGTATGCCGGATATCATCATATGTTCACCCTGCAGATTGATTTTGATATGCCGTTCCTCTGCTACCGGCTCCAAATGATGGATTTCGATTCTTGATAGGTCATATATATCAATCGGAGTCTTTTCTACTGCCTGCTCTCCCTCATCAAGCTGAGACAGCTTAATGATATCTTCTACCAGATGGATCAGCCGACGTGCTTCGTCATAGATCTTACCTGCAAATGTTTTGACATCCTTCTCGTCAACAATTCCATTTTTAATAATTTCTGCAATACCGGATATGGAAGTTAGCGGTGTCTTTAATTCGTGCGATACGTTCGCCGAGAATTCCCGTCTCAAATTCTCGCGTTCTTCCTTCTCTGTGACATCCGTGATGATAACGACCGCGCCGGCAACCTCGTTATTCCGGAATACCGGATTCGCATAGATATTATAAAAACGTCCCTTAACCGGGCAGATATACTCGCTGTGGATTCCCTGGATCGCCTTCTTGATACAGTCGATAAACTCTTCCGACCGGTTAATCTCTAACACATGTTTTCCATCTACCGATTCATCCACATCAAATAAGGTTGAGATACTCCGGTTGTGTGAGAGAACAATTTCCTTTTTATCCACAACAAGAAAACCTTCCTGCATGTTTTCCGTAATCAGTGCAAACTCATTTTTCTGTGTCTGCAGCTGTGTCATCGCCTTTTGAATCTGCTCGTTCTGGATGCGGATTTTACGGATAAACGGTGACAGCTCGTCATAAACCGTCGATTCATCCGGATGATCTAAGTCAATCGCTTCTAACGGTGTTGTAATCTGTTTCGATAAGCGGTAGGCAAGAATCGCGGAGAATTCAACACCGAGCAGTAATACGAGAATAATCGGAAGCAGCACCTTCATCAAAAGTGCCGGCACCGATTTACGGACTACGGAGACACGGACTACACTTCCGTCCGCAATACGGATGGCATGATAGATTGTCTCCTCGGAAAGTGTCTTCGAATATCTTACACTTGTGCCTGCCGAAGACGTCATTGCCTGTTTGATTTCTGTACGATTTTTGTGATTTTCCATCGTATGGGGGTCGGCTTTGTTGTCATAAAGAACTGTTCCGTCCGCCGCAACCCATGTGATACGCTTTTCATTCTCATTCAAATCGGTGAGAAAATCCAGCCCGGATAGGTTCACCCCCTCCGCAATATAGCCTGCCGCCTGATTCAGGGAGGAAACGTATTGTTTGTTGAAATAGCTGTATAAAACACCGATGATGGATACGCCACATAGAACGACCAAAAGCAAGATGATTAAAATTGTATTCTTGAATATCTTCTTTTTCATTTTAATCTCCGATCTTGTAGCCGACACCGCGGACCGTTTCAATCATATTCCCGGCTTCCTTTAATTTCATCCGGAGGCTTCGTATATGGACATCAACCGTACGGCTTTCCCCATCGAATTCATATCCCCAGATGCGGTTTAGCAGCTGGTCACGTGTAAACACCTGTCCCTGGTTTTCCATAAACAGATGCAGAAGTTCAAACTCTTTCAATGTAAGATTGATGCGCTCTCCATCCACTAAAACAATGTGGCGCTTGGTATCTAAGGCTATGCTTCCGGCAATAAGCTTCTCACCGTCATCGGTCGTATCTGCACGGTTTTCTGTCCGGCGAAGCAAAGCTTTGATTCTCGCAACTAACTCCATAATGCCAAACGGCTTCGGTACGTAATCATCCGCTCCGCTGTCAAGCCCCAGTACTTTGTCGTATTCACTATCCTTTGCAGTTAACATAATGACCGGAACCTCTTTGGTATCAGCATGTTCCCGGAGCTTTTTCAAGACAGATAGTCCATCCTCCTCCGGCAGCATGATATCAAGCAGAATCAGGGACGGAAGTGTTTCTTCCATCCCTGCCCAGAATTCCGATGGACGTTCAAAGCCTTTTGCTTCCAAATCCATGTGACATAATGTGTAAACTACAAATTCACGTATGCTATTGTCATCTTCTAAAACATAAATCATTTTATATATGCTCTCCTGTGATTGAATAATAAACCCATTCCGCAACATTCGTTGCATGGTCTCCTATTCTTTCATAATACTTTGCAATCATGATAATGTCTATATAAAATTCGCCATCTTCTGCTTTTTTTCCGATCTCTTTAATGAGACGTTTCTTTACCGAATCAAATAATGCATCGACTTTATCATCCGCCTGGATTACAGTGATTGCCAGATCCTTGTCTTTTTTGACATATGCCTCCACAGCATTTGACAGCATATCTTTCGCAGCACCTGACATTTCTTCAAGGTCTTTAAAATCCTTTAAGTCATAAGAAGTTGTGAAACGGATCATATCCGCAATATCGGCACATTGATCACCGATCCGTTCGAGATCAGATATAAGCTTTAATGCAGCTGATACAAAACGGAAATCCGATGCGACCGGCTGCTGCTTTAAAAGCAGGCTCATACAGATATGCTCGATATTATGCTCGCTTTTATCGATCTCTTCTTCGACTGCATGGGATTTCGATGTGTATTTGGCATCGCCACTAAAGAGTGCCTTCGTAGTGCCCGCGATCACCTTCTCGCAAAGTGCACCCATACGGATTAGTTCGACATTCAGATTCTCTAATTGCTTCTCGTATTCATTTCTCATAATTCATCAACCAAACCTTCCTGTGATATAATCCTCTGTCCGCTTGTCACTTGGATTTGCGAACAGTTTCTCTGTATTGTCAAACTCCACAACTTCTCCGAGCAGGAAAAATGCTGTATTATCTGAGATACGTGCAGCCTGCTGCATATTATGTGTTACCATGATGATTGTATATTTATCTTTCAGATCAACTGCCAGATCCTCAATCTTTGAGGTGGAAATCGGATCGAGGGCAGATGTCGGCTCATCCATCAAAAGCACATCCGGTTCTACTGCAAGTGCACGCGCAATGCACAGACGCTGCTGCTGTCCACCTGACATACCGAGCGCGCTTTTCTTCAGACGGTCTTTGACTTCATCCCAGATAGCAGCCTGCTTTAAGGAACGTTCCACAATTTCATCTAATTCCGCCTTTTTATGGATTCCGTGTGTACGCGGTCCATATGCAATATTGTCGTAGATGCTCATCGGAAACGGATTTGGTTTCTGAAACACCATGCCGACGCGCTTGCGCAATGTATTGACATCCATTCCTTTGTATATATTTTCGCCATCGAGTGTTACCTCACCTGTGATCTTACAGCCCTCGACCAGATCATTCATTCGATTCAGGCTTTTTAAGAGTGTGGATTTTCCACAGCCGGATGGACCGATGAATGCAGTGATCTTGGTCGATGGAATGTCCAAGTTGATATCTTTTAACGCATGGAAATCACTGTAATATAAATCCATGTCCTTTATTTTAAAATTACCCATTTTTTCCTCCAAATTCCAGTACTTATTTTGCCTGCAGTTTTTTGGCAAGCTTTCCGGATGCTGCATTGATTATGACAACCATTACAAGCAGCACAACTGCGGTTGCATATGCCTGTTTTGTGTAGAGTCCTTCCGAAAGCAGCTTATACATATGAACAGCCAGTGTACATCCGGAATCAAATAAGCTCTTTGGTATCTCGGCAGTTGTACCGGATGTAAAGATTAAAGCTGCCGTCTCGCCGACGATACGTCCGATTGCCAGGATAACTCCGGATAAAATACCGGGTACCGCAGATGGAAGTACAACCTTAAATATCGTCCGCAGTCTGCCGGCTCCAAGTCCGAAGCTTCCTTCCCGGTAAGAATCCGGTACGCTTAAGAGCGCTTCTTCTGTCGTACGCATAATGGTTGGAAGTACCATAATGGAAAGTGTAAGCGCACCACCGAAGAATGAAAGTCCCCAGCCAAATGCGATCACAAACATCAGATATCCGAACAGACCATAGACAATGGAAGGGATACCGGATAATGTCTCGGTTGTGATTCTGACAATACTCACAAGTTTATTTCCGCGCTTGGCATATTCTACCAAATAAATAGCAGAACAGATACCGATTGGTACTGCGATGAGCAGGGAAAGCGCTGTCATAAGAAATGTATTGATAATTGCAGGAAGCATCGATACATTTTCGGTTGTATATTTCCAGGCAAAAAGCTCCGGAGAAAGATTCATGATACCGTTTGCCAGAATATAGATGACAAGTGCGCCAAGCACACCAACCGTAATGACTGCAGATACCGTGACTGCCATCAGTAAAAACATGGAAAGCGGCCGTTTTTTGTATGCAGCGAGCTTATCCTTCCAGGTGACGACATTGATCGGCCTGATTGCTTCCATATCTGCCTTTGCTGCTACAGCTTGTTCACTCATGCCTATTTCGCCCCTTTCTTTTTCACAACTGAGAACAACAGATTAATAATCAGGATGAATACGAACAGAACCACACCGGTTGCGATCAATGCTTCTCTGTGCAAATCTGTTGCATATCCAAGTTCCAGTACAATATTCGATGTAAGTGTCCGCACACCGGCCAACAGGCTGTCCGGCATAACTGCATGGTTTCCGGCAATCATGATGACTGCCATTGTCTCACCGATCGCACGCCCGATTCCAAGAATAATGGCTGCAAGGATTCCGGATTTTGCTGCAGGGAGTACTGCCTTGAAGACACTTCTCTCATGCGTATCACCGAGTGCCAATGCTCCTTCGTAATAGCTTTCCGGAACCGCGCGGATTGCTGATTCCGATACACTGATGATGGTTGGCAGAATCATGATTCCAAGCAGGATGCAGGCGGTCAGAATGTTTTTACCGCTTCCGCCGAATGTATTCCGGATCATCGGCGTGATCACAACCAGACCGAAGAATCCATATACAATAGATGGAATACCTGCAAGCAGATCCACAGCCGGTTTCATAATCTTATGAAGCTTCGGTGGACAGAACTTTGCCATGAATACGGCACATAAAAGTCCGATTGGAACACCGATGATGATTGCACCTGCTGTCACATAGATACTGCCGATGATCATAGGGAAGATGCCGAATTTATTTGCACCCGGCATCCAGGTTTTACCAAATATAAAATTCACAAATCCAATCTGCCGGATGGCTGGTACGCCATTGGCAAACATGAACAGACATATCATGGCGACTGCCAGTATGGACATACAGGCAGCCACCAGGAATACGATATGCATTGTTCTTTCTTTTACTTTCGTCATAGTATGCCTCGTATTTTCTTTCTGATAAGTTTTTATCAAGCTATTACTTTACTTCTGACCACTTTGTGATAGAACCTGTGTAGATGCTCTTTACCTGATCACTTGTAAGACCATCGACATCGTTGTTCTTATTTACAACAACTGCGATACCATCAATTGCGATCACTGTTGGTGTAAGACCTGCACTAAGCTCGCTGTCCTTCAGCTCTCTGGATGCCATACCGATATCGCAGACACCTTCTGCCGCACTTGTCATACCTGTTGTAGAATCACTCTGCTGTACTTCAATCTGTACATCCGGATTGACTGCAACATATGCTTCCTTGAGCTTCTCCATAACCGGTGTTACGGAAGATGAACCTGCAATATTAATCTTACCCTTTACGCCTGCAGCCTTGAATGCACCTGCATTGCCCTGGCTGATATATCCTGCATCTTCAACAACCTTCTGTCCATCCTCGCTCAAGATGAAGTTGATGAAATCCTGTGTTACTTCGTTTGGTGTACCCTTTGTTGCAATGTTGAACGGACGGGATACCTTGTAGCTTCCGTTTGAGATATTATCAGCGGTTGCTTCTGCACCATCAATCTTCAATGCCTTTACAGAATCATCCAGGGAACCAAGGGATATGTATCCGATCGCTGCCTCATCATCTGCTACACTCGTCATCATAACGGATGTTGAGTTTGTGATATCTGCAGTAGAGATTGTATTATCAATCTTATTACCATCTGCATCCTTCTCCTCGATACCGAACAGTTCGATAAATGCGCCTCTTGTACCGGATCCATCCTCACGGGAAATTACGGTGATATCATCACTTGCTGCTTTACCACATCCTGTCATTGCTCCCATAAGCATGGCTGATGCTAAAACTCCAATGATTGCTTTCTTTAACTTTCTCATTTTCTTTGTCTCCTTTTTCTCTTAAAGATTTTCTTTTTGATTTAACTTACAAATGAGAATATACAGAATGTAAGTAAAGTGCGTTATCGTAGTTTTGTAAAATGTGCGTAAAAAGAGCATATATAAAAATAGTTGTAGTTGTTTATGTGATGTATTGAAACAAGAAGTTCTAAATGTTCTGTAATAAATCAGCAATGTTTGAACATCGTGTTCAAACATTGCTGATTTATTACAGAACATTAAGTACTTCTAAGTTTCAAACATATACATAAATAACTACAACTATTCTTTGTATATTATATGCTCTTTTTACTTCTCAATCTTTCGAGAAACAATAACTATTTTCTTGTTGTTCCTTATGCAATTAAATTAACAGTTCCTTGTAGTATTCTGCGTAGTCGCGGCGATTCTCTTTTGTGAAGGCGATTGCAGAACGAGGATGCTGGTTTAAAAGCCCGGTCATCAGGTACTGGAGATCGTACCCCCAGACGATGCCGTCATCCTTTAATTTCATCATGTGGTCTTCAATGAATTTGAATACCGGGTATACGTTGTATTTTGGATTCTTCAGGAATCCAAGTAATAGCTCCATTGCACAGTTGCCGGCTCCTCTTCCCATGGACAGGTAGGTTCCGTCTAACCAGTCTACACCATCACCGCACGCTTCAATCGTGTTTGCAAATGCGAGCTGCTGGTTGTTGTGTGCATGGATACCGATCTTCTTATTGTATTTTGCTGCGAAATTCAGGTACAGATCTGCGATACGGGCAATCTGCTCCGGATACAGAGAACCAAAGCTGTCCACAATGTAGATAACATCAACCGGTGTCTTGCCAAGCATATCAAGTGCAACCTTGATGTCTTCCTCCTGTGAATTCGAGATTGCCATAATATTACAGCTTGTCTCGTATCCCTTCTTTGCCGCATCCTCTACCATGTCGATTGCTTCCGGCATCTGATGGATGTATGCTGCCACACGGACTAAATCAACCGGTGAATTTACCTTCTCATCGAAATCGTTCTTGTCATGACGCCCGATATCTGCCATGATTGCAAGCTTTAAGTCTGTGTCGTTTTCTCCAACGATCTCACGGATATGGTCATCACTACAGAATTTCCATTTACCGAACTTCGATTCATCAAATACCTTTTTTGATGCACGATATCCCATCTCCATATAGTCAACACCTGCGTCGATATTTGCCTGATACAATGCTTTTACAAAGTCATCTGTGAAATAGAAGTCATTCACCAGTCCACCGTCACGTAAGGTCGCATCAACAACTTTGATACTCTCCCGAAATCCAAGTAAATTTGATAATTCTTTCATGTCTTTGTTCCTCATCTTTCTTTCTCTGCCGCGTTACTGCTTTAATGCATTAAAGAGAATATGGATACTATAGCAGAGATTCTGTATATAGTCAACCCGCTTTTGAAATATTATTCCACAAAATAGAAAAAGCGCCTGCGTATGGCGTTAACAGGCGCTTTTTATGACAGCAATATTTATTCACTGTCAGTCGAGAGGAAGTCTCGAATCTATACAAAATACTGATGGCGCAGTATTGTATAGCGTATATAATTGTTATAACACTATGTATATAGGAAATCTATGCATGTATCTCGTTGTTTTTGTAAGCTTGTGCATATTGTGCTTCCTGTGCATTGATATGACTTTCCCCATGTTTTGGCAGGTAGATGCCGTTGATCTGCTCTCTTGTCTTCTGGTCATCCTCGTAGAACAATTCAAAATCGTCGAGAATCCGGGCTTTGATTGCAGGATCATATACAGGAGCCGCTACCTCTACACGGTGAACGGTATTCCGTGTCATAAAATCGGCTGAAGCAATATACACCTTCGGGTCATCTTTGCCGAATATATAGATTCTGGAATGTTCCAGAAATCTTCCGACAATGCTGATGATCCGGATATTATCCGTCTCTCCTGCTACACCTGCTTTCAGACAGCAGATTCCACGCACGATCATGCGGATTTTCACGCCGGCTTTACCGGCCTCAATAAGCTTGTCGATGATCTTCTTATCCGTCAGGGAATTGATTTTCACACCGACATAACCTTCTTTTCCTTCCTTCGCCTTTGCAATTTCTTCATCGATCATTGCAAGGACTTTATTCTGCAGGCAGTTCGGAGCTACAAGCAGATGTTGTGTCTCATCGACTGTAGTTCCCATTGACAGATGGTTGAACACATTGGCAGCTTCATTTCCAATATCTACTGAAGATGTGATCAGAGAATAGTCAGTATAGATACGGGATGTCTTCTCGTTGTAATTACCGGTACCGATCTGTGTGATATATTCGATTTTATTATTTCGCTTTCCTGTAATCAGGCAAAGCTTGGAATGTACCTTCATATGATTCAAACCATAGATTACGCGGCATCCGGCATCCTCAAGCTGTCGCGACCAGCGAATGTTATTCTCCTCATCAAAACGTGCCCGGAGTTCGACTAATACAACAACCTCTTTGCCCTGCTCTGCAGCTTCAACCAGTGCTTCAACAATCTTCGAATCGCTGGCAAGACGATATAAGGTCATCTTGATTGATACGACCTCCGGATCATTTGCAGCCTCATTTAAGAGCTGGATAAAAGGCTTCATGCTCTCATATGGATAAGACAGGAATAAATCATGCTCTCTGGCCTGCTCCATCACAGGGCGTGTCCGGTCTATCATAGCCGGCTGCTGTGGCACGCGGCGTTCGTAAAATAAATATTTTTCATTTCGAAGCAGATCTTCCACCTTGAATAAGAAGGACAGGTCAAGTGGTGAGATGGAATGAAATACCTGCTTTTTTGTGAGCCCTAAAAATCCACACATCTTCTCGATGATGGAGTCATTCATCATTCTTGTATATTCCATTCGGAGTGGGCACAAACGGCTTCTTGTACGAAGCACCTTCTCCACACCCTTGCGGTAATCTTTTTCATCATCGTCTAATGCATCATCCACGTCAATTTCCGCACTCCGCAGGATACGGATCAGGGATTTGCTGATTACCTTATACCCCGGGAATACTTCACCAGCAAAATGCAGAATCAATTCTTCCGCAAGCATAAAACGTCTTCCGTCGGAAGAAACCGGGATCATGCGCTTAATGACCGGATTGTTACATGGAATAATGCCAATCTTCGTATTGTTCGATTTTGTGCGTAGCTCTACCACAGCGTAGATTTCCTTGTTACGTAAGAATGGGAACGGCTGACGTTTGCCAACAACCTGTGGCGAGATAAAGGGCTGGATCTCATTCTCAAAGTAAATCTTCATGGAATCCTGCTCATCCTCATTCAGATCCTTATACAAAAGCTCCTTGACACCATATTCTTCCATCTCATACATCAGGCGCAGATAGATTTCATCCTTCTTCTCGCGAAGCTTCTTCTCCTTGACGATAATACGGTCAAGCTGCTCCTGACAGGTCATATTCGTCTTATTTTCGCGTACTTTACTGTCTTTTCCTGCGTCTAACGAACCGACACGCACCATTAGGAACTCATCGAGATTGCTTTGGAAGATTGACACGAACGACAGACGCTCACAGAGCGGATTGTTCTCGTCCACTGCTTCCTCCAATACTCTTTTATTGAACTTTAACCAGGAAAGTTCCCGGTTATCATAGATTGTTTCCTGTAACATATTATTTTCCTCCTATGCTTCCTCCAATTCCAGGAAACGGACATTGTCCATCACTTCTTCCACCATGCCGTTGCAACTGTCGCCGATGCGCTCTAAGCTGTGAAGCATATTGGAAAACGGATAAGTAAATTCCGGTTTGCAATTTTTCTTGCGCAGACGTTTTAGATGGTTCTTGTTGAATTTCTTCTCCATATTACGCAGTTCCTTGCGATAATCGAAGACCTTCCTTGCAGTCTTTGCATCCCCATTTTCCAGTGAGACAATCGATGTCCGATACATGATTTCTACGTTATCAATTACTTTTCCAAGTTCCTCAACTGCATCCTTTGAGAATTTATACTTTCCTTCGAGTTTGGCACGTATAACCGGTGAAGCATCCTCACACCGCTTGCTGACACGTGCAATATCATTTAGGACATACAACAGTCCCGCAGTCGTAGATGATTGCTCTTCAGTCAGAGAACCATTCGAGAACATTCCAGAGATATAGCTGACAGTATTCTCATCAATCTCTGTTACAAGCTTCGCATTTTTTTCTAGCTCAGCAAGCGCTTTGCTATCATTATTCATCACCGTTGCCTTCATATTTCCAATCATTTCTGATACAAGGCGTCCTGCACGGCGGATCTCCTGGGATACAAGATACATAGCTGCAATCGGCTGACTGATCACATTTTTGTCAAGAAAGCTTTTCTCTTTATAATCTTCGATAGACACTTCCTTGTCATCTCTGACAATAAACATAACAATCTTCACCATAACCGGAAGCAACGGCAGCCAGATCAGAGTATTGATGATATTAAAGCTCATATGTGCATTTGCAATCTGCCTTGAAATCACATCCAGTTCATTTCCCTTTGGCGAGATCATCTCAACAAACTTTGCAAATGGCTTGATGATCCAGATAAAGAGAAAGGAACCGGTAATATTAAACACGCTATGTGCAATCGCACAGCGCTTTGCATCTTTGGACTGTCCGATACTTGCCAATATTGCGGTAATGGTTGTACCGATATTATCGCCGAGCAGAATCGGAATTGCGCCAACTAATCCGATCACACTCGCACCATCCGGGCCTGCCTGTGATGCGAAGCTCTGCAATACCGCAATCGTTGCGGAGCTGCTCTGTACAACGAGTGTCATAAGCATACCGACGCCAACACCGAGTACCGGAATATGGCTGACTTTCTCCATCATATTGATAAATACCGGGCTTGTTGCAAGCGGCTTCATGACATCGCCCATCATCTCGATACCAACAAATAACAAACCGAATGCGAAGATTGTCTGTCCGACAAACTTTATCTTCTCTTTCTTCGCAATAAATGCAATCAAAAATCCGATAAATACAATCGGCATAATGTAATCACTAATTTTAAATGCCATCAGCTGTGCGGTCATTGTCGTTCCGATATTTGCACCGAATATAACAGAGATACCCTGTTTTAAGGACATCAATCCGGCACTGACAAAACCAATCACCAATACAGTTGTCGCACTGGAGCTTTGCAGAACTGCTGTTACAAGTGCGCCCGCCAACATTCCGCACACAGCATTTCGTGTAAGTACTCCCAACACCTTCTTCATTTTGTCTCCGGCTACCTTCTGAAGCGATTCACTCATCATATTCATTCCGAATATAAAAAGCGCCAGCCCTCCCAGCAAACCGAACACAGTCGCCATACTTTCGTTCATTTTGATTCTTCCTTCCTCTTTTGGGCATTTTTAGCCGATTTAAAAGCCGTTTTGTAAGCGTTTCCCGTAAGCAGATTGGCCTTCATAGCTTGAATAATATCGAAATATAGAATCTGCTTCTATCAACAGAAAGTAAAGAATTGTTAAATCTATGTAAAGCAGTATTTCCGGACATAAGAAAAAGCGCCAGACCGGCGCTTAAATCTCTTTGATCTTATCCCGTAACCGCATCATATTCGTATCCATATCGGCAATCACATCGGAATATCGTTTCAACTCCTGCACGATTTCCCCGGTATCAACCAGATCTTTCTTATAGAGTAGCTGGTAGTCGAGTACCGACCAGGAATCCATGGCAACCGTGCGAAGCTGTAGTTCCACCTTCATCCATTCTGTCTTTTTCGACAGATAAATCGGGACAGACAGAATCATATGTACCCCCTGATAACCGGAAGATTTCGGCGTTTTGATATAATCCTTGATCTTGAGGATCTTGATATCATGCTGGATCTTCAGACAATCCACCAACGCATAGATATCATCCCGGAATATACAGGTCACCCGGACGCCAACGATATCATTCAATTTCTTTTTCGCGTTATCTAAGTTGATTGTATACCCTTTGCGGCGCAACTTCAAAAAGATACTCTCTGCGCTTTTGATACGGTGTGTTAACCGCACAACAACCTCGCGCTGCAGATTCTCCTGCAATTCCAGATTGATCATTGTCAGCTTCGATTCTAAGATCTGGATCGCCCACATACACCGAAGCTGATATTCCTTATCCGATAAGGAATTTGCAAAATCCGTAATAATCTTACGGTCATTTTTTGTAATATGTAATTGTAACTGTTTTTCCTGTTCCATAATATTTATATATGCCTCATTCATTCTTTTTATTCTATCAATGTTTGGTTAAAGATTGTTAAATCTATGCAAAATGCACTTGCATAAAGTGTTTTAAGCCCCTATACTATCTATATGTGAATATTCATCATACACCATGTATTTCCAATACTGTTCAAAAAGATGATTATCAAAAGAAAGGATTTTCTAATATGAAGGGCTATAAATATACTGTTAATAAACGGCGTGCAAACCGGCTTGCCTATCGGTTTCTTGGATTTATGTTTCTACTTGTCGCCACCTTGCAGGCATTTACAATGATCCATGGCTACGCCAAACACCTGGTGTTAACAGCGTTGTTTGTTACATTTGTTGGTGCCTACGGAATCTATCTCGTAGTGATGTCCTTTCGGAAGCAGGCATTTTCAGCAACCTATATCTTTGATGACACCGGCTTTACGATCGAACATAAATATGGAACTACCCATTACGACTTCGATCAGATCAAGCATGTGACGATGGTTATTCCGGACGAAAACATGATTTTTTATATTCTGAATGTTTTCACAGAGAAGGAACGCTATACAATTTCATTTATGATGCAGAAGGAATTATGTGAGAATATCTATGAATTTATGCATGCACGTTTACCAAAGAAAGACACGGAAGATTAGTTCCGTGCCTTTTCTTTTTACCACCTGACGGCGGTGCCCTGCTCATATTGAGCGATGGAGCTGAGGGGAATCGAACCCCTGTCCGAAAGCTCTTCCATTACAGCTTCTCCCATTACAGTTTGTATATTGGATTTCCCATACAAAAACGCCTACAAACAGGCTTTCCTATATGGTAGCTTCATGAATTTTCCGAAACCGCAAAGCTTAAGCCCCGGAGTGTCCCACTAAGTCGATGCCAGGATTCTAAGTTGTGGGGAACCTAGAGCTGACAGCTGCCATAATTAGGCAGCGTACGCGTAATTTTCGTCTGCGTTTATATTTATTTTCCAAGTTTTAGCGTGGTCCTGGTCCACGAATGGCTACCGTAATTTCTAAACCCCCGTCGAAACCAGTACAACCCCTGGTTTGATTGACGAAAATCTATATATCCCACTTTAAAAGTGTATATACCAAGCTATTATTCTGCATCTGTTGCAGATGCATCTTCTGGAGTAGCATCGCTATTGCTTGCTGTTGGGAATACATATCCCGTATAATTAGCTGCCCAATACTGTTGTGCCCAATAATCGTAAACCGATGCATTGATTGTCTTATTTGCCTGGCGTGTCTCATAGTTTTTCTGATATGCATGTCTGCCCAGAGGGAAACCGACCAGAGCACCTAAAATAGCGGCACATACTAAAATCTCCACTACCTGTTTTGCTTTTTGTTTCTTCTGAATCTTCTTTCGATTCTTCTTCTCTTCCTTATAGCGATCTACTTTTGCCTGACTCATACGTTCTCCTACCTTAACTTCTCATATTTATCCCAGATTACGAATCTTGAAGTCTCGTTCAACTTCTCGTTTCATATCCTTTTTCGCGATATCATCCCGCTTATCGTACAGCTTCTTACCACGTGCCAATCCAATCTCGACTTTGACAAGACTGTCCTTAAAATATACTTTTAACGGCACCAAGGTATATCCCTTCATTTTCTGCTGTCCAATCAATTTGTTGATCTCATAGCGATGTAGCAACAGCTTTCTTGTCCGAAGTGGATCTTTATTGAAGATATTTCCCTTCTCATACGGAGATATATTCATGCGATAGACATATACCTCATCGCCATCCAATCCGACAAACGCCTCTTTGATACTGCATTTTCCCATACGGAGAGATTTCACTTCCGTTCCAACTAAAGCAATGCCAGCCTCGTATGTGTCCTCTATGAAGTAATCGTGATATGCTTTTTTGTTATTGGCTATCAGTTTCGTCCCTCGTTGCTTCGCCACTTTTTTCAACTCCTTCTATATTACCATCAATCAGTGAAAAATCAATGGTTTTCTTAATTTTATCACATTTTAACACTTTGATGCGCACTTTGTCACCCAATTGATATTTCTTTTTCGTTTTTTCTCCGACCATCGCATATTCCTGCTCGTTGAAATAATAGAAATCATCATACATATAGGCAACAGAGACTGCACCTTCTACTGTATTATCCAATTCCACAAAGATGTAGTTTGAGGTAACGCCAGAGATTACTCCATCGAATTCTTCCCCGATGTGCTCCGACATATACTCAATCTCTTTTAACTTGATGACATCCCGCTCTGCTTCTTCTGCCCGACGCTCTTTGACGGAATTATCATTTGCAACGGTCGGCAGAATGTGACGGTAATGTTCAATCCGCTTCTCGGAAAGTTCACCGTGCAGATTCTCCTTGATGATACGATGGATCTGTAGATCCGGGTACCGGCGGATTGGAGATGTAAAATGGCAGTAATACTTGCACGACAGGCCAAAATGTCCGGTGCACTCAGTCGAGTAACGTGCCTGCTTCATCGAACGGAGCATCATCTTGCTGATCAGTGCCTCATATGGCTTGCCCTCGATCTGGTCAAGGATTTTCTGCAATTCCTTCGGATGTGTCTCATCTCTGGATGCCTTGATAAAGAGTCCAAAATTATTGATGAATGCGGCTAAAATATCGATCTTCTCCTCATCCGGATGCTCATGGACACGATATTCAAACGGTAGCTCCTGCCAGAAATAGTCTTCTGCGATTGTCTCATTGGCAGCCAGCATGAAATCCTCGATGATCTTCGTTGCAGGATTCCGGTCATATGGCTTGATTTCCACTGGTTTGTGGTTTTCATCCACAATAATCTTTGTCTCAGCAACATCAAAATCAATCGAACCACGTTTTCGGCGGTTCTTCCGAAGAATTGTGGAAAGCTCCAGCATCAGATCAAACATTGGCACGAGAGGTTCATACCGTTTCAATACTTCCTCGTCACTCCGCTCTAAGATCTTCTCAACATTTGTATAAGTCATACGTTCATCGACATGCAGGATACCCTCACAGATCGTATGATCCAACAGCTTGCCTTTTTTGTCAAACTTCATCACACAGCTAAGTGTGAGACGGTCTGTACCAGCATTCAAAGAACAGATACCATTTGATAATTTGTGTGGCAGCATCGGGATGACACTATCCACAAGATAGCAGCTTGTTCCACGCTTCAATGCTTCCTTATCAAGTGGGGATTTCTCCTTTACATAATGCGATACATCCGCAATATGTACACCCAATGTATAGACACCATCTTCAAAAGATAACGTAATCGCATCATCCAAGTCTTTTGCGTCTTCACCATCAATTGTTACGGTTGGAAGTGCCCGGAAATCCGTACGTCCGACAAAATCCGCTTCGTCCACTTCATCTGGAATATCTTTCAGGGAATCCATGACCTTGTCCGGATATTCCACTGGTATATCATATGCCCGTACAACCGAAAGTATGTCCGTGCCTGGATCATTCACATGTCCTAAGATCTCAATAATCTCGCCTTCCGGAGATTTATGATCCGCACCATAGTTGGTAATCCTGCATACAACCTTGTGTCCAGTCATTGCCCCCATAGAATCCTTCTTTGCAACAAAGATATCATCAGCTACCTTCTGGTTATCTGGAATCACAAAGCCAAAGTTCTGCTGTTTGTCATATGTTCCAACAATTGTTGTAAGTCCACGCTTTAAAATCTGAGTAACCTTTGCCTCGGTGCTTTTTCCCTGTTTCGTATAAGAATCCGGTGCAATCATGACACGATCCCCGTGAAAGGCTCCCATCGAAAACTTGGCTGGAATAAAGAAATCGTCCTTATATCCTTCTACACGGACAAATCCATATCCCTTTTTGTTGCCGATATAATCACCGACTAAGAATTTATCATCCAGTTTCTTATATTTACCCTTCGGGGTAACAGTAATCTTTCCTTCTTCTACCAGTTCGTTTAATGCTTCTTCCACACGTTTTTTATCGGCATCCTTAACCTGAAGCAGGAAACGGATGTCTTTGAGACGCATCGGCTTGTACTGTTCATCACAAATAAAATCATATAACTTCTGTTTTACGCGTTCTCTTTTTTCTCCCATAACGTAACACCTCCCAAAAAAATAAGCTGCTTTTTATCAAAGCAGCTTGTAAAATCTAAATGAATTTTGATGACAGGACCAAAGCCAGTGCAAAATACAGAACACCAAGAACGACTGTAACCTTCTTCAATACAGACTCTTTGGATTTTCCTTTGTTCTTGCTCCAATAGCTATCTGCGCCACCGCCGCTGATTGCGCCGGACAAACCGCCTTTACCTTCCTGCATCATAACGATAACTGCCAAGATAACAGATATTACCAAAAATATTATAATTAACGCTGTCTTCACGAGAATTCCTCCTTATTATTTTAACTCATACTTGAACATATTACCATAAGAATTTCGTAAATACAATATATAATTTAAGAAAAATCTGCTAAATTTGGCATTTGTATGGCAATATTTTATTTTGCAGTAGGAAAATCTCCATAAATGGCTAATTTCCCAAGCTCTTCTTCTATCCGAAGAAGCTGGTTGTACTTTGACGTACGGTCAGAACGACACGGGGCACCCGTCTTGATCTGTCCAGCATTCACCGCAACTGCCAGATCCGCAATGAAAGAATCCTCTGTCTCGCCCGAGCGATGAGAAATCACCGTCTTATAACCGGATTTCTTAGCAAGCTCAATGGCATCCATTGCCTCTGTCAAAGTTCCAATCTGATTATACTTGATAAGAATCGCATTTGCAATACCGTCCTCGATTCCCTGCTTTAAGCGCCCAACATTTGTGACAAACAGATCATCGCCGACAAGCTGTACCTTCTCGCCAAGCCGGAATGTAAGCACCTTCCAGCCCTTCATATCATTTTCATCGAGTCCATCTTCAATGGAGTAAATCGGATATTTCCCTATCAAATCCTCGTAATACTGCACCATTTCCTCAGAATTACGATAGATCTCCCTGCCTGCCATCCGGCTTTCTCCAGGGAAATAATATAGCCCGCTTGTCTCATCATACAACTCACTTGCTGCTGCATCAATGGCGATCTTCACATCTTCATATGGTTTATAGCCTGCTTCCTTGATCGCAAGCACCAGATAGTCGAGTACTTGTGCTGAGGTTGCGAGGTTTGGTGCAAATCCACCTTCGTCTCCTACACCGTTTGAAAGTCCATTTTCATGCAGCACGCGCTTCAAGGTGTGGTAGATCTCTGCACTCATTTCCAGGCAATGCTTGAACGAATCTGCCCCAACCGGAGCAATCATGAATTCCTGCAGATCCACAGTATTATCTGCATGACAGCCACCATTTAATATGTTCATCATCGGAAGCGGCATTTTCTTCGCGTTGATTCCACCGATATAACGATATAATGGCATACGCAGGGAATTCGCTGCTGCACGGGCAACAGCCAGTGACACTCCTAAAATTGCATTGGCTCCAAATCGCGATTTGTTCTCGGTTCCATCTGCTTCCGTCAGGTATTTGTCGATCAACGCCTGATTGAACACATCAACGCCAACGAGCCGGTCACTGATCCGTGTATTGACATTCGTCACTGCCTTCTCCACGCCTTTTCCCATATATCTCCGCTCATCATCGCGCAGCTCATGTGCCTCGTATTCTCCGGTCGAAGCGCCGGAAGGCACCGATGCGATCGCCGCCGCACCATTTTCTGTTACGACCTCTACCTCTACCGTTGGATTTCCACGGGAATCCAGTATCTCTCTTGCATGTATATATTTTATCCGATCCATCAAAATCAGCCTCCAAAAATTATTACATCTAAGCTAATTATTTCCGAATCGGAGCTTTTTATACATAAGTTACATATAAAAAACGTCCTGCAATGGTTTTTTCACAGGACGTTTCGATTATTTCAATATTAAATTCAGATGTTATTCTGCAGTTGTCTCTGTTTCTGTCTCAATCGTATGTGCCTCCATGTTCTTCGGAAGTACAAGATTCAGAATGATTGCCACGATAAATACAACAGCGACGCAGTTTTCGGCAAATACCGTCTGGACAATACGAGGGAAGATTGCGAAAATCTCCGGCACCTGTGTAAATCCAAGACCGATACTTAAGGAAAGTGCTGTAATCGTAATGTTTCTCTGTGTATAGCCACATCTGCCAAGCATCTGGATACCGCTTACGACAATCGTACCGAACATCATGATCGTACAGCCGCCAAGTACCGCATCCGGCAATGTTGCAAGCACAGCGCCGAAGATCGGGAAGATTCCCGCTAAGATCATAATAACCGCACCGGTTGCAATCGTAAAACGGTTTACGACCTTCGTCATGGCAACCAAGCCGACATTCTGGCTAAATGAAGTGATCGGCAGACAGCCAAATACCGACGATAATGCGCTGACAAAACCGTCACAGGCAATCGAACCGGATGTCTCCTTCGTCGTCGCATCTCTGCCAAGTCCGGCGCTCTCACTCGCACTTAATCCGCAAGCTGCCGCTGCAATGATGATTGGAGCGATATTTGCAACAAACATCGCCAGAATATGCTGTAATCCAAACGGAATTGCCTTGGCAACCGGCACTCTTCCCTCTAATCTGTAAATATTTTCAATCGAAGCTTCTGTCTTACTCGTCTTATGCATTCTCTCTGAATTTAATTTCACCCGTTGTATAATCCATGCTATCCACAATTGCAAGGGATTCCAGATGGAATCCGAGATTGCGGATTACCTGTCCACCCGGCTGGAAGCCCTTCTCGATGGCAATTCCGATACCGGATACTTCAGCGCCTGCGGATTTCACGATTGAGATAAGTCCCTGCAGGGCACAGCCGTTCGCAAGGAAATCATCGATGATCAGGACTTTATCCTCAGGGTTTAAGAATTTCTTCGATACGATAACCTGATTCTTGCACTTGTGTGTGAAAGATTCTACCTCTGCCACATACACATCACCTTCGATGTTGATGCTCTTCGACTTCTTCGCGAAGATAACCGGTACATCAAAATGTCTTGCGACGATACAGGCAATGCCGATGCCGGATGCCTCAATTGTCAGAATCTTATTGATCTTCTCATCTGCAAATCGGCGCTTGAACTCCTCGCCAATCTGATCGAACAGGCGGACATCCATCTGGTGATTCAGAAAGCTGTCGACCTTCAGTACATTTCCTTCTTTTACTATGCCATCTTTTAAGATGCGTTCCTCTAGAAAATTCAATCTTCTTTCCTCCTGATATTAGAATAAGAAAAACCTTTTTCAGTGGATAGTTGTAAAATATACTTTTTTTATACGAGTTGTGGTTGCTTACTCAATTCTTTGCAGACGTGCTCTCGCTCACTTCCGCATGTAGCGGTACTAAATTCGATGCAGTCGGTAATAAATTACCGATGCATCTCATTAAGTGCCGACATGCTCCAATGGTCTGCTAAGAATTGGTAAGCAACCACAACTCTATATACAAAATCTATAATTTACAATAGTGGTCTACCGAAAAAGGTCTCATTATTGATGATTGGATTGATAAAATCATCCGTAAAAGCTGTAATTATTCCCTGAAATGCACCACCAATAATAACTGCGATGGCGAGTTCCATCACATTGCCCTTTAAAGCAAACTCTTTAAACTATTTTAAGAATTTCTTCGTTGGTATCATTCCTTTCCTATCTTACGATCAATGACTTCCCTGTCATCTCTTCCGGCTGTGGAAGTCCCATGATCTCAAGTAATGTTGGAGCGATATCAGCTAAGCATCCACCCTCACGAAGCTTTACGCTGTCGTCGTAATTTACAAGAATAAATGGAACCGGGTTGGTTGTATGTGCCGTATGAGGTGCCTTTGTCTTGTAATCAATCATCTGCTCTGCATTTCCGTGGTCTGCACAGATAAAGAGCACGCCATCTACTTCCTTGATTGCCTCTACAGCAGTTCCTACACACTGGTCAACTGTCTCAACAGCCTTTACAGCAGCAGGGATCACACCAGTATGTCCTACCATGTCCGGGTTTGCAAAATTGATGATAATCACATCATACTTACCGGAACGGATGGCTGCATTCAGCTTCTCAGATACTTCCGGTGCACTCATCTCTGGCTGCAGATCGTAAGTTGCAACAGCTGGAGACTTTACAAGTACTCTGTCCTCATCCTTGTTTGGCTCTTCAACACCACCGTTGAAGAAGAATGTAACATGTGCATATTTCTCTGTCTCAGCGGTACGAAGCTGCTTCAAACCATTTGCAGCAAGATACTCTCCAAGTGTATTCTTGATCTCCTGCTTCTTGAAAGCGATGATCTTGTTCGGGATAGACTCATCGTAATCCTTGAAGCATACATATGTTAGTGGCAGCTTTCCACCTTTCCGCTCAAATCCTGTAAACTCATCTGCACAGAATGCTCTTGTGATCTCACGTGCACGGTCTGGACGGAAGTTAAAGAAGATAACGGAATCGTTTGCCTTTACGGTTGCAACCGGCTTTCCATCTGCCTCGATAACAGTAGGAAGAACAAACTCATCTGTCTTATCATTTGCATAAGAATCTGCAACTGCCTGTACTGGATCTGCAGCCTTTACGCCCTCGCCATATACCATAGCTGCATAAGCTTTCTCTACACGATCCCAGTTGTTATCACGATCCATTGCATAGTAACGACCGGAAATACTTGCGACCTTACCGACTCCGATCTCCTGCATCTTATCAACGAGCGCTGCAACATAATCCTTACCAGATGCTGGAGGTGTATCTCTACCATCTAAGAATGGATGTACATATACGCGATCAAAGCCCTGCTTCTTGCAAAGCTCTAAGATACCATACAGATGTGTATTGTGGCTGTGTACACCGCCATCGGAAAGAAGTCCCCACAGATGAAGGTCGGAATTGTTCTTCTTGCAGTTCTCAATCGCCTCAAGCATTGCTTCGTTCTCGAAGAAATCGCCATCCTCGATTGCCTTTGTGATCGATGTCAGATCCTGATAAATAATTCTTCCGGCGCCAATATTCATATGACCAACCTCAGAGTTACCCATCTGTCCGTCTGGAAGTCCAACTGCAAGTCCGGAAGCATTTCCTCTTACATATGGACACTCTGCCATCAGCTTATCCATCACAGGTGTGTTTGCCATGTAAATTGCATTACCTTCTGTCTTGTCTGTAATGCCATAGCCATCAAGTACCATCAATACAACTGGTTTCTTACTCATTGTTTATCTCCTTTAATTTATAATAATTTATTCTTTGTAATTTCCTGTTTGATTATATACAGTTATACACTTTTTTTCAAGATTTTATCGTAGAGATTTCTCCCTGATTTATTTTTTTATGTATGCCTGTGTTTTCACACTGGTAATACCCTGATAGCGCATCGCTGGTGCCTTACCATTCTTTGGCACAAGAACAATCTGGATGCCTTCGAGACGTTTTGCAAGACCTGCGGTTCCAGCAGCCTCACCATTCTTTGCCCAGCCAAGCCAGCCAAAGCTCTGTGCATGTACACGATAATATACATCATAATGCTCTGCCATCTCGCCAGTCAGTGCGATACGGATTGCTTCGAGACGCTTCGCCTCTCCACTTGTACCAGACATAACGCCATTGCGTTTCCATGTATTTGGATCGTTCTCATTTCCCTGCCAGCCATAAGACTGTACATGTGTCGTATAGACAATGCTGCCGCTGTATGTCTGGTTTGTTAGCTTGATATTGATACCTTCGAGACGCTTTGCTAATCCAGAAGTACCACTCATCTGTCCATTATACTTCCAGCCCTGCCAGCCGAAGCTCTGTACATGTGTACGGTACGCAACATTGATTGCGTTCTCACCGACCACAGACGGATTCGTGTTGGATGTCGCCGGATTACCGACAACCGGTGAAGATCCAGCCTTTGCAATATAGCTTGCTAACTGTTTTGTAACATTCACACCCTTGAAGTTTGCGCCCGGTGCAGATTCACCCTTCTTTACAACTACAATCTGGATGCCTTCCAGACGTTTTGCATAGCCTGCTGTTCCAGATGGTGCGCCATTCTTCGCCCAGCCGAGCCATCCGTAAGACTGTGCGTGCACTCTGTAATACACATCATATTTATCCTTATCTGCGCCTGTAAGCTGAATCTTGATTGCTTCGAGTCTCTTTGCTTCCCCCTCAGTTCCGTTCATCTCACCATTTGCAGACCAAGGCAGCCAGCCGTAACTCTGACAATGCGTCGTGTACTGAATACCGAGCTTGGCTGTCTTTCCTGCTTCCGCAGAATTTACAACAATATTGATACCTTCAAGTCTCTTTGCCTTTCCGCTTGTACCTGACATAGTACCATTGGATTTCCATGTCTTGATATCGTTCTCTTTTCCTTCCCAGCCAAATGTCTGTACATGCGTACGGTAGGAAACTGTAATATTCGGAGCTGTTGTAGTTGTGCCTGTATTTCCACCTGTATTGCTTCCGGTGTTACCACCTGTGGAACCACCAGTATTCCCTCCTGTACTTCCGTCAGTAGAGTCTCCAGTATTACCGCCTGTGGAGCCGCCGGCATTTCCACCTGTATTTCCTCCAGTGTTACCACCAGTCGAACCACCGGTTGTCTCTTTGACTGTGGTAACGGTGAGTCCTGCGCTCTTATCGCTTTCCAGCCAATACCCCTTTGCCACCTTCTTTACATAAAATGTATAAGCTGTATTTGCTGTAAGTCTTGTAAATACATTGCTATTCTGCCAGTTCACGCCATCTTTGGAATATTTGCAGCCAGCAACACTGTTTAATGTGACAGAAGCAGCTGTCTTAGATGCAAGTGTTGGAGCTGACGGTGTTTCATATTTCTTATACACGGAAAGCTTAACAGTATCTTTGTATCCGCCCGATTTTGTTGTCACAGAAATCTCTGTATATCCAGGTGCAACCGCCGTAAGAACACCGGTTGTCGCATCGATTTTAGCAACCTCTGGATTGGAAGAGGTATATGTAATCGTCTTATCTGTGGCATTGGCAGGGGAAACCGTTGCCGGGAAGCTCCATGAAACAGCATCTCCGATCGTTATAGATTTCTCGGAAGGCTGATTGTCAAACCGAACCCCTGTTACTTCTACAATCTTCTCTCCTTCCTGTGCGGTCTTTACTTTGATCGTTACAATCTCGCCCGTGCGAATGTTGTTATCTGCATCGGCTTTTACACGGATTTCAAATGTATATTCTGTATCTGGATCTAATCCCTCAAATACGTTGCTATCCTGCCATGTTCCATTTGGAGCAATGCGATACTCACAGTCGTCATATGGTGTTAACGTGATCGTATTTGTCGTCGGTGTCTCACTTGTGCTTGGTGCCTGTGTTGGAGCCTCTGGTGTCTTCCACACCGTAACTGCACAGGTTGCTTTCACATCTGATGTGCTTCCGTTTGCTTTTGCTGTGATTGTTGCAGAACCTGCGCCAACCGCGGTTACCTTACCAGAAGCATTCACAGTTGCAACCTTGTTGTTCGAAGAACTCCATGTCACGCTCTTATCTGTTGCATCATCCGGTGATACAGTTGCAACAAGGGTTGTCTCTGTCACAGGATTTGTTCCTCCGATCTCGAAGCTCAGCGTGTCTTTATTCAAAGCAACACCTGTTGCTGCAACCTCCTTCGGTACATCAGGTGTGGAACTGCCACCAGATGAAAGATTTTTGTCTATATACTGATGTTCGGTATCGGATGTGTATTTTTCATAGATTGCAGCCGCAGCAGCAACCAGAGTCGCGTTATAATCTATGGCTACCTCATTACATACATAATCGCTTGCAGAATCAACATAGGAACCATCGATTTTCTGTCCGCCAACCAAAGCACCGATTAACATGTTTTTCTGAGCAGTTGTTCCTTGATCTTTACCAGTATATCCGGAAGCCGCTCTATGATGCGGGTATTTTGGTCCATACGCATTATATCCGATGACAAAACATTGCTTTGCTGCATTGTTACCAAGCAGATATTTCATCTGTCCCTCTGACCAGCCTCGATATGTTTCTATTGACGTCATCTTATCATACAATAATCCTGTGTACTGCATAGATGTGTTATAACGGGCAGAACCCCAATTGCTGACACATCGATAGCCACCATAGGTACTATTGCCATCTGAAATTCCCATAAGCGATGCTATTTTACTGGAATTCCCATCGTAATAAGCCACTGCCGGACCGACATTGTCCCAGCCAAGCGGCCAATATGGTTTCATAGCTGCATCTGCATTTTTATACTGATTATATTCAGACAGATAACTTGTGTTTCCGGTAATCTGATACAACAACAGCGCTGCCAGACAATAATCATCTTCCCAGTTAGAAGATACATAAAAGCTACCAGACGTTGTACCAACAGACTTATTGTGATTTTTTGCATATGCAAAAAGCATTTCTGCTGTCTTTAAATATTTGTCGCCGCCAAAGTTTTTATACTGCATGGCAAGTGCGGCTGCGGATAATGATACCACATCAGTATGTGGTGCAGAATCGCTGGAGAAATATGCCGTACGATTGCTCTGTGGCTGAGCTTCCGGCGCTCCCCAATATCCATGATCGTAACCACCGCCACCATTTCCAACCTGTACACAGTACGCTTCCACAGAAGTTCCTGCACTGTTTAATACAGCACATTTAGTCAGATAATCCGCAAAATGTGTCGTGATTGTCTGCAAATGATTCGTCTGTCCCGATGCCACATATGCAGATTTGTTCGTATTATAGCTCATACCAAGCACAAATGCCGCATATGCTTCTGGAAGACCAAACTTTACATGATCGCCCGCGTCATGGAATCCGCCAGTCAAATCTACCGTAACAGTACTTCCATCGGTTCTTGTATAAGAATACTTATCATAGGTGTGGCAATTTCCTCTCCAGTCAAGCAGAGACTTTGTTCCTACCTCATCGCCACACATATTTGCATCATAAAAATACAAAGAGTACTGAAGCAGCTTTGCATAGTTGTAATCAATATCTGAATAATTGTAATCTGTTACATTTCCGGCAGGAATTGTGACTGTACCAGAGCCGCCAGAACTTCCACCAGAACCACCAGATGAGGTAGAATCTGTCGAGAACTTCACAGAATTGATCTGGTATGTAACAGTAGAACCTTCCTGCAGGTTTGTAAACTGCACGCCGATTTTACCAACTTCTGTGCTATTTCCCCAATCCAGACTTGAGAGATCCATGCTCATTTCCATCGTTCCTGATGTTGTCAAGTTTACATAATTTCCCTGATTCCATTTCCAGTCCTTTGACATGAACATCATCATAGCTCCCGGCGTACCCGTTGTACCCGCAGTGAAGTTTGAAACTGACAGACTCATGCTCAAACTCTTAATTCCCTTTGCTTCCCATTCGGATTTTTCATCCATATCCGCTGGCAAACTCAGTATAAGCTCGGAGATCATAATCCCTTTGTTTTCGCCATTGTCTTTTGCAGCCTCTGTTTTTCCACTCATCGTAATATACGATGATAAATCCATTTCCGTTGCTGCCTGTGGTGTCAACGTTGGAATCGTCACCCCTGTTATCATGAATAACAGAGCAAATACAACTGCAAACACCCTCCTTGTCATTCGTTTTTTGCTCATTTGAACCCTCCTCTTAATGTTTTAATTGTTCTTTTTATCTTGCACGAGCTGTAACTGTGCCCGCAACTTTTCAATTTCTGCCTCCGATCATTTTCTTCATACAATCCATTATAATCGACACCTGGCTTATGTTCAATCAATGAATTTTACATATAGGTTATTTGTAGTACTCTCCCAGACTGATTCCATTGATGCCAAGCGGAATCGCATGATCAAGTCCGATGAACTTCTCACCGTTGTTCCAGAGAACTTCCTTGACAAATGCATACTTTTCCTCGTCCCATGTTGTGAAATCATCTAAAACCATGCCTCCGGTATCCCCAGAGTTCGCATTGAAGCACCAGAAGGTATGATTCAGTCTATTCTTCTGTATGAGTTCGCGCATATAGGTCATCCAGATGATGTTCGGTTCCGTCATAAATCCGCCCCACTCACCGATCAGAAGCGGTGCAATATTATCCTCATGGATATAAAACCAGTTATCGTGCCAGCAGTCTTTCATCAGGCTGTCATAGGTATAACTGCCCTGAAACCAAGGCTGTTCATATACAGTCGGGCCATAATCGTGCGGCGAATATACAAGCTTGTTCTGATATTTGCCAAGGTCAACCGGGTAATCTGCGACACCGCGCAGGTTTCCGCCCCACCAGTTGAAATAATAATCATCCTCATTCGTTGATGCATAATTGCCATTCTTCTTGATATCAACCGGATAGATCTCAGTTCCTTCCACGAGCACGAGTACATTTGGATTCTTCGACAGCACAGCATTTGCGGCACGCTCTGCCGTGTATTTCCAGTTGTTCTCAGACTTCGAATCGTTCCAGATTGCCGCCCCGTCGCCCTCGTTCGGTTTTCCATGCGGCTCATTCTTCAGGTCATAGGCAATGATCGTATCATCGTTCTTGTAGCGGTCAGCCATCCACGAAAGTGCATACAGATAATCATCCGTGGATATCCGGTCCGTGTACCAGAGATTCACCATATGTCCGCTCGCATTCGTCTCCGCACAATGGATATCAATGATCAGCTTTAACCCATTCGCCCGGCATTGCCCGATCACATACTCAAAGATCTGCAGGCTGTCCATTCCAACTAGATAATCGTTGGTCGCCTGGTTGAAATTTGCATCCGGATATTCACCGTTCGACCATTGTAAGATCAGTTCTGCTGAAAATGGCACACGGATCACATTGAATCCGTGGTTTGCAATCTCCTGAATCGACTGATTCAGATCGGAAGCCCATAATCCGTCAAATGTGTTCGTCCCTGTATTATAGCCAAACCAGTTGATACCAGTCAGCCACACTTCGTTTCCATCTGCATCCACGATCTTATTGCCATCGGTAAACAGCCAGTCATCAGTCGTTGGTTCCGGCACATCCATCGCACCATAGTCGACATCCCGGTCTACAGACACGTGATTGGTGGCTGCTGTCTCGTTCACAGAGTCATCCGAAGTATCGTTCGTAGCAGGATTATTGGTCGAAGCATCATTCTGATTGTCTGAATTTTCACCTGTTTCCTCATCAATCTGTGCTTCTGCCGAACCGGATGCAGACTTGTTGGTTTCTGCTTTATCCCATTTTCCCTGTATCTGCATACCAAGCAGCATGCCGAGCAGAAAGACGATAATAAACAGCAATATAAATATTACAATTTTTAGATTTTTGTTCATTCTCCCCTCAAATCCTTTCCTTTTGATTTTTCTCTTCCTCAAAACGCAAATATTAGTATAAAAATTTTATCATGAATTCTTAACTGCATCAATTAAATTGCAGTAAAAAAGAGAGATTTATTTTCTTTCAGTGAAAACATCCATCTCTCTTACACTTTTATTTCCATGTTGTCACCGCACTCTTATAAGTACGCCCAATACTAATCTTATAACCATCATTTATGACAAGATAATTAGAATGTATAGAAACAACATAGTCCATATTTACAATATACCCAGTATGTCATCGGACAAAATTATACGGTAATCGTTTTATTAAAGAAGCTAATGATATATATGATGCATATTCACTCCCCTTTGTCACAAAACGAACCTTTCTTGCATCTCTTTCAATATACATCACTTCATTTAAATTGATTAGCACCTTCTCCTTCTCACATACAATTTCTATAAACTTGCTTTTTGTAGTTAAATAATTATTTTGTTCATTATTATTTGTTATCATTTATATGTACTCTCCCCGTAAGTCCGATATCAATATTTTATTTCGTTTGTTATACAAAATCCATGCACTTTGTATAAACAACCTATAACCTTGCATAAACAACCAATTGTATTACAAAGGGAAAATACTTCATATTTAATTATCAAATTAAAAAAGACCACTATTTTTCAAGTGGTCTTACCGCATACTTGCTCATCGTCACGACGGCAACCAGACATACCAGCATCAGCAGTAACTCGAATTTGACCCGGATAAATAACTGGTCGAGCTTCGCCTGCGCCTGATAGATCTCCATAGCGTTATCGTTCGAGAAGGACAGATTCCCGGCAAGTGTCAGTACCTTCTGGCTTTGATCCTGTCTGGCAATCCGGATGCGCAGATTCCCGGAGGCTTTAAGTGTAACCGGATCTCCAATCGCACAGATAAATGGTGTGTCCCCGCCGATATCCGCTTGTACGATCCGCGCGGTACGGCTGTCTCCTGCCTGTGATGCATCGTTGCCACTATCTGTCGGCTGGTTTGCATTCTGGCTTTGCTCCGTCGAAGAAGTATACGTCACAGTAAGCTCCTCTGTCTGAATCGGCGCGATATCCTGTGACAGGCTCTGACAGATCTGCTTATACGCGGCATTGTTCGCATAATAGGTCATCGTTGAGCCTTCCTGTGTGATACCATAGACCTCCTGTATATATGCCTCACTTAAGAGTTCTGCCTCGAAGGATGTCGTGTTCGCCTGATATGACACCGTGACGGAATCACTCACATCATAGCTTACATCTGTGACGCCCTCGATCTCGCGCACCCGCTGTACCTTGCTGTCTGTAAGCACCTGATCATTTCCAATCAGTTTGAATTCCTCTTTCGTCCGGGTGATCTGCGCATAGCGCAAGCCATCCCGGATCAGGAATCCACAGCAGACTCCGATTGCGATTACATATAAAATTATAATCTTCACTGCATCCTGCTGTCGGCGCAGGCGCAGAAACTCTCGTATCTTCATAATCTGTCTAATTGCTCCACACTGATTTCTCCGGAAAATTTATTCCGTATCTTCCTCATCCTGCTTCTTAAGGTGTATCTTCCGTACAATGATCACACCTGCAGCAACCGCGATACAGCCAATCACAACCGCCATGATTACCCACCACTGGTTCGTATTGTCCGGTGTTGTCTCTTCCTTCTGGTCCGAAAATGGGGATTTGATCGTTGTGGTAAATGTCACTTCTTCCGTATATTCCTTGCCGCTTTCGTCCTCGTAATAATAAGTGACCGTGCCTTCGGTATTTCCATACAGCTTGCTTCCGGACAGTGAGCTGACAGATACCTGTGTGCTTCCGGTTGCCGCGGTTCCTGCCTCCATATCTCCGATGAAAATCGTTCCCTGTGGCTTTAATCCATCTGCCGCAATCTCAGCCCGTACATTATAGATCTTACTTCTGCCTAAGTTCATCGCCTGCACTTTGGCTTCCACAACATCCGCCACGACTACCTCACTTGGAAAGCTTAGATCGTCAAACTGCATCTCAGAGGACTGCTGTACCGTGATCTTCGCCTTGCCGGAAGTGGAATATGTATTTCCCTCACCGTCCGCATAGTCCATGGCGAGCTCTAAATCGTATTGTCCGGCAGCGGTCTTCGCGTTGATCCGGTAAGAAAATGTGATCGTTTTCTCCTCCTGTGGAGCAAGCTTCTCGATATAGACGCTGTCGGACTGGCTGAGCAGGGTAAAGCTTTCTGTATCAGCAGTCACTGCGATAGTCATGTTCTTCACTGTATTTTCTTTGCTTGTGTTGAGCAGGACGATATCTGCCTTTACTTCATCTCCCGGCTGAATCTCTGATTTTGAATATTTATAGGATTTTACCATAACCTTTGGTGCAAAAGTCGGAAGATCTTCAGCTACCGGCTCTACCACAGCTTCTGTCGTTGCGTCCGGATCGATGCCATCACTGATTGTCACATACGTGGTAAATTCCTGCTCCACCGCATTGCCCTTTGTATCCTTCGCTGTGACCTTCAGAATCACCGGATAAGAGCCATTTGTCCGCTTTCCCTTTAATTCTACGGTGAAATCTGCCACGTAGGCGGAAACCTCTTTGGTGTTTGCATTTACCTTGACGGTCTGCAACCGGATATCCTTCTCGTAGTTTTTAAATACGAACGGTGCTGTCTGCGCATCGCCCAGATCAAGCGCCGCCCGTAATGTGTTCCCCCGAAGTTCTCCTTCACTGAGTATCGGAAATACAATGCGGACCGAGCCGTTGGCATTGATCGGTACATAGCCCTGTGCATAAGGCTTCTCCATGCCATCGTACTGGTTCTCATTGTCAATGTTCAATGTCACTGTCTCGCTCTGTGTATCCTTGTCATCCTTTGTGTTTGTGTCTGCCTGTGTGGTTGCGGGCTCCTGTGTCGTCGGCTGGGTAGGATCTGCCTGCACTGCGGTATAGGATACCATCTGATCGGATGCTGCAAGAACACTTCCTGCCGGAGATAATCCCATACACATCGTTGCCGCGATTGTCATCGCAAATATTTTCCTCGCTATATGCTTTCGTTTCATTTCCAGTCCTCCATTTCATGTACATAATCACACAGCATCTCGATATCCTGTGCATTATGGCTTGCCAGCATGATTGCCTTGCCGCTTTCCTTCAGGGATAATAAGAGCTGCCGCATCTCCGCGACTCCAGCTTTGTCAAGTCCGTTAAATGGCTCGTCCAAGATCAGCACGTCCGGATTCTCCATGATTGCCTGTGCGATGCCAAGCCTCTGCCGCATACCAAGCGAATATTTTGCAACCGGCTTTTTCATCTTAGGATTTAAGCCGACGTGCTGTAATGTCTCGATAATCTCATTTTTCCCGATTCTGCCTTTCAGATCTGCTAAGATCTTCAGGTTCTTATATCCGCTTATCCCCGGCAGGAATCCCGGTGTCTCGATAATCACGCCGAGCTTGTCCGGAAAATCACATTCCTTCCCGACACGGCTGCCTCCGACATGGATCTGCCCCTTGTCCGGATGCATAAACCCGCAGATGCATTTCATCAGCACGGTTTTTCCGCTTCCGTTATTTCCAACCACGCCGTAGATCTTCCCCGGTGGAATCTCCAGATTCACATCGACTAACACATGCTCTTTCCCGAAGGATTTGTAGACATGTTCCACGACGATTCCCTGTTTGCGTTCGTGCACTTTTTCATTGCTATTTTCTTGTCCGTTTTCATTTCTGGTTTCTTCCATCTATCTAGGAACCTCATTTCCTTGTTATTCTATCCGTGAACCATATTCAACATGAGTGATATGTCATTTAATTTACATAATGTAATTATCGTAACTGTGTTCCTGTAAACTGGAACGTATACCTGCGGATCCGGAGCAGACACAATATAAATATCAAAAGTGCCACCCCTGCAAAAAATACATACGATACCCATAGTTTCGGCAGATTATCATAGCCGAAGCTATGCATGTAATACGTCGCATGGTTGAGCGGTGATATCCAGCCGAATATGATGTTTGCATACCGCGACTGCACCGCCGGGATATGCAGGATATCCGACAGTGTATCCGGTGTCAGCAGGAACCCGAATCCCGAATAGATGATACCTGCGATCATACCGCCGTTGTCCTTCACCATGTTGAAAAATAATATGATTCCTGCCATCACGATCGAATACCCAAGCATCAGTCCGAATATGTGGAACATCACCTGATACGGGAAATTCAACTCCATCACTTTCACGAACGACGGCACATTCAGCTCATAGCCGATGTTCGAATACCCAAGCACTGCTGCTGTATCGCTCCACATATTTGCTACAAATGCCTGACTGCTCGCCAAGATACAGGTAGAAAGCAGGATAAAGCAAAGGAACAGAAACGTTGCGAGTATCAGATACAGGATCTGTCCAAGCACCCATACCTTCCGATCAATCCGCACCAGAAAAAGTGGGACATCATTTCCAAGGTTCGGCATATCTGCAAATAACAAAAGCAAGAGTAACGAGATGATCAGCACCGACTGTGCATCGCCGAATGTCCAGATGAACGGCTCTGCCATCTGCAGGATCGTGTCATGCTCCTTCGCGAATACAAGCACCTTGTCGGAAAGCAGGAAGCTTACGATAAATGCAAGGCAGAACGCCAGTATGATCTGCGGATTCTTCTTCCATCTTCTGAAATTTGCAAACGCGGTAAGCAGTATCTGTCTTAGTTTATACACGTTCGATGCACCTCCTTACCGTATTGTAATAGATCAAAAACAGCAGAGCTGACAGACTGCTAAGCAGGATCACTATGCCCTGCTCATCGAAGATCCAAGTATGCTGAAACTGGATCCACTCGTATGGATACAGACAGTAGATGTCCTCGAAATACCGATCATGCAGGATCACCAATATGTAGTAGATGACAAAGCTTCCGCCATACGCGATATAACGGCTGTTCGAGATTGCCGCAAGTGTCGCGGAAAGCAGCGCCCACACCATCGCTGAGAAGAAAATAAGCAACGGATTTAATGCTGCGGCGTTCTTGGCAAAACGCAGGTATAACAGGCACGGAAGCATCTCAACCAATCCGCCTGCAATCCCACATGCAAGGAACTTGCCACAGATATAGGACGTTCTTCCACACCTTGGCAGATATGCCTTGATATACCCGCTCTGATAATCGGCAAGCCATGCAGTTGCATATGGAAACGTGGATATGACAGGAACGGTCACCCGGAATAACTCCGAGTCACCGCCTACCTTCCACAAGATCAGAAGCTCTAACACAAATCCTGCCAGAAATCCTTTTGAAATTATCGCTCGTTTCACGTCTGTCTCAAAACTGTTCATTTAATACCCCAGATCTTTATCAATGACGGTTCCATTGATTGCATTGATTGATAAAAGAACAATATTCCTTTTGTCATTCATCATAAATCCCATTTTTTTCGTTTTCTAATACCCAAGACTTCGGTCAATCACCGAACCATCAATCGCATTGATGGACATAATAACTGCGTTTTGAACCTCATATCCATATTGGTCTGTTTTTGTTCCGATAAAATCCCAGACCGGAACCAAAAGTCCGGTATCAAAGCTGTCTTTCTCGCTGATTCTTGTATAGCGAAGCTTCACAGAATCAATATCAATCGTTACATTTCCGTCACTTGCCTCTTCCGAATTCACCGCATTCATTGTAATTGCCATCTGTTCAAAGATATCCTTGACCTCATCAAAGTTCTTCAATGTTGATTTTTCTACAACCGTATCGGTAACTTCCAGTGGAACAAGATAATCAAATCCAACAATGCCATCGTCATCTACGAAGACTACTACATCTTCGGTCGACCATAATTTTTTGTTATAAGTATCTCCCTGCCATTCATCAACGATCTTGCTTCCACCGTCGTTGTTTACGAAAACACCATCGATACATCGCTGATACCGGAAAGCATAGACTGTTCGATATGGAGCTCCACCAAGGCTCTGACGCAGGGCTTCAATTTTGTTATACTCTGTCACTTCCGTGACAAGTCCACCGCTATAATATGTAAAATCATGCATCCCTAAAGACTGCAACAGATCTTCTGCCTTCTGTCTGGCATCCGCTTCGGAAATCGTTGTCACATCTTTCGTATTCTCGATGAAATCCTCTTTTGCCATACCGCTTTCTTCGCTGATTTTGTCAATCGGCATATCCTCATCTGCCGGCCATACCCAGTGTGCTTCCTCCATTGCAAACTTATATTCTTCCGGTACTGCATCTGAGTAATTTCCACCACTCATAACAGAGGAACCAACATTAATATATCCAAGTTTTGAGCTTCGATATCGGATCAGATTTCCATAGTTCTCATTGTTCTGCAGATACAGTGACTGATATGAACCATTGGAAGCATCGTTGATTCCGTAAAAGATACTGGCATTTGCACCATCAAATTCACTCTGCCATGAATAATATTCATTGGATGGATTGTTTGATACAAGCTCTGAAATACTGTGAATCTGATTATCCGATGGACTGCCGGTATAGTTGATTGCTTCTGGTGCAGTCTCATACTTTGCCTGACATTCATCAATGTTAGACTGCCGCTCCTGTATCATAACCTCTTTATCATCATCCGAATATAAGTTATTGTTTTGAATTTCCGCAATGTCATCTTTTCCGGCCTGAATCTCGGACTCATAATCCGCTTTTGTCAACTGACTCAAGCAGGTTCCGTCATACAATGTCTGCTCTCCAAATAAAGTAGTCCGTACCTGATCGAGAAACGCCTGATCAAACTGCATCTGCTGTACACGGAAGATTGACAACTGACTCGTATCCGGGATATCTACCTGTGCGTCCGCATGGACTGTCACATGCAGGCTGTCATCCTTGATATCAGTCTGATAGGTATCATAATCCTTGGCAACCTCCGCAACCTCGGTTGTTGACGACTGCGTATCCTGTGCCTGCTCGATCATATTATCCATGTCTTTATTCGATACGATTTCTTTCTCCGGACTCTTCTGGCACCCCGCAAATAATGATGCGGTAAGTGTGGCTGCAACGAAGATACTTGCAATACGTTTATATTTTCTCATGGTTGTTATTCCTTTCTGCTCTTCTTACTATTAGTTTTAGTGAGTTTCAATGATATTTATCTGGCTTTTAAGCATGATAAATATGTTTCTCTGTATGTTGATGTTATGTTAACACTTCATACCACATCGAGTATTCATCATTATTTAAACAAATTGTAAATTCATAAAAAATGGCATATCCGGAGGAAACCTCCCAATATGCCATTTATTCAACCAATTACCAATATCATATATTAGAATTATGCTCATACATATCAACAAGTACGACATATCAAAATATTATCGCCATCTCACCCGAACTAGCCTACCGGAAAATTCAAAATCATTGTCGTGCCTTTTCCTTCCTCACTCTCGATTGCCAATGTCACATCATGCCGTTTCAGGATTAATGCCGTAAGCGCCAGTCCCAGCCCGGCACCGCCGTTCTTCCGGCTGCGCGATTTGTCAATCATATAAAAAGGCTCCAGAATCTTCTTTTGCTCCTCTTCCGGAATTCCGCATCCTGTATCCTGCACCAGAATCTGATGATCATTCGCAATCAACCGGATCGTATCTCCCTGCTTGCTTGCCTTATTTGCGTTATCCACGAGATTCACAAGCACTTCGGTCATCAGATCTTCCTCCGCCAGGAAACACTCACCGTGTTCCTCATACTGAAGCGTGACACCTTTTGTCTCTAGTAGCTTCCGGCACAAACGCCCCGTCCGTTCAAAGAGCTGTCTGACCGGAATCTCATGCAATTCCAGCTTCTGCTCCGTATCAAGTTCCAACAGGCGCAGCATCTTCTTCGACAAACGTTCAAGCCGCTTGCATTCCTCGTCGATATAGCCAAGTGCCTCAGCTTCATCCGCCTCATCCAGCCGCACGGTAAGCAAGGTCTGCGCATACCCGGAGATTGCGGCAAGCGGAGTTTTCAGCTCATGTGTCAGATTCCCCATGAAAAGCGTCTTCTGCCGTTCCGATTCCTCCAATGACTTTGTACGTGTCTCGACAGCTTCCGCCATCTGGTTAAAAGTCGTACCAAGTGTCGCAATTTCATTTTTCCCTCTGACATTCACACGCTTGTCATAATTTCCCTTCGCAATATCCGCGGCTGTCGCGTTCAGTTCCTTGAGTGAACGAAGACTATGCCGGAGAATCAACGCGACAATGATACTCATTACAACCATAACACTAAATGTGATTACAATCATATACATCGTCAGATTTCGAAGTTTATCCTTTGCATAATCAATGCACGTCAGATGATAGATGCTTAATCTGTTTTTCGTCGTATATTTACAGATTAGATATTCGGAATCCTGATAGTGTAGCGTTCCATAGGAAATCGTTTCATTCGCAATCGAATTATAATCGTTATTCTCAACATCATCCAGAGAAAGAACCGTATGATTATATACAAAATACCCGTGCTCGGCATCATTGACCAAAGTTCCATCTATTTCCTGATAGCGGACACAGATTGTGTATTCATCCAATCTTGTCTTGAAGAAATACTGTAGTTGTATATCCATAACTTCATCCGAGTTACTTGTAAACTGACTTCGCTCAAACGTCTGATTATACGCATCCGCAAGAGAATACATCTCATTTAAGGCATTTGAGGTCGCCTCACTCATTATATTTTTCCGCTCGACATTCCATACAAGCACATCTACGATGATTGTTGCAATTAAAACTGCCATACAGCAAAGCCATGTAATCCATGTTTGAAGTTTCAACTTACTCCTCCAATCTGTATCCGAGCTTTGATACAGTCTTAATATGATCTGCCAGATTCAGTTTCTTCCGAAGCTGTCCGATATGAACATCCACGGTACGTGTCTCGCCTATATATTCGACGCCCCAGACCATGCGAAGCAGATTCTCTCTGGATATCGCGCGGTTTTTGTTTCTGGCAAGCACAGCCAGTAGTTCGAATTCCATCGGTTTTAGTGATACTTCTTTGCCATCCTGCCGGACGGTATGCTGTTCGAAGTCAATCTCCAGATTCAGCACCGATAATGTATGCTCTTCCGGCTTTGTACGGGCAAGCACCTTCTCAATCCGTACCAGAAGCTCCAGTACTTCGAATGGCTTTACAATATAATCTTCCGCACCGCCTTTTAAGCCCTGGATCTTCGACGCAAGATCATCCTTTGCTGTCAGGAAGATAACCGGAATTCCATACTCCCGAACAATTGGAAGTAATGTGAATCCATCCATGCCCGGAACCATCACATCTAACAACGCAAGGTCATATGCATGATCCTGTTCTAATCCCTTTGCCGCTTCTGCACCATCTTCATAGATTACCGCATCATAATTTGCCACGCGAAGATTCATCGCGATCATCTTCGCTATCGCTGTCTCGTCTTCTACAATTAAGATTCTTGTCTTCTGCATTACATTATCATCCTATCTTATCTTTTATACAACTAAAAATACTAGAACTTATTTTATATTATCATAAATAATAACATTTATATTAGTTATTTTAAAAAATTACAATTCATTTACATAAAAAAGTACCCCTGCCACTGGATGTCCAGTAAGAGGGGTACCTGTCACAGTCATGTGAATTTTTATTCTACGAAATCTATTTAATTACTTTGAAATAAACGCCTGTTTTCTATTTGCATTTATCCCAAGATAATTATTGGAAGGGGCACTTCCACCTTTTGGAACAAGCAAAATTTGTATTGCCTCTAAACGCTTCGCATACCCTGCAGTTCCTGATGACTCTCCATTTTTTGCCCATCCAAGCCATCCAAAAGACTGTGCATGCACGCGATAATAAATATCATAATGATTTTTCATTTCTCCAGTTAATTCAATTTGTATTGCTTCTAGCCTTTTTGCACGTCCGTACGTTCCTGATAGTTCTCCATTCTCAGCCCAATTCATCCAGCCAAAACTTTGTACATGTGTTTTATATCGAATACCTCCGCTATATTTGGGGTTATCTACTGTAATTGTAATTCCCTCTAAACGTTTTGCCTGACCAACCGTGCCAGAGACCTGACCATCTTTTGCCCATTTATTTTCCCATCCATATGTCTGTCTATGAACACGATAATGAACGCTTGCCACCTGCCCACTTGTATCTTTCGGAATTAACTGAATTTGTATTTCTTCCAGTCGTTTCCCTTCGCCTGTGGTTCCTGCCAACGCACCATTATATACCCAACCTTGATTATCTCCATATGTTTGTATATGTGCGCGATAACGTATATCATAATGTTTTGCAAGCTCCCCAGTCAGACGTATTTGAATTCCTTCCAGTCGTTTTGCCTGACCAACCGTGCCTGCCTGCATTGTAGATTTCATCCAATTTGTCCATCCGTATGTCTGTCTGTGTACACGGTATTCAATCTCACCTTGATACCCGGTTGTATTGTTGAAATTTAATGTGATTGCCTCTAAGCGTTTTCCTTTTCCTCGTGATCCCAATACTAACGTCTCATAGCCATCTTTTTCTGTAATTGTACCGTTTGTATCGCCATATGTTTGTATATGTGCAGAACCTGTCAATAATGCAGAAGAATATTTTATGTCATCCGGTATTTGTGCTGCTTTTTCGTTAGCTGCCAATGGAATAATCATCTTATTAACAACAGATATCTGTATATAGGTCCACATATAATGTGTGTCCGAATCTGCACTGTCTTTCGAATAAACAGATACAGTTGCCAGTCCCGGTGTTTTTGCTGTTATTACACCATTTTGATCAACAGAAATAAGATTTTCACTTGTTTCTTTTTGAACCTCCCATATGATAATTCTGCCTTGTTTTTTTTCTGATTCTACCCAATCCGGTATTACCTGATATGTTTTTCCTACCTCAACCGCAGGATAGCCATTTACAAATCGATAATCTTGTTTAATTGGTATTGCTGACCCGTCAAACGCCATAAAATATAATTGATTATTTCGTTTTTTTATTGTATTGCTGTACAGTAAACCATTCGGTTTTGCAAAATATTTTTCCTCTCCATATGTAAACCAACCATCTGTCATACATTGATTGTTTTGCATTCCAGTTGTTGGCTTATCTATATACTCATATCCACAACGGACGTATGTATCAGGATTATAACTATATATTTTTGCCATATAGGCTATTTCATCATTGACACGTCCTAACCAATCAGCGCCATCTGTACCATAATATTCAAGAGCTGGAATTCCTTGTGCATAAAACATAAACTTATCATTTTCATAATATATTCCTGTTCCGTTATATGCTATTTTTTTATCCATTCCATCATAAGCCATATTTATTCCTTCAACTTGAATTGGGAAATAAAGCTCAGCCATTTTATTAGTATCTGTTATACCATAATTATTAAACAATGGATCATATAAATGCCATTCATTATTATAATATGCATATACCCATGCATGTCCCATAGTCGTCGCAACATTGTCCAGTCGGTAATAATTTTTCATGCTTCCGGTCTGCCCCGCGCACATAACCGTTGGAATGTTTTTTAATCGCATAAGTTCAGTCATCATAAGCGCATATCCAAGACAATTTGTATATTTTTGTCTCCATACATCCATTGGATAATACGGCACTTCCATTGAAAGTATAGATTGATATTTTAAATTCTGCCTTGCCCAGTAAGATATCGCAATTGCCTTATCTTCACTTGTTGTACATCCTTTTGTTATAACATCCGCCAATTGTTTTAAGGATGCCTTATCTGCATCTCCACCATACATAAATTCCAAACCAAGCTGTGGATATTTTTTAACATATATCTCATTCAGATAATCAATAGTTGCTTTTGTTAATTGTGGAGTAACCGTATATGCATATGGGCTTTCCGCAGATACCGATGTCCCCGGCCATACAGATAGAATTAAGATAATTGACAAAATAAATGATAATATTCTTTTCTTCATATAATCTCCCCTTCTTATATATACAGAAATACCCTCAAGGCTTTTTTATATTAGCCAAGAGGGCATAATCTGCATACCTATTTATTTTGATTTATGCATTTACAACCTGACCGAACTCAGCCTTCAGAGAAGCGCCGCCGATCAAACCACCATCGATGTTTGGCTTTGCAAGAAGCTCTTTCGCATTGCCGGCGTTCATAGAACCGCCGTACTGAATACGAACTGCCTCTGCTGTATCTGTGTCATAAACCTCAGCGATGAGTTCACGGATACCCTTACATACTTCCTCAGCCTGATCAGATGTAGCTGTCTTACCTGTACCGATTGCCCAGATTGGCTCATAAGCAATTACAAGGTTCTTTACATCATCTGCTGCAACGCCTGCAAGGTCAGATTTGATCTGAAGTCTGATCCAATCCATTGTTACGCCCATCTCTCTCTGCTCCAGTGTCTCACCGCAGCAAAGGATTGGTGTAAGTCCGGAAGCGATTGCCTTCTTAACCTTCTTGTTCAAGAATGCATCGTCTTCCTTGAAATACTCACGACGCTCTGAATGTCCGATGATTACATACTTCACGCCTGCATCTACAAGCATTGGTGCACTGATCTCACCTGTGTAAGCACCCTTGTCCTCGATGTAGAAGTTCTCAGCACCAACCTGTACGTTTGTGCCCTTAACAGCCTCAACAACAGGAACGATGTCGATGGCTGGTACACAGTAAACTACATCTACATCATCATTTACTACTAATGGCTTTAACTCCTCAACAAGCTTTACAGCCTCTGATGGAGTCATGTTCATCTTCCAGTTTCCAGCGATAATTCTTTTTCTTGCCATTTTTTTATCTCCTATTATATATTTTATCATTAATTTTCACAATAAACTTGAAATGCAAGGCATCGGATTCGACCGCGTACTGACGTACGCCGAGAATCCGATAACGATGCAGTTCAAGATTTATTGTGGAAATTATTTATCGTTAGCTGCTGCTACACCAGGCAGTTCCTTACCTTCCAAGAACTCAAGTGAAGCTCCACCACCTGTTGAGATGTGGCTCATCTTGTCGCCATAGCCAAGCTGGTTAACAGCTGCTGCAGAATCACCACCACCGATGATTGTTGTAGCGTCTGTCTCAGCAAGTGCTGCTGCAACTGCCTTTGTACCTGTTGCAAGAACCGGGTTCTCGAATACACCCATAGGTCCGTTCCATACAACTGTCTTAGCTGTCTTAACAGCCTCTGAGTAAAGCTCGATTGTCTTAGGTCCGATATCGCAGCCTTCCTTAGATGCATCCATCTTGTCTGCATCGCAGATAGTTGTAGCGATTGTAGGATCGTCAATTGGGTTAGGGAAATCGTCGATCATAACAGAGTCTACTGGAAGCAGAAGCTTCTTGCCAAGCTTCTCAGCCTTCTCCATCATTTCCTTACAGTAGTCAAGCTTTGTCTCGTCAACAAGTGACTTACCGATCTCATATCCCTTAGCCTTGAGGAATGTGTAAGCCATACCACCACCGATGATGAGTGTATCGCACTTCTCAAGAAGGTTAGAGATAACGTTCAGCTTATCAGCAACCTTTGCACCACCAAGGATAGCAACGAAAGGTCTTACAGGATTCTCAACTGCATTTCCGAGGAAATCGATTTCCTTCTGCATCAGATATCCAACAACAGCTGTATCAACAAGTGCAGCTACACCAACGTTTGAGCAGTGTGCTCTGTGTGCTGTACCAAATGCATCGTTTACGAATACGTCACAGATGCTTGCAAGATCCTTAGAGAAAGCCTCTCCGTTCTTTGTCTCTTCTGCTCTGAAACGTGTATTCTCAAGAAGGATAACCTCGCCATCCTTCATAGCGTCTACAGCTGCACGAACTGTATCGTCAACAACCTCTAAGCTTGGTACAAACTTTACTTCCTGTCCAAGAAGCTCTGTCAGTCTCTTTGCAACTGGTGCAAGAGTCTTTGTCTGCTTGTCTTCCTCTGTCTTAACCTTTCCAAGGTGAGAGCAAAGGATAACCTTACCGCCATCAGCGATCAGCTTCTTGATTGTTGGAAGAGCTGCAACCAGACGATTCTCGTCTGTAATCTCGCCGTTCTTCAAAGGTACGTTAAAGTCGCATCTGCAAAGAACACGAAGTCCCTTTACGTTGATATCATCAACGGATTTCTTATTTAATGACATTATAAATTCCTCCTGGATTTTGAAATGATAAAAATAAGGGCCCGGTCCAATTAAGACCGGACCCTTGTAGGTCTTCTCTAAGAGAGTCTGACTAGAAATTAAGCCAACTCAGCGAAGTACTTGATTGTTCTAACCATCTGGCTTGTGTATGAGTTCTCGTTATCATACCAAGAAACAACCTGAACCTCGTAAAGATCGTCAGCGATCTGAGCTACCATTGTCTGTGTAGCATCGAAGAGTGAACCATATCTCATACCAACGATATCTGAAGATACGATCTGCTCCTCATTGTAACCATAAGACTCAGAAGCTGCAGCCTTCATAGCAGCGTTGATGCCTTCCTTAGTTACGTCCTTACCCTTAACAACTGCTGTAAGGATTGTTGTAGAACCTGTAGGTACAGGAACTCTCTGTGCAGAACCGATGAGCTTTCCATTAAGCTCTGGGATAACAAGACCGATAGCCTTAGCTGCACCTGTTGAGTTAGGAACGATGTTTACAGCTGCTGCACGAGCACGTCTGAAATCACCCTTTCTGTGTGGTCCATCAAGTACCATCTGATCACCTGTGTAAGCGTGGATTGTTGACATGATACCTGACTGGATTGGAGCGTAATCGTTAAGTGCCTTAGCCATAGGAGCAAGACAGTTTGTTGTACAAGAAGCTGCAGAGATGATCTTGTCATCTGCTGTAAGTGTGTTCTCGTTTACGCTATATACGATTGTAGGAAGATCGTTACCAGCTGGAGCTGAAATAACTACCTTCTTAGCACCTGCATCGATATGAGCCTGTGACTTAGCCTTTGATACATAGAAACCTGTACACTCAAGTACAACGTCTACATCAAGCTCTCCCCATGGAAGATTCTTAGCATCTGCCTCAGCATAGATCTTAAGTGTCTTACCACAAACTGTGATTGTACCTGCTTCATCATCAGCAGAAACCTGATCTGCATACTGATACTTACCCTGTGATGAATCATACTTCAAAAGGTGAGCAAGCATAGAAGGCTTTGTCAAGTCGTTGATTGCAACTACTTCATAACCTTCTGCGTCAAACATCTGTCTGAATGCAAGACGTCCGATACGTCCAAAACCATTAATTGCTACTTTTACTGCCATTTTTTAATCCTCCTAAGTTTTAATTATTAAGATTTAAATACTGCATGGCTGCAGTAATTCATCTAAAAACTTACATCAAATATCATAACTTCTTTTATAGTAAAATTCAAGACTATTTTTTGTAATTTTTTTCAAAAAGTGCGTGATTTTCCAAATTTATTGGATTTTATAAGATTATACGTTATAATTAGCAATCATAGCTTTCGTGAAATCATAGTATTTTATGCATTATATTTTACAGGAGGATTAAACCATGCTATTTCCCGATTATCATTTTCATACGGATTTTTCCAGTGACTGTGACGAACCAATGCAGGCAGTGATCGCCTCCGCAAAAGAAAAAGGCTTGTCTGCCCTCTGCGTTACAGATCATTATGACATGGATTTCCCGGTTCGTCCTGAGGAACCGGATGTGGATTTTGATTTAGATCTGGATTCCTACTATCGCACTTACCACGCTCTTTCTGAGAAGCTTGTCCCGGAGTTTGATCTTCGCGTGGGTGTGGAACTTGGCGTGATGCCATCGACAACGAAAAAATTAAATGCCTTCGTGCAGGCACACCCGGAACTGGATTTTATCATCTGCAGCCTGCATGTCGTCGACGGCATGGACCCATACTACCCGGAATATTTCGAGGGAAAGGAAGATCTGTCTGCCTACCGGCATTATTTTGAGACGCTGCTTGCCTGTGTAAAAGAATTTGACAACTTCAATGTATGTGGACACCTTGATTATATCGTGCGCTACGGAAAGACAAAGGCGGATCTTTTTGATATCCGCGATTATGCAGATATCTTTGAAGAGCTGTTTCAGATTCTTGTCGCCCGTGGTCAGGGTATCGAGATCAACACCGGAAGCTTATACCGTGGTCTCTCTTTCCCGCATCCTCATACAGATATCCTGAAAATGTACAAGGATGCCGGAGGAGAAATTATCACTGTCGGAAGCGACGCGCATCATGCAGAGCATATCGGCTACGGCTTTGATGCTGCAAGAGATCTGCTGCTCTCCCATGGTTTCCGTTACTATACGACATTTAAAGAACGCAAACCGGAATTCCATAAGATTCCTTAATCTACCGCGTGAAAACGCGACTGGTAATCCTCATAAAAAGGTGACTGTTCCCGCAGTCCCCCGACGAGTTCCCGGATGCAGGCAATCACATAGTCTGCATCCTTTTTTGTTGTCTCTTCCCCGATCGTCAGCCGAATCGTGCCACGCGCCAGTTCGTCGGAAAGCCCGATTGCCTTTAACACATGGGACGGTTCTTTCGACGCAGATGTGCATGCCGATCCACCAGAGGCACAGATGCCGAGTGTATCCAGCATAACCAGCAATGCCCCACCATCCACAAACTGAAAGGAAATATTGATATTGTTCGGGAGTCTCTGTTCCGGATGTCCATTTAACTGGCTGTACGGAATCGTTGTAAGTAGTTCACCGATCATATACTCACGGATCTGTATTTCATACTTCATCCGCTGTTCCATCGCGGCATCCGCAATGTATGCGGCAGTCGCAAGCCCAACGATACCGGGGACATTTTCCGTTCCTGCCCGAAGTCCCTGCTCCTGTGCGCCACCGTGGATCAGACTTTGCAGTTTCACGCCATCCCGCACATACAAAAATCCTGTCCCCTTTGGCCCGCGGAATTTGTGTCCGCTCGCAGTAAGCAGATCGACCTGCAGGCATGCAACGTCAATTGGAATCTGTCCATACGCCTGCACCGCATCCGTATGAAATAATACATTGTGCCGTCTGGCGATTGCTCCGATCTCACCGATCGGCTGTATCGTTCCAATCTCATTGTTTGCAAACATCACGGATATTAAAATCGTATCCTTCCGGATTGCCCGCTCCACCTGTACCGGATTCACACGTCCGTATATATCCACATCCAGATATGTGACCTCGAATCCATGCCTTTCGAGGTATTCGCATGTATGCAGGATTCCGTGATGCTCCAGCTTTGTCGTGATGATATGTCTGCCCTTTTTACTGTATGTGTCTGCAATCTCTTTTAACGCCCAGTTATCGCCCTCCGAACCGCCTGCCGTGAAATAAATCTCGTTCTTTTTCGCATGCAGGGTATCCGCGATCATCTGACGGCATTTTTCTATCTTCTGCCGGTTTTCCTTTGCGATACTGTAAATGCCGGAAGGGTTCGCAAATTTGTCGTGAAAATACGGCTGCATGGCACGAATCACTTCCGGATGGGTGCTCGTCGTCGCTGCGTGATCCATATAAACTGTCATATTTTATCGCCCTATCCAATATAATAAACCAAGACTCCGGCAGGAAATGAGCATCATGTCAAAACGAACCATCATCAAAGGAACCCTGATACTGACCATAACCGGCATCCTGACCAAATGTCTCGGCTTTTATAATAGAATATTCCTGACGCGGCTGATTGGTGTTAAAGAGCTTGGAACTTATCAGCTTATTTTTCCACTTTACATCTTAGGCATTTCTTTTTGCTGTCAGGGAATCGCAACAACGATTACCAAACATGTATCCTATCTGCTTGGCAAGAAAAAATATTCCGATACTCGCCGTGCGCTTTGCTTCGGTGGATTTTTGAGTTTTGTGCTGAGCCTGCTTGTCTCTGCCTGCTTTTTCTTTGGCTGTGACTTCATCGCCATGCATATCCTGAAAAATACCGACTGCCGTATCCTGTTGCGCATTCTCTCACCAGCGGTTCCATTTGTCGCCATAAAAGCCTGCATCAATGCATTTTTTATCGGACATGAAAAACCGGTTTTCTCCGGAAGCTGCCAGTTGATCGAACAGATTATACGGATTGGTTCCGTCTACCTTCTTGCCATCTCTTATATGCAGGATCATGTTGACGCCAAAACGGCTGTACTCGGTGTTGTGATCGGCGAGATGGGCGCCACATTTTACGCGGTCAGCTGTTATATCTTGTTCCGAAGAAAGCAGAATCAAGCGAACAGATTGCCAGATAAAGATATGTGCATTTCAGTGAAAAAGAAATCATCCCTTATGATTCCAATGCTGAAAGACATTATTCCAATTACTTCCAACAACCTGATTTTTACGTTATTTTCCAGTTTTGAAGCAATCATACTTCCGACGTTTCTTTTCCAGTATTACAACAACGCCGATACAAGCATGGAAATGTACGGTATCATCACCGGTATCGTGATCCCATTTCTGCTTTTTCCGGCAACGATCACGAACTCGCTTTCCACGATGCTGCTTCCATCCATTTCTTACGCGTGTGCGAAACGCGATACGGAAGCAATAAAAAAAGCACTTGTATCAAGTGCTCTTTTCTGCATCATGCTTGGAAGCTTCGCCTGTGTCCTGTATATACTCTTCGGAAAAACAATCTGTACCTTTGCCTTTGAAAGTGCTGAAGCAGGAACGCTGCTACAGCTGATGGGATTTCTATGTCCGTTTATTTATCTCTCCACAACGCTTTCCAGCGTTATGAACGGAATCGGCTACGCCACCCAGAACTTAATCTACAATATTCTCGGCATCAGTGTGCGGATCTTATGTATTATCTTCTTTGTGCCACATTTTGGCATCCACGCATACATATGCGGCATGTTCGGTGGCTACCTGCTCCACAACGCACTCACGATCACGAAGCTTGCGTCCCTTAATTCGTAACCTTCTTCGTCCAGTCGTAAGGGGTGCTCTGGTAGACGTAATAATTGAGCCAATTTGCATACAGTGTATTCGCATGACATCTCCATGACTTGATCGGCTTCTGCTCCGGATCATCATCCGGGTAATAATTGACCGGAATGTTCGGATTTAATCCACGCTTGATGTCACGCTTATATTCCTGATCAAGTGTAAATGTATCATACTCTGGATGTCCGGTTACGAAGATGTTCTTGCCGTCCTCTCCAATAATCAGGTATGGTCCTGTAATATCGGACTCTGCGACGATCTCCAGAAGCGGATTATCGACGATTGCCTGTTTATCCACACCGGTATAACGGGACTGTGGCACTAAGAATGAATCATCAAATCCACGTACCAGTGGTGTCCGTTTATGGAACGTATAATGCTTATACACACCGGAAAACTTCTCTGGAAGCTGGTATTTTTTCACACCATAACGATAGTAAAGTCCCGCCTGTGCACCCCAGCAGATATGCAGTGTGGACGTAACATTCGTAACTGACCAGTCCATGATAGCAGTCAGTTCATCCCAGTACTCCACTTCCTCAAACTCCATATTCTCCACCGGTGCTCCGGTAATGATCAGACCATCCCATTTCCTGTTCTTTACATGTTCAAAGTCACTGTAGAAACGCTCCAAATGTGATTCGGATACATGCTTTGATTCATAGGACATCGTGCGGATAAAGGAGATATTTACCTGCAGTGGTGTGTTTGACAGGCTGCGCAGAAGCTGCAACTCCGTATCTTCCTTTAACGGCATCAGATTTAAAATCAAAATGTCAAGTGGACGTATATCCTGTGTCATAGCACGATGTTCGTCCATCACAAATATATTTTCCTGTTCCAGTACTTTCTTCACTGGCAGATCGTTGTCTATTCTAATCGGCATCTCTAAAACCTCTTTTCTTCTCTAAAGCTAAAGCATACCACGAATTTTTTATAACTGCAAGAAATCATCCTCGGAAATAATCGGAATTCCCAATGATTTCGCCTTTTTATTCTTCGATGAGGAAGATAATACATCGTTATTGATCAGGTACGTGGTCTTCGAAGAAACACTGCCTGCGACTTTTCCGCCACGGTCTTCGATCAATTTTTTAAGTTCATCCCGGTTTGCAAAATGATTGAGTGAACCAGTAATGACAAATGTCTTGCCTTCGAGATCCTGTGGTGCCGTATTCTCCTCGACGACAAGTGTCACTTCCTTCAAGATCTCACGCAGTACCCGGATATTGTTCGGATCTGCGAAATATGCCACAATGCCCTCTGCGATCACATCGCCGATCTTCTCAATCTCGGCAAACTGCGCTGCATCGGCATGGATAATTGCCTCCACATCATCTTTGAAATATTTGCAGATGGATTTTGCCATGGCGGTACCGACGTTCAAAATTCCAAGTCCATACAGGACACGCGCAAGCTGTGTCGTACGGCTTGCCTCGATGCTCTCCATCATATTGTCGTAGGACTTCTGCCCAAAGCCCTCTAATTTCACGATTTCTGTCTCATAGCGGTCAATCCGGTAGATATCATACAACTCTTCAATAAAGCCGCAGTCTAAGAACTTCTGAAGCGTTGCCTCAGATAAACCATCGATGTTCATCGCGTTTCGTGATACAAAATGTGTGAATAGCTTGATTGCCTTTGCCGGGCATGCCGGATTCGGACATACAAGCGTCTGTGCCTGATTGTCCTCGCGGATCTCTGTCTTACCGCCACACGCCGGACAAGTATCCGGAATCTCGAGTGTACCGGATTTCGTCAGGTTCTCACTGATCTGCGGGATGATCATATTCGCCTTATACACCTTGATCGTATCACCGATTCCAAGCTGTAACTGCTTCACAATGCTCACATTGTGGACACTGGCACGGCTCACAGACGTTCCTTCGAGCGATACCGCATCAAAGACTGCCACCGGATTGATCAGCCCGGTACGGGACGGACTCCACTCAATATGCCGAAGCGTTGTCTCCGCTTCCTCGTCTGCCCATTTAAATGCGATCGAATCCCGCGGGAATTTCGCTGTCCGTCCAAGACTTTTACCATATTCCACATCATCAAACGAAAGCACGAGTCCATCAGATGGGAAATCGTTCGTCTCGATTTTCTCTGCAAAATGTGTGACCATCTCCTGCATCGTTGCCGCTGTGACATCGACGTGTTCCACAACCTCAAAACCAAGTGAAGTCAGGAAATCAAACTTTGAATTCATCGTTGCATCGATTTCCGCATCTCCGGTATCAAGCATATTAAACGCAAAGAAATGCACATTCCGCTCGGCTGTGATCTGATTATTGAGCTGCCGCACACTGCCGGAGCATAAGTTTCTCGGGTTTTTATATTTGCTGTCAATATCCGGAATCGTGGCATTGATACGCTCAAAATCTGTATAGGTAATGACCGCCTCGCCACGGATCGTAAGCGGACCTTTGTACGCAATCTGGTTCGGCAGATTCGCAAATACCTTCGCATTGTTCGTGATGACCTCACCGATCTCGCCGTTTCCACGTGTGACTGCCTTCACAAGCACGCCATCCTCGTAAGTCAATACAACCGTCAGTCCATCCATCTTCCACGACATGACTCCTGTTTTATCACCCAGCCACGCTGCCAGATCCTCAACACTTTTTGTCTTGTCCAAAGATAACATTGGGGCCGGATGCCGTTCCTTCGGCAGCTCACTGATGATCTCGTAACCGACATTCTGTGTCGGGCTTTTGGATAAGATCAGACCGGTCTCCTGCTCTAACGCCGCAAGCTCATCATACAACGCATCATATTCCAGATTGGACATGATCTCTGTATCCTGCTGATAATATGCTTTGGAAGCCTGATTTAACAGCTCCACCAATTCTTTCATACGCTCTGTTTTTGCATCCATCATTTTCTCCTTTTCCTGTCACGATCTCTTCTGCACCAGTCTCCGCAGCTCCTGTTCTTCGTCCCGCGTCAGCGTCCGAAACTCACCCGGTCGTAAGCTTCCAAGACGAATATTCATGATTCGGACACGCTTTAAGTGCACAACCCGTACATGCAATGCATCGCACATCCGCCGGATCTGCCGGTTCAATCCCTGTGTCAATATGATCGAGAAATTTCTCGTTCCGGTCTTTTTGACTTTACATGGTTTCGTTACCGTATCTAAAATCTCAACGCCCTCCGACATCTTCTTAATAAAATCTTCTGTGATATCTGTGTTGACTCGCACATGGTATTCCTTTTCATGATTGTTTCTGGAGCGCTGGATCTCATTTGCCAGATCTCCGTCATTTGTAAGAAGCAAAAGTCCGGTCGAATCCTTATCAAGACGTCCTACATAGTTTACCCGCTCCGGGAACTCTACATACCGGAAGATACTGTCCGGATCAGTATCCTTCGATGTACAGACCTGTCCGATCGGCTTATTGTATGCATAGATCACCTTTTTCGTATGCAGATGTACCGGCTTTCCATTGTAGGTAACAACTGAAGAATCGCCGACGCGTGTTCCAAGATCCGCGATTGTTCCATCCACCGTTACCTTTCCGGCTTCAATCAGCCTGTCGGCTTCCCGGCGGGAACAGATTCCTGCTTCACTTAAGTATTTATTTAATCGAATTTCGTTAGACATGGCATTCCCCTTAATTTTATTAATTTTATAGTTGCATTTTTATATTAACAGTTGTATAATCGCTTTATAAATTTTAGAAAAAGTGTAAAGGAGGCATATTATGGATAATATTGATAAAAAAATTCTTCACTTATTACAGGAAAATGCCAGATATCCATTGAAGCATCTGGCAAGCAAAGTATTTCTTTCCTCCCCCGCTGTCTCTGCCCGTATTGAGCGTTTAGAGAAAAGCGGAATCATCTCCGGCTATCACGCAAGTGTTGCCCCAGTGTCTCTCGGGTATCACATTACAGCCTTTATAAACATGGCGCTCGATCCAAAACGGAAACCGGAATTCTACCCGTTTATCCAAGCATGTCCGAACGTTTTGGAGTGTAACTGCGTTACCGGTGCATACTCCATGTTGATTAAAGTATGCTTCCCTAGCACAATGGAGCTTGATACTTTCATCGGGCAACTCCAGAAATACGGAAACACAGAAACACAGATCGTATTCTCCACTCCGGTTCCGCCACGTGGCATTGATGTCCGTGCAGCCGATGAGGACGAAGACGAAGATGGTGCGGATGATTTCTTGTAAAATACATGGATATAATAATAGGGCTGTTGACGAACAACAGCCCTTATTTTTTATTATTGTCCGGAACTGATCGTATTGTAGAACTCTGCGAATGCCGCATCATTTGCAATACAACTGTTTACGTTATCCTGTACTGCTTTGTACAGATTCTGAATATCCGTTGACTGACTCTGTGTCTCGATGTAATTCGTAACTTCCTGCGAATGTGCTGAATTATCAATCTTATATCCATCTGCTGTTTTCACAACATAGAACTGATTAATATTCAGAGGAACACTTGTAATGTTCGCCATACTCAAGTTGCTTGTTACATACACAAGTGTCGCATCTTCCGTGTATCCCGGCATCGTGTAACAATTCACATTTGAATATGCCTTGATCACAGCGGAACGCTGCTGATAAACGGTCATATCATCGAACTGGCTTGGATCTGTAACATAGGTCTTCAGCTTGTCCTGATCGCAAACCGCCAACGCTGCATAATACTCTATAATCAGGGAATTGATATCCAGATTTGCATTTGTCTCGTAAGAAAAGCCGGTCTGGTTCGTCTGCTGTGCATCCGTCTGCGTCGCTTTGTCTTTGTTAAACATTCTCAGATCCAGATCCGAGAAGAAATAGAAATAGAATACAACGGCAAGCAGAATAAAGATCATCCAGCCAAGGAACAGCATCAGGCCTGCTATCTTTTTCTTTCCTTTTTTACCCTTCTTACTCATATGTCCTCCTTCGAACAACAATATACAAAAATGCACCAGAGAGGAATCGAACCTCCGCACATGGCTCCGGAGGCCATTGCTCTATCCACTGAGCTACTGGTGCGCGACTTCTAGTATATCCGATTTGATCTGATTTTTCAAGGCTTCTATGCTATCAAATTTTATTTCTTTTCGAATTTGTCGTAAAAATTCGATTTTCAGGCAGGTTCCATATAGATTTTCATTGAAATCCAGAATATTTGTCTCCACCTTAATTTTATGATCTGCGTCCACGGTCGGGTTATCTCCCACGTTCGTCACACCGCGATAATGCTGGTTATTCACTGTGACACGCGTCTCATATACGCCATTTGGCACTAACAATTTTTCTTCCGTTGGAATCAAGTTGGCTGTTGGGAATCCAATTGTAGCTCCAAGCTGTTTTCCATACTGGACAATCCCGGAAATACTATATGGGCGTCCCATATATTCACGGACGACATCCACTGCCCCCTGTTCAATCTGCTCCCGAATATAGGAGGAACTGATAATTGTCCCCTGCTCCCGCAGCTTCTCAAACGCAAGCACTTCAAAGCCATACCGGGTTCCATATTCCTGCAGCATCGTCACATCGCCCTGCCGGTTTTTGCCAAACCGAAAATCATTGCCGACGACCACATATTCCGGGTGCAGCCGCTCCACTAACACATCCTTGATAAATGTCTCCGGCTTCATCGCCGCAAACTTCTTCGTAAATTCACAAGTAACATTCCAGTCTATACCAAGTTCCTCCAACAGCCGATCCCGCTCTGGAATTGTATAGATGCGCTTTGTGCCCGGCATGTCGATGGAAAATACGACCGATTGTTTTCCTGCCTCATGGGACAACTGCAATACTTTGTTGATAAGCAACATATGTCCCTTGTGCAAGCCCTCAAATTTTCCTAATGCCACAACAGTATCTGCGATATTCACGTCATTGTATGCTAGTTTCTTCACGTCAGTTTCCTCATAAAAACATTTTAAATGGTTTGTATATCTGTTCTTCCTCTTTGTAATCATATAAGGCTACAAACTTGCCTGCATGATACACCCGGATTCTCGTATCCCGTCTTTCTCCCATATCTTTGAAAAACCGAGGAGAAAGCTTGTTTCCATTTCTCAGATAATTCTCTGCCTGTTCGGTAATCTCATATGCCGGATACTGTTTCAAAAGTGCATCCACTGGCAGGATTGCGTCCTGCAGGGTTCCATCTGCCTGCCGTACCTCGATCTCCTGCAGCGTCAATGCATCTGTCACAGAAAATCCATGCACTTCTTTCCGGTGTAAACCGGACAACACAGCCAGACAAGAAAGTTTTCTTCCGATATCCCGGCACAACGACCGGATATACGTGCCTTTCGAACAATACACATCAAAGCTGTAAGTATCGTCCGCTTCCTTCGTAATGTCCTGGATTGCATAAATCTCAACCGGTCTTGGTTCTCGTTTGACCTCGATTCCGGCTCTGGCATATTCGTATAATTTTTTTCCATCCTTTTTGATGGCAGAATACATCGGTGGTATCTGGTCATACTTGCCAATGAAGGACAAAATTGCACGTTTCACGTCTGCCTGTGTCAGCTGCGCGAGCACTGCTGCATCACCTTCCGCAGTCGTCTCACCGGTCACATCCTCGGTATCCGTCTCATAGCCAAGCTTCATCGTCGCACGGTAGCATTTATCTCCTTCGGTCAGAAGATCTACCAGCTTTGTCGCCTTACCAAGACAAACCAACAGGACACCTTCTGCCATTGGATCAAGTGTCCCGGTATGTCCGATCTTTTTCTGTTTTAAGATGCCGCGAAGCTTTGCCACGACATCAAATGATGTATAATCCTGTTCTTTATAAACATTTAAAATCCCGTCTATCAAAGCTGTTCCTCTATCATCTTTATAATATCTGCAACGACTGTATCAAAATCGCCGGTCACTTCAAAGCCAGCCGCACGGATATGTCCGCCACCGCCATAGGCAACTGCAATCTTGCTCACATTGACTTTGCGGATAGAACGCAGGCTGACCTTCATTGCATCGCCAAGCTGGTATACAAATATCGCGACCTCCACACCGTCAATCACGCGGATACGATCCACAATGCCATCTGTCTCTTCTTTTCCGCAGCCAAAGGTATCGAACATCTCCTTTGTCACAAATGTGTAGACAACCTGTCCGGACAGTGCCAGCTTTGCATTGACCATCGCCTGTCCCATAAGCAGATTCTGCTTGTAGCTGACTCTGTAAAAGGTATCGTCGATAATCTTCTGTGCATCCACGCCATGTGCGAGCAATTCACCGGCTACCTGCATTGTATCCTTTGTACATGCCGAATACTTGAACACGCCGGTATCATGTACGATACCGAGATACAGACACTCTGCACAGGCAAGCGAGATATTCTCTGGATCAATATGCCGGAACAATACTTCACTTGCAGAAGATGCGTCCGCATCACAATAGTAATAATCCCCAAAGCCCTGATTACTTCTATGATGATCCAGGCAGGCACTTTTCTTCGCCATACCGAAAAGCTCATAGAAGCTTCCATGCCGATCGCGGTCTCCACAATCCAGAGAAATTGCAAGATCCAATACACGAGACTCTGGTTCATGGCAGATGGCATCCGCGCCCTTTAAGAACGAAAACTTATCTGGAATCTTCTCCAGATACACGGTCACCTCTGCGTCATAGTTGTCCTGAATATAATTGTACAGTCCTAAGCACGAACCAACACAATCGCCATCCGGGCGGATATGCCCGAATATTCCGATTGTCTTTGCATCTTCAATTAGATTTAATAATTCACTCTTCTTCATTCTGCTTACTCTGATCCTCTTTGATTACCTCATCGATACGCTTAGACATATAATTTCCATACTCGATTGATGTGTCCAATACAAACGTAAGCTCCGGTGTATTTCGGAGATTGATCGTACGCGCCAGCTCGCGGCGGATAAATCCACTCGCCTGCTCTAAGCCCTTTAACGTCTCTGCACCAGATTCTGCATCGCCTAATACACTGATATATGCCTTACAATATTTCAGATCCTGTGTCACCATGACATCCGTTACCGATGTCATGGGATTGATACGTGGATCTTTTAACTCCATCCGAATGATCCGGGAAAGTTCCTTCTGGACTTCCCCATTGATTCGCTGTGATTTATGACTTGTCTTTCTCATTTCTATCTTGGTACCTCAACCATAATATATGCCTCAATGATATCGCCTTCCTTGATATCATTGAATCCATCCATAACAAGACCACATTCAAATCCTGTCTTAACTTCCTTTACGTCGTCCTTGAAACGCTTCAGAGATGCAAGCTCACCCTCGAAGATCTGCTCACCTTCCCGGCTGATACGAACTTTGCAGTTTCTCTGGATCGTACCATCTAATACATATGAACCAGCGATTGTACCAACACCAGAAGCCTTGTAAGTCTGACGAACCTCTGCATGACCGATGACCTTCTCCTCGAAGATTGGATCAAGCATACCCTTCATCGCACTTTCGATATCCTCAATCGCATTGTAAATGACACGATACAGACGGATATCAACCTTCTCACGCTCTGCAACTTCCTTCGCCTGATTGTCCGGACGAATATTAAATCCAATGATGATCGCATTACTTGCAGAAGCAAGAATTACATCACTCTCATTGATTGCACCAACACCGGAGTGGATACATTTAACTGCCACTTCCTCGTTGGAAAGCTTAAGCAAGCTCTGCTTAACCGCCTCTACAGAACCCTGTACATCTGCCTTGATGATAAGGTTCAGATCCTTTACATTACCTTCCTGAATCCGGTTATAAAGGTCATCGAGAGACATACGCTGCTTTGTATCTGCAATCAGTTTTTCCTTGCCACGGTTGATAAATGCCTCGGAAATCGTACGCGCTTCCTTCTCATTTTCTGTGGCAATTACAATCTCTCCAGAATTTGGAACGCCATTTAAGCCAAGTACCTCAACTGGCATAGATGGAGTCGCCTCCTTCACCTTGCGCCCCTTATCGTCGAACATCGCACGCACCTTACCATGCACATCACCGATTGCCAGACAGTCGCCCACATGCAAAGTACCCTTCTGTACCAGAATGGTTGCAACAGAACCACGTCCCTTATCAAGCTGTGCCTCGATGACAATACCACGTGCCTTCCGGTTCTTGTTTGCCTTGAGCTCCAGGATCTCAGCGGTCAGGATGATCATCTCCAGAAGGTTATCAATACCTTCCTTTGTATGTGCAGATACCGGACAGAAGATTGTCGAACCGCCCCAGTCCTCTGGTACGAGCTCGTATTCCATCAACTCCTGCTTTACACGGTCGATATTCGCACTTTCCTTATCAATTTTATTGATTGCAACAATAATCTCGATGCCAGCTGCTTTCGCATGGTTGATTGCCTCTACGGTCTGTGGCATAACACCATCATCGGCTGCAACTACAAGGATTGCAATATCTGTTGACTGTGCACCACGCATACGCATCGCTGTAAATGCCTCATGTCCCGGTGTATCCAGGAATGTAATCTTCTGACCATTGATAGATACTACAGACGCACCAATATGCTGTGTAATACCACCAGCCTCACCAGCTGTTACATCAGAATTACGGATTGCATCGAGCAGGGATGTCTTACCATGATCAACGTGTCCCATAACGCAGACAACTGGTGGTCTGGAAGTCATATCTGCCTCGTCCTCTTCCTCCTCACGGAGAAGTTCTTCGATCACATCAACCTTTTCCTCTTCCTCTGCAATGAAGTTGTATTCAAGTGCAATGTCAGCTGCCTCATCAAATGGAAGGTCAGAGTTTACATTGTACATCTTACCTGCCATAAACATCTTCTTGATCAACTGTGCCACTGGCACCTTGATCTTACTTGCAAGCTCGCCGACAGTCAGTACCTCTGGCAGCTTGATTGTCTTGATCACTGGTTCTACCGGCTCCTGCTTCTTTGGTGCTGGCTGATGATTCTTGTTGTTATTATTGTTCCGGTTATTATTGTTGTTAAACCGATTGTTATTATTGTTGTTATTTCTTGTGTTACGGTTGTTGCTTACCGCGTTCCGGAAATTTGTACCACGGCTCTCCTGCTTGGCTCCATTCTGGTTATTGCCATTTGCAGGCTTGTTGTTATTATTCTTGCCCTGATTATTTCCATTATTATTCTGCTTATTGTTATTATTTCTGCCCTGATTGTTTCCGTTATTGTTATTATTTTTACCCTGATTGTTGTTGCGGTTCTGGTTGTTATTATTGTTATTGTTCTTCTTATTCTGGTTATTCTGATTACCGGAATTGGAATTGTTGTTTGGCTTTGGCTGCACCTTCTTGTTCTCCTGCTTTGGTGCTTCCTTTTTTCCTTCTTCCTTCTTTGGCCCTGCCTTCTTCGGCTCTTCTTTCTTTGCCTCAACCGGCTTGTTTCCGCCCAAAGACTCCCGCACAAATTTCATCATTGCATCATCAATGCTGCTCTGTGCTTTTAACCCTTCTTTTTTACCGCTCAATATATCAATAATCTGACTGCTTTTTACTTCTTTTCCAAGTTCTGCTGTCAACTGTTTTGCAAACTCGTGTACTCTCATGGGTTACACCTCCAATCTTAAACTAATCCAACTTGTCAGAAATCTGTTTTGCCAGACCTGCATCTGTCACTGCAAGTACCGTCCGCTCCTGTTTTCCGATCTGTCTGCCGAGCGTCGTGCTGTCAAACGCAATCGTATACGGAATCTCGTAATACTTGCATTTATCCATGAATTTCTTCTGCGTATTGCCCGATGCATCCTCTGCGATGATCACGAAATATGCAACGCCCTCCTGAATCGCTTTCTCGGTCAGGAATCCGCCGCTCTGTACTTTTCCTGCTTTTGCAGCAATCGAAAGCATAGACAATGCACGATTCTGATTTTGTGCCAACTATATCATCTCCTCTGCGATGGTCTGGTAGATTTCTTCCGGAATTTCCGTCTTCAACGAACGCTCCAGTGCTTTTGTTTTCTTTGCTTTCTCCAAGCACGCCTGATTCAGACAGATGTAAGCACCACGTCCATTTTTTCTTCCGGTCTTGTCCAGACATATCTCATCTTCCGGCGTCTTAATGACTCTGACAAGCTCTGTCTTTGGTTTCATCTCCCGACAGCCTACACACTGTCGAAGTGGTATCTGCTTTGCCAAGTTATCTACTCCTCATCTTCATAGTCATCGGCGTAATCGTCGTCATAATCATCTATAATCATACCCAGATCACGTGCCTGTGACTCACTCTTGATATCAATCTTATAGCCTGTCAGCTTTGCAGCCAGACTTGCGTTCTGTCCTTCCTTACCAATTGCAAGGGAAAGCTGATCGTCTGGTACAACAACTCTTGCACACTTCTTCTGCTTTCCGTCCTGCTCTTCTGTGTACGCCTGTACCCAGATTACATCGGATGGGCTTAATGCATTCTTGATATAAACCTCTGGATCTTCATCCCATGCGATAACATCGATCTTCTCGCCCTTTAAATCATCGACGATTGTATTGACTCTCGCACCTGCCATACCTACGCAGGCACCAACTGGATCTACGTTTGGATCTAACGAACGAACTGCAAGCTTCGAACGGGAACCTGCATCTCTAGAGATACCCATGATCTCTACAACACCATTCTGGATCTCTTCAATCTCATTTTCAAACAAACGCTTTACAAGCTCTGGATGGGTACGGGATACGTGGATGTTAATACCTGTATTGTTCTTCTTATCCTTTCCGTCCTTACGCTTGTTTTCTTTCTTCTCCGGTTTTTTCACTTCAACCACATACAGCTTAATATGGTCGCCAACCTTGTAATGCTCTGATTTTACCTGCTCATTTTCCTTGAGTCTGGTCTCTGTCTTCTCATCGAGGCTGATATAGATCGTATTGTCTACGAAACGCTGTACCACACCGTTTACAATGTCATGCTCCTTGCAGGCAAAACGCTCGTAGATCGCATCACGCTCACCCTCTTTGATGTTCTGGATGATAATGCTTCTTGCCTTCTGTGCTGCCATACGTCCAAAGTCCATAGACTCCAGTGGATACTCTACGAAATCACCGATCTCGTACTTGTCATCCATTGCTTTTGCTTCTGTCAGGGAAATCTGATTCTCATCATTCTCGACTTCCTCTACAACTTCCTTCTTGCGTACAACTGTGATCGCACCAGTCTCACGGTCCATATGTGCTTCCACAAGTACATTCTTTCCATAATCTTTCTCACATGCTGCAACCAGTGATTTTTCAATCGCCTCCATCACCAGTTCCTTGCTGACACTTTTTTCGCGCTCTAATTGATTTAAAGCATCAATAATCTCTGACATTTTTTTATCCTCCTCTTCTACTCAAATGCCAATCTTATCATAGAAATATCGTTTCTTGAAAATTCTTTTGGTTCTTCCGCCGGATCGAGCTGCAATGTGATCGTCGTATCAGTGTATCCTGTCAGGATTGCCTCGAATTCCTTACTGCCATCCACCGCACGGTAAAGTTTTACCTCTACCTTTTTGCCAAGATTCCGTTTAAAATCCTTGTCCTTCTTGAGCGGTCTTGTAAGTCCCGGTGAGCTTACTTCCAAAATATACGGGTCTGTCATCCGGTCCGCAGCATCCAGTTTTTCCTCCAAGCTCCGGCTGATCAGAACACAGTCATCAATATTGATGCCGCCTTCCTTATCCGCATACACACGCAGATAATAATCAGAGCCTTCCTTTACGTACTCTACATCCACTAGCTCAAACCCATGCTCTTCGATAATCGGAGTCACAAGTTCTGTGCAGTGTTGTTCAATTTCCTGTTTTTTCACGTCTGCCACCTTTCTGACTTTTTTGCCTTTTCAAAAACAAAGAGTGGGTTTTTACAACCCACTCTGCGTCATCTGTATTCAAGTCTTATATATTATAACATGTTTTTATTGTTTTGCAAGTACCTATTCCGCCTTTTTTACAAGTTTTACCTGCAATGCCTGTATCGTACCGCCTCCAGTATACGTGCCATTTTTTCCCCAGTCCGTCCAGCCCTGTGCCGACACATAAACGCGGTACAAAATATCATAGGAATCTGAGATTCCGCCTGTGAGATTGATCCGGATTCCAAGCAGCGGTTCCTTCTGTCCAACACTGCCCGCCTGTTCGCCGTCCTTCCGCCATGCACTTTGTCCCTGTGCCGTCTCAACCGCATACCGGACATTTCCTTTCGGGACATATGCGCCAAGCTGGATGCGCACCGCTTCAACGGATTTTTCCTGCTTTGTATATCCTGCCACAATGCCGTCCATTTTTGCTTCCTGCCAGCCAAAAGTCTGCATATGAACCGTATATACAATACCAGCATCCACTTCAGAAGTCAGAATACCCGCCTGTTTTTTGAGATAGCTATATAGATTCTGAAGTTCCACCTGTGTACCATTCTCCTTCAGATAAGCATATCGGAACAACGCAAATCCATCATATCCCATGCCATAGATATGCGCACATTGTGTTGCCAGATTATCCTCGCGAAGCGCCCAGTCCAGATCGGTATCTGAAGTTTCCCCCACCCGGTAGAGTGCAAGCCCGGCATACAGCTTAATCTCCGGGTTCGTATGCAGCGTCTGCCATACCTCGCACCGGTTCGAAAACATCGAAACTTCTTTTCCATCTGTCACATAGCGATCCGTCCAGTAAATCTGCGGCATCACATAATCCACATATCCTTCCTGTGAAAGCCACGTATTAATATCTGCCCCCTGACTTCGTGCATAATCCGGATTTCCTGCCGGACTGATTCCGAACTCACAGTCTGGACGTTTCTGTTTGACCGTCTGGTATACTTTCTGGACAAGTGCATTTACCGCCTGCATTTTTTCTTCCTGTGGCAGCGTATCCTGCATGCCGTCAACAAAGAAATAATCATCAAAATGAATACCATCCACTGGATAGCGTTCTAAGATCTCTGCCACCTGATTTACGACTAACTGCTGTGCCTCCGCACTTTGCGGATTCAACACCAGACATGTACCATTTTGCCCCTGATATTCAAGTATCATAGACTGGTATTTCGCATAGAACGGTGTATGTTCAAAGCTTGCCGTCGTTTCTTCCCCCAGCGACAGCCGATACGGATTGATCCACGCCTCAAAACGAAGTCCCTCCTCATGTGCCACAGCTACCATGATCTCATACGGATCATAGCCCGGATATGTCCGGGTTTTGGACATATATTCGGAATACGGAAAATAGTCCGATGGATAAAAGGCATCTCCCATTGCCCGCGCATGTACGATCACCGTATTTAAGCCATATCTTTTCACGGTATCATACATGGCATGCACCTTCGCCCGGAAAGCCGCCTCGCTTTTATCGGATAATTCCGATTCCATATCGATATAGGAAATCCAGCACGCACGCTTTTCCATCTCCGTATTTACCTGCATAGGCAGATAAACAGCAACCTGCCTGCTCTGCATCGAAAATAAAGAAGAAAGCAGACAGACTACCACGATGATTCCTGCCAGATATCGTCTTATAATCTGCATATTTTACGCATCCGTTATCTCTTATAACTACTTATATGCAGATTATTTCTTTTTATGTTCATGAAGTGCTGTAAATAACAGCAGTCCTCCACCTGACGCTACCAGCAGTGTAATCACGATACCAAGCGCCATAGAATCTCCAGTTTTCACCGTATCATCACTTGCTACAACTACCGGTGTCTGCACCTGTGTGGAAGTCGAGCTTGCCTTTGGGTTCACGACTAAGGCTGCTCGGGTCGTTGCAGTTTCGGTCGTTGTAGCTATCTCAGTTGTTGTTCCATTTTCTGTGGTCGTGCTTTCCGTCGTTGTCACTTCAGTTGTTGTACTTTCTGTGGTCGTGCTCTCAGTCGTTGTTATTTCTGTTGTCGTACTCTCAGTCGTTGTTGTCTCTGTCGTCGTTGTCTCTGTGGTTGTAGCTTCCGTGGTTGTCGTCTCGGTTGTTGCCACATTGTATGGATAAAAATGTGATTCCGAACTCGCATTTACATTCTGTGCGATTACCTGCCCTTCATGATTGCCGCCGATCAGTGACACATTTCCAGATGGCGCAATGATATGACCAGTCAGAAAACTTGCTGTAATATTCTTGGCATCCGGGAAGTTCCAGACGAGTCCAAAGCCACCACTGTAATACTGACCGCCCTGTGCACCTTCCGGTCTGTTTTTCGCCAGATTGAAGAAGTAATTGTTGTTCAATGGAGTTCCACCAATTTCAATCTTACCAGTATCCAATGCATAATCCCCGTCTCCGGAAATGGAGATTGTATAGGCATTTGAGAAAATGTCTTCCGCAGTTACATTTTTCAGAATCACACGCTTTGCATTTGAGAAATCTGTCCCGCTGACGGTGATCGTCTTAGAATCTGCAAAGTCAATGATCAGGTCTCCCTGTTCCATATAGCCTGCCTGCCCAGCCTTCTCCAACGCCTGCGATTCCTGTTTAATAACACCAAACGCTTCGTCCATATTGATATAATCATCTGCCACTTTCACCATACGGTTTGTCAGCCAGTCTTTGTACGACATATGGCTTTCTGTATAGTAAAAATTCGTATCAATCCCCGTTGTATCATTCCACGAACCGGCATGATAATCGGCAAGATCGATCAGGTATCGCGCATAGGACGCCGCTGCTTTCACCTTTCCCACTGTATTTTTCAGGTTCAATTTATTTCCTACCATGATCGCACCGACGGTATCTGCTACATAATCGCCCTCCAGATCGTTTTGTACGAAATAGCTGTAATGCGACAGGATATAATCAATATGATATTCGTCCTCATATTTTTTATTGCTGACCTGTGTTTTTTGCGTGTTCGCATTTAAGACAGACACGCCACTGATTTCATCATACGCCTCCATCTCCGTTGCATCAGTTCCCGTCGCATCTGCCTGTACACCGGTATCTCCGACAAACATCGTTTCCGCAGACTCGATGTCTGTATCATCACCGTTCTCTCCTGCCGTTGCATCCTCTGCTGTCGCATCTGTCACAGTCGCTGTCTCCGCAAAAGCGACCTCCAGATTTTCACAACCGAAAATACATGCCACTCCGACCACACCTGCTACAATGGACTGTCGGATTCTCCTTGTCGTTTTCTTTCTCATAAAAAATGCTCCCTGCATACATTCACATAAATGTATGCAGGGAGCGCTTGTCCTGATTCCAAATTTATTTTTATGACGCCTGCTCGAACTGGCTGTTGTAGAGATCCGCATAGAAGCCCTTCTTCGCAAGCAGCTCCTCATGCGTACCGCTCTCGATGATATCGCCATCTTTCAATACAAGGATCAGATCAGCATTCTTGATTGTAGAAAGCCGGTGTGCGATTACAAACGAAGTTCTTCCCTTCATCAGTTCGTCCATGGCTCTCTGGATGATAAGCTCGGTTCTCGTATCGACAGAGCTTGTCGCCTCATCTAATATCAGCATCGGGCGGTCTGCAATCATCGCACGGGCGATGGTTAGCTGCTGCTTCTGTCCCTGTGACAGGTTGACCTGATCATTCAACACCGTGTCATAGCCCTTCGGCAGACTGCGGATAAAACGGTGCAGACCAACCGCCTTGCACGCCTGCTCGATCTTTTCTTCCGGTACATTCTCCTGGCTGTATACGAGATTCTCACGCACCGTTCCCTCGAAAAGCCATGTATCCTGTAATACCATACAGAACTGGTCGTGTACTTCTTCCCGCGTCATATCCTTGATGGATACACCATCGATTTTTATATCACCATCTAAGATCTCATGGAACCGCATTAAAAGATTCACCATCGTTGTCTTACCGGCACCGGTCGGTCCGACAATTGCAACCTTCTGTCCCGGTTTTGCTACAGCTGAAAAATCATGGATGACAACCTTATCGCTGTCTTTATAGCCAAACTTGACATGCTCAAAGGATACCTCACCCTTCACATCGTTCAGCTTTTTCGTCTTAGTGCTCTCATCTTCCATCTCTTCTGCGTCGGTAAACTCAAATACACGTTCACCGGCAGCAGCCGCAGACTGCAGTGCCTGCATCGCCTGTGCGATCTGACTGAGTGGCTGTGTAAAGTAACGTACATACATCATAAACGCAATAATCACACCAAATGATATTTTATCATTCATTACAAGAAGCGCACCGACAATACAGACCGCCACATAGCCAAGGTTACCGATGAATGTCATGAGTGGCATCATAAGTCCGGAGAGACACTGCGCCTTAAAGGCACTGTCACGCAGATTTTCATTCATCTTATCGAACTTTTCCTTTGATTTTTTCTCGCCATTATACGCCTTCACAACTGTGTGTCCGGCATAGATCTCCTCAACATGTCCATTGATTTCCCCCAGATGCATCTGTTGTCTCGCAAAATATTTCTGGGATTTGCTCATGATCAGAGCCATGAATACAAAGCCTAGCAGCGTTGAAAGTATCGCTGCAACCGTCATTATGATATTTGTCTTTATCATCATAATGAGAGAACCAAGAAGCAGCGTAACCGCTGTCACAAGATTTCCCATGCTCTGATTAAAGGATTGTGCAATTGTATCAACATCGTTTGTTACACGGGATAATACATCCCCTGTTGATGTCTGATTGTAAAACCACATCGGCAAGCGGTTGATCTTCCTTGAGATGTTGCTCCGGAGTCCCTTTGATACCTGCTGTGTTACATACCCCATAATCAGGTTCTGGACCAGAGATAACAACGCACTGCATCCATAGAAGCAGATCAGCGTGATTCCAATCCGTTTGATTCCGTCCATATCAATCCCGGTCATTACACCCTCGGTGATAAGATCGGTCATCTTGGATAATTTATCCGGTCCGATCAATGTTAATACGGTTCCAATACCTGCACAGATAATCGCGAATATCATGGCACCCCAGTATTTCTTACAGTTCGTAAGGAGCTTTGCCCATGTACCTTTGAAGTTCTTTGCTTTTTCGCCGGGGCGCATGCCTCTGCCCGGACCGTGACGAGGAACCTTTGGAGCACGATTATTCTGACCTACTTCATAATTATCTTTTTCCATTATGCAAGCTCCTCCTTTGATAACTGAGAATATGCGATTTCCTGGTACACTTCGCAGTTCTTCATAAGTTCGTCATGCGTTCCCATACCTGCGATCTGTCCATCGTCTAACACGATGATCTTATCCGCATCACGGATTGTACCGATTCGCTGTGCAACGATGATCTTCGTCGCATCCTTACATTCCTTGCGCAGTGCTTCCCGAAGGATTCTATCTGTCTTATAGTCAAGTGCCGAGAACGAATCATCGAAGATCAGGATCTCCGGCTGTCTGGCAATCGCACGCGCAATCGACAGACGCTGTTTCTGCCCACCTGAGAAGTTTGAGCCACCCTGAGCCACATACCCGTCATAGCCCTGATCCTTCTTCTCAACAAATTCACTTGCCTGCGCTACTTTTACCGCCATCGCAATGTCGTCCTGTGTAGCAGGTGCTTTTCCGTTTTCGCCATATGCCACATTGTCAGCGATTGTTCCGGAGAACAAGATTGCTTTCTGGCTGACATATCCAATTTTGTTATGCAGTGCTTCCTGCGTATATTCCTTGACATTCACGCCATCGACGAATACCTCACCCTCTGTTGCATCATAAAACCGCGGAATCAGATTGATAGCAGTACTCTTGCCACATCCGGTTGCACCGATAAACGCGATTGTCTCGCCCTTCTTCGCAGAGAAAGAAATATGCTCTAATACATATTCCTCTGCGTCCGGATATTTGAAGCTGACATCCTTGAATTCCACTTCCCCATCTTTCATAACCGGGAACGTATCTCTCGTTCCATCCTCAATGGATGGTTCAGTATCTAATACTTCCAAAATACGCTTCGCTGCAACCGATGCCCGCGGCAGCATAATAAATATCATAACCAGCATCATGAACGACATGACAACCTGCATTGCATACGAGGAAAATACAACCATATCCGAGAATAATGTGAATTTTTCCTGCATATCCTGTGCATCGTTGATCAAAACCGCGCCAATCCAATATATTGCAAGCGAAAGGCCATTCATGATCATCATAATCGTCGGCATCATAAATGCCATAGTCTTTGATGTAAACCAATGGGTATCTGTCAGATCCTTGTTGACCTTCTCAAACTTCTCCTCCTGATATGCTTCCGCATTATAGGCGCGAACAACGTTCAAGCCTGTCAGATTCTCACGTGTTACTTGATTGATATCATCCGTCAGACTCTGTAAGCGTTTGAACTTCGGCATACATAAGCTGACGCAGATAATAACGACAATCAATAATACAACAACCGCAACGCCCGTGGAGAGTGTCCACTGCCAACTCTTATCAACAATCTTCAAGATAGCCATCACCGCCATGATTGGTGCCCGCAACATGATGGACAGCCCCATTACAATCAACATCTGCACCTGAGTCACATCGTTTGTAGAACGCGTGATCAGACTCGCTGTTGAAAACCGTCCGATCTCTTCCATTGAAAAAGACTGTACCTTGTCAAATAACTTTCCACGTACGATTGCACTGAAATTCGAAGCAATCCGTGATGCACAGACAGCTACCAGTACCGTTACCAATAAACTGCCAAACGCACAAAGTAACATTTTTCCACCTGCAATCAGGATATCGTGCATCGCACTATCCTGTGTCGTAATCAGTGATGTAATTTCCCGCATATAATCCGGCAGCTTTAATTCGAGCCAAACCTGTGCCACTACAAATACCACACTGAAAAGAGCCAATACTACTTCCTGTTTTCGGAAATTCTTAAAAATACGTAACATTCCATGCTCCTTTCCATTTTCTGTAAAAACTTTTAATGAACATAAGCCATTATAGCACTCGAATTAGCACTCAGCAATACCAAGTGCTAACAATTCATAATCTTTTCACATATTCCACACATTATTCGACTATATCCAGAATATCCTCTGGCTTCTTCGCAAAGACAGTTGCACCAAGCGACTCCAGAAATGCCCGGTCACGGAAACCCCATTCCACTAAGATGCAATCTACACCAGCATTTTTTGCAGTCGCATAATCCACATCCGAATCGCCGATATAGATTACCTCATCTTTTTTAAGATCAAACTCCTTCAATACCTCATATACGGAATCCGGTGCCGGTTTCTTACGCACACCTTCGCGTTCACCGATTGCAACATCAAACTGTCCGACAAAGAAATCCTTCACCAGATCCTGCACGGCAAAGTCCACTTTATTCGATACAACTGCTGTCATATAGCCCTGTGCACGAAGCTTTGTAAGCAGATCATTGATCCCATCGTATGGTCTTGTCGTATCCATGCAATGATCTTTATAATAGATTTCAAATGTTGTGAACACGGCTTCGATGTCTGCATCTGAAGTTTCGGCTGGAACCGCACGTTCAATCAGCTTATGGATTCCATTTCCGACGAACTGACGCACCTCTTCCAATGTCCGCTCCGGAAATCCATGCTCGCTAAGCGCATAATTGGTTGTATTCTTCAAATCCTCCAACGTATACAGAATCGTTCCATCCATGTCAAAAATAAGCATCTTGTATTTCTTCATATTCTTCATCTCCATAATACAAAAACGCCTGACATGCCAAAGCGGTATATCAGGCGTTCTATTAATCTTTTTTATTGCTTAGTTTCCAGCCATCTGAGCTGCTACTTCTGCTGCGAAATCCTCGTTCTTCTTCTCGAGACCTTCACCTGTCTCAAAACGAACAAACTTCTTGATTGCAAGCTTGCATCCATTCGCCTTTGCTACGTTTGCAACGTACTGGGCAACGCTTTCCTTGTTCTCAGCCTTTACATACTCCTGCTCAAGCAGACAAACTTCCTTGAGTTCCTTGTTCAGACGTCCCTGAACCATCTTCTCAATGATATTATCAGGCTTGTTTGCATTCTTAGGATCATTCTTTGCCTGTGCAACAAGAATCTCAAGCTCGTGAGCCTTGTACTCCTCAGATACTTCATCTGTAGAAACATACTTTGGATTCATAGCTGCAACCTGCATAGCGATATTCTTCATGCACTCGTCAATAGCCTCACCGGATGCATCTGTATCAGCCTCAACCAATACACCGATCTTTCCGCCTGCATGAATATAAGAAACGATATGTCCGTCTGTGCTGATCTTGACAAAACGACGGATGTTCATGTTCTCACCGATCTTAGCAACCATAGCAGCATGCTTCTCAGCAACTGTCATAGAAGGATCCAGTGCCCACTTCTCATTCTTCAATGCCTCTACATCCTGAACGTCTGTAGAAACGATCTGATCAACAACTTCCTTAACATATGTCTGGAATACTTCATTCTTAGCAACGAAGTCTGTCTCGGCATTTACTTCAACCATAGCTGCCTTCTTACCGCCATCAACAACAGTTGTCATAACGATACCCTCTGCAGCGATTCTTCCTGCCTTCTTTACAGCAGTTGCAAGTCCTTTCTCACGAAGGAACTCTACTGCCTTGTCAAAATCGCCGTCAGTCTCTGTAAGAGCCTTCTTACAATCCATCATACCAGCGCCAGACATCTCTCTTAACTCTTTTACCATACTAGCTGTAATAGCTGCCATTTTCTTGTCCTCCTAAACCGATACTTCTTACTCTTCTGCTGCGTCTGCCTCTGCTGATTCAGCCTCCTCAGCTGACTCAACATCTGCACCCTGGTTTGCCTCGATAACAGCATCTGCCATCTTAGAAACGATCAGTTTTACAGCTCTGATAGCATCATCGTTACCTGGAATTACATAATCCAGCTCTTCCGGATCACAGTTTGTATCTGCGATACCAACAAGTGGAATACCAAGTGTGTGTGCCTCATGTACGCAGTTTCTCTCTTTGCGAGGATCTACGATAAAGATCATGTCAGGAATGTCCTTCATATCCTTGATACCGCCAAGGTTCTTCTGAAGCTTCTCCATCTCCTTCTTGATCTCGATAACTTCCTTCTTAGGTAATACATCAAATGTACCATCCTGCTCCATTGCTTCGTACTTCTCAAGCTTTGCAATTCTTGTCTTGATTGTCTCGAAGTTTGTAAGCATACCACCTAACCATCTCTGGTTAACATAGTACATACCACATCTCTCAGCCTCAGCCTTGATAGAATCCTGTGCCTGCTTCTTTGTACCAACGAAAAGAATCTTTCCGCCGTTTGCTGCGCAGTCAAGAACTGCCTTGTAAGCCTCGTCTACCTTGCCAACAGACTTCTGAAGATCGATAATGTAGATACCGTTACGCTCAGTATAGATATACTCAGCCATCTTAGGGTTCCATCTTCTTGTCTGATGTCCAAAGTGAACACCTGCCTCGAGTAACTGTTTCATAGAAATAACGCTCATAACTTACCTCCTGGGTTATAAAATATTTTCTTCTGTGAGCTTCTTACAGCCGTGTGTCAAGCTGTCTAGTGAAAAACCATCGCGTTATATGGCACCCTTTTCACCGATTCACTCACATGTTTTTTCACACGAAGCCGATTATAACATAAAAAAAAAGTGCATACAAGCACTTTTTTTATTTTCTATGGTAATTTCCATGATTTTACTGTTTTGTTGTCAATATCTTGGCAATCTCCTCATAAGACATACCGGTTTCAAGAGAAAAATTACCGGTTTCAAGCTTCATATCGTATCCGTTTGCGACAAGAAAGCTGTTGAACTTGGACGCATCATCGACCAGACCGGCATTTGCAAGTGCCGAAGCGATTGCCTCCGAACTCATACCACTAGAGATTGTAACCGTTGTCTGCGTTGACGTATCCGCCTTTTCTGTAGTTGAAGCCTCAGTGGTTGCTTTCTCCGTTGTTGTTTTTTCTGTCGTTGCCTTCTCGGTTGTCGTTGGTGCTTCCGTTGTCGCCTTCTCGGTCGTAGCTTCCGTCGTGATTTCCTCCGTCGTTGTCTCCTGCGATGTGACATCCGACTCCAAAACATACTCCGATTGTTTCACCATGCCAAGCTCCTGTGCCCGTTTGATTACATCTTCATCACTCATGCGATTCTTACCCGAAGTCATATATGCAGCAAACATAATCAATGCACCAAACAAAATACCAACGCCAAGTCCGCGTACAAAATATTTTCTCTTCATTACTTTGCCTCTCCTTGATATAAGTCTACTACCAGTTTTACTTCACCAACACCAAGTCCCAGATGCTTTGCGATTTCCAGAATACTGAGTCCCGCCTTGTGCATCTCTAAAATCATATCCTTATTGTCGACATTCTCCAGTTCTTCTCTTGCTTCCTCTGGAAGTGGTGTCTCCTCTAAATCCCGGATTGCATCGTCCAGATCAGCATCCGTTTCCGGCTGTTCCTCTGGCTGTACCGGTTCCTGTGTCTCTGGTTCTGCAACCGGCGTCTGTACATTCTGGCTGTCCCTGACAATGTTCTGTGCCGCCTGTTCCTGCACCATCAAAGCGATTTCTTTCTTATATTCATCAATCATATTGACCGTAGTCATGATCTCCTTCTGCTTGTCGGAAAGCATATCATACAGGAAAACAACCTCCTTGTGATTGCGGTCGATCTCCTCGTTGACAGACACTGCATAATCGCCAAGTGCAAGCGTCTTCTGGTTTACGATCTCTGCCAGACGTGTCTCAATATCTGCAAGCTTCCCGTCCACCTGTTGATCCATGTAATCGCGGATCAGGGTATCAATCTTCTCTTTCTGCTCCTGTGTCAGTTCCTTTGGAATCTTCACTACCCCTGCGCTTTCCTCTTTTTCCTCAGAAAGTTTTTCTGAAAGAGCAAAACTGACAAATATAAAGATTAAACCGATTACAATTAAAACAATGACTGTTGTTGACATTTTCTCTTACCTCATCTCATATTTTTAAATCAATATTTACGCGGTTGATACCGGTATGTGTTTCCGTATCCTCCGTTTTTGTTTTCTTCTTTTTACCGGAATAGAGATTTTGATATTTATTTTTTCCCTCTTCCTTTGCATCCGGACTTTGCTCGTAATATGCCGCTTCTTCCTTCTGCACGACCGTTTCCCGCACTTCGCGTTCCTGCTCCTGCGTCTCATGCAATGCATTCTGACTATGCAGGATACTCTGTGCATCCGCATTCTGCTGAATAGAAGCAATCGGTGTCGATGCCTGTGTTGCAACTAATGGTGAAATCATTGCTATTCCTCCTTTTTCAGCCGTTTTTTAAAACGGTGTCGGTTTTACAACGCCATCTGCAATTTTATACCAGCTATGCTTATCCACATCCTTCACAGCATAGGACTGGTTGGATATATAAATCATAACGCCGCGATACGCATTTCCAAGCACTTTGACGCTGCCTTTTTTCCCCATCGTCAACTGGATACGCAGCTCCTGCAGGGTATCATTTTTCTGCTGATATTCTGCTTTCATCTCCTCGGCACGTTCTGTATACGTCTTAATCTGCTTTACGTTCTCCGGTGTCAGCTTGATTCCTCGTTTTAACTTTTCTTTATAGACATTCAGATACGAGGTTGTCTCCTCTATGGCTGTCTTCAGATCCATGACCTGTGGGACCAATGCTTTTGTCTGTTCATACAACTCCGGTTTGACACCAACCTTGACTATCGTCTGTGTCTCCATACGGTTGCCAATACTGTTTGCTTCCACATACGTTTCGCAGATCAGTTCACCACCCACAATAAAGCCTTTTCTGCCGTGAATAACAACCTTTCCACCTGACTGGATATGACTGTGCAGGATAGAACCTGCAAGCACATCACCATCTGCAAATACATTGGCACTTTCAAAGAACTGTGCACAGATATCGCCTCCGGCACATAGCTTGCCTTTGCCCATGCCCTGTACGCCTCGTTTGATCACAATGTTACCACCGGCAATCAGGGTTGCCCCTTCCACAACGCCGTTAATCTCGATATCACCCTTTGCACGAATCGTAAATCCGGTTCGCACCGTACCTGGTACCATTACATTTCCTTCGTACTCAATATCCCCGGTTGATGCATCAACATCCGCAGCGACCTTATAGGTATCTGACACAAACACCGTGCCTTCCGCCAGCGTGACATTTCCATTGACGTTGCTTGTGAGCAAGGTACCATCCTCGGACAATGTAATATTCCGTCCATATTTTAATTTCCGGATCTTCGGTCGATTCTGCGGAATTGTTTTTCCATAGATATTCATTCCTGGTTTACCCGGATCATGTGGTGTCAGCTTCGCAAGTTTATCGCCCTCATTTACCGCTGAAAAAAGATTCAGTGCATGGAAATCCACGCTTCCATCTTCTAATACTTTCGGTTTTGCAAGCGGTTTTGTGTTGAAGAAATATTCAATCACCGTATCTTTCGCCGGCATCGGTGCCATGCCCTTCGCGATCGGGATATTCGTACAATAAGTACGCGTCGTCTTCAGCTTCTCCATGACCGGTTCCAATATCCCGTACAGAATTTTCTCCCGTTCTAATTCCGCGCGGATTTCCCGCCCTGTCATCAGTTTTCCGCCTGTTGACGGCGGATAAAAACGGATATATGCAATCATGTTATCTTTTCCAGTGATAATCGTTGCACTCTCATCAAACGCCTTTGCACAAGTATCACTGATCTTGATCTGCAGAGGTTTCTCCTGCAGCAGATCCAGTGTTTTACGCAGTGCATCAATCGAAAATCCTGCAAATCCTTTCTGTTCTAAAAAAGAAACGACCTCGCGGATATCCAATCGTTTTCCATCTTCCTTCGGCGGAAACACGTCCAGATAAGTTCCGTCCTCTTTGATGCGGATTTTAAAAAAAGAGTTTTTATATTTCATAGGCATTTCCTCAACCCATCATCAGTGCAAAATTATCGTTCATACATCGGCGCATCTTCGTCAGCGCCTTGGAATGTAACTGTGAAATGCGGGATTCGGACACTTCCATCACCCGGCTGATCTCCTTCAAGGTAAGATCTTCATAATAATATAAAAGTACCACAGTTTTCTCTTTTTCAGTCAGCATCGAAAGTGCTTCGGTCAACTGTGTCTTCAATTCCTCTTTCAAAATCCGGTTCTCCGGATTTACACCCGTACCGTGATAAGCAGGTGCCTTCACGTCATTCCCCTGCTCCATAAAATCATCCAGCGACGAAATGTTTGTCACATTCGTCTGCTGCATCCATGTATCATATTCTTCCTCCGAGATTCCTAGCTCTTTTGCCATATCTGCGTCAGAATAATTCGGTCCTTTCAATGCTTCGAGCTTCTTGGACGCCTCCGTGATTGATTTTTGTTTCTGGCGAACCGAACGTGGAATCCAGTCCATCTTCCGGATCTGGTCAAGAATTGAGCCACGGATACGAAGGCTTGCATACGTCTCGAACTTAATGCCTTTTCCATAATCGAATTTATCGATGGCGTCAATCAGTCCGAATATTCCATAGCTTACCAGATCATCGTATTCCACGTTTGCCCCAAGGTAGACGGCAAGTCTTCCTGCAACCAGCTTCACCAGAGAAACATATTCCATTATCAGTTCTTCCCGAACGGCTGTGGATTTGGAATGACTATATTCGATCCATAATCGTTCTTTTTTATCCAAGATTGCCATGTACAGCAACACCCCTTATTTTCCGTTATACGTGGTTTTGCGCATCCGTACCTTCTTCCTCCGGCGGTGCCTCCTCCATATCCACTTCTTTTACCTCTTCCATATTGCGGATCTTATCGATCAGCTTTAGTGCAATCGTCGCAATCACGTAAAATACGATGATCACGATCAGCAATATGATCAGAGAGCGTACAAGACTCCGTTCATATTTCATATTGAGCAGCCATGTAATAAGTGCCGCCAACAAAACAATAAACGCTCTTGCATTTTTATATTTGTCTTTCGTCTCCAACTATATCGTCTCCAACCTATATAATGTGTGTCTGCTTTCCGGCAGTCACTACGGTCAAATCTTTGGTTACCGGATCAAATACAATGGTACGTCCATAATTTAATCCAACATCCTCCGACACGATTTTGATTCCATACTGCTTCAGGACTTCCCGCACGGCTTCCACGTTTTTCTCTCCGATATTCCCCATTGCGGTATCAGAAGAAAACTGGAACATCTTCGCGCCACCGGCAATCTTGGCAATCATATTCTTCCGGCTGAGTCCCTGTTTTTCCAGTTCCTCCACCAGTGCCTGTATTCCGGTATCTGCGAATTTTAATTTATTCTGGTTCTGTCTGATCTTTGTACTGTCAGGAAGCATAATGTGAACCAATCCTGCAATATTTTTCGTACGCTCATATAATACAATCCCTACACAGGACCCAAGTCCAATGGTTGTAATCGTATCCCCCGCCATGCAAGTGTTCATATCTGCTATCCCAACCCGGATAACATCATTCAACGCCTGCACCTCCAATTCCAAGCTTCAAAAGCAACTGATCGAAGGAATGCATCTCTGAGATCAACATGATGTATCCATCAATCTCCTGATTGCCTGCTTTAAATCCAGAATTGATCAGCAGTGCCTTGTCACTTACCATGCCATATTCGATACATGGTACACTCAGAATCGCGCCTGCCATATCAATACAGATCTGCGGCTGGGAGTACCTTAGCTCCATCCCGGACAGGTTCTCTAACGATGCAACGTACGAACCGATCAGGATGTTCGCGATTTCTCCAATCGCAGACATTCCCATCTCGCTGTGCCAGTCCTGTGTCTGTCCAAGCAACACCTCGGACAAATGTCTGGCATCGTCTAATCCAAGCACAAACAAGATCATCGCATTGAACGAACCATGTAGCCGGCTTAATACGCCGACAACAGATGTCTCCGGTCCGCCAAGTGCATTCTCAAGTTCGTTAAAATCATATAATTTTACCGTTGGAGCACTCATGCTGAGTTTAGAAGACAACAGTACAGAAAGTGATGTCGTCGCATTTCCCGCTCCAATATTTCCAAGCTCTGTCAAGGCATCTTTTACCTGCTCCGATAACTGTTCGGTATGTTTTTCCATGGCATACACCTTTTCTTATTCGTTGTCAATATCTGCAATCAGCGCACCAATATTTAAAAGTGAGATCAGGGATTCGTTATACTTTCCTACACCAGTCAGATATGTACGTGTATCTCCACTCTCTGTTGCAATCTGCTCAATATCGTCATCCGTCAGGGTAACTACCTCACGCACCTCATCCACTAAAATACCTATTTTTGCATTTCCCTCTACCTTGAGGATCAGGATACGGGACGCATTCGTATTTTCCTTATCCGGCAATTCAAATTTCCGTCTGAGGCTCATAACCGGAACAACCTCACCACGCAGATTGATGATGCCAAGGAAGTACGGCTGTGCATGCGGAACTCTTGTAATCTTCTGCAGACGGACAATATTATCAATATAGGTAATATCAATTCCGTACTGTTCATTGTCAAATTTTAAAATAATATACTGCTTTGCGCTATTCGCTACTGCATTTCCATCCATGTATGTGCACCTCCCTTACACCAATGTGTTTGAATCAATAATCAAAGCAACTTCACCATTTCCAAGAATCGTTGCACCACTGATCATCTTTGGCACATGAATGTATTTTCCAAGTGACTTGATAACGATCTCCTGCTGACCGAGCAGCTTGTCGATCACAAGACCCGCCTGTTTGTCACCCTTCTTTACAATTACAACGATCTCGCCCTCATCCTCGATGGCATCCTCGTCCTTTTCAATCGGATCAATATCCAGAACCTCGTTCAGACGTACAAGTGGGATTACCGAACCACGCAGGTTGATAACCTCTTTTGTATGTACATAACGGATATCCTCCGGCAAAATCTCCTCAACCGTCACAATAGAATTTAATGGGAGTGCATACTTCTCGCCGGATACCTCTACCATCAATGCCTGAATGATTGCAAGTGTCAGAGGCAGTCTTACAATAAAGGTTGTTCCCTCACCAAGCTTTGATACAACCTCGACATCACCGCCAAGTCCCTCAATCTTGTTCTTTACAACATCCAGACCAACGCCTCGGCCGGATACATCGGAGATCTTCTCTGCGGTTGAGAAAGCAGGCATAAACAACAGATCAATTGCATCTTTTTCTGTCATATATTCTGCCTGTTCCTCTGTGATCTGTCCCTTCTCCAGTGCCTTGCGCTTGATCTTTTCTACATCGATGCCCGCACCATCATCGCTGACCTCAATGGTAACATTATTTCCATCCTGGTAAGCATCCAGACGAATCGTACCAACCTGTGGCTTTCCTAACTTCAGACGGTCAATCGTGGACTCCAGTCCATGATCGGCGGCATTTCGAAGCATATGCATCAATGGATCACCAATCTCATCGATAACCGTACGGTCAAGTTCGGTATCCTCACCAGTCATGATCAACTCCATCTCCTTGTTGAGCTTCTTGGAGAGATCACGGATCATACGTGGGAACCGGTTCACTACGCTCTCGATTGGAACCATTCGAACCTTCATAACCGATTCATGCAGATTCGTTGTGATACGCTCTAAGTATTCAATCTGTTCGTTGAAAGACTGATCCTGGGAGGAAAGGGTTCCTGTCACAGAGACAAGTCCATTCTTCGCAATAATAAGCTCGGACACCTGATTCATCAGATCATCCAGCTTCTCGATATCGACACGCACCGAACGATTGACAACCGGCTTTCCAGACTTGCCAGCTGGCTTCTTCTCTTCCTTCTTTTCAGGTGCAGCCGCCTTGGCAACTGTCTCCTCTGGCTTTTTTTCTTCTTCCTTTGCCTCTGTCTGCGCTGGTTCTTCTTCCTTCAGTTCATATTCCTCAATTACTGCCTCCTCGATCTCAGAGACATTCTCGATTGCTTTCTTTACTTCCTCCAACGATTTGTCAGAGATGATAAACATGGAAAAATCAAGGTCAAACTTTTCATCCTCGATATCCTGTACACTTGGTACGGATTTGATAATCTCGCCCTTGTTCTCCAACCCCTTAAATACAAGGAATGCACGTGCAGCCTTCAGCAGACAGGTTTCCTGAATATATACCGTTGTGGCATATACATGCATGCCCTGTGCCTTCGCCTCACTGATTGCATTCTTCTCGAAATCAGCCAATGGGATAGACAGATATTTTCTACGGTCACCGCCCTCTGGCTTTTTCTCCTCTTTGGTCTCTTCTTTTGTCGCTGCCGCCTGTGCTTCACCACTTCCTGCCAGACCATTCTGCAAAACAGCATTTAACTGTGCAATCAGCTCATCATTGTCCTCCGTACCTTCATCCGAGGTTTCAATGATGTTGGTCAGATATCCCTCTAATGCATCCAGACATTTGAATACGATATCAACCAGATCCGCATTGACGTTCATCTTTCCGTTCCGGATCTCAGAGAACACATTCTCCATATCATGTGTCAAGCGCTGCATACGCTTATATCCCATCGTTCCTGCCATTCCCTTTAATGAATGGGCAGCTCTGAAAATCTCATTTACCGTATCAACGTTCTCCGGCTCTGACTCCAATATCAGCACCTGATCATTGAGTGTCTGTAAATGTTCTTTTGATTCATCAATAAAAATCTCCAGATATTGACTTAAATCCATTCTTGCACCCCTACTTTCTTTGTTATCTCTTCCGCAATCTGCTGCAGATCACACACACAGTCACAAAGTCCGGCATCACGGATTGCCTTCGGCATTCCATATACGGTACTACTTGCCTCATCCTGCGCGATCACATAGACCGGCTTGTGCTTTGCAAGTTCCTGTGTGCCCTTCGTTCCATCTGCACCCATTCCGGTTAAAATGACACATATGATCTCGTCATATGATACATGACTTAAACTTGAAAGCATGACATTTCCACACGGTTTCAAGCCCCCGATTGGCGGTGTCTCATCGAAAAACACTTCACAGCCCTTCGCTGTTTCATGCAGTGCCAGATGGGTTCCACCCTTGGCAATGTAGACATGACCATTCTTTAATACATCGCCCTCTGCAGCCTCCTTCACAGATACCGCGCTCTGCTCGTTTAATCGCATCGCAAGTGTCTTCGTAAATCCCTCTGGCATATGCTGTACTAAAACAACCGGTGCAGCAAGATTTTTCGGAAGCTTTGGTATCACAGACTGCAGTGCCCGTGGTCCACCAGTGGAACACACAAGTGCCACCAGTTTTTTTCCGTTTTTCTGTCTATGCTTTTTTTTGATGATTACAGGTTTTTCCGGCTCCATGGTACAAGCAGCCTCCGCCTTATGCAGAGTGCGTTCCTTTACCTCCACTGCCATACAGAGCGCTTTTTTGATCTTCTCAGCATACCTCTGCACATCCTTTTGAAAGATATGTTCCGGTTTCCGGATAAACTCAATCGCGCCCAGATCCAGTGCTGTAAAGACTGCATAAGAATCCTCTCTTGCACTGAATACAATAAATGGAGCAACAACACCTGCTTCCTTCGACTTTTTGATCAAGGTCAGACCATCCATCTTTGGCATATCGATATCCGTCATAACAACGTCAATATCGTTCTGCTTCGACAGATATGCATAACCTTCCTCTCCATCCGCCGCAAGATATGCAACTGTAAATCCATCAATATGGTTTATTATATCAGACATGACTCTTCTCATGAGTGCAGAGTCATCTATTAGTAATATTTTTTTAGGATCGTTTTCCATTCGCTATTTCCATTCTTTCACTTTCAAAAATAAAACGAACAATCTTATCACGCTCGTCCTGTGTTATTTTCAAAAATTCCATACGCTGTTCAAACATATCCGAACGTTCGCGTACAGGTGTACTTGATAATATACGCGCAAATAAATTAAACTGTAAAATTTCTCCGACAATAGAGACCATGAATTTTACCTTTACCACTTCGTTGCGCTCAATGTTGGTTCTCTGGTTCAGTCTGAGACCACCACCACTGATATCTACAATTCGTGCCGGCTGCCACGGCAGGGCATCCTCCGGGACAGAGATATCATCTGGAATTCCCGTATCATATTCTTCATCCGAAACCACTCTGATCTGCGCATCGATCAGACAGTCATACCGGTAAAACTGCCGCCGCTGCACCTTCTCCAAAGCACCAAGCAGCTTGACATCAAGGAAAAACAGATTTCCGCTCTTATAACGCGAAGTTACCTGCACATTGCATTGCAGCAAGCCACGCTCTGTATAAAAGCATGCCGTATAACGCTCATCTAAATCCAAAGGTACGATCCGTCCCTCAAAAATCGGCATCGCAATCTGTAATTTATCCTGATCCAGAATATCATAGATTTTGCTCACATAGACCTTTTTATTCTGCTCGTTACGAATGACCTGATCGAGTCGCACCAATTCAATTTTATTACCTATCGCTATTCCCATTCATACGTACCATCTTTTCCTTTTTCTGCTGTCTATATCTAACAATTAACGGATTCTCTTCTTTGAACGGAAGAAATCAATAAATACCCGTGCAATTCCTTCTTTTTTCTTACTCTCCTCAACCGTATCGTCACTCAGACGATTGACAAGCTGGCAGATTCCCTTTGTGGCTGTCGTTCCCGGATATGCCTGCACAAGCGGTTTCTGCTCAATAACCGCCATGGAAGCATTCTTATCCTGCAGCACAGAGCCCAGAAATGAAAGCTTTGTATTCAAAAACTTTGAAGACACCGTATCGATCTTGTGGAAGATTTCTGCCCCTTCCGCCTCATTTTCCACACGGTTGGCTACAACATGGATTGTCTTATAGAGCGGATTGAAGCTGTTCTTTCTACGCAGTACTTTAAGCAATGAGTAAGAATCTGTAATGGATGTCGGTTCCGGTGTCACAACCAGAACGACCTCCGGGCTCATCATGACGAACTCCATAACGGAATCCGTAATCCCCGCACCTGTATCAATAATCACAACATCATACATCTGGTCGAGCTTCACTAATTCGGAAATCAAAAGTTTGATACTCGCATTATCGAGTGTCGCAAGCTCGGACACCCCCGAACCACCGGAGATAAATCCAATTCCTTCCGGTCCCTGCGTAATGATCTCTGTCATAGATTTATTATTATGTATCAGATCCAATAAGTTATATTGTGGGCGGATTCCAAGCATGACCTCGACATTTGCCAATCCGAAGTCCGCGTCAAATACAACCACTTTTTTGCCGCGCCGCGCAAGCTCCAGCGCAATATTGACTGACAATGTCGTCTTGCCGACACCGCCCTTTCCACTTGTAATTGCAATTACCCTTGCATTGGAGATTTCCTGATTGGTCTGCACGCGCTCCCGTAATTTCGTTGCCTGATCCATCACTTTCCACCTCCTAACAATTTCTTAGCAATAATCTGTGGATCCAGAACGCCGATATCATCCGGCACATTCTGTCCCCATGTCACATAAGAAAGCGGTTTTCCTGTATCCAGTTTCAGATTCAATATGCTTCCCAGACCATTTGTCTCATCCAGCTTTGTGAAAATAAGATTATAATCAAACAGTTCGCCATACGTGTTGGCAATGGAAAGCAGATCCGCATATTTTACCGTGGCAGATACAACGAGGAACACTTCTGTCTCGTACTCCTTCACGGAATCAATGATCTGCTTTAAGTCTTCCTTCTGCTCTTCGCTCTTATGGGAGCGCCCGGCTGTGTCAACTAAGATCAGATCATAGTTTTTAAACTTTTCTACACTCTGCGCCATCTCCTCCGGAGTATACACAACCTCCATTGGCGCAGATAAAATATTTGCATACGTCTTTAACTGCTCAATTGCTGCAATACGATATGTGTCGATAGAAAACATCGCACATTTTAATTTCATATCCAGCGTACAGAGCGACGCCAGCTTTGCCATCGTGGTTGTCTTTCCAACGCCGGTATTTCCGACAAAAAATACAACCTTCGGTTTCTTCTCACCGGCAGTTAACGGCTGGATTTCGCCGAGCTTCAGAACGATCTTCTGGTATACGTTTGCCAGTATGTTGTCGATCGGCTGTTTATCATCCTTCACAGTCAGCTCGTCAATGATTTCCTTTGCATGTGCCTCCGAAACCTCGCTGTCCATCAACTGTTTGATTACAAGATCCACAACCTTATTACCCGACTGCTCTGGTTCCGTTTTCTTTTCTTCCGCCTTTACAGTCGCCTCACCTGAAGAAATCGCCTGATTGGCGGCTTCCTTAATCGAGGCTTCCGCTGACTTCTGTGTCTGCATCTGCTGTTCGAGAAGCTTCGCGATACTGTTAATCTTCTCCTCAATCGCGTTCTGTGCTTCCTCGCTGTAGGAATCCTTGTTCTCTCCAAACGCCTTGCCAAACAGGAACGGTTCCTCGGCGGACTCACCCCGGCGTTCCTGCCTGAGATCAATTGTCTGTTCATCCGATTTGACAGATGGAGCCGCTGCTGGTGCAGTAGTCGCCGCCTGTTCCTCCATATCATCATCGATCGCTGCCGTCAGCTCCACGCGTGTCTTTTTAAAGAGACGCATGATTCCACCCGGTTTGATCTTCTTTACATTCATTACGATCGCATCCGGTCCCAGATCCTCTTTGGCGAGCAGGATTGCTTCTTTTTCAGTTAGTGCTTTATACTTCTTAATTATCATGAATCGTTATCACTCCCACGGATTTTAATTCCACTTCCGAATCAATCTCATTATATGAGATAACAATCAGGTCTTTCAAGTAGTCACTTGTTAATTTCTTAAAATACATACGAACAATCGGTGATGTAACAACAATCGGTGCATCGCCCTTGCTCTCCAGCTTCTTGACCTCGTCCTCCGTTGCCTTTAAGATGCTCTTCGTTACTGCCGGATCTAATGAGATAAATGCGCCCTGTTCGGTTTGCTTCACAGAACCCATGATCATCTGCTCGATCTGTGGATCCAGCGTCACTACGGTGCCGGATTCTCCATCACCAAAATATTTGTTGGAGATCGCACGTTTTAAACTCTGCCGGACATACTCGGTCAGAATATCGGTATCCCGGCTCGTTGCCGCATAATCCGCGAGCGTCTCGAAGATCGTGACAAGATCCCGGATGGAGATACCTTCCCGAAGCAGATTCTGCAATACCTTCTGGATATCACCGACACTGAGCAACTTCGGTACAAGTTCATCTACCAGCGTCTTATTGTTGTCCTTGATATTATCAATCAGGTTCTGTACATCTTGTCTCGTCAGAAGCTCATCAAGGTGCTGCTTGATAACCTCTGTCAGATGTGTTGCAATGATCGATGGTGGATCAACAACGGTATAACCAAGTGATTCTGCGCGTTCCCGCTGGGATTCCGTAATCCACATTGCCTCCAGATGGAATGCCGGCTCTAATGTCGGAATACCAACAATCTCATCCTCGACGTACCCTGGATTCATCGCCATATAATGGTCAAATAAGATCTCACCCTCACTGACCTGAATTCCCTTGATTTTAATAATATACTGGTTTGGATTAAGCTGGATATTATCACGCAGACGGATGATTGGCACAACAGCGCCAAGCTCCAGTGCGATCTGTCGTCGTATCATAACGACACGGTCAAGCAGATCACCGCCCTGATTGACATCTGCTAACGGTATTATACCATATCCAAATTCGAGTTCAATAGGATCTACCTGCAGCAGAGAATTGACATTTTCGTGCCTTCGAACCTCTTCTGCCTGGACTTCCTCTTCTTCGACTTCCTCCTTGATTGCCTGTGCCTCTTCCTTGCCCTTGACGGAGAAGGAAAGCACGATAAACAGTACGCCATAGACCGCGCAGAAGAAGAAATTCAGTGGTGTGAATATACCGAACAGAAGCATTGTGATACCAACGAGCAACAATACCTTTGGAATACTGAACAACTGTCCGATCAGGATATCTCCAATATTCTCCTCCTTCGATGCCTTTGTAACGAGAATACCTGTCGAAAGTGAGATCATCATCGACGGTATCTGGGATACCAGACCATCACCAATCGTAAGAATTGTGTACTTACTGATCGCATCCGAAAAGCTAAGCCCCTGCTGTGTCATACCCATGATCAGACCACCCACGATATTGATCAGAGTAATAATCAGACCTGCGGTCGCATCTCCTTTAACGTACTTGGACGCACCATCCATGGCTCCGAAGAATGCGGATTCCTGCTGGATCTTATCTCTCCTGCGGATTGCCTCTTTGTCATCAATGGCTCCGGATGAAAGATCCGCATCAATCGCCATCTGTTTTCCCGGCATTGCATCCAATGTGAATCGTGCCGTTACCTCAGATACTCGCTCGGAACCTTTGTTGATTACCATCATCTGGACGATGATCAACACGATAAAGACGATTGCACCAATGACGAGGTTTCCTCCACCAACAAACGAACCAAACACCTGAACGACTTTACCTGGATTACCGGTCGACAAGATCAATCGTGTGGAAGATACATTTAAGGATATACGGAACACTGTCGTAAAAAGCAACAGTGTCGGAAATCCAGACATATTCAGTGTCTCGCTCGTAAACAGACAGTTAAATACAATGATCAGTGACATGGAGATATTGAATAAGATCAGCCAATCCAGCATGGTACTCGGAATCGGGATAATCAGAAATACAACTGCTGCAAGCAGATAGATTCCTAAAAATATATCATTTTTCTTCATACCATCACCATCCTTTCCTGTGTGATCTTATTTTCATCCATTTGCTAACTTACTTTATTCTTTAATTTATATACATAGGCAAGCACTTCTGCGACCGCCTGATACAATTCTGGTGGAATCTCATTTCCAACCTCAACATTTGCATATAACATCCGCGCGAGCGGCTTATCTTCGACAATCTCGATGTCATTTTCTTTTGCGAGATCTTTGATCTTAAATGCCAGATAATCGGCACCCTTGGCTACGACAACCGGAGCCATGCTGACCGTATTATCGTATTTTAAGGCAACGGCAAAATGCGTCGGGTTCGTAATAACAACATCCGCCTCCGGCACGCTCTGCATCATTCTCCGCCGTGCCGCCTGCTGCATCCGCTGTCGCTGCTGTGACTTGACCTTTGGATCTCCTTCCTGATTCTTATACTCATCTTTGACTTCCTGCTTTGTCATACGCAGGTCTTTTTTATGTTTCCATTTCTGGAACACCCAGTCTCCAAGCGCAAGTGCCAGATATGTCACCGATATCTTGATGCCAAGCTCCATCACCATGTCAAACAGGATTCCAAGACAATCCTGTATCGTCAGATCATACGCCGTCACAAAAATTCCGACATTATCCTTGACAACCGAATATGCCACTGCCGAAAAAACAACGATTTTAAAGATTGACAGCACCAGCTCGAACAGTGACTGTTTGGAAAACATACGCTTAAATCCGCTGATTGGACTCAGCTTGTTAAGTTTCGGTTCCATCGGTTTTGATGTCACCTTCCACGTGATCTGGATTCGCTGTGATAAAAACGCAATCACAAATGCAAATATAACAAACGGTGCAATCGTAATTGCAATATACTGTACCGTATCAAGCACGATCTGCCATGCACGCACATGCGTAAATCCATCTCCTGTTTCATTTGCGATATCACGCCAAAAATAAGGAAATACATTGACGAGACGTTCTCCGATAAACGACATAAATATCCGCAAGCACAAAAAAAATGCCAGAAGCATAGCCGCAGATGTGAGTTCTTTGCTCTTTGCCACCTGACCTTCTTTTCGGGAATCTTCGATTTTCTTTGCGGTTGGTTCTTCCGTCTTCTCCCCGCCCTCATCGTTTGCAAACAACTGCAGATCATAGGCAAGCAAAAGCGGTGTCCGTTTTTCTTCCAGAGAAAACACGTCACAACCCTCCTAATATCGTCTGGATCATATCACGCATACGTTCCATAATATAATTTGCAATGTTCGGAACGAACATAATACAAACAGCAAGCAAAAATAAACCAACAAATACTTTCAACTGCATACCAATCGCGAACATGTTCATCTGCGGAGAACTCTTTGCAAGCACCCCCAAAATGACATTCAACATGGTCGCGCCCAAAAATACTGGCATCGCGATACGGAATCCAATCATAAACATCTGCACGATAAACTGAATCAGGGATGTGTAGATCACATCCGGGCTTAGCACGATTCTTCCGACCGGCACCAGTTCAAACGACTGTGCTGCCGCAGACAATATATAATAATGCAGATTGGATATCATGATAACCAGACACACAATCTTATCGTATAATTCACCTGTGATCGTCACCATACCCTGATTCGGATCAAAGGTCGTTGCCATCGAAAATCCGATTTCCCGGTCGATAAATTCTCCTGCGATTGCCAGTGCTTTCATCGAAAGTCCCGCTACAAATCCAAGCAACAGACCAACCAGTGCTTCTTCTAACACAAGCGTCGTATACCCAAGTACGTTTGTATATTCCGGTAGGGATACATCGACTACCTGATACAGGATCAGGGATACAAAAAACGCAATGGATATCTTCATTCTCGCATTCAGGGAATTATGTCCAAAAATAGGTGCAATTGATGTAAAACAAGCGACACGGACAAGCACTAGCAGAAATGCTTCCAGTGTCAGCGTCGATATCGTAAAGGACATCGTTTATTACCCCACAAACTCTCCAAACCGGCTATACAAATCCTGTATAAAGGACAGGATGTTATTCAAGATCCAGTCTCCACAGATGATGAGCGACAAAAATACACAGATCATCTTCGGTACAAACGTCAGCGTCTGCTCCTGAATAGAAGTCACTGTCTGGAAGATACTGATGATCAAACCAATTACCAAAGATGTAATTAACATCGGCGCACTACATTTGATTACAAGCCACACAGCCTCCACCGTGATAGCTACAACATCGCCTGTACTCATACAATCACCTCGTTACTCTACTGTCAAAAATTAAACGAATTTACAAGTTGTCCGATAACCAGATTCCATCCATCTGCAAGAATAAACAGCAGAATCTTGAACGGCATGGAGATTGTCGTCGGCGGCAGCATCATCATACCCATAGACATAAGCACAGAAGATACTACCATATCAATCACAATAAACGGAACATAAATCAAAAATCCTATGATAAACGCTGCCCGCAATTCACTGATGATAAATGCAGGAATAATAATCGTGATGGAAAGCTCATCTACACTTTCTACCGGCTCTATCTTTGCGATATCCATAAACAAACGCAGATCATCCTGCCGTGTCTGTTTCAGCATAAACTCCCGCAACGGCTGTATTCCTCGTTCCAATGCCTCCTGCTGCGTTATCTCTTCAGCTACCAGCGGATCATACGCTTCCGTCTTTATCTGAGCAATTACCGGGCTCATAATAAAAAGGGTTAAAAATAACGAGAGCCCTATCAAAACGTTATTAGGTGGTGAACTCTGCGTACCGATTGCCGTCCGCACAAAATGTAACACGATAATGATTCGTGTAAATGAGGTCACCATAACCAGAATTGATGGAGCTAACGAAATTACTGTTATGATCAATAAAATCTGAAGTGTACCGGAAAGAGACGTCTCATCTGAGTTCGTACTCAAAGATAAACCAAGTGTCGTCGCATCGTTATTATCCGATGTCACACTGTCGACCTGTCCCTCTTCTGCTCCGGTATCCGGTGTCACAGTCGTTGCATGAACAGCACCTGTACCGGAAAAAATAACAACAAACGCAAGCGGTATAAGAAATAGCACTAAAAATTTTCGTAATTTACTGAATTTCATTTCTATACCTACTTTTCGTTATCGTCTTTTGCGTTTCCCTTCATGTTCGCCAGAACTTCTTTGAAGCACATCTTCGGTGTCTTTTCGACTGTGGCATCTACCATCTGATCTGGAAGCTTTAGATCGTCTTTCTTTAATTCCGCGATCACATGAATCTCTTCTTTCCCAATTCCCAAGGCAAAATATTTCTCTCCTATCTTTGCAATGGCAACCATCTTGTTGCCACCGACACGATAAGATTCAATAAACTGAATATTATTCTTCGCTGACCATGTATTGTTCTGATATTTCGCGATCAGTCTCGTAGAATAAAATGCTAAAACCAAAACTAAGACCGTGATCAATATCAGTTTGACAATACTCCAGCCAGCAGAAAAACCACTCGTAAGAATTGCGCCAAAAAACATACTATTCCACTGCCTTTTTCACTGCTTCAATGACACGATCCGGCTGGAATGGCTTTACAATGAAATCTCTGGCACCAGACTGAATGGATTCAATAACCATCGCCTGCTGTCCCATTGCAGAACACATTACAACACTTGCGTTTGCATCGATTGCCTTAATCTTCTTCAATGCCTGAATACCATCCATCTCTGGCATTGTGATATCCATCAATACCAGATCCGGTTTTGTCTCTTGATATTTCTCAACAGCCTTTACGCCGTTTTCTGCTTCCCCAGCAATGTTGTATCCATTCTTTACCAGAATGTCCTTGATCATCATTCTCATAAATGCAGCATCATCACAAATAAGTATACTCTTTGCCATATCATTACTCCTTAAAACTTAGATTTTTTCTTTTATTATTTCAGTAATTCTGATACCAAAACTTTCTTCGATTACAACAACTTCTCCCTTTGCAACCAGCTTCTGGTTTACCATCACATCGATCGGTTCACCGGCAAGCTTATCCAACTCAATGATCGTTCCCGGTGCAAACTCCAGAATCTCCTTGATGGATTTTCTCGTCCGTCCCAAAACGACCGACACTTCCAAAGGAACATCCATAATCAAGTCAATATTTTCCTGCTGCAACGCAGGATTCATAACCGGGTTAAATGCCTGGAACTGTACATTCTGTACATTGACATCCGGCTGCATCATCTGTGGCATCATAGATTGTCCCATCATCGGCTGCCCCATCGGCATTCCCGTCGCAGGTTGCGGCTGCGGCTGTGGCTGTGGAACCGGTTGTGGCTGTGGTTCCGGTTGTGGAGCCGGCGGTGGTGTTTCCTCCTTTTCTTCCGATTCCCCGCTAAATTTCTTATAAAGATCTCTTGCGAACTGAATCGGGTATAACTGCATAATCGTGCTGTCTACGAGATCTCCGATCGTCATCCGGAACGTGACACGCACAAAATCCTTATCTAAAAAGTCACTGGCCTTTGCAACATCGATATTGCCAGCCATATCCACCAGCTCTGCTTCCGGTGGGCTGATATCAATCTTACAATTCAGCATCGAAGATAATGAAGTTGCGGAACTTCCCATCATCTGGTTCATCGCCTCACAGATGGCTGAGAAATGCAGCTCTGTCAGCTCTGGTGCAGGATTTAATCCATCGCCCCCCATCATCAGATCTGTAATGACCTTTACATCATCTTCTTTTAAAATCAGTACATTATTTCCATCAATACCGTCTTTATACAGGATATTGATAAATACACACGGTTTTGCGTACTCTGCTGTAAGCTTATCCCAGTTCGTAATCTCAACAACCGGTGTTGTGATCACAACCTTCTGGTTTACCAGTGAGTACAGCGTTGTTGCCGCCGTACCCATACAAATATTGGAGATTTCTCCGATCGCATCTTTTTCCTCATCGGAAAGTATGGCATCGTTACTTGTCTGGGTAGAGGAAGAACCTGTATTCATATTCCCAAGCAATGCGTTAATCTCTTCCTGAGATAACATTCCGTCCATGTTCTGTTATTCCTCCTCTCTTATAATTTCAGTTACTTTCACTGCGTAATCATCGTTAAACGATCCGGGCAACGCTTTAAATTTTACTATATTGCCCACATAAATATCAAGCTCGTCTTCAATCTTTCGATTCAGCTTGATCACATCTCCCACCTGCAGATTAATGAAATCCATAACGGTGAGTGAGCTTTTTCCCAGCTCTGCGGATACCGGGATCAACGCCCGGTTGATTGCAGTCTCGATAACATCAGCATAACTCGTCTCGTCTCGATCCTGCATCGTTGAAAACCAGTATTTGGTATTCAGCTTGTCCATCACATCTTCGAGTGTCAGATATGGCAGACAGATATTCATCAAACCCTCAACTCCGCCGATATTGATGTTGACCGTTACAATCGCAATCATCTCTGTCGGCGAAATGATCTGTGCAAACTGCGGATTCGTCTCGATTCGTTCCAGATATGGATGAATCTCTACAACATTTGTCCACGGTTCCCGCAACAGATCGATCAATATGGTAAAGATTTTTTCCAAGATGGAAAGCTCAATCTCAGAAAATTCTCTTTTCTTCTCTAACGGTTCTCCAACTCCGCCAAGCAGACGGTCGATAATCGCGTATCCAAGATTGGTCGCAATCTCGATAATGATATTGCCCGATAACGGTGCCATATTGACAACACCAAGCAATACCGGATTGGATAATGCGTTGGAAAATTCTGAATATGTAACTGCCTCTGAGTTCATTACCTCGACCTGCACATTCTTCCGCAGATACGCTGGCAGGTTACTACTCAATAATCTTCCGTAATGTTCAAATATAATCTCTAATGTACGCAGATGCTCTTTTGAAAACTTGGCTGGTCTTGAAAAATCGTACTCCTTGACTTTTACACTTTTAGTCTCTGTAAAGTCGTCCGCATCAAGCTCTCCAGTGGATAATTGCTTCAAGAGCGCATCTATTTCGTTTTGTGAGAGTACGTCAGCCACGTTTTCTCACCTCCTGCTGGCAATAATCTACTGTGCAACCCAATTGTAAAAGCTTACGGAATAAATACATTCAGTATTAAATGTTTCCTTGAGCTGTTTCAACAATTCCTCTTTGATCTTGTTCGTGGTTGTCTCTCCGTCAATCACTTCGGTATATGTATAGCTTCCAATGATGTTTCTCGCCATATCGTAGATCATCGCGGTAGATGCTTCGATGTTGGCAGATACCTTGGAGTAATCACTGGCTGTCTTGTCCATATTGATTGTCAAACCATACTGTACAACATGCAGGTCACCCGAACCATCATTTTTCAGGTTAATTGGATTTCCCTGTTCCAACTGGTAATGTGCCAGATTGCTAACATCAAATGTACTGTCGTCCTTTGTCTGCGAAGCGATCTCAATATCAAGAACCTCTGCAATATCGGTAATCAGTTTGTTTGTCTTCGATGTGGAAGGCATAAACACAAACACAAGCAAAATATTAAACACAAGGTTTATAATACTGATTGCTAATATAACAACGGTTATAAGATTTTTCTTCATGTTTCTGACTCCTTAATTATTTGAATTCTGCTTGTTGTAGATTTTAATCGCAACTCTACGATTCTTCGCTCTTCCCTCTTCTGTCTCGTTTGACGCAACCGGACGGCTGTCTCCATAGCCGGCAATCTTGATGTTGCTGTCTATGAAATGCTCCTGCGACACAACATATTCATAAACACTGCGCGCACGTTCTGCGGAAAGTGAGCGATTATCTTCATACTTTGAATTTGAGATTGGGATATTATCCGTGTGTCCCTCAATCTCGATTACATTGTATTTGTACTTGACAAGGATTTGTGCAATCTTCTGCAAAAACAGCTTGGAATTATCTTTGATCTCCGCATTACCGGAATCAAACAGAATCGAACCATTCAGATCCAGCTCCACATACTGATCGTTAAAATCAAGGATAATCTGGTCATCAATTGCATAGGTCTCTGCCATCTGCATGACTTCCTCATACATTTCTTCTGACTGTTGTTCGCCCCGGCGTTCTACTTCAGCCTGCAGGTCGTTATCTGACAGATGCTCCGCATCCGTCGGGGATGCACTGCTTGACTTGTCCCCTGTGTTTCCGTCGATGTTCTTGCCTGCTTCCGACAACACACTGTCAGTATCTGCAAGCTGTGTCATACCTCCAGATAACATTTCTCCCGTCAAAAGCGAAACACTTCCTTCGCTGATCACACTGAATGACAGATTGTCAAAGGATGCTGCAATCTTCTGTATCTTTCCCTCGTCCATCGTTGAACTCGCAAAAAGCAATACGAAGAAACAAAGCAGCAGGTTCATCAGGTCACTGAACGTGGACATCCACGCCGGCGAGCCTTCGTCTGGCGGCTGTTGTTTTCTTTTTGCCATTAACGACCACCGCCTTCTTCTGCGAACTCCTGACGATCCTTCGGTGCAAGGAACGACTTTAACTTCTCTTCTATGACACGAGGATTCTCACCTGCCTGAATTGACAGAATTCCCTCGATCATAACCTCTTTTAATTTGATCTCTGTCTCATTCTGTAAAGACAGCTTTGCAACAATTGGTGCACACAACCAGTTGGCTATGATGGAACCATACAACGTTGTAACAAGCGCAACGGACATGTTCGGACCGATAGAATCCGGATCTGACAGATTTTTCAGCATGTTAATCAATCCAAGCAATGTACCGATCATACCCCATGCAGGACCTGCAGTTGCAATATTTTTCCAAAATGTTATATTCCCCTGATGCCGGGAATCCACATTCATAAGTTCTGCTTCCAGAATACTTCGTACAAGTTCCGGATCCGTACCATCGACAATCAGCATGATTCCTTTTTTCATAAATTCATCTTCCAAATTATTTGCCGATTCTTCCAATGCAAGTAAGCCTTCACGTCTTGCAAGGTTGGAAAGCTCGATAATTGATTTGATTGTACCTGCCTCATCCGACTTTGGATTCTTGAAAATCAGACCAATGGACTTTAAACCAGATAAAAAACCTTTTAAGGAGTTTCCGGCAAACACACTACCCAGAACGCCACCAAATACAATATATACTGATGGCATATCGACAAAGTTCTCTACGATTACACTGAAATCATGACCATTTACCATTCCGTAAATCATCAAGCCAAATGCAACCACCATTCCTATGATTGAAGTAAAATCCATGTTGTTATCCCCTATACATTCTCTGCCTTGTTCCCACAATCCAAGAATAAAGCAAATATTTTTCTCTTATAACCAATCACAAGTGAGGTTACTTGCTCAGCAGACTCACTCACAACAAATTTCTTGCCGTTTGTTAGCGTAATCACAGTATCTGGTGTCTCCTCCACTGTCTCTATCAGTTCGGCATTGATCGTCATCTTTTTCCCTTTTAATCTGGTTACTTCAATCATATCTCTGTACTCCCTGAAAGATTACACATTTTCCGACATTACAATTAGGCTAATTATAGCACAGTTCGATTTTTATGTCTACAAAATAAGGCAGGCATTTTCCACTTTTTCACATCGTCAAAAGTAGAAAATACCTGCCCTTTTATTTATAAATTACCGCTTCAGGTTTACAAGCTCTTCAAGCATGGAATCTGAGGTTGTGATAATTCGTGAATTTGCCTGAAATCCTCTCTGGGTTGTAATCATATCAGTGAACTCCGCCGACAAATCAACATTTGACATTTCCAAAACGCCCTGCGAGATTTTTCCACCATCCTCATCAACAGATGTTCCGATACCATCAAAGTAACCAGAGTTCTGTGTAGTTGTGTACACGCTGTTTCCAAGTGCTTCAAGCGCCATCGGGTTTGCAAAGGTTGCAACAGATATCTGTCCAAGCAATTTTGTCTCACCATTCGTATAAACGCCATAAAGCTTACCTGTCTCATCAATGCTGACATCATTTAACTTACCCATGGAGCGACCGCCTCCGGTAGAATCCGCAGCTCCACGTACTGCCTTTACTGTAGACTTACCGTTTGATTCAAATCTTGTCAGATACGAGAAATTGACATCAATTCCATCGACAGCCTCACCATTGATTACAGACTGGAACACATCGCCCTTCTCGTTCGGATTATTCGGTTTAATCTCAAGCATCGCATTCTTTTGTCCCGCTGCTCCAACATATTCAAAGTTACCTGTATCCGCATCGAATTTAACCTGAATGGAATTGGCGCCTCCGATTGTAGCTTTATAACCGCCTTCAACAGTAGCCGTTGTCGGATCGTCCGTTCCTGTTATCTCAATATTATTTGAATCCTTGATGGACACAATCTCAAGATTATACAAAGACTTATCCGCCTGGTTCTGATCCTGCGTTAACTTGAATTTTACTGTATAATTATAACCAAGTGCATCATAGATGGATACTGAAATTGCGCGTCCATCCACAGATGTAAGTTCAGGATCTGTCATATCAATATTTCCGGTCAGATGTGCATCGGTTGTCATCTGTGGAGATGACACCTTGTTATCTTCAGACTCCGGATAAAGTGCCGATACCGTATCCTTCTTGATCTGATTCGGATTATCCGGATCAACCTGCCATCCCATAACCTGATATCCACTTCCGTTTACAAGGCAACCACTTCCATCAACGCCAAAAGAACCTACCTTAGTAAAATAATTTGTTCCACCACGGCTGACTACAAAGAACGCAGAACCGGAAAGCATCATATCATATGTATTGTTTGTTGTCTGTGCACTACCATTCTGTGTGATTGATGTTTGAATGGATGATGTCTTGGCACCAAGACCGATCTGAGATGCGTTTGTACCACCTGTGGTAGCTGTCGCACCGGTCGCATTGGCACTTGTCTGATATAAAACATCGCTGAATAACACCGATGAAGATTTGAATCCTGTTGTATTAACGTTCGCGATATTATTACCGATAACGTCCATTTTTGTCTGATGTGTCTTAAGTCCGGCAACACCGGAATAAAGTGATCTCATCATAATTTTTGACCTCCATAATCTTGTTTTAGTTTTTCCTCTGTCATTCGGAAAACCAAAAGCCTCCTTATCGGTCCGGCTTTTTCTTATACAATGACGGCTCCGTCAATATTGGTAAACACCTGTCCGCTTTCTCCCTGCTCCATCGCAGTGACTACGGTATTGTTTTTAACATTTACGATAAATGCAAGATTGTCCATCATCACGAGTGATTCCTGAATCTGCTTTGTCCGTGCCTGTCCAACACCCTGATTCAGACGTTCAAGCTGATCCTCAGACAATTCAATATTCCGGTTTTCCAGCCGCTGATTTGCATGCTTGGAAAATTTCACTTCCTGTTCTACTTTTGCATTTAGTACATCCTGAAAGCTGACAACTTCTTTGTTTGGTTCTGTCGTTTTTTCCGGCTTCACATTCTGGAAATACAGATTCGCAGCCTGTCCCATGGAAAGAAAATCGACATCGAAAGATCGCATATGCATTCCCTCCTTGTTCTGCATAAACTGTCATTCCCTAAGCTTCTTTCGTCTTGTCCGCAGCATCTGTTTTATCCAAATCATCTGTCTTGCCACCGACATTATCCGTACCGTTCGTGCTGTCGCCTGTATTATCATCCTTGTTGATTGTTCCATCACTGTTTGCATGCTTTTTCAAATACAGATAATAATCGTAGTCAATCACAGAATCCAGATCCTCTGCAGGATAATATGTGTTATTGACCGACAGATACACATCGCCATCCTTAACTGTCGCATACTCTACCAATCCACTGATCATTGCCTGTTTACCAGAAGAATCAGTTGTGTTCATAATTACATATTTGCCAACCAGATTCAGGTTGTTTCCCTTATCCAGTGTATCACTGATATTAAGCTGCGCCTCCAATGCAGAATACTGTGCAAGCTGTGACATATACTCTGTATTATCACTTGGATTTAAAGGATCCTGATACTGCATCTGTGTTACAAGCAGATTCAAAAAGGCTTCCTTGTCCAGATCGCTTCCGGATGTCTTTCCCTTGGATGTTGCGGAATAACTGCTTGAGCTGTTTGCGATACTGCTAATTGCTGAATCAACTGCCATGTTCTGCCTCCTTTCTTAGGTCTTATCACGCCATATAATTTACTTGATTTCCCTGTGCCTTCATCATTTCTGTCTCCAAAGACACATCCTCAATTATATCATCGTCTGAATTGCCTGTGAAATTAACCGGGCCAGTCGAATTTCCTGACTTTTGCTCTTTTTGTTCCATCTGTGCTTCCGCACCGCTTTCTTCCATGAAATAATCCGGTGTTCCAACCATTACCTCAATGGCATCTACTTTGAGATCCTGATTTTCAAAAGCTTCCTTCAGAACTGCCAGCCCTGACTCCACGGCTGCCTTTGCCGCCTCTGTTTCTGCAATGATCTGTGCCTGCATCACACCATTTTTCGTGGATACATGAATCTGTACTTTTCCCAGCTGTTCCGGATTCAGCTGTAAGGTCATCGATGTGACATCTTTCGATAAGTTCACTCTGATCTCATCCACTACCTGACGGACAATATCCGTCTGTGTTACCGACGTATCAAACGGTGTTGCTGCAATCTCTTCGCCTGTCGCCTGTGCCATCGCCTGATTCAGATTGGAAATCACACCCTCTGCATTCTGTTTCATCAGATCTGCAGAAGCATCCGAATCTCCGGCATCCTCTGTCTGCACAGTCACCTGTACTTCTGTGTCAACAGTCTGGGTTTCAACACTTTTACCAGATGTCCGGGTAACATCCTCCTCCGGTGTCGTCTGTGCAACCGTCTCTGCGTTTGCTTCCACTGTCTGTGGCTTTTCTGCATCCACAACCGTCTCCTGTGGCTCTGTCTGTGCAGATGCCGACTCCTCTGGAAGCAGTTCCTCAACTGGCACTTCTGTTGAAATCACTGTCTCATCCACCACATTCAAAACCTCATCCAGAAGCTGCATTGCCTGCTGCATAAGATTATTCAGGGATTCGTCAATCAGCAGATCCACAGATGTTGCATCATTGATCTGCAAAATAAAATCCTTCATCACAGCCGGATCAAGCAGATCCTGCATTGTAAGTCCCGCTGTCTGCAAGAGATTCTGCAATGTCTCATCGTCCACATTCAGAAGCTTTTTCAGCTTATTCGAAAGTAATTCCGCTTTTAAATCGTCGCCTTCTGCTTCCTGTGGTGCTTCGTTTCGCTTTGCTTTTTCTGCACCGGTAGTACGCGTTGTTTCTGTCTTCGCATCTGATCTTGTATACTTGTTCAGATCTGACTGTTTTTTCTCGCCAGAAACCGTTGTGTCTGTCTGTTTTACCGCATCTACATCGTTTTTCATCGTTGCAGAATTCGCTGTCTGCGTGGTGGTATTCGAATTGGTTGCTGCCAGATTCATCAGATCTGCAAATGTTCCAGAGGCTTTGTCCTTCGACTTTGATTTGTCTGTGGTTCCGCCCGTCTGGCTCATATCGACTTTTCCGATTCCACCTGATTGAATTCCTACAATCATTTGCGTTCCTCCTTTTTTTCTTATTTGGAGTTATACAATGGCTCTATGGCAAAAGTTTCTTCGTTACCGCAGCCGCAAAATCCGGATCCATCGCCGCGAGCACCTTTCCCCTTGACTGCGCATCCATATTGTTCATGATCAGTGCAACTGTATCGAGATCATTGCCCATCGTCTCCAAAATCTTTGCAGCTTCCGACGCATTCATTTCTTCGTACGACTGTGCCATTTTCTTGATACTGTCATCTGCCTGATCCTGTTCTAATACCTGCTGATAGATCTCAGCAGCGGATTCCGCATCAAGCTCATTGTACCACTCTTTATATGTATCGGTATCTGGAGCCGAATCTCCATAGACTATTTCGTCATAAAATTTCTTTTTTTCATCTTCAAAGTCACTTTGATCCTTTGCAATGGTCGTCAGACGATCGACTTCCGCCTGTAATTCCGTCACTTTGTCGTTTAATTCGGAGATTTCTGCGTCCTTGCTGCCAATCGCTGCATCCTGGTCTGCAATATGCTTTAAAGCATCCTCCAGATTCGTATATGGATAATCACTCTCAATCGCAACTTCCTCATCCGAAGCATCCGGCAATATTTTATTGATTACCGGAACATCCTTAAATACCGGGCGGAGCACACGGCTTCCAAATCCACCTACATCACATTTTATGAGCAGACACATCACACTCAGCCATGTAATTACGATCAAAACACCGATCAGGATACCTACACCTTTATTGCTACCGGAGTTTTCTCCTTTTTCTCTCTTATTTTTTGCCATTGTCTTCCACCTCTTTCTTTGCACTTGTAAACTGATATCCCGCCACCTCATCGGTCTCCCGTTTCTCGGTCGCATTCAACTCCTGTTTAAATTCATCGAACTTCTTTTCTTTCAGCTTCTCATGCATTTTCCGTTCCTGCATCTCGCGTGCCATCTTCTGTCTGGCAAGTTCCAGTTCTTTGCTCTTCTGCCGGATCACTGCATTCTGCTCCTCGATCATCATATCTAAGATATCCATACTGTTTGCATTTTCTTCAATCTCAAGGAAATCCAGCCTTCCCTGTATGGATGCCTGATACGCTTCATAATATCCCTGTTTGCGTTTTTTTAATGCATCAAGCTTCTGTTCCTCTGCCGCAAGTGCCTGCCTTGCTTCGGCGTACTCCTGCTTGGCAGACTCCTCCAGCTTATATTTGATATTCAAGATATTCTGCATTCGATATATAAACTTCGCCATACTTTCTTCATCCTGTCTTATTCAAAAATCGCATACAACTGCTGCAGCTCATCCTCCAGCAAAAACTTACTGTCCACATCCTGCATCAGATACGCATTGACCTGATTGATCTTCGTGATTGCATAGTCAATCTCCGGGTTGGAGCCGGATTTGTAGGCACCTATGTTGATCAGATCCTCTGCGTCGTTGTAGGTTGCGAGTACATTTTTCAATCTGCCAGCCGCCTGCTTATGTTCTTTCGATGCAATCGCACTCATGCATCGCGAGATACTCGCCATAATATCAATCGCCGGATAATGGTTTTTATGTGCCAGATTTCGCGACAGCACAATGTGTCCATCTAAGATACCTCGCGCCGTATCGGTGATCGGCTCGTTGAAATCATCGCCATCGACAAGCACCGTATAAAGTCCGGTAATCGAGCCCTGATGCGTATTGCCTGCACGCTCTAATACCTTTGGAAGCTCCGCATATACTGATGGCGGATATCCTCTTGTAACCGGAGGCTCTCCAGATGCCAGTCCAATCTCCCGTTGTGCCATCGAAAAACGGGTCAGGGAATCCATCATCAACAGGACATCCTTGCCCTGATCCCGGAAATATTCTGCAATTGCGGTTGCTGTTTTTGCCGCCTTATTACGGATCAGTGCCGGTTTATCCGAGGTTGCGATTACAAGCACAGAACGCTTCAGACCTTCCGCCCCCAGATCTCGCTCGATAAACTCACCGACCTCACGACCTCGCTCTCCGATCAGTGCGATCACATTAATATCTGCTTTCGTATTTCTGGCAAACATACCCAGCAAAGTACTTTTTCCAACACCACTACCAGCAAAGATGCCGATACGCTGTCCTTTTCCGATCGTTAAAAGTCCATCCACCGCTTTTACCCCAAGTGGAAGCACTTCATCAATCAACTTTCGTTTGAGTGGATCCGGTGGCGGCGCATCAATCGGATACGTCTCCGTCGTCGTGAGCGTACTGCCGTCCATCGGTCGTCCGATGCCATCCAACACCTTGCCAAGCAATTCCTCACCAACCGGAACCTGCAGGACACCTTCTGTATTCCGAACCGTTGCCCCCAGTCCGATTCCATCGACCGAATCATACGGCATCAGTAGTACCTTATTCTCGCGGAAACCGACGACCTCTGCCATGACCTTTGTCAGACCATCCTTCGAGATGATCTCGCACAGGTCATTCAGCTTTGCCGGTGGTCCTACCGATTCTACCGTCAGTCCGACAACTTTATTTACTTTTCCGTAATGCACACTGAAATCACGATATAACAGTGCATCGTATCTTGCTCGGTCAAATTTCTTCAACATTTCATTGCTCCATTTATGGCTATATATAGAGAATCGCAGATATTCCTATCTGCGATTATGCCTTTATTGCGTAGATAATAATTTGATAGCGGTAATCAAATTCCGCACCTGCACGTCCATGGACAGATCCACGATACCCGTGTCACTCTCGATCTGACATTGCCCCTTTTGTAGTTTTGTATCGCTGAATATCTCTATGGTTATTCCCGGATTCGCAGCTCCGGACAATCGATCCGCATTATCTGCAATATATGTATAATTCTCTTCTGATACCCGGATGACGAACTTTCTGGAATCCTCATCCTCATTTAACACCTGATTGATCATGTAGATCATCACTGGCTTATAATCATCAACCAGTATACCTGTCAGCTTCTGGATCAGCTTGCACGCAACATCCACGATCTGTTCCTCAGTATCTGTGATGTTCTCCATCATTTCTTCCCGCGCCTGCGCAAGTGCCTGATCGCGTTCCCGACTGATCTTCTCCAGATACTCATCCGCCCGGCGCATCGCTTCCATGTTGCCATCTTCGAGCCCTTTTGCAAAACCCTCTTCCTGTGCAGCTTTGCGAATTGCCTCTGCATCCGCCTTGGCATCCTCCAAAATCTTCTGTGCCCGTTCACGCGCATCATCCTGTAAAAGTTTTGCCTTCTCCATCGCGTCATCCAAAAGCTCTTTATGCTCTTCCAGATTGATCGTCGCAGCCATCTCTGTAATGCCTGCCTCGAAAGTATCTCCTGCTTCCGCTGAACCTTCTGGTACATCATTCTTCGGACGGATCACACGCGGTTTGGGCGGTTCGATCACACGGCTGTTTACATCGATCACAAACGGTTCCTGTGACACCGTACGCACGCCTGGTATCCCGGATTTAAAAATATTAGACAACAATCTCGTCACCTCCACCACGGGAAATTACGATCTCGCCGGCATCCTCCAGTTTTCGGATAATATTTACGATCTTCTGCTGTGCATCCTCGACATCCTTCAGACGGACAGGACCCATAAACTCCATGTCCTCTTTGATCATAGATGCCAGACGGGATGACAAGTTATCGAAGATCACCTTCTGTACGTCTTCGTTTGCATTCTTCAAAGCCACTGCCAGCTCGTTGTTCTCCACCTCACGGAGTACAGTCTGGATTGCACGGTTATCAAGCAGCAGAATATCCTCGAATACAAACATCTTTCTGCGGATCTCGTCTGCCAATTCCGGTTCCTCGATTTCGAGGTTTTCCATAATATGTTTCTCAGTACTCCGGTCGACCGTATTCAGGATATTGACGATGGAATCCACACCACCGACAATCGTGTAATCCTGATTGACCAGAGACGCCAGTTTCTTCTCCAATATCTTTTCCACTTCTTTGATTACATCCGGGCTGGTTCGATCCATCATTGCGATACGCTTTGCAACGTCTGCCTGCTTCTCCGGTGCCAGCGCGCTGACCACGGCTGCCGCCTGCGATGCCGGAAGATATGCAAGAATCAACGCGATTGTCTGCGGATGCTCGTCCTGAATAAAGTTTAAAAGTTGGCTTGCATCTGCCTTTCGTACGAACTCAAATGGACGTACCTGCAAAGATGCGGTCAGTCTGCCGATGACATCTCTTGCACGATCCTCGCCAAGTGCCTTGTCCAGAAGTTCCTTCGCATAAGCAATACCACCCTCTGCAATGTATTGCTGTGCCAGACAAACCTCATAGAATTCATCCAGCACCTCATCCTTTAATTCTGCCGATACACTTTTTGTATTGGCGATCTCCAATGTCAACGCCTCTATCTCATCATCCTTCAGATGCTGAAAAATCTTAGAGGAACGTTCCGGTCCAAGCGCGATCAGCAAAATTGCAGCCTTCTGCACGCCTGTAATATCCGATGAATGTAATGTTGTCGCCATAGTATCACTCCCAATCGTCGTTTAGCCAATTTCGTAACAATGCCACCACTGCTTCCGGGTTTTCATCCACAAATTTCTCAATCTGCTGCTTGGAAGCGGATTTATCACTAAACTCAATATCATCCAAAGTCTGGTTCTCCTTCGTTGTCGCAAGCAGAGCCTCTACCGAAAGCTCCGGTTCTGTCTCGACAACCTCATGCGGTTTCATGCTGCGGAATACAACAAATAACAACAATCCACCAATAATCACAGCCAGTACGATTGACAAAATGCTCTGTACCGGTACGGACTTCGTCTCAGCCGGGTAAAAGACTGGAACGATCCGCTCTACCACATAGATATTTGCCGCCTTCATACCGGTTGCACTGGCAAGCATGTCGACCATTTCCTGTGGGTTAATATTCTCTGTCGGTGTCGAATTTGCTGCCTGATACTCCGCAAACGTCGTACCATCCAGCAATCCCTGTTCCTTCATCTGATCTTCATAGTAGTTCTCATACCGGGTCAGATACAATGCCATGCTGGAATTCTGCATATTGACATCACCAACTGGCGTCACAGTACGGGTTGTCGTACTGCTCGTCTCGTAATCTTCACGCAGAACGCTCAAAGTCGAGCCTGCATTTGCATTATCGAGCAGGTTATAATCTGTGATTTCCTCACCATTTGCATCCGTACCAACCACGCCACCGGTACCATCCGTATTTTCCGCCAGATAGTAATAATGGGAGGATTTCGGACCGGTATCATCCTCGTCATTCGAGTAATATTTGATATCTTCAATCTCCTGCTGGGAAATATTCACATCCAGATTTGCCGATACAGATACCTCGTCATACACGCCCGAATTTACCATCAGGTTCCAAAGCTTGCTGTTGTAATACTCCTCCACCTGCTGCTGTACCATGATAACCGGGGATGCACTCGTGGTAGAGTTCTGACCGGAGAACAACAATTCGCCCTTGTTGTCAACGATTGTAATTGCCTTTGTATCCGAATTACCAACACAGGTTTTCGCATACTCTACGATTGCATTTGTGCTTTCCTGATTGTAGTCACCATTTATGGTAAGCATAATGCTGACTGAAGCAGTTTGGTCACTCGCATAAACCGTGTTTGTGCTTTCCGGCAGATTGATTGTAACCGAAGCCTTCGTCACACCCTGCATGGATGCAATATCCCGTTCCATCTCAGACTGCTTGTAAAGCTTTGCCTTGAGCTTTTTCTCCGAATCTGTCGTATTGAAGCTATTGTTAAACAGACTGTCATAATCTGACTGTCCATTATTCGTTCCAATGCCATTTTCGCCAAGGAGCAGACGTGCCTGTGACACCTGGTTCTCATCAACCTCAATCTTTAACGCATCGTCACTGACCTTGTATGTAATCGAATTATCTTCCAGCAGATTCGCTGCCTGAGCAGCTGTCGCCGTATCCTCAAAGGTGGACAATACCACATATGAAGTCCGGTTTAAAATTGCAACCAATGCGATCACAGCAACCAGAACTGCCGCCAATACCGAGAAGAATAACGCCTTCTGTCTCTTTGTATACTTTTTCCAAAACTCAACTATCTTCGATGGTAGCTGACTAAACCATTCTCTCATACGATACCTACTCTATATGCATAAATTTATAGCTGCATGTTCATCAATTCTTTGTATGCGGATACCACCGCATTTGTAACCTTCACTGTATACTGCAGGGAAATACTTGCCTTCCGTGCAGCAGCTGCCACATCATGGATATTGTCCGAATACCCAAGTGCATAGCTCATCTCCGCAGACTCTGCTGATTTCTGTAAAGAATCTGCTTCCTTATACATATCCACTGCCGCATTTAAAAACGTATCGAACGCTGTACCCTGCGAGCTGGACGCTTTTTTATCTGCACGTTCTGCAGAGCTTGCAGAATTTGCAGACTGAATACTGTTTAAGGTTGTCCATTCATCACCGAACAAACTCACTGGTGTAATTGCCATTTATCTATCTCCTGATACCAATTAGCTATTAAATAATTCCAATCCTTTTGCCGCGATATTTTTCGCAGCATTAAATGCCGTTGCGCTTGCTTCATAAGAACGGCTTGAATCAATCAGATTCGTCATTTCGGTTACTGTGTCCACATTTGGATATTCCACATATCCATCTGCATTTGCATCCGGATTGTCCGGCTCATATACAAGACGCAGATCCGATGGATCTTCCACGATCTTTGTCACTTTAACACCATTTGGTTCATAGTTTGACATATAGCCGTTTAACATATGGTCAAAGGATGTTGTATCCTGTTCTTCAAACACCACTGTCTTTCTGCGGTATGCACCACCATTCTCTGTACGTGTGGTGTTCGCATTCGCAATGTTCTGTGCAATTACATCCATTCGCATCTGTTGCGCCGTCATGCCGGTTGCAGATACATTCATCGCTGAAAATACACCCATCGCTGTTACCTCCCTAATCTGTCATCCGACGGAAATATCCATCAGAATACTTCCACATTAATTACCGGAACTAAGCACGGTATTGTATCTGGCAAACTCCTGATTCATCAGATCAACCAGAGCCTGATACTTGATCTGGTTTTCCGCCAGTCTTGCCTCTTCGGTATTGATATCGACATTGTTTCCATCCAGACGATACGAAAGCGATGCATTATCCGTGTAAACCTGTGCATCCAATGTCTCAAGATTCTGATTTGCCTTTTTCACTGCCTTGCTCAGATTCTTTTCCCCTGCAAGTTCTCCCTGCAGAACCGACTCAAAATCCAGATCTTTCCGCTTGTAATTCGGCGTGCTTACATTCGCAATATTGTTCGTCAGAAGCTCGTTTCGCAGATTCGCAGCATCTGCCGCTTTGTCCAAAATATTCACATAGTTATAAATACCGGATGTGATCATCGACTTCCTCCTTATTTTCAAACTAAAAAAATAGTTACTGTACAGATTCCCATACAGTAACTATCCTACCATATTTTGTGGTATGCTTCAACAAAAATCTTTTCTGACCACTAAATATTTACTCGTTTTCCTTTTTTTCGCGCTCACAGGTGTAACCGCATGTCTCAGAGGCACACAGAAGCTTATTTCCTTTCTCTACCATGTAACCGCCACATTTCGGACATTTCTTATCCGACGGCTTCGACCAGGACATGAAATCACAATCTGGATATCCAATACAGCCATAGTAAAGTCTGCCCTTTTTCGTCTTGCGTAAAATAATATCCTTGCCGCATTTCGGGCATGCAACACCGATCTTCTCGTAGTATGTCTTTGTGTTCCGACACTCCGGGAATCCCGGGCACGCAAGGAACTTTCCATGCGGACCATATTTGACTACCATCATACGTCCACACTGATCGCAAGGCACATCCGATACCTCATCTGCAATCTTGACCGATTCCAGCGATTCCTTCGCTTTCTCCACAGACTCTGCAAGATCCGGATAGAAATTCCGGATAACAACCTTCCACTCTAATTTTCCTTCCTCAATGCTGTCCAGAAGCGACTCAATATTTGCTGTAAACTCGGTATCCACAATTGCCGGGAATGCATCCGACATCATTTTATTGACTGCCGCACCAAGCTCTGTCACATACAGATTCTTGTTCTCCCGGATCACATAACGCCGGTTTAAAATCGTTGTGATCGTCGATGCATACGTAGACGGACGCCCGATTCCAAGTTCCTCCATCGTCTTTACAAGAAGCGCCTCTGTATAATGTGCCGGCGGCTGTGTGAAATGCTGCTTTTCCTCAAGCTCTGCACAGGTAAGTGTTGTACCTTTTTCCAGTCCGGTCAGTCTTGTCTTTTCTTCCTTCTCTTCATCTAACGAATATACAGACATGAATCCATCGAACACAACCTTCGATGTAGAAGCCTTAAACTTATGTTTCTCTGCCGTGGCATATACTGTCTTGTTCTCATAAACTGCCGGTGCCATACGGCTTGCTAAAAAGCGGTTATAGATAAGCTGGTATAAACGGAACTGGTCACGTGGAAGCTGCTCCTTTAATTTCACCGGAGATAACTCCACATTTGTTGGACGGATCGCCTCGTGCGCATCCTGAATCTTCTTGCCGGTCTTTACATCCTTTGCCTCACCGACATAATTCTCGCCAAACTGATGTGCAATATATTCTTTTGCATTTTTATCAGCTTCCTCAGAGATTCGTGTTGAATCCGTACGCAGATATGTGATCAGACCGATAGAACCCATGCCCTTGATTTCCACGCCTTCATACAACTGCTGCGCGATACGCATCGTCTTATTTGTTGCGAAATTCAGCTTCTTTCCAGCTTCCTGCTGCAACGTACTTGTTGTAAACGGAAGCGGCTGTTTCTTCGTCTTCTCGCTTACCTTTATCTCCGAAACCGTAAATGGCTTTCCGTCGATTTCTTTCTTTACCTGATCAAGTTCTTCTTTTTTGACTTTATCCTTCGCATAATGAAAGCAAACCGGCTTCAGTGCCGGATTCGCTGACAGATACGCATCTAAGCTCCAGTATTCTTCCGGAATAAATGCATTGATCTCATCTTCCCGGTCACAGATCAGCTTCAAAGCGGCTGACTGCACACGGCCGGCGCTCAAACCTCTCTTGATCTTCTCCCACAAAAGCGGGCTGATCGAGTATCCAACCAGGCGGTCAAGCACACGTCTTGCCTGTTGTGCATTAACGAGATCCATATCGATCTCCCGCGCATTTTTAATAGAAGATTTCACTGCATTTTTCGTGATCTCATTGAATGTGATTCGTTTATAATTTTTTCCTTCCAGCTTCAAAGCCGCAATCAAATGATACGAAATTGCTTCTCCCTCACGGTCGGGGTCCGTTGCGAGATAGATCTTATCGGCTTTTTTCACCGCCTTGCGAAGTTGTGCCAGAAGTTCACCTTTTCCTCGGATTGTGATGTAATGTGGCTCATAATCATGTTCAATATCAATTCCCATCTGGCTTTTCGGCATATCCCGTACATGTCCGTTCGATGCAATAACATCATAGGATGCACCCAGGAATTTTTTAATTGTCTTTGCCTTTGCCGGTGACTCGACAATTACCAGATTTTTTGCCATTTCCCATTCCTCCAATACTTTTCTAGTATTCAAAAACAAGCAAACTATACACTATTTTCGGTGGAGGTGCAAGGTTAAATTCTTTTCTATCCCATTTTTTAATCCATCTTCTGCCACATTTTTACCACACTTCTTCTATCCACTTTATGCATTCCTGCCCCATAATTTCACGTTCTCTAGCACATTCTTCCGGGAATTCTTTCTTATTAACAGCTTTATCTTGCCACAGGATTTTCACAGTTTCCAATATTGGGGAATTTTCGGATAATTCAAATATTCCCCAAAATCATTCCTTACATATTTGTCTGTCATTGGGGATTTTTTGCATATTTCGATAATTTCCCCATCATTTTTTGTACTTTCTTCCATTTCGTTGGGTGATTTTTTCTTATTTGTCATTTTCACCCAATTCCTTGCTATACCTCTACTTGTTATTGGGGGGATTTTTGATGATTACCAATATTTTAATCAATATTTGCTACAGCAAAAGAAATCATATTTATACAATATAAAAGCAGGAAGTCTCGCTATAAGACCGCCTGCCTGTTGATTATTCTTATATAGTTTTCTATATCTCGTTTTCCTTTAGAAATTTACCACTCTCATTACTTAATCATAAAATAAACTGTATTATTTTTGATTAGAGCTTCTTCTCATCTCTCGTTTAGCTTTAATTTTACCTAAAAGTCCAGAAAGATACATGGCTAATACAATTAATACACCAAAATCTAATCCAAGTCCCGCACTTGCAACTCTTTCGTAGATACTTCCTGGTGTGTCTAATCCCATTACTTCAATAATAACAAATGCAATCATTCCTATTATTGCAATAACCGTAAGTACAAATAACCTTCCTTTAATTTTTTGATTAATTGTCTCTGTATAATCAGATAATTTCAATACTGTTTCTTTTACTTCTTCATTCATATTCTCGCTTTTCCTTTCTCCATCAATGATTTCAGGTATACTAACATCATAAAATTCAGCCAATTCAGCCAACAAACTAATATCAGGCATATTAGAACCTGTTTCCCATCTAGAAACCGTTCGACCTGAAACATTTATCTTTTCGGCAAGCTGTTCCTGTGTAATATCCTTTTCTTTCCTAAGTTCTTTTAAGAAACTTCCGATTTTTTTCTGATCCATACCGTTTCCTCCTTTCATCGACAGAGTAATATTATTCTACTAAACATAACACGACACAAAGCGAGAAAATGCCGTATTTACGCTATTGGACAAATCTGTCTAGTATTATTTATATTGGCTTTAGCCCTTAAAACTTCAATTTTTCAAGTTTCCGAATTACAATTTGCTCATAATACTGGTTATACACTTAAATAATCTTTATATTCTTTATCTAAAATTTTCTTAAATTCGTCATAATCATCCCATTTAAATGTAAATCCACATCTTCTACTATCTCTTACACCATACTTGTCTGCAAAAACATTTGCATATTTTTGCGACACTTTATTATAAAAATTATCAATACTTTCAAATCCATCATTTAAACAGTAGTCTATAAATGGCAATATTTTATCACTAACATCCTCTTCTGATAGTTTCAAATCAATACATTCAAATAAATCATCTGGCATTGTTTGTCTTTTTTTAACCTTTTCTATGGTTTCATTTATGACTGGATCTAAAGTTAAAAATTCATTTTCTACAAGCCAGGCAAGATAAAAAGCAATTTCAGTGCAACAATATTTCCATATTATCTCCTCATCTTTTTCATTCAAATCTGTATCTTTTTTATTATACTGTATGCGATAATTTGCCTCTGCAATATCCCAATTCCATTCTGAATTGTACAAATAACCTCTATAAGTTTTTGCATTGTTATTAACTTTTTTATTATTCGGATTATTAAATTGTTTATAAAATTTCACGAATCCAAATACACATGTAATAATTAATAATACAAAGAGTCCACCAAACACAGCAATATCTGAAATGTTGCGATCAAATATTGTTATGAAAATAAATCCTACAATGCTTATAATTGTAATAATCCCACAACAAATCATTCCATCCTTTGAATATTTTTTTACTTTTTCTTCATTCATCTATATTTTCTCCTTGTATTTTAAAATGTCTGACTCTTCAACCTCCAATGTGCACGCAAGCTCCTAATATAGTTCAAGTCCTAGCTTTTCCTTGTTCTTTTCAAACCTTTTAATCAGTTCTTTTCCCATTATTATAATTTCATTTCGCCAAGGATGACCGAAGATTCCATAATTCCATGTGCCATCAAAGAAAAAATAATAGTCTCCATCTGGATAATATGTCGGAAAATACACTTGACATTGTCTATCAGAATCATAGTAGTTATAATTCATTGAAATATCTTCCATAGGTGAAAATTCAAAACAATCATGATTCCAATCTAGGGCATACATTTTTTCTAGTCCCAGTTCCTTCAAAATAGAATTAATTATGTTCTCTTGTTCTTCATTCCAAGGAATTGCTTTATGATATTTTTTTGTATCGCCTGGTATTATAATCCATTCACCAATGATGTCTGTTCCCGGCTTGAACTTAAATTCATTATTTAATTTATCCCATAAGATTTTTTCTTCATCTTTAGATATAACTCTCAATATATATTCTCCTTCGCACTGAAAATAAGAATTTTCAATTAAATTTGACTTAGTAATTTTGACAACGAACCGCCTAAATAAAAATCTCTAACAGTACGCTTTGTATTGGGTGATACATAGCTTATATCTGCCCCATATTTACACAAAAGGTTAAGGACATTCAACAAATCATTTTCTAACTCTTTTGTAAAAATTCTATCATCACTTTCAGAATTCGTAGAATAATTAAAAGTTGGTAATATTTGATTCGCTTGCAAACAAAATCTCCAAATTCCCGAGTTTCCGTAGGAATCTAGCTTATTAACATCTGCGCCCAGCTTCAGCATTTTCTCCAAAATTTCATATGCTTTCCTAGCCTCTTTCTCAGTTGAATATTCTATAAATCCTCTGATTTTGTCGTTTGTATTCCATCTGCATTTCATTACAGCTGCATTAATTGCATCGTGTATCACCGGAGTTCTCCACTCATTACAACAAGACTCATCTTCCATATAATTCAAATCGGCTCCACAATCAATCAAATATTCCGCTATATCTAATGCACCTGTTTTTAGTGCAACCTGCAAAGGTGATTGTCCATCATCTTTTTTAGGTGGCTGCTTCGCCACGCAGTTAACCAGTTCTTCTTTGTTTTCAATTAAAGTTCTTACCAAATCAAAATCTTTATCCTTTATTGCTTTAAATATTTTTTTCAAATTATCCCCTCCATCGCTATGAAAATAAGAATTTATCTTATACCAGCATAAAACCTCTGCAACACGATTGCCAACTCTTCCGGAGCTTCTATATTTGCTTCATGACCTGTTTTCATAAGTTCATGGAAGTAAGAATTGTTCAAATAATGGCAAAGTTCTTTTGAAGTTTTTTTGTTTGCCTTGTCCTTCTCTCCACAAACGATCAATACAGGACAAGACACCTTATGCAGCGAGTCACTGAAATCTAATTCAGCCATCGTGCCGCATAGGCTGATAACATCTGCTTTTTTGAAGCCCATTTTATTGAATGCCGAATTCGGCATAAGGTGAAACAACATATTCTGAACTTTCAATAATTTTTTTGGCATTTTATATTGTGCTGCAATTAATACGAGCGCCTTTACTTTATCCGGGTGGTCTATCGCATAATTAAGTGCCAAAACAGCTCCCAGAGAAAGCCCACATAAGACAATTTCTTTGTTCTCCTTGTCGCATTCTCCTGAGAATGATGAATATAACTCCTTATATGTAGCAGATTTCCCTTCTAACATCTCTGATAAACTCAGACTGACACTACTTTCCGATACTTTCGTTTCTTTTATTGTCCTATTCCAACTGTCTGGATTTTGTCCTAGTCCATGCAAATATAGATACTTCATATATTATCCTCCTTCAAACTGGAAGTTGGTTACTTCTTGTAATTCATTTTCTTACTTAATACCCCAAACAAAGCCAATAAAAATATTCCAATTCCAA